>Ga0116210_1000078_pt1 | contig 91867 bp, 62 predicted proteins | sample TshhotsprinmetaG_FD_94483 | JGI IMG/M metagenome (GOLD analysis project Ga0116210, IMG submission 94483) | Hot spring microbial communities from South Africa to study Microbial Dark Matter (Phase II) - Tshipise hot spring metaG | ecosystem: Environmental > Aquatic > Thermal springs > Hot... | reverse complement strand
CTGACGCACACACCGTTCCCCCTTAAATGCGTAAACCCATTTCAGCCGCCCCCCTTGGCCGCCCAGTGCTATTCCAAATGTATAATTGAAGTTATTTATGGTTGAAATTCCAAGTGCTTCCCCAATATTTAAAGGCTTTCCCTCGTTTGCCCGGTTATAAAAAAGGGGCTTCGATCGATAGAAGGCATCTCTTTTTCGAGAAAAGGTCGTGCCGGCTTTGGGGAAATCGGATTTTCGCGGAGTTGGTACCATGACATACCGGTGGATCCTTAATAGGCGGAGATCAATCCGCGTTTATCTGACCTGGATGAGTCTCCTTGTCCTGGGGAGCAGTCTAATCTGGGGCCAGCCGCAAAGCTTCGCGGCAGGCGGGGAATCCCTCGAGTGGATCGCCGTGGACCCAACCACAAACGGCTTTCGGCTGGCCGGCTCCGGGAAGCCGTTCGTGCCTTGGGGGTTTAATTACGATCATGACGAAACGGGGCGGCTCATCGAGGACTACTGGCACACACATTGGGCCAAGGTCGAGGAAGATTTTCAGGAGATGAAGGATCTGGGAGCCAACGTGGTTCGCATCCATCTGCAGTTCGGCCGATTCATGAAAGGCTTGGAAGAACCAAATTCCGCCGAGCTCGATCGCCTCCAAGCGTTGCTGGGAGTTTGCGAAAGGTTGAAGCTCTATTTAAACATCACCGGTTTGGGCTGCTACCATAAGGCCGATGTGCCACCGTGGTATGATCGGTTGTCGGAGGCGGAGCGGTGGGAAGCCCAAGCCCGATTCTGGGAGGAAATTGCCAAGGTATGTGCGGCAAGTCCTGCGGTCTTCTGCTACGACCTGATGAACGAGCCGGTAGTCCCCGGCGGTGATCAACCGCGGACGGACTGGTTGGGACCACCCTTCGGCAATAAGCATTTTGTTCAGTTCATCACCCTTGATCGCGCGGGTCGGGAGCGCCCCGAAATCGCAAGAAGCTGGATTACCCGGCTGGTGGCGGCAATTCGCCGACAAGATCCTCGGCACCTAATCACGGTGGGACTGGTTCCTTGGAGCCTGGACCGCCCGGGGTTGACTTCAGGGTTTGTCCCGGAAAAGATCGTCGATCTGCTTGATTTTATCAGTGTTCATCTTTATCCCGAAAGCGGGAAGCTCGATGAGTCGCTCGCGGTTTTACGGGGCTTTTGCGTGGGAAAACCGGTGGTGATTGAAGAGATATTTCCCTTACGTTGCACAGTCGGTGAGTTGGAGCAATTCATCGCCCAATCGCGCGGAAGCGCGGCGGGGTGGGTCGGTTTTTATTGGGGACGGACTCCGGAGGAATGTCGCCGGTCCAATCAGCTTGTGGACCACATCGTTTTGGCCTGGTTGGAACTGTTTCGCAAGGGGCCACCGCTTGCCGCACCCTAGTCGGCCCACGGTGCCTGCCCGTGCGGCCGGAAAATGCCTTTCTCGGCGGAAAGTGCGTTTCTCTCTCAAAAAAACGCTTGCGATGAAAACTACTGACCGCAACCGTGCCCACCTTTTACGGCAGTCAACAAAAAGTTGAACAGGCAGAAGGCTGAACTATTGGCATCTTCTGCCCTGGAAATGGCTCATCATGCTCTGCCCTGGAAATGGCCCATCATGCTCTGGCCTGAGAATGGCTAACGCTACCAACAGGGGACGTGCCTCCGGATCCCGCTCGGACCTTATAAAGCGCATGTCTAGAGAAAGCCAATACGGCGCAAGATACTTCGCCAAAACGCATACTTCATAGCGGGTCTTCCGTACTCCCTAGGCGATTGCAAATCATCCTGCATGGCTTGCTGGGGGGAAGATTTGGCGAGAAATTCCAGCACCGGGAGAAATCCTCCGGCACGCCTTGCGACGGGAGGTGTCACCTCGGCGTGAAGTTTTTCAGAATGACCGGCGGATTTCAGAATGACCGGCGGAGGCAAATCTCGGGACTAACCTTGATTACCACCAACGTGAAGTCGTCGGTCGGCAAACGGGGGTAGCAAAACTCGAAAACCGCCTGAGCAATCTTCGAGATCATCTCGGCGGCGGAAAAGTCTCGGTAGGCGAGGGCGAGATCCACAAGCCTTTGCCGGCCGAATGTCGCATCGTTTTGGCCCGAAGCCTCAACCACCCCGTCGGTCAGAAAAACGACGGTATCCCCGGGCTTTAGTTGGTAGCCGAAGCTGTGAGGAAACTCCCATTCAGGGGTGATCCCTAGCGGAATGCCCGTCGTTTCCATCTGATGTTGGATGTGCCCATCTTGGCTTAGGATGAAACCGGGCTGATGCCCGGCGTTTGCGTAAACGAATGATCCGGTGCGAGGATTCACGCGAGCCAAAAGCAAGGTCATGAATCTGCCGCCGGGGCTGTCTACCGACAGAACCCGATTGGCTAAGGAAATGATCTCCGCCACGCTTTGGTGGATGAAAGCCAGGCTGCGCAGGGTGGCTCGCGTATGGGCACTCAGAAGGGCAGCACCGACACCGTGTCCGGAAGCGTCCCCGATTGCAATGCCGAGATAATCCTCCGGAAGGCTCAAAAAGTCGTAGTAATCACCGCCCACCTCTTGCGTCGGGAAAGATTTACCGGCGATATCGAACCCTTCGACTTGGGGCGATTCCTTCGGGAAAAGGCTCTGCTGAATTTCCCGTGCCACAGTAAGCTCGCGATCGTTTTTTCTGAGGGCATCGAGCAACTGTTCGCATCGCCCGTAATGAATCGCACAACAAATGGCCAGCCGAAGAAGCCGAGGGGTGAGCCCTTCCACAGACAAGCAGCTTTCTACCCGGTCGCAGGGTCTTCGTTGAAGGATTTCCAAGGGACACCGCTGGCCTTCGGGGTGGACCACCAGCATCGGTAGCCGGTCGAACGCGTCCTGAAGGGCCACCAAATGGCCGATTTCCTCCGCGGCATGGGGGAGCCCATCTAAAATCAAGATATCGGGTATCCATCGCGGTTCCCACTGGTTTACACCCCGGAGGGCATCTCCGACCGTCTTCACAAATCGGGAGTCGTATACGCTCTCCCCGGAGGAGTTCTCTACTAAACTGGCTCGTACGCAGGAAGTGGGCCGACCGGTTTCCACTACGAGGACTCGAATAGTTTGCGGGAGCATGATTTAGTAATCCTTCAACTGGAGAGGAAAGAGTTGCACCGACGAGCTCGCCCCTCGGCGGACTTTCATGGCAGCTCGGCACAAAAGCGTAACGCAATCCTTCGCACCAACAACTAAGCGAGAGCCATCCGCCTCACTTCGCAACGCGACCCCAAGGTTGCGGAGCTCATTAGAAGGGATAACACTCACTCGTCCAGCTCGGAGAGGATCCAAACACGCCTTGGGAAGCCTCGGGTCCAATACATGGCGTGATCGCAAGGAGGTTCCGCTATCCGAGGCTTACGAAAAGCTTTGCAGGGAATCGCGCGTCCTTGAGTGAAACCCGCTTCATACGAGTATCAGAATGTTTTTCCTGAGGATGCTGCTTTTGCTCACGCGGGGTACAGTCTTCGATTCCTAGCAGCCCGAATCCACAGGACATTATCTTCGATTCGAGAAACAAAGTCAAATATTCTGTCAATTAAAAAAGGCAAATTATGCTTTTTTGCGCAGGCCAATCGTCGTCTTTTTTCCTCGGGCTATTCGCAAAATTCTCCTCAGGCTACCCGCGAAACCACTCAGCCCCTAATGCCGAGAACCACCTTTTGCAGATATTTACTTTTTGGCGTTCCCCCGCCGGAAAGCCTCGGCTCTTTCTGTTCGCAGGGCATCCAGGTACCGAAGCATGAAGCCGCCGAAGATGATAGCACCGGCAACCATCGCGAAGCTTAAGTGCTCATTGCGCGCAATGGCCCCCACCAGAATCTTATTAAACATGTTGAGGCCTTTTCCCCCTTGTTCCGCGGCATAACGCCGGCGAATTAACCGCTATGGGCGCGCGGCTTGCTCACGTCCTTGCCGGGCGGGATGAACGGCGCAAACCGCCGGGGGGGGTCCTTACCACTTGGGATCTCGCAACCACCAATACTGATTACGAGACCTTATCATGATTACAGGTAATGATTCAGGGCAATGATTGCGGATACTGATTGCGGGTAATGATTGCGGATAATGATTACGGGTAATGATTGCGGGTAATGATTACGGGACAATTGACCAAAACCATTGGTCAAAAACGCGACAAGTGACCAAGAACCGGGGGAGACCGTGCGTGCGATGGGCGCGCAAGATCCGTTCCAATCCGCAACCCCTTAGAAATAAGGGCGAACGAATTCGGGCAACCACCCGGTCATGAGCGAGGCAGCCATTAGGGAGGCAGCACGCAAGAAAGGCAGCAGCGGAATTTGGTTTCGCCCAGGTACAAGCACGAACCGACCCGGCCGACGACGCAGGTTTCCTCTCGGTTACCAAGGCCCCAAGTCTAGCTGGCGGACAAATTCCCGATTCTCCAAGTACCAATGAACGCATCGCTGCAAGCCTTCCTCCAGCGGAATCTGCGGCTGCCAATCCAAAAGTTGTCTGGCTTTAGTAATATCAGCCCAAGTCGCCAGCACATCGGCCGGATGTCGCGGTCGGTGAACGATTTGGGCACTCCGCCCCAAAAGTTCGCCGATCCGCTCGATCAGCTCCCGGAGCACAAACGGCCGATCACTCCCCAGGTTGATCACCTGGTAACCCAGGGGTTTGAGGGCCGCCAAAGTGCCCCGGGCAATGTCATCCACAAATGTAAAATCCCGGCTTTGCTTTCCGTCGCCGAAGACTACGATCGGCTCGTCCTCCGCAATGCACCGGACGAAGCGGAACACACTCATATCGGGCCGACCGGCCGGGCCATAAACCGTGAAATAGCGGAGCACCGTCACGTCGAGTCCGTACAGGTGATGATACGTATACGCCAGAGTTTCTGCCGCCTTTTTCGAGGCCGCATAGGGCGAGAGCGGTCGGCTGGTGTCGGCCTCCTCCCGGTAGGGAATCGGGTTGTGTGCCCCATAAAGACTTGAGGTGGAAGCCAGGATGAACTTTCGCACCCCATAGCGGCGGCATAAATCCAGCAGGTTCAACGTCCCGTCGCAATTTGTCCGGTAATACACCCAAGGGTTTTCCACGCTGGCCCGCACCCCGGCGCGGGCAGCCAGGTTGATTACCGCCGCCAAAGGCTCCGCCTCTTCGTGGCGGTGCGCAAGATCGCAGACAACCTTTCGGAAGAAATCCTCCACCGGCTGCCGGTCCGCGATATCCAGCCGAAAGAAGCGGAATTGGGATTCCCGCTCCAATTGCTGAAGTCGCCACTGTTTGAGCCGGGGATCGTAGGCGTCGTTGAGTTCATCGACGCCGAGGACTTCATGACCCTCGGCAAGCAGCATCTGGCACACCCGCGAGGCAATGAAGCCGGCACAACCGGTCACCAAATAGCGGCTCATGCGATGCGTCCTGCGGAAATGGATCAAGCGCTAGCGGACTTTAGGCCTTCCGAATCTTCTCGCGCCCATTGCGAACATGTCGGGTCGCATTCCGCGTATCGACCACAAGCTGCGCATGCTGGACAATTGCTTCGTAATCGTACGCCGAGTGGTCGGTCGCAATGAGAATGCAGTCTTGAGAGGCCAAATACTCCGGCGTAAGCTCCACGCTCCAAAGCTCGGGTAGCCGGTAATGACGCATCGCGGGAAGTCGCGGTATATGGGGGTCGTTGTAGCTGACGCTGGCCCCCCGGGCTAAAAGCCGCTCCATGAGGGCAAACGACGGGCTCTCGCGGGGGTCATCCACATCTTTCTTGTACGCCACACCCAATATGCAGATCCGGCTTCCCCGGACCGGCTTACCCTGCTCGTTGAGGGCCTCGGTAAGCCGCTGAATCACATAGTCGGGCATGCTCGTATTGATTTCGCCCGCCAACTCGATGAATCGGGTAACCAGCCCATGTTTCCGGGCAAGCCAACTGAGGTAGAACGGGTCGATCGGGATACAGTGTCCGCCCAGACCCGGCCCCGGATAAAACGCTTGAAAACCAAACGGCTTGGTCTTGGCCGCATCGATCACTTCCCACACATCGATTCCCATGCGATCGAAAAGTACCTTCAATTCATTGACCAGGGCAATGTTGACCGAGCGGTAGGTATTCTCGAGAATCTTTGCCGCTTCGGCGACCTCGCAACTGGAAACGGGAATTACCTGCACCACACCGTGACTATAAAGCTGCTGAGCGAGCCGACCGCTTACGGGCTCAATTCCGCCGACTAATTTCGGGATGCGTTCGGCCGTATATTGCGGGTTACCCGGGTCCTCCCTCTCCGGACTATAAGCAAGAAAGAAGTCTTGGCCCACTTTCAGCCCGCTTTCCTCCAGAATGGGCAGCAGAACCTCCCGGGTAGTACCGGGGTACGTTGTGCTTTCAAGGACGATGAGTTGTCCGCGGCGGAGGGACCGGGCGATTTGTCGGCCCGTGGTTTCGATGTATTGCAAGTCGGGATCGCGACTGTCGTTCAGCGGCGTGGGCACGCAAATCAGAAGAGCATCCGGCTCGTTGAGCCGAGCCATATCGGCCACTGGCTCGAAGTTCCCATCTTTTACATGTTGGGCGATCCATTCCGATGGAATATGAGCAATGTAGCTTTGGCCGGCGCGAAGCTTTTCGATTTTCGCCGGATCGACATCAAAACCCATGGTGCGAAATCCGGCCCGCAGGAATGCCCGGACCAACGGCAAGCCTACGTATCCCAGGCCGATGACGCCGACTTTGGCGGTCTTCTGGAGCAGGGCTTGTGCGAGGGTTTCGGCAATGGCGGCTCCCCTCTCTTGAGGGGGCGACTCCATCGCTGTGGTCGACGAATTATGCGTGGTCACCTGCATGTGGCACCCTTCTGAAAAGTTTCGTGCTTGGTCACCGCTCCAAAACTCTCTAAAGCACCTAACGGTTCGTGCGTCTTTCGTGTGTCTTTTGTCTGCGTAGGCGGGAAATTTTTATGCGGGAAATTTTTATGTGCGTAACCGGCAAATCTCCACTTCCCCGGCAAGAGACTTACAGATTTGAGGAACCGCTACCGCCCCTATTTTCTTTTCAACCGCTACAAGCCTTCTTTTCTTTACAGCCGCTACAAGCCTTTTTTTGAACCGCAAAAGAGTGCAATTTCTGCCTATCCACGTTGTTTTGGTTCACCGCTTCGATTGAACGGCCGATCGCTTTTGCACTTGCCCCCTCCGCCGCTTATTAACCCCTCATACTGATTGACCCATCTTACTTGCCTTCCTTATCTTACTTATTGACGCCTCTTACGCTTTATTTGATTAACCGGGCAAATTCGAGCTTCACGAACAGTTTGAACCGTCCAAGCAATTTGACCGGTCCAAGCAACTCGAGCCGCCCCAGCAATTTGAGCCTCGAGGGCAAGAACGCCGGCAAACGATCTCCCGATTTCCGGCCGAAGTTACGCGGTAAGCACCTCCGGTCAATCTCGCAGAAGTGTCTCTTCGAGATCATCTCAAAAAATTACGAGATCATCCCAATAAAGTAAGTATGAGATCATCTTAAAAAGCAGGCCCAACCCCGAGAAAACTTTAACCGCAATAGATCCGAGATAAACCAATCGATCTTCCTGCGGAAACACGTGGGTATTGCAACTTTTCGTCAAACACCTTTTTCGATACTCCTAAGCGAATGATTCTATAGCGAATGATTCTATGATGATCCGAAGCTGATCCGAAGCGAACGAAGCCTTGTCGTTCTATCCCTATTCCAAAATAGTTTACTTTCTCGCGGCCCGGCTCTTTAGGCTGCGAAAGTTTTTGGACGATGAACCGCTAAGAGGCTTCCGCCACGTTACCGGGCGTAAAAACCTGCATCCCAAGGAAATTTGAGGTCCAGGGACGCCGCAAGGGCTTTACCCTCCGGGAGATATTCGCGACGGGGAAAATCAACACGAGGATCTGGTCTAAGTTCTGAATCCCCTGGTGCCTTAACAGTTAGCGCGTGCAAAACGGAGACCCATTTCGCCCGATTTTCGTCTTTCCTGATGCCATATCGATGGTATTCTTCCGACGCCAACGAAAGATTCTCTTGCCGATAATGAAAGTATTGATCATCAAGACGACAAACGTAGTAGCTCGCAGATGAGATTGATGCTTTCCTGGGATTTTGTTGCCCCGTCAGAAAAGGCGATGACTCGAGTTTATCCCCCAACAATTTCGACTTGATTAGGCGTAAAACGGCGTCACCCGAATTCCAAAGCTTTAAATCCGCGGTATCACCGAGGGGAACCGCCCAAATTTAGAGCGGATGTAAAGTTCGCTACTTTCTTGTTTCGCGCCCTGATCTGAGGTTATCTGATCGGCCGCGAGCCTCTCGGTTACGGTTTGGGGCACCAGTTCTCGGCTTTTCCACCCGTGATATCCGCGTTTGTGCGGCGGTTTTCCCGAATTTGTGCTACTAGAAATTCGTGCTACTAGATCTTTGTTGGCGGCGCACTGGATTTTCTTGGAAGCGCAAAATGATAGATAATTTGTTACGAGTAGCACTCTTGGGCCCCGGGAAAACCCGTGCGCATGAAACCTCCCGCACCCATGCTTTAGTTTTGGGACCTTTTGCATTGGTTTGCGGGCCTCTTGCCAGAAGTTGAATTCCGGACACCTTGTTAGAATAGATATAATGCTCAATCTGTAGCATCTAGCGAGAGTAAGCATCGAGGTTAAAAGGTGTAAATATACGGGCTGAACTATATACTGCTAACAGCTCAATACTGTTAGCACCTCAAAAAATGCCTTGCATGGAGCGGTTTTTCGGGGCGATTGTCGATTGCCGTTTTCAAGAACACCATCCGGTGCTTTGGAAAGTTGATCCATCCCAGGACCGCATGCTTGGAATTACGATCAACCTACTGGGATGCATCGAACACTCGGGATCCATCCCTGTGGGACGAGCCCCCAGAATCGTTTAGGCACCCAATTTCGCGGATCTGCATTAAATCGGCCTTATGCCGCGGTTTAGGTTTTTGTCTAATAACAGGTACTGGGTTGAAGAAGCTTTGGGTCGAACTTCCAGCGTCATAGAAGATCATCAACTCACCTCAACGCAAAAGAATTTCCTTCAGTTTGAAGCTTCTTGAATGCCCACTGCCTAACATGGGCGAGAGGGTCGGGGCAAGGCAATGGGTGGACTCTTAAAGTAGGGAGGAAAACTACGTGCTGCGGTTGGCCGTTCACCAAGCGACCACATCGAAATGGGGCTTCGAGGAAGCTGCCCTCGAATATGCAAGACTGGGCATTCCGGCGATCGGCGTGGATCGCCGCAAACTCGCGGAAATTGGCGAAGAAAAAGCCGGGGATCTCTTGGAGCACGTGGGCTTGGGGGTCTCCTCGATTACGGCCGTGGGCGGGTTTACGGGGAGCGATGGCCGTTCCTACAAACTCAGTGTGCAGGACGCGCTAGGAGTCATTCGTTGGGCCGGGGAAGTGAAAGCTCATTGCATCATCGTCAACACGGGATCTCGGGCCCGACATACCTTCAACCATGCACGGCGGATTGTCCGCGACGCATTGCGGGAGCTGATACCGGCGGCCGTCGAAGCTGGAGTGACCATCGCATTGGAACCGATGCACCCGGCAGCAGCCGGCGACGTCACATTCTTGACGACTTTGGAGGAGACTTTAGAGATCCTTTCGGCGGTGGATCATCCCCGCGCAAAATTGGTTTTGGACCTTTTCCACTGTTCGGGTTTTCTTAAGGAGGTGGATCGGCTCGGGGAATTGGTCCCGGCAATTGCTTTGGTTCAAGTGGCCGATGCCGCCCAGGGAAGCGACCGGGTCCCCATTCGTTGTCGAGTGGACGGAGAAAACGCCTTGGTCAAAGAAGTTCTTGCCACTCTGGTTAGCCACGGTTACCAGGGCTTCCTCGAGATGGAATGGGAAGGGAGTGGCTTGGAGCCGGATCAATATCCGCAAGTGTTGCAGCAAGCCAAAGATCTCTTCGCAGTGCTCGTTTCGAAGACCGAGGCAAGATCCTTTTTGGCCGAGTAAGTTCTTTCGGGGTGAGATCCCTCCGCTTTCCACTATCGTGCGCTGAATAGGAACCGCCGGGCAGTTGAAGCTGAGTATTTTAAATCTCATTTTAAAGCTCAGCATTTTAAAGCTCAGTATATTAAGGCTGAGTATCAAAAGCTGAATACGAAAAGCTGAGGTTGAAAAGGCAAGTACTAAAAGCTGAGGATGAAAAGGCTGCGAATTGGTTAAATTAAAGTAGCACGAAATCGGCCGCACGAAGTGAAAAACCACCGCACGAGGCGAAAAGAAGCACTCATAGAGAGACACCAAATTAAGTTATACGTAGGTTATCCGACAGCAAAACTCGCAACTACTGGCAAAGCGTATGCCGGAATATATCGTCCGTTACGGAGCCATGCGGCTGATGGGGCTTTTTCAAGCCCCTGAGGGGGCAAGTTTTGGACCGGGTTCGCAAGTCATCATTCGAACGGATCGCGGTCAAGAGATGGGCACCGTCCTTTGCGAGGCGGAGGAGCGGACCAAGTCGCTGGTAGCAGACCAGACGAACTTAGGCCAAGGACAGATTCTCCGCCTCATGACCCCGCAGGATGCCCAAGAGCTCGCGGTCATTCACGAGGAAGAAAAGCGGAAATTTCCGATCTGCCTCCAGTACATCGAGCGTTGCGGTCTTTCGATGCGAGTAATCCGCGTGGAGCAACTCTTCGGGGGCGAGCGGATCATCGTTTACTATTTGGCGGAGCAGCGGGTGGATTTCCGCGAATTGGTCAAACTTTTGGCTCGGGAGTTTCAAACCCGAATCGAGATGCGGCAAATCGGCGTGCGGGATGCCGCCCGGCTTCTAGCGGACTACGGCGATTGCGGCAAGCCCGTGTGTTGCAACACGCATCTCATTGCCATTCCGCCCGTCTCCATGCGAATGGCGAAGTTGCAAAAGGCAACCTTGGATCCTACGAAGATCTCCGGGCGTTGCGGCCGGCTCAAGTGTTGCCTCCGATACGAATTTCCCTTGTACGAGGCCTGGCACGAGAAGCTACCCCCGATCGGAGCCGAGGTGGAAAGGTCGGGGGAACGGGGCCGTGTGGTGGCGGTAGAGCCCTTCAGCCAACAGGTATGGATTGAAATTAGCGGGCTAGGACGGCGGCTTGTGCCCGCCGAAGATCTAAAGGTATTGGGTGATCTCAAATCCGTCGAAGCGATGGAGGCATTGGGAACAGAATCCGAGGGAGATCTCGACTCTTTAAGCGATGCGTAGGAAAAAGAGGCGGCGATACGAAGACTACGAGGCATTACGAGAGTTTGAATTCGGGGGCGGATTTGCATCATTTCCCACCGCGTTGACCGGGGCGTTGACGCCGTTATCGGTTTGTTGATCGGCTTTTTACGCCCTCTTGCGGTTTTGTATCGACGATCTGTCCCGATCGGTGGTCGAATCCCTGCTGCCTGCTTTTGAATGAGCAAGGCTACGGAATTGATTGCAGAGTTGCCCGCGGGCTCATAGGGAGTTAAGAACGGTCAAAAACATAGGTAGACCTAATTGATAAATTTACGAAACAAAGGCGGCCAGAGGTGCTCACAACAAGATGTCGTTTCAGGGTACAAAACAGAAAGCTCATTACAAAAATGGAAATCTTACGTCACAAAAATGGAAATCTTACGTCGCGCAGCGAACCCTGAGGTGTAGCTTGGCATAACATGGATCATGATGAGACTCGGTGTTCGGAGGATATGATGGAATTGAGTGCACTGACATAAGTGTGCACCCTTAACCGGCCTTGGGCGGCAATTCAGTTGGCAGCAAGGAACGCTACTTCTAGTTCTAGTGGCGGCAAGAGCGTCGAGTTTTTAGAAAGTTTTTCGCACCCCTGGGTAACGTCGTTCCCCGCACGTCAACTGGAGTCAATCAAGGGTCGCTGCGGTAATTAGTGAAGTCTTTCAGTCACTTACGCCTTTGGGCAATCGCGACAATGATGCGAGAGTTGGTGGAATTAGTGAAGTCCGATCCTCGGTACAAGCTCGAGGCGTATTTGTTCGTCTTCGAGGCTTTGCGATATGCTCAGGAGGTGCTCCGGTTTGGTCGGGAGGCGGTCAGCGAGCCGTTGCCCGGTGTTGATGACGAGCAAGAAGAAGCCCAACCCAGGCGTCATGTGACGGGGCAGGAGCTTTGTGAAGCCGCTCGGCGGTACGCCTTGGATCAATACGGCCTCATGGCCAAAACGGTGTTGAACAGTTGGGGGATCTTCTCCACCAGTGACATCGGGGAGATCGTTTATAACCTCATCAAAATCGGCTGCATGCGGAAAACGCGAGAAGACCGCCGCGAACATTTCGATAACGTCTACGACTTCCAAACAGCCTTCCGCGATGGGTTTCGGCTTTGCCTCGACGATGCTGAGTGAATTTGCCGAGCCGCCGGCATGCTAAGCCGCTACGTGGCCCCATTTCGCCGCTCGTTGGGACGAATGACGGATCGGAGCCTCCGGGCATCGAGGCGAAGCCGAACTGCGTGGCTTGCGGCGGTTGTACGGGGGTATTGCTCGAGGAGCACGTATGGGTCCGCATCATAGCCAGGCAGAATCGACCGATTCGCCCGTGGCCGAGGCTTCCGAGAAGCGCTCGGCTGATCAAGGCCGCCGGGGGTATCGTCAGGTGACCTCGACTCGTCCAACGCGCGGGGATTGGATCCGACTGATTCTTCTCGCGATCGTGCTAGTGTTCTGGTACGCTTTTTTGATCGCCATGGCCTTGACCACTTAGCTGCCCTGGGCATGGCGCAGTTGCTCGCTCACTTGACGTGGGCTCCGAGAAGGGGCGCGATCGCGACTCCGCCAACACGCGGGTGGCTTTAGAGCTGGCGCAAAGGGGTTTTAGCAAACGACAATCCCGCCGCTACTCAAACCCAGCCTTACACACACGCGGACCGAATCATTGGCCTTTGCCCCCTTGCGAGGGATCCATGGGCGTTCTACTGGTGGGAATCCCTCGTAATTGATGGCAGTTCCCCCTCATAGCGTGTGCGGCAAAATAGGGGTAAGATTGTTGCGTTTTCAGAAATTGAAACACGTTACGACTTCGTTTTGTTGAATGGGATAGTCCCACTTCGGGAGAGTTTCACGATGGTGCATTTGAGCGGTAAAGTTGCGGTTGTCACCGGCGGCGGGGGCGTTCTTTGCAGTGCGATGAGCAAGGCCTTGGCGCAACATGGGGCTCGGGTCGCAGTGCTGGACCTAAACCCCGAGGCCGCTGAAAAGGTGGCTGCCGAAATCAGGGCTTCCGGCGGCGAGGCGATTGCCTTGGGGGCGGATGTCCTGAGTCGACAAAGTCTTCAGCAAACCGCGGAGCGGATTCACGAGGCCTTCGGCCCGATCAATCTGTTGATCAACGGTGCCGGGGGCAACCGGCCTCAAGCCACCGCAAGCGAGCAGCAGAGTTTCTTCGACATCCCGGCCGAAGCCATTCAATGGGTCTTCAATTTGAATTGCGTGGGAACGATTCTGCCTTGTCAAGTGTTCGTGCCGGATATGGTCGCGCAAGGGGCGGGGGTGGTGATTAATATCACGTCCATGGCAGCCATTCGCCCCCTCACTCGGGTGGTGGCTTACTCGGCAGCAAAAGCCGCGGTGGCCAACTTCACGCAATGGTTGGCTGTGCATTTGGCGCAGACATATAGTCCGCGGATCCGGGTCAACGCGATTGCACCGGGGTTTTTTGTCACCGATCAAAATCGGTATCTTCTAGTCGATAGTGCTACGGGCCAACCGACGCCGCGTGGTCAGTGTATCCTGGCCCATACCCCTGCCGGTCGATACGGCGAGCCGCATGATTTGCTGAGCACGCTACTATGGCTTGTGGATGACGAATCGTGCTTTGTGACCGGGGCGATCATCCCGGTGGATGGCGGCTTTTCCGCTTTCGGGGGTGTTTGAGTCCTGCACCTCGCAGGGAAAAACGCGGCCTTTCGCGAGCTTTTTTGCCGGTTTTCGCGCAGAATCCTTCCGAAAGGCTCAACCGGGCGATTAAAATGATCGATATGATGAGTTTTCCGCCCGGGCAGCCGGGGGGTGGCGCGAAAGCACCGGGCTCTGGGAAAACCGTTCGCAGCTTGGAGTCGCCATGGGAGCCATTCAAGAACCGATCCCTGTGCTGCTGATTCTGGCGGCCTTTAGCCGATATCGGGAGGCTCTGGACTGGGCACATGACCGGGCTTTCAAGGAGTGGGGCGAAATTGTCTTGGAAAGCCCGGAGTTCGCGTTCACAGAAACTCGGTACTATGAACCCACCATGGGGACCGATTTGAAAAAGAAGTTCTTCGCGTTTCGTGAATTGATGGACCCGACACGCCTGGCGGATATCAAGATTCAGACCTGCGGTTGGGAACAGGAATACACCCGGCTGGGGCGGCATCCGGAACCGCGACCTCTGAACTTAGACCCCGGTTATATCACGCTAGGAAAATTGGTTTTGGCCTCCACGAAGGACTTTACGCATCGGATCTATTTGTCGCGGGGAATCTATGGCGAAGTGACACTAACGTATCGGCACCATCAATGGGACAGTATGCCCTGGACATTTCCGGATTATCGCCGGCCTGACTATCACGAGTTTTTCAGCCGGTGCCGCCAGTGGCTCCATGAGCAGCTTCGGGAGTCGGCTCAGGCGTGAATAGCGTGCTGATCTGGGTGATCATTGGGGCGTTTGTGCCGGGCTTTCTTATCAGTTGGCTTGGGGGATTTGTCGTCCGGAGATTGGCCCCCCCATTAGGCTGGGTGGATCGGCCCGGGGGCCGAAAGATCCATGCGCAGCCGATGCCCACAGCCGGCGGCGTGGCCATTTGGCTGGGGGTGGTGCTACCGCTGGCGCTGGGATATGCGGTCCTCTGGAACCTGCGGGAATGGGGCGAAAACGCCACCGCAGAGATCTTCGGCACGGTGTTGCCGGCGGAGGTGGTGCGGCATTTTCCTGGGCTGCTTGCCCAAGCTTCGAAGCTATGGCTTATGCTGGTGGGGGGAACGATCCTTGCTTTCGTGGGACTACTGGACGACCGTTGGGGGCTGGACTGGCGGTTGCGTCTGGGGATTCAAACGGCGGTTGCCGTGGCGATGGTCGCGTTGGATTGGCGCTTGAGCCTTTTTCTGCCTTGGCCCGCGTTGGCCGCGGGGATTTCCGTGCTGTGGATTGTGGCTTTAGTCAACTCGTTCAATATGCTGGATAACATGGACGGTTTGGCGGCCGGGGTGGCGGCGATAGCAGCCGGCATGCTGGCTGCCGTGATGTTTATGGCGGGAAAACCCGGGAGCGCGGAACCGCAACTTTTCGTGGGCGGCTTCCTCGTACTGGTTGTCGGTGCGTCGCTAGGGTTTTTGGCCCACAATTTCCCCCCCGCACGGCTTTTCATGGGGGATGCCGGCAGCTATTGGCTCGGTTATCTTTTGGCAATGACCACCATGGCAGCGACCTTTGCCGGGGAGAATCTCCCCCCACATGCGATCTTGGCACCGCTTTGTGTGCTGGCAATTCCGCTATATGACCTGACAACGGTGGTGGCTATCCGGCTTTGGTTGGGGCAAAGTCCGTTCGTGGGGGATCGCCGGCATTTTTCACATCGGCTAGAAGAACTCGGCCTCACTCGGACTCAGGCAGTACTGACAATATGGTTGGCGACGGCCACCTGCGGATTGGGGGCGCTATTGCTGCATCAAGTGCGGCCGTCGGGGGCTATCATCATCCTTCTTTTGGTGGTCATGATGCTTATTCTAATGAGTATTTTGGAAACGGTAGGTCGCAGCCGGAATCCTTCCAATCGAACACCCCGCGATTCGCCAGGGGGGGGCGATCAATCTTGCTAAGGGTTTAATACCGCTCAGGGTTTGTAGTCCGCGCAAAAAGATAACCGGAACGCTCACGCGCGTCGGCCAAATTCCCCGGGTCCATTGTGGCGACGAATCTTCAAGCTAAAGTGACGGCTTTTCAGCGGCTGAGCGAGACATGGTGCGGGTAGTGGACCGAACCGAAGACCGGGCGTGCGAAGGCTCGCCGATCGTAGCACGGTGGCGGCCTTACTTTTTGGGCTTCGCCACCGCCTTGCTGGTGGTTCGGCCTTTTTATCCCAGTGAACCTCCTTCCTTGGGCGAAAGTCTTCCCTGGGTAATGTTGTGGCTTTTGTTAGCTACGGGTTGGGAGGTAGTCAAATTTTGGGGCAACCGGGGAGAGTTTCGCAGCAGCGGGTTTGGGGGGGATTGGCTGGATGGATGTTTTCTGGGACTGACGATCTGGTTTGCAGTCTCCGGGATCGCGGCGGCCATCGGAGGCAGTCCGCGACCGGCAATCAATGCAACCTGGGAATGGATCGGCATCGCCGTTTGTTTCCTCGGGTTTCGGCAATGGCTGAAAACTCCGGCGGAATGCCGGGCTTTGGTTGCGGTGATGCTGGCCGTTGCCGCGGCCTTGGCAATCCACGGTCTTTATCAATTCTTTTGGGAGTTTCCGGCGACCCGGGCCGCTTTTCGAGCCCAATCCGACGAGCTTTTACGCAATGCGGGGCTATGGTTCGAGCAGGGCTCGCGGGAACGGGTCCTCCTCCAAAAAAGGCTTCAAAGCACGGAACCCTTGGCTACTTTCGCCTTGGCCAATTCGCTCGCAGGCGTGCTTGTGACCTGGTGGGTGGTGGGGTTGGGGCTACTGATATCGGAGGCCTTTCCGGCGGTGAAATCTCGTCCTTTGGCTTCCGCCGATATCCGCGGGGCAAAAGCTGCGATGGCCTGGTCGCGACGGTGGCTAGAGCCGATCCAAAAAGGGGCATGGCGGCTGATCCTGGGAGCGGTCATCATAGTGATCGTCAGTACACTAATTCTTACGAAAAGTCGCAGTGCATATCTGGCTGCTCTTGTCGGGGGAGGAATCCTCGGTTTGTGGGCACTCTGGGGCAGAAGAACTCGGCGAAAGATGCCGGAAAATTCCGAGGATTCGGGACAAGCCGGCCGCAAAGGCCTTCTGCGAAGATTGGTGGTTATTGGCTTGGTTGCTTTAGGCCTTATGGGGCTGGTAGCGTTTTTCGCGCGAATCCGGGCCGTCGATTGGTATGTTGTGACCGAAGCACGGAAGTCGCTGGAATACCGATTTCAATACTGGCAGTCGACGTGGGGAATGATTCGGGCTTATCCGTTGCTGGGATGTGGCCCGGGGAATTTTCAAAACTGCTATACGGCATTTATGCTCCCGGAGGCAAGCGAGGAAGTTGCCGATCCACATAACTTTTTCTTGGAGATATGGGCCACCTGCGGACTGCCCGGTGCGATTGCTTTTGCGGGAGTGTGGCTTGCGTTTTTCTCGCATATCTTGCGCGGGTGGCGTGCCGGCTTCGATACCTGGGGGCGGAATGGTCCGGAAACACCCGTCGCACCCGCCGACGCAAGGCGCCGGGATCCGCCGGCTGCTGGCGGCGTTAATCACGCGCCAAAGGGCCGCAGCCAATCCACCCTTAGCAAAGGGGGAGCTGCCGCGGCGCCTTGGAAACCGCATGACGAGGGTAGCACGTCGGAGGCGGGGAAGTTCACGGTCATTTTCTGGGGTGCCTTATTGGGGATTGCGGCCAGTTGGCCCCTTGGACTATTGAGCGTGGTGCCGCCCGGCTGGGTGGTTCTCGCAGCCGCGGGGGTTTGTGCGGTGGGGCTTTGGTGGGGGCTTCGCCCCTGGATTACCGGGGGCAAGTTGCCGGCTTTTGTGCCCGCGGTAGCAGTGATTGCCCTACTTATCCATCTTTCGGCAGCGGGTGGAATCAGTTTTGCCAATGTCGCAACGAGCCTCTGGGTTTTGGCGGCTATCACCTTAGCATTGCATCGGCACAATCCACAGGGAATTCACGAGGCAACTGACGCCCGAGGTGCCGGAGTAGAAGAAATCGGCGGTAGCGGAAGGCGGAATTCGAATCCACCGCGTGCCGCGGAAAAAACGGCCGTGTATGCGCGGATTGTCGGCGGGGCGAAAATCCTGGGGCTTGGACTTCTGTGTGCGGCGTGTTATTGGACGGGCTATCGTCCCGTGCTTTTGTCCAGGGCGAAACTCGCGGAGGCCTCTGCTTCGCGGACTGAGCCGGTCGATTTGGGGAAGCTCGAAGAGGCGGCGGCCATTGATCCTTGGGCCAGCGGTCCTTGGGTCATGATGGCGGGGGCGGCCCTGGAGAGGTGGCGGTGTGGCGAGCCGGGGGCGGAAGCCCGGTTTCGCAAGGCAACCGACGCGTTTTTGCGGCGGATGCCGAACTCGAGCCGGGCGTGGGAACTGGTGGGCGATTGGTGGTGGCGAGTGTTTCAGGAGCTCGGTCAACCGAACTTTGCATCGCAAGCCGTTGGTAGTTTCGCCCAAGCGGTCAAACTCTTTCCCACCAATGGTCACTTGCGGGCGAAGTATGCCCGGGCGTTACGGGCGATCGGTCAGGAAGCCCAAGGGCAGGAGGAGGCCCGGGTAGCTCTATGGCTCGATCAAAGGACGCCCCATGCGGATCGGAAACTGCCGAAAGAGTTATCGCGGGAACTATGTGAATGGGTCGGTGGCGGGGAATCGGCCCCGTAACCCCGCGCAAAAAGAGGAAGCGATTTTGGAAGTAGCCGCCAAGAAAGTGTCACAACCGTAAGCCCGCGCAAACAAAAAAGAAGGCGGAGGAGGCCGCGAAAGCTTACTCTAAGTATCCGATTTTACCTCCGCCACCTTTTTGGATCCGCATCGCGGTTCCGAAGCCCGGGGAATGACTCAAAGGTATGAATTGCGAGTATCCGGGATTCCGGAGGCAATAGGGCGGGAAACTTCACTTCAACCTTGGCTCACAAAACCCTTGGGTAAAATTTGGGAAACGTAAGAGGAGGATCGGGGAAACCTGCAAGAAGGATCGGCGAAACCCGCAAGAAGGAAAAGTCGATTTGTAAAACTCCCGAAATCTGGGAGGAGAAAAGACTAAGCAAAATGCGAGTTCTGTAAAAACTGGTAGAATAAAAGGGAGTGAAAATATAACAGACACTGCACTTTGTTCGGCAGAGAAGTCGTCATTATCACGATTCGAGATCGGCGATCTTCGCACAATTTTCTTCGGGTTGCCATTTTGGCTTCCCGGGGTATTTTGCACGCTTAAGCGGGCGAGATATGTGTGACATTTGCAAAGGGCGACCTCAGGAAGGTGTGGCTTGGATCAATCCGCCGGAGTGTTGCCTGCGTAAGTAGCTTAGTGATCGCCGGAATTGCAGTCTTAACGACTTATCGCAGTTTGGAGAATTTGCCCAGTTTCAACAGGTTCCCGAAGTTTCGAGAAATCAAGTTCATCGCCTGGTAAGAGTCCTCGCCGCATTTACCTTAAAGCGTATCTGTATTTAGCCTCAGACTGTTTTTTGACAGGGAGAAGATTGCTTTTTCGACGGGAAGATGATTGCTTTTTCGGTAGGATGAATAGGAAAGCCGTGTAAAACCGGTAGGCAAAATCTGCATTTGGATACAAATTTGATAAATTTTGGATACAAATTGATTAATAGATATGGATGACATTCCCGGCCAACGGGGCGAGGGTTTTACGACGAGGTAAATCAGAGCGCGAGGTGGGCATGAGAGCTAATCTGGTTGTCACGGTGATCATTACGGCAATCATTGGATTAGTGATGGGTGTTTCGGGGGCTTTGGCCCGGGTTTGGATTTGGCCTTGGCAGCCGGCAGAGATCACGGCCGTTTCGTCAGCCAGCGCGCGACCGATTTCGACCGAGGCACCGCGGGCCGTGGTGGATCAGCCGGTGTATGACTTCGGCATCATGGACGAACACAGCCGCGGAAGGCACGAATTTCTGATCCGGAATGAGGGCACAGCTCCGCTGAATCTTGACCAAGGTTCGACCAGTTGCCGGTGTACGTCGAGTTTAGTTCAGCGAACCGTGGTTCCCCCCGGCGAAAGTACGACGATCGTCGTGGAATGGACCGGCAAAGATTACGTCGGACCGTTTACGCAAACCGCTACCATTCTTTCGAACGATCCGCGGAAGCCTCGCATTGTGCTGACCGTCCGGGGCAAAATCGTGCAAGCAGTTCAGGTGGTGCCCAAGGAACTGGTGCTCACGCGGGTTCCGGCCGGGAGGATGGCTTCAGGCCAGTTTCAAATCTACGGATTTGTTCAGGAGCCGCTGGAGCTAGTAAGCTGGCAGTTTGGGGAGGAAAAGACGGCATCGTTTTTCGAGTTGTCATTGCGGCCGTTAACCGAGGAGGAACTTAAGGCCCAAGAGGGTGCAACCAGCGGGTATGCGGGCGAAGTTCGCATCAAACCGGGATTGCCCCTTGGTGCCTTCGAGCACAAAATCCTCCTCCGAACGAATTTGGAAATCGCCAAAACCATCGAGCTGCCCATTCGGGGAACGGTCGTTAGCGATATTTCGGTGGTAGCCACCGGCTGGGATGACTCGAAGTCGCTTTTGCGGTTGGGCACTTTCCCCTCGGCACGGGGGCTGAAGCGGACCCTGTTACTCCGAGTGGCCAACGAGATTGTCGATCAAGTCAAGTTTGAAGTGGCGGAGGTAGAACCGTCGTTTGTCGTGGTGCAAGTCGGTCAGCCGAATCGCCTGTCGAATGCGCCGGCAGTTTTGGTCCCGGTGACCATCGAAATCCCGAAGGGGGTTCCCCCCTGTGACTACTTGGGGGTCGGGGACCGCCCGTCGGGCCACGTGCTGCTTAAGACAGGCTTTTCGGAGGCGCCCGAGCTGAAAATGAACCTGAGTTTTGCCGTGGAAAGTTGAGGAATTTCGCTGCCAGTAATTGAACCTTTTCTATAAGAACATTCGAAGGCCGGAACATCTGAAGGTCGGCTCTTCCAAGCAACCAGGCGTCCGACCGAACGCAGCCCCGGTGGAAAAAAGATTTGCTTCCTGAGGGGATGAGTCCGTTTTTCGGCCTCCGGCTTTGACGAAAGAATCCGCGTCTAGCTCTCCAAGTTCAAACCATGTTTTGATGCGAATGATCCAATGCAAATGCTGCAATCATCAAGTAACGAATGTTCCGAGAGGTCGTTTTGCTCGTAGGTAGCAGTCCTGAATAACAGGAGAGTTTCTCGGGTTTTGCATCCGGGTGGGGTCAATGTGAGGGAAACTTGTAACCCTGAGCCGGGAGCTGGCAGCAGGAGGTTGTATTTAGGGACGCTTGCCGCATTTAAAGACGCTTGCCGCGTGGAAATCGGCATCGGATTTCAGCCCAGCTTTCCGGGTTCTTAGGGTTTTTAAGTGCCGCGAAAAGCGTGCGGCAAGTAGTCCTCCCCTCGGATAAGCCCGCAGCACGCGGCGGCTTGGTTTACGCGGTGATAGGTGATCTTCTTTTTTCTTGCTTTCCGCCATGGATTGAAGAAGCCTTGCCGCGAATCCCACGCCGGTGTGGTGACCGAAACAACGATAGACTGACCGATAGATTGCTTGCTCGGCCTCCGAGGAGCTGATTGTGGGCCGATTCTTTTTAAGGAGTGCGGAGGTGGTTAAACGGAAACCAAGTGTTGCTCAAAGCCAGGGCGGAAATCGGAGGTGGCTTAATCGCGGAGACTGCCCCGATGCGATCCGCTTGGCTCGAATGTCGTTCATCATGGTGGTTTCGTGGACCATTATTGCAATCATTGTAGTTCCATTAACTATGCTGGGTGCTGGAGGGTGTTCACCCCAATCGGCGGGGCCAAGGGCGAAATCGACTCCCGTCGCACCGGCTCCGGAAATATCGGCCGAAGGCGGCATGCTCGAAACTCAGGGAATGGTTGCCGCGGAACCGCAGGCATCCCAAAGCCCGCCATCTCAGGAAGTTGATCGCGGTACCGCCGGGAGCGAGGCAGAGCGAGACTCCACACCTCGGCAAACCGCTGAGAAATCCGCGCAAACCTCCGCGGCGGAAGGATCGCCGGCGCTATCGCCGGATCAAATGACCCCGGGTCACAGCAAGCCCGCAGCAGCTTCTTCCATAGAGGGATTGCTGCCGGGTTTACAGCCGGTGACGGAATCGGCGGCAAGTCCTGCGAGCGGGGCGGCTTCCGGTCCGAGGGAAGCTGGGGGCACTTCGAGTAGTGCGGAGAGATCTGCCCATAGATCCGCGGATAGTTTACCCGTTTTTGAAAACCCGTTGCGGCCCCGCGAAAGCGCGTCGACCACCACCGGAGCCCATGAGCCGGGACCGGGCGGAGTTCTGCCTGCCGCCGTGGCCGGTGGTTCCGGGGGCAGTCCTGGAACGGCAAGCGCGGCCAGCTCCCTGAGTGGTGGCTCGCCTGAGAAGGGGCGTCCGCTTAAGGGGAAGAAGGGGGCCCCGTTCGACCCGATCAAGGAAAATGGGCCGATTTTCGTGGGGTGGCCGAAGCCGAGATTTGCGCTGGTGCTTACCGGCCGAATGGACGGCTATTTGGAGCCCTGCGGTTGTGCGGGCTTGGATCGTATGAAAGGAGGGCTGAGCCGGCGGCTGGCCATGTTTCAACAATTGCGTCAGCAGTGGGGTTGTCCGGTGGTGGGCCTCGATGCGGGGGGACTGATCAAAGGTTTTGGCCGGCAGGCGGAACTCAAGTTCCACCTCACGGTGGAAGCGATGCGGCGGATGGGCTATGAGGCCATCGGTTTCGGGACGGCGGAGCTGAAGTTGCCGGCAGGCGAACTCTTGGCGGTGGCGGCCAATCTCGATGGAGGTTCGGCGTTATTCCTTTCGGCCAATGTGGCTTTGTTCGATTTCGAGTCCGGGTACACGGCTCAGACGAAAATCATCGAGGTGGCGGGCGCCAAGATCGGCGTTACTTCGATTTTGGGCGACCGCTGGCAAGTGGAGGTTCAAAATGCCGATGTGCAGATGCGGCCGGCCGGGGAGCGGTTAGCCGCCGTGGTGGCAGAACTACACAAGGAGGCGGATCTGCTGATTCTTTTGGCTCACGCATCGGGGGAAGAGACGCGGCAATTGGCCGCGCGATTCCCCCAGTTTTCGATCGTGGTTACCGCGGGAACCCCGCCCGAACCGCCCCCGCAACCGGAGCGGCTTCCCTCCGGTGGTTGGCTCATCGAGACGGGCACCAAAGGGATGGATGCGATTGTCCTGGGGTTTTATGACGATCCAAAGGAGCCGATCCGTTATCAACGGGTGCCACTCGATAGCCGATTCCCGCAAGCCGAAGAAGTGCAACTGCTTTTGGCCGACTATCAAGAACAACTCAAGCTCCTTGGGTTAGACGGGCTGGGGATTCGACCGGCCCCCCACCCCCGCTACGCGGAAAATGGCGCCTATGTGGGATCGAAGAAGTGCGAACCGTGTCATGAGATTTCTTACGACATTTGGCGGAAAACGGGGCATGCCAAGGCGTGGCAGACCTTGTTGGAACTTGAGATCCCCCGAAATTTCGACCCGGAATGTATCAGTTGCCATGTGATTGGGTGGCACCCGACGAAATACTTCCCGTACCAGGGGGGTTTTCTGAGCGAGGCGGAAACCCCTCATTTGATCGATGTGGGATGCGAAGCCTGTCACGGTCCGGGGGAAAAACACGTGCAGGCGGAGATGGGATCGGATTTCGAACTCCAGCGGAAGTATCAAAAGGCGATGGTCATCACGTTGGAAGAGTCCAAGCAGTGGCAATGTGCCAGTTGCCACGATTTGGACAATAGCCCCGATTTTGACTTCGATACCTATTGGCCCATTGTCCAGCATTACGAGGAATAGAAGTTCAGAGTCCGGGCCGCCAAGGTTTCTTCCGTTTTTCCGAGGAAAAGCCGATGCAGTGAGTGGCGGTTTGTTTGTCCGGCCCCAAGAGTGGATTTGTCTTGCCGTGAGGCTTTTCAATTCTCTGGGGTGTGGGTTTGCGGCTCCGATTGTTCTTGGTGGAAGCGTCCCCTTCCGCCGCCCCGGCCAAAGCCCATGCCTGGTCCTTGGCCTCCCCCTTGCCTCCCCCAGCCCGGTCCTCGGCCACCACGGGGCGGGAGTGACGAACTCGGCAAGTGCTGCTGGAGTTTGCGGAAGATCTCCCCGGGTACCGTGCCATGGTTTTTGGCTACAGTGGCGAGCGTCTGTTCTCGGGTGGCATCGGGAAATCCTTCCTCCGCTAAAGCCGCGAGTAATTGATCGGACGAAATACCGAGCTGCCCAGCAAGCTCCGTTAGCGGGAGTGCTTCGGCGTGGGGGATCGGCCCAGCGGGAAGCCGCCCTTCCCAGCGGTCTTTGAGGGCCTCGTTCCACGCGGCAAGCGTCGAGAAAGGTGGCCAATTTTGACCAGTCCCCAACACCACTCCCGCGGACAGAACAAGGGCAAGGAGTATCTCGGGGCTCAACGCCGGGATGGCAAGAAGTTTCCGTTTCAGGTAGCCCAGAAATCGCACAAAATTATAAATCACGTGGACTACGCCCAAAATGATGAAGGATGTGCCGACGTTGATGTGGAGGGCTACCCACTGATGTCGGGTCAGCCCAAGGAAAGACCAATATCCCCAATTGGCCACGCGCCCCCGCGGGGCAGCATACAGGACGCCGGCGGAAAGAATCAACAGTAGGCAAATCAGGGTGAGGGTAAGCGATACAAACGCTCGCCCGGAAAATTTTCGTCCTTTCGCTGGTTCGGACATCGGTCAATCTCTCCATGAATGAACTAGATTGGGTTACTCATTATTCACCATTCACCGCGGGTTTACTCCAATCACCCTGGGTTGCTCCGGCCACGGTGCCTTTGCGTTGCAAGACGTCGTTTTGGCGTGCTGTTGGACCGAACCAATTGCTTAAAGCGCGGTAGCCGCGTGCGCCGGAGAGAGCGGTCGCCTATTTCGCCTTCGCAACTTCTATTCCAAACCACAAATAATTCGCAAAATTGGGTACATTTGCGCTCTCTTCCTGACAGAGTACCCCCTGTTCGTGTTGGTTTGGCACCGGACCCAAGATGAAAATTTCAGGGCTCCCTGCGTGCGCAGGTTCAAGTCGTTTTGGGATTATGCCGACGGCTGGGCGTCATTGGCAGGATCTGCCGTGCTACACGTTGCAAACTTCTTCGGACCCGATGAGTGCCGGCGGCACACCGGAAATCGCCCCTCGACAGAATGCAGGTATGTTTTTCCAAATCCTGCCTTTCATGGAGCAGGACGCGGTATGGAAAGGGGGGCAGTTTACGGCGGCATTGGACAAGGCTGTCTTTGCCGTTGGCTATCCCAATCCCGTATATTTTTGTCCATCACGCCGCCGCCCTCATCAGCGGATGACCTCGTACCACCACCAATGGTTCCGGGATATTAACGTGGTCAGTCAGCTCTCCGGTAGAGGGAATTACAATCACGCCGACTTAGACTATCTCGCGTGTTGTCAAGAAACTTCCTACAACGAAGGGGGTGTTACAGTGCGGAGCGACACGCAAGGCATTGGCCCGATTGTGAGGCACGCAGCGTACTCCGCAGGCCCCTGGGTTCCAAGTCCCCTGATTAACACTACTCTCACTTTTGCAGCCATCACCGATGGACTTTCAAATACGCTATTTGTGGGCGAGAAAAGGCTGGAAGTCGGCCAATACACTCACACAGGGAAGACATGGAATCAGGATACGGGGTACGCGAGTGGTTGGGATGGCGACGTAATGGCGCGATTCATTTGGAACAATGCCACAGAGGAACTTGTAACCCCCCGGGGAGACTCGGAGGACAATCCTGCGTTCGTGACCCAAAGATTCGGTACGCCTTGCTGTGGTGGGACTTTCTATGGCTCGGCGCACGCGGGGGCTATGAACGCATTATTCGGCGATGGATCTGTGCGTCGAATATCCTATCCGGTTGACCCCAGGGTGTTCGCTCGAGTGAATATCAGAAACGATGGGCTCCAAGCTCAGATCGACTGAGGCCCCGAAAGAACAGATTCGCGTGTAGTGGCCCTTGGGTGGGTCCAGATTGGGTCCAGATGGTGCTCGGACACACCGGCGGATTGACAGAGAAAATCGTCGCCGGCCGCAAATGGGGGGAAATTACGGTTTAGATTAACGACGCACTGAGAGCGATTTTTAGTGCGGATGCCTGAGTGGAGTGAGAAAAAATTTTCCTCTCAGGGAGACGGTAAGCGCTCCTTTTTTGCACGCCCGTCTCGAGCTGGTTAGGCGATTGATTTCTGATTTCGATTTTTGTGAGCTGTTGTTAGGGTTTGAGCTGAGTGGCTGGACCGTTGAGCGCCAAGGGCCGCGAGAAAAAGGAAAAAGAGACGCTTTTAGAGGAGGGCGCGGATGAGATCCACCATTTGCGGCATTGAGATCTACACAATTTGGGTGGGCGTACTGTGTTTGGTGGCGCTCGTGGCTTTCGGCTGTTCGGGAGGTGCGACAAAAGAAAGCTCACAGCCAGTGGTGGTTGTTCAAGGGCGTCTTACGAAGGGGGGACAACCACTTTTAGTCGATAAGGCGCAATACGGCGATTATGCGAGAGTGGTGGTGCGGTTCATCCGCACGGATGCAACTGCTTCTTATGAAGCAACAGTGGACGAAACCGGCTTCTTCAATATTTCGGGTGCGGACGGGAGAGGAATCCCCCCGGGGGAGTACAAAATTGCCGTTTACCAGTGGGATCCCGCACCGGAGGTTGATAAGCTTCAAGGGGCATTTGATGATACGAATACGAAGATTATCCGTCAGGTGACGGGTGGGGCGCCAATTGAAATCGATTTGGACAACCCTTAATAAGTTTTCTAAGTTTTCAAGAAGTTAAGGGTGCCGCTAAAAATCCCAGTGGCGGAGGACTCTTCCCGCTTCGGCGGAGTCGCGCCCTTGAATGAGGCGGATATCACTAATTTCCGCCACGCTGCGCCCTGAGGCCGGGTCGATCCGCAGTCGAACGAGCGGAGAATTCACGGCAAATTCCGCCTAATAGGTCGGCCACTGCCCATCGTGAACGACCGGCAAAATCACCCGTCTTTCCCGGGCGAATTGCGGTTCGGCTTGGGTGGCAAAGTACAGGGCTGCCTCGCCCCGGGCGTTTGAGCACATTCGCAACTCCACGGCAAGTTTACCTTGACCGCGAGGAGGATTGACTGCAACAATCCACGGATCGGCCCCGGAGCACTGGATGCGAAGGCAATCGTCCGCGCGACTCAAGCTGGTGTTAAGGTTGCCGGTCCACCCTAAGAAGCTGGGCCGATAGTCGGGGCTTTTCGCCGGCGCAAGAGCTTGGGTCTCCTCAAGGTGCCGGTAAATCAGGGCGTTTAATCGGCTGACCACCTCCGGGTGCTTGGCTGCCAAATTCCGGCTTTCGCCCGGATCGTCCTCCAAGTGGAAAAGAACGAGGCGGTCGCCATGGTCGGGGCCATCGCCGTAAAATCGGATCAGTTTCCAGGGACCTTATCGGACGGAAGTCGCGGCCAAACTTCCCGGGGCAGGCGGCGAATGGGGGAAGTGGCAAAACACCGGACAATCCGCCGGCAACGGTTCGCCGCGTAGTCCCGGCCAAAGGCTGATGCCGTCGCAGGATTGCTCCGGCGGCAGTGGTATTCCTGCGACTTCCAAGATCGTGGGAAAGAAATCGACCGAACTAACGATCGCCTCGCTTACGGTCGCCGGCAGGATTTTGCCCGGTCAAGAAACGATTAGCGGCACGCGGTGTCCTCCCTCGAAGATGCTCCCTTTGCCGTTTCGCAAAGGAGTGTTCTCCGTAACCTGCACTCCGTGCGTAAAGTTGGACTCGTTGCCGCCATTATCGGAGGTGAAAAGGATGAGGGTTTGCCGGCGAAGCCCCAAACGCTCGAGGGCTTCGAGCTTTTAGTCGAGGCGTTAGTCGTTAAGCTTTTTTCGGAGGGTCGAATTGTGGCACCGGCAGTTGTTCGCCCTCCCGAAGGGCGGATTGATGGGCCACAATGCCAGGCACGGTCATCGCCAACGATTCGTAAAGGTCGATCGCCGGCTCGCGGTCCTCGAGGAGGGCATTGATGAATTCGGCCGAGATGAATACCGCCGAGCCGCCGTGGCCAGACGGGTGCCGCATTGGTTCGGGAAGCATCTCCGCGGTCTTCCAGTACTCGGGCACGATGTTGTGAGCGGGTCCCTTTTCGCGGGTATCCAACACATCCGGGCAGACACCCGATAAGGCCATGTATAGCGTCGCATTTTCGCCGAACCATCGGGCCTGCTCCCCATGGGCATGACACCGCCAGAAAACATTGCACCGGCACATGTGGCCGCGGTCGGTCAACATCATCGAGGCTTGGGACCAAAACGGACTATCCCCCCAAATGGTTTTTTCCGTGCGGAAGGGATGGTCTCGCAATTCCGGGCGCTCGCCCCGCCAACCAAGACACGAGACTTTGGTGATCCGCTCCCGGGTCACCCCCACCAAAAAGCCGACGGAATGGGTTGGATAAAGCATGGGTGGCAGGCCGAACCGCCAAGATCGTGATCCATCCGGGTTTAACGCCCAGAAGCTTTGGAGTACGGTCTTGAGGTCCTCGCAATCGTGATAATATTCCACCTCAGAATAGAAAAGCTCCCCAAAGCCGCCTTGCTGGTGGAAATTGCGGGCGAAGATGCAGGCCTGACGGTAATAGCTTGATTCGGCCATCATGTAGCGCATCCCGGTCCGCTCTTTAGTTTCTTTGAGCATCTCCGCTTCTTCCAGACTGACGACCGCCGGGCAGGCGGATACCACGTGCCAACCGCGCTCCATGCACCACTTGGCGTGTCGGGCATGGTCCGAGGCACCGGAGAAGATCGCCACCGCGTCCACATCGTGGGCTTTTTCGAGCATCACTTCCAGCGATTCGTACACCTGCTCGCAACGGTAATACCGCCGAAGCCGCTCGCGACGCTCCGGATAAAGGTCCGTAACGGCAGTCACCACGCAATTCGGGTGTTCATGCCAATGGAATGTGGCGCCAAAGCCGCCCCCGACCACCGCCATACGGATGGTCTTATTGGAGGTTTCGGGATACGCCCGTCCCACCCTCGTCAAGAGATCACCCGTAATTACGGCAGCCCCCGTAAGCCGAAGGAATTCGCGGCGCTTCATCCGGCCCGTCGCACCGCCGTGGTCTCGGTTACCGGCTTGGTTCGGATGATCGGCAAGCCCCGGCACCGTGGAAGCCAAATCTTTACGCGCAGCATCATCGTCGTGGTACATCACTCAAATCCCTTTGCCCGAGAAAAAAACACAATGCTACAAATTATGGCTACAAATTATGCGGTTTGCCGGCACGCTTAAGATACCGAGGAACCAGATCTCAAGGTGACGGCCCTCCCGAGAAGAATGCAAACGGCAAACGCATTTTGGAATCGGGGCCAACGGATTTCAACCAGTTTCCGCCCGAGGTCTCTCCACTTTTTGACGAGCCTCTGTCGACGGATAGCCCGGATCGCACCTGCCAACCCCGAGATTCCCGCTTTGTCATCCGAAGTACGCCGGTTACCCGATCGGGATCAAGCCGTGCCTTCGGCACTAGTGGCTTCGTTCTGCGTCTGACGGAAAAGCTTGGGCGGCAGGCTAAGATGGAGGCGGGTTCAACCGGGAATTTCCTTATCTTTGCAGTCGCAGCAAAGACCGTAGAGCGTAATCTCATGATGCCGGAGCACGAAACCCGGGGGCACCAGCCGCTTAAGTTGCTCGGTGCACGCCAGCACATTAAAAACGCGGGAACACGCGGTGCACACAAAGTGGTGATGATGTTCCAGCCCCGCAGGCTCGTACCGCGGGACTTGACCCGGTAGCTCCACCCGGGCAATTTGCCCGGCATCTTCCAGGAGCCGCAAGTTACGATAAACCGTAGCGATTCCTAAGGCGGGAACCTCGTTCTGGGCCGACTCGAGGATTTCTCGCGGCGAAAGAGGCCCGGGGGCCTTTGCGATGGTCGAGTAAATGGCTTGTCGTTGCCTGGTGGTTCGCTGCATTGGAAATGAGCCCTTGTCCGAGACGAGATGAGTGCTAAAATTGGAGTCGATATTGATAAACCATTTTCATTAATTCCGAGCGCCACATCAACTCAAATGCCGCAGTAATAGATTTACTACTATTTTTATCGCAATTAAGATTTTTACGGAACTTTCTCCGCTCAAACACGCATTCTTTGTCAAGATTGCCTTGTTCGAGCAGATGACCGTTTTCAGCCAAAGTGGAATGATCATGGCGTCACTTTCAACTAATGATCATGGCGTCACTTTCAACTAAAGGGGGGGTATCCTCCAACGAAAGCCTTTCCGCAAAACGCAAGGTTCGAAACCATGAAAACCGATGCACATTCTCTCACCCGCCTTTCTGACCCAACAAAGAACTCCGCGGCAAAAAGCTCGATGGCCCCCGGCCGGCGCCGCGCTCTAATGGCTTGTATTTTGAGCGTGTTCGTACTTTTTTCGATAGCGTTTTTCCCCGGTTGCCACCCGGCTACTACCTCTTCCGGTGATTCGGGGGCTGCCAGCAGTCCGGCGAAACTATCCCGCGTGGCGGTCACGGTGCCCCCTTACGAGTGGTTGGTGCGCCAGCTTGTCGGTCCGGAAGTGGAAGTCATTACGGTGGTTGGTCCCGGCGTCACGCCGGAGACATTCCAGCCCACCGATCGGCAGGTAACCCAGATCATAAGATCCGATGTGCTTTTCACGATCGGTATGCCCTTTGAAAAAAGCCCATGGTTTAGAAACCTTGCAGAATCCGGGCGAGTGCGAATCGTGGATCTTCGCGAGGGGCTTCCGATGCGGCACTTCGAGCCACCCATTTGGGAACTCCTCCAGCAGGCAGACCTACCGGACGAAAGAGGCCAACAAGAACGAAAAGAAGTAGTCGAACCTGCCGCGACTCCGGCTACCCCCCCGGGCTCCGACGACCTTCCCCCGGCAGAAGAAAGTCCGCTTGGTCGCTCGGTCCACTCGGACGCCAAGCTTCATCCGGCAACAAGGGCCCCCGAGAGCGATTCGGCCCTAGGCCATTCCCATCAGCCCGATTCCGCCGTGCTCAGCGCTTCGTCCGAGCCGCACGAGCATGGACCGAGTTGCTCTCACGAAGGTCACGAACACCATCACCATGGGGCCGGCGAGCCAGACCCGCATATTTGGCTTTCCCCGCGGTTGCTGAAAATGCAGGCAGCTCGGATGGCGCAAGTCTTCGCCGAACTTGTGCCGGAGAAGGCTCCTTTGTTTGAAAGCAATCTCAAAATCCTGGAGGCCAAGTTGGACCAATTGGATGCGGAACTTCGCCGCACCTTGGCTCCGGTGCGGGGCGGCCGCTTCCTGGTTTACCACCCGGCATGGGGTTACCTAGCCGACGAATACGGGCTACGGCAAATCGCCGCCGAACACGAGGGAAAACTCCCCAGCGACCACGAACTTTCCGCCCTGCAAAAATTCGCGCGATCCTGCAACGTCAAATTGTTGCTGGTGGAACCGCAGCATGCCCCCCGGGCGGCCTACCTACTGGCCGAGAGCATCGGAGCCCGAGTAAAATCCGTAGAGCTGCTATCGTCCGAATTGGATCAGGCATTATTGCAAGCGGCGGGGGCGATCGCGGAAGCCGCCTTTTGATCGGGCGATTTCCCGCGATCTTCCCGCGATCTTGCTATTTCCGCGAGCCTGCTATTTCCAGCAAGAATTGAGCGTGCCATTTCGGGTAAGAATTCCGACCCATGCAATTTCGGATAAAAAATTTGGGAAGCATACTATTCGGGATAAAAATTTCGAAACACGCGCTTTCGCGGAAAAACTTCAAAACGATTCGGTTTCGGGGAACAACTTCAAGCCATACTCCAGCGAATGGCCCAATGGCCGATTGTTTAATCGAGTATCCGGCACTGACATGTCGCCGAAGAACGGGATTCACAATTTGGCAGGCCTAAAAAACGCTTTGCCGCCGGACGCCGCCGCGCAATCATCCCCCGGTAATTTGCCGGGTCATGAAGGGAAAGGTGCCGCGTCCTGATAGGGCTGAATCATGCTAGGGCTGAATGATGTCATCGGGCGAAACGGCGATTGAACTGGCTGACGTGCGGTTCGCTTACCCCAGTCATCCGGAAATTCCCATCTTGGAGGATATATCGCTCCAGGTACGGAAGGACGATTTTCTGGGGATTATCGGGCCTAATGGTGGCGGCAAAACGACCCTGCTAAAAGTGATTTTGGGGCTACTTCAACCCCGGGCTGGTGAGGTCCGCGTATTCGGCCGCCCTCCGCGAGAGGTCTCCCATCGCATTGGTTATGTGCCGCAACATGGGCGAATCGACCCTTCGGTACCGGCAAGCGTCTTGGATGTAGTGCTGACCGGTCGCCTGCATAAATCCAGTTGGGGAGCATGGTGGAGCCGTAAAGACCGTGAAGCGGCCTTTGCGGCCCTAGAGCAGACGCAAACGGCGCAGTTCGCCCACCACTCCATCGCCGCCCTCTCCGGCGGCCAGCGTCAGCGGGTGCTGATTGCCCGGGCTTTGGCGGCCGAAGCCGAGCTGCTTTTGCTCGATGAACCGACCGCCGGCGTCGACGCCCCGTCGGAGCAGAATTTCACGGACTTATTACACGAGCTGAACCGCCGGGTACCGATCGTGCTGGTAAGCCACGACGTATCGTTTGTATGTACCCATTTGAAACGGGTCGCCTGTTTGAACCGCCGTCTAACCGTGCACTTGGCGAGCGAGGTTTCGCCCCAGGTGATTGCCCAAACGTACGGGGAGCCAGTGTGCACGATCCAACATCGTCGCGAGTGTCCCCTGGCTGACCGCGGGTGCGACGAGGGTTGCCCCTCCGTTTGGCGGCAGGCACCCTCCGGCCGTTAAGGCAAAGCTCAGCCCCCGCGGGCCCGAGCCCACCGGGGTCGCGATTATTCGAGCAAAGGCCAGGGTTTGCCATTTTTTCTGGTGCCACAGATAGCCACCTGGAGGCCGAGCGCCTCGGCCATGGCCGCCTTGGCCAACAGGGCTGCGTCGGCTTCTTGAGCACTGTTGGCGTAAGCCACCTGAATATGGTTCGACTTATGCCTCGCCATGAATTGATCCCGGTTCACCCCGTAGGTGACCGCGTGCATGATGGGCCACTGGGGTGTGGTTTCTTTCCATCGCCGCTCGGTCTCTTCGGGCGGAAGCTCGACCACCCCTGCCCGACCGAGGTCCATGCACAGTCGCGCGCGATCCACGTAGACCCGTGACCAGACGATTTCGCCCGGTTTTGAGACCCCTTTCAGCGTCCCGCCGCCCAGCCGGAAATACATCGCTGGTTGTCGCTCGCTGGATGCACCGGCCCAACCCCCGAGAAAATGTGCCGGCGGAGCCGAACCGCTGATCAAAAACACCCAAACATAATCCTTCACGGTGCCGGAGCGATCCCAATCTCCCCAGCGGACGTCGTGCAGGGTATTTTCCACCGGCTGCCCCATGGCCCGGTGCACGCGGAAAGTCAGTAGCCCATCCAGCCCCGCACATTCATCCACTTCATTGAAATGAACTAAAGGCTGCCCTTCGTAGAGGATCCGCTTGCCATCGCGGCTTTTGACCGGCGGGCGATCCGTATTGTTGAGCATCCCTTCAACCAGATCGCTCGCCGGGAGCAGGTCTTTAAGTCCCTGCTGATACTGAATGCCAATCAGGTCGCAGCCGAAATCATCCGCCAAGCGCAGAGCCGCGATGTACATCTTGCATTGAAGGAGGATTTGATCGTCCGTGAGATCGGTCTCCGGATTCGGCCCGGTGATGAATTTCATCCCCCTCTCCTCCATCCATCGGCGGCAGGCCAAGGCTTCCTCGTCGGGCACCTGCATCGTTTCGTAGTAAAGGGTCGATTGGCTCAGACGTTCCTTGAAAACGCCGCATGGGTGCAAAAGCTCGTCGGGGATGATCGCGTTGTACATCCCCATGCAACCTTCGTCGAAGACCCCCATGATTGCCTTACGATGCTTCAACTCGGCAGCCAAAGCGTCGGCCAAGCGACGGATCCGCGGCGGGACCTTCACCCTGCTGAAGGGGATCACATGATCGGTCGCATGCCGTACCGCTCCGGTCTTCAACCACTGCTGAAGGCGTTTGAGAAAGTTCGGATCGGAAAAATCCTCGGCCCATAACGTCGAGTACTTCTTGCCGGCTTTCGTCAAGCAGCCGTTGAGATTGAGCATTCCCACCAGTCCCGGCCATTGGCCCGACCAATTCGCCAGCGTGAGAATGGGGCCTTCATGGCTAAGCAGTCCTGCCAGCACATGATGCGAGTATTGCCAAACTGCTTCGGCGACGATCAACTTTGCCGCCGGATCGACTTGTGCAAAAACTTCCATCCCCTCCTTCTGGGAGCTTATGAAGCCGTGCCCCTCATCCGCTTTGTACGGATGGGCCCGAACCAATTTGAAGCCGCAATCGGCCACCGCCTCGGCCAGGGCTTTTTCCATTTCCTGCTGAGCCGGCCAACACGTTTGATTGGCCGAAAGCCGCAGGTCGCCGCTGGCAACCATCAGCACTTCGTTCGCTCTGGCCTTACGCGGCTTGACAAGCTTCGGAATGGTGTACGTGACCATTGCAATCATCTCCCTTTGCAGTTCCTTGGAATCGCTTATTGCCCCCGATTATTTTCCCCCCTCGTTCCGTCGATCATTCTCTGATAATTCTTCGCTTTTGCCCTCCTATTTCTTCGCTCTTCTTTCTTCGCTCTTCCCTTCCTTCGTATATTTGTGGTTTCCCCTCGTATATTTGTGGTTTCCCCTTCCGTTTTCCCTACCTTTTTCCCTTTTTGGTTTATCCCATCCTTGCCCCGAAAAGCCCGGCGTAAAGCCGACTAATATCTAATGCGCACCCTTTAATAATGAGCGCACCCTTTAATAAGCCCGCCAATAACTAACAACTAAGAGGACCCGCTGCCCCCCTGCCAAGGCGCCGTATGCCCGATCGTACAAAAGGCCCCTTTCGACGCCACTGCTAAGGAATCCCCAACGAGTCTTCGCCTCAGCCCCCCAAACGAACCATCACGAGTTTGAAAAAATTCCTTACGCCGGGAATCAGTTTCCGACCCCACCGGTACAGTAACGGAAAGCGGTGCAAATGCCGCTCGTAATACGGCCGGTCGCCGAAACCCACCACCTTTTCCACACGAACCGGCCCCTGCCAGCTCTCCAATTCCCGCGGATTACCTAAACTCCAAATCAACTTCGAGTTTCTCAAAGGGTGTTTCCACCGCGAGTACCACAAGAACCAAGGCGACTGACAATCGAACAAAAGCCGCATGCCCGGCCACCGACTCGCGAACCGAGCGAAAAGTTCCCGCAACTGCCCCTCGGTGAAGAAATAGAACACCCCCTCGGCCACCAACAAAAGCGAGCTGGGCTCTTCAACCGCGATTTCCTCCAGCCAATCCTCTTCCAGGACGGAAACGGCGATCATTTTTCGTCGCGGCGATTCCTGGAAAAAACGCCGTCGAAGCCCCATCGCCTCCGGCAAGTCTAAATCCACCCATCGAACCGCGCCGTTGTCCACACGCTCAAATCGGGCATCCAGCCCCGCCCCAATCTCCACCACCACCGCCTGAGGATGCCCCTGGAGGAATTCCCTGACCAATTGATCCATCACGGCTGCCCGCGAACAGTAGCCGACCGGATCCACCCCGCGATGCTCGAATCGCTGAAAGTCGTAGTCCAAAGCCGCGACAATTTCCGCCGCTTTTTCGTCCCGCAAAATAGGCTCCGGATGCCGCGCCTCTTTTGCCCGGGACCAAAGCGGCATCAATAGCGTTTCCTGCACCTCGCGCAAAGATGCCGATGAGATTTTCGACGACCGCGGACCCGCTTCCGTCAACGCCTCGACTCCTACCTAGAAAGATCGCTGAATTTCCTATCTGCTCCTACGCCCCGCGAATCGATGAAAATCCCCGGGAACCAGCCTACCCCGCCCCCAGGAACCCTACTCCGCCAGAGGCCAGCTGCTGGATCCTTCCCGAATCCTCTGCAAATTGCAATCGCAAGCTTTTAGCAGCCGCCTGGCTCCCAAAATTTGCAGCCGCAAACTTTTTAAATGAATTCCCTTGACCGCAACCCGTATCATAGCAACCGTGCCGCCGGGGTGGCTGCCCCGCGTTCCCATTAAAGCAAGTTCCCTCGCGGCAAGAGGGCACACCGCTCAAGGAGCCTCGGGCAAACCCCGCGGCTTCAATCCTGCCTTTTGATACACGGCATCAATCACGCGCATATTGGCGACGAAATCTTCCGAACCGGTCGGCAACGGCTCACCTTGCCGAATGGCCGCAGCAAAGGCCCGCAATTGACATTCGTAAGTGCTCGGCCCCGGCACCGTCTCCGTGATCGTCGTGTTTGCTGTCCGAATTCGGATCCGATGAAACACCGTATGCGGGGCGTACGGATTGAGCACATCCATCCTTCCTTTTTCGCCCCAGATGGTCGCACTCGAGCGGAGCAAAACCGCCGAAAAAATCGAGGCAGTTACCCGCCCGCTTACCCCGCTGGGAAACCGCAACTCGGCTTGCATCCAGCGATCGACCTGGGGTTTTGCCAGTCGAGCTTGGGCAAAAACCACTTCAGGTTCTTCCCCCACCAAAAATCGGCACAGGTGGATGGCATAGCAGCCGACATCCATCGTCGCCCCACCCCCCAAGTCGTAGCGATACCGGATCGGATCCGGAAACACCAGCGGGACACACAACCGAGCTTCCACTCGCTTGGGTGCCCCGATTTGCCCACCGGAAACCAACTCTTTAAGCCGCTGGGCAAGCGGATGATAGCGATAATGGAGCGCTTCAGCCAGAATACGCCCCGTGCGGGCGGAGGCCGCCGCCATCCTTTCCGCTTCCTGAGCATTGCATGCGATCGGCTTCTCGCATAGTACGTGCTTGCCCGCTTCGAGAGCCCGAATCGACCACTCCGCATGGAGCGACACTGGGAGCGGGTTATAGATCGCATCTAGCTCCGGATCCTCCACCAGGGCCTGATAATCCGGCATAACTCGGGCAATTCCGTACATTGCGGCCCAACGCTCTGCCCGCGCTTTGTCCCGCGAGGCGATCGCCACCACCTCCACCCCCAACCCTTTCTTTGCCGGCCTCAGAACCGCCGTGGGGGCAATACGGGCACAACCCAGGATTCCCAACCGTATCGGTCGCTCACCAGTCATCATCTCGAGATCCCTTTACCTGTCAGGGCGCAGCGCCCGGCAAACATTCGTCGCCGTGCGCATGGCATTGGCCATTATCGTAAGGGTGTAGTTTTTGGCGGACAAGCAGCCGAGGGCCGCTCCATCGGCAATCCAAACCTGCGGACACCCCGCCAGCCGACCGTCGGCGTAGGTCTCATAGCGGCTTCGGGGCTCCGCGCGGAGAGGCAAGCACCCTCCATAATGGATCGAGCCACCATACACCGACCGCTCGGCGAAGGCGGCAAATCCGTACAACCCCAGCCGCCGATTCATCCGCAATGCCCGCCGGATTACCCACCCGGGAAGCTCCTCCCCCGGTCCCCGGATCTCCAGCACCCCATCGGCCCGTAGCCGCAGTCGCGCAGGAGGTAAAGCATCGCTTGGAAAATAAAGGATCACCACCACCATCGCCGGAAGTACGTACTTGATCAAGATCAAGTCTGTTCGAGCCGAAAACGGCATATGTCGGTAAAACTCCGCCCGTGGCACCGTCATCGTCTCGAACACAAGCCCTTGGAGGAAAGAAGAAAACTCGGGCCAATCATAAAGAAAAGCTAAGGTAGCGAAACCGTAGCCATGGATATCAAGGGCCCGGCCCACCCGAGCGGGCAAAAAAGACGGCATATAAACCGCCGGATTATCCAGCAGGGGTAAGGCCGTTTCGTAATCGGCGAAGGATCGAAGCACGATTCGCGCGGTGTTGACCGCCCCCGCCGCCAAGATCAAATGTCGGCAGCCCCACCGCCGGCAGCTTCCGTCGACAAGGCTCCGACCGTACACCTCCACATATTCCCCGTTTGCTTGCCATCTTTCCACCAAAAACCCCGGTTGGTACTCAACCCGCCCCTGGGCAATCAGCTTATTGAGCGTAAAGACGGGGTTATAGAAGCAGCTCAACCGCCCAAACATGTCTGCATTGGTGTACGGATACGGCTCGCGGCCATCGTGCGGCACGGTGAGCACGGCCGACCGCATTCGCCCCACATAAACCCCCCGCCGATTGAACCACGCCTTTCGCCGAAGATAGCTTTCGAGGATTCGCTGCGAATTGATCGGCAGTCGCACCGGCGGAAGCAAACCGGCCGTAGACCCGTAGAAAGGCGTAAGATCATCTTCCGTGCCGTTGATTCCGATTTCTCCGGTCAAGAAATCGTAATAAGGATCAAGCTCCCTTGCGCGCAGCGGCATATTGCGCAAATCTCGATCGGTATAGCGGTACGCGGCAGCCCCCCAGGCATTGGCTAGTCCCCCCTTGGCCAGCGACTGAACGATCGAAACCCCCTCTTGCACAATGGGGCATAACTGCCCCACCTTCTGCCGCACGAAAGCATACTTTGGGACCGTCAGCAAAAAAGAAACATGCGGATTCTGCGGATTCAGGTTGTATAGGCCTTCATATCGGCCCCCCACCAGAAGATCGAAGCATTCCCGACTCTCTGCGTAATCGTAAAAATTCTGCTCAATGCACGGCGGCTCCTGGGGCGCGGTGAGCCCGGCGTCTAGCATCACCGGCACCACCCCCTGTTGAGCACACCCCAAAGCAGCCCCCACACCGCCGGGGCCAGAGCCCACGATGATTACCTCCGAAAAAAGCTCCGGCCGATTAGGTTGGGGCGTGGCGTTCATGCTTGCAAATCTCACACTCAAAGATTCAAAGATTACCGGGGGGAAATTCTGGCAGAAAATCCCCTGAGAAAATACCGTCAGAAAATACAGACGGAATCCTCATCAAATTCCCTATGAGCAAATTCCTCATGAGCAAAATTCGGTAAAGCCTCGCCCAGGCAAGCCACCGGCGATCGCGCCTCCAAGAAGTGCCTCCTTCAAGTCATGATCTCGGACAATCCCGATGAGAAGAATGCGGCTGCTAAGGAAAGCTGCTTTCGCGCATGCCTCGCATCACTCCGTGCCTTATTCTCGTTGACTTTTCCTGCGGATTTGTTTGCTTTCTTTTTGTTTTCTCGGTCGGCTCGACTGATCGCTTTACGATCACCCTAAACGGGCTTTCCTGAATTGTTGCTTCTGTGTACCCTCTGTAATTGCTGCCTTGTTATCTTTTGCAACCCTTCCGACTGCCTCTTTACCTTAGTCTCTCGCACCTTGCCTGGTTGCACGCCAGGTTCAATTCATCTCTGTTCGTTCGACTCTCTCTTTTTTGTTCCTTCGACTCTTTCCTTTGATCGATGCCCCCAATTCGATCACCCGGCTCATTTCTTTCTAACGGTGATGGGGACACCGTGCTGAAGTCAGGACACCCTTCTCCGGCTGGTCAGCACCCCGTTGTGAAACCCCGTAGCACTCTCCATGAAAAAGCGGTGGAAATCTCCAAGAAAGGGCTCCGGTTCGACCCCGCTTTTTATGGTCCGTGCCATCGGATGAGCATCACCAGCCCTTTGAGCAGCTTCCAAACGCTCCGCACAATGTGCCCCTTTAGACGCATCAGAACCCAAAACCGGTTGCAATCCGAACGATTCACATACCACGAGCGCAGCTCGGGCACGCACTCGGCCAAATGGATCATCAGTTGAAATTTGAGCCGCAGCAAGAGATTGCAACCGGCAACCCGCGAGGCAACTTCCAAGGCTTCCAGATCCCCCGCTTCCGTCATAATGCGGCGATAATTGGCCCGCATTGCCTCGGTCAACGGCGGAAAAATATCCTCGGGAGCCCGGTCGAACCATTCCGCTAATACCGGCGGAATCGGCTTTCCGAAAATCGCCCGAAATATCCGATCGGCTTCGCCGCGGATGGGCTCCGCTTTCGACGAGGATGCTTCCACGGCTGGCGAAGGCACGTCTGCACCCGGTATATTTGCCCTAATTGTTTCTGCCACAAAATGCCCTCCCTCAGGGGGGTCAACCAACTTGCCGGCACTACCAGTTTTGTCCCGAGCCTTTTAACCGGAATTGCGGTATTCGGAACTCCGCACTCGAATGGCCTTATCGAGAACTCCGCAAATCAAAACCTGCTCCACTCCGCGATCGAACGGCACAATTATTGTTCCACAGTTTACCGGAGAAGGCAGAAGCAGAAAATCGTATTTAGAAATGGACCCACTTCGTAGTAAGATTGCTAACCGCAAAGAGCTTTTGCTCGCGCGTTAGCCCGCTACTTAGCCGCGGGGTCGATCAGCGTCGGGAATCCGAGCCAACCTTGGGCGGCGAGCCGTTACTGGGCCTCCGCCCGCCGTGCCACCCCCAATCGCTGTGAGCTTCGAATCACCGAAAAGCATCTTAGCCGAGGAGCAAATCATGAATCGGTATATTGTGGGACGAGAAGATTGCGTGGAAATGCACCCTTTTGCCGGGGTGACCATGTTGGCTACTTGTGGTGAGAAAATGACCCTTTCCCTGGTGGAGATGGAGCCACACTCGATCATCGCCGAGCACAGTCATCCGCACGAACAAGTCGGCTATATGATCGAGGGAGAGGCCGAGTTTGTGATCGCCGGGAAAAGCTATCGCGTTCGCGCTGGTCAGATGTGGCGACTGCCGGGCGGCGTCCCTCACAAAGTGATTGCCTTAAATAAGCCGGTCCGTGCTGTGGATGCTTTCTACCCGATCCGCACGGATATGCTTAGCCCAGAATCCTGGGGATCGTTATCGCCGCGAGAAAACCCGCCGGAGTCCGCAAATCCATAGTTTTTGTTTTTTCGATCCCTTGGTTTTTGTTTTTTCGCTCTTAGGCCACCGACACAGCCGACAGATCAGGAGTAATTCGCATTGGGGATATAGGCATTGGGGGGATATACGCATTCGGGATATTCGCATTGGAAATATTTGCATCACGAGATATTTGCATTAGGAGCTGTTCACATTCGGAGATATTCACACTGTGAAGCACGGAACCAAATTGCTCGAACAACCCACCGCTCCACTGCCCGAGGCCGAGTGCAACCACCCGGGCCCATCCTCCGCGGGAGCTCGCCGGGTAGCCCGGCTTACGCCCATCGTGCTTGTCATAGCCATGGGGCTACCCACGGTGCTGGCGTTAGTTTACTTCTTGTTTGCGGCCAGTTGGCCGGGATTTTTGCAGCGGGCAACCTGGGCTGCAAGTAAACTTTTGCAATTCGGCCTGCCGTTGGCCTGGTTTTGGCTTGAGCGACAATCGGGCGCGCGACCGGCCTCTGCGATCGGTCCACGGTCGAAAAAGGCTTTCGTCCGCGGACTTTGCGAGGGGATACTCTTTGGGCTAGGGGTCTCCGCCGCCATGGGGGTCGGTTACTTCGTTTTGGGAGCCGATATGACCTGGCTCCGCGTTGCCGGGAAAGAGATTGCCCAACGGCTATCGGGTTTCGGAATCACACTATCCTGGGAATACGCGGCCGTTGGACTCGGCTACAGCCTCGTTCATTCGTTTTTGGAGGAGTACTATTGGCGCTGGTTTGTGTACGGATGGTTGCGTCGCTGGCTGCGCATCCCAGCGGCGGCCACGGTGGCGGCCCTGGCCTTCGCGGGACATCATGTGGTAGTACTCGGGTTATATTTCGGCTTTTTCACCTGGGCTGCGTGGCTAATGTCCGCGGCCGTCGTTCTCGGCGGAATCTACTGGGCATTGCTCTATGAGCGAAGCGGCTCCCTAATTCCGCCTTGGATTAGTCATATCGTGATCGATATAGCCCTCTTTTCCGTAGGCTACTTTTTAGCACGCCCGTTTTTCCTTGGTGCCGACTGAATTCCGATAGCCGAGGCGATATCTGAGGCAATATCATCCGAGGCAATATCCGACGTCATTATTCCGAGAAACGCCCTTATTCCGATCTTATGCTCTTATTCCGATGTTGTTCCGAAAGATACCCTTGTTGCGATTGTCACTCCGATAGGTGCCCTTAATCCGACTATTTAACGCCTATTCCGATATCTGACGCCATCTCCTTTCGGCGATGCGAAATATCTCACTTTTTGCCTTATTTTTCGCTTTTGGCTAACGATCTCGCTTCTAGCATATCTCGCTTTTGGTCTTTGTTGAGCGAGGGCAACTCAACATCAAAAATCTACACTCGATCAAAGATCTACACTCGATTCCGCAGCCGGGGGTCCAGCGCATCGCGCAGCCCATCTCCCAAGAAATTTAGGGCCAAAAGCGCAAGTCCGAGCGCCAAGCTCGGGAACACCACCAGCCACCAGTACGTCTTGATGGGCGTGATCACCTGAAGTCCCTCGTTGGCCAGTAGCCCCCACGACACATCCGGCGGTTCCACCCCCAGCCCCAGGAATGACAAAAAGGCCTCGAAAAGCATGACCCGCGGAATCGTGAGGGTCAAATAGACTATGACTACCCCCCAAAGATTCGGGAGGATATGCCGAAAGAGGACCCGGGCCTGAGAAGCCCCCACGGTGCGCGCTGCCTCCACAAAGCCCTCGTTTTTCAGTGAGATCACCTGACCGCGGACCACCCGGGCCATGGTGAGCCAATAAATCGCCCCGACGACGAAGTAGAAAATGACCATCCGATTGGCGGTCACCCATCGCTCGCGGGTTTGTAGGTAAAGCTGAAGTCCATTTGCTCGCTCCAAAAGGTAAGCACGACCGGTGGGCTGTTCGATCCGCCACCGCCGCCCCGGATCCACGACTTTTACCGTACTTTCCGGATCCAACGGTGGACCATAGCGAGCCACCGCGGCCCGGAGCGCCTTGGGTAAGCGACTGCCATCCAACAGGGCGACCCACTGGGCAAAAGATTCTGCTTTTTGCGGGAATGAGGCAGCACGATCCGCATTCCCCGAAGTCCTCGTGGCTTGCCCCGCGGTTTCCGCCGATTGCTCAGCTTTCATTTCCTCACTTTTCTCTCGATGAAGCGCAGCGGCATCCGACTCCAAAGTAGCGGTCAGCTCATCGGGCCGCAAAATCGCCGCTACGTGACGCAGCTTGGTTGTTTCGGCGCTGAGCACCGTAATCAGGAAGATCACGATAAAGATAAAGGGAATCGAGTACAGCACATCCACAAACCGCATGAGCAGTTCGTCCACCCAACCCCCGATATACCCCGCGGTAGCCCCGTATGTCACTCCAATCACCACAGAAACCAGTGCCGCGATGATCCCCACGGCTAACGAGACCCTGGCCCCCCAAAGCAGCCGGGACAGCAGATCGCGTCCCAATTTGTCGGTGCCACAAACCGACGGAATCGACCAATCACCAAAAAGAGCTAACCGGCAACCGAGGAGCCATCGGCTCACCGGATCAAGCCTGCCGAATCCCTCGGCGATCTGTTCCTCCAACACGCGCGAGGCCCCGGATACCGAGTTTTCCGCCGATAACCACCTCGGGGCCGGCTCTCGCCACTGCGGCGGAAGAAACTGCCTCGCCGTATCGATCCGTCTCGGCGGCTGTAATGGCAAAAAAGGAACACTTAGGGCCGTCAACCCTAACCCGGCAAGAAACAAAAGCGAGACCACCGCCGCCGTGTTGCGTCGCAGCCGTCGCCAGGTTTCCGAGGCCGGACGCTGCCCCGTGCTGCGAGCTCCCACCGCCTTCTCGTCCGGTTGATCGGTGCGGAGTGGCTCCGGCGGGCCCGGCAACTCCGACAAAACGCCACGCCCCTCCTCGCTCCGCCTTGCTTCTGAAGCGGGGTTCTCCATCGGGGGGCGTTCAGGGGGGTTGGAAGCCTCGGGGAAAGACATCGGGTCAATCCAAGGTGACTCGCGGATCGAGCAACTTGTAGGACAAATCCACAATCGTATTCATCACAAATAGCAGCACGGTGTAGACCAAAACTAAACCCATGGCCAAAGTGTAATCACGCTGGGTAGCCGCCTCGACAAAATGCACTCCTAAACCCGGGATATTGAAAATCTTTTCCACCACCAGCGAACCGGTAAGGATCCCGGCAATCGCCGGTCCCAAGAAAGAAACCACGGGAAGCATCGCCAACTTCATGGCGTGCCGAAGAACCACCACCGAGCTACTCACTCCTTTGGCGTAGGCCGTGCGGATGTAATCTTGAGAGAGGACTTCCAGCAAGCCGCTCCGCATCAGCCGGGCAATGGATGCCGCGTAAGGTGCCCCCAAGCAAAAACCCGGCAAAACGAGGTGATGCAACGTGCCCCAGCCGGCCGCGGGGAAAAGCGGAATCATGAAAACAAATAACAAAATCATTACGGCGGCAATCACAAAATTGGGCATGGCGATTCCGATGGTCGCCAAGGTCATGAGGCTCACATCCAGCCAGCTATGCCGCCAAACCGCCGAGACCACACCGGCCGGTATCCCCAAACTCAGAGCCACCGCCACCGCCACAAGTCCCAAGGCGACAGAGATGGGCAAACCTTGGGCAATGATCTCGCTTACCCGAAAGTCCGCCAGGCGGTAGCTATACCCTAAATCGAGCACCGCCACTCGCCCTAGCTCCCGCAGATATTGCCGCCACAAGGGTTCATCCAGAAAGTACCGCGCCTTCAGATTGGCTTCGACTTGCGGGTCCAATTGGCGTTCACGGTCGAAGGGTCCCCCGGGGACAATCCGCATGAGCAAAAAACTCAGCGTGAAGACCACCCAAACGGTCACCGCCATCCAGCCAACTCTTCGTAGCAAAAAACCGATCACTGCCGTGGCTCCTCGCCGCGCAAGAAGGCCTTGAGCGACCGATCGATCCAAATCGCTTTCAGCGGATGATAGTCCTGGAGATTTGGGTAAAAACCCTTCACATAAGGCTGCACCAGGTTCTGCGACACATATCCGTAAAGCGGGATTGCCGGCAACTCCTGCATGAGAAGCCGCTCCGCCTCCTCGAGAACACGGAAGCGTCGGCCGCGATCCGGTTCCTCCCGCGCCATCTCAAGCAGTTGATTATACTTCGGGTGATTCCACCGAGTGTTATTCAGCGGGCTATCTCCGGAGAAGAGGTCCAGAAAGGTGATCGGATCGACATAGTCGGCCACCCAACCGGCGCGAGCGACGTAAAAATCCCCTTGACGTCGGCTGTTCAAATAAGCGGCCCATTCTTGGTTTCGCAGACCGACGGGGATCCCCAAATGCCGCTGCCAATGAGCCTGGATTAACTCGGCGATGGCCTGGTGGGCCTGGCTGGTGTTATATAAGATGTCGATGGGCGGGAACTGACGGCCTCCCGGATACCCGGCTTCCGCCAAAAGCCGCCGCGCTTCTTCCGGATTGAAGCTCGGGCCCGATTGCGGCCGGTAATCGATCCACTCGGAGATTGTCCCCGGCACCATGCTATAGAGTGGTTGCTGCCCACCCCGGGTAACTTTCTCCACAATTTCCTGCCGATCGATTGCCATCGATAGGGCCCGGCGCACCCGGGGATCATCGAGCGGAGGCCGTGACGTGTTGAGCAGATAATAATACGTCGCCAAGAGCGGATAAGTATGGAAATCCTTTTCCGGCCGGGCGCGAAGCTCGCCGATTACCTCCGCCGGTACTGCCGGAATCCAATCCACCTGCCCGGTCAAATACAAGTTTAAGTTCGTCGCATAAGACTCCACCGCCAAAACATCCACCACTTCGAGGCGGACATTTTCTTTGTCCCAATAATAGGGGTTTTTGACCAGGCGGATTCGGTCCCGAATGCGCCGCCACTGGAGCACGAATGGCCCGTTAGTGACGATATTTTCGGGCTTGGTCCAGGCGGGATAGCCGTGTTTTTCGATACAGTGCCGGGGCACGGGACTCATGGGGTAAAAACCCATGAGGTTCAAAAAGTAAGGCACCGGATGCCGCAGCGTAATTTGCAGGGTGTAGCGGTCGATGGCCCGTACTCCCACCTCCGCAAAATCGTACAGCAGCCAACGATAATCCCGGGTTCCCGGGCTCACTGCCCCCTTTTGGAAGCGGTATTCGCGACCGTCGATTTGCACGCGGTAAATCGGCGGGTGCCGACCCTGCGAGTCTTCTCCCCCCGAGGAAGGGGCCGAAGCGGCGGCCTCAGCGCCCGAGCTCCCCGGAGCTCCCTCCGCATTGCTGGCGGAGCTACCTGCCGAAGATTGACCGCCTTCCGCGGAAGCATCCGAAGATTGACCACTTTCGCCGGAAGTGCGGGTACCGTTCCCGTGGCTTCTATTCCCGGCCGCGATTGCAATGCTTTCCGCGGAAGCGGAGGTGCCGAGGTGATCATCGGCAGGATTGCCCCGGGGATTGCCCCTATTTCCATCTGCCGTCTCGATCGCCACCAATCGGCCGCGGAGGATCTTCCCGCAGGCAAACGCCGGTGCACCGGCCGGCTTTTCCGGGAGCTCGATTTCCACCGGATCTCCCACATCGACCTTGCCGCTGGTGAACTTTTTGGCTCCCACGATGTACCAAAGTTCCGGGGCATATTCCGCCGCGGTTTCCGGATGAAGAAATCGCCGAAACGACCAAACGAAATCCTCTGCCCCCAGCGGCGAGCCGTCCGACCATTTCGCCTCAGGTCGCAGGAAAAAGGTGTAGGTCAATTGATCCTCACTCATCTGCCAGGCATGGGCCACCGCCGGCTCCGGCTCGAGGGTTCGAGGATTCCAGGCCGTCAACCCCTCGAAAATCGCCCATACCACGCGGCCTTCCGCCTGACCGGTCACCAGGGCAGGGTCGACCGTCTTGATCTCCCCCAAATTCGAAAACGTAAAATCCGCCGGAGGAAGTTGGGTGCGATTGACCGCCCAGCTTAAGGCCCCAAGGCTCAGCACAATCAACCCTATGAGCCCGATCCGCCGCAGGCGTGGGCCCCACCACCGGGCGCCCCCCTTTTGTTCATGAATCCCCAGGGAAATCTCGTGACCGGCACGTTCATTTGCCCGGGATTGAACCTCGGGAACCATGGTCATTTCCCGACTCCTTCCAGTCCCGTAAAACCTATGTTGGGTCCATTCGAGCCATCTCCACAATCGTACATGATCCCCCGCGATACGGCGACAGTCCGCCTGGATTTTCCACCCCGCCCACAAAACCCGGATCCGTCTTTCCGGCGAGCTATTGTCCGAGGATCACACCGGCTTTAGGAATATTCTGTAAACCTGCGGAATTGACGATCAAGTTTTGTGGAACTGACTAATAGTTTTTCGCAACTGAAAGTAGTTTTTCGCAACTGAAAATAGTTTTTCGGAATTGACTAATGGTTTTTCGGAAATGACTGCCGGGAAGGAACACGAAATCGAACGTTCCCGCTTCGCAGCACGGAGCTTCGAAGAAGCTTGCTTGCAAGAACGGCCGCGTCTATAGAATTCTTAAAACGACCGTTAAAAGAACGCAGATGCCGGGGACCGCTTCCATCGCCGAAATAGGGAGGTGTGCGATAGCCACGCGGAGACGTCCCGGCATTTCAACGAATGAATGGTCCGATTCCGTCACTGCTTGCATCTCAGCGGTTTGTAGCCGGGCATCTTGCAGTTCAGCCGTACCCGACTGGCGGCTGCCGGCCGGCATTTGCCAAGGGTATCGCCGTCAAGAGCACTCTGAGGGATAATCGGTAAACCATGTGATCAATAAACTGTGCGGGGCTTGACTCATGGTCGAGACGTGGTGGGATCTGTTTCTGAACCTGCCAGTCTTGCTCCTGGGGCTGGGGCTGGTTCTGGCAGTGCTTGAAGTGCTTCTTCCCTCCGGCGGTTTGCTCGGGGTAGTGGCGGCCGGAGTGCTCACCACGGCGGTGATCCTTGCGTTCACCGAATACGGCGAGGGCTTCGGGCTGCTTATCCTCTTGGCGGTTGCCGTGGGGGTCCCGATCGTTGTAGTTTGGGGCTTTTCCTTTTGGCCCGAGACACCCCTGGGTAAGCAGATGCTCTTGGAGCCCCCTCGGGCCGAGGATGTGTTGCCGGAAATCCACACCCCCGACTCGCTGCGGCGATGGATCGGAGAGGAGGCGGAGGCCACCTCTCCCTTAAGACCCAGCGGTGTGGTGCGGATCGGCCGAACGGAACTTCCTGCCATCAGCCGGCTTGGGGCGGTGGGCTCCGGGCAGAAGGTCCGAATCGTCGATGTGCGTGGAGCCAATCTGATCGTGGAACCTGCCCCGGAGTCGGAAAGAATACTCGGCGAAGGTTCGGCCTAGCCAATCCGGTACCGATCGGCCCTTGTCGTGTTCTTGACAAAGCGATTGAAGGCCGCTGTAAACGGCTTCCCCGCATCGGTTCCTTACCCTTTTTGGCGTTTTACGCTTTTCGGCGTTTTGCGAGCGCTCCCATCAGAACTGGGCCCACCTTGGGCTGCGCACGTTTTTGCCGGCGGAAATGCCGCTTGGCGGCCGCTTCCTACCGTTTCCCTGCTTTTCGCGCCCTTGAGGCCGGCAGGCTCTTTTGCGAATGCGTGACTGACCTCATTCGCCAGATTAAGATGCAAGAAGTTACCGCAAAAAGGCGGAAAATAAATAGCCGAGCACTTGCCGCGTGGAAAGCTTAGCTATCTTGCGGCGTGCATCCCGGGAAGGGGGGCGGCATGCGTCGCCAGGATGCATGCGGCGTGTGTCACGGCGATGTCTGCGAAATGCGTCACGGGACGAAGATGCAAAACATTGGAGCGCCTTTTACCGTTTTCAACCGGAGCCAACCGGCGGCGATAACCGGTGATTAGTCAGTCGCAATGATTCCTTCCCGGCACGCGCATGGATCAGGGCGCCTTGAGCAGGGTGTCGCCGAGCTTTTGATCCAGATAGTGGGAAGCTCGCGGGAACTGTGATCCAAAAAGTGAGAAAATCGGCGCGACTTTGATCCAAAACGTAAGAAAGTGAGAATTTGAAGTGAGAGTCTGACGGAAAAATCGGGGGCAATTCTTGGGGTCAGTAGTGAAAATGAAGCCCGGGGAAGACAAACGGAGACCATGAGCCATGCTCAAGGCTATTGCGAAGCTGCTGGCTGCGGGGATGATCTTTTGGGGGGGGCTGAGCAGCGAGAGGGTGCTCGCAGATGACGCCGGGGACACTGGCGGTTGGGAGCAGTTCTTCCGGCTTATTCCCAGTCGTGGAACGGTCCTGTGGAAGCGTTCCCTTGAGGGGGTTGCTGAGAGAGCAAACGAACTTTTGAAAGCCGCGGATTCAAATGGCGACGGCCTTCTGGATGCCACTGAGCTTGAGGCGAGCAAACACCCGGATAAACCCCCTCGGCCACTGAGTGATTTGGACCGCGAAGCCGACGGAAAACTCGGCCAAGACGAGTTAGTATTCGCCCTGTTGGACAAAGATCAAAGCAGCACTTTGAGCATCGAGGAAATCGGGGTGGGGCTCGATGTGGCGGAACGAGAAGAATTGCGGGCCATTCTCGCCCCGGCAATGGGCCGGGATTCCGTGCTGACTTTCGGGGGTTTTCGCACCCAGCAGCTCAAGGTGGCTGAGGAAGGCCGCTGGGTCCTGGTCAGCCAGACGATCACGCTAGTGGTGATCATCGCCGCGTTTGTTTTGGGTTTGCTTTTCCTCATCGTTTTCATTTACTTTTTCCGCCTATGGATTCAGGCCAAAACCACCCGTGCCGGCATCAGCATTTGGGAACTTTTGGGGATGACTTTCCGGCGGGTCAACGCTGCGGAAATCGTTCAGTGCAAGATCATGGCGGTTCAGGCGGGACTCAATCCCAAGGAGATCACCACCCGGGCCTTGGAGTCGCACTATCTGGCCGGAGGCAGAGTTCGCGATGTTGTTCGCGCCTTAATCGCCGCCCATAAGGCCGGGAATATCCCCTTGGATTGGAAGCTGGCCACCGCCATCGACCTGGCAGGCCGAAATGTCTTGGAAGCGGTTCAGATGAGCGTGACGCCTCGGATTATCGACTGCCCCAGGCCGGGCTCGGGGCGCGATTCGCTCGACGGTGTGGCAGAAAACGGCATCCAACTGAAGGTCAAAGCGCGGGTGACGGTGCGGATCGCTTTGGATCGCCTAATCGGCGGAGCCGACGAAGATACGATTATTGCCCGGGTGGGCGAAGGGATTGTCAGCGCTATCGGTTCTTCGAAAACCCATCAGGATGTGTTGGCCAACCCGGAGCTGATCTCTCAAACCGTTCTCGATCGCCGCTTGGATTCGCAGACGGCTTTCGAGATCGTTTCCATTGATATTGCGGACATTGACGTGGGAGAAAATATCGGCGCTCGCCTTCAGGCCGATAAAGCACTCGCAGATATGGAAATCGCCCGGGCTAAAGCGGAAAGCCGGCGTGCTGCGGCGCTGGCGGCGGAGCAAGAGTATCGCGCTCAGATCGAACTGAACCGCGCAGGCTTGGTGCAGGCTGAAGCCGAGGTTTTTAAGGCCATGGCGGATGCTTTTTATTCGCGAAAACTCGGGATTGACGACTACTACAGACTGCGGAATCTCCAAGCGGATACAGAAATGCGTTTGGCCATTGCCGGAGCAGGGATTGAAGAGCTGCACCCAACCGGCTCAAGCGCCGCCGTCCCTGCGGCGGTAAGTCCGCAGCCGTATGTGGGCGCACCGGGTCGGTAGAGGGGTCACCGGCTGAAACGGCGGCGGTCTGGCCACCGCCGCTAAGTATTGAACCGCCGTTAACGATCTAATCGGTGCAACGTATGTTACCGCCGCGATGTGTCAAACGGCCGCCAATTATCGCTCATTTATTATTTGCTATCTAATATTTAAAGGAACCCTTTGATAGATTCGCTAACGATCGATACCCCTGCAAACGATCCTGTGGGAAAGGCTTACTCCATGGAAACTCCTAGCTTCTTGCCGCGCCCCCGGACCCCTTCCACCCCCTTGAACACGCTATCCGACCAAGCGGTGGTCCACTCGGACTCAAACCCGGAAAAGCCACGCGGGCCTGCCGGCGAGCTCATCCCTCCGTTAGCATCCGCGGCTCAACCGCGGGCTGCCGGACAAAATCTCCCCCGCACACTTTTGCATTGGATGCGCGATCACCGATTCCTGCGACAAGCCTTGATCGTGGCGGAAATTTTGCGACGCCCATTGTCGAGATGATAAAACTTCCCTCCCTACTAGGGGCGTTCATCCTGCAACTTGCCGCGGGGCCCCTTCGCAATTCGCCGGGCTTGTGTATCTTTTAAGGCGAAAGAATGCGTCTTACGAAGTCGGTGAGCCTCGTGGGCCGAGAATTTTCCGGAGCAAGCCTCGCACAGATGCGGAAGCTAACCGAGGCAATTTTCCGAGGCCGAATTCAACCGTTTCCGGATGCTAGTATTTTGCGACGCAATAGACGTAATAGATCGACGCCAATAGAGTTTCTGTACAGCAAATTTCTGTACAGATACTCCGCATAACAAATTTCCCGAACAGGACCTCAGCAGGAATCGCCAAATTAACCCTTAGCAAAAGGAGTGTTCGAAGGATGACACTCGAACTTGCCGCACCGGGTAAGAGCAGAATCGGCTGGATCGGAACCGGCGTCATGGGGAGCAGCATGTGCGGTCATTTACTGGCTGCCGGCTACGGGGTGACGGTGTTCAATCGCACCCAGGCCAAAGCCGAATCCCTTCTCCAGCGCGGCGCTCGCTGGGCCGAGACGCCGAAGCAGGTAGCCGAAGCTTCAGATATCGTATTTACGATCGTTGGCTACCCCCGCGATGTGCGTCAAGTGATTCTGGGCGCTGATGGGGTGCTCGAGGGTCTGCGCGCCGGCGGCATTGTCGTCGATATGACCACCAGTGAACCGCAGCTTGCTCAGGAGATTGCCCAGCGAGCCACCGAGCGGGGCATTCATGCCGTGGATGCCCCGGTAACAGGAGGGGACATTGGGGCACGACAGGCTACCTTGTCCATTATGGTGGGAGGGGCCGCCGAGGCAGTCGCCGCCATCATGCCCTGCCTGGAGCGGATGGGTAAGACGATTGTCCATCACGGCGGACCTGGTGCCGGACAACATGCGAAACTGGCCAATCAGATCGTCATCGCCGGCAACATGATCGGCCTTTGCGAAGGATTACTGTACGCATATCGGGCTGGACTCGATCCGGAAAAATTCCTTCAATCGGTCGGCTCCGGTTCCGGGTCAAGCTGGGCAGTAAATAACTTAGGACCGCGAATTTTGAAAAACAACTTCGACCCGGGGTTTTTCGTCGAACATTTCATCAAGGATATGGCGATTGCACTCGACGAGTCGCGGCGAATGGGGCTGAGTCTGCCGGGCCTCGCGCTGGTGGAACAAATGTATCGGGCCGTACAAGCTCAAGGACACGGCCGGTGCGGTACCCATGCTTTGATGTTGGCCCTTGCCTCGCTTTCCAAAATCGATTGGAAGTCTCGACAAGGGGGTTAAGCCGGGCGAATGCCCCCGGAGTGGCAGCACGTTTTTTAACCGGCGTGGCAGCACATTTTTAAGAGGTCTTATCGCTTCGGCTTACCTGTTTTTTTTCTTTATTTCCTTTGCGCTTCGGCCGCTTACCCGTTTTATTACTCTCTCTTAATTATTCGCTGTGCTTCGTTTTATTTTTCTCTGCGCTTCTGCTTTTTTTAATTCTGTGTGCTTCGACTTTCTCTGTGCTTCGACTTTCTCTGTGCTTCGGCTGTCTCTGAGCTTCGTTCTGTGTGCGTCGGCCTTCCTTGTAATACGGTTTTTGGGTTTCGGCATCGCGGTGTACATCTGGTTGATACAGGCGACGACAAAAGGTTTTCTTCCCGCTCGGTTACCACGCGTAATGAAGATGCCCACCGTAGAGTTCTATTTGGGTAACTGATCCATCAAACCATCATTTCGTAATCATGTGTATTTCTATCACCTTTATCTACTTTTTGTCTGCTTGTCATTGGGGGAGAGATCACTCCCGATCGAAGACGTCCGGGTGAAAGTCGGGGTAAGCCGCTTCTTTGGATCCTGTTCCCAACGGCAATTTTGGAAGCGCGGAATCTTCGGTTTTCCTTCACGCGAAGCCAAGAAATTACTCATTTTTTTCTCTTCAATCGCATTATTCCGGGGATGTGCGAAACCCATAGCCTTTCCCCCTCCCGCTTTTCCACCGGGAAGTTCTGCATGGTTTTTCGTGCTCAAGTCGGTGTCCGAAGCAAAAGCGAGCTGTCACCGGGGCGAATCGTTCCCCATTTCCCCGCAGCCCACCACCCGTATAATGCTCAGATACACCGGATACCAGTTATATACACCAGGCCGAGAGATCCCCGAAAAAAACATCCGTTTAGCATGATATGACGTAAGTCTTTTCCATTTAGATGGTTACGTCATTTAAGCCAGAGTGTAGTCTGGGGATCATTTGCCCAACTTCTCGGAATTATTGACCCAGCTTATTGAAGCACTCCTTGCTGGAACGATCCGTGTTGCCTGCCACCGCGCCTTATCCCGCACCAGCACAGTTTCCTTAAGTCTTTTCTAGATAAGACTTTGAGGTTTCCCCACCATCATACCACTTCTCCATGCTTCCAAGCCATTTGATTTTGGCACAAGTTTTGGTGCATCCGAGACTTGGTCTAGACCAGCATTGGCCCGGGCAAATCCGGGAACGCTAGCGCGGCCCTCGGTAGCCTTACAGTTTGTGCAAGACCGGAGCAAAATGAAATCGGAAAAATCGCCGGCTACAGCTCGGTAAGAGCCGCTTAAGGAGTTCCCGAAGTCAAAGTCCGTGAGAGCCTAAGATCAGGCAAGTGGGGTGGTTCTCAAGCCAAGCAGCCTGCCCGCCAAAAAGGAGCCAAATCATGTCTCAGAAACGCCGATTGCTGGTCGTTGACGACGAACAAGTGATCTGCCAGGCCTGCCGGAGAATTTTTACTCGGCAAGGATTTGAAGTTGAGGAAAGCACTGATCCCCGACGCGGCCTCACGATGGCCCGCGAGGGTCATTACGACATCATCCTGCTGGATATCAAGATGCCGGTGATGGACGGCATCGAATTTTTGGAAAAACTCCGCGAGACCAAGCCGGACCTACCCGTGCTCATTATGACCGGCTACCCGAGCATTCCCAATGCCGCGGCAGCTATCCGGTTGGGTGCCTCGGACTACATTACGAAGCCTTTCAGCCCTGAAGAGATTACCCAAGCGGTGCAACGGGTTTTGACTCAGCGGGGTCAGGCTGCGGCGGAGCCTGAGGTAGCACCGGCGGAAGAGGGAACACTGGCCGCGGAGCCTTTCTGGTTCTATGACCAGGCATGGTTCCAGCTCGAGCCGGACGGTTCGGCGTGCCTCGGGGTTTTAATGCCGGGCTTGAAAGCAGAAAACTTGCGGTCCGTGCAGCTTCCCAAAATCGGCGAGGTTGTATACCAGGGGCTTCCCTTGGCAGCGATCCACACTTCGGATGGGCCGCCGCGGATGGTGCTTGCGCCACTTTCCGGGGTGGTGGCGGCCATCAATGAAAATCTGCTGAAGGATCCAACGCTCGTGGCAAGCGATCCGTGCAACAGCGGCTGGTTGACTTGCCTGTGCACGACCCGATTCGAGGAAGAGTTGAGTCATTGTCGCCGGCATCGGGTGCTGCTATTGAATCCGAACGAGTCGGTCGCTCAACAGCAGGCGGAAAAACTCACGCGTCTGGGTTGCGAAGTGCGCGTCAGTCGCTGTTTGGAGGAGCTTTCCTGGGCCGGGGAAAGACCGGAAGAGACCATCGTCATGCTCGATGCCGCTGCCTTTGGTGCGGCGGGTTCCTCGACGGTCGGCCAGATCAATCTCGCGGCTCCGCAGCTTCGCGTTGTGGTGGTCGCGCCGGCTAGTGGGCCGTGGGAGTCGGAGTACCGAAAACACCGCATTTTCTACTACGCGGTGGCACCCTTCGCGGATAACGAAATCGTGGAAATCCTCGATGCGGCCTTCCGCCACGTCGAGCCTCATGTGCGGCCCACCGAGAAATTCAAAAAAGTTCCGTCCGAGCCTCTGGCAGGGATCTCGATCACCAACCGCAACGGCCATAAGGTCTATTTGATGGCGGCTCCGGGCCTGCTGCGCCGCGATGAGGGCCTGGGAGGGCTCATCCGACAGAAACTCATCGACATGATGTTCCCCATTGTGGCCACCCCCGGCAATGTGCCGATCACCCCTTCGAATCTCCTCAAAGCCGCCAGCAAATACGACCGGTTGATGGTGCTGGTGGCCAAGGATATCGGTCGACTGCCGGGCAGCCTGGCGCGCGATACCAAGGCGGAAATTTCTGCCCCCGGCGAAGGTTCGGCCAAGATCACCACTCTGGAAGTGCAGCCGGATGCGATCGGCGGTTTGGACGGATTGGATCATCGGGTAACGCAGGCTTTAGCCGAGCATATCGTCCGCGAGATGGCCTCGTACTAAGCGCGAGATGGCCTTGCATGAGGAGGTAAGCCACGTACCAAAAAAAGGAAGCAGTTCAAGAGCGATTCGGTAAATTTTAGCATCAGTTCGGGTCAATTAGGTTCATCGGCGGTAACAGGAAAAAGTCCGCTGGAGCCTGAAATGCCCACGGGAACGGGAAGGCCCCTGCTGAAATACTTAGCCGCAAACGAGTGAAAGATTTTTCGCACGCCCCTGGGCTGCAAGCCCAAGGGTGCGCCCGCTTTGGAAAGCCACGGGAGTAACTCAGGCATGATTCAGTTTTCGACCGATCGTCGACCCAGTTTCCTGAAGGAAGTCATCGAGCATACGCCCCGCGGTGAACGACTGGTGCACTGCATTCAATGCGGCAGTTGCGGCGGTTCGTGCCCCAACGGAGCCGATATGCAATACTCACCCAGGGCCCTCTTTGCCCTTATTCAGGCGGACCAGCGTGATACGGTGCTTTCGGCCAACACGATGTGGTGCTGTGTTTCGTGCTACTACTGCACGACGCGGTGCCCACAACAGATCCCCATCACGGAGATCATGTACACGCTCAAGCGGCTGGCCATCCGCGAAGGTTCCGCTCGAAACACCGACGCACCCGCCTTGGCCCAAACGTTTACCCGTTATCTCGACGCGTATGGCCGAAGTTTCGAGTTCGGGTTGGCCAGCCGCTTTTACTTGTTCAACAAGCCTTTGGCGATGCTCAAGATGGGACCGCTGGGACTTTCGCTTTTCACGCGGGGTCGAATGTCCCTACGACCCACCCGCATCAAAAACATTCAGCAGCTTCAGGCGATCATTCAAAAAGCCAAACAGTTGGGAGATGAACCGTGAGATACGCCTACTATCCTGGCTGCTCGTTGGAGTGTAGCAGCGCGGCGTACGATATGTCGATTCGCGCCGTGTGCGATTTGCTTGGTATACAACTCGAAGAGATTGACGATTGGAATTGCTGTGGGGCGACCGAGTATCACTCCCTCCACAAATTGACGGCCTGCGCCGTGATCGCGCGGAATTTGGCTCTGGTGGATTCGCGCCTCAACCAGGTGGTAGCTCCCTGCGCTGCCTGCTATCTGAATCTGAAGAAAGTGGATCGGCAAATGGCGGAAAACCCACGACTGGCCGAGAAAATCAACGAAGCCCTGGCGGCCGGCGGCCTCCATTACGATGGAGGTCGGGTTCGCGTTCGCCATCTGGTGGATGTGCTCCACACCGATCTGGGTGAAAAAGCCATCCGCGACAAGGTGGTCCGCCCCTTAAAGGGCCTCAAGGTAGCCCCGTACTACGGCTGCCAAGTCGTCCGCCCTTATAACGACTTCGACAATACCGAGTACCCCATGAAACTCGATGAGTTGGTTTCCTGGCTCGGGGCGGAGCCGGTCCCCTACCCCCTAAAAGCCGCCTGCTGTGGGGGGCACATGACCCAAATTAGCGAGGCACAAGCCTTCGAATTGATTCGCCGGCTCTTGCAATCCGCGGTGGATAGCTATGCGGACTTAATCCTCTGCATGTGCCCGATGTGTCAACTGAACCTCGATGCCTATCAGAGTCAGGTCAACAGTTACTTCGGCCTTAGTTTCCGGATGCCGATCCTGTTCTTCACCCAGATCGTCGGTCTAGCGTTTGGGTTGGAACCCAACGCCCTGGGGATCGGCAAGGAAATTGTTTCCGCCCAACCGGTTCTTCAGCGCCGCTTGGCGGCCGTCACGCAATAGGCAACCGGCCCACACCGCGTTGGGTGGCCCAGAAAGCGGCTGTTTTATGGCGGCTCGCGGCGCGGGCTCCTCAGCCATCGATGAATAAGGCAGCCGCCACAACCGTTAGCCCCTCCCTAGTTCCATTAAGGGGAACGCGTTTTGGTCCTGAACAGAGGTCCTTTTTTAAGAGCTTGAGGATCGAGAATTGTTTATGAAGAGAGCTTTGGCTTCCCGAGCGAACCAAGAGCTTACTTTGTCGTTTTTAATCCGTTAATCAAACATTGAACCAATAAGCTGAACAATCCTCAAACATTCAGCCAATAAGCTGAACAATCCTCAGATCGAATCACAGAGGATTCAGAGCGAATAACAGAAGATTCAGTCGGGCCCGCTGGGCGGCAAAAGGCAAGATAGAGGGAGGCATCCTATGGCCGAGAGAATCGGCGTGTACATTTGCCACTGCGGTAGCAACATCGCCGGCACGATCGACGTGGCGGAAGTGGCCCGCTGGGCCGGCGAAAACCTGGAAGATGTCGTCGTCGCGAAGGACTACAAATTCATGTGCTCTTCCTCGGGCCAACAGATGATCGAGGAAGACATCAAGAAGGAGAATTTGACCCGTGTCGTCGTGGCGGCGTGCTCGCCCCAACTCCATGAGAAGACTTTCCGCTGGGCTTGCGAAAATGCAGGCCTCAATCGCTACCTTTTCCAAATGGCCAATATCCGCGAGCACATCTCCTGGGTCACGAGCGACAAACTGGCAGCCACGCGGAAAGCTAAGGCGATGGTGGCCGCGGCCGTGCAGCGCGTCCGGTGGCAAAAACCGCTGAAACCTCTTCCCGTGGAGGTCAACCCCCGCACGCTGGTGGTCGGTGGTGGTATCGCCGGTTTGCAGGCCACGTTGGAACTGGCGGATGCCGGCTTCCCAGTGATCCTCGTGGAGCGGGAACCTTCTATCGGTGGCCACATGGCACAATTCGACAAGACCTTTCCCACGCTCGATTGCTCCGCATGCATCCTCACGCCGAAGATGAGCGAAGTCGGTCAGCACGAGAACGTCACCCTGTTGAGTTATTCGGAATTAGAAGAGGTCAGCGGCTCGGTCGGCAACTTCAAGGTAAAGATCCGCAAACGCGCGCGTTATGTCCGCGAAGACCGCTGCACCGGCTGCGGGATTTGCGTGGAAAAGTGCCCCACGAAGGTGGTCGACGACGTTTTCGAGGCCGGCTTGGGCAAGCGCAAAGGCATTTATATCCCCTTCGCCCAAGCGGTCCCACGGATCCCGGTAATCGATACCGATAATTGCATCTGGTTCCGCCGCGGCAAATGCCAGGTCTGTAGCAAGGTCTGCCCGACCGATGCCATCGACTACGATCAGCAGGATCAAATCCTGGAATTCACGGTGGGCAACATCATCTTGGCCACCGGGTGGAAGATGTTCGATGCTCGGCGAATACCGCAATATGGCTACGGCCGGCTTCCGAACGTCTTTACCGCCTTGGAATTCGAGCGGATGTGCAACGCTGCCGGACCGACGGGCGGCCGCATCGTCCTGCGCGACGGCAAGACCGAGCCGCGATCGATCGGCATCATTCACTGCGTGGGTAGTCGCGACGTCAATTTCAACGAATACTGCTCCGGTATCTGCTGCATGGCCGCCCTGAAATTCGGCCATCTGGTGCTGGAAAAGACGAATGCCGAAGTCTACTCATTTTATATCGACATGCGGACCAACCAAAAGGGCTATGAGGAGTTCTATCAACGCCTCCTGCACGAGGGGATGAAGTTTATCCGCGGTAAGGTCGCCGAAGTCACGAATGCCGACCGCACCGAAGCGGAGCAGGGGCGGCTGATCGTCCAAGTTGAAGACACCCTCCTTGGCCGCCAGCGGCGAATCCCCGTCGATATGGTCATTCTCATGGGTGCCCTGGAACCCCAGGAAGATGCCAAGGAAACCGCCCGAAAATGCGGCATTTCGTGCTCTTTGGCCGGTTGGTTCACGGAACGACACCCGAAGCTTGACCCCGTAGCCACCATGACCGAAGGGGTCTTTGTGGCCGGGGCTTGCCAGGGGCCGAAAGACATCCCGGCTGCCGTGGCTCAAGGTGCCGCGGCTGCTGCGCGGGTGGCCGGCATGATCAGCAAAGGCACCGTCTGGATCGAGCCGATCGTCGCCTCCATTGATGAAGCGGCTTGCTCCGGGTGCCGCATCTGTAACAATCTCTGCCCGTTCAATGCGATCGAATTCCTCGCAGATAAGAACTTAAGCCGCATTATTACGGCCCTTTGCAAAGGTTGCGGTACTTGTGTGGCAGCTTGCCCGGCCGGGGCGATCACCGGGGCTCACTTCACCAACCAACAGATTCTTGCCGAGCTGGAAGGTGCCCTTTGGGACGCCCAATGCGAGGGGATTGCCGGCGAAGTCCAGCCGGCCGAACTCCCGATTTTACCGCGCCGGCAAGCCATCCCGGCCTAACCACAATCGCCCCGCGACTCCCCACCGTAGAAGCAACACCTTCCACGTAGGAATACGTATCGATCATCGCGTGGAAAGATCCCCCTCCTCGACTTGCCAGGAGGGGAATGCCTACTTCCGAAGAAGGGATCCGTTTCGTTTTACAAAATCGAGGCCACGTAAAACACAAACGGTTGGGACTTACTGCAAAAAAAACCAATCGCCTTTTGATAAATGAAACCGATGAGCATTTGATCGCGTTTGCGGAGGGAAGCGGAGCAAACCTCGATGAGTAATGACGCCCATTTCGAGCCGCGTATCGTCGGATTTTTTTGCAACTGGTGCTCTTACCGCGCTGCCGATCTGGCAGGCACGGCGCGGATTAAGCACGCCACAAGTGTCCGGATCATCCGCGCCATGTGCAGCGGTCGCATCGACCCGATGTTCGTCCTGAAAGCTTTCGCCTTGGGCGCCGATGGGGTGATGATCGCCGGGTGTCATCCAGGGGATTGTCACTACCTGGAACAAAACTATAAAACCATGCGGCGCTATGCCCTACTCAAGTACACGCTCGCCGAGTTGGGGATCGAAGAGGACCGCCTGCGGCTGGTTTGGGCTTCGGCGGCCGAAGGGCCACAACTTGCCCAAGCCATCGACCATTTTGTGGAGTGGGTCCGCCAGTTGGGGCCGCTCCGTTGGTCGCGCAATTGGGAAGAACGCCAGCGGGAAAAGGCCATCGAGCAAATCGCGCACGAGCACGCCGAAGCCCTCGAAGTCCCCGTGTAAACCCGGTTCAAAACGCGCAATTGCTCCTTTCGTGCAAACGGAGTGCGAGGCGAGATTCCTTCCGAACGTATGCGCCCACAAGTCGCAAGATATTTGCAACAGCTACCACCTTGCACAACAATTCGGTCTTTATACTTAACCAGAACAACAAACTAACCGAACAATACGCCTTAGACGGGCGTTCTCGGGCTCCATCGACCTGCTTCTTCGTCCGCTTTATTCGAATTTCTTGTCCATTTTCATCTCATTTCGTTATTTGCACCACTTCCTCTCGATCAACTGAAAATGTTTATCACATTAATGCAGATTTTGGCGCTTTTCCGGAAATCTTAGTTGGCCCGATTTGGCGGCTTTTCTAAAATCCCCCGCCAGCACGCGGCCGGTTAGGTGCTTGTGGAAAGCCGCCTCGTTCCCTTTTTGAGGGCCACCGAATTCGCCAACCGCGCGGACGCATGGGCCTGATGCCCCCCGGTTAGGACCGCGTGCCCCGGGCGAGCACCGCCGCTGATTGCGAAGCACAGTCCGGTCTTTGGTTTGCCACTTTAAGACGCTTGTTGCAAAGCGCCTCATGTACCGGGCAAAAGCCGGTTTTCCGCTTCGTCGGTTTACCTGAATCATTGGGCTATTCACCGGAGCGACTGGCTCCAGGTACCCCGAACGCTATGGGACAGAACTCGATCGGCGTCAAACCGAAATACCCTTGGCTTTTGGCAGCGCTGCTCGTTTCGGTGGCTGCTTGCGGATGTGGTACCTCCAAATGGACCGACACCTCGCGGACCGCCATGGAGCAACTGCTGATCTCGGATACCATGGACCGCGCCGTGAGCCAAATGGATTTGCGAGCCCTTGCTGGGAAAACCGTGTTTCTTGATGACACACCAATCCGCGGCATGACCGATGCCGCCTACCTCGCCAGCTCGGTGCGTCAACACGTATTGGCCAGTGGGGGGATCCTTCGCGAATCGAAAAACGAGGCAGACTACGTGTTAGAAATTCGGGCCGGTGCCATTGGCACCGATCGCCACGATGTCACGTACGGTCTGCCGGCGGTCAACTTCCCGTCCCTCTTTCCGATCAATACCCTCGGAATCCCCGCGCACTTACCCGAGATGCCGATCGCGAAGCGCACCTATCAACGGGCGGTGACGAAGATCGCCCTTTTCGCCTACAATCGCCGCACGGGCCGACCGATTTGGCAATCGGGCTCCATCCCGGTGGAAAGTGACGTTCGGGCACTTTGGGTGTTTGGAGCCGGTCCCTTCTTGCGCGGCCAAATCCTGCGGGGAACCAACTTCGCAGGCGACGAGATCAAAATCCCCCTCGTGGACTTCTTCAATAGCGAGGTCGCATCCTATCCGCGGCTTTCCATCACCCAGGAAGCGTTTTTTGCCGAAGCCAGTCCGCCGTCTGATGAGCCGAAAACAACCTCTGCGGAAACTCCTCCCTTCTCACCGCCCGAACCCCAAGTCGCTCAAACCCCGGAAGCTGCGGCCAACCAGGCAATCGCCGCCCCCGCATCCCCCCAGGCGTCGGCATCCTCTGGGGCAAGCCCTACTGTGACCGAAAATCCTTCCCCCTCAGCGGGCCAAATTCAGCAGACGGTAGCCAAGGGTGATGACCCGCAAACGCAAGCAAACCTTGCAGAGGCCCCTAGGGGCGAGAATTCCGAAAGGACGTCTGCGGGCTTTGCGGACGGTTCGCCGGCCGACGGTGCCCCTCCCCCACCAGCACCCGCCGAGGCAGCCGGCATGTCCCCGCCCGAGCCCCCCGCGGACGAATCCAGGCTAAATCACCCGGCAATTTGGACGAACAAAATTTGGGATGATCCCTTCTGGGAAACCGGCACTCCCTTACCGGCACCCTTGCCGGAGTCTCTTCCCCTGGACACACTGCCGCGTCTGCGGGCAGGCGGTTCGGGGCCGTAAAGCCTCCGTTAAGTCAAACACCAACGACGTCCGTACCCGCCTTGGCACACGTCTCATTCTCATGGTTCCACAACTGTTCGCATTTCAGCATGTGCCGCCGCCTTGGCGCAGGTCTCAAAAGAACACAAGCAACAACCGACTAACTTCAGCATGCCCCCCTTGCCGGAATTGCCTAAATGTTTACGTCGTCCGCGTTGCTTAATGACGGCTCACCTCCCTTAGGGTACGTGTCAAAAGAAGACAAGCAAAAACGGTACAGAGTAATCGAACAACTTCAGCGTGCGCGCCCGCCTTACGAAATTGTGGGATTTGCCGTCACAGCTCTAACGCATCGCGAAGTGCCCCAAAATGGCGGAAGCTTTCGGGGCCATCCCGGCAAAGATATTCCTTGGGTTCGTTGATACTCTTTGTATTCAATGATACTCGCCGATATTCTCCGCGATATTTCTTGATTTTCCGCGATTGTTTTTCCTACAAGCTCTCTGGGTTTTTACCCTACAAGGGACCCATCGCCCACAGAAAACCACCGGTTGATCCCCTCACGAATTCGCCAGTAAACCAAGCGGCGATTAACCGCCTTCGCCCAAGGCGACTTGCCCGGCTCAACTACTCACCTTCCGTTTGATTGTGTAATTTTCCGGCAGATAAAGCAGCCGGCCACAGGCCCGGCACGTCGTCGGTTCCCCTCGCAACATCTCGTTAATCTTGTTGATGGGAACCAGTTGATGGCAGCCCGTGCAATGATCGGTCTCCACCGGGGCCAAGGCATCCTCCCCTTTCACACGAACCGTTCTTTCATAGATTTCCCGCCATTCATAAGAAAGCTCTTTGACGGCTTCTTCCCGCTCCTTTTGCACGCGAAGTATTTCGGCTTTCAGTTGCGGCTCCTCGACCGCTACCTGTTTTTTAACGGCCTCCAATTCCTCCGCCGCCTTAGCTACCAAAGCTTTGGCCTCTTCGATCTCCACCTTGTAGCGATCGAGCCGATCGAAATCCTCGAGGATCTCATCGGTGCGAGTCGAGTTGGCCACCTCATCGGCCTGAATCTGCTCCAAGAGCAATTGGTACTCCCGCGTATCCTTCGCCTGCATGAGCTGGCCACGACGTTTACGGATGTTTTCCTCCGTAGTCTTTAACAATAACTGCTTTTCATCCACCGCGATCTGTAGCCGTCGGGCTTCTTCTTGGAGTTGAGCCAGTCGCGCCTTTGCCTGAGTGAGGGCCTGCTCCCGAATGCGGATCAGCCGTGGCCCCCGCGCCAAGCGTTCTTCCAGGTCCGTGAGCTGCCGATGAATCCTGTGTAATACCCGAAATACGTGAAGGGAGTTTGTTTCCTGAGCCATCTTAGTTCCTCACGCATTGACGAATGCCGCTACTGGATTGCCAAGCCCAGCCGAGCGCAAAGATCGCCCATCCAGTAGCCTATCAAGCAATTGCACTAAGCTAGATTGCACTGACCTACCGCTCAATTCCGCGTAAGTCACTTGTCCGCAAAGCCGGGGAAATTCCGTGTGTTATGGCGGGAAATTTCCCCCAACAAAAAAGCCGCCTGACCCACGACGGTCGGCGGCTTCACCACGGGCTTTCCCGCGGTTTCCACGCCCAAAAAGCTGAAGTTTCGTATCCCGATTTTTCGTCTCCTCACACCTCGTGAGTGCACGTCGGCAATTGGTTTGCCCCACCCCGAGCCATCGCACCTTGTGCCACTTTGAGTTCAACGACTTCTGCCACTTTGAGTTCAACGAATTATAAGGCGAGCTCTTATCCGGCAAGCCGGCGGACAAATCCATGCAACTGTTTTGAGCGAACGGGATGCTGAAGCTTCCGGACCGCTTTGGCCTCGATTTGCCGGACCCTTTCCCGGGTAACCCGGAAGATCCGTCCCACCTCCTCAAGCGTGTAGAAGAACCCGTCGGACAATCCATAGCGGAGCCGAATAATTTCCCGTTCCCGATACGTTAGCGTTTTTAGCAACTTTTCAATCTGCTCGCGGAGGATCCCGGCGTGGGCACCTTTGTCCGGTCGTGCCGAATTAGCGTCTTCCAGCAGGTCGCCGAAGGCCGTATCTTCATCATCCCCCATGGGGCGATCCAAGCTGGTCGGCTGGCGACCCATCCGAAATACCCGCTGGACCTCCTCGGCAGGCACGCCCGTTTGCTCCGCCAGTTCCTCTGGGGTCGGTTCCCGCCCGTATTCGTGCAGGAGCCGCCGACCTGCCTGTTTAAGTTTACCATAGGTGTCGATCATCGTCACGGGGATGCGGATAACCCGCGACTGTTCGGCAATGGCTCGGGTGATCGCCTGCCGGATCCACCAGGTGGCATAGGTCGAGAACTTGTATCCCCGCCGATACTCGTATTTATCTACGGCGCGCATCAGCCCGGTGTTACCTTCTTGAATCAAATCCAAAAAGCTCAGCCCGCGATTGCGGTACTTTTTGGCGATCGAGACCACCAACCGAAGATTGCTGGCCGAAAGTTCCCGTTTGGCCTGCTCATAATCGCGATAATGATGCCGAATGATCTCCAACCGTTTTTGGAGCGAGCGGGGCGTTTCATGGGTCTGAAGCACCAGGATCCGGAGTTGCCGTTGCAGCCGCTCGATTTCCTCCGCTTTACCGGCCAAGGGGGCGAGGTATTCCAGCCGCTGACTGACCCGACTCATCCGCTCGTATATCTCTTCCAACTGCCGCATCATCGCTTGCACGCGCCGGGTGCGGATACTGAGTTCTTCCACTAAATTGAGGGACCGTCGCCGTCGCCGAATGTAGCGCTCGCGCAGTTGCTCCTTTTCTTCAGGCGGGGTGTGCCGACTAAAAATTCGCAAAAAATCCTGTCGCAGCGCGCGTAGGAGCTTTTCGAGGCTGCTCAAATTATGAGGCATCCGAGCGCGGATCTGCTCCTTGGTCAGCCGCTCGGTCAAAGAGACTTTGATCGTCCGATCAAACGGCAATGCCCCCTGATGAACTTTGGCCAAGGTGTGCACCGTTTGACGCATCGCTAACCAGCAGGACAATACTGCCCGGCGGAATCGCTTCCGCGTCATCTCGATCTTTTTGGCCAAAGAGATTTCTTGCTCCCGCGTTAGGAGTGGAACTTCGGATATCTGGGCCAGATACAGCCGAATGGGATCGCTACTGGCTCGGATAGGCTCCGGGGCCTCCGCCCCTGCGGAAGTGCCGGAGCCCATCCCGCCGGTTTCCCCCGCCTCTACCCCCTCACCCTTCCTGTCTGCTCCGCCTTCCGGCAGGGCATCATTCACCAATTCAATTCGCAATTCCTCCAATTGAACTAAAAGATTGTCCAGCTTTTCCGGATCGAGGGCATTATCCGGCAAATACTTAGCCACCTCATCATAAGTCAGATAACCCTGGGCCTTCCCCTTGGCCAACAGCTCCTGTAATTCCGGGTCGAAATGGTCCACGGCAATACCTCCTTGAGCGTGGTCCCCTGGAAAGAAATCCGCCAGCAAGAACATCGCACCTGAATCGGGCCGGCTGGCAGGGGGCGAAAACTGGCTCCGTCTTCATTGCAAGACCCCGGGATGAACGAGCGGGTACCCCGTACACCGTTGAGCGGGTTTTTCGAGGGCGATCCCTGCGCCTCGTGCCGACACAACCACCCGCACTACCGTTCGGAGACCCCCGAGATTTAGGCTGGAAGCTCGTGGTTTGGGCCTTCGCCCAAGTTTTGAAGCTGACGACGGATCTGAACCATCCGCTGTAAGATTTCCAGTTGCTCGGCCTCCGCCAAGTCCTCCTGGTGTAACCGGGCTGCCTCCTGCGGTAACTGGGCCTCCACCTGCCGCTGCCGGTATACGGCCAAAAAGCTGGCCAATGCCTCCTCCGGTGACGCCAGCCGTTTTTCCGTTACGGCCTGGTCCAATTCCACGAGCACGGCGTGCACCGAGGGGTCATCAGAATAAACCATAAGGCGATCCAAACCAAGATCACTTTCCGCGGCCCACAGGTCACACATCGCCTCATAGATGCGGCGGTGAACCTCCGAAGAAAATTCCTCAGGACGAATATGCTGCGCCGCCACGGACACCAATCGTGGGGCCGCTAAAAGAATCTCCAAAAGCTCCTGTTGCCACCGCCAATTCCAAGCCGCCGAATGGCCCGAAGTGCCCCCGGTGGTTAAACCGCCAGCTTTTCGCCCGGCAAAATTTGCAGCTTTCGCCGGCGAAGCCGCGGCAGTTCCCGGCACACCCCCCATCCCCGATGCCCCGGAGCCGACTCGCCCCTTCCCCCCCGACCGCTCCCGCAATAGCGCAAGCTGTTGCCGAAGTACCGTTTCGGCGACATTAAACTCGGCGGCAAGCCGCTGCAAAATCAGTGCCTCGCGAAGCGGAGATGAGATCGCGGAAAGCACGGGCGCTTTCGCCATCGTACGCAAGATGCGTTCCAATGCCCGGCTGGATGCATGCACTCCTTCGCGGGCTTCCTCCGCCGCGAATATCCGCCGTGCATATTCGTAGGCATCCGCCGAGGTTTCGACGATGAGTTTCCCGAGCGCTTGACCGCCGTGTTTCACCAGGTAATCGGCCGGGTCATATCCCGCAGGCAGAGTCACCACCCGCAAATCGACATCTTGCGACACAAAAAGCTCCAGCAATTCCGCCGCCCGGCGTCGGCCGGCCTCATCCCCGTCCAGGAGCAAGTAAATGCGATCGGTATATCGTCGGAGTAATTGAATGTGGTTTGGCCCAAGCGCCGTCCCCAAAACTGCTACCACATCGGTCAGGCCAGCTTGATGGGCGAGAATGCAGTCCGTGTAGCCCTCGACCACGATCACCCTCCCTGTTTGCCGGATCGCGTGCCGCGCAAGATCCAGGCCATAAACCAGCGAGCTTTTCGTGAACAGCCGTGTTTCAGGCGTGTTGATGTATTTGGCCTTATTGCTCCCGGAAATCGGGGGAATGACGCCGTAATTTTCCGGCAGAATCCGCGCCCCGAAGCCCACCGGTCGATCCAACGGGTCGCGGATGGGAAAAACGACTCGCCCGCAAAATCGATCGTAATTTCCCCCGAGGGGTCGGCTCGCAAGCACGCCGATTGCCACCAGCAATGCCGGCGAGATTCCTTGGTTCCGCGCCTGGTGCAGAATCCAATCCGACTGGGTAGGCGAAAAGCCGACCTGAAATTTCTCGATGCTTGCCCATTCGATTCCCCGGTCCGCCAGGTACCGCCGAGCCGGCTCGGCCGCGGCCGCCTGGGCCAGGAACCGATGATAGCGATCCGCCACCCATTGCGCGGCTTGAAAAAGCGCAGTCTTGGTGAATCCGCCCGCCGTGCCACCGGCAGTCTTTCCCCGAACCGGTTTTCCCGATTGGGAAGGCGGACGGAGCGAAATCCCCGCGCGCTCGGCAAGAAGCTGGAGGGCTTCGCCGAACTCAATCCCTTCTATTCTCATCAAAAAACTAAAAATATCTCCCCCGATGTTGCACACCCAACACCGGAAGAGCTGCCGCTCCGGATTGACCTGAAGGCTCGGGTGGGTATCGTCATGCCAGGGACACAGACCCACGAAAAGCCGCCCTTGGCGACGCAGAGGGATGTACCGGCCGACAAGATCGACAATATCGATCGAGTCCTTGATCCGCCGCTTGACATCCTGGAAATACCCGCCGGAGGACACTGGTTTCCCCCTACCACCCAAGCGTTAGGCGAAAGATGGATCAATTTCTACGGCGAAAGATGAACCAAGTGCTTCGATATTCGCCGGTTGGGTTCGCCAATAAGGATCCCCGGTTGCACGGACCCCTCTGATTCCGAGGCCGCAACCCCGCTGGCACGAACTAGGGCCCCCGGTTTGAAGGAACCTCGGACCCCGCCGGTAACCGGGGCCTTGCTCAAAAAGTTGCTCCGCCCAATTCTCAAAAAGCCGCACTGGCTTAAAAGTCGCACCGGGAGGTTACGACGGGCAAAAATCCTAGGGAAACCGCCCGATCATAAGCTTTTTTGTGCCGGCCTACGCGTCGCGACTCTTCGGAGCGTCCCGCCTCCTACTCGGCCCCGTATGCTTCCGATTATACCCCTTTTACTGGAAACTCATACAATCAAATGAAAAGCCGCAAACACTTGCAACTCCATCTATTTAGTGGAGATCAACGAATTCGCGGGACGAAATTCTGAATTTCGGTGCTGATCGATAAGAACCTCTGAATTTTGGTGCCGATCCATAAGAACCAGAATCTGTTTACGGCATCCCGGGCAAATTCCCGCGTCATAAATCGGGTTTTCCGGCGGCAAATGCACGACCTGCATAAAGCGATTCATTGAGTGCTCAAAGCACGGTCCATTAGCACTCCTAGCAGGTTTGTCGCATTTTGAGTCCCATTTCCAGTTGATTCATCAAGGATTTCTCAATTCTCATTGTCTCACAATTCGTTAACAATCGTGTCAACCATCCGTGGCCCCATTGATTCATTTGATGGTAGCGCACTTGATTCAGTTGACCGTAGCCCAGTGGATCCAGTTGATCGTAGCCGGCTTGATCCGGTTTATTTCTCGCACAGTTCTAGCTTGCTGAGGGTGCCGAGCCTCGGGGTGCCGGCGCCGATCTTTGCCCGCCGGACCGCGCTTATTGCTGCCGTACTATCTCGCGCTTACTATCTCGCGGGGCCGCCGCATCGGTTTTGTTCGGCCGATGAATTTCGTCCGGCCGATCCATTGCGTGGAGATTCGCCCCAGGATATTGTCCCGATATCTTCGATAGCCGATTTTTTTGCCGACATCTTCGATATCTTCCGTCTTTGGTCGAATAACCCGTTAAATGGCGAACTAGATTGGTCAACTCGAAAAAGCTATGGTTCCACGCTAAAAAATTATCAGAAATTTAAGGAATTTCCGCGCTACGGCGGCGAAAATACTTACGGTCAAATAACTTCGGTCAAAATTTCGAAGGGTCGATCATTACCCCGGGGCAGGAGGGCCGAAACATGAAATCGAACGGTTTTCCGAGAATAAGCGTTGCCGTGCCGATCGCAATTTGCTGTGTGGCAGCATTTGCTGGTTGTGCAGGGCCCAAGTCGTCGCCGGAGACGACGTTTAAGAGCCTTCAGACGGCCGCGGCCAACCGACGTTGGAACGACGTGCTGGCGGCCTTTACGCCGGGCGGCCGGGAAAAGTTCCTTTCCATTCATTTGGCCGTCATGGCCATGGCGGGTCTGCTGGACAAAGAGGCCTCCGATATCCTCAGCAAGCACGGCGTATCGGTGCTGGGACTAGCGGGGCAAATTTTCGGCGAATCCCTTCAGAAAAAGCAGGACCTCAACGCTGTGGCCACGGAGGCCTTCCGGCAACAAATCGCGGGAATTAAAGATCAGGCCGCTTTCCTCGGCGATGTGCAAGGATGGCTCGAACAAAAGGGTTTAGGGGACCGGACTTTTGTCCACAAGTTACCGCAGCTTCAATTGGTGCGCGTGGAATATGTGCAAGATCGGGCCATCGGGCATTTGTCCGAGAATATCGCGCCGGGGGTCTCGAGTCTTCAGTTCCACCGCATCGGCACCCAGTGGTTGATCGAGCTATGAGGCTCGCCCACAGCCTACCGGATGCCCACCGTGTGCAAGCGAAGCCGATCCCTACCGCTGCTGCCCAACGGCGTGTCGATCCGACTACTTTCCCTAAGCACACGAATTTCCCTAAGCACACGAACAAGCTCTCAGGACCGACGGCGTCGATTTCTGGCCTGAACTGCCTCCGGCAATCGCATGGACACTCCCCTGCGAGGATGTATTTTCGGTCGAGCTCAAACCTTGGATCCGTAAGTGCACGGCAAATAGGGCCAAAATCACAGAGACTGGATCGGTATATACCGTCCGTTAGCGCACGAGCAATCGACGGTTGATTCGTTAATCAAGCGCAAGACCGCAAGACCTCAAGTTATGTCCGGACTCTGAACGCTGGTCAGCACTTCGCGGAAGAGCTCGGCCAGATTCTCGCGGGTGACCCGCCGGGGATTCAGCCGCAATCCCAGAACGCTACTCACTTCAGTGCTCTGTACGAGGCGATCGATCAGCTCCGGCGTAATCGGCTGAGCTATTTCGACACAGGCAAGCTTGGCGGCTTGGCGCCAAACACCCGCGATTTCCTCGACGAATCCCTCCGGGCTTTCGCCGGCGGGCTCAGGTGGCTTCAAGGCCGGGGTCGCACGGTTGCCTGAACTCGAAGCTCGGTGGCCCCAACCGGCGCGGTCTCTGAGCTCGAGAATCCGCGACGCATTTGCCGCGGCATTCCACCGCAAGCAGACCGGACTGGCCACCGCCACGGCCGCCGCATGGGGCCACCCCAGCACCGCTCCCAGTCCATGAGCCATCGCATGAGCCACGGTGACCCCCGCACCATTGAGTGCCAGTCCCGCCAGCATGGCCGCTAGGGACAATTTTTCGAATACCGAGTTTTCCACTACCGCCCGCTGGTCCCCCGCTCCGCTCCTTGCGGTTTGCAGGGCCGGAAGGCTTTCCCCAATCAGGCGGACCGCCTCCGCCGCAAAGAGGTTGGTAAGGTCGCCTGCCGCGCGGCTCAAATATGCTTCAATGGCTTGCGCCAACGCATCGGCAACCCCCCGCCATAAAAGTTCGGGAGAAGCACGATCCAAGACGCTCGGGTCGATCACCGCCAAAGCCGGGCGCAAACCCGGGTGACTCACCGTCCATTTTACAGGCAACTGCTTCTCGGTGTCCTGACCTTCCGAGGCGGTTATTGAACATCTGATCACTGCCACCTCGGTGACTTCGCTCCCGCTGCCGGCTGTTGTGGGCACGGCCACCACGGGAAGCGAAGGGCTTTTTGCCGGCGAAAAACACTCTTCACCCGATCGCTCGCGCCCTTGTTGGCGGAGTTTCGCCTCGGCTATATTTTGCGGCACCAGTGCCGAAGCAGGCTTCTGTGATGCGGTTAACCAGCCGATGAGTTTTGCAGTATCCAGCACGCTTCCGCCACCGAGCCCGAGCACCCAATCGGCGCGAAAAGCCCGTAGCCTCTCCATCGCCTCTGCGATCTTCAGTACATCCGGCTCATCGGAAAGCCCGCCAAAACACGTGCTTTCCAAGCCCAGTACCTTTAGCTGCCGGGTGAGATGGTCCACCAAATCCTCTAGCGGATTCGGAGGTTGGTAGCTCACGATGAGCCCGCGGCGACCCAAACGAGCCAATTCCTCAGCTAACCGGGAAAAACTTCCGCGGCCAAAAACGATCCGCGTGGGTAAAGCGTATTGCCAGCTCGAAGCCATTTGAGGATCTACCGCTTTGTGATTGCCGCGCCGGTCAAGCTTGGCGTCTTGCTCGAAATGGCCCGCGGGGCAAAGCCGTGTGGCTCAAGCGCCGCTCGGGTGAGCATTCCCCACGATTCCGCGGCGGTTAAGATCCATTCCCCATCGGTTCTTTTCGCCTTAACGACCTTGGCCAAGAGTTCCCGTCCGGGGCCGTTTGCCGCCGAGCTACGCCGAGATACCTAGCGGCGGAAAGTCCCTTCCTTCCCCCGATCAATTTTGCCACAAGCGCCGCCATTGGAGTACTTCCGGATCTTCGTCGAACACCGTCCAAACAGGTGTTTGACGCCGCAGCTCTCCCAGATAATTGCGGATGCGATTGCGACGCTCCTCTTCGAGAATTTTACGCCGGATCTCCGCCTGCGCTTGTTCGAAGGGGGTCCGCTGCGCCTCTTGGCGCTCAAGCACCCGCACGATGTAAAATCGCTGATTCACGCGGATGATTTGGCTCATGGCGCCCACGGGAAGACCGAATATGACCCTTTCCAATTCCGGATCCACCAACATCGAGCCTTGAGCGATCCAATCACGCCTTTCGGTTTGACAGAGAGGCTCCTCCGGGGATTGCCGGGCCACTGCCTCCGCGAAAGACATCCCCTCCAGGACCCAGTTTCCTAGTTGAGCCAATTTTCGGCGCGCCTCTTCCCCGTCGCTATACCGGGGAATCTGAACCGACAATTCTTCCCAGCAGGCCCGCGCCGGTGTTTCAAAATCCTTCAGATGTTCATAGTAATAGCGGAGCAACTGCTCGGGATCCGGCTCAGGAATGGTGCCGATCTGTTGCTGGAGCCATTGACTGGCCACAGCCCGTTGAAAGTACAGCCGCCTTTCGCGCTCCAGCGAGCTTCCCAGCGCCTGAAGCCTCGCTTGGTAGGCGGCAACATCCGCGAGCTTCGCCTCTCGGAGCCGGCGGGGTAATTCTTCCTGCTCAAAATGCTCATGAACCCGCCGCTCTAATTCCGGGAGCCTTTCTTTAGGGATCTTCAGCCGGGCAGCCAAAAACAGTAATCGCACCTCGATTAATTGGTCGAGGACTCGAGCGGTAGTCATCTTCTCCAAGGTGCGAAGTTCGTCGGGGCTCAGCTTGAACTGCGACTGTCGCTCCGTGAGGATTTCTTGCACGCCCGGTCTGACGTCGCTTGCCAAGATCCAACTACTTCCCACCTGAGCGAGGATTTCGGCGGGTTCGAAGTGGCGAAATTCCGCGACCTCGGCAGGATTCAAATAGTGTTCCGCACCCTGCGGAAGCATGGGAACAGGCCAACCGGCCGCCGGCGATTCTCCCGGCAAGCCGCCCATCCGCGGCGCGAAATTTCCCGGCTGCGCTACGTCGGGGATGCCCGCCGGCCACGAATTGGTCGCCCCACCTTCCGCTGGCGGGACCCATTTTTCCGCCGGACCCATAACCCACTCGGTCGGAGAAGCTTCCCCCGCCTGCGAAAAGAGTCCATGTGGCGATGTCGCCCCATCCGCGGAAGCAAATCCTGCCTCATTTTGCGGGGAAGCCCCGATCGGTCCTGAGGGGAGTATCGGCTCAAATGGAGTGGTTGCCCCGGCGGAGGTCGTAGGATTTGGCGGGGGCAGCACCCCAGCGAGCGTAGAAGCTTCAGGAGTGACTCCCGCACCTAATGTTGAAAAGTCGGATGATGAGATGCCGGATGAATTCGATGACCAGGAATCGGACGGACGATCGGCCGCGATTGCGGCAAAAGTCAGCACAAAAACGGCCGTATATCCCCCCACTACACTTGCAGTATGGCGGTGGGTCTTGCGCGAAAAAGGGAGGCCCATAGGTTCTGGATAGAAGCATTTCATTCTGGAATGCAAGAGAGGCTTTCCGAGGGCTATCCCGTCAGGAGCCGAGCTCCTGCAACGAGACATCTTTTTCGGGTTTTATTCCCCGCCATTACAGGTCGAGCCTTGTTTTCCAAACTACCCTTTAGCCCAAGAGGAAGCGGTGCCACGCTCATCAATAACATTACTATCTATACCGGCTTAGGGGACAAAAGATCCAAGCTCGAGAATTGAATGCCTAATGGGAACGCTTTGTCCATAAAACGATGGCCGTTCCTCCCATTAAAGTTGCATATCTGCACCGATTCCCCCGGCGACCACACTTTTCCTTAAAGTTTATAAAGCTCATGTACAAAGTGATTAAACTTACTGGGTGAAGTACACTTGTCGGGACCAATGTTGCATAAATTACCAACCCACATCACTGGCTGGACGCAATATACCCTGGCTGGACGCAATATACCGGGGAACCAAGACCCTAATAACCCGGTCTTAATGAGCCCAGGATCTCAGTGAAATGACGAGATCCGAATGAAGCTCGGACACTCGCGGCGTTATCCGGGCGGAAATTCGGTAGAAATTCGTCCGTATTTGAACTCGATAAGATTCGCTAAACGTTTTCGATAAGGTTCACTAAAAGTCAACGAAACCGGCGAAAGGCTTCCAGTCCGCCGGCGGGATTTTATCCCCGAATTCAGGCGCACTGCAACAGCGATTTGAGTTCTCGGATCAACCGCTCGGGTTGATTACGATCGGAAACGATGGCCAAGTAAGCCGATCGGTTATCGACGATTCGCAGCCTACCGCGACTGATCCGACGCAATTTGTCCATTAACCCGAGGATCATATAGTTGAACACTACGTCCTTATCCTCCAGTCGGATGCTGCGGATTGCCCAACGAGAAGCGGCCAAGCGAAGCTCGGCCAATTCCAGGAGGTTTTCCGCTTCCGGAGGCAGGGGTCCAAATCGGTCGCGAAGCTCCGCGCGAAAACCATCCAGCTCCTCCCGGGTGTTCACCCGGACTAAACGGCGGTAGAGATCAATTTTGGCTCGAAAATCGGGGACGTATTGGTTTGGGAAATAGGCGGCACACGGCAGGTTGATCTCGACCTCAATCACCTCCTTCGGCGGAAGCCGCTTGAGCCGCCGCACGGCTTGCTCCAAAAGCTGGCAATAAAGCTCGTAACCGACCATGGCGATGTGCCCACTCTGCTGCGGGCCCAAGATGTTCCCGGCACCGCGAATCTCAAGATCGCGCACGGCCAAAGCAAAACCCGCCCCCAGTTGACAATATTCTTCGATGGCCCGCAGTCGCCGCTGCGCATTTGGTGTGACGACCTTATTAGGATCAACCAGTAGGTAGCAGTACGCACGGTGTTTGTAGCGGCCTACCCGCCCCCGTAGTTGATGTAGGTCCGCCAGGCCGAACCGGTCCGCTTCATTAATGAAGATGGTGTTCGCGTTAGGAATGTCGAGCCCATTTTCGATGATCGTCGTGCACAGCAACAGATCGAATCGATGCCGTACAAAGTCGATCATCACCTTCTCCAATTGATCCTCGGGCATCTGACCGTGCCCAATCCGCAGGCGTGCCTCGGGGACGATCCGTTGCAGTAAACAGGCCATATCCTCGATATCTTTCACGCGATTGTGAACGAAAAATATCTGCCCCTGGCGACTCAGCTCCCGCAGGATCGCGTGCCGGATCAAAGCCGGATCAAATCGTCCCACATAGGTTTCCACCGCCAAACGGTCTTGGATCGGTGCTTCGAGATTGGAAATATCCCTCAGACCCAGTAAGGCCATGTGCAGCGTGCGGGGAATCGGCGTGGCGGTCATTGTGAGCACGTCCACGGAATGGCGGAGGGCTTTGAATCGCTCCTTCATCTGGACCCCAAATCGCTGCTCTTCGTCGATAATGACTAGTCCCAGGTTGTGAAAGCGCACATCGCCGGAAAGGAGTCGGTGTGTGCCGATGATGATATCGATCCGCCCGTCGGCCAAATCCTCAAGAAGGGGTTTCTGTTCTTTGGGACTCACGAATCGCGAGAGCATGGCCACCCGAATCGGAAAGGCGGCCATTCGACTCAGAAAGGTGCGGTAATGTTGCTCCGCCAGGACGGTGGTAGGCACGAGGACGGCGACTTGATAGCCGGCTTCCACCGCCTTGAAGCAAGCCCGCATAGCCACTTCCGTTTTGCCGAAGCCCACATCTCCGCACAGCAACCGATCCATGGGCCGCGGACGGATCATGTCCTGTTTGACCGCTTCAATGGCCACCAGTTGGTCCTCGGTCTCCTGATAAGGGAAAGAAGCATCGAAAAGCTGTTGCCATTGACTATCCGGGGGAAAGGCGATCCCAGGGAGGGTATTACGAGCCGCCTGAATTTCCAGGAGTTCTGCCGCCAAGTCGCTTACGGCTTGCTCGACGAGCCTCTTCTGCCTCGCCCAGCGGCGACTTCCCAACTTCGCTAAATGCGGGCGCGACTTGGCGCCGCCCACATATTTCTGCACCAGGTAGATTTTCGAGCTGGGCACATAAAGCCGTACCCGCTCGGCAAACTCCAGAATTAAATGGTCTTCGAGCGCCCCTTGCTTTTCCAGGAGCGTAGTCCCGCGATAACGAGCGATTCCATGGGCGACATGGACCACCAGATCCCCTTCGCGGAGATCCAAGAAGCTATCGATAACCTGGGCCAAAGGCCGACGAGGGGGTCGGCGGAGATCTTGCCGCGAAAAAAGTTCGCTCGCGCTCAACACGCAAATCCGCTGAGGAGGGAGGCGAAACCCGCGGCTTAGCTTCCCCACTACCCAATGCAGCTTCCCGGAGGCAATAAAGCCACTAAGCCGAGTCGATGCGAAAAGATCGCCCAAACGGGCGACCTCCGCCTCTGTTTCGCAGACCAGGTAAACCTCGTCTTCAGCGACGATCTCATCGAGCTCTGCCGCCACTCGGTCCATTACCCCGCTGAGTCGCTCCACAGACTGCACGGGTAGGCGGCAGGCCAAATCACTTCCGGCAGGCGCTAATCCGTAAACGGCTACTCGCGCAAACCGGGCTACGCGCTCGAAGACCGCGTGAGCACTAAACAAACCGACGGGGCTTTCCAATCGCTCCAAATACTGCCGGGCTTCCGCGAGCAATTGCGCCGGCTCCACTAGAAGGATCACCGTGGTTGGAGCCAGATAATCCAGAAACGCACCCTGAAGCGGCACCGCCGGCACAATGGCGGTCAAGCCCACCTCCCGCGCCTGAGTTATGCTCCGCTGGGTGGCCACATCGAACCAGCGAAGCGATTCAATCCATTCATCGAAAAGTTCGATCCTAAGGGCCTGGGCACTATCCGGCGGGAAAACATCCACCAAACACCCACGGCGGGCATATTCCCCCGGCAACTGGACACCGGGCGTAGCCACAAATCCTCTCTCCGCCAACCATTGGCAAAATTGGTCCACGCCCAAAAGATCACCGACCCGCAGAAGCCGCGTCGCCGCCGCCAGCTCCGCGACCCCCGGAATCGGCTGCATCAGTGCCATGATGGAGGTGACCAAAAACCTCGGCGATTCCCCGGCCGAAAGAGCTTTCAAAACGCGAAGACGTTGTCCGAAAAGCTCGTCCCTTAGGTCCACTTCGGTGGCGGAGCGCTCCTGAGCGGGAAAAAGTGCGGCTGATTCCACGGTGAAAAGCGACAGATCTTCGAGCAGCTCCTCTGCCTGCTCGGCCGTGGGAGCCACGATCAAGATCGAGCCCGGTACCTTCTGCCCCAAAGCCGCCGCCACAAGCCCACAGGCGGCACCCCAGACTCCATCGATCACCCCCTCCCGCGGGGTGCCCGCGCGCAGCATCTCCCCCAGCCGCGCGAGCTCGGGCCATCGGGCCAATTGCTCGGCCAACTCGTGTAAAGACCGATTGAGGCTCCCGGGCAGCTTGCCCGCCGAATCCGGTCGCTCGGAAATCGCGCCACCCGTCGCTGGCGGAGAGTTCAACGAACACTCCCTAAAACTTGCCCGCAACTCCTTTAATTTCCCCGAAGGGCAAACGCATGTCTCCTCTTAACGGATGATATCCGCGATTGCTGCAAAAATCTTTTCTTCTATGTGCTTTCAATCAATTACGTGTTTTCAATCAATGCCAATGCTTTCAATCACTGCCAATATGTACGCTGAATCAATGCCGGGTATCAAGATCACATGACACTGCATGAATTTCCAGAAATTAGCTGAACATCCTGCCGATAAGCCCTCAGTTTGCAGCCTTTGTGAATTGTAGAACACCCCCGGAGCTGTAGCGCGGACTTCGGAAAATCAATCGGAAAATCAAATGGAAGCACCGTGTAATCGCAATCGCTTTTCTGGCAGCAGAAAAACTGGCAGCACAAAGCGTATGGTAAATGTAGAACCTATCGATACGGCGTCTAACGCCTGAATTGCGGCGCTTTGCCTGCACGGCTGGCCGAGTTTAGGACTCCTATTTGACGGCGGTATGATCCGCAAAGCTCGAACCCGCGATCATTTGCCGAGCATGGTAGCTGGAACGAACAAAGGGTCCGCTTGCTACCTGCTGGAATCCTACTCGTCGAGCCAGTTCGCCCAAATACTCAAATTCTTCCGGCGGCACATATCGGGCCACCCGCAAATGAGCCGGGCTAGGCTGCAAATACTGCCCGAGGGTGAGCATTTGGCAACCCGCAGCAGCCAACTCCGCAAGCCACTCGATCAGTTCCTCGATGGTCTCGCCCAAACCGAGCATCATGCCGGTCTTCGTCTTAATTCGAGGATTAAGTCGCCGGATTTGCCGAAACATTTCCAGCGTCCAACGATAATCGGCCTTCCGACCTCGTACTTGACGATAAAGCCGGGGCACGGTTTCCGTGTTATGGTTATAGACTTCTGGGCACGCATCGACGAGGCGAGCCACCGCGGCCGGATTTCCCCCGAAATCCGAGGGCAATACCTCCACCGTGGCCCCAGTCAATTCGCGGACCGCCGCCACCGTCCGGCAGAAATGTTCGGCACCCCCATCCGGCAAATCATCCCGCGTAACCGCCGTGATCACCACATGAGCCAAACCAAGGCGCCGTGCAGCCTCCGCAACACGCCGCGGTTCATCCGGATCGAGCGGCCGCGGCTTCCCCTTCTTCACGGCGCAGAATCCGCAACGCCGCGTACAGATGTCGCCGAGAATCATGAAGGTTGCCGTCCGCTCGGCAAAGCACTCCATTCGATTCGGGCAAAGGGCCTCCTCGCAAACAGTGTTCAAGCGAAGTTGCCGAAGCAAGTCCGCCGTTTGCAACGGCGTTTTGCCTTTCGGGATATTTCGTTTTAGCCACCGCGGAAGCCGCCCACACCCACCGCTAGAAGCCGCCGGCCCTGACGGAGACAGCGATTGACCTAAAACCGGAAGTTCTACCACGACTGATCCAGCCTCATGAAACCTAATCGGTTCTGTTACTTTTTGCGAGTTGATTCCTTTCAGCTCCGCTCAGCTCCCCAGCACGCTCGCAGCCCCGGAAGCGGAACCCTTATCCCTCAACCATTTTAGGCAGCACACAGCCGGGAAATCGCACGAATATGCAAGAATATGCCGGAAAAGCGGATCCGTCCTTTCTTTAGACAGGCAGCCGCCTAAACATCAAGATTCCGAACCTCCAGAGCGTGCTTTTCGATGAACTCGCGCCGGGGCTCCACCCGCTCACCCATGAGGATGCGAAACAGATCATCCGCCGCCGAAGCATCTTCCATGGTTACCCGCACCAGGGTCCGGTTGTTTGGGTCGAGGGTGGTCGCGCGGAGCTCTTCGGCATTCATTTCACCTAAGCCCTTGAAGCGCGTCACTTGAAGGCCTTTCTCTCCGGCGGCCCGCACCGCTGCCACCAGTCCGCGGAGATCCTCCAGCTCCGTCCCACCGCCGGCGTGACACAGCCGGAAACGCGGCTCCTCCGTTCCGGTTCGCTCCTGAGGAACCAAGCTATCCAAGTCGAAACCCACTTGCCGCAACTCCGCGATTTGAGTATTCAGCGAGCGCACCTCATGCAGCTCAATTACCCGGACCCGCTCGCTGGAGCCGCCCGCAGGTGGTTGCTCCTTGGCACCCGGAGGCCTCTCCCCGCCCGCAATCCTCTCCGCCGTCTCCGCCCCCTCCGCCGCACCCTCCTGCGGTGCATGCTCCGCCAAGAAACTTTCCAATTCCTGCCGCGAACCGAACCAATACTCCTCAAGCCCCAGAAAAACGTGGTAGATGGGAAGCTTCCCGGTCCGTGGGTCCTGCCGCTGGGCAAATTCCCGTAAGCTGATTCCTCGCCGCTCCAGGGTCAAAAGCGGTTCTTCCAACAAAGACAACACTTGGCAAAGCCGTCGTAGCTTTTCGCCTTCGATCGTCATACCGGTGTCGGTTTCTAACACCGCCCCGGTCAGCCCCGCCTGAAGCAGAATTGCTTTCATCTCCTCTTCGGTATGAACGTAGAACACCTCCTTCTTGCGCCGCACCCGGAACAGCGGTGGTTGGGCCACATACACATAGCCCGCGCGCACGAGCTCGTACATCTGCCGGTAGAAAAAGGTCAGAAGGAGCGTGCGGATGTGCGAGCCATCGACGTCGGCATCGGTCATGATGATGATTTTTCCATAACGCCGCTTGTTCAGGTCGAACTCCTCCCCGATTCCGGAGCCGATCGCCGAGATGATACTGCGAATCTCCTCGTTCGAAAGGACCTTATCCTCCCGAGACTTATAGGCATTGATGATTTTCCCACGCAGCGGAAGGACCGCCTGGAATTCGCGAATCCGGCCCCCTTCCGCGCTTCCACCGGCGGAATCCCCCTCCACCAAGTACAACTCGCACCGTTCCACTTCGCGGCTGGTACAATCGCGGAGCTTGCCCGGTAGCCCGGCCCCGGAAAGGGCACCCTTGCGTTCACGGACAAGCTGGCGTGCCTTTCGCGCCGATTCCCGGGCCTCCGCCGCCAAAAGTGCCTTCTGAATGATAATCCGAGCGGTCTTCGGATTCTCCTCCAAAAACGCAGCCAGGCGGTCCCCCACGGCGGAACTGACGATCCCCTCCACCTCGCTATTACCCAATTTCGTCTTCGTCTGCCCTTCGAACTGCGGCTCAGGAACCCGCAGCGACAAAACCGCCGTTAGACCCTCGCGGAAATCGTCACCGGTCGGGGTGAGATCCTTGAAAAGCCCCTCTTTGCGGCTGTAGTGGTTGAGCGTCCGCGTGAGTGCCGCGCGGAATCCCGACAGATGCGTGCCCCCTTCTGTCGTGCAGATGTTATTGACGTACGAGTGCACGTTTTCCGTGTACTCGGTCGAATACTGCATGGCCAACTCCAGGCCAATGCCGTCAAACTCACCAGCGATATAAATGATTTCCCGATGCAGGGGCTGACTGGCGGAATTCAAATACTCCACAAATTCGACAATTCCCCGCTGGTAGCAAAAGGTGTCGCCAGTTCCCGTGCGCTCGTCGAAGATGGAGATTTTCACGCCCCGGTTCAAAAACGCAAGCTCTTGGAGCCGCCGGTGCAAAATTGCGTAATTAAATTGCGTGTTGGGGAATATCTGCGGATCGGGCTTGAAAGTGGTCTTCGTGCCGCGGCGATCCGTTCGGCCAATGCAGCGAACTTCGGAAACTGGCACCCCGCGCTCGTACTCCTGCCGATAGAGGTAGCCGTGGCGTCGGACTTCCACCTCGCACCACTCGCACAGGAAGTTGACGACCGTCACCCCCACCCCGTGCAAGCCACCGGTGGTATGATAGGCACCCTTTTTGAACTTACCGCCGAATTTTAGAACGGTCATCACCCCTTGAAGCGTGGAATAGCCCAAATCGGGATGGACCTCCACGGGGATGCCCCGGCCGTTATCCTCCACAGTGGCCGAGCCATCCGCATTGATCCGCACCGAAATTTCGGTGGCAAACCCGGCCATGGCTTCATCGATCGAGTTATCCACAACCTCGAAGACCAAGTGATGCAGGCCGCGGCTCGAGGTATCACCAATATACATACTCGGCCGCTGCCGCACGTGCTCCAAATCGCTCAAATGTTCCAGGTCTTCCGCAGTGTAGCTATCCTCGGGCCTCGCCACGCCGGTGCTTGCCCCCCCCTCCGCTCCGGACTCCGCCGCGGAGACACCCGGTGCTTCCGATTGCTCCGGCTGAACCGAATGCACCTCCGACTCAGGCAACTCGTCTTTAGGTGAGACCAGCGTATTATCAGGATCAAATGCGCTCATAAATGGCTCGAATTCCACAGCTCCGTCGAACTTCCGTCACTCCTCACAAATCCTTCAGAACCCTTCTTCTAACCCTAAAGAACTCTTCCTACCAAATCCCAGCCCATTATGCGAAAACTGCGCCGCGGGACTACGGGCGGATCTGCCTTCCTCAGCCGGCGGCTTCCATACACACCGCTCAAGATACCAACCGACGCCCGGTGGTCTGTGAACGCTACCTCCTTAGCCTAAGCTACCCACCCGAAAGCGCACATCCTTCAGCGGCTGCTCCGGCATCAAGGAGGCTAACCGCCGGAGAATCTCCGCCTTTCGAAACTGCAACTCATGAAGCACCGCCGAGTTGGCCACCAAGACCGTCAAGACACCTCGGCGCGGAAGGCTCACTTGCGACTTTGCCGCAATCGTCTCACCCACCACCTGTCGCCAGGCCGCCTCCCAACGGGCTACGGCGAACGTTCGGGCAAAACTGCTGCTGGCGGCCAGCTCAGCGAGGACTTCGCCGATCGGCCTTGCCGTCCTTTGGCCAGCCCGACGTTTTTCCATCGCTGCGAACCACTCCTTGTTATTCCTACGCTGCCAGCTACTCGTTTTCGTTCCAAGGCCATCAGCTTATTCCAAAGCCATCGGCATGACCAAGTGCGTATACCCGTCCGTGGTAGCGAAAAGCATGGCCTTCCCCGGCCCCCGACCTTCAACCGTCACCATGCTGTCGCCATCCAGCACGCCCAAAAAATCCAGGAGGTACCGCGGGTTAAGCTTCACGACGAACTCTGGCCCATCGTAATCAAGCGGCAGCCGGATGCGACTTTCTCCTGCCTCCCGGCTTCGCGCCATCACCAGCAGACTCCCCGGCGCCAAACTGAGGATTACCCCCGGGTACTCGCGATCCGCCACAATCTGGGCCTGCCGAACGGCCGACTCCAGGATGTCGACCGAGATTTCGAATCGCGCCGCAGGGGCATCCCGGGGAACCACATCCCGCCAATTGGGGAATCGCCCCTGGATGAGCCGCGATATTACCTTTACTGAATCGGTCCAGAGCTCGAACGTGGTTTCCGTAGCCCAAATCGCTACCTCCGACTCAACATTCCCCAAGGCCCGATCCACCAACCGTAGACAACTCGGCGGTACCAAAGCCGAAGGCGCCGAGGAGTTGCCCAACAGTCGCGCCGGCACCGCCTGGCTTGCCAGACGTCGGCCATCGGTGGCAACCGCCACCACACTTTCGGGCTCGAATTCCAGATGGATGCCCCCCAAAGCGTAGTGGACACTCTCCGGGTCAGTGGCAAAGATGGTTCGCCGAACCAAATCGCGAAATGCCCGGCAGCCCACCGCATGATAGTGCTCGCGTTCTTCCACGGCCACCGGCGGATAATCCAACGGATCGGCCGTCGCGAGATTGAATTCCGCGCTTTCGCCCCGCACCATTACCTGATCGCCCGCGGACTCCAAAAAGATAGTTTCATCCCGAAGTTCCCGAAGAATGGCCAAAAGTTTCGAGCTCGGCAGCAGGGTCTCGCCCTCCTGTTCCACATCCGCCCCGGAGGCGATGACCTGAAGACCTACTTCCAGGTCTGTACTCGAGAGTATCGCCCGATCCTCCACGAGCTCCATTCGGACATTTTCGAGAATCGGCTTCGGAGTTCTGGAAGGCACAATGGCGGCCGCAATCTGAAAAGCCTGAAGCAACTTTTCTCGCTGAAACGTCGCCTTCATTTCGCACTTAACCTCGTGGCTTTGCGCAAAGAGTCATGTCACCTGTTTTCCGTGTAGCGCCATGGTTTATACCCGACAACTGGGCCCCACAATTGGCTGCCTATGATTTTTCAACCGCGGGACGACTATTCCTGATTGATCAGGCCGATTTAATCACCCGGAATCCCTAACCTAATGCCGCAAGGCTGTGGAAACCACCGTTGATCCGCTCCCGCAGCTCGAAGTAAAAGTCCCACTTCGAAAGCAATTTTGTTCTTAGTAACTTCTTGTTAAAAGCATTGGGACCTTGCTGAATAAAACCACCGGGCCTCTCCGCCGTAAGTCCATTTGGATTCGAGTCTTACGGATAATCATTCCCCCTGTGGCATGCAGGGAAAACCTGATGCTCGGCTGTTGCTTTCGTTGCGATTGGCGGGTTAACGCTGTGTGTGTTTGTCGCTAGAAACCAGCCGGTGAAACCTGCTACGAACCTCCCTCGTCAAAGGCGAACAAAGTATCAACGACTTTTCCACTTTTTTCATCTCTGTCCAGTTGGTCCTCTGTCCAATGGAGCCGCTTGCTTTGATGGCCCCGTTTTCGGGCTCGGCCGAGGTGCTTCGTACGAGCCTCGCCGTAGCGCAGCGACTCCGCAAGAGTGACGAGTATTTCCGCCGTCGGGCGATCGCTCCGGCATAGCGCCGCCACTTTCCGACAAGCATGAAGGATCGTTGCGTGATCCCGCCCGCCGAAAAAGGCCCCAATCTCTACAAGTGAATAACTGAACTCCACTCGGGCCAAATACATGGCCAAGTGCCGGGCCATGGCCGTGGCGCGATGCCGCCGAGGGCCGCGAAGCTCCTTGGCTCGCAGGTCAAATTGCGCCGCCGTCAGCTTGGCGATTTCCTGAAGCGAAGGCCGCTGCCCAAGGTCGCTCCCGCACCCAGACTCCGCGAACGTGCTCGGATCGCTTCCGAATGCCTGCGCGGCAAGCGACGCCCCTGGTGTACCTCTGACTAGAGCGGCCGCTCCCTTACTCCGAATGCCCTGCCTTCGCGTAAAGCCCTCTGTGCCGAAAAGCCCGGCGGGAGACCCTGCCGGTGAATGCTCCGGCTTAGACCGGGAGACCATCCCCGCTTCCAGCCAGCGAATCAGTTCGGCCCATTCCGCCTGGCTCAGGAAGCACACCATGCCCTCCTTTAACCGGCTTTGCAACTCCGGCAAAAGGCCGGTCAGCTCGGCCAGCGGCTTTCCGATCGTTACAACAAGCGGCACCCCGCGCTCCTGGAGCGAGTCGAAGAGCCTTACCACGTAACGCTGCGCGCCCATGCGACCTGCCAGTAGGTCCGCGCCTTCAAGCACGAGCAGACCCGCCCGGGAGTACGGCCGCAGGAATTCTGGGAGACGCTTCGTTTGGGAAGCGTCGGCGAACTCCTGAGCGAAGGTTTGTCCTGTGATGGAGAGCACAGGGCTTAGGGCCGAATGCTTGGCCGCAATTCGCGCCAAAAGCCCTCCCAAAGGCCGCAGGGCCCGCCCCGAGGCGCAGGCCCCCGAACGGCACAATACCAGGGGCGTGAACCGCCGCAATCCCGAGAAAATTTCAGCCAGGGCTAGACTGGCCAGCTCAAGTTCGCCAAGCGGCTGGGTTTCAAGTACGCAGCGGGATTCGCTCACATCCATCCGCTCAATTTCCCGGGCTTTGCGATCCGTTTCGGGAAGCTTATCAGCTAGGTTTTTCCCTGACCGGTCCGGAGCTGTTTCTGCCGTCCGTGTCAGGACCCCATAAACCATGTAGTCTACCAGAAAAGACCTCGCTGAACGAGGGCAAACTGGCCGGTTAGGCACCGGTTACCCGGTCGGAGGGCCAAACGGAGGGCCGGTGCATCTGCCGGTATTTCCTACCGTCAACGCGGCGAAAAGATAATCATTCTTCACTAGATTGTGTATCAATTTCGTTTCGGAGAGGAAACTGGCTCCAAAGATTTCTGGTTAGGATACAGCTCCGCAGTTCACTAGTTTGATAAACTAATGAAAGCTTGCTTAAAAATCGTAAAGTATATTGCACATCAATATTCAAATCCGTCAATGGTTTACTGGTCATTATTGAAAGGGTCCCGCTGCTCAACTTGTTTCGTCTCGCGCAAGGGAGTCAATCACTTGCCGCTTTTTGCTCCCCCTTTTGAGCGGGATTTTCAGTCGCGTAGTGGGGATCCTAAAGCCCTTTGGCTGGCAATCCCCGGAAGCCGGTAGCTGGGCCCATAGCCGGGCATACCTGAGCTCAACGGTCTGGGAATCGGGCAGATTGCAGGGAGTGACCAAAATCCCCACCTCTCACCCGTAAGCTATTTTGGATAAGAGCGGAGTAAGCGGTTTGATTGGGGACGCCGCGTACGAGGCCAGCTAACTTGACAGCATCTTTATGTGATGAAATTTAATCTAGGCAGTTTGAGTAAAAGAAATCGGGTTATTAAAATCGATGGGGTGATTCTGACCGCGTAGCTCGGCGGGCTGAGCATTCAGAGCTGCCGGCCGACCTCATTTGATCATTCAGTGCGCAGATCAAAGGTCCCGAATGCCTCTTGGGTAATACTGACGTGGGGGATTGGTAAGATTGACGTGGGTCGGAAGGTCCGGGTTTTCACCTCGTCTCCTGACGAGAGAGAAGTGCACCTTTTAATCGGAGGTTGTGAGCATGCGTCGCAAAGTAATTTGGTTGATGCTGTCATTGGCCCTGACGCTGGGCCTAGTGCAAGCGGCTTCGGCATGCGGCCTGTTGGGCGGGCTGCTTGGCCGCTGCCGTGTCGTGCGACTGCCGCGTTTGTGCTGCCGCTGGGTACCTTGCGTGCGATGCCAGGTCTGTTGCCCTTGTGATTGCTGCGCGCCTTGTGCTGTGAGTCCGGAAGTTTCCGCCCCGGAGGTTCCCGAAGCACCGGAGGCACCCATAACCGAGCAGCCTGCCGAGCCGACGGAGGCACCGGTAACCCCGCCGGCGGCTGAAGCCCCCGCTGCTCCTTTGCCGGAAGCCCCGCCTGCACCGGAGGCTCCCGCTGCGGAAGCTCCGGCAGCAGAAGCCCCGGCAGTTCCAGAGGCTCCTGCGGCAGAGCAGCCTGCTGAGATGGCACCGGAGGCTGCTCCTGCTCCTGAAGCCCCGGCGGCACCCCCAGCCGACCAACCTGCTGTGGAAGCTCCGGCGGCACCGGAGGCTCCCGCTGCGGAAGCTCCGGCAGCAGAGACCCCGGCAGCTCCAGAGGCTCCTGCGGCAGAGCAGCCTGCTGAGACGGCACCGGAGGTTGCTCCTGCTCCTGAAGCCCCGGCGGCACCGCCAGCTGAGCAACCTGCTGCGGAAGCTCCAGCGGCACCGGAGGCTGCTCCCGCTACGGAAACTCAGCCGGCAGCCCCACCAGCCCAGGAAGCCCCCGCTGAGGCGCCCGCTGCGCCCAGCGGTGAGCAGAGCGCACGTTTCGGAAATCCTGCGCGGCTTCTTGGCTCGGACTCAGGGTTTCGCACTTGGACGGACTCAAGCGGACGTTTCCGTGTCGAAGCCCGGTTCGTAAGCTGGCTTCCCGGGGGCGAAGTGCGGCTCCTTCGGTCCGATGGCCGGTATGTGCGGGTGGAGTGGTCTCGGCTTAGCGCGGTTGACCAGCAGGTTGCCCTGGCTTTTGGGCGGTAGGCTTTTCCGAGGGGCATGTGGCCACGGAGGAGGCGCCGGTGCTGGTGAGGAGACATCGGAAAATTCAGACTTTTAAACGCCCGGCATCACTTTCGGAACGCTTAGCTAGATGAGATCAGCCAAGGTCCAAAGCCCTCAACCTCGTGGTTGGGGGCTTTTTCTTTTATGCGGGCTGGGCTTTTTTTGCGGCTTGAGCCGGTAAACCGGCTGCCGCTCCGTTTGCCTAGAACCGCCCTCCACCCCCGCGGCCCCCTTTTTTGCTCCTTCGGGCTTCACCCGCCGCCTGCTTTTAGTCCTCGACAGGTCTAGCGGCCGGCGTACATGGGCAGATCGCGCCGGAGTATCCGCTAAGTTTTGTCTTGCCGGGATAAGCGGCGCAATCGTCAGGCGTCGGATACTTACCGCCTTTTTGCGTTCGCTTTATTGCTTTGACACCGGGCGTAACGGATTTGACAGCGGATGCCCGTCGTATGCGATCTGCGTCATTTTAGTTTTCTCACGCGCGCATGTATTCGGTCGGAAAATAAGCCGATAGCAGTACAGAAATCGGCGGAAATCGGCTTTGCGGTCGGTGGCTCGGCCTCAAACGGGTGAGATGGATATTCACCCTGTAAAACGACCAAGGAAGGAGTGGCAAGCATGTGGAGGAGGACAAGTCTTACCCTAATTGGGCTTTTGACCTGTGGTGGTGTTGCCGTGTGCTTGAGTGCGGTCACGAGCCTGCATCACGGAGAAGTGGGTGACTCGCAGCAGATCGCTGCCGCACAAGCAAGCGGACTGCGAAGCGAGTTTACCTGGACAAATGCGGCCGATACTCCCTCTCGTTCTTCACTGCCTCAAGAGGGGAGCCAGGCGGCGGATGCGGCGGTGCCCCGCTCCGGGGAGGAAGCAGGGAGCAGCGCGTCGGGAATTCGCCTGTTGCCACCGCTTCCGGTCTTCGATGCGACGCAGGCCGCGGCGGTGACGCCGCAGAGGAGTTTGACGCGTTTGCCGGCGGTTCAGGTGACCTCTGCGCCGGCGCCGGCGGTAGCCATTGCGACTTACGAGACTTTGGATGAGTTCCCCGCCTGGCCGGAATTGTCCACCAATCCGGTCGATCCCGAATATCGCTCTTCGGCAGACTCCCGGGGGGTAATTCTGCCGGCCGAACCGGTCGCCGCACTCCCTGCGGATTGGAGTGCTATCGGTGAGCTTTATGCTGTCGAGAGTGGGGCTGCGGAGCTCCCGTCGGTACAAACGTCTGTGCAAAGCGATCCAGCGGCTCAATCGATGCCCGCGATGTTACTCTCGGGCGGTAGCGGGGCGGCCGTTGAGACGACCGTCAGCTCCGTGGCTCAAAGCCCGGCTGCCTCCGCAGGGATTACTCTCGAGCAAGTGCGGGAAGAGGCCAAAAAGTTCGCTTGGACGAAGGGAGATTTCAAAATCGTTCCGTATGGCTCCTTGTGGTTTAATTCCGTTTATGAGACCCAGCGGACCCTCGACGGGGATTATACGCTTTTTGTCTATTCGCCGAGCGTTCGGGATTACGACGCGTTTCATGTCAATGCGCGGGCGACGCGGCTAGGAATCGACGTCTCCGGTCCCAATATCCCACTGCTTTATGATGCCCCGAGCGGCGGCAAGGTGGAAATCGACTTTTTCGGGGCTTTTCCCACATCAGAGAACCGGGCCAGTGTCTTGCTGAGGCACGCCTACTGGGAGGTGAAAAACGAGGAGTTCCGGCTGCTGGCGGGTCAGACATGGGACCTGATGTCGCCGCTATTACCTGGTACGTTGATGTATACCGTGGGTTGGGATGCGGGGAATTTGGGATATCGCCGCCCGCAGTTGCGACTCGAACGGTACTTCCCCGTAAGCGACTCGTTGCTCCTGACGCTTTCAGGGGCGCTAGCCTGCAATATTGCGTGCGAGTTGCCGGGTTTGGCGGGCGATCATGAAGGTTGGCCGGTGATCCAGACTCGGGCGGCGGTCACGCTAGGGCCGCGAGGCAAGGATTGTCGGCCGGTAACCCTCGGTTTCTCCGGCCATGTAGGCGAGCAGTTTTATGAGCGGAACGCCAACATCGACTCCGACGACGAGAAAGAGCAAACCTGGTCATTCAACGTCGACCTCCATATGCCGATTACACCTTATTTCGGGCTACAAGGCGAGGGGTTCATCGGCTCGAACCTCGGCCCGTATCTTGCCGGGATTGGTCAGGGGGTTAACCCCATCACGGGCCAGGCCATCCGCGCTTGCGGCGGTTGGTTAGAATTGTGGTACGATTGGAGCGATCGATTGCACAGCCGAGTCGGATACGGAATCGATGACCCGATCAACCGCGATGTCTTCTCCGGTGGCCGCTCCTACAACAACTTCATCTATACGAATGTCAGTTATGATCTGACCAAGAAGTTTGTCGTCGGCGTGGAGTATTCACACTGGAAGACCCATTACATCGATTTAGAACCCGGCGAATCGGACCGCATTGAATTCATGGCAAAATACAACTTCTGAGCAAAACTTCTGAGCTTCATACCGATGCCACACGCTTCGATGGGAGATGGAGGGCCCGGCTGCCGCCGCCACACGGGTTGCTAGCTATTTAATCCAACAGTCGCCTAAGTGGGGGACATGTTGCCGACCCCAAACCGGTTTGCGGCAAAATCGCAGCCGAGCAACGAAGGTGGAATTCGGTGGATCACGACCGAAGTTTTCAAGCCCCTGCGGCGGGGTAAGCCTTTCGCAGTCTCCGCCGTCGGGTGGCCAAACCGAAGGTGTGATCCACCGCACCGCTTTTGGGCCATTCGGAGGTGATTAGGCAGAAGACAGATGGGCGACTTTTGCGCCTTCGCAACGGAGGAAGCTAGTGCTTGGGCAACACGATATCCGAAGCAGTCGGTTCTGCCTCCGCAGCCCGGGGGCAGCTTAGCGGCGGGATTCCGGCCCCATCATCGGCGATTCTAGCGACGCTTGCGCAACCACATGAGGAGCCGCTGCGTGGAACTGCACAAGCTTGGTATGGGGGTTTGTGGGTTTTCCACGGCGGGCAGTAATTTGGAGGCCAACTGCTTCCCCAGCTCTACCCCCCATTGGTCGAAACTATTGATGTCCCAGATCACTCCCTGCACAAAGATCTTGTGCTCGTACAGGGCGATGAGTTTGCCGAGGTTGGCTGGGTCGAGCTTTTCAGCAAGGATCGTATTCGAAGGCCGATTGCCCGGGAATAGCCGATGAGGCAGGAGTTCCTCGAGGGACATGCCAGAGCCCTCCGAACCGGCCTTGCTCAATTCGGCCGCTAATTCTTCGCGCGTTTTGCCGAAGGCCAAGGCTTCGGTTTGGGCCAGCAAATTGGCCAGAAGCTTGCTGTGGTGATCATTCAGCCGGTAATGGCTTTGAGCAAAGCCGATAAAATCGGCCGGGACAATCTTCGTTCCTTGATGGAGTAATTGGAAGAAGGCATGCTGCCCGTTGGTGCCCGGTTCACCCCAGAGGATCGGGCCCGTTTGCCAGTCGACAAATTCTGCGCCAGGCGTAGGCCGCAAGCGTGCCGATTTGCCGTTGGACTCCATATCTAATTGCTGGAGATAAGCGGTGAATCGAGCCAGCGATTGATCGTAGGGCAAGACGGCGTAGCTCGGCCAGCCGAAGAAGTTGTTATACCAGATTCCCAAGAGTGCCAGGATCACGGGCATATTCTGGGCAAAAGGCCGCGTGCGGAAGTGCTCATCCATGGCGTGAAAGCCTTGGAGCAGTTGTTGGAAATTCTGCGGGCCGATTGCCACTGCCAAGGCGAGGCCCACCGCGGAGCAGAGGCTGTATCGGCCGCCGACCCAATCCCAAAATCCGAACATGTTTCGCGACGCATCGATGCCGAATGCGGCCACCTGCTCGGCATTGGTGGAGACGGCCACGAAATGTCGAGCGATGGCCTGTTGAGCAGCTTCCTCGGTTTTGGGGGATGCTGCGTTCAAAAGCCACTGTCGGGCGGATTGGGCATTTGTGATCGTTTCCAACGTGGTGAAGGTCTTGCTCACGATGATGAATAGGGTTTCTGCCGGATCAAGACCATGAAGGGCCTCCGACAGATGAGCCCCGTCGATATTGGAGACAAAACGAACGGTCAGACGGCGGTCCGTGTAAGGTTTGAGGGCTTCGAAAGCCATGGCCGGCCCGAGGTCCGATCCACCGATTCCGATATTGATCACGTTGCGAATCGGTTTGCCGGAGTAACCGAGCCATAGTCCGGCCCGGACCCGGTGGGCAAACTCGAAAATTTGGTCCAGCACCGGCCAAACCCCTGGGCCGCCCTCGGCTTGTTCCATCAGATCCTCACCTTCGACGAGCAAAGGCCGCGTGCGTGGGTTGCGGAGGGCGACGTGTAAGACGGCGCGATTTTCCGTCCGATTGATCCTTTTGCCTGCGAACATCGCGCCGATCCAGTCGCGCAGACCGATCGTCGGAGTTTCGGCCAGCGCAAGCAGGAGCCGCAGCGTTTCGTCGGTGATTCGGTTCTTGGAGTAGTCGAGCACCAGTCCAAGGTCCTCAATCCAGAACCGCTGGGCCCGCTGAGGATCAACGGCGAAAAGCTGGCGGAGGTGCAAACGTTTCACCTCGGCATAATGAGCCTGCAAACGCCGCCACTCGGGCAGCTCCGTTAGTTTGGGACGGGGAGCAAAGAGCGCTTGGTTGTGTAGCGAGGGTTCCATCGTTCTTTAGTGCTTGACCGATAGCAATGGTGCTTGGTTAACCGCCGGATATCAATTCTTACTGGATACTTCGTGTATCGCGATCTCTAGGTATCTTGAGATCAGTTGTGCATCTAAACCCTGAGTGGTGCATCTAAATCTCAGTTGTGGATTTAAAACTCACTTATGCTTTTGAAAACTCAGTTGTCCTTTTTAAACGGAGTTGTGCATTTAAAACCGAGTACGGATGATCCTCGGCTGAAGAAATCGGAGGCGTGAGACCCGCCCCCCCACTAGGAACCGTCCAGCGAAAAGTTTGGCGGACGGAGTCGACGCTTTCAAGGGCGGGGGAAAGCCAGATTTTTCCCCGCGTAGTCGGGGAGGAGAGTTTTGGAACTCTAACCGGCACGCAGCAATAACTATCTTCCAGATAGCTGCTCCCCAAGACTTGCAAATATCTTGTAAAAAGGCTTGCAAATATCTTGTAAAAAGACTTGTAAATATCGCGTAACTAATCTTGTAAATATCTTG
>Ga0116210_1000075_pt1 | contig 93622 bp, 69 predicted proteins | sample TshhotsprinmetaG_FD_94483 | JGI IMG/M metagenome (GOLD analysis project Ga0116210, IMG submission 94483) | Hot spring microbial communities from South Africa to study Microbial Dark Matter (Phase II) - Tshipise hot spring metaG | ecosystem: Environmental > Aquatic > Thermal springs > Hot... | reverse complement strand
GGCTGCCGCGCTGCTTTTCTCCAGCGTATCGCCAGTTCTTTTCAAAATCGTCCGACAACCAGACCGTGACCGCGCCGCGTTGTACCAGCGCTCGGTCATATTCAGACCAGTTCTGGATACGGTATACTCTCTTCGGGCGTGAGGGTGTGGTTTTGTGTTTTGGCATAAACCAAACTTACACGATCACGCTCTCTTCGTCAACTATTCATGCACCAACGCCGCGACTAGCTATAAAAAATAATCCATTCAGAAATGCATCCAACGTATTCAGCTAGTAGTGTAGGGAAATTGTGTTGGACAAAAATTAGAGAGATGTAAAAAACCTGTCAGATAGCTCCCGGGATGATTGTTTTCGAACATCCCCACACTGGTTGTGGGTGTGGAGGGATCTCCCTGCAGGGATTGCTAGGGTATTCATTGAACAAGCCCTTCTGATACTTGATGTTTCAGCTCTTTGCTTCTGTTTTCCAACAGCGCTCCTAAGGCACAGCGTTTTAGGGCAGGGTTGGCGTTCAAGAGGATAGGCAAGTATCTGTCCAGGTGGGCCAAGTTGGCCACATACTCGAAAAAATGTCGTCGATCGGCGACCTCGATGAGCTGATCGAACGTCTTGCCATCTTGAGATAGATCGCAATACCGCCGCTGATCGTGACGGTGACAAGCGGTTCATAAAGCAAGGGCGTTTCGCTGATCTGGCGTTGGATGCGTTGAGCGACAGAGCGGCAGACGCTGCGCACACAGTGCGCTACTTCGCATAGAGACGAGATATCTAACTCGCTTGGGTTCTATCTTGATCCAAAGCTGCGCTGCATTCCTGCTGGTGCTTCTCCCACCAGTGGCGTAGTGCTTCAAACGCCAGGGCCGGCGTGGCTTGGCCGTTGTGGCCGGTGTTCCAGGTGATGATCAGCTCGCGCCGAGCGCGGGTGATGCCCACAAACAGCAATCGCAAGCGCTCGCGGGCATATTCCTGGCGGGCGGTTTGTGTGGCTATCCCCTCTTGGTACCAGGCATATTCATCGCTGCTCAGGGCGGCCTTTAGCTGTGCTAGGGTTTCGGCCTGCAAGTTTAATTGACCACGCACAAACCATCGTTCGGCGGGATAGGTATCATCAGGTTGCAAGCCCGGAAAATCGTAGTTGTTCACGCTCATCAGGTACACTCGGTCCCATTCCAAGCCCTTGGACTTGTGGACAGTGGTGACCACCACTCGGCCGCGATAGGTATTAGGGTCAAAGCCGATGTCGTCGGCCGAAAAGCCCAGAAAGCGACGTTGGTTGTTGGCGATGGCATTCAATTCCTGCTTCAATTCGAGGAGACCCCATTCGGGATGGTTTTCGGCTATTGGATGTAGGAAAATCGCCAGCTTATGGGCGAGCGCCAGATCTGCGGGATCGGTGAACAACTCTTGGGCGAGGGTCAGGATCAACTGATCGATGGGTAGGATGACCGCTTGAAGCCAACGGCGGATCACCTCTCGAAAGGCGGTTAGCTCCTCGATGATCGGAGGCGATTCCGACTCCTGCAGGCGTGCCAGCCAATCCGCAGCAGGGTGCGGGGCGAGGAAGGTTTCTGGCTCCTCCAACTTTCGCAGCAGGTTGGCCGCTCGATCGAAAAGGTCACGGCGAGGGCGTCGTTCGGGGGGGCTGGCGCGAGGTTCGGTCGGCTGGGCCGGCCCTTGGTTCGTCCAGGACGCGGCCGGCTGAGAGGAGCGGTTGGGAAGGGAGGCAACGATTGGTTGGCGGCTTTGTCTCCAGGCCTGGTAGGTTCTGGCGAGTTTGACTGAGGAGGTGGGATCGGCTAGGTAGTCTAGGGCGTGTTCGAGCGCGCCGGCAGCGCGGCGCGTTTGGTCGGTGCTGTTCAGCAGTTCGACGAAGTCCACATGGTGGGCATTCAACACCTTGGCCAGCTTTATCCCCAGGGCGTTGGTCGGGACGAGCACGGCGACGGTCCAATCACGATGCTCGGGCAGCCATGCTTTGAGGGACTTGACGACGGCTTCGATTTCTTGCTCGGGGGTGTATTTTTTGGGGATCAGGCGGATGGCTTGTGGGTCAGCTGGAGGGTTGGGTTGGGGATCGCTAGAATCAGTGGGTTGGATGTAGGGCGGGAGCAGGGCGTCATGGCAGATCAGAGCCGGGTGAGAGGTGGTGGTCCATTCAATCAGGTGGTTAGCCAGGTCGATCAGGCAGGGTTGGGAGCGACCGCTGACCGGCAGTTGGTTGACGAAGTCGGCCTCGTGGTCTAGGAAGGCGCGCAGCAACTTGGGATCGGCGGTGGTAAAGGTTTCATAGATGGCCTGATTGGGGTCACCCACGCGCACCCAGTTTCCATGGCCAGCCAGCAGACGCAGAATGTTTTCTTGCATCTGGCTAGAGTCTTGCGCTTCGTCTTCCAGGATATAGGGGAAGCGGTGTTGTAAGCGGGCTAGATAGTGGGGGTCGGCCCGCAGGACCTGATAGGCCAGCATAATCAGGTCGTCGAAGTCCACAGCGCCGCGGTAGCGCAGGGCTTTTTGATAGCGGTCGTAGATCCACCAACCTATCTCGGCCAAGGGAAGGGGGGCCGGCGCAGCATCAAGGCGAGCGCGCAAGTCTTCGGGGCGCAGGCAGAGGTTCTTGCAACTGCGGATGAAGGCTGAGGCGAGATCGTACAGCAATTCGGGCAGACGTTCCCGACGAACCCAGTCCAGGCGGTTTTCCAGCTCGAGTGCTAGCCAATCGTCTAACCCATGAGGGGAGCCGGCCAGCCAATCCTCCACAACCTGCTGACAGATCAGGCTAGCCAGACGCTCGTCCACGATCTGGAAGCGCTCTTCAAGCCCTGCCAAGCTCGGGCGCTCGCGGACGATATCGTGGGCCAGGCCATGCAAGGTGCGGACGCGGTAGCCCAAATAGGGGATTAGGCCGCGTTGCTGGAGCATTTGTCGAATGCGGACAGTGAAGTTGTCCACTGCCGAGTTCACCAGGGTGACGATCAGCACTTCCTGATCGTCATGCAGATGGCCTTCGGCGATGAGTTGTACGGCCAAGGCACTTAGGGTAAACGTCTTGCCCGATCCCGGAACGGCAGCAACGCCTAAGCGTCCTCCGCAGTAGCGGAGGATGGCTTGCTGAGAGGGTCGGAGGAAGTCGAAGGTCATGTATCGAAAGGCTAGGGCCGGCGAGGGTATAAACACAGAGATGATTCTATGCAGTTCCCGTTGTTCCGTCTATCCTAAAAGAGTTTGGTCATCTGACGGGGGACTTGGTTTGCAAGAAGTGGCGTCGTTTCTCAAGGATAATCTGCGCGAACATGACGTGGTGGAGCGATGGGGAGGTGAGGAGTTCGTGGTTGTATTGTTGGATGACAGCGGGGATTCGGCGCGCTAGACGGCGGAACGGCTCCGAGCGGCCATCGAGCATATATACTTTCGCTGGGAGGCACAACGCGCGTTCATGACAACACACTTCAAAGCCCATTTGACCATGCCGATCAGGCATGGTATTCTACGAAGCGCAAGGACCGCAATCGAGTGGAGTGGGCCTGGCCTGAGGGAGTTATTCGGACGAGAGAGTTTCTTGCAGCAGCCGTTGAAAGGCTCGCAATAGGGTACCGCGCTGTTCGAAGCCGGTTTCGCTGAGATCGGACATGGCTAAGTAGATGCGCCGACGACAACGGGCCAACAAGCCGCCCACCAGACGCGCCAAGGTCTGGGTTTCGGTCTGGGTTTCTTCGGCTTCGGTCCACAGGCGGTCTGGTGACCAGTGGCGACTCAGGATGTATGGGTGGGTTAGAGGTTGGGCCACGCGTTCAACCCAGCCGCCGGCCCCGGGATCCAGCCAGAATTGAATTGTCACTGGCCGATTCATCACCAGGAAGGTGTGGGCCGGCGCTATCAAGACGGCTTCGGTCTCCTGAATGCTCCACCAGGATTCGAGATATTGGGCGGCGATCACGCCTTCTTGAAGGAGCGAAAGGTATTCGCGACCCAAACTCAGAGTTTCAGATACGGGTGGATCGGTGCTCTCCTGCATGACGTGGCGGAAGTTTCGGGCCGATTGAACCAGACTGGCGACTACGCGGACGGCATCCAGGTTGGTGTGAAAGCCAAAGCCAGGCTGCGAGAGCAGCTCGCCGAACAGTTTGCGTAGAAAGTGATCGAGGGGCAGGGGGGCGTTCTCTCGGTAGGTCAGCAACCAGGCTCGTAGGGCAGCGTAGCGTTCTCCTAGGGCAGGGGTGAGGCGTTTTTGGATGGCAGGCCGAATGGCTTCGAATGGAGTGAGACGCAGCTCTTTCGGCCGGTAGACGATCTCGGTCAGGAGCTTGGCGCGAACCAGATCGGTTTGTAGGACAACCAGGAAGGCGTAGGCGACTTCAAGGGGGGTGGGTTGGATCTCCCAGGCAGGATGGGCTAAGGCAGCCAGGGTGAGCAAGGCCTGCGACGCCGGCTCATCGCGCAACGAGCGCGACGGTCGGTGTGACCACCAGGGAATCCCCGCTTGCTCTAGGCGCTGGGTGAGGGCAAAGCGTAGCGAGTCAGACAGGTAAGGGGCGAGGATCACGATCTCCGAAGGGGGAAGGGATTGGTGGGTAAGCAGGTTAGTAATTTCGTTCGTGAGGGTCTCGAGCAGTTCGGGGTAGTAGCGCGTCCTGAGGATCGTGACTGATTCAGTGATGGCGCCACGTCGTGGTTTCGGAAGGGGACGCGAAGGGGTTAGGATATGGAGCAGGGCAGAAGCAAGTTCGCTCACCGCCGGCGACATCACCAGCGATTGGTCCATGACAATGGTCTTCTGACAGCGTTCTTCTAAGGATGCAGCCGTAAGCGGGTCGCTACCTAGGAATTGTTGGTGACCTCCGCCTTCATCGTAGATCAGCAAGGCCGACTCGAAGTCTGGCAACCATTCTTTGAATAGGTCATGGGCGCGCGGGACGTCTTCCTCGACGTTGTCGTAGATCAGGTGGCGGTAGCTGAGGGTGAGGTAGGCGCGCACCTGCGGGTCGGGCCATAAGAAGTTGAAGAAAAGCTCGACTTGAAGCGAGAAGTCCAACAGGTTGTGTTCTAAGCAGTATTGGCGGAAGAGGTTGGCGCAGCTTTGGGCGTCAGCATAGATGCGACGTTGGGCAGGGTCGCCTGCCCAAGCGGAGGCCAGGCGCTCGCCGATCTGACGATGATCCAAGCCAATGACAGCGGCTTTGTTCAGATTGTCCAAGATCTGGGCGTAGAGGCGGTTGCGGTCAATGGTGACCGATTGAAACCAACCTTCTTCGAGTTTGAGGCGGACGATGCGAGCCATGTAGTATTGGGCGGTTTCGAGGGTGAGGAAGACAGGTGGCCGATCGGGGTGATGGAATCCGGCGCGATCTGCAATGATCGGCCAGAAGAGGTCACAAGCGCGGCGCGCCAAGCCGCCCAGGGTAGAAAAGGTGACTTGGCCGCCGGCCAGGCCGGCCTGGAGGATGGCCTCGCGATACGGCTTTTGCAGAGTCCGCTGAGGGGTGAGGATGAATAGGGTCTCGGCTGGCACGCCCGAGGTCAGGAGACGAAGCGCTCGAGCGACGGCAGCGGTGGTCTTGCCCGAGCCGGCTGGCCCGCGCACGAAGAGGCTTCCTTCCAGCGAAGCTTCTACCACGGCGCGCTGTGTGGAAGTGAGGTTGAATGTCATGGGAAGAAATTATAAACGCTTGTATACTATTCGGTTTTGTTGTATAGTAAGCAAAATTTTCTTCGTAGGAGGATCTTTATGCCCACTTCAGGTGCAAAAAGAGATGCCGCCGCAGCTAAGGCGGGAACGTATACTCGTTTCTCTTCTAGATTGACTGGGTCGTTGGAGCAGATCAGCAAGATGATCGAAGACAATGCCCGAATGATCGACTCGATCCAAGAGGTGGCGTTGGAATTGACCAATTCGATCGGCACGTTGCATGCCCTGATGGTGAAGTATGCCGGCATTGCGAATCAGGTGTTGGATTTGTTGTTGCCGATCATGCAAAAAGTGCCGTTCATCCCGCCCAAGCTGACCGAGTTTGCGACCGATTTGGAGCGGCTCACCCAGAAGATCATCGATGGCCAGGCGACGACCGGCAAGGTGATCGAGGATGTGCGCCTGGGCCTTCAAAGCGGCGATGTGACCAAATTGCAGACGCATGCCGGCGAACTGCAGAAATTGACCAGGATGATGCGGGATATGCTGCCAGGGAAATAACGCCTCAGTGTGGTGATATTTTTCAAATACTCTCTGCAGGGCTGGCCTTGTTCAATAAGTCTCTTTGGACGGTACGAACTCTCTCTAGAAGAGCCATAAGAAGGCCGTTTGACCCTTGAATCGGCGACTGATTCCATCGCTGATCCCCTCCCATGCCTGCCCTACCAGGCTATCCTTTTGCGTCAAGGGTGCTTATTGAACAAGGCCAGCAACGCGAGAACGGACGGGTCGTAGGAACCGCATTGCGTGTTGTCTTGGGTAACTGGGAAGATCTGGTGTATAGCCTGGCTCGACCGCTCAACACACTGCGTTTGAAGGTTGATACCCCCGGTCGCCGTTGGCTACTGCGCTCACCGGCCATGGCAGATGGACTGACCGACCCTATTTGGTCGATCAAAGAGCTGCTAACAACCGTTGTGTTTCCCGTCAATCCTTAACAGGAAGACCGTCTATCGCTAATATCATGCTTGTCTTTGCAACAGGGCAATTTTTTGTGAAAACTTATGGTACTCGGAATGCATCAAACACCACCCCGCTGCCTCTGGAATTGGGGTGATGTTCGCCGAGCACGACGATACGAACGGTGTGAGGACCAGGGCCAAGACGAGTGAAGGGAATGGGATGTTGCCAGGTCCGAGTAGGTGCATACAGGTCGATTGTGGCAATCAGGCGATCGTCTACGTAAACGGCAGCTTTGCCGTAATCTGGGCCGCGAGCCGTGATCCAGTGAAAAGAGCGACCGGGGATTCTAAACGTCAATGAGGCGTTTGGTTGGTCGGTAATGCGATAAGTGCCGTTGGAGGCGCGGTGGTTCGATGCCCCACGCCAAGGGCCATATTGAGCGCTGGCGTGAAATTCGTCCAGGAATTGTCCATCTGCCCGAAAACCGTCCAGGCATACTCGATAGCCGCCAGAGACAGGACGTTTTTGACGCAACACGATCACTTTGACCGTGTGCTGCTCACGCCCACTGGCAGGAAGCTCATAGGATCGCTCGAAGCCGTATTGGGGTTGGGCCCGGTAGAGATCAAGGGTTTCGATCGGGACGTCGTTGATGTAAATTTCGGCCTTGCCTTGGTCAGGGCCTCGGTAAAAGATCAAGCTAACGGTTGTCGCAGAGAGGGGAGAGTGAAAAAGCATGGTCTCGTTGCGTCTGGTCGAGCAGCGCATGGTCTTGCCCAGAGCACGATCGTCTGAAACGCCTTTCCAGGAGGAGTAGGTGATGGCTGGATGGCTGTCTTGATAGGTGATTCCTGGGGGTGGAGAGGTGGGGGTGCGGGTAGGCGTGTTTGTTGGGGTTCGGGTTGGGGTGGGTATGGGAGTGCGAGTGCGAGTGGGAGTAGGAGTGAAGGTAGGTCGTGGGGTGTTGGTGCGGGTGGGTAGAGGAGTGGGCGAGGGTAAGATCACAATGGTCGCTGTGGGGGAAGCGGTGGGTTGGATGATCGGGGTGGAACTGGGGGTTGGCGACGGGACGGTCGGGGTAGGCGTGTGGGTCGGTGAGGCGGTTTGGGTGAATGTGGCGGTAGGTTGGGGCAGGAAGGGCAAAGGGGTGCTGTTGAGGTAGGCAATTGTGCCGTACATGATCAGGCAGAGCAATACCAACATGACGGCACTCAAGCAGCTCATAAGTGCTAGAGGGCGGTAGTTAATGGGCGGGGAAGGCGATCCAAGGGTCTCGGTCATAGTGGTTTGTTAATGGGACGCCTGGGCGGGCTAAAACGTTCCCAAATGCCTGGCATGGGCAGCAATATCTGGCTTATTGCAACATCTCGGCTGCAGCGGCTGCCATCAATGCCGCGCCCCGCACCAACGCTTCCTCGTCGAAGTCGAATTTGGGGTGATGATGTCCGTAGATCAAATTGCGCTCTCGATTGGCCGAGCCGATCAGGAAGTAGCAGCCGGGGATTTGCTCGAGAATGAATCCCATATCCTCAGAGCCCATGGTGACGAATGGGGAAGTGTTTAGTTCTGAATCGGGGAAAAGGCGGGCCGCAACCTGCTGGACACGTTCGGCCACCTTGGCGTCGTTGAGCGTGGCTGGCGTTACCCGCATGACCTCGATCTGGGCTGCACACCCCAAGCTGTGAGCTACGCCCTGGGTGATCTCGTCAAAGCGTTGGATTACACGTTCCCGCACATCTGGGGCAAAGGTGCGGATGGTGCCGCGCATCTCTACTTCTTGGGGGATGACGTTAAACGCTTCGCCGCCATGGATGGCAGTGACGCTGACGACGGCGGTCTCTAGGGGCGCAACGTTGCGAGAGACAATGCTTTGTAGGGCGCTAACGATCTGGGCGGCTGCCACGATCGGGTCAACGGTGAGGTGGGGAGCAGCGCCGTGACCACCTTTGCCACGCAGGCGAACGGTGAACATTTCGGCGCCCGCCATGATCGGGCCGGCGGCCACGTTGATCCAGCCTAGGGGTTGTTCGTTCCATAGGTGAAGGGCCAAGGCGAAGTCCGGTTTGGGGTTTTCGAGAATGCCGTCGCGAATCATCATTTGGGCGCCGCCCATCTCCTCGCCACACCGGCCCTCTTCGGCCGGCTGAAAGATAAATTTCACTGTTCCGCGCAGGCGATCTCGATGAGCATGAAGCAAGCGAGCAACAGTGAGGCCGATGGCGGTGTGACCGTCGTGTCCACAGGCATGCATCACTCCTGGGGTTTGTGAGGCGTATTCAGCACCGGTTTCTTCGTGGATGGGGAGGGCGTCCATGTCAAAGCGCAGCAGGACGGTTGGGCCGGGGTAGGCACCTTCTAGCAAGGCTACGACGCCAGTTTTGGCGATTCCCTTGGTCGCCTCCAAGCCGAGCGCTTGCAGTTCTTGGACCACGATGCCGCCGGTGCGGACTTCGCGGAAGCCGAGTTCAGGGTGACGGTGAAAGTCGCGGCGTAGCGTTTGGGTGTACGGAAAGAGTTCTCTAGCTTGAGCAAGAAAGTCAACCATGGGGGAACATCCTGATTAGACGTATTTGACAACCCGAAATTTCTCTTCGTAGCGTGGCCGGTCATCGGTGCTGTCTTTGGTATGGCGAGAGCGCATGCGTTGTTTGAACGCTTCTACATCGCCAATTTGAGATTTGTGACAGAGGAGAGCCTCAAGTTTGATTGGCCACGTGTCGGTGATATCGAGCACCACGTTGGGTTGGTTGGTGAGAGAGCACCACACTTCTTTGGGCATGTGAGGTTCAAGTCCTTCTTGGAGCAGTTCTGGAAAGTAGGCAGGGTTGCCAGCGGCTGGAAAGACAGCGTCGAGCACGGCTTGACCGACAGCACGATGATCGGGGTGATTGATCCCGTAGAGGGCGAACAGATTCTGTGGGTCGCAGGTGACTAGGATGTCAGGTTTTCCGCGCCGAATGATGCGGACCATCTCGCGGCGAAGGTTTAGATCGGGGATCAGGTAGCCGTCCTCGAAATCCAAGAAGTAAACCGCTTGGGCGCCAATGACTCGTGCAGCGGCGCGTTGTTCTTCGTGGCGTAGGGCGCATAGAGCGGTTGGGGTCAGGTTGTTGGGCTCGGTGGAGGCGTTGAAGCCTTTGTCGCCGCAGGTCAACAGGTAATAGGTGATGCGATGGCCGGCGCGCGCCCAACGGGCCAAGGTGGCCCCACAGAAGAATTCTGGATCGTCGGGATGGGCGAGGATGACCAGGATATGCTGAGGGGAATCCCAGGAATCAGGTTCGTTCATAGTGCTTTGCTTGTGAGAGGATCAGGATGAGGGTTGGGATGAGGATCGGCCACAGGCGCAACCGCCTTCGTGTTGGCCGCAGGGGTTTTCGGCTTTGCGGCGTAGGGCTTCAAGCTCATCCCAGGGTTGAATGTCATCGCGATGGAAGGCGACTGGCACACCACGAGGGTCGTTATCTAAGAGGACAAGCACGGTTTGAGTGAGAGGCATAACGTCTGTCACTTTGCCTTCACCGCGCGGGGTCATCACGCGCTTGTTACGCTTTGGCAGTTCTTTGCGTGCCGCAACGTATTGTTCGTATTCGTAGATCAGGCAGCAGCGCAAGCGTCCGCACATGCCGATGATTTCGTTGGGCGTTAGGGAAATGCCCTGCTCTTTGGCCATTTTGATGGAGATGGGGCTAAATTCGGTCAGGAAACGAGAGCAGCAGCGCGTTTCGAGGCCGCAGGCGCCCATGCCGCCCAGGAGTTTGGCTACATCGCGCGAGCCAATCTGGCGCATTTCCACTTGGGCCGACGAGAATTTTTTCTGCATGTCGCGCTTTAGGGTCTTGAGATCGACTTTGTCTTCGGTTTCAGCGCTGAAGAAGAAGTCAAGCCGTGAGCCGTCGAAGTTGTATTCTGCTGCGATGATCTTGATGCCTTTTAGGTCCAGTTCAGCGGCGCGAGCGCGACATTCAATTAGGGCTTCGGTTTGTTTTTGGGCCCAGTATTGTTTGAGCACCAGGTCGCGCGGGGTAGCTAAGCGCTCGATGCGCCGCCAACCTTCAGGAGGAGGGGGTGGCGGTTCCTTGAGACGGTTGACAACTTCGCCTAGGTTTTTGCCGCGCGCTGTGTCCACGATGACATAATCGCCTACTTGAACGTCAGGCACTGCATTGCCATCGAAGTGGTAGATTTTTCCGACTTTGGAGAAGCGAACACCGATAATGGGTGGGTGAGTCGTCATGGGAAAAATTATACTCGTGATAAAGTTTGGAGATAGGGTGTTGTTGCTGGTCGAACGACGCCTTGCGCTTGGGTGACTCTCCTGGGTCGTTTGCAACTGTTGTTTCCAATTCTATAGGTGGAACGCAAGCCGCGCTTTTCTCAGGCCGTTGTTTGTGCTGTCGTCGGGAATTGCCGGCCAGGGTTGGTTGGTGCAAGGAATGATTCGCCCCTCTCCATCTTGGACGAGGGGCGAAAGGATGCTGGAGAGGCGCAGGTTAATCCACGATTTGGATCGGAATGTGAGTGCCACCTTGCAGAGCCGTCACCGAGATTTGAGCAGCCAGCCGCTCGGCAATGCCTCGCAACGCTTTGGCCACGGGCGAATCAGGGTAGGCCACCACTACCGGCTTTCCGCTGTCGCCGCCGATGCGGACGTTGGGGTCGATGGGTATTTGACCGAGGAAGGGCACCTGAGCCCCTGTAGCTAGTTGTAGGCCTCCCCCGGAACCAAAGATGTCCATACGCGTTCCGTCTGGCAGTTCTAGGTAGGACATGTTCTCGATCACGCCCAGGAGCGGGACTTCCAGTTGGCGGAACATATTAAGGCCACGGCTTGCATCTTCTAGTGAAACCAGTTGTGGCAAGGTGACAATGATGGCGCCGGTTAGAGGTAGCGCCTGAGCTAGCGATAGAGCGGCATCGCCTGTACCAGGGGGTAAATCCACGATCAGGTAGTCTAGGTCGCTCCATTCAACGTCACTCAGGAATTGACGGATGGCGGAGTTGAGCATGGGGCCGCGCCAGATCAGAGGTTGGCCGGGGCGCACGAGTAGGCCCATGGAGATGACTTCGACGCCGTAGGCTTTGGCCGGCGGGATTTTGTTGTTGCGGGAGGGGGGCGGCAAACGGTCGATCCCCATCATGGTCGGGATGTTGGGACCGTAAATGTCGGCATCCATCAGGCCGACCTGTGCGCCGCTTTGGGCCAGCGCTACAGCGATGTTGACGGCCACGGTGCTCTTGCCGACGCCGCCCTTGCCTGATCCAACGGCAATGGCATTTTTGATGGTGGTTTCGACCAGGCCGCGCATTCGTCCATCGTTGGGCACTTCGGAGGTCATCTTGATTTCTACGTTTTGCACCCCAGCAATGGCTAGAACGGCTTGTCTGGCCTCTTTTTCGATCTGGCTGCGCAGCGGACAGGCCGGGGTTGTCAGCACAATATTGAATTTGACGTTTCCGCCCTCTACGGTGAGGTTGCGGATCATGTTCAGAGTAACCAGATCGCGATGGAGTTCCGGTTCCTGCACTTTCGAGAGGGCCGCTAAGATAGCTTCTCGGGTAGGTTGATTGGTCATCGTTTTTTCCTCATAACCTGTAAAGTAAGGATGTCTCAAGTATACCCTGAAATGATGTGGATGATGCCACCCCAGGCCGGCTTAGGCCGCTTTGGCTTCGGCTTTAGCGGCTTTGCTGGCTAGTTTGGCTTTGCGTGCTTCTTCTTCTCGTGCAGCGTTCAGGGGGCGAATGCTGGCGTAGTAGGAGGCCGGCTTAAGCAAGCGATCTAGATTGAGCAGAGTACGGGTGTAAGATGCCATCTCATAGTCGTGATCCATCTTGATCGCGTCGAACGGACAGAATTCAGCACATAAACCGCAATTCATGCAGATATCAGCGTCAATGTAGAATTCTGCCGGTTGTGGCCGCGGGCGCCCAGTTGCCGGATCGGTGCTGCGAACAATCCAAATGCACTGCGGTGGGCAGACTTTGGCGCAGATGCCGCATGATGTACAGCGAATTTCCTTTGTCCCGTCAAGGCCCTCGTCATAAACCAGGAAGGGGAGGTAACGAAACTCTTCGGGGACGGGTAGTTTTTCTTCTGGATATTGTACCGTAAAGATGCCGCGCGCTTCTTTGCTGGATCGGTGGGCGATCCCCTCGGGGGAATAGTAACGCCGTTTGCCTTTGGTGATGCGTCTCCAGAACCAGACCAAATCGTCCCAGTAGGTGTAAAAGAAGCGGGAGAGCGTGACGCTCAGACCTTTCAATAACCCTTTTCCGTACATAGTCGGTTCTCCTAGTCAGTTTGGGTCGAGTATCGTTGGCATGGAAAGAGAGCTATCTGGTCCGTTATCGGTCCAATTCACCTAGCACGATGTCCACAGCGCCCAAAATAGCGACAAAGTCGGCGATCTTTTCGCCAATGCACATCATCTCCAGGGATGTCAGGTTGATCAGCGATGGAGCACGAACGTGGTAGCGCCATGGATTGGGTTGGCCGTTTGAGACGATGTAGAATCCTAATTCTCCCTTTGGAGCTTCGACGCGACCATATGCTTCTCCCGGCGGGACTTTGATCTGATACGACGGCTTGACACTCATGATGGGTCCCTGGGGGATCTGCTTCAGGGCTTGTTTGATGATTTTGATCGACTCGCGTACCTCGTCCATACGCACCTGATAGCGGGCGTACATATCGCCCTCTGGGTGACAGGCTACATCGAATTCAAAGCGATCGTAGATCGAGTACGGATCTGCGCGGCGAATGTCGTAGGGAACACCCGAAGCGCGCAACATTGGTCCAGTCATTGACGTTCGGATGGCATCCTCTGCGCTCAGATAGCCAATCCCTTTGAGGCGTGAGACCAGCACCTCGTTTTCGGTGAGTAGGCGATCCATCTCGTCTATTTTGCGAGGTAGACGGTCGTGGACCAGGTCATGGATTTTGCGAAGAGTGTCTTCGCTGACATCGCGTGCTACACCGCCGAAACGGAAGTAATTGCACATCATGCGTGAGCCGGCTGTAGCCTCGAAGATATCTAGGATAAGTTCGCGTTCTTCAAAGGCATACAGGGCCGGCGTATACATGGCGCCCAAATCGTTCAGCATCATGCCGAACCAAACCAAGTGGTTCTGAATACGGCTGAGCTCGGCCATGATGACTCGTATGTATTCGGCGCGCTCTGCCACAGGGATGCCCATCAGCTTTTCCACAGCCAGCGCATAACCGAAGTTGTTGCTCATCGAGTTGAAGTAGTCCAAGCGATCGGTGTACGGCATGTTTTGCAAAAAGGTGTTGCGCTCGCCGATTTTTTCATGATTGCGGTGTAGATATCCCACGATGGGCTTGAGGCCGATAATCGTTTCGCCGTCGAGCATGACCGCAGCGCGGAACACACCATGAGTGGATGGATGCTGAGGCCCCATGTTGATGATGATGACATCGGTCTGGATGCCGTCCTCGTCGGTCGGGCGATGCTGACGCCGCAATGCTTCGTAAGCAGCTTGATCGGGGTCTTGGAAGGAGAAGGCTTCGGGATCAAACCCAGGAGGGAAAAATAGATTATCCTGCAAAGGGGTGCGCATTTCTGCCGGGAGGTGTTTGCCCTCTGGCCAGCGGCTTTTGAAAGGTTTGACATCTTCTTCGTAGAAAGGTTCTTTCCAATCCTTGCGCAAGGGATGTCCAGCGAATCCTTCCCACATAAAGATGCGGCGCAGATCGGGATGGCCTTCGAAGCGAATGCCCAAGAGATCCCAAGCCTCACGCTCCTGAAGTTCAGCACCTTTCCAGATAGGGGTAACCGAAGGGACGACGGGATTGTGGCGCGGGATTTGAACTTTGAATACGAGTGCCGGCCCGCCGGTGGTGCGATAAGCATGATAGACCACTTCCATCTTGTCTGGGTAGTAGTCTACACCGGTGACAGAGGAGAGCAGATCGTAGCTGAACTCATTGCGGATGGCTGTAGCCACTTCGGTTAGGTGAGCCGGGTCCACGATCCAGCCGCTGTAGCCAGGACGCGTATCGGGAGTCACTACGCTCGGGAATCGGGCAACCAGGTCGATCGTTGTGGTGGAATCGGGGGCAATCATGGGACCTCCTTAGGATTGATCGTCCGTTTTAGAGGTTGAGGATAGCGTATGAGCTTTGATGTCGGGAATGCGTCGGGTGTCGATCAGGTCGGGGCCAAGAACAGGAATCGGGATCGCTACGCTATCGGGGCCTTTGCGATACCATCTGACTTGTTTGATGGATTCTTTGTCGATCTTTTTCTGGAGTAAGATCAGACCATTGATGAGGGCCTGTGGGGTGGGGGGGCAACCCGGGACATAGACGTCTACAGGGAGGAATTTGTCGATGCCGGCAACGACATTGTAGCCTTCTTTGAAGGGGCCGCCGCTGGAAGCGCAGGCGCCCATGGCCAGCACATATTTGGGTTCAGGCATTTGGTTGTAGAGCCGAACGATGGCCGGCACCATCTTTTTGGTCACTGTGCCGGCGACAATCATCAGGTCGGCTTGGCGCGGTGTGGGGCGCATGACTTCCATGCCAAAACGAGCCAGATCGTAACGCGCAGCCTGGGTGGCGATCATCTCAATCGCACAACAGGCTAGACCAAACATAAGGGGCCATACGGACGATCGTCGTCCCCAGTTGTACAGGCGATCTAGGGCGGTGATGGCTATAACATGCTTGAGTTCTTCAGGGATCTCGTAGCCGGGTAGATTGATGTCCTTGGGGTTCATGGATTCTCTCCTGAGCGAAGCTCTGCGGTAGCGTGAGTGAGAGGTGGAGGTTAGTCTATAGTTTTCGTAGGAAGGTTTTCCACAAAGTTGTAGCAAGCACGGAGGGTGGGCATCTCATCACGGAGAGCACAGGTTTCTGAGGGTGTTTGGAAGAAGCATAAGCAACGGCGATTATATCACCCAGGAAAGAAAGTCAATAAAATTTTACAAATATATATTTTCAAAATCAAAGTTGTGATTATAATCATAGGAACGATGTGACTTGCTCGTGCTGTTGATGGGTTGCCCAGAAAAAATGCCATGCGAACGCGACAGCGGATTCTTGCTTATCTTCAGAAAGTCTCGACGGCTTCGGCGGCTGAGATGGCGCGTGCTTTGGGTTGTACGGTGGCCAATGTCAGGCATCATTTGAGCATTTTGGCCAAAGATGGGAGGGTGGTCGTTGCCTATCGGCGGGCAGAAGGTCGAGGCCGGCCGGTTCAGGTGTACAGTCTCTCACCGGCTCTGACTGGAGATAATCTGGCGGCCTTGGTTGATGCCCTGTTGGACGAACAGAGGCTCTCTCCAGAAAGGTTGGCGAAGCGCCTGCTGGAAAGCCAGACGTTGGATGGACTATCCTATATGCATCGCCTAAGTAGACTGATAGAGCAACTGAATGCTATGCATTATCAGGCGTATTGGGAGGCCGGCGCCGAGGGTCCTCGCATTCTCTTTGGACGCTGTCCGTATGCGGCGGTTATTGAGCGACACCCGGAGTTGTGCGCAGTGGATGAGGCGATAATCCAGCAGGGATTGGGACATCCCACACGTTTGGTGAGTCGAATTGAGAGAGGCCAAGGGAAATGTGTGTTTTCGTGCGAGAGGAGAGGTCCATCATAACAAGACGGTGTGACTCTCATTTGAGGAGCGAGGCGGCCGGCTGGTTAGTTTCAGCCTAGGTGTTAAGCGCAGTGTGACTGTTCCAAATTGGTAAACGATGAGCGGCCTGGTTCAATAAGCACCCTTGACGCGTACAAGGAGAGTCCGGTAGTGCAGGCATGGGAGGGAAATCAGCGATGGAATCAACCGCCGATTGAAGGGTAAAACAGCCTGCTTGCGGCTCTTCTAGAGACAGTTCGCACCATCCAAAGAGACTTATTGAACAAGGCCGATTTTCCTTGACAGCCTCTAGGGTCGTTGATAAAATCTAAAGACCGAAAAACGATGCGGGGTGGAGCAGAGGCAGCTCGTCAGGCTCATAACCTGAAGGTCGCAGGTTCGAGTCCTGCCCCCGCTACCTGTCCAGAAGACGCCGCTGCGGCGTCTTTTTGGTTTAATCGGCAACCGTGATGGTAATCGGATCGGTGGAGATCGATTGGCCGTCGGTGCTGATGGCAGTCGCCCAGATGCGGTGGCTGCCCGGGGTCAGTGGCCACCAAACCCGATAGGGCGGTTGATGGAGGGTGATCAGGGGCCGTTCGTCCAGCCAGATGGTGATGGGCAATAGGCCGGCCTCGGCAGCGACTTCGATCAGGAGCTGTTGTGCTTCGGGGGGGAAGGTGGGGTCGAGGCGATAGGTGGCGTTGGGGGGTGGGGAGAGCAGTTGGAGAGGCGGGTGAGCAGCAGCCCGGATCGGCGATGGAAGATCGGCAAGCAACGGCAGGCGGTTGGCGCGAGCCCAGGCATGGGCGGCCGGCGGCAGGTCGAGCACCAGGCGCGGCAGGCGTCGCTCTGGCGGGGTGGAATCATCGGCTCGGGCGCCAGTGAGGACATCCACCATCACTTGCTGGTATACGTTGTCGTAGGCAGTGGGCTCGGCGCCGGCGATGAACCACTCGCGACGGGTGTGATCGCACAAGGGGGTAGGGAGCAATCCCGATAGCAGGCATACTTCAACTTGAACCAGACCTGGGGGACGCAGGAAGGGCCGCTTGGAACGACCTGCCAGGGCCTTGCGGATCACTTCGTGCCAGATGGGAGCGGCACCGGTCAGGCCGGTGACGTCCTTCATAGGGCGGTAGTCGCTGTTGCCGACCCAGACGCCGACGACCAAGTCGGGGGTGTAGCCGATGGTCCAATTGTCGTGGAAGTTGGAGGTGGTGCCGGTCTTGACGGCAGCTGGGCGATCGATTTGCAGGGTGGAGTGCCGGCCAAAGCCAAGGGCGCGGGCTTGATCGTCGGCGAGGATGTCGCTGATGAGCCAGGCCAGGCGCGGGTCCAGGACTTGAACCGCCGGAGAGGGTTCGGGCTGGTAGAGCAGATCGCCTTCGGGGGTGCGAATCTCTAGGATCAGGCGGCGTTCGGTCTTGTATCCTCCGTTGGCTAGCACGGCATAGGCGCCGGTCAGTTCGAGCAGGGACATCTGTCCGCCGCCAAGGGCTAGAGAAAGGTCGTATTGGTTGGGATCGCCTAGGGTGGTGATTCCGAGGCGACGGGCGAAGGAGAGGGTGTTGGCGATACCGACTCGATGTAGGGTGAGCACGGCCGGGATGTTGAGCGAGGATGCCAAGGCGTCGCGCACCGGCACCAGGCCATGTTCGCGCCCGTCGTAGTTTTTTGGGGTGTAGGGTTTGCCGTCGTGGGTAAGAAAGGTGGTGGAGACGTCGAGCAGGGGTGTGGCTGCCGTCCAACGTACGGGACCTTGGGGATCGAGGGCCTGGAGGTAGAGGAAAGGTTTGAAGGCCGAGCCAGGTTGGCGCGGGACCAGGGCCATGTTCACTGCGCCGGCAATGGTTTTGTCGAAATAATCGGCGCTGCCGACCAGGGCCAACACCTGACCGGTGTGTGGGTCGAGGGCGACGAGGGCAGCGTTGTTGACGTTTTTCTCCGGAGAGCGGATTTGGTATTCGCGGATTTGGCGGCGGATGGCTTCTTCGGCGATGTCTTGCAGGGAAAGGTCGAGGGTGGTGTGCACGATCAGGCTTTGTTGTTGGGAGAGGAGGCCATCGGCATAGAGGCGGTCGAGTTCGGCGCTCACCAGCCAGACGAAATGGGGGGCACGGATCGGGTAGGGAGTGTCAGCATAGTGCAGGGTGGTTTCCTCGGCCAGGGCGCGCTCTTCGGGGGTGATGAAGTCGTTCTTCTCCATCAGGCTCAACACCACGCGTTGGCGTTGACGCGCCGCTTCGGGATCGGTGAAGGGATTGTAGAGGGCGGGGGCTTGGGGCAGGCCGGCCAGCAAGGCGCATTCAGGCAGAGTGAGGTCGCTGGCCGATTTGCCGAAGAAGGTCTGGGCGGCCGCTTCTACGCCGTAGGACAGGCCGCCGTAGTAGGTTTGGTTAAGGTAGAGGGCCAGGACCTGGTCTTTAGAGAGGCGACGCGAGAGCTGCCAGGCCAGGATCATCTCGCGCAATTTGCGGCGCAGGGATCGATCTCCGCTCTCGTCGTTTAGGAGCAGGTTGCGCACTACCTGCTGGGTGATGGTGCTGCCGCCAGCCACGATTTCGCCTTGGCGCAGGTTGATCCACAAGGCGCGCAGCAGGCCGATCAGATCTACGCCCGGGTGATGATAGAAGTTGCGATCTTCCACGGCAATGGTAGCGTCTTTCAGGCATTGGGGGATGGCATGTGAGGCAAGGACCGTGTGGCGTCCTCCGTCGGAGGGAAGGCGTTCGTAAAGCAGGCGGCCATAACGGTCGGTAAAGCGCACCGACGGCGCCAGCAGGCGGGCCGGCAGCGCATCGGGGCTGGGCAGGTCATGGAAGAGGAGAAGCCAAATGGCCAGAACGCCGCCGACTGTTGCCAACAGAAGCATCAGCAGGCAGGTCAAGCGGAGACGATTCATAGGGCAGAACTCATAGCGCCCATGCCAGCATCAGTCCAAAGATGGCAAGGATCACCCCAATGTGCAGGAAGAGATGGCTATCGCGCACCCAGCCCGGCGGCAAGAGAAATTGTAGGATCAGATTGAGCAGGATGAAGAGCAGGCCGATCAGGGGCAGCAAACCCTTGCGGTGGGCCAGGTATTCGGAAAGGCGGTCAAGGAATTTGGAAAACCAGTTGAGCATAGGATCATCCGACGTGGAGCGGCGCAGGATGTTCTTGTTCGTCGTGGGGGCTCTTCACTAGCCAAGGGGTGAACCGGGCGATCAGACGGCCGGGAATGCGTCCCTGGATCACGACGCCACCACGTCCATGCTCAATGCGCTCCACCTGACCCATCTCATGGAACAGGGAGATCAGGGCGCCCTCTTGGTAGGGGAGCCGCACTTCGATCGGCAGGAAGAACTCGTAGAGTTCGCAGTGGATCAGGCGCAACATCTCTTCAATGCCCGTGCCTTGCAAGGCCGAGATGGCAACCGATTTAGGGACTTGACGCATGATCTCCTGGGCGGCTTGTGGTTCGCGCAGTCGGTCAATTTTGTTCAGTACGGTGATCGTGGGAATATGGCCGGCGCCGATTTCGTCCAGGGTGAGTTGGACCGCTTCGTACTGTTGCAAGGCGTTGGGGTGAGAGATGTCCACCACGTGTAGCAGCAAGTCGGCTTCGGTGATCTCCTCCAAGGTGGCGCGGAAGGCTGCCACCAACGTTGGAGGCAGCTTTTGGATGAAGCCCACCGTGTCGGTGAAGAGGGCCACTGCGCCGCCGGGCAGTTCAACTCGGCGCGTGGTGGGGTCGAGGGTAGCAAAGAGTTGGTCGGCCACATAGACGTTGGCGTTGGCTAAGCGGTTGAGCAGGGTGGATTTGCCGGCATTGGTGTAGCCGACCAAGGAAACCGTGGGAATGCGAGCACGCCGGCGCTGAGCGCGGTATCGAGAGCGGTGGGCTTTGACTTTTTCCAATTCACGCTTGAGGTGGGCGATTCGGGCACGGATGGCGCGTCGATCGACTTCGAGCTGGGTCTCGCCCGGACCTCGCAAGCCCACTCCGCCCACCGAGCCGGTTCGTCCGCCTCCACCGCCGGCCTGGCGCGCCAGGTGTGTCCAGCGGCGCGTGAGGCGCGGCAGGTAATATTCGTACTGCGCCAACTCTACCTGCAGCATGCCCTCTTTGGTGTGAGCGTGTTGGGCAAAGATATCCAGGATCAGGCCGGTGCGATCCATCACTCGCACCGCTTCGCCTAGGGCTTTCTCCAATTCACGCTGGTGACGAGGGCTGAGTTCGTCGTCGAAGATGACCAGCTGAGCCAGGGTCTCTTCGACCAGAGCTTTGAGTTCCTCCACTTTGCCAGGGCCAATAAAGGTTTCGACGTGAGGACGATCCAGTTTTTGGGTCAGCTCGCCGACCACTTCGAGGCCGGCGGTATCGGCCAGGAGGGCCAGTTCGGTCAGCGAATCCTGAAGGGATAACAGGTTTTTTTGGCCTTTCCATTCGACGCCTACCAGGAAGGCGCGTTCACGAGGAGGGAGAGTCGGTTTGGGTTTCTTTTTGGACATCGGTCTCCTGATTTGTAGGATCGGGTTCCTGGAACAATTTGACCAGGCGCGAATCAACGGCTTCGTTGCGCAGTGGCAAGAGGATATGGAAGGTGGAACCTGGACAGCGCACTTCATCGTACCCCTCTGATTCTACCCAAATTGTGCCACCGTGAGCTTCGATGATTCCCCTGGTGATGGAGAGCCCCAGGCCTGGACCGCCGCCCTTGAATTTGAGTTTGCTGCTGGAGTGCAGGTCGGCGCGCCCCAGACGGCCGAATTTCTCGAAGATGAGTTCCTGATCTTCGGGGGAGATGCCGATGCCGGTGTCGGTAATCGTGACTTCGACGAAGCCGGGCAGCGAACGTCCGTCAATCACGATTGAACCACCGTCGGGGGTATATTTGATGGCGTTGGTCAGCACGTTGTAAAAGGCTTGGTAGAGCCGCTCTGGGTCCCCGTAGAGACGAGTTTTGCTGCCGAGGAATTCGCGAATCTCCAGGGTGAGGTGACGGGATTCAACGGTCTCTAGCAAGTTTTTGCGCAAGAGTTCTAGGATGTAGCCGATCCAGAGCGGTTGCAGGTTGAGGGAGAGCATGTTGTTGTCAATCAGAGAGATGTCGATCATGTCGTCCACGATCTGTTGCAGCCGTTCGCTCCCGATCCGTATCCCTCGGAGGAGCGTATGAACGTGGGCGTCGGTGCCGGCGGCTGAGATGACGTCACCCAGCATGGCCGTATAGCCCTCGATCAGCGTCAGCGGGGTCTTCAATTCGTGGGCGGCAACCGAGATGAAGTTGGATTTGCTACGGTCGAGGCGTTCAAGTTGTTGCCGCACGTTGGCGATCTCGTTGGTGAAATAAGTGAGGCGGTTTTCCAGCTCCAGGCGGGCGGCCTTGTCGAGGGCGTAGGTAAAGTAGGGTTGGACAGTCAGGATCAAGTCGAGAGCCTCGCCTTTGGCGAGGGTGTCGCGAGCGGTTTCGCTGGTAGCGGTGAATAAGGCGGTGATCAGCAAGCTGGCGTTCTTATGCCCTTCTTCCAGGTCGGTCTGGGTGGCGGAATTCACCCAGTCGTAGATGATTGAGTCCAACCAAGCCGGATCGCCGCTGGAGAGCGCTTGATCGAGCAGAACGAAGAAGCGATTCAATTGTCCCTCGAAGCTGGCGCGTACGTCTACACCACGGGCGAATTCTCCCAGCACGCGGCGGATCACTTTTTTTCGAATCTTGTGGACAGGAGACGGTAGGCTAGCGCGGCTCATGGATATAGTTTATCCTGATTGAGCGCAACCTAAGCTTTCAGGACAATTACGGATTTGATAGGTTGAAAGTCGCTCAGCGTTGTTGTTCTAGCCAAGCTTGCAATGTCGAGCCAACGATGCCCAGGCTTTGAGGCGAGACCTTGTCGGCTGTGTCGTATGAGGTGTGCCAGTAGCGGTATTCGATGTCGATGATCAGGGCGGCAGCCAAATTGGCCCTTAGGAAGGGCAGGTGATCGTTATGGATGGCGTATTTGGCCGTCTCAAGGAAGTATTCCTGATAGCCTAGGCGATGGGCAATCGACCAGATCTCGCTCACCAAACGTTTGTTAGATTGCCGTTCGGGCAGGATTTTTAAGTTGTAATCGCCGACCATGTCCACTACTACGACAGCATCGGGCTTGATGGCCAGTTCTTCCACAAAGGCACGAGAACCCAGCGCCCAGTCTTGCCAGCCGGGGATGCTTCCCTGGTCTTCTGCGTCGAAGAAGACCAACCAAATCGGCGGGGTATCGGCGGGCAGGACGCGCGCCAGCTCTAGCAGGACGGCTACCCCCGAGGCGCCATCATTGGCCCCTGGAACGGGTTGGGTTTGTTTGATCGGGTCTGGGTCGCGCTCGGCCATTAAACGACTATCGTAGTGTGTACCGAGCAGTATGCGCGGCGGCACGTCGGAGCGGCGGGCGATGATGTTGCGGATGATCTGTTGCACCGTTTGGCCGCTCTCATCGCTCACCGTTACCGTTGCAGTTTGGATGAGCACTTCCCAATTGGCTTTTTGTAATTGATTGCGAATGTATTCGATGGCCTGACGATGAGCGTCGCTGCCCGGGGTGCGGGGTCCGAGATGGGTGAGGGATACGACATCTTGGTAGGCGCGTTCGGCTTTGAAGGCCTGGGGACGCAGCGGACGGCGGAAGTTCTTCCATAGGGTCTGGCCACTCCATAGGAGGAGGATCAGGATGGTCAGGGCGAGCAAGTATCGTTTAAGCATAGTCAAGGATGGTCTCGAGGGCGGTTAGGGAGCGTTCGACGTAGGCACGAGCGCGATCTCGACCTTTGAGTCGTTGGGTGGTTTCGAAGGGTGGCAGGATGCCGAAGTTGGCTTTCATGGGCTGGAAGTGGCGCAGGTCGGCATGGGTGATGTAGTGGCAGAGCGCGCCCAGCATGGTGACGCGCGGCAGTTCGATAGGGGGTTCGCCTTTTAGCAAGTGTGCGGCGTTCCAGCCGGCCAATAGGCCGGTGGCGATATTGCCCATGTAGCCTTCTACGCCGGTGATCTGGCCGGCAAAGAACAGATCGTCGCGGCGCACGTGCTGCAGAGTGGGGCGCAAAACTTTGGGCGAGGCGATGAAGGTGTTGCGGTGCATCTGGCCATAGCGGACGAATTCGGCGTTTTCTAGGCCTGGGATCATGCGGAAGACTCGCCGCTGCTCGGGGAAGGTTAGGTTGGTTTGGAAGCCCACTAGGTTGTATAGGTCGCCGGCCAGGTTGTCCTGCCGTAGTTGGACGACGGCATAGGGGCGCCGGCCGGTACGCGGGTCAATCAAGCCGACCGGTCGCATCGGGCCGAAAGCCAGGGTCTCCATGCCGCGCTCGGCCAGGATTTCCACAGGCAAACAGCTCTCAAAGAAGGCCCCAGCTTTCACGCCTTGTTTGATGGCTTCTTCAAAAGGCCGCAAGGGGATGCGCTCGGCTGGACGCAAGGCCAGGACGAAGGCTTCGTATTGGTCTTTGGTCAGCGGGCAGTTGATGTAATCGCCCTCCTCCTGCTCGCCGACCCCGTGGCGGGAGGCGCGAAAGGCAACGTCCATGTTGATGGACTCGGCAGTGACGATAGGAGCTATGGCATCAAAGAAGTACAGGTGCTCAGCGCCGTTGAGGTCGGCCAAGGCTTGGGAAAGACTGGGGGAGGTGAGCGGTCCGGAAGCGACGATCGTGGGGAGATCGGGGATATGGGGCATTTCCTGGCGAACCAGGCGAATGCGGGGGTGGCTTTCCATACGCTCAGTGACCAAGCGGGCAAACAGGCGTCGGTCCACAGCCAGGGCATTGCCGGCCGGCAAGGCCGCCCGTTCGGCGCACTCGAGCAGCATGGATCCCAAGCGGCGGCATTCTTCTTGGAGCAAGCCAGAGGCCCGATCGGGTAGTTTGGAGCCTAGCGAGTTGGAGCATACCAGCTCGGCCAGATCGCCGGTCTGGTGGGCGCCGGTGGAAAGGTGAGGGCGCATTTCGTAGAGGGTCACCTGCAGGCCGAGCTCGGCTGCTTGCCATGCCGCTTCGCTGCCGGCCAACCCTCCGCCGATCACGATCAAGTCGGTCATATTTGAAATTGTACCACTCTTGTAGAGACCGCTAGTTCGGCTGGCCCACAGGTTTACAGGAGCCAGCGGGGCTGGTTTGGAAGATCGCGCCTGATGGGAAACGCCTTGGGCAAGCCTTGGCTAGGTGAGCATGGGATATAATAGCATCGTGGCTTTGGAATATTCGTTTTTGAAGGATGCTTGCCGGATTACAGGGGCAAAGTGGGCCGCATTAGCCGAACGCGATGGAGCAGGCTGGCAGATGCGCGCTGCCTATCAGATCAGCCGGCCGATGCAAGAAGCTTTAATGAGCTATCTTGCTCAGCCGGCCGTGGATGCTTGGATGTGTGGGGCGATCAACATGGGTCGCTCACGGGCTCGAATGACGGTTCCGGACCTGGACCGCCTCTCGATTTTTGTGTTTCCAATCGCCAATTCCTTTTCGGTGTTGGTGGTGGGCGCCGAGCAAGCCGATGCCCACTTTCGCCAGGTTTGGAAGCTGGTGGCAACCATGCTTGGGGAGAGGGAGGATGAGGAGGGGATCACGTTTCTTCAATCGGAATTGCTCTTGCCCAATTTGCAAGCCGAATCGCCCTATGACATCTCGCGCTTGTTCGGCCGCATTTTGCGGATGTTTGTGAAGCGATCGCGGGCTGTGGGGGGATGGTTGGCATTGACCCAGGCCGGCCAATTGGAGGTGCAGGCCCAGTGGAACAGCACGTTGCCGGTCGGGACCACCTTCTCGATCGATGACAATCTGCTGTGGCGGCGAGTCAACATTTCGCTGCGGCCACTTTTGGTGGATGCAGAGCAGGAGGAATGGGAGCAAGTGCCGCGTGAGGCGATGCGTAGCAGCGCTCGAGCCTGGGGATGTTTTCCTTTGTTAATCGGCCAGCGGATGATTGGAGCCATCACCCTGTGGTGCCAGCGCCTGTTCACCGAGGAGCAGGTCTTGGCCTTAGACAATCTTTCAGCCCAGGTGGCCCCTGTGATCGAGATCGTGATGACGTTCAGCGCTATGGCCGATCATCTGCGCCGCCTGGCTGTGCTCAATGATTTTGCCCTAACGGTTGCTTCGGCCCAGAATCTGGATCAGATCATCCGTCGCGTGTTTGCCTTGCTGGCGCGCATCTTTCGCACCGAGCGCATTGCTTTGTATCTGCTCTCGGTGGATGAGAGCATGTTGCGCGAGTACAGCAGCCGTGACGGCAAGCTCCATTTGATCACGGAAAACGCGCGGGGGCATCGTCTGGCAGCCTTGTTGGAGAGCGGCAAAACTGTGCGCCTGTCCGATGCGATTGCAGCTGGATTCTCGCCGGTGTATCCCGAGTCGGGTTCGGCGTTGTTCACGCCGCTGCGCTATCGAGGACGGACGATCGGTGCTTTGATCTTGGAGAGCGCCCGATCCAATGCCTTCAGCGTGTATGATGAGCATTTATTGGTGGTGATGGCCTCGCACCTGGCCGGCTTGGTGGAGTATGGCCGGCTGCGCGAGGAAGCCGAGATGCGAGCGCGCAATCTGGGACTGATCCACGAGGTTGTGCAGCAGGTGGTTGGCCTGACCGATAAACGCGAGATCGCCCAGATCACCGCTGATTTGCTCACCCAGTATTTCTCCTACGAGTTGGCTGTGGTCTTATTGGTGGACCGTGAGTCTCAACCTATCGTTTGTGGATTGGGTGGGAAGAACGCCGGCAGTGCAGAACGCGCTTTCGCTCGAAATCCACAGTGGATCCTTGAGGGGTTGTTTGGCAGGTTGGTGCGGAACGGGGAAAACGTCTTGATCAACGATGTCTCGGCCGAGGTGGAGTATCGTCCGTTGGCCGGTAGCATCCCCGGCTCGTTGATGTGCGTTGCGCTGCGCGAGGGGGGACAGACGTTGGGGTTGATAGAAGTGGAGCGGCAGGAGAAGAATGCTTTTCGCCATAACGATCTGCTCGATCTGGAATCGCTAGCTGGGATTCTGGCCGGCGTTGTCATAGCGGCCGATCAGCATCAGCATTTACAAGACACGATTCATCAGTTGCGCGCTGCGCAGGAGGAGTTGAAGGAGCGCGTTCAGGCTCAACGTTTGGCCGAAGCCCGCCTCATTCAAGCTGCTAAGATGGCTGCCTTGGGAGAGATGGCAGCCGGCGTGGCCCATGAGCTGAACAATCCCCTTACCACAGTAACCGGCTTTGTCGAGTTGGTGCTGAGCGAACTGCCGGCCGATGCTCCGTTCCGGACGGACCTGGAATTGGTGCTACGCGAAGCGCACCGCGCGCGAGATGTGGTGCGCCGCCTGTTGGACTTCGCCCGTCAAACGGAGATGGTACGTGCTCGCGCCGACCTGAACGAAGTCATTGAGGATGTGATCGCCCTCACCCACCACTTGATCCACACCAGTGGCGTGATCCTCTTGAAGGAGTTGAGCCCGGCTTTGCCTTGGGTGATGATGGATCGCAATCAAATGAAGCAAGTGTTCCTGAACTTGATTCACAACGCCTTGCAAGCCATGCCGGGTGGGGGAAAATTGATCTTGCGATCGCGGCGCGTGGTTCGCGAGGGGCGCGAGTGGGTCACGGCTACCGTGCGCGATACCGGCTATGGTATCCCTCCAGAACTTCGCGATCGTATTTTTGAGCCGTTTTTTACCACCAAGGCGGATCGCGGAGGAACCGGCTTGGGACTCTCAGTGACGTATGGGATCGTCACCGATCACGGTGGGATAATCGAGGTCGAAAGCCAGCCCGGAAAGGGATCGAGCTTCACAGTTTGGTTGCCTGTCTGATGGATACGCCGCTTGTTCTGGTCTTGGACGATGAGCCTGGTATCACGCTGCTGTGTCAGCGCCTGTTGACGCGACATGGTTTTGAGGTGGTTTCGTATAACCAGCCGCGCCAAGCGATGGAGGCGCTGAATAGCCAGCGCTTTGACTTGTTATTGGTGGATATTCGTCTGCCAGAGATTGATGGTTTTGATGTGATCGCTCACGCTCAGCGCGTGCAGCCAGACCTGGCAGTGTTGGTGATGACCGGCTTTGGCACTGTGGAGACGGCCATCCGCGCCTTACGGCAGGGGGTGGATGGGTTGATTCTGAAACCGTTTGAGAGCGGGGAGGAGCTGGTGCAAGCAGCGCGCCAGGCATTGATGGATAAGCAGAGCAAACGCGATGCGGCTCGAATTCAGACGTTACGCCCGCTGTTCACGTTGGCCGAGGCGCTGTTCTCGGAGACTGATCCGAGACGTTTGCTGGAGTTGATCGTCTCGGCTATTTGTGGGCATTTGCAATGCCAACGGGCAGCCTATTATCAAGCTGATCCCACTGCGGGGGGGTGGAAATGCTTGAGTGGGCGCGGCACGCCGTTCTTGGATCTGGAAGCGCTGGGGGAATTGCTCGGGGAGCCGCAACCGTTCTTTCAGACGTCGGTCATGATCCATGCCGATGGACCCGGCCCTGCAGCGCTCCGGGGTTGGTTGAGGCAGCATGGGTTGGCGTCGATCCTGCTTGTGCCGGTAACGCGGCTGGAGTTGCGCAGTCTGGTGCTTGCTGGCCGGGAGAGCGGTTCTCCTCCCTTTGGCGAAGCCGATCGAGAGTTGTTGCAGATCTTGGCCCGTCAAGCGGCGGCAGCTGTGGATAACGCCCGGCTGTATGCAGAGCTGCGCAATTATGTGCGCCGACTGGAGGAATCTCAACAAGCGCTGATCCAGGCTGAAAAGATGGCTGCTGTGGGGCGGCTTACGGCATCGATCGCCCATGAGATCAATAACCCTCTTCAGGCGGTGCAAAATTGCCTGCACTTGGCCGGCCGGGAGGATCTGCCTATGGAACAGCAGCAGGAGTATTTGCGCCTAGCTCAATCTGAACTCGATCGCCTGCAGTTAACGGTGAAACGGATGCTGGATTTTTATCGCCCGAATAGGGTCGCTTCGCAGGCGGTTGATGTGGTCGATCTGTTGCAGCATGTTTTGGGGCTGGTGGCGAAGCAGTTGGAGGAGCGCAGGATCCAAGTGTGTGCTGAATGGCGTGATGACTTGCCGCCGGTTCGGGCGGTGAGCAGCCAGATTCAGCAGGTGTTTTTGAATTTGATCTTGAACGCCTATGATGCCATGCCGGCAGGTGGAGAGCTGCGGATCACTGTGCGCCGTGCTCGAGAGATGATCGAGATCTTGTTTGCCGATACCGGACCTGGGATCCCGCCTGGCTACGAGCAACAGATTTTCGATCCGTTTTTCAGCACGAAGGAAGGGGGCACGGGTTTGGGCCTAACAGTGAGTTACAATATTCTCACCGCTCATGGTGGCCGATTGGAGGTGGTTTCTACCTCTGGTCCGGGGGCCTGTTTTCGTGTAGCACTTCCGATCTCGGGAGGAAGCCATGATGGTTAGACCGCTGATTTTGATCGTCGATGACGAGCAGGTTGCTCGCCAATCGCTTTCGGATATTTTGCGGTTGGAGGGGTTCCGCGTTCATGCTGTGCCGAATGGCCAGGCGGCTGTGGAATATGTGCGCACCAACGCCGTGGATTTGATGATCGTGGATTTGAAGATGCCCGGCATGGATGGTCTGGAGGTGACTCAAGTCGTCAATCAGATCTCCCCTGAAACGGAGGTGATTCTGTTAACGGCGCATGCTTCGGTGGAGAGCGCTGTACAGGCTTTGCGTTTGCGTATTCACGATTATCTGATCAAGCCGGCCCAACCCTCGCAGATCGTTTTGAGCGTCAGGAAGGGATTGGCACGTCGTGAGGCGCGTTTGAAGAGACAAACAGCTCCCGGACGGTTAGGCGATGATGACGTCATTGCGGAGTTTCGTTTTGAAGACGGTACATTGGTGGACCTGGCACGCCGTGTGATTCGCAGAAACCACAAGCAGATTCACCTTACGCCGGCTGAGGGGCGCCTGCTGCGGGTGCTGTTGGAGAATCCAGGGCGAGTGTTTTCGCATCGTGAGTTGGTGTTGCTGGTGCAAGGCTATGATACTTCTCCCCAAGAGGCGCCGGAAGTGCTGCGCCCGCTGGTGAGCCGATTGCGTCATAAGTTGGAGGAGTTTCCGGACTTAATGCGATGCATTGTGAGCGTGCGCGGGACAGGGTATGTATATGAAAAGAGTCCCTAGGTCTGGAGTTATTCGTGGGGACCCCATGGGGCGTTGGGAGGGACGTTGGGGGGACGGATCCAATGAAGCCAACCGCTACGTGGACCCCGTCGCACGGCAGGGATCTGATCCTTTCCGACAAGCAGTAGGCTGATGACTAGGCCGATAGCGCCAAGCCACTGGGTTAGGCTCAGACTTTCTCCAAGCCACCAGTGGCTGAAGATGACGGCCACCAGCAATTCGCTCAGGCCCAGCAGGGCGGTTTGCATGCCTCCGATGTGTTTGACGCCGAGAAACAGGCTCAGACGGGCAAAGAAGGTCACCAAGGTCAGGCCGATCACCGGCCACCAGGGCGCATCGCCGCTTGGTAATTCGGGAGCGAACAGCAGGTAGGCTGGCAACACCACGGCGCTCATGGCCAGCAAGGTGTAGAGAGTCACTGTCGGCGCCGGCACGTCGTAGAGCACACGTTGGTTGATGGGGAGGTGGAAGGCGTAGAGCAGAGAGCCAATCAGCATCATTAGAACGCCGAGTAGGTCCACCTCGCCATTGAGGCCCCCGGTGAGCAGGATCACGGCTAAGATGGCTAGGATCATGCGCAAGATGGTCATCCGGCTGATCGGATGGTGATCGAGAACCAGCGAGATGGCCAGGAAGAGCGGGTAGAGCGAGTAGAGCATCTGGCCGATGGAGGCCGGCAGGCGGGCCAAAGCCATGTAGTAGAACAGGGAACCGATGCCATTGATCACGCCGGCCAGAGTGCAACCGATCAGACCCAGTGAGTAGATGTACAGAAAAGGACGCCTGAAGAGGGCGACGATCAGAAACAAGAGTGCTGTGGCAAAGACGGTGCGCAGGGCCACTACAGCTAGGGGAGAGAAACCGAACAGGATCGCTTGCCTGCCCAAGACGGGCGCTAACCCTAAGAAGAGCGCCGAGATCAGCGCAGCCTGGATGCCTTTATTGCGGTGGTGCATGATTGTCCCGCTGTCATTTGATCAATGAGCGTACTTCTTCTAGAAATTCATCGTTGAGAAAGTCCCCTTTTTGCATGAGGCTTTGAATGCGGCCGGCCAGTTTGCTTTTCTCGTCAGGGGTGAGTTCTTTGGCCGAAGCGACGATCACCGGAATTTGAGCCGTTTCTGGATTGGCCTTGAGGTGATCGAGTACGGCAAAGCCATCCATTTCAGGCATCATCAGGTCCAGGATGATCAGATCGGGCAATTCCTGCTGGATCAGCGCCAACCCGCTCTGGCCGTCTGGGGTTTCGAGGATCCGAAAGTCGCCCTGAGATTGCAGGATGCGGCGGATCAGGCGACGGGAGTCGGCGCTGTCGTCCACGATGACGATGGAGCGGAAGCGTTCGGGGGCGATGTTGGTCAGGGCCGCCAGCAACCCTTCTTGAGGTTTTTCTTCGCTGCGTGAAGGGAGCACCACGCTGCGTGCCCAGTTTTCGCCGAGTACGAAGGGTTCCGTGGGCATGGTATGTCCGGTGCAGTTCACGACGATCACATCGTCGGATTTGATGATGCCGGCCCGGACCAGCTTGAACAGGCCGGCAAAGGCCACGGCGGCTGCCGGCTCGGCAGAGATGCCCTCCATTTTGGCCAACACATGCATGGCCCGATAGGTTTCCTCATCGGAGACGCTCTCAAACACGCCCCCTGTAGCCTTGACTTGATTGCGAAGGATGGTGTAGGCACGCCCGGGGTTGCCGGTGGCTAAGGTCTCGATGTGAGTGCGTGGGGTGAGTACGGGTTCAGCTTCTTCCAGGCCTTTTTTCCAGGAGTTGACCATCGGGGCGCAACCCTCGGCCTGGATGGGCGCCAGGGCCGGCATGCGGTCAATCCAACCCATGCCTTTCAATTCGTAGAAGCCTTTGTATACCCCCATAGGACCCATGCCGCCGCTGATGGCTTGGATGTACCAATCGGGTGCGCGCAAGCGCAGTCCGTCATCTCGGGCCGGCGGCCCGACGAGAGCAGTCAACTGTTCACTGATCTCAAAGGCGATGGTTTTCATGGATTCGATGGAAGTGATTGCCCGTGCCCCCAGGTCAAAGTATAACCCTCGTTGGCGCGCAAATTCGGCGGCCAGCAATTTGGCCTGATCGTAAGAGGCCGTAACCTTAACAACTTGGCTGCCGTATAAGGCGATCTCGCGCATCTTCACCGCCGGCACCAGACTGGTGACGAATGCCCACAACTTGATCCCAGCGCGCGCAGCATAGGCGGAATAGGCAATGGCTACATTACCCGTTGAGGCCACGACAATCTCATTAATGCCGGCTTCTTTCAAGGCGGCGATGGTGATGACTGCCTGGCGATCTTTGAAGGAAGCTGTTGGCCCTTGCCGTTCATCTTTGATGTACAGGTGAGGGGTACCCAACATCATGCCTAGGTTGACGGCACGAATGAGCGGAGTGCCGCCTTCGCCCAAGCTGAGATGAGGGATGGGATTACGAACCGGTAAAAGTTCGCGATAGCGCCACAGGTCGAAGGGGCGCCTTGGCAAGAGAGAGGGCAGGATCTTCGCAATGGTTTCGTAGTCGTATTCAGCTTCTCGCCATTGGCTGTTGCAGCGTGGGCACTGGGTAGCGACTGGAGAGTAGGGAGCGGTATATCTACAATCAAGACATCGGACAGAGAAAGGCATGTATACTTCCTAAAGAACGTTCTAGGGGCGAACGCGCCTGAGGGTGCGCTCTAGAGTAGAAATGAGTTGTTGCTCGTTCAAGGCGCTTTTTTGCAATAAGCGCTGACCGAATTCGCGCAATCGTTGTTCTTGTTCGGGGGTGAGATCGCCGCCGGTGATGGTCAACACTGGAATATCGCGCAAGGTTTCTGAGGCGCGCATCTTTTCAAGGATGGTAAAGCCATCCATATCCGGCATGAACAGATCTAGAACCACCGCGTGAGGGGGATTGGATTGAATCACTTTCCACCCCTCGCTTCCGCCCTCAACCAAAATCGGGCGATAGCGACGACTCTGAGAGATCATTTGTCCCATCAGGCGCAGATCGTCTGGATTATCATCCACAATCAGCACATCCTGAATGCTTCCATCGCCGTTCAAGCGATCGAGGGCGTTCAGCAGGTCATCTTCTAGGATCGGTTTGACCAGGTAATCAGCCGCCCCTAGGCTAAATCCCTTTTCCTGCTCTTCGACGATGCTGCAAATGATAACCGGGATGGCGCGCGTCTCTTCGTTAGCCTTCAGTTCACGCAACACACGCCAGCCATCGTAGCCGGGCATCATAATGTCTAGAGTGATGGCATAGGGCTTGAGCTGGCGGGCTCGTTCTACGGCACGAGCGGGTTCACTGAGAGGGATGACGTCATAGCCTTGGGGTTGCAGGTAACGCTCGTAGAGGCTGATCACGTTCGGGTCGTCATCAATGGCGAGGATCACCTTGCGGGAGGTTGATCCTTTGAATTCGGTGTGCATGCGGAAGACCGGCAGGGTGAAGAAGAAATCGCTCCCTTGGCCGGGGGTGCTGTTGACGCCGATTCGCCCACCATGCATTTGCACCATATGGTTGCAGATGGACAATCCCAGACCTGATCCACCGGTCTTTCGGGAGGGCGATGCATCCACTTGGGAGAAGGGTTGGAAGAGTTTCTTCTGATCTTCTAAGGCGATCCCAGGTCCGGTATCTTTGACGTGCACGATCACTTCAGGGTGACCGTTGGGGCCTTTGGCGACTTCGGCAGTAACGGTGATCGAGCCTTCGTCGGTGAATTTGGCGGCGTTCGAGAGCAGGTTGAGCAACACCTGGCGGATGCGCATGGCGTCGGCGCGAACGGTTGGTAGGTCAGCCGGGATTTGACGGTGTAGGGTGATTGGCTTGTCTTTCACCAGACCGACCGCCGTAGACATGACGCTGTTGATCAGGTCAGCCAGGTTGACTTCGTCGAAGGTCAGTTCCATCTTGCCGGCTTCGATGCGAGACAGGTCAAGGATGTCGTTGATCAAACCCAAGAGGTGTTGGCCGGCGTTGTGAATGGCTTGCAAGTCTTGTCGTTGCAACTCGGTAATTGGGCCGTCGATTCCCTTCAAGATCACCCGTGAGAAACCGATGATGGAATTAAGAGGTGTGCGAAGCTCATGACTCATATTGGCCAGGAATTGGCTCTTAAGCCGATCGGCTTCACGCATCTCTTTCATAGCTTGCAGGGAGAGCTGATAGGAGCGGGCGTTGTCAATCGCGATCGCCACCTGATCAGCCAGGATTTGTAACACGGCAATGTCGTCTTCGGTAAAGGCATTGGGGATGGTGGATTGGATATCCAGAGCACCGATTGTGCGCATGCCTACCCGCAAGGGCAAGGCGGCTTCGGCGCGCGTCTCTGGCAGCAAGGGATTGAATTTGTGAATGTCACTGCTTGTGGTATCGTTGACCACGATAGGCTGGCCGGTTTCGGCGACCTGTCCCACGATAGATTTGGATCCAACCGGCAGGCTATGCTTGCGGCGTAACATCTCCTCGCCGGCTTCTCCGGTAGCGGCCTGTAATACAGCGTTGAATCCGGTCTCTTCCACCACAAACAGGCCGGCATGGTAGAAGCCAAATCGATCGCGTACTAGATTCACGGTCTGGCGGAAGACAGTTGGCAGATCCATGGTTGAAGTTACCAACTGGGCGATTTCTGCAGTGGCCGAGAGGTACTCGTTGCGGCGACGCAGAGCTTCTTCGGCGCGCTTGCGATCGGTAATGTCATAGGCCAGCCAGAACACTTCGTTCTCGCTCAGCTTGGATACGCTTGCATCAAACCAGTATTCCTGGCCGTTGATGGTCAACGGGTATTCAAGCTTTTGTACCTGTCCGGTGTCCAAAGCTCGTGCGATAGTGTCTAGGAAAGGTTGGTGAAGCGCAGCAGGCAGGATCTCGGTGAGTCGCTTTCCCAACATCTCGTCGCTTGGGTGGAACAAACGCGAGGGATTGGTCGGCGCAATGTGTACATAGCGTCCGTCGCGATCGTAAACAATGATCACGTCGGTCATGGCTGAGAACAGGGCGCGCAGTTCCGCCTCAGAACGCCGCGTTTCTTCAAATAGGCGGACGTTCTCCAGCACCAAACCGATCTGGGTTCCGATCGAATGTGCCAGTTGAAGCATGCGAGGCGAGACGACTTTCGCTTCCTGGCTAAACAGACATAATGTGCCGATCACGCGTCCTTTGGATTCGATTGGAGTTCCAAAGTAAGAGAGGATCTTCTGAGCGATCAATCCTTGCACATCAACCGGCGCCCCTTCGCGCAGGTCGTGGATAGTCATGATGGTTTTCTGGTGATACACCTGCTCGCAAAGGGTGTTGGAAAAACCTACGTTCTCAAGTTGGAGACGAAGGGGTTCGGGCAAGTTATGGTGGCTGACCAACGTCAGTCTGTTTTGACGTTCATCGTAGAGAGAGACTAGCCCTCCGCTGAAACCAAAGATCTGGATAGCCTCGAGGAGAATGTTCTCCAAAATCGGCTCAACAGCCATGAATTGGCTGGCAGCCGAAGCAATTCGGTTGAGGGTAGCGAGTTCCTCGGCGCGCTGTTGCGTTTCCTCGAACAGGCGGGCATTTTCCAAGGCTACCGCCAGTTGCGAAGCTACGCTTTGCAAGACGTTAAAGTCGTCCACGGTGAAGGCGTTTTTCTGTTCGGACTCGACGATCAGCAGACCAAGCACTCTTTCGCCGAGCTTGATTGGGACGTCCACTTCACTGCTCATTCCTTTGGCTCCGGGCAAATAGGCCGGATCTTTGGAAACGTCTGGGCAGTAGAAAAGTTCACCACGCTCGATCGCTCGCCAGGAGATGCCCTGGCCGGGTGGAATGCGCCAATCGGCCGGGGCGTCCTCCCAGCCGTGTTGAGCAATCAAAACCCGATCGCCGCTTGTCGAGTCAATCAGAAAGATGCCCGAGAAGGGATATCCTAAAATCTCTCCGAGCGCGCTTACCGTTACTTCGCAGATCTGTTTTTGTCCTTGAGCGCGCGTCAGGGCATGGCTAAGGTGATAGAGAGCCTCTTGTTGTTGGGCACGCTTGTGCGTTTCTTCGAAGAGGCGCGCGTTTTGAATGGCGATGGCTGCCTGGCCGGCAATGGCTTGCAGGAGTTCTAGGTCATGTTGATCGTACACGTTCTCTTCGCGGTGCGATTGAGCGGCCATCACGCCGATGGCCTGATCGCCTGACATCAGCGGAACGCCGATCCAAGATTTGGCTGGCTCGCCGATCGGTTCGATGCCTAGGAGCTGCAACGTCGCTTGAACGTCTTTGGGTAGGAAGAGCGGTTGACGGGTTCGGAGGATATAACCGCTCATGCCTTGATCGGCCGGAATGGCGATCACCTGTTTATCGAGCTTGGACTCGGTGATATTTAGTGAAAAGGTGATCTCGTGCCGATCGGCATCGTATAAGCCAATGAAGAAATTCTCAACGTTGATTAGGCGGCGAGCCCCCTCGTAGATCTCTTGGAGCACTTGCTGGACATTCAATTGTGCTGAGAGTTGCTGATTCAGCTCATTAAGGACGTTCAGCTCTTCGGCGCGTTGGCGGCTCTCTTCGAGTGAGCGGGCGTTCTGAATGGCGATGGCAGTTTGGCCGGCAATGGCGATCAATAAGTCGAGATGATGCTCGGTGTACAGATTGGCCGTCTCAGTGCTCTGGACGGCAATTACGCCTAAGATGGAATCGCCAGCCAGCAAAGGCGCTCCCATCCAGGATTTGGCCGGCCGGCTGTCACCCAGGGGGATAAAGTCAATGCCCAGCGCCTTCATCCGGCTGGGAACGTCGTCTGGCAGGTACAGCGGCTGTCGCGTTCGCAGGATGAAGTCGGTTAGGCCATGACCCAGCGGGCGCGGGGAAACGTCGATTCGTTTGTGATCGTTCACGACGAAGATCGGGCGCACTTCTTGCCGCGTTGGATCATAGAGAGAGATAAACAGATTGGTCGTGTCCATCAAGCGGCTGGCAGAGCGATAGACAGTCTCTGCAATAGCGTCTACACTCAATTTGGAGGCCAGCTCACGCCCGAATTCGTTGAGAATGCTCAGCTCCTCGGCTCGCAGGCGGGTTTCTTGAAACAAGCGGGCATTTTCCAACGCCTGAGCGAGTTGATCCGTCACTTGCCGAACGAGCAACTGCTCGTTGGGGCCCCACTCCCGAGCGCCAGATTCGTCCACTACTTGCAGGGTAGCCCAATTGCGATCGTCCAGGCGAAATCCCAAAGAGAGACTGGAGGTGCTCCCTCCTTGGCCTTGGCGAGCAAAGATGGCCGGTTCCTCCATGGGCGCAAAAGCCGATTGTGGCAAAGCGCGGCCGGCCGGTTTGGTTGGCATATCGGCGGCTTTCTTGGTCGGCGGGCGACCGACTGCCTTTTGGTCCTCCTCGGGCGGCTGGGCCGCTTCTGGAGAGAGGTTCTGGAATAGCTCCTCAAGCCGTTTGATAGGTCGTTTCTTTGACATACTGAATCAACTCCTCGGCTAAGATCCGGTATTGGATCGAGCCGCGGCTGGTTGGCATATAACGGGTAATTGGTTGTCCGGCGATAGGACTTTCGCGTAGCTTAGTGTCAATCTCGATCACGGTTTCAAACATGCCTTCGCCAAAAGTATTCAGTAACTGCTCATAGATGTTGCGATGGGTGCGGTTACGACGGTCCATTAATGTTACTAGGATCCGATACGCCAAGTTCGGATTGGCTTCCCTTCGGATACGGCGAACCACGCCCATCATATTTCGCAGGGCATAAGCAGAGAAATACTCTGGTTGAGTGGGGATGATCAGCAGATCGGCTGCCGCCAGAGCGTTTAGGGTGATCGTTCCCAGGGAAGGAGGGCAATCGAAGAGAATGTACTCGTAAGGCAATGGGCCGGCCAGTTCCAGCGCGGTGCGCATGGTCCTTAAATAATTGGCGCGCACCGGCAAGAACTGCTCGGCGCTCTCAATGCGCGGATTGCAAGGCGCCAGGTCCAGGCGCTCGAAACCGGTTTTACGAATAGCACTCTGCAGCGGCGCCGCCTCGATCAACACATGAGCGATCGTTCGAGTGGCTTCGTTGGGTTCCAGCCCCAGCGCTAGCGTCAAGTTCGCTTGGGGGTCCATATCAATCAAGAGCGTACGATACCCCAGATCGGCCAAAGCACCCCCCAGCGAGAGCGTAGTTGTCGTCTTTGCCACACCGCCTTTTTCGTTGGAGATAGCGATTTTATAGATCATACTTCCTCCAAACTCCATCATTCGTTTTGCTGCCCATCGCTCCCTCGCCCCGGCAGGTGGGTTGCAACAGCATGGGGGATAATTTCCACGCGAGATACGTTTAATACGCGTTGCAACTCCTCAATGGCAATGCGAATCATGGCTTGTGGATCGTTGGTGCTGCGGATCTTTGTCGTAATCTCGGCCACTGCCTGTTCGCGAGCAGCGCGGGTGTAGGTCTCCTCAAATAGGCGGGCATTTTCTAAGGCCAGACTAAGGCGTTCGGCCACGGCTTCAACGATAGCGATCTCGTCCTGTCTCCAGGAGCGGTCTGGGTGTGGGGAACGTACTTCCAGCACCCCAATCGCTTGATTCTGAAGCCGGATCGGGACAGCAATTATTGGGCCCAGCTCGCTCTCTTCCCAAATCACCGTTCGCCCGCTCTCCAACGCTGTGCGAATCTCTTGGCGGTCCAGCGTATCGAAGATGGGCGCGCCGCTGCCGCCGCTATACCAATAGCCGATTGGGGCATGAGCGGTTTTCTGTTCCCAGGCTCGCAGTGCCATCTCACCATACAGCGCTTGGGACTCGGCCAATGCTTGACGCACTTCGGATAACAGACGCGCATTCTCAATCGCAATGGCTACCTGATCGGCCAGGATACTCAAGATTTTAATGTCCTCTTGATTGAAAGCGCTCGGTTCTGTGCTCTGCACGTCGAGAACGCCGATGATCTCCTGACGCACTCGCAAGGGCAAAGCCATTTCTGAGCGCGTCTCGGGCAGGTCTGGGTTATCGAAGAAGACAGCATCCTCGCCTACATCCAGGGCAATGCGCCCTTGACCGCTTCCCGCAACGTATCCTACAATGCCCACCTTGCCGATCGGCAACTTATGACCGCGAGCCAACATACGTTTTCCACCTGGGCTATTAGCCGCTCGTAAGACGGCATAGCCGCTCGCTCGGTCCAACAAAAACACACCCACGTGGTAGAACCCAAAGCGCTCGCTAATGACGTGGCTAACCAGCGACAGTAATTTTTCTAGTTCAGTTTCTGTGGAGATAGCACGCGCCACTTCGCTGATCACCTGCAATTGCTGAGCCCGTTTTTCACTCTGTTGCATGGTTCGTTCGAGATCGGCTGTGCGCTCGGCGACGCGTTGCTCCAACGAGGTCACCAATTCGCGCACGCGTTGAGCCATCGTGTTGAAGGATTGGGCCAGGGTTTGGAATTCTTCGGTGATTTGTGGCGGCACCTGCATGCTCAAATTGCCCCGGGCCAGTTGGTGAGAGAAGTCAGTGATTTGATCGAGAGGCGCAGTCAGCAGGTGAATCAAGCCACGCGTCACTAGCAACGCTAGGAACAGGAAACCGAGCATTCCCAAACCGAGGTTAAGCAGCATGTGGCGTGTTTCTTCTTGTAGGCGCGCCTCGATGGTCAACAACTCGAACTGCGTTTCGGCGGCCGGCAAGACAATGCCGATGCTATAGCCCAGCGAAGGGATAGGCTGATACACCACGAGCTTTTCAACGCCATTTAATGTTATGACACGCATCCCGCTCTGGAAGGTGGTCATCTTGATCAGAATTTCAAACAACTCGAGGGAAACTTTGTCGAGGATCGGTTCGAGCGCCGATCGCTCCTGGACCTCAGGCGGGGTGAGGCCAAAATCGGCATATCCCATCTCGGGCATGACGATCGGGCGTCCATCTCGATCGAGCAGGAAGGCGTATCCATTCTGCCCCAGGTGGATGCTTGAGATCAAGTCGGTGATGCGCGTCAGTTGTACATCAGCGCCGAGAACACCTCGGAATTGCCCTTTCGGGTCGAAAACAGGCACGCTGGCGGTGATCACCCACCCGTGGCCGGCCGCGTCTAGATAGGGTGTAGACCAGACCACCTTTCGTTCAGGATTAAAGCTTGGATGTGCGCTCGCAAACCAGGGGCGATGGATGTGTCGAAAATCGGCCGGCAGCCGAGCTGCTAGGTCAATGTTGGGATAATACAGCATTGCTTCGGTGATGCTACCGAAGTAGATAGCGGTGATATCCGGCTGCTGGCGCAGGATCGACAGCGTCCAGGGATCCATTCTCTTTAGCGCGCCGATCTCGGCCAGTAAAGGCTCCGAAAGCGTCGGACGCGCCGGGATAAAAATCGATCCGGGATCGGAGTCGGGATTATCCCAGCTCCCCTGAGGCAGTTGGGTGAGGACAACCGGGGCCGGCGATGCTTCTTGAGCAAATAATAGACGCATGGTTTCGCTTAAGGTAGCCATGCTGGTGCTGATCGATTGGAAGAACGCATCGGTTTCGAGCGCGTAGCGCAGAGCAATCGAGGTAAGTTCCTTTTCGGTTTCAGATTGAATACTGCGAGATAGGCGTTCGGTCAGAAAGGCATTAACGAGACTGGTGCGATAAAAGGTATAGAGTGCCGTGACGATCATAGCAAGCGTCACCAAGCCGATCGCACTTACGCTTAAGCGTCGGCGGAAGGAGCGGAGCAGAAGCAGATGGCTCACGCGTTTCCAGAGAGAATCTTCACCCGGAGGAAAGTTCCCGATCATGACTCCACCTCAAATGTCTTCTGGATCGGCTGCAACTGAATAAGGACTTCCGATCCGTTCAAGGCCTGGCTAAGTTCCTGAGCTGCGGTTTGCAAAATAGCGCGGATGCGAGTTTGTCCGCTGAGACGGGAGGTAATCTCGGCGATGATTCGCTCTCGCTCAGCGCGTCGCAAACTAGAGCGCATGAGGAGGGCGTTTTCAAGAGCAAGCGCCACGCGTTCAGCCACGACTTCTACAATGTCAATATCGTCGTCGGTCCATTTCCTCCGCGGAGCGCTGATCCGCAATAGGCCGATCGACTCGCCGTGTATCCGAAGCGGCACGTCCAGATAGGAGGTGCTGGCTTCTGTTCCAGGTTCGTAGGAACGAGGCAGGCCGCTTTCAAGTGCTTGTAGGGCAGCTGCATCGATGGGAAGGGGTTCTTGGAGAGGGACACTGATACCATTAATATAGCGATAACCAAACAAATGTTTTTCTCGCGAAGCATGCGCCCATGCCTGACGAATGCTGCTCCGTTCGACCTGAGCAAATTTTTCCAATAAGGTTCGCGCTTGTTCGAGCCGGCGCAAGTTCTCGATGGTTGGACCGAGCAAGTCGGCCAAGATAGCGTAGGGAAGGATGTCTTCGGGAGAGAAAGCCTGAAGCTCGGTGCTCTGAATGTCGAGAACGGCCAAGATGCGATCGCCTGTTTGGATCGGCAATAGGAGTTGAGCGTTAATCTCATCTGAAATCGGGAGGTGAAAGACCGCCGGGCCGAATTCCGGACGTCGAAAGGTGAATGGCATTCGGCTAAGCACTATTCGCTCCAAAAGAGCGTTTTCGCTGATCCGTTCTCGATAGGGCGACAGGAGTGCGCCTCGGTGTATGGCGTATCGTTCAGCGTACATTCCTGTTTCATCGAGAAGGTACATCGCTGTATACGGATGGCCAAACTGGTTGCACACTTCCTGCACGGTTAGGGTGAGCGCCTCGTTTACGGAGCGGGCGTTTTGTAGCGCTTCGGCCAACAGGGCGATCGAAATAAAACGATGGGTTTGATGTTCGTGCCGGGCCTGGAGCTGCTCTAAGGTGTGTTGGTGCTCCTCAATTTGCCGTTTTAGTTCGGCTTTGATGATTTCTATGTGCTGTAATGTTTGCTGAAGCTCTTGATTGGCCTGTTGTAGCGCTTGATCTCGAAGGCCAATCAGGTAAAACGCCACACCTAGCACGAACGGTGCTGTGTCCACAATCCAGTGAACCGGATTTTGTTGCTGAACCGCCAGGGCCGAGGATACACCAAAGGGCAATCCTCTTAGCCAGATGTCCACTATTGTGGCCAGGAGCGGCGGAAATGAACCAAAGACCGCTCCTAAGAGAGTCCATCGTGCGACCAGGGGGTTCTTCATCGTATCACCGTCCTTTAATGTGGCACATTATCTTCTTGCCCATGCAATTGCAAAGTGATTTCTGCGCTTCCCAGCGCGCGTCCCAATTCTTCCACAGCGATTTGCATGATCTCGCTGATCTCAACGGTCTCGCTAATACGGGCAGAAATCTCGCGTATGGTGTGTTCTTTTACGGCTCGCCGCCGGGCTTCGTGGAACAAGCGGGCTGCGTCCAAGGCTAAACCGACTTGTTCGCAAATGGTGCTCAGGGCAGCGATCTCGTCCTCGGTCCAGGGGCCGCGCTCGGCCGGCTTATAGGTGCTCAGTACCCCTAGAAGGGTGCCACGCACTTTGATCGGAATGTAAATTTGATGATCGCCGCTAACCGGTTGAGCTTCGTTCACGACAATCGGTTGACCGGTTTGCAGCGCCTGCCGGGCCGGCTTGGACAGGTTAGGCGAGATCGCACGTACTGTGTATCCATCGCTGCGAAACGCAAGAGTTTGACCGAGATAGCGAAAAGCGCTCTTCCATTCCAACTTGGTGCGTTCGGCATAAAGTCGCTGTAGGCTAGCTAGGGTCTCTTCACTCTGGGTGAATAGGCGGGCGTTGTCCAATGCGGTAGCGATCTGATCGGCGAGAATTTGGAAGATGGCGAGATTATCAGGATTGAACGCATTTGGTTGAGCGCTTTGGATGCTCAGTGCACCCAAGACACGGTTGCGTGAACGGAGTGGAAGCGCTGCCTCCGAGCGTGTCTCCGGCAACTCTGGCGTGCGCAGGCGAACTTCATCCAATTCCGCTTGTTGAGCGATACGCGCTTGAGCGTGCTGGATTGCCCATCCGATCATGCCGGTTCCAACACGGATACGGTGACCGCGCTCCAACATGCGACGACCCGCTTCGCCAGTGCCGGCCCGCAGATGGGCCCATTCGCCAGTCCCATCCAGTTCAAACAGACCGACATAATACAGGTTAAACCGTTCGCGAATGAGTTCGACCGCCTCCTGTTCCAAGATATTCGGGTCTAGGGTGGTGACCAGACGGCTACCGATTTCGGCAGTGGCTTGCAAATACGAAGAGCGTTCTTCTAAGTCGCGCGTTCGTTCGGCTACCCGCTGTTCAAGCGAAGTAATTAGGTCGCGCAATCGGTTTGCCATCGTTTGGAAGGCCTCAGCAAGCTGGCCGATCTCATCGCGGCGTCGAATGGGGATAACGATATCCAGGATGCCTTGACGGAGCCGATCGGTTGCTTGCGTCAGTTGAAGGATAGGTGTGGTCAATGCTTGAATAAAGAAGTACGAGATGGCGCCGGTGACCAAGGCAAACAAGACGAAGAGCAAAGAGGCTGTCTGTTGTTGACGTTGGATGGGGAGCAAAAACGTTGCACGAGATGTGGCGTAAATGACCTTCCACGGTTGGCTTTCGAGGGGAAAGATGGCTACTGCATAAAGTGTTTCCCCGGCTCCGGACAACTCGACTTCATGGATGCCTTGCCATGCTTGGGATTGTAGGACGTTTGCTAGACGCGTTAGGTTGAGCGACGAAGTATCTTTGGGAAGGCGATGGGCCTCTTGCAGGGCGCTCAGAAGCGACGGTGAAATAGGAGCAGCGATTTTATATATTGCCGTGCTGTCAACGCCATGGGCTAGGAAAATAGAATGTTGATCTACAAGGATGGCGAACGAGTCAGCTCCGACCAAACCGCCGCTTTCTTTAATGAGAAATTGTAAAATGGAAGCGCTATATTTGATGCGCAGTACACCGAGAATTTCTTGAGGTGCATCCGGCCGGCGTTGGCCGCGAATCGGCGCCGCAAAGTACAGGGCGTTCTCATCGGCATACACCGGGGTCACGACCGGCAGACCACTTCGCATGGCTTGTTGGAAATAATCCCGTTCGGCTTCAGAGCGGCCGACGTATTCTTGGCTCGAGTCGATTAGATTCCAACCATTGTTGTCCAAAATTCCGATGGAGAGGATATTCACCGAGTCACGCCGGCTCAAAGCCGAGAGCGTAATTTGGATATTGTTCCATAGTTCTGCGTATTCTTGGCCGGCCGGCGGGGTGATCAAGAATTCGGCAATCTGCGGTAGCTGAGCGTAGGTGCGCACGTCCTCCAGGGAAGAAACGATCAATTCATCCACGTGGGAGGCGGTGAGTCGGGCGGCGGAGCGCAGCTGTTCGGCGGCGTTTTCACGCTGGGTGGTTTCAAGGGCACGCAGATTGGTAAATGAGAGGGCGCTCAAAGGCACCAGAGCGATGCTAAGGAAGGTGATCAGGATGCGAAGGCGCAGCTCAGTGGAACGGAGGCTCACAACCAGAACGTAAAGGATCACTATAGTTCCAAACAGCAGCGCAAAGAAATTCTGAAACGTCTCAGGCAGTCGAATACGGTAAGGGAGGGAAAACGCATCGAGGAGAATCAGTAGCAATGCGCTCAGAGCCACGCTGATCCAAGCCCAGCGCCGCTGGCTGAAAGATGGGAGAAGGAGTTGGGAGAGAATCAGGACGATCACTGAGATCGAGGTAGCAAACAGCCATCCAAACCCTTCGGTAAGCGTGCCGCCTATTATGAAGGCGATTTCTCCGCTCAACAGCGTCAACCAGGCTGCGCGCGTGAGTTGCCCATGTCGCCACCAATACGTAGAAAGCGAAAGGGCAAGGAGTAGAAGCACGGCGTTGGCCAGCATTGCCCAGTGCTGCCAGAGTGGCTGACGCCAGACCAGGAAGTGCAAGGCCGGAACGGCAGAGAACGAGCCAAGTAGGGCAATATACAGTGCAGACAAGCCAAACCGCTGCTGATCGTTAGAAGAGGGGTTGAAGGTGATCTTCGCCATAGGGTCAAAAACTCGAACGTCGAGAAATCCTTAATTCAAGGGAGGAAAGCCAGCACGGCGACAGGGCTACCCGAGCCGTTTTGCAGGCGTAAAACGCCTATCACCAAGGTTGCGCCGCTCGGAGGCAGTTGATCCAGCTGGGTCAGGCATTCGAGAGCGATGGCGTTGCGTTCGGCGATCAAGGTGTTCACTGCAAAAGAAGAGTCCCAGCCAGGTTCTAGGCCGTGGGTGTCGGTTCCTAGACCGGCAATCCCTCGCTGGTCCAACAGGAAACGAGCTGCTTCGGCAGAGAAACCAGGGAAATGGGGGCGGCCTGTTGAGTCTAGGTTGAGGAAGGCCTTTGGGTCGGACCAGCGATCTTGCCATCCCGTGAAGAGCAAGGCCAAGCTGTCTTGAGGGATTTGACCATGCTTTGCCTCCCAAGCCAAGATGTCGTCTACGGTGAGGGCATAATCGGGGTTCGCGCTGGCTTTGGGAAGAATGTCGATCAAAACGGCTGGGGCTATCAAGGACTTAGGAGAGTAGGCATCTATGCTTTGGCCACCTTCCACAAAACTGCTAGAAGCATTCATGTGGGTGGCGCTGTGTTCGCCCATTCCAAAACGGCGTAAGAAGTACCCTGCTGTGGAGCGATCAGCGATCACTTGAAATTCGATCGGCGGATCGCCAGGCCACCGAGGGATGGCCTCATGGATGATGTGACTTAGGTTCACCAGGCGCGAGAAGGCAATCGCTCGCCGGCGTTGCCTTCCGGCTAGGAGGCTGCCAGCGAGCATGGCAAACCAGGAAATCACAGCGAGTTGAACCAGCGCGCGCAAACGGACCATGCTTTGGACCCTAACGATGTTCGCTCAACCAGAAAATGAACGATGGATCGAGAATTTGATTGGCATCTGGACGGATGGCAAGATTGCCGGTTGATCAGGAATTCGATGTAAAGATTGGTCGTGTAATAAATTGACGTCGTATCGCTGCCTGGATTTTGAGAAAAGGCGGCGAGGTTGTCTTCAAGGGTGTACAGTTGAACGCCTTCAAAGGAGATCTCTTCCGGCTTCATGCCGCTCAGTTTGGCAATGCTGGCAATGGCGCGGTCGGGGTATTGCTGGGTAAATTCCACCGCTTCTAGCCAAGCGCGCAGGAAAGCGCGCACGTCCTCTGGTCGTTCACGCAGTACCTGTGTGCGCATGACCAGCAGATCGGGGATTAGCCCTGGGGTATCGGCGCTGGAGAAGATAACTTGATGACCTTGAGCTAGCGCTCGGGAAGTGAAGGGTTCCCAGGTATGGCCGGCGTCAATCTGATCGGGGATGGCCTGCGGGACGTTTTCCGGATTGATGTTGATCAAAGTGACATCGGCGGGACGCAGGCCGGCCCTCTCTAGCATTTTATACACAAATAGCTCGCCAAACGTACCCAGGTTCACGCCAATCCGTTTGCCCTTCAGATCGCGAAGGCTCTTGATCTCGGAGCGAGCGACAACTTGATCGGCACCGCTAGAGATATCGGTGATGAAAACAGCGCGCAGGTTATCGTTTTTGACAATCGGCACAAAGTCTCCCACGACAAAGAAGCCGGCGTCCATCTTTTCGGCTGCAAGGTCGGGCATGGCCTCTTCAAAGATCTCGTAGAGATGAGGCTCGACTCGAACACCGTGTTTCTCAAAGAAACCTTGATCCTGAGCGACAAGCAAGATCCAATCGCCCGGCCAATATGTCCATTCCACGCGCAGCGGTTCAACTGGACGCCCAGGAGCGCAAGCCGCGAGCACGACCCCGAGCAGCACCAAGATCAACAGGCGACAACGATCTAGCATAACTCCTCCTTACGCCTCTTCAGATGGCGGAGATGTGAGGTGAATGGTCACCTCAGAAAGGCGGAAAGCGCGTTGCACTTCAGCCGCAGCGGTGCGTAGAATCAGCTCCATATCCAGCGCTTGGTGAATGCGGGCAGAGACTTCGCTGATAGCTCTTTCTCGTTCCGCGCGGCGTTGGGACTCCTCAAACAAACGAGCGTTTTCTAGAGCCAAGCCGAGTTGCACGACGATCTTCTGGAGAGTGGCTTTTTCACGAGGCTCCCATTCCTTTTCTTGGCGCATGACGGCGATCTTGCCGATTGTCTGGTTATGAAGCACGATCGGTAGTTCGAGTTGGTGCTTGCCTGGATGGGAGGGAATCTCTCCGGGAGGCAAAAGTTGCACGCCCAGTGGGGTGTAGTGATAGGCGTAATGCTTAGCTTGGGCCGGAGCGTTCCAGGCCCGTTGGACACGCTTAGCCGCCACCCCTTCCAACTCACGCAACAGGCGATTCATTTCTTCAAAGAGGCGGGCGTTCTCGATGGCCAGAGCAATCTGATCGGCAAGACCTTGCAGGATTTCGATATCTTCTGCTGTGAACGCTTGGGGTTGCATGGATTGGATGTCAAGCACGCCGATGATCCGATCGTGCACCATGAGCGGAAGAGCAGCTTCAGATCGGGTTTGAGGGAGATCAGGGTTGTTGAATACAGCATCTGCCCCTGTATCTAGTGCGATGCGAGGCCGTTTCTGGGCGGCTACATATCCCACAATCCCCTGTTCACCGACTTTAAAGCGGTGACCTCGATTGAGCATGCGCTGTCCTCCAATCGAAGAAGCAGCCTGGAGGACGGCGTACTCATTGGCTTCATCCAGCAGGAAAATTCCAGCATGGTAAAAGCCAAATTGTTCAGAAATCAACCGCACTGCGTCGTTCAGCAGTTGAGCAACATCACGAATATCAGCTGCCTGGCGCGCTACTTGGATAGTTGCCTGGAGTTGAGCCATGCGGCGAGAGACTTCGCGGGTTCGTTCCTCCACCTGTTCTTCTAGGCGAGCTATCAGGTTTCCCAGTTCCTCAAGAGCCAAGTTGAGCGCCTGCCCCAGGAGGTTGAACTCATCGTTGGTTTGGATGAGCACTCGATGAGAGAAATCTCGTTCCGAAAGCCGCTGTGCACCCTGGGTCAGTGTGGTTAGAGGCGCCGTAAGAAGGGTGCTAATCAGATGGCTAGTCACAGCAACGATGGGAATGGAGGCAAGGAAAACCACCACGCTCAGACGAAAGGCACTCTGTTCTTGTGCCAGCACGTGGTGCGCAGCAATATCAATGCCGAGCACCGCCTCGCGCCGTCCATCGGACGTGTAGATAGGTGCATAACCGGTCAACCAGGTTCCCCAGCGGTCGGTGTAGAGATCGTCTTCTACCTGCGCGGTTTGTAGCGTGGCAAAATGAGCCTTTAGCCAATCGCTGGCATCATAATACACATCGCCCACATGCGAAACATCCTGTTCGCTCTCCTCGGCATCTACGACAAAAACAATGTTTCCTTGCTCGTCCTGACGCATGGTGTATACGAACCGGAAATCGCTCCCTGCATCACGAATGGCTTGTAGGGTTTTTTTGAGTTGTAGGTATTCCGGTGAACCTTCTTGCTCACGCGAGATCAGCCGAGCATGCAGATCCCCGTCGACCTGCAAGGCGGCAATAGCAACCGCATCGCGCAGGCGATTGCTAATATCCTGACGCAGGATGGTTTTGGTGTTCTGATAGTGCCAATATGAAATCACGCCAATGGTTGTCAGGCTCAGGGTCATCAAGTAGAGCGTCAACTTTAAGCGTAGCGATAAAAAGCGAGCAGGTCGTTTCATGGCTGGTTTCTCTCCTCTACTCCCAGGGCGATGATGGCCTCTGAGGCGTTTAGCGCGCGACCGATCTCGCGAGCAGCGGTTTGCAAGATGCCTTCTATTGAGCCAGCCGACCAGATGCGTGCCGTGATCTCAGAAACGATGCGATCCATGCCGGCCTCTTTTCGGCTCTCCTCCATCAGACGAGCATTTTCTAGAGCCAGCGCTACCTGAGTAGCTAACGATTCCATCCAAGCGCGTTCTTCCTCAGTCCATTTCTGATCCCCGTCCACGCGAATAGAGCCGATTTGCTGGTTGCGCAACGTCAGCGGAATCTGCACCGTGGTCTCCCCATCTGTTCCCACCTCTTCTCCAACGCCATATTCGATACTAGAAGCAGAGGTGAGCTCAGACCAAGCGTCACGCACATATTGGCTCTGGAGGCGCTGCAGTTCTTGTAAGCGTTGTCGTAGTTCCTGGAAGAGCTGAGCGTTTTCCACGGCTATGGCAACTTGGTTGGCCATACTCTGCATAATCTCAATGTCTTCCTGTTGGAAAGCCGCTTCGCGTGTCGACTGGACATCGAGCGCTCCTAACACGCGGTCGCCGACCATCAGCGGTAGAGCAATTTCCGAGCGGGTGTAGGGAAGCAAAGGATTGCTGAAACGCGCCGGTTCCAAACCGACATCCAGAGCAATGCGGGCTCGTTTCTGACGGATGGCTGTGCCAACCATGCTTTTGCTGTCCACAGCCAGACGATGGCGCGACTCGCGCAAGATGCGGCCGGCCTCGCCGGTAGCGTGTTTGAGCTCGGCCCATTTGCCTGTCGAGTCGAGCAGGAAGATGGCGGCATAGTAATGACCAAATCGATCGGTGATCAGGTTGACCACTTTTCCCATCAACTCGTCTGGATCAAGAATAGCGCTGATTGCGTGCCCAACTTCGATGACGGCTGCCAATTGCGCCGTGCGATCCGCCACCTGCTTTTCCAACGAGGCTTGTAAGGTTTCCAAGCGGTCGACCATCCGGTTGAAATAAACCTCGAGTTCTCCACCTTCATCAGAAGAGAAGACGTTTGCGCGTAGATGAAGTTGCCCCTGCTCGACTCGTTGAAAGAGGTTCAACAGCTGAGTAAACGGAGCATTAAGGAGATAAGCGCTGAGAGTGGTGAATGTGGCTGCTATGACCAGGCTCAAAAAGGCAATACCCAGCGATTGGACTTGGTACGTGCGCAGGGCTTGGATGGGATCCATCCCTTCCACCACTCGCACGATCATCCGATAGCCAACAGGTGCTAGAGTTGCCAGGCCGGCGCTGACCAACGTTAGAATCAGCAATTGCAACTTCCAGAAGAGAGACACCGAGCGGATGTGAGCTGCCTGAGTCTCGAAAGAGGTCGGCAGCAACACTTGACGTACCGGCTGCATGATCCAATCCAGCAAGATCATGGCCATGAGAACAATAATCGGAGCTGCTACTGCTCCACCGAGCAAGGTGTAAATGATCTGATCGGCGGTCAGACGCAGCGCCAGGGCTTGATAGCCGAGAAGAGGGACGATAACAACGAATATCGCTCCGGTCAATCCGATTACGCCATATCGCCGGGGAAGATTAGCGATCTCGCGCCAGGCCTGCTCCTGGTTTGTGGTGTATATCGCTAGGCTCTGTCCTCTTCGCCAGAGCTCCAAGCGGTGGAACGCATGACGACTCAACCATAGGGTCAATCCCACCACCAGTAGATTGTTGAGCGAAGTAAACACCAGAAGAAAACGCACGCTGGCGCCTAGATCGGTGGGCGAGAGCTCAGCATTGTTTTGCACCAGGATGATGGCTGGCGCAATGAACGAATTGGTGAGCAACTGGGTGATCAAGATGCCCAGTGGCAGATAATACCCCCCGCTGCGTTGGAGCAGAGTCTCGAGAAATGAGAAAAGCCTGGAAGTGATCGCCATGCTAGTTAACCTTAAAATAGGTGGTCTTCCGAAGGTAGTTCGGTTTGGGGAACCTCGATCTTGATATGAACCCTTCGCGCATCTAGTGAGCGGGTCAGTTCGCTGGCTGTGGTCGCTAGGATGGTCTGGATGTCGCCGGCGCGACGGATTCTGGCGGTGACCTCGTAGAGCAAGTGCTCACGTTCGGCCTGTTGACGGATCTGAGCTAGCAGGCGAGCATTGGCAATGATGGCGGCCAGGCTGCCGGCCAGGGTTCCCAAAAGTTCCTCATCGCTTTCGGTATAGGCTGCCGCCTGTTCGCTTTCTACGTTGAGCACTCCGAGCAGTTCGTTTCTGTAGATCAAGGGGATGGCGAGCTCAGATCGGGTGTTTTCGCTAACTTGGATGTAGCGCGGGTCTTTTGAGACGTCGTCCACGCGCAACGGACGACGATGCTCAGCAGCCCAACCGGTAATGCCGGCCCCGATCGGGATGCGCAGGTTATACATCTCATCAGAGTAACCCGCCATAGCGCGCACCTCAAGATGTTTGCGCTCACGGTCGAGCAGCAAGATCATAACCCGATCCCCACCCAAAGTCACCTGTAGGCCTTTCACTGCTGCATCCAGGGCGTCTTCCAAGGTGGAGCCTGACGCCGCCGAAGTGGTAATGTGATGCAGCAGGCGATGCTCGGCCAAATGCTCTTGCGTCTCGGCGAACAGCTCGGTGTTGATTACAGCGACTGCCAGTTGGTCAGCCAAGATCTCCAGGGTGCGTACACTGTCTTCGTCAAAAGCAAAGGGTTGAGTGCTTTGCACGTCCAAGGCGCCCAAGATGCGTTCTCCCACTTTGAGCGGGATAGCCATCTCGGCGCGCGTCTCCGGCAAGAGCGGGTTAGGGTAATATGTGGCATCCTTGAGAGTGTCATTTACGACCAACGTCTCTCCCCGACCCGTCACATAGCCGACGATCGATTTGGATCCCACGCGAAGCTTATGCCCCCTGCGCTTCAATTGCGCCCCGGCCTCGCCAGTGGCTTCACGGATCACAGCGAATTCGCCGTGCATATCCAGCAAGAATACTGCAGCATGGTAGAAATTGAACCGCTCACGAATCAGGTTCACGGCGCGCAACAGCAATTCGTCCAAATTCAGTGAGCCGCTGATGTCGCGCGCAATCTCGGCAGCGGTTTGCAGTTGGATGGCCGAACGACGGCTCTGTTCAAGGAGGCGCAGGCTCTGAATGGCGCCGGCCATCTGCTTGCCTAGCTCATTCAAAAAGTTTAGATCGCGTTCACTGAAGCGGCCTTCCTGTTCCAGGTCTTGGACGATCAAAGCGCCGATGGGTTGGTCATTGACCAACAGTGGAACACCCATCCACGATTTCGCAGGTTTGCCGTGAATTTTGGCGCCTAACTGAATGGCTCGACGTTCCGTATCCTTGACTAGCAACAGAGGCTGGCGGGTGCGAATCAGGATGGAAGTCAGGCCTTCTCCCAGCGGGAAGGGTTCGAGCGTTTGGGTCTTCCCTTCCTCGTAGAGGTAGGGGACGCTGATTGAGTTTGTTCTCTCATCGAACAAGGCAACGAGAAAGCTATAGTCGCCGATCACTTGCTTGACTTGCTGTTGCAGAGCAGCACAGAACGCTTGAAGATCCAAGTTGCCGTATACGGCGCGGTTGAACGAGATCAGCGTTTCTAACTCCTTCAGGCGTTCTTGCCTGTCCTGTAGGGCGCGAATGCGAGATAGGGTGGTGCCTAACAGGGTAGTGATGCTCAAATATGGCCAGGCAGTGCGGCCGGTGAGCGGTTGTCCAGCTCGTTCCCCGATCATCAAGATAGCGACTGGTTTTCCGCTCACTAGTACCGGTAAGAAAGCTCCGCTACGGCAACCGATTTGGCGTAAGGGAGCTGCCAGCTCGCCGGGGAGTGTCTCAGCACGGCTGAGATCATTGACCAGAATAGGTGTGCGAAGCAGGCGGGTGATCGATTCGAGATCGACTCTCGAATTGGCCGGCCAGGTGGTCAAGGTTTGTGGTGGGTTGTGGATTGCTACAATCTCAGCTTGATCCTGGCGCAAATCAAGCAAGATCGATGGATGACCAGATTCGCCCATGACGTTGCCGGCAGCGCGTATGGCCTCTCCCTCGGTTTCCGCCTGAACAATTTCAGGGATTCGTTGCTGCAATCGTTCGGCTTCTGTGGCGTCCAACCGCCCTTGTCCGCTTAGGCTGGTTTGTTGAATGGTCACGGCGATCTGATTGGCCAGGGTTTGCAAGACGATCACCATTTCCTCATCGAAGACATGGGGTTCGGTGCTCTGCACATCTAACACGCCCAGCACGACCTGACCAACAGCGATTGGGAAACCTGCTTCAGCCCGTGTCTCCGGTAAAAGAGGGTTTATGCGGTGCACTGGGTCCTTGTCTACTTCGGCGGCCACGCGTGGTTTTACGTTTGCTGCCACCCAGCCGACGATCGAGTCGGAACCAACTTCCAATTGGTGACCGCGACGGAGCATCTCGGCGGCTGAAGGCCCCTGGGCAGCCCGCAGGATGGCATATTTGCCGCTGGGGTCAATCAGGAAAATGCCGGCGTGATAAAAGTTGAACCGCTTAACGATCAACGTTACAGTCTTGTTGAGCAATTCGTCCAGGTCGAAGAAGGTGGTCAATGCTTGAGCCACCTCGGCGGCGGTGCGGATCTGACGTGTGCGTTCGGCCACTTGCTCTTGAAGCGAGCGATACATGGCGCTCAGTTGATCGGCCATGCGGTTGAACGACGTGGCTAGCAATCCGATCTCATCGTCGCGTTGTACGCCAGCCCGCTCCTGCCAGTTGCCTTGGGCAAATTGGCCGGTGATGGTTGCCAACGTCAAGATCGGCTCGATCATGCGGTTGGTTCCGGCCGTGATGATCAAGATCATGACCAGGGTGGAGAGCGCCAGGAGCAGGACGGTAAAGGGAATCAGGGTGTTGAGATAGCCGAAGATCGAATCGGTCGGCACTTCGAGGACCAGGGCACTGTGAAGGTCTTCTAGCCAGATGGTCTGTGCCAGCACCGGAACGCCTTGCTCGTTGGCGTAGCTGAGCGTCTGAGGGCGGCTGGGTGGGCCGGCTGTGCGCACGCTCTGGATGGCGGTGAGCAGGGAGTTGCGTTGTTGTTGGGTAGGAGTAAGGGGAATGATTTGACCAGTATACGGGTCTATGGTCAAGAAGCCGCCGTGATCCGAAATTACGTAAGCGCGCGAGGAGGGGATCAGATCAGCGAGAGAGTTTAGCCTCACCGCAATGTCGGTCTCGTCCGAAATGCCACCCAATAGGGCGATCGGGACACCGCTGTCGTCGAAGAACTGAACCATGGTGACCAAGCTCAGTTGCTCCGGATAAAAGGGGCGAAAATCGTAGATAGAAAAGGTTTGGAGATCGCTCAGAAACAGCAGTTCAAAGAAGGGCGAATTCGCTAGAGATATGCCCTCCCACTTTTTTTGGCTGGCTGCCAAGATGTTCCCCTCTCGATCGGCGATGAAGAGCGCTTGGAAAATAGGTTGATCCTGTTCGCGGTTGGCTTGGTGGAATAGAGCGATCAAGCGGTCACGCGCCGCGACAAAATCGGGTTGGTTTGGAGTGTTTTGCAGCAATGTTGATAATGTAGCAGCAAAGTCTGGCTGGCGCATCAACCGGTCCAGGCGAATTTGTTTAATTGTAGCCACATCTTGTGCAGCCTCCGCCTCTATCGTGATCAGATTTTCCATTTGGGCAAGCACTTGGCTACGCAGCGTATCTCGGGCGCGCAGATACGTACCGCTGGTCACGAGCATGAGGGGCAGAAAGGTCAGCGAGGCTAGGGTGAGGATCGCTCGACGCGCCAGTTTGCCTTGGGGCAGGAGATCACGCAGTCGGAGGAGAAACGAACGGAGAACCATGGCGCCTTTCAAGAGAGTTCCCATACCGATTCGCCGTTTAGGATACGGCGGATCTGATCGGGGAAGCGATCGGGATCTAGGGGTTTCCCGAGAAAACCGTTGAAGCCGGCTTCACGAGCTTTTTTCATCTGTTCCTCGTTGGCTTCGGCAGTAACGGCAACGATCGGGATGTCTTTGAGCCGCTCGGAGGCGCGAATTTTCTTCAGCGCCCCATACCCATCTTCATACGGCAACCGGATGTCCATCAAGATCAGGTCAAGGTGGGAAAGAGTATCGGCATATTCCACCACCTCATATCCCGATGTTTTCCATTCGCAATGGATGCCCAGGTAACCCAACATCCGAGCGATCAGCACAAAATTAGACACATTATCTTCCACCACCAGCACGGTGGTATCGCTCGGGGGTTTCTGTTTACGAGTTGGTTGGGTATTGAGAGAGGGCGTCTGGGTCATGATTGCCTCGCCAGGAACCGTTCAAGTTGCTGAGCCAATAGGTCGATGTCGATCGGCTTTTGAATATAGCCGTCGCATCCTGCTTCGAGCGATTTCTCCCGGTCGCCGCGCATCACGTTGGCGGTGACGGCAATGATGGGGGTGCTGGAATAGTCAGGGAGGGATTTGATCGTGCCCGTAAGCGAATAGCCATCTACGCCGGGCATACTGATGTCCATTAGGATAATATCGGGCCATTTTTCCTGGAGTTTCTTCAAAGCCTCTTCGGCATTGGCAGCTTCGACCACTTCATACCCTTCGGCTTCCAGCACGCGGCGAACCAGAGTGCGATTTTCACGGTTATCTTCAACATATAGAACGATACGCTTCTCGGACATAGGGCACACTCCGTGCTATAAATTCTATATCGTAACGATCACTTCTTTCATGTCAGCAACCTTGCAAATAGGGACATTTCCGTAATCCATCAAACTGCTCCTATGTTACTTCACGCCTGAACTGGGGTTTAATTCTACACGAGAAACACCCTTATTACGCCTGATAGAACGAGTTGCGGGAGTGGCGAAATTTAGGTTCGATAAACTCATGAGCAGGATAGCTGGAAAAACGCTGCTTGTGCTATGGACGTCGGTTGAAGCAGTACATCAAACGTTTCAAGGAAATGTTTCAAGGCTGCCTGCAAAGCTTCTGGACCACGCAACAAGAAAAACAGTGCGAGCGTCGCGCCAGGCGAGCGAGATCATGGCCTCGCTCGGCGTTCTTCCCTTCGGGGCCGGCCTGTGCTTGGGATCCTGCCCCCACCCCGCCGTGCCACGCGACTCGCATGGGAACGCAACACGTAGATCACAGAGCCTCCCCGCGTCTTTGTGTCTCTGTGTGAAAAAATTCCCTTTTTATCCACTCCCCGAGCTGCTCTGCCTTGGGCATGTCAGTGGATTTCCAGGTAAAATAAAGGCCTGTTTGTCTGTTTCCCAAGCCATTGAGAGCTGGTCATTGCTTTAATGGGTTGCCACACGATCTCAACTTGACTTCATCAGGAGGAGAGTCTTCACATGTCTGTCCCTCTCGTTCCCCCCTGGGTAAAACCTCTGACACTTGCTTTTGCTCCCGGGCCAATGTCGGCGTTGTTAGAAGACGCAGTCGGCAAGGTGTTGGATGCGTTTCGTTACTTTGGTCACCAGGTTCACGATCCTCCTGCCCCTGATACTGATCTCCTGCTGACCACAGCACCGTTTGCTCAGCCGCTCAAGTGGCGCCAGGCCTTGCTCTTCACTGCTCGACGTCGCTTTGGTCTGGAACGCACTCCCGCCATTCTTACCCTAATCCATGCCTCAGAGCGGGCTTTTAATCAGTTGCTAGAGCACTTCGAGCGCGCTTTAGAGAAGTCGCCGGTTGACCCATCCGACTTTGCCTTTGAAGACTTGGCGCCGAACGCGTTTGAAACCCTGGCTGAGCAGGGCCGGCGCGGTGGCCCTCTTCTTGCTTTAGAGCGTTTGTTGCAGGCTCAAGCAAAAAGCATTCGCATCTTGCTCTTTGTCGGCGATCAGACAATCCGAGAAGCTTATCTGTTCGATCTGGTTGGCGCTTATCCGCGCCTCCTCCTCGATCACGATGAACAGAGCTTCTATCGCGAAATTGCCCTGCGCGTGACTAGCGCTGTTAGCACCGATAGCGTCACCGACCATCAAGTGGTGGGAGACCTTATCCCGGCTGAACAATGGCGTGCCTTGGCTGCTCCGCGCCAGATGATCCAAGCCGCGCGCGAGCTAGGCAAACGGCAATTCTTCACACCGACGGTCAAGATCGCCAACCTGGTGGCCGTGCCTTCTGTGGGCGATGTGATTGCTGATCAATATAGCGAAGGTTGCTTTGCCACCTGGGAGCCCTATCTACCCGGCCTGATCTCTACCATCACCGGCAGCGCTCGACCGGTGGATAAAGATAGCATCACTCTGGACGATCTAGCCGTGATCGTCGGCATGCGGCCCGATGGGCGTGGGGCCTTGGTGCAGCATGTGGAAGATCGTCGTAATGACCCACCGTCCTCAGAAGCGGTAGAGATGATCTGGATGGATGAACCCCTGCCGCGGGTTTCGATCTCGCTCAACGGTCAGAGCTTCCAAGTGCCAGTTGTCCGCTCCAAATTGCACGGTCATCGTGGCGTGGCGGCTTATCATCCCGATTTTGTGGAATACGCTCCTTTAGATATGCCGTACTATCAGTATCCCGTCTCCTGTTCCACCGAAGCCCAGGCGCGAGGTATCTATCAGGCTTTCTCTCGGGCAGAATGTCTGCGTCATCCCGAAGATCCACGCCAGGTTGCCTTCACCATCTTGCCTGGCCATGGAGTGGTGATCGTGGAGAAGTGGCAGCCGGAGAAAGAGCCCTTCCAGGTGATTTGGGAATACATGGACTTAGGCTATCTGGAAATTCAATCCCGGGTTCCCCAAGGGATGCTGATGTTTGTTCCTGGGTCGGATGGGCGCTTGCACCTACGCGATCTCATGGCGATTTCTCGCTAAGGAGCGATCATGCGCGCCATTTACGTGGACAAACATATTCCCCGCGCTTTGCTAACCAAGGCCCTGGCGCCGCTCTGGCCAGGATTTGTGTGGACTCCGCTCTCCGCTGCTCGCGCCGCCGAATTGGCCGATCCGCCTCTGCCCGGGCCGCGCTGGTTACGCGTTCACAACCTGCAATGTGGCATCTGCGCTTCGGATCTCTCGCTGCTTTTTGTCCATGCCGACCCGGCCATTGCGCCGGCCGCTCTGCCTGGTTTGGCCCGCTTCTGGCTCGGCCATGAGACGGTTTCGGTGGTCACTGAGACCGGCCCGGGAGTGACGCGCTTCCGCGTCGGCGATCGTGTTCTCATGGATACGCATTTTGCCGGCGCCAACTGCGAGACGCTGGAGATCGAGCCCAAATGTCGCTACTGCGCCGAGGGCGATTATCACTTCTGTGTCAACAAATCTGAACCCGGTCCGCGCGGGGCCGGCGGGGGATTCGGCGACTCGTATGTTACCCATGAAACGGCGGTCTATCCGGCTGCGCCCGAATTGAACACCGATCAAGCCATGCTGGTGGAACCTATCTCGATCGCTGTGTACGGGGTGATGCGTTTTCCCCCTCGGCCGGGCGATCGGGTGATGGTGATCGGGGCCGGCATCATCGGTTTGCTGACGGTGATGGTGGTGCACGCCCTCGAGCCCCAAGCGGAGATCACCGTCTTAGCGCGCTATCCTCATCAGCAACAGATGGCGGAGAAGCTGGGCGCCCGCCATCTGCTCTCCCGCGCCGACTATGCGGCCGTGGCCCGCATCACCGGCGGCAAGTTCTTCTCAGCGCCACTCAACCGTGGGGTGGTGGTCGGCGGCTTCGATTTGATCTACGACTGTGTCGCCGATCCGCGCACCACCAACAACGCTCTGCGCTGGGTACGGGCCGGCGGAACGGTGGTCATGATCGGCGCTCACATGGCTCCCATGCCCAAGGTGGACCTCACACCGATTTGGTATCACCACGTCAACCTGGTGGGTACCTACGGCCACGGAATGAACAACTGGAACGGCGTCCACAAACATACCTACGAATGGGTGTTCGATTTGTTCCGTCAGGATAAACTCGAAATTAATGGATTGATCACCCATCGTTTTCCCCTGCGAGATTACAAAGAAGCCATTCGGGTGGCCACAGCCAAAGGTCGCGAGAGAGCCATCAAGGTGATCCTCGTGAACGACGCCTAGGACGCACAAGCCGCCTGGAAACAGGCGGCTTGTCTTTTTGAGAGCGGGTGATGGGATTCGAACCCACGATATCTTGCTTGGGAAGCAAGCGTTCTACCACTGAACTACACCCGCCCGCTGCACGTTGAGATTATAGCCAGCATGATGAGGCCTGTCAAGCGCCGCGGCCGAGCAATTGATTGGCCAACGAACGCAACGCTTCCCCCGCCTCCCCTTGGGGCTCGGCCCTCCGCAAGTGATCCAACGCCCGAGCGGTCATCTCCTGTGCCGCTTCCTGCGCCGACTTGCGGGCGGATTCGGCCTCGAGCAGCGCAGCCATCTCCCGAACTTCCTCGGCCCGGATCGCTCCCTGACGCCATCGCCGGGCAAACGATCCGTTCTTCTCCAACCCGAACAGCACCGGCAAGGACTTCTTGCCCTCCACCAGGTCGCTAACGGTCGATTTCCCCGTCAGGGCCTCATCGCCCCAGATGCCCAAGAGGTCGTCCTGGATCTGGAACGCCAACCCCAGGAACTGCCCAAATGCCCGGTAATGTTCCTGGCGCTCTGGGTCGGCATGCCCTAAGAGGGCTCCCATGTGGCAACATGCCGCAATCAGGGCTGCCGTCTTGCCGCTAACCATTGGCCAATAATCGTCTACAGCTAAGTCTAGGCGGTCTTGATACAGAATGTCGAGGAACTGACCGCGAGTCAGGTCCAAGCAGCTCTGATGGAGGATATGGACGGCGTTCAGGACTGTCGCTGCAGGATAGGCATTGTTCAGATCGAGCAAGGCTAGATGGGCGAGCACAAACAGTCCGTCGCCTACGTTGATGCCCTGGGCAATTCCCCATCGTTTCCATACGGTCGGCCGGCCGCGCCGCTTATCGCTGTTGTCTTGAATATCGTCGTGGGCCAGGGAGAAGTTATGGATGAGCTCCACCGCTGCTGCAGCAGGCAAGGCCGGTTGCCAATCGGCGCCGCAAGAGGCGGCAGAGAGCAATACCAACAAGGGTCGAATGCGCTTGCCAGTGGATTCTGGGCCGGCCCCTTCCCCCGTCCATCCCATGTGGTAGGTGAGCATGTCGTGGAAGAAGCGGGTGTGCGGTTCGTCTAGGCGCGCCACCTGTTTTTTTAGCTCATGTTCAATAGCAGAAAGCAGGGTGTTTATCAGCATCATTCGATCTCCACAGCGAACAGGATTATCTTCGGCTTGCTAGACGTGCGGCGCGTTGAAGGCCGCGTTGACGCAGGTAACGGTATAGGAATGGGCCGAGCGCAGGGATGGCGTTTCCCAGTTTGGCCAAGAGGCCGCGCGAGACCGGCAGGGTCACTTCTAACGGCTTGCGCTCCATGGCGTGCAAAATGGCTTGCGTCACTTGTTCCACACGCAGCGGTCGCGAGGTGGCAAAGGCCAGCGCCGATTCATCCGGGCGTTGCAATTGTACGTCTAGCATCGGTGTGTCGATCAAATCTGGGCAGATCACTGTCACATGAACCCCTTTCTCGCGCAGCGCAATGCCGGCGGCCAACGAAAATCCTCGGACGCCGAACTTCGAAGCAGTATAGGCTTCCATGCCGGGTATGGGCGCCACGCCTGCTAACGAGGCCATGTTGATGATGTGTCCATGTCCTTGATGGCTCATGATACGGGCCGCCAGATGAGTTCCATAGACGGTGCCCTTCAGGTTGGTATCAATCTGGCGATCGATCTCTTCTCGGGTGGTGTTGAGCAGGAAGGCCGGCAGCACCACGCCAGCAATGTTGAACAGATAATCGAGCCGGCCGAAGAGGTGCAGGGTCTCTCCCAGCAGACGCTCCCACTCTTCGGCCGATCGAATGTCCAGACGGCGCGTTTGGACGGTTTCAGACGATGGAAAGGCAGCCCGCAAAGCCTCTTCCTGGATGTCGGTCAGCATAAGGCGGTATCCTCGCTCGATCAGAGTTGAAGCCAAGTGTTTGCCAACGCCGCTTGCTGCTCCGGTGATCAAGGCAACAGGATTCATGATGAGCACTCTCCTAAACACCGATGGAATTTCTCAGCGAAGAACAGCTTGAACGGCCTGGATGATGCGTTCCTGGTTTGGAATGACAGCATTTTCCAAGGCGCGATTGTAGGGGATGGGCATGTCTAAAGCGGCCACCCGTTGGGGTGGGGCTTTGAGCTGATGCCAGGCAACTTGCCCAACGCGAGCGATGCACTCGGCCCCGAAGCCGGCGGTCAGAGGACCACCTTCGACAACCACTAAGCGCCGGGTCTTGAGCGCCGAGCGCAGGATAGTGTCCCAATCGCAGGGGGCTAGGGTGCGAACGTCCACAACCTCGGCAGAGATGCCCTGGGTGGTCTCTAGTTGGGTGGCTACTTCTAGCGCCAGGGGGACCATGGCACCCACGGCGACCAGAGTGACATCTTGACCGGAGCGTTTTATGTCGGCAACGCCGATCGGCGCCAGGTATTCTCCTTCTGGGATCGAGCCGGTATCAGCGTAGAGCAGTTTGTTCTCGAAGAACACCACGGGGTTGTTGGAGCGGATAGCCGACTTGAGCAGCCCTTTAGCGTCGTAGGCGGTGCCGGGGGCGATCAAGATCAGGCCGGGGATGTGCATCAGCCAGGCTTCTAGGCTTTGGCTATGTTGGGCGGCCATGCCGATGCCACCGCCGCCTGGAGTGCGCACTACCAGCGGTAGAGCATATTGGCCTCCGGACATGAAGCGCAATTTGGCGGCCTGGTTGACCAGCGGATCCATGGCACAGGTGAGGAAATCGGAGAATTCGATCTCGGCTACTGGGCGCATGCCGGTCATGGCGGCGCCCACGCTGGAGCCGACGATGGCGTATTCGCTGATGGGGGTATCGATCACCCGCTGGGGGCCAAACTCATCCACCAAGCCGGCGGTCACGGCGAAATAGCCGCCGGCCCGCACGTCTTCACCGATCACGTACACACGCTCATCGCGGGCCATTTCTTCGGCCAGGGCTTCCCACAAGGCGGTGGAGACGCTGACTTTTCGCGTAGCCGGATGGCTTTCGATCGGGCGGTAGAGTGTGGCCGGCTCAGGGGCATAGAGGCTGGCGATCATGTGCTTCATCTCCGGCTCGGGATCGGCCCGGGCTTGGACCACAGCCTGCTCCACAGCCTGATGAGCCTGCCGACGGATGGCGAGGCAATCGTCTGCAGAGAGCAGTCCTTCTTCTTGTAGACGTTGTTCCCAACGAGTAATGGGGTCATTTGCTTTCCAAGCAGCGATCTCCTCCTCGGTCCGGTAGCGAGCCGTTTCGCCCTCAGTATGGCCACTCCAGCGATAGGTGATCGCTTCGATCAGGGTAGGGCCCTCACCTCGGCGGGCGCGCTGGGCGGCCTCTTGGACGGTTTGGTAGACAAGCCAGACATCGTTGCCGTCAATCGTCACCCCAGGCAGGCCATGGCCACGGGCGCGATCGGCCAGGTGTTCTAGCCGGGTATGTCCTTTGAGTGGGGTGAATTCGGCGTAGTGATTGTTTTCTACAAAGAACAGGGCCGGCAGGTCGAATACGGCGGCAAAGTTCAGTGCTTCGTGGAACATGCCTTGGGCGGTTGCGCCATCGCCGAGGAAAGCAAGGGCGATTTGAGAGCTGCGGCGCAAGCGGGCGGAGAGCGCGGCGCCGACGGCAATCAACGATGAGGCGCCGACGATGCCATTGGCTCCGAGCGCGCCGATGCGGGCATCGGTGACGTGCATGGTTCCGCCTAGGCCATGGCACAGGCCGGTGGCTTTGCCCAACAGTTCCGCAACCATGGCGTTCAGGTCGGCGCCGCGCGCAAGCATGTGTCCATGGCCGCGGTGTGTGGTGGACATGTAATCGTCCTCCTGCAGGGCGAAGCAGGCTCCTACGGCGCAGGCTTCTTGCCCGATTGAGAGGTGAAGCGCTTCGGTGGGCAGATGGCCGGCGGCGAATTCGCGTGCCATGGCTTCTTCAAAGGCTCGGATCAGGTGCATGCGGCGCAACATTTCCACTTTTAGGGCGCTCTCTTCGGTCGGTAGGGAGGGGGCTTGGGGAGCGGGCGGTGCAGAGGGTTGGGCTTCGATCAGGGGAATGGATATCGGGGAGAGCGACGGGGGTGTGGTCAGGGCTCGGCGTGGCTTCCAGAATCGTTCCCACCATCGTGGGCGGCGAGAGGCGATGGGTTTCTGTGGAGGGAGCAGCGCCGACTCGCCGATCTCGTGCAGGATCTGGGGATAGCGCTCGAACACAGGAGTGAGGGCCGGCAGCAGGGTGAGGGCTTTGGGAACTGAGCCGCGGGCAATCACCTTACGGGTGGCGATGGCTTGAGGGACGTTAACACGCCCTAGCCAGAAGAGATGGGCTGTGTCGGCCGATTGGGTCATCTCTACATCGGGGGAGAGATCGCATGGGCCGAGGTAGACGACAATCGGAGGGTTACGCAGGTCCACGGTGATCTCGGCTTGGGGGTCGGTGAATACGAACCGTACAATCAGCCGGCTTTGGAGTAGTTTTTCGCTCAACTGTGGGTCGCTGCGCACGCGATCAAACAGGGCGCCTAAGACTCGGTATAGGTGTTCGGCGTCTCGAAAGGTGGACATGGTCTTCTCCGGAGGAGGGTGGCTGAGAAGCTTTTGTAGAGTGTATCATCAAATGATGCGGAAGCGAAGTTAGAGGATAAACATGGTTTTGTTTATGATGAGGTCTGTGCTCGTGGGCTATGGCATAATTAATTTATGTTACCCGAACAGCCCATCGGTGTGTTTGATTCAGGGGTTGGTGGTTTGTCGGTCTTGCGCGCAATTCGACAGATCTTGCCGGCTGAGGAGGTGATCTTCTTTGGCGATCAGGCGCATGTGCCCTATGGGTCGCGCCCGCTGGAGCAGGTGCGTCATTTCTCCGAGGCGATCGCGCGCTGGTTGTTGGACGAAGGGGCGAAGTTGATTGTAGTGGCTTGCAACACCGCCTCAGCGGCAGCGTTGCGGTTTCTGCGCGAGACCTTTCCCCAGGCGAAGTTTGTTGGCATGGAGCCGGCGGTGAAGCCGGCGGCCGAGCAGACACGCAGCGGCGTGGTCGGCGTGTTGGCTACGCCGGCAACGTTTCAAGGCGCCCTGTATGCTTCTGTGGTGGAGCGCTTCGCCAACGGTGTGGAGATTTTGCAGGATACTTGCCCGGGCTTGGTGCACGTGATCGAGCAGGGCAACCTGGACGGTGAGGCGCCGCGCCAGATCTTGGAGCGAGCTTTGCGCCCGATGCTGGCGAGGAACATGGATACGGTGGTGTTGGGATGCACTCATTATCCGTTTGTGATCCCGCTCATTCAGGAGATCGTGGGAGAGACGGTTCGGGTGATCGATCCGGCCCCGGCGGTGGCGCGGCAGGTGGAGCGTCTGCTGGAAGCGGAGGGGTTGAGGAATCGTTCGTCGGGCCGCGGGCACGTTCGATTCTTTACGTCGGGCGAACCGCAGGCGTTGCAGGCGTTGTTGCCGCGCTTGTTGGATGAATCGGGATCGGTGGAGCGATTGGTTTGGGAGGGTGAGTCCCGCTTGGTCAGGCCGTGAGCGAGACGGTCTGCCAGCCTTTGGCGTGGTAGTGCAGGGTGAAGGTGACCTTCGGCTTGGGGCCTTCGAAATCCACGTGGACGATGCCAACGTTGGGGAAGGCGCGGTAGAAGTGACGTCGCTGTTGGGAGAGCCACGGCGAGCGAATGGGAAGGTAGCCGAAGCTAAGCCAGACGCTGCGCTGTTCGAAGGGGGAGGCGCAGAATTCGGCAATCGGGATGTGTCGCCCAGTGGGGCTTCGTAGTTCGGCGGTCACGGCATGGCTGGAATGAAGGTCGCCAGCCAGGATGTAGACCCCTTCAATTTCGTGCCTGGCCAGGAATTCGAGCAAGCGCTCGCGCTCGGCTGGGAAGCCCGACCAGCGATCGTGGGCGATGTCGAAGAAGAAGGGATGGAGTAGGGAGCAGGAGGAGACCAGGAATTTGACCGGGTAGTTGTCTTTGACGTTGTCTAGCCACTCGAACAGGGCGCGCCATTGGCCTTCGCCGAGCAGGATGCGGTAGGGAGGCCCAACACGCATGGTGCGCGTGTCGAGCATGAAGAAGGCTGCAGCACCCACGTAGAAGGCGTAGGCAAAGGAAGCTGGGTCGTGGGGTTGGAAGATCACCTCGCCTAGGGCATCGGTGTGGAAGGGGATGAGCAGATCGGGGGCGTGCATCATTTGGTGTTCTTCGTAGGCTTTTAGGGCGGCACGCACGCGATCGGGGAACAGGTTGCGCTCTTGGGGTGGATAGCCTTTGATGAGGCGCAGAAGGGTGTCGGTGATGGGGATGTCGGCCCATTGGCGGGAGGGGTCGCGCCAATGCCAGTCGTTGTCTACTTCGTGATCGTCCAGGGTCATGAACAGGGGTAGGCGGGGCAGGAGTTCTCGAATGGCCGGGTGCGACCAGGTGTGAGCGTATACGGCCCGATAGTCGTCCAGGGTGACCGCTACTCGGCCGAGTCCGTTGCCATGAGCCGCATCGGCGTAAATTTGATCGCCCAGGAAGAGTCCGAAGCGCAGGTCTTCGGTCTCGATCAGGCGGCGCAGGTAGTCAAAGGTCTGGCCGCCGTGTTCATCTGGAGGAAGGTAACACGAGCCGAAGGCAAAGGCGAAGGATTGGCGTTGGCCTGGGGGTGGGAAGGTGCGGAAGGGGTAGAAGCGATCGGGAGGCGGGGGCGAATCGCTCAGGCTAACGGCATAGGAGTAGGGGGTATCGGGCTGCAGGTCGTGCAGGGGGAGGACGCCGGCGTAGCCGTTGGCCGGCAGCAGGTCGGTTACGCCGACCAGGCGGGCGTTGGCGAGGTCGTTCCGGTCGGCCAGCCAGCCGTAGAGGCGGGCCGGCCCATCGGCGCGGGCCCAGATCTTGGCCGATTGGTGTGATAGGGCGCCGAGGATGGGGCCGAGAAGGAGCGAGGAGGGCATGGCGGTCGGGTTGTCAAGCAGGGTAGACGAGCGGGAGTGCTGCGAAGGGATCGGACGTGGCTCCGACGGCAGTTTATTGCACGCTGAGCAGGGTTTGGCGCTGTTCAACTGTGTCGCCCGGCTTGACGCGTACTCGCACCACGGTGCCGGCCCGCGGCGATTTCAGCTCGTTTTGCATCTTCATCGACTCTAAGATGACCAGCACCTGTCCTTTGGTTACCGCCTGACCTTCTTGCACAGGGACGGAGACCACCAGGCCGGGCATAGGGGCCTTTAGGTGGAATTCGTTGCTCTCGGCTGCGCCACGGCCGCCGGCCATGCGCAGGCGCTTTTCGCGCTCGTCTTCCACGGTCATCACGTATTGACGGCCGCGCATTAATACTTGCCAGCCCTCTTCGGTCTCGTAGACGAAGGATTCGTAGGATCTGCCATCTAAGATCAGCGAATAGATCGGTTGACCGCTGATGGAGACAAAATCCACGTGTTGGGTTCGACCGTCGATCAGGATGTGATGTTCGTCTACGATCTCAATCCGATATTCTCGTCCGTTGATGCTCGTGATGTATTTCATCGTTCACCTTTGGGAGAAAGACGTGGATTATCGTTGCAAACGTTCCCAGCGGCCGAGCCATTTCCAGTTGCTGGTATCGCGTGCGCCGCGACGAACGATCTGGGCGGAGCGTTGTGTTTGTTGATGGGCCACCAGGGTGCCAATGATAGCTGCAATTTCTGGAAGGTATTCTTTATCTTCTTCGGGGTCGGTCATGGCGAAACGCTCTTCGACAAAGCGGGTGTCGTATTGGCCGGCCAAGAAGCGGGTGGAGTCCATCAAGCTCTGGTGGAAGGGGATGTTGGTTCGGACGCCCACGATGCGATATTCCTCTAGGGCGCGACGCATGCGCAAGATGGCCTGGGCGCGGGTCTCGCCCCAGACAATCAGCTTGGCGATCAGTGGGTCGTAGTAGGGGGTGATCTCCGAGCCGGCAAATACGCCGGTGTCCACCCGCACCCCGGGGCCGGTGGGGATGATCATTTGGGTGATGCGACCGGTGGAGGGGAGGAATCCGTTGTATGGGTCTTCGGCGTTGATGCGGCATTCGATGGAAGCACCGGTGAGTTTGATGTCTTCCTGGCGGTAGGAGAGCGGACGGCCACGGGCGATGCGGATCTGCTCTTTGACGATGTCAATCCCGGTCACCATCTCGGTGATGGGATGCTCTACTTGCAGGCGGGTGTTCATTTCCAGGAAGTAGAAGTTTTTGTCTTTGTCGACCAGGAATTCGATGGTGCCGGCGTTGAGGTATTCCACGGCTTGAGCGGCCTTGACGGCTACAGCGCCCATGCGTTGTCGCAGGTCTTCGTCCATGATCGGCGAAGGGGTTTCTTCGACCAGTTTCTGGTGGCGTCGTTGTAGGGAGCAGTCGCGTTCGCCCAGGTGGATCACGTTGCCATAGGCATCGGCCAGGATTTGGAACTCGATGTGGCGCGCGCCTTCTACCAGCTTTTCCAGGTAGACGTTTCCGTCGCCAAAGGCGGCTTCGGCCTCGCGCCGTGCGGCAGCCAGCAGAGTCGGCATCTCTTCTAGCGAGCGCACTTCGCGCATGCCTTTTCCACCACCGCCAGCGGTGGCCTTGATCAACAGGGGGAAGCCGATCTTGGGGGCAATGGCCAGCAACTCATTGTCGCTCAGGTTGCCCACGTCTTCGGTGCCCGGCACGACCGGCACGCCGGCCTTGGAGACGGTGGCCCGCGCCACGGCTTTGTCGCCCATGGCGGCAATGGCCGAGGGCTTGGGACCGATGAAGGTGATGCCGGCATCGGCGCAGGCCTGGGCGAATTCCTCGCGCTCGGCCAGGAATCCATAGCCGGGGTGAATGGCATCGGCACCCGATTTGCGAGCGATATCGATCAGCTTATCGATCCGCAGGTAGGAATCGCGTGACGGGGCCGGCCCGAGGAAGTAGGCCTTATCGGCATAACGGACGTGCAGCGCCTGGCGGTCTACCTCGGAATAAACGGCAACCGTCTCAATTCCCAACTCGCGGCAGGCGCGGATGATGCGAATGGCGATCTCGCCTCGATTAGCTATCAGAACTTTGGTGACCATAGGGCTCTCCGTAGGCAACTGATTACAAGGGAATGTTGCCGTGTTTCTTGGGCGGGTTGGAATCGCGCTTGTTGCTGAGCATCTCCAGGGCATTGATCAGGCGCGGACGAGTCTCGCGGGGCTCGATCACGTCGTCCAAGTAGCCGCGTTCGGCCGCCACGTAGGGGTTGGCAAATTTGCAGCGGTACTCTTCCACCAACTCCGCCCGTCGTTTGACGGGGTCTTCTGCCTTCTCCAATTCACGGCGGAAGATAATGTTCACCGCCCCTTCAGGGCCCATCACCGCCAGCTCGGCGTTTGGCCAAGCCACGTTGAAGTCGCCGCGGATATGCTTGCTGGACATCACGTCGTAGGCGCCGCCGTAGGCTTTGCGGGTGATCACAGTCAATTTGGGGACGGTCGCTTCGCAGTAGGCATAGAGCAACTTGGCGCCGGCGCGGATGATGCCGCCGTGCTCCTGCACCGTGCCGGGCATGAAGCCGGGCACATCCACAAAGGTGACCAGAGGGATGTTGAAGGCGTCGCAAGTGCGCACAAAACGAGCGGCTTTCTCGGAGGCGTCAATATCCAATACCCCTGCCAACACGGCCGGCTGATTGGCCACGATGCCCACGGCGTGTCCCCCCAATCGGGCGAAGCCCACCACAATGTTCGGGGCGAAGGACTCGTGGATCTCGAAAAATTCGCCGTTGTCCATCACGAGCTGAATGACGTCTTTGATGTTATACGGTTTGACCGGGTCGTCGGGGATGATGGTGTCGAGGGCTTCTTCTTCGCGCAGCGGGTTGTCGCCGGTGTCTACAAACGGCGGGTCTTCCATGTTGTTTTGGGGCAGATAGCTGAGCAGCTTGCGGATCAGGTAGAGGGTGTCGGCCTCGGTGTCGGCAGCCACATGGCATACGCCTGACTTCTCGGCATGAACGGCTGCTCCGCCCAGTTCCTCAAACGTGACTTCTTCATGGGTGACAGCTTTTACCACATCCGGGCCGGTGACGAACATATACGATGAGCCGCGCACCATGAAGATGAAATCGGTCAGCGCTGGGGAATACACGGCGCCGCCGGCGCATGGGCCCATGATGGCCGAGATCTGAGGGATCACGCCGCTGGCCAGCGTGTTGCGCAAGAAGATGTCGGCATAGCCGGCCAAGGAAACCACCCCTTCTTGGATGCGTGCACCCCCTGAGTCGTTCAAGCCGATGATCGGGGCCCCGTTCTTCATGGCCATATCCATGATCTTGCAGATCTTCTCGGCATGGACCTCGCCCAAACTGCCTCCCAGCACGGTGAAATCTTGGGAAAAGACGTATACCAAGCGGCCATCGATCGTCCCCCAGCCGGTGACGACCGAATCGCCCGAATACACCTGTTGATCGAGGCCGAAATCGCGCGTGCGATGGACGACGAAGCTGTCAATCTCACGAAACGAGCCTTTGTCGAGCAGGAGGTCCAAGCGCTCGCGCGCCGTCAGCCGGCCCTTCTTGTGTTGGATTTCGATGCGTTCTGGCCCGCCGCCCAAACGAGCTCGGGCTTTGCGTTCACGAAGTTCTTGGATTCGAGTCTGATTGCTCATAATTTTCCCTTCGGCAGAAGTAGCGAGCGGTTGTGGGATGGAGGAGATTATAGACGATTCCGATGGCAATCACGAAGGTGAAAGTGGCCAGAAACGGCCAGTTGGGGAAGGCCGATCTGAACCACATTCGATCCAGCCAATACCACGCTAGGTATCCGAACAAATAGACGGCCATCCAACGGCGAGCTTGCTGATCCCGACGACGAATGCGCTGCCAGAGCAGCCAGCCCCCGATTGTCCAGAGCGCACCGGTGATTGCGAGGTAGAGGGGTCCTGGCCGTTTCGCAACCTCAGCGAGGATGGGCCAGCTCAGTAGAGAGGTGCCGAGCCGGATGGCGTTCCATGCCGTAAGGCATAACACCATCCCTAGCAAGATCGTTACAGGGAGAGGGCGTCTGCTCATGGAGAATAACGTAACAGTTCTTTTTTGCCGAACCTGCCAATTTTCTCAGACCACTCGTCGAATTGGCCTTGGTAGGGCATTTGTTGGAGGATATTGGGATTGGCGAAGATATAATCCAAGCCGATGCGTTTCAGGTAAGCATCGGCATGGCCGGCCTGCAGAGCTAAGAAGTAGGGATAGCTGTTGATCAGGCCGTCCATGTTCACAATGGTGCGGCCGCGGATGAAGTATCCCACATTCCCACCGCCGGTCATGCCGATCAGCGCGCCTTCTTCGGTGTTGGCCTCGAGGAATGGCAGCACGTCCATATATGCGCTCAGGCTGTGGTTCGTTTGCCAGGGCATGCGTTGGATCACCATGGTGGCGAAGGAGAGGAAGTAGTAGAGCATCACAGCGATGGTCATCAGCCAGGGCATGCGGCCTAGGGGCCATCGGGCAATTCGGCTCAGCTTGCTTTGTGGAGCCCGATCGAGCTTGTGCAGCAGGCGCATTACCAGGTCGTATAGCAGTGCGCCGAGCAGGGCCACCAGTAACATCTGCGCCACCCAATACCAGTCCTTATCGCCGGCGTAGCCCTGGCCGCGGTAGTAAAACATCTGCACCACCGAGCCGGCCAGCAACAGAGGCAGCCCCATGGAGGTGGCGGCACGTTTGGCCCGCAATATGCGTGTAGCCAAGAGAAGAGATGAGATGACAATGACCAAACCTATTGCTAGCCAAAGGTGGTTTCCCAGCAACCCGCTGATCTTGGCCAACAGGGACGTTATTGGGCCCCACGCGTTTATTCCTTCCATCGGTTCCAATCCGAGAAAGCCAGAGAGCGATTGGATGGGCTTGCCGTAGACCGAACCTTCCAACGCACCCCCCCAGTGCTTGATCTGGCCGCTGATCGGCATAAATGTGCCGAATAGCAGTCGGTTGAGCACCATATAGGCAGCCAGCGATCCGCCTAGGATGCCGTAGTAGTAGATGCTCTCGCGGACGATCGATCGCCAATCTAGAGAAAGATCTCCGCTCCGGCGGCTGGCTGCCAACCGGACGATCCCGGTCCCGAGGAGCACCAGCCCAGCATAGATCAGGAGGGCGCTTCGCGGCAACCCTGGAAGCTGGTTGCCGATCAACAAGCCGATCATCAGCCCAGACGTGATGGCGCTGCCCAACAGCGAGACGCCAGCCAACCGCAGCAAAGCGGCTGGCAGGGGCGCGGAGAAGGGGCGATATTGCCCGAAGAGGTAGAACAACGCCACATGGATCGCCGTCCCCAGGCCGGCCAGTATGACGCCCGTTCGGGCATAGGTGAAGTAGGCCGGCAGGCCCAACCGCAATGCCAGGCTGAGGAAGGCTGCGCTGACCAACACCACCACATCGAGCATCAAGCGGCTGCGCATCGGCGTGCCGCGCAATACGATCCACGCGCCGGCCAGGAAGGTGAGGAAGACCGTATCGAGGCGACTGAACGTCACGGCGGTGGCCAGCAGGCCCAGGGTCAGAGCTTGACGCGCCGAGAGCGGCCGCTCGGGTGTGAGGCGAGATAGGGCGAGCAGGAAGGCGCTCAGGGTGAGAGCGGTCAGTCCGGTCTCCAGACCAAATTGGGTGACGCGGACGTGAATCGAGTAGTCGAACACCCAGTACGAAGCGGCCAGGATGGCTGCCGGCATGGAGAGAGTCTGCCGCACCAGGCGAAAGATCAGCACGCCCGTCCAGGCGCTGATCAGGCCGGTCGCCAGGAGCAGGATGCGCAGAGGGAGCACTAGATCGAAGCGCGCTAAGGCGAAGATCGGGACGCACACCAACATCCACAGGGGATGGTAGCCGTTGGTGGGGTTGATCCCATCGAAGGTGGAGCCGCGGCCTTCGACGATGTTCTGGGCCACTTTGAAGTAGTAGTAAGCATCGTCTCGGACGAACCAACGCTCGCCGAAGTTGTAGCGATCGGAGAGGGCGGCGTAAGTATACAGGGCCAGGACAATGGCCAGGAGGGCGATTTCGAACAGGCGATCTCGGTTCATGGAATGTCGAGGGTGATCTTGCCGAAGTTTTGGCCTTTCCACAGGCGCTCTTGGGCGGCAGCAGCCTCGTGGAGCGGAAAGGTGGAGTCGATCACCGGCCGAAGTGCGCCGGATGTGACCAGGTTCATCACAGTGGTGAAGTCTTTGTGATGGCTCATGGTGGAGCCGATGATGGAGAGGTGGCGGGCAAAGATGTAGCGGTTATCGATCTCGAAGCGTGGGCCGCCGCTGTTGCCGACGGTGAGCAGGCGCCCGCCCTTTTTCAGACATCGCAGGGAGTGCATGAAAGTGGCGCCCACGTTGTCCACCACCAAGTCTACGCCGCGCTTTTCGGTGGCCAGGTAGACAGCTTTTGACCAGTCTTCGTGTTGGGAGCGGTCAATGGTCAGATCGGCGCCCAGGGCCTGGGCCTTAGCCAGCTTTTCGGCGTTGGAGCCGACGACGATGACCCGCGCGCCGGCCAGTTTGGCGATCTGGAGACTGGCGGTGTTCACGCCGCCGCCGGCTCCCACGATCAGCACCAGTTCGCCGGCTTGAAGCCGGCCGCGGGTGATCAGGGAGTGCCAGGCCGTCTGATACACCAGGGCAGCGGCAGCTGCCTGGTGGACGTCGAAGTTCGCGGGCAGTTTGTAGATCTGACGGATGGGCACGCAGACATATTGGGCATAGGTGCCGCGCACCGTTTCGCCGAGCAGGTGCCAATTGCGGCACATGTTGTCCCAGCCGCTCAGGCAGAAGTCGCAGTGGCCGCATCCGAGGTTGGCGTTGATCACCACCCGGTCGCCTATTTGTAGGTCGGTGGGTTGCTCAGGAAGTGGGAGGATGGCTTCGATCACGCCGGCGCCGTCGGCGCCGTTGATGTGAGGTAGGTCCAGTTTTAGACCGGGCCAGCCGTTGCGCACCATCACGTCCATGCGGTTGAGAGCAGCAGCCCGCAGACGAACCAGCGCCTGGCCAGGTTGCGGTTCTGGGGTAGGGAAATCGGTATACTCCAAAACTTCTGGCCCGCCGTGCTGGCGGAAGAGGACAACTTTCATGGGCTTCTCCTTTTCGATCCATTTTTTCGGGCGATCACGGTCAGGGAGCCGTTATCGCTGTAGATGCTGAAGCGGTTGAGCAGGTTGAGGAGCGATTGGAGCGGACCGCGCAGGTTGGGGGGGAAGCCGAACAGGCGACGGAATAGAAAGCCGAGGGTGGCATATTGGCCGGCGCGGGTGATTTCGAGCACCTCCCAGTTGCGAGCTAAGGCGCGGCGAATGGCGGCCGGGGACCAGTAGAAGACATGCTCTGGCAGTTTGAAGGAGACCCAGCGCCTACCCGAGAGGCGCGCTAGCAGGCTAGTGGGGTCGGGGGTGGTGATGGCCAGCAGGCCACCGGGTTTCAAGATGCGCCACACCGCTTGGAGCCACTCTAGCGGGCGGTAGATGTGTTCAAAGGTGTCGAAGGCCACCACAAGATCGAATGTTGCGGGCGGATAATCGGCGGTTTCGATTACGCCCTGGCGGATGCGTTCCCCAAATCGTTGACGGGCTATGTGGACGATGTATTTGGAGGGGTCTAGGCCGTAGACATCGTAGCCTTTGGCCTGGGCAGCTTCGAGGAAGAAGCCAGCGCCGCAGCCGATATCGAGCACTTTGCCGGGCGCCTGGTGCTTGAGGATTTGATCGAGGCGACGCGAGAAGGTTTTGATCCAGTTCGAGCGAGCTTCGAGATATTCGTCGTAGCCGCGGCCGGCAACCGGCGAGGTGAAGTATTCTTGGTCACTGTAGAGGTTCAAGATGGCCGATTCGCTCAGGCGTGGGGAGAGGAAGAGCAGGCCGCACCCCGGGCAGGAGACAATGCGGTAAGGTGGAAACTCGTGGCGGGGGATCGGTTCGAGGTCCGGGCCGCATAGGGGACAGGAAGCGGGTTCGAGGTCCTCGAGGGGCAAAGCGGGGGGCGAGAGGGGCGCGTCGGGAGGGGTCATTTCTTGGGTCCTGAGGAGTTTTCTTGGTCGTAGCGTGCAAAAGCGGCCATGATAATTTTGTTGAGTTGGATCAAGGAGACGATAACCAGCAGGATGCCCAGGAACAGGATCAGCCAGTTGCGCAAAGGGAGGGGGAAGAATTGAAGCAGTACGAGATAGAAAAATTGTTTGGCGAAGCCTGGAGGGATGACCGGGGTGAGCAATTTGGCAAAGCCGACACCCGTGAGGAAGATGCCCAGCGCCAGCAGCACCATCCAGGTTTTAGCCATCAGGCTGGGATTGAGCCAGCGCCAGAAGGAGGTTCGGTAGAAGATGGCCAAGGTGTCGAGGAACATGGTGAACATGGCCGATAGATTTATCCGTCCCAGCCGGCCCATCCGATGGTAGGCAACTTGAACGGGTTGCTCGACGATGCGGTAGCCAAAGCGCAAGGCGGCCACGAGCAGTTCCAGATCGAAGGCGAAGCGACGTACCGAGACGCGCGGGATGGCGTTGACCAACACTTCGCGACGGAAGAGCTTGATGCCGGTCTGGGTATCGGAGACGGAGAGGTCGAACAGGAACGCCACCAACATCTGGTAAAGGCGACTCAGCCCGCGACGCAGGGCGGGAAACTCGTTGACTTGCTTGTATTTCACTCCGATGACCACGTCGGCCTGGGTTTCGTCCATCACGCGCAGCAGGTGAAGCAGGTTTTCGGGGGCGATCTCTAGGTCGGAGTCGAGGAAGGCCACTCGGTCGGCTGAGGTGAATTCGAAGCCGCGAAACAGACTGGCGCCTTTGCCGCGGTTGATCTCGTGGCGGACAACGTACACCGGACGTCCTTCGCTGGCGGCGCGTTGGCTTTCGGCGAAGGTGTTGTCGGTGGAGCCGTCGTCAACGACGACGATCTCGTAGCGCAAGCCCTCCAGCGCTTGACAGACCAGGCCGATGTTGCGGTAGATGTGCGCGCCTTCGTTGTAGGCGGGCAGGATCACCGAGAGATCGAGCGCAGGAACAGAGGAATCGGGCATGGAAGAAACCCTAAGGGAGGATCAGGGTGACTTCGTTGGAGGTGATGGTGGTGCGTCCGAGGGCGTCTACCAGGTTGGCCTGGGCGTGCAGTTGGGCATGGCAGCGGTAGCGCCCGGCCGGCAGGTCGAGGTGGATTGCGCCGCTGGTTGCTGGAGGGACGATAGAGAGCGATCGAGGGGCGAGGGGTTGGTAGAGGGCGTCGTTCGGAGAGAGGGTAGGGTCATCGGTGAACAAGAAGGCGTCGAAGAAGATGGAGGTGAAGCGGTTGAGAGGCTCGTTGTAGGGGCGGGCGATCGTGGCCCGAATGATCTCGCCGTTTGGGAAAGGACCAAGGCGTTCCCAGGTCCATTGGTTCAGCAGGTCCGCTTGGGGTGTGGCGAAGGGAGCGGTTACGCCGTTGACGGTGAGGTAAGGCGGGGAATGATCGGCAACGCGCTTGAAGGTGCGCGCCCAGACGTAGAGGGTCGGCCCCTGGAACGGCGAGGGGAATTCATCGCTCAGGAAGTGGCTGCCATAGGAGTCCATCATAAACCCTTGGCCGGTCCAGTCGGGAGCAAAGTTGATTTCCATGTGCCAACCAACGGAGCCGGTCATCTCTTCGGCTTGGCGGTAGAGGAAGTTGGTTGTCTGGCGGTCGCAGAGCAAGGTGAGAGCGTCGGCGCGACCGGCCGAGAGTTCCCAGCGGAGCCGAGGCGAGCTTTGGACGGTGAGGTGGAGCGCTGTCACCTGACAGGCAGCGAGGTTGCGGGCTTGGTCGTCTAGCAAGAAGCGGTCGAAGAAGCGACCTTCGATCAGAATTCCGGCGGGGAAGCAGCGTTGTAAGCCCTGGCGCAGCGCCTGACGCTCTGAGCGGGCATGAAGTGTTTCTCGATCGAGGACAATGATCCAGCGTTCCTGATTGGTCCACTCCTGAAAGATGGCCGGGAGCACTTGGTGGAGCGCCAAGCGGCGATGGGCGCGTTCAATTTGATCGCCTGACAGGTGTTTGAGCAGGAAGAGTTCGATCGACTGACGTTCGTTGTTGAGCGGCTCGTCGGCGCCGGGCACCACAGCCAATACCATCAAGGTCGATGTGTCAGTGATAGTGGCTGCAATCTCACCGATCTCGCGGCGCATTTGTCGATCGGGCGGGTCAGCGACTTCGTTGAAGTAGATGTAGAAGTTGGTCAGCCCAAGCCAGACCAGGAATGTCAATCCTGGGATCGCCAGAAAGGGCCGCAACAACGGGGCGGTTATGTGGCGCAGTTCTTGCCAGAACACAAAGAGGCCTAAGGCGCTCAGGCCGTAGATGGCCGGCAGAGCCGGATAGTACACCCGTCCTAGCGGCGAGTGGGTGAGGATAGGAACGGGTAGGATCACCAAGAACGCCCAGACAAGCAACCATCGTGCTATGCGCTCGCGCACGTACATCAGGGAGGTGATGGTTCCTAGCGCCAACCAGGGGAGCAAGGCAGCGTTCAGCAGTGGGCCCTCGCGATTGTACAAGAAATCAGGCCATCCTTGCACGAACCACGAGGAGAGTATATCTTGAGTGTTTCTTCCCAAGGTGAAGAGCCAGTTTTGCTCCCAGCCTTTTTGATCGAGGGCGTAGTAGCTCAGGCGGCTGAAGAAGTAGGGGATCAGGACAGGCAGCACGAGCGCACCGGGGGTGAGTAGCGCCGCTAGTGCTTTGGACTGCTCTTGGCTGGGGAGAGAACGCAGCTCGATCCAGGCCAAGATCAGGCAAACGCCGACCATGGGCCAGAGTGTGTCGTAGGTGAGCATGGCCAGGGCGAGCGCCAGGCCGGCCAGGGCGAAGGGCTGCCAAGTGGGTCGCTTGGTATCCGGGGTCGGGGAGAGTCTTTTTTCGATGGCCCAGGCTACAAGAGCAAGCGGCAGGACCGCCCAAAGTTTGACAAAACTCTCCACGTTGGCCAGGCGGCTGGCGCTAATGTCAAAGATCGAGACAGCCAGCAGGTAGGTCGCCAGGCCGGCCAGAGGAAGAGGGCCAAGGCGGCGCAACAGCAGGTAGAAGATCGCCGAAGCCAACACGCTGAGCAGGGCTACCGTGAATCGTGCGGCAAACAGGCTAGGACCGAACAGACGGTGAAAGGGCGTTTGCAGGTAGAAACTGACTGGCAATGCATCGCGGTGGTATTCTCCACTCGGATCGGGTTTGCCGAGAATGCCTAGTTGAACCGCCTCGTGGGTCCATTTGCCCTCATCGCCCTCGATTCCGTAGGGAACGGCGCCCAGCGCATAGAAGCGCCCATAGATGGTGAGGGCGATCAGGAGCAGGAAGAGGGGCGCTTCCCAAGGGGGACGATGGAGAGTGGGTTGCAATTGCCCCAAGAGACGATGGCGTGCTGTCCAGAGCCAGTAGGCCATGCCGAACAGGGAGATGGCATAGAGCAGGGCGCCGACGCGGCGTATTTCCGGCTCGCCCAACGTCCACTGGGCGAGTATGGCCAGGCTAAGGGAGGCCAGCAGAAGCGATCCTTCGGCATGCAGTCGCGAACGGCGGCGCATGGCTATGGCGATCACCGCCAGAGCGATCAAGGCGACTAGGGCGTTGCTGAGGCCGGCGATGGCCTCGCGATGGTCGCGCAGAAAGGCCCGTTCCCAACGTAAGCTGAAGAAGGGGCGTCCTGGATGATAGGGATCGGGCGGGATTTGGCCGGTGAGAGGCGGCGGCGCAAATAGGATGGCGAATAGCAGGATGGAGAGCACTGCTATAGCCAATCCGATCTCCCAGCGGTAGCGCTGCAGAAACGAAGACGGCTCTTGACCAGGCGAAGGAGGGGGTGTTTCTTCCGGCAGCGGCCATCGGAGCAGGCGCGCCCATAGCGTCAGGCCAGTGCTGATCCCAAAGACAAGCAGGGGAAGAAGGTAGCCGAGGATCGAGAGTGTCACTTAGCGCAGTCCTAATTCCATGCGGCTGATTACTAAGCGTTGGATCTCACTGGTGCCCTCGTAAATTTCGGTGATTTTGGCGTCGCGGAAGAAGCGTTCCACCGGCATTTCGCGGCTATAGCCCATGCCGCCGTGAATCTGGACGGCTGCGTGGGCGCAGAACATAGCCGTTTCGGAGGCAAATAGTTTGGCCATCGAGGCTTGTAAAGTGAAACGCTCGCCGGTGGTCTTGGAGCGCTCTTTCGCCATTGCGGCGTTGTATACCAGGAGACGGCTGGCCTCGATGCGGGTCTTCATATCGGCAATCTTGAAGCTGATCCCTTGAAATTCGCCGATCTTATGACCGAACGCCTCGCGCTGCCGAGCATAGTTTACGCTGAATTCGTAGGCGGCTTCGGCGATGCCTAGGGCTTGAGCGCCGATGCCGATGCGTCCCACGTCCAGTACACTCATGGCGATCTTGAAGCCTTCGCCCTCTTCACCCAGGCGATTGGCCACTGGAACGCGGCAGTCTTCGAAGATCAGCTCACTGGTGGCCGAAGCCCGAATGCCAAGTTTGGGTTCTTTTTTGCCGCGGCGAAGGCCGGGGGTGTTGCCTTCGACCAGGAAGGCGGTGATCCCTTTGGCTTTTTTTTCCGGATCAGTCATCATGAAGACCACGATGTAGTCGGCTACCGGGCCGCTGGTTACCCAGGATTTGACGCCGTTCAGGACGTAGTAATCTCCATCTCGGCGGGCGCGGCTGCGCATGTTGGAGGCGTCGGACCCAGAGGAGGGTTCGGTCAGAGAGTAGGCACCGATCGCTTTGCCGGAAGCGACCGGGATGAGGAAGTTCTTCTTTTGTTCATCGGTCCCGAATTGTAGAATGCCGTAGCAGTAGAGAGAGTTGTTCACCGACATGATCACCCCGTGGGCGGCGTCCACCTTGGAGATTTCTTCGAGAGCGAGGACGTAAGACAGGGTGTCTAGGCCGGCCCCGCCGTACTCTTCGGGGACTTCGATGCCCATGAAGCCCATTTCTCCCATTTTGCGAATGGTTTGGTAGGGAAATTCGCCGCTCTCGTCAAACTGGGCGGCAATTGGAGCGATCTCTTTTTGGGCAAATTCGCGGGCAGTGTCGCGGATCAGGCGATGTTCGTCGGACAGGGAAAACAGGGCTATATCGCTCATCAAGGCCCTCCAGGGGAGAGAAGATATACGCAGATTATACCGCTATACGTTCTACAGGTGGATGGCGTCAGGTAGCGCCGCCGACGAAGGCGCGCCTGAGACGGGTAGAGCGGTCTATCCGGCCGCAAGGAACGGTTCTTTTCAGGGGAAAAGGGGGTATACTAGGGCCGGCGGACGCGGTTTGGAAACGATTCCATCTTTTTTTCAAAGGAAAATCTCATGAACTACCGTGTCGAGTCTTTTCTCGCAGCGCGTTTGTTTTTGGTTCCCCAATATGAACAAGGGCGCTCGTTCTTTATTTTCCACCGCTGAGGACGCAGCGGCCACAGAAGGGTGGGCCGGCCTGGAGCGGCGGGAAGCCTGGGATGGTTTCTCAGGGGTTGAGCAGCGATGACCTTGCCGGCCCTGGTGTTTGGTTTGTGGATCGCCCTGGCGTTGGGAGCGTTCTACCACTTCCTACGCAACGGTGGGGGCGGACATTTGCTGACCTATCTGATGGTCAGCCCGCTCGGATTCGTCGCCGGTCATCTGGTGGGCGAGTGGCGCGGCTGGCGATTTTTGGAGGTGGGCCCGCTCAACCTGGGCATGGAGGGGCTGGGAGGCCTGGTGTTGTTGTTGTTGGCCGATTGGCTGTTGCATTTGCCTCCGCGTAGCGTTGAACGAAGGTAGAAGCCCGATCGGCGGTTCAGGATGCGAGTATACTTAGGCCGGTTGAATAGCCCACTGGCCGAATGTGCCTGGTCGGTTGGGCGCATTGCGGTACGTTGACTTGAGGAGAAGTGTTCTATGGCAACGATTAAGTCAATTTATGCTCGTGAGATTTTGGATTCACGCGGGAATCCGACTGTTGAGGTGGATGTCATCTTGAGCGATGGCGCCTTCGGACGCGCGGCGGTTCCTTCTGGAGCGTCTACCGGCGTTCATGAGGCGCTGGAATTGCGCGACGATGATAAGAAGCGTTATGGGGGCAAGGGCGTTCTCAATGCGGTGGGGAATGTAAACGGGCCGATCGCAGCAGCGTTGATCGGCAAGGATGCGTCCGATCAAGAGACAATCGATCGCAGCCTGCTCGATCTGGATGGGACGCCGAACAAGTCAAAGCTGGGTGCAAACGCTATCTTGGGGGTGAGCCTGGCCGTGGCGCGAGCGGCAGCGGCTTCGCAAGGGGCTCCGCTTTACCGCTACCTGGGCGGTCTGGAGGCGAATTTGTTGCCGGTGCCGATGATGAACATCCTGAACGGCGGCGCCCATGCCAATTGGCAAGGGACCGATTTTCAGGAGTTCATGATTGCCCCGCTGGGCGCGCCGAGTTTTTGCGAGGCGCTGCGTTGGGGGAGCGAGGTGTATCAGGCGCTGAAAAGCGTCCTGAAGGAAGACGGTTACAGCACCGGCGTCGGCGATGAGGGGGGCTTTGCTCCGTCTTTCAGGACCAACGAACAGGCGGTGGAGGCGATCTTGAAGGCGATCGAGAAGGCCGGCTATCGCCCAGGCGAGGACATCGCTCTGGCGCTGGATCCGGCGGTCAGTGGAATCTACGAGGACGGCCAGTATCATCTGCGGACGGAGGGACGCAAGGTCTCTTCGGCCGAGCTGGTGGAGTTGTGGAAATCTTGGATCGAGCGCTACCCGATCGTCTCTCTGGAGGATGGCTTGGCGGAGGACGATTGGGAAGGATGGGCCTTGCTCACCCAGACGTTGGGCAATCGGGTGCAACTGGTGGGGGACGATCTGTTTGTGACCAACGTTCAGCGCATCGAGCGCGGCATCCGTGAGGGGTGCGCCAATTCGGTATTGATCAAGCTCAATCAGATCGGTACTCTCACTGAGACTATCGCCGCTATCCGTCTGGCTCGGCAGGCCGGCTGGACGGCTATGGTCTCCCATCGCTCAGGCGAGACGATGGATACGTTTATCGCCGACTTCACGGTGGCCATGCGAACCGGCCAGTTGAAAACCGGTGCGCCCTGTCGCGGCGAGCGCGTGGAGAAGTACAATCAATTGTTGCGCATCGAAGAGGAGCTGGGCCAATCGGCCGCGTATGCCGGCCGATCGGCGTTTGCACGCTAAGGCGGTCCACAGGGACAGGGAGAAACCCTGTCCCTGCTTCTTTTCCTAGCAGGAGTATGGGCTATGACTCGGGCGATCTTGGTGCGTCATGGGTAAACCGAGTGGAATCGGAAGGAGCGCTTTTGGGGAGGGGCGGATATTCCGCTCGTCCACGAACACGATCACTTTTATAGTGTGGATGTCCACACCTTGCGAACCCACGTCCGCAAACTTGGCCCCGTGCTCGTGCTCATCACCTGCCAGAACGCACAGGCTCCAACCAAGGCGCTACTGGGCTTCACGCTGCTGGAAGCGGGTGCGCAGACGGTCATCAACCTCTTGGCTATCCGTTGGAGCATTGAGGTCTTCTTCGAAGATGCCAAGGAGCTGCTGGGTTTAGACCGCTATCCGCTCATGACCGCAGAAGCCATCGTACGCTTCTGGACCTTGATTGCCTGCTTGTCTTGCTTCTTAGGCGAGCAACGGGCTGCCCATGATCACCTGACTGCCTGGGGCGATGCCCGTCGTGCGATTCAGCAAGAGCATCAACAGAATCTCCTATCCTGGCTCCAAACCCAATTCCAGGCCGAGCTCACTCCACAGCAGATTGGCCTGCGGTTGTCCTTATCCAGTGTTAAAGTGCAAGGTAGTGTTAATGCATTTCCCCCAAAAAGCGATTAAAATCCCAATATGTCCGATGACACTCCCTCGTCGCCGGCCCAGCCGTCCTCGTTCGTGGCCCTGTGCGGGCGTATCTTTCACGCCGATCCGGAGTTCTTTCTCCAGGTGGAATACCGCGGCCAGATCATCTATCTCTGCACTGAGGCCTGTTTAGGCGCCTTTCTCTCGGACCCGGCTCGCTTCATTTTCGTCCATCGCAAAACGTTCCAACCGCGTTCCGACGAAGAGTAGCGCAAACCGGCCGGCGTTCAGATTGGCAGCTTGTTGTTCTGAAGACACTCTCTCCCTTACTGTTATTAGGTTAACGATGATGGAACCGCGCAGACCTATCCGATACCAACAGATTGACTTTAGCCGCAACCTGATCCACGAAGGCCATACCATCGTCGAGACGCCGGTCTCGCTCACCGTCAACGGACAGGTGTGGGTCTCGTTCATGTGCACGCCCATCTTGCTGGAGGCGATGGCGATCGGTTTTCTGTTCAACGAAGGCGTGATCGACTCAATGGAAGAGGTGGCCGATGTCCGCCTCTGCGAGCACGGGGACAATGTAGATATCTGGCTCACCCACAGCGCTCATCTCCCTTCTAAATGGACGCGCACCTCCGGCTGCTCGGGCGGCTTGACAGCAGTGGAGATCATCGAGATGCCGCGTCAGGCGCACCCCACCGACGGATTTGTGGTGCCGGCCGAGACGATCGGTCACTTGGTGGAGATGCTCTTCGAGTCGCAGAGCTTGTACCGCGAGACCGGCGGGGTGCACACCTCGGCCCTGAGCGATGGCCAGCAGATTCTGCTTGCCGCCGAAGACATCGGTCGCCACAACACGCTGGATAAGATCGCCGGCCTGTGCCTGAGCCAGAACCTATGGCCGGCGCAGCGCATCCTGATCACCACCGGCCGCATCAGCTCGGAAATGCTGCAGAAAGCCGCTCGCCTGGGGGCCGGCATCCTGATCTCGCGCACCTCCCCGTCCTCACTCTCGATCGAACTGGCCGAGAAATGGGGCATCACCCTGATCGGCTATGCGCGACGCACCCGCTTCAACCTCTACACTCATCCAGAACGTATCGCCCTGCTCAACACAACAGATCGTTCAGAGCTAGAGACGGCACACCAAAGGGCCAAGGATTTAGGATAATCTATATCCTAATTCAGGACAAACATCCTCTAAAATCTACGAAGAAACGCACTACCTGGCGACCTGTCGGCATAGAATATAATAACAACGGTCGTGCAAAAGCCGACAATTTCGCTTGAATTCTTCGTTTTTTGGAGGACAACATGGTCAACACTGCAACGGTTGACTTGGCACCTTTGGATGAGATTTTAAAGGAATTTAATGGTGAAAAGGGAGCTGTGATCCCGATTCTCCAGCGAGTGCAAGACGCATATGGTTACCTGCCCAAAGAAGTTCTATCCGCCATTTCAAAACGGACTGGCATTCCACTCAGCCGCTTATATGGTGTGGCTACGTTCTACGCCCAATTTCACCTCACCCGGCGCGGCTGTCATCTGATCAAGATTTGCGATGGAACCGCCTGCCATGTGCGCGGCGCAACCAAACTTGTGAAGAGCCTAGAAGAAGCTCTCCAGCTCTCCCCAGGCGGCAGCGATCCGGACTACAAATACAGCCTAGAAATCGTATACTGCCTGGGCTCCTGTGGGCTGGCTCCGATTGTCGTCGTAGACGATCAGGTCTATGGTCAGACCAACCCCGAGAGCCTGATCGAACGCCTGGAGAAACTCGAATAGAGGCAGGAGGCGACCATGCTCAAGACAATCGCAGACCTAGAAGCTCTACGACAAGCAACGCAGAAACGAATGGAAGAAAACCGTGCCGCCGAACCGATCATCCTGATCGGCATGGGCACCTGTGGGATCGCCGCCGGCGCCTCCGAAGTAGCTCAGGCGGCCCGTCAAGATGTAGAAAAGCGAGGGCTGAGGGCGCAGATCGTTGGCGTGGGCTGCATTGGGATGTGTGTCAAAGAGCCGCTGATGGACATCTGGCTTCCGGGCCGGCCCCGCATCACCTACGCCAACGTCAAGCCGGAAATGGTGCCGCAGTTGATCGAGGAACACCTGGTCAATGGGCGCGTCGTAAAGAAGCTCGCCCTGGCCCAGATGCTCTTCCCAGGTGTTCACCCCGAAGAAGGGTTGCCCACCTACCCAGAACTGCCCTTTTACAAGAAGCAGTTACGCATCGCCATGCGCAACTGTGGCATGATCGATCCTGAGAACATCCTGGACTATATTGCTGTTGACGGCTACCAGGCCCTTGCCAAAGCGCTGGGCGGCATGCAGCCAGACCAGGTCATCGAGGAAATGAAAACATCGGGCCTGCGTGGTCGCGGCGGAGCAGGATTCCCCACCGGCCTCAAGTGGGAATTCTGCCGTCGGGCGCAGGGTGAACCGAAGTACGTGATCTGCAACGCCGATGAGGGCGATCCCGGAGCATTCATGGACCGCTCCATCCTGGAAGGCGATCCACATTCGGTGATCGAAGGAATGGCGATTGCGGCCTATGCCATCGGCGCCCGCCAAGGCTATATCTACTGCCGCGCTGAATATCCCCTAGCGATCAAACGGCTACGCAAAGCCATCCACCAAGCATACGAGTACGGACTGCTGGGAGAAAACATCCTGGGCAGCGATTTCTCGTTCGATCTGTACCTCAAAGAGGGCGCCGGGGCGTTCGTCTGCGGCGAGGAGACGGCTCTGATCGCCTCGATCGAAGGGCGACGCGGCGAGCCACGACCCCGTCCGCCGTTCCCAGTTGTCTCCGGCCTATGGAACAAGCCTTCCAACGTCAACAACGTCAAGAGCTACGGCCTGACACCCCAGATCATCCTGCGCGGCGCCGATTGGTTCCGAACGATCGGCACGCCCAACTCGCCCGGCACGGCAGTCTTCGCCCTGACCGGTAAGATCAAGAACACCGGTTTGATCGAAGTCCCGATGGGGATCACGCTGCGCGAGATCATCTACGATATTGGCGGAGGGATCGCCAAGAAAAAGAAATTCAAGGCGGTGCAAACCGGCGGTCCGTTGGGCGGCTGTCTGCCTGAGAGCGCCTTGGATACGCCGGTGGATTTCGACTCGCTCACCCAAGCCGGCGCCACCATGGGTTCGGGCGGCATGATCGTGGTGGACCAGGATACCTGTATGGTGGAATTTGCGCTTTACTTCCTGACCTTTGCCTCGGCCGAGTCGTGCGGCAAATGTGTACCCTGCCGCATCGGCGGTCAGCGCTTGTTAGAAACGCTGACTCGCATCGTGGAAGGCCAGGGCCAGATGGAAGACTTGGAGACAATCGAATACATTTCAACCCAGATGCAACAGGCCTCCCTATGCGCTTTGGGTCAACTGACCCCAGGGCCAGTGATGGCGGCCCTGCGCTTCTTCCGAGACGAATTCGAAATGCACGTCAAGGAGCGTTTCTGCCCGGCTGGTGTATGCAAGGGCATGTTCCAATACGAGATCGACGAAGTCTCGTGCCCCGGCTGTGGCTTGTGCTTGAAAGTCTGTCCGTCGGACGCCATTAGCGGTGAGAAGAAGAAGCCGCATGTGATCCATCAAGAGAAATGCATCCAATGCGGCGCTTGTTATGAGGTATGCAACCTGGGCGCTATCCATATCTCGCCGCGCATGGCCTCGGTGGTTGCAATGGAAGCCGTTGCGGAGTGAGAAAGGAAGGGAACGATGAGCACAACGAGCGAAATTCGTTTGATGATCGACGGAAAGGCCGTTCTGGCAAAACCCGGTGAGACCGTGCTCCAAGCGGCGCGCCGGGCGGGGATCGCTATCCCTGTGCTATGCGAGCATCCGGCTCTGCCGCCCTCCGGCGCTTGCCGGATCTGTTTGGTGGAGATCGAGAATCTGCGAGCCTTGCAGCCGGCCTGTACGTTTCTGGTGAGCGAGGGGCTGGTGATCCAAACCCAGTCGCCACGCGTGCGCAGCGCGCGCAAGTTTACGCTGGAAATGTTGCTCTCCGATCACCCGCTGGAATGTATGACTTGCGAAGCGGCCGGTGAATGCTCGTTGCAAGACTTAGCCTACGAATACGGCGTGACCGGCAACCGCTTCCGCGGCAAACAGCATCACTATCCGATCGATACCTCCAACCCCTTCATCATAGTAGACCGCAACAAGTGTATCCTGTGTGGCCTCTGTGTGCGTGCCTGTCAGCACATCAACGGCGTCGAGGCAATCAGCGTCTTCCATCGCGGCTTTAACGCCTACATCGGCTTTGGAGCAGATGGCGGGATGCAAGATAGCCTGTGCGAGTTCTGCGGCTCCTGTGTGGCGGTCTGCCCCACGGCGGCGCTCTGGCCCAAGATGTCGATCGGCCAGGGCCGGCCCTGGCAGGTCAAGAAGGTGGATACCATCTGCTCCTACTGCGGTGTGGGCTGCAAGATCACCCTCCACGTCAAGGACAACCGGATCATCCGCGTGGAAGGGGCTTGGGATGGGCCGGCCAACCACGGCTGGACATGCGTCAAGGGGCACTTCGGCTACGACTACGTCCATCACCCCGATCGGTTGACCAAACCTAGGGTGCGGCGCTACCTGCTCGAAGGTCAGGCCAAGACCCGCCAGGGCAGTGCCTGGGAGTGGGTAGAGACCGATTGGGAGACAGCGCTGAACATCGTGGCGCGCCGCCTGGCCGAAGTCTGGAGCCAAAGCGGACCGGACAGCATCGGCATCCTGGCCTCGGCCAAGTGCCTCAACGAAGAGAACTACCTGATGAACAAACTGGCCCGGCAGGTGATCGGGACCAACAACATCGACCACTGCGCTCGACTGTGCCACTCCAGCACCGTCGCTGGCCTAGCCATCTCCTTCGGTTCTGGCGCCATGTCCAACTCGATCGACGACGTAACCGAACAAGCCCAGGCCTTCTTTGTCATCGGGTCCAACACCACCGAGCAACATCCCGTGATCGGCATGCGCCTTCGCCAAGCGGTGCGTCAACGTGGCGCCAGGCTGATCGTGGCCGATCCACGACGCATTGATCTGTGTGACTTCGCCGAGATCCACCTGCAACACAAGGCCGGCACTGACATCGCCCTCCTCAATGGCCTGATGTACATCATTCTAGAGAAAGGATGGGAAGACAAGGAGTTCATTGCCACGCGCACCGAGGGCTTTGAGGACTTCAAAGCCGCTGTGATGCACTATTCGCCAGAGAAGGTCAGCGCCATCACCGGCGTGCCGATGGAACAACTCTACCAGGCAGCCGAGATCATGGCCGCCTCCAAGCCGATGGCCGCCCTGTGGGCTATGGGTATCACCCAACATGTCACCGGTGTACAAAACGTGATGGCCCTGGCCAATTTGCAAATGCTGCTTGGCAACATGGGCAAACCAGGCGGTGGCGCCAATCCCCTGCGTGGCCAGAACAACGTCCAGGGCGCATGCGACATGGGCGGCTTGCCGAACGTCTACCCGGCCTACCAGCCGGTCACCAGCGAAGAAGCCCGTATCAAGTTTGCCCGAGCATGGGGACTGGACGAGCGCCCGATCGGAGACGAGAATCGGCGCGGCCTCTCGCCAAGGGCCGGCATGACCGTGACCGAGATGATCCCGAGCATCTTGGAGAACAAGATCCGTGCTCTCTGCATCCTCGGCGAAAATCCCATCATGTCAGATGCCGACACCAACCACGTGCGCCGTTGCTTAGAGAGCGCTGACTTCCTGGTCTTGCTAGAAATCTTCCCCTCCGAAACCTCGCTCTACGTCGACGTGTTGCTGCCCGGCGTCTCCTTTGCCGAGAAGAGCGGCACCTTCACCAACACCGAACGCCGCGTCCAACTGGTGCACAAGGCTATTGAACCGCCCGGCGAAGCGCGCCCTGATTGGTGGATCATCACTGAGATCGCCCGACGCCTGATCCCCCTGCTTGCCCAGCACGGCCGTGCGATCGACCTGGATGCGCCTTGGGCCAAGTGGGACTACACCGACACAGCCCAGATCCTGAACGAGATCAACGCCCTAGCGCCTTCCTACGCCGGCATCACCCGACAACGGCTTGAGCGCGGCGAGACCCTGCAGTGGCCTTGCCCCAGCCCAGATCATCCCGGCACTCCCATCCTGCACGTCCAGAAATTCACTCGCGGCCTAGGCAAATTTGTGCCAGTGGACTACCTGCCGCCGGCCGAACTGCCCGATGACGACTACCCGCTTATCATGAGCACCGGCCGCGTCCTGTACCACTGGCACGGCGGAGAGATGTCACGGCGCTCTCAGGGATTGTTGGCAATTTATCCCGAACCGCGGATCGAGATCAGCCAGGAGGACGCCGAGAAGATCGGCCTCAACGGCAGCAAACGTCTGCGTGTCTCCTCGCGACGCGGCGCGATAGAAGCCGAAGCTATGGTAACCGACCGCGTGCCGCCTGGCATGGTCTACGCCAACTTCCACTTCCCCCAGGCCTCGGCCAACGTGCTAACCAGCGGCGCTGCCCTCGACCCGATCTCAAAGATCCCAGAGTTCAAGGTATGCGCCGTGAAGATAGAAAAAGCCTGAAAGCAAGGGTATCGGTATCTATACCGCTGCAGAGGGCGCAGGAACGGTCCGACAGGCGACTCGCTTCGCTGTGCCCTCGGCAGCTCTTCTTGAAACATCTATTTCTTTGCTCAGGAGGAAATGCTATGGTCACCGTCCGTAAATTGCTCGAAAATAAATCCGGCCCTACCCTGTATTCCGTTGCCTCCACTGATACCGTGCTCAAGGCCTTACAGGTCATGAACCAGGCCCAGATCGGCGCTGTGTTGGTGACCGAGGGCAACAAAGTCGTGGGTATCTACACCGAGCGCGACTACTTGCGCAAAGGAGAAATTGAAGGCCGCAGCGCCAAAGACACACTGATCAAGGATGTAATGACTCCACGTATGATCACCGTAACGCGCAATACAACGCTAGAAGAATGCTCGGCGCTCATGAAAAAATACGGCATTCGCCATCTCCCCGTGGTTGAACAGGATCAATTGATCGGCGTGATCTCCATGCGCGACGTGATGCAAGCCATGCTCGAGGATCGGGAGAGCGAAATCCGCGGCCTAGAGAACTACATCATGGGCACAGGCTTCCAGTATTGATCTCCGAGGTTGCCTGTCTCGAACGTCGCAGGCCGGCTCGCCCTTTCGGGAGTCGGCCAATTTGCTCTTTCCCTCCTATCCTGCCGTCATCGCTTCGAGTGGGGTCGGGGCGGAAGTGGCTAAATTATAGGTTGATAAACTGAAACACATGAGCGGGATAGTTCGGAAAACGCTGCTTGCGCCATGGACGGCAGGTGGAAGCAGTACAGAAAAATCTTCCAGGCTGCCTTCCAGGCTTCTGGACCACGCGAAAAACAGCGCGAGCGTCGCGCCAGGCGAGCGAGATCCTGGCCTAACTCGGCGTCCTTTCCTTCGGGGTCGGCCTGTGCTTGGGATCCTGTCTCCACTCCGCCGTGCAACGTGAGTCGCATGGGAACCCAACACGTAGACCAAATAGCCTCCCCGTGTCTTTGTGTCTCTGTGTGAAAAAATCCCCTTTTTATCCACTCCGTCGGGGCCGGCTGGGGAGCTGCCCCCAAATTTTGATAAAATCTTTACTATGCGTCGTCCGTCGGTTGTGATCACGATGGCTAGCCTGTTCCTTATGGCATGTGGAGCCAGTGAACTTCCTTTGCCCATGGCCACCCCCTCACCCTACGATCCTTTCGTCTCCATTCAAGACACACCGCCCTTTCCCTTCCCGACCCTGCCGAGCAGCGGCAAGGTCCTGCCCACCCTCACCCCAACCGAAGCGCCGTTCATCGTGCCCACCGCCGTCCCTTTAGACAAACTTCTTCCTACCCCCTGGCCGGCCGGCGTGCCCCGCGCCTCACCCACACCCGATCTGCCCCGCGCCCTGCCCACCCTGCGTCAAACGCCCGCGCAATACGTTGTCCAACCCGGCGACACCCTTGGCCGCATCGCTCAGGCCTTCGGCATCGGCCTCCAAGACCTGGTGCGCGCCAACGGCCTTGCCGATCCCAATCTAATCCACGTTGGCCAGGTCCTGCTCATCCCGACCCCTGAACCCGGCGAGATGGGTCCATCGTTCAAGATCATCCCCGACTCCGAACTGGTCTACGGGCCGGCCGCCATTGCATTCGACATCGATGCCTTCATCAACGAACGCCGCGGCCACCTCTCCACCTTTAAACAAGAGATCAATGGCCAAACCTATACGGCCGCCCAAATCATCCAGCAAGTTGCCCAGAACTATTCGGTCAACCCACGTTTGCTCCTGGCGCTGATTGAATATCGAAGCGGCTGGGTGAACGATCCCACGCCGGCCCAAACCGAATATGCCCTCAACATCGCCGACCCGCGCCGGCCCGACCTCTACCGACAGTTGACCTACGCTGCCAACGAGCTCAACCGCGGCTACTATCGGTGGCGCGCCAACGCCGTCTCCACCTGGACTCTAGCCGACGGCTCAATTGTCCCAGTGGACCCGCGGATCAATGCCGGCACGGCGGCCGTCCAACACTTCTTCGCCACCCTCGAAGGGCGCGCCGGCTGGCAAGCGGCCGTCGAGCCGTTTGGCCTCTTTCAAACCTATTTCTTCCTCTTCGGCTCCCCCTTCGACCTTGCCGTCGAACCCCTCGTCCCCGAATGGTTAACCCAACCGCGGCTGACCTTGCCCTTTGAGCGAGGCGTTCCCTGGCTGTTCACCGGCGGCCCTCACGGCGGCTGGGGCGATGGGTCTGCTTGGGCCGCCCTCGATTTTGCCCCATTCCTAGAACGGCCGGGCTGCACGTCCTCCGATGCTTGGGTGATTGCCGTCACCGATGGCCTAGTTGTTCGCTCTGCGGATGGCCAAGTGCTCCATGACCTCGATGGGGATGGCTACGAACAAACCGGCTGGGTGATCCTCTACCTTCACATTGAGAGCCGCGATCGGGTTCCGGCCGGCACGCGCCTGCGCGGCGGCATCAGCCGCATTGGCCATCCCTCCTGCGAGGGCGGCGCCTCCAACGCCACTCACCTTCACATCGCCCGCAAATACAACGGCGAATGGATCCCCGCTGATGGCCCCATCCCCTTCATCCTAGATGGCTGGAAGGCTATCAGCGCCGGCGGCGAATACGACGGCTTCCTCCAGCGCGGCAGCCTCATCCTGGAAGCGCTGGAAGGGATCAGCGAACAGAACACCATCGTCCGCTGACCAATCCCACCACTGAAACAGGTATAATCTCCCATGATGGATCGCTTCCTTCTGCTCCTGATCCTGGGCTTCCTGATCACTGCCTGTCTCGTACAACCGGCTCCCTGGGGCATCATTCCCACACCGACCCCGCCTCCCCCAACGCCCACCGCCGACGACCCCGTCGTCGGCGCTTCGCACCTCGCTTCGCCCCTCAACCCACTGCCGGCCCTCCCGACGCCGTTTCAACCCATCCCCGATCCGATTGTCTCTCCGCCTGTCTCTCCTAAGCCTATCCCACCCCTGGTGTACTACGTTCAAAGCGGCGATAGCCTAGAAGCAGTGGCCAAACGCTTTGAGGTGCAAAAGAGCGAGATCGTCTCCCTCTCTACTACCCTGCCGGAAGAAGGATTGATCGATGAAGGCATCCTGCTCTTCATCCCCGATCGCCTGAGTCAGGCCGACAAAACTCCCAAGTTCAAACTCCTTCCCGACTCCGAGATCGTCTTCTCCCCCTCAGCAGCGGACTTCGACGTAGCTTCCTACGTGAAACAGAGCGGTGGCTACCTCAGCCGTTACACCCAATGGCTAGCCACCGGCGGCTACACCGAAGGCGCTGAGATCGTCCGCCACATCGCCTTGGAGAATTCCATCAACCCGCGTCTACTGCTGGCGTTGCTAGAATACGAAAGTGGCTGGGTGCTTGGCAATCCGCCCAACCTCTTCCGACAAAAACACCCCTTTGGCATTCAAATGCGCGTCGATGGAGAAAATGAGCTCTACCAACAACTCCAATGGGCCATTGCTCACCTCTTCAAGGGATACTATGGCTGGCGTAGTGGCACCCTCACCGAACTGGTCTTCCCCAACGGCGAACGACTGCGCATTGACCCTGAACTCAACGCCGGCACGGTCGCCCTGTTCTATTTCTTCTCTCGCTCGCGCAATCGAGTCGAGTGGGAACGGGTGATCGATCCCACCTTGCCAAACGGCTTTCTGGCCTATTACCGCGAGATGTTTGGCGATCCCTGGGCGCGCGCCCGAACGGTCGAGCCGCTCTTTCCCCCCGGCCTCGCCCAACCCTGGTTCATCCTGCCCTTTGAACCGAAGATCGTTTGGAGCTACACTAGCGGCCCCCATGGCGCCTGGGATCGCAACGGTCCCCTTGCCGCCTTGGACTTCGCCCCCCAATCGAGCAAACGAGGATGCGACCTCTCCCCCCACTGGGCCACGGCGGTTGCCCCTGGCGTGATCGTGCGCGCCGAGAACGGCGTCGTCATCCTCGACCTGGATGGCGACGGCAACGAGCACACTGGTTGGGTTGTGCTCTACCTACACGTGGCCGAAACAGATCGCGTCCAAGTTGGCCAATGGCTGCAAACCGGCGATCGCATCGGTCACCCTTCGTGTGAAGGGGGCAGTTCCACCGGTCGGCACATTCATATCGCTCGCAAATACAACGGCGAATGGATCTTGGCCGACGGCCCCTTGCCCTTCGTGCTGAGCGGCTGGCGAGCGCGCGCCGGCGCCGTACCTTACCAAGGAACTCTGGAGCGCAACGGACAAGTGATCATCGCCGACGTATATGGACAATCGTGGTCCTTGATCGTCCGTGAACCCGATGAATAACCACTATCGCCTCTCCCTTGCGCTGCTCCTCCTCGGAGCGCTACTTCTCTCAGCCTGCGCTTCGCCCGGTCCAGCGATGACTCCCATGCCAACCATGCGGGTCGCTGTTTCCCATCCCGATCAGGCGTCCATCGCCTCAATCTCCAGTGGCCATACCTACTTTCAGCCTGGCGAGCTAGTAGACTACACCGCCCAAAGTGGCGATACCCTGCCGGCCCTAGCAGCGCGCTTCAACACCAGCGTAGCAGAGATCCTAATCGCCAACCCCTTCATCCCGGCCGACGCGACTACCATGCCCCCAGGCATGCCCATGAAAATCCCGATCTACTATCTGCCGCTTTGGGCGCCCGCTTCGCCCATCCTGCCCGATCACGCCTTCGTCAATAGCCCCACCGCCACCGGCTTCAGCACCGCTGCCTTCGTCAATTCCTATCCGGGATGGTTGAAAGACTACCGCCAATACGCCGCCGGCCGTTGGCGCAGCGGCGCTGATCTAGTGGACTATGTGGCCGCCAACTACAGCCTCAACCCGCGCCTATTGCTGGCCCTGCTAGAATACCAGAGCGGTGCCCTCACCAACCCCTCGCCGCCCGAAACGCCCTACCTCCTAGGCTATCGCCATCCCCAAGCCTGTAGCCTCTATCGCCAACTCACTTGGACCGCCAACACCCTGAACAACGGCTACTACGGCTGGCGCACCGGCAATCGCACCTCCTTCGACCTGGCCGATAGGCGCCAATTTTTCCCCAACCCCTGGGAAAACGCTGCCACTGTCGGAGTGCAATACTACTTCGCCCAGGTTGCGGCCGGCCCATCCTTCCACACTGCCATTGGCCCCGACGGCCTGGCCCGCACCTACCGCGACCTGTTCGGTGACCCTTGGGCCCATCCCTTCGTACTCATCCCTGGCAGCCTGCGCCAACCCGACTTCCCCCTCCCCTTCCCGGCCGGCCAGGTTTGGACCTACACCGGCGGGCCTCATGCCGCCTGGGGCGATGGTGAACCCCTAGCCGCTATCGACTTTGCTCCCCCAAGCGAGCATAGTGGCTGCTTCACTGCTGACCCCGAAACCTACGTCATTGCCCTGGGCGACGGTATCATCGTTCGCTCCGAAACCGGCATCGTGGTTCTCGACCTCGATAGCGATGGCAACGAGCGCACTGGCTGGGCAATTTTCTACCTTCACCTTGCCACCCAAGGACGCGCCCCCCTGGGTCAAGCGGTGAAACGAGGTGATCCGGTTGGCTGGCCCTCGTGCGAGGGCGGTCATGCCACCGGCACCCACGTCCACCTGGCTCGTAAATTCAACGGCGAGTGGATCCCCGCCGACGGCCCCATCCCCTTCACCCTGGACGGATGGGTCGCCCGCAACGGCGCAGCGCCCTACCTAGGCACCTTAAACAAAGGCGGCTGGATCGTCACCGCCTGTGAATGCTCCGACGCAGCCAGCCGCATCTATCGCCAACCCGAAGAGGCCGCCCCCTAAGACTCGAGAACATACTCCCCTTCAGCCACCACCTGTTGCGAACCGTCGCCTTGATCCTCGTAAATCACATACCGCTGGCGAATCGGGAACACCTGCCGCATCATAGCGTGGGCCGGACAATACTTCTGCACCGAGAGCTCAATCGCTCGCCGGACAGCGGCTTCATCCACGTTGTGGCCGGTCACCTCGTACACCAACTCGGCCTGAGTGAACACCATCGGATGTTCGGCTGCCCGATCGGCACGGATCTTGACCTCAAAACGGGTGATGTTCTGCTTCTTCTTCTCTAGGATCGAGATCACATCCATCGCCGTGCAACCCGCCATGCCCATAGCAATCAATTCCATTGGGCCGGGCCCGAGCCGCTCCGGTCGTTTGGTATCCAACAGGATCGGCTTCTCGGAATCGGCAACAGCCTCGAAGACGAGATTCCCTTTCCACGTAACTTTTGCGTCCATACTCTCTCCTTTTAGGTTACAGATAGTCAAAGATGAGCCCACTGCGAAAGCCAACCGCAGAAGGCGCAGAGTTCTTCGTAAGGTCTCTGCGTACTCCGTGATCTTGGCGGTTCAACCACCTTTTTGCAGCAGAGT
>Ga0116210_1000074_pt1 | contig 94224 bp, 64 predicted proteins | sample TshhotsprinmetaG_FD_94483 | JGI IMG/M metagenome (GOLD analysis project Ga0116210, IMG submission 94483) | Hot spring microbial communities from South Africa to study Microbial Dark Matter (Phase II) - Tshipise hot spring metaG | ecosystem: Environmental > Aquatic > Thermal springs > Hot... | reverse complement strand
TACTCCATTTCTTCGTCGTTAGCACCTTGTCGTGCCGTTTCGATACGTAACCGCTCCGTGCATCGTCTTTGCGTCTTTAGTCTTGCGTGTCAATTACCGCCGGTTTTGTGCCAATGTGATTTAATTTTTTTGTGCCAATTATGCTTTTTGTGCCAAAGTGCTTTATCGTTTTTGTCCCAAGGTGAGTTACCATTTTTTGTGCCAAGGTCATTCTAACCTCTGTGTGCCAAATCATTTATTCTAACCTCTGTGTGCCAAATCATTTATCCTAACCTCTGTGTGCCAAATCATTTATCCTAACCTCTGTGTGCCAAAATCATTTATCTTTTTTGTGCTAATGTCGTTTACCTTTTTAATGTTAATGTCGTCTATCCGATATTTGCCTTTTTGTGTCGACGGCATTTGGTCGCGCTGATAGCTCCGCAGTGGCCGGAGTGCTATGGTTTACACCAATCCAGCATACGGAGCGCGCTCAAAGGGCCGCCCCAACTTCGCGACAGTCGCTAGTAAGTAAAACCTATCCTCTTCCCCCATCCCAGCGCGGGACAAAAGTACTCGCCGAGCCATCCCCGCAAAAGAATGTTCAACCGGAATGAAATAATCAGTCGGTAAGGCATCTGGGCTTCAGTGGCTCAGCTAATCAAGCTCTGTCCCGGGAACCAGCGCCACACAGCCGCTGTAACCCATGGGCTTATCAAGTCTAAGGCCCTCGAGTGGAATCGCGTCCTTAAGGGTGGGAAAAAATCCCCGGTTACCAGTTTCGCGCAATTGGATAGGTGAAATATCAATAGCCGTCGCCAGGTGCTTTTGATACGCGGAGCGCTAACCACAGAGGCTCGCTCAGCGAATAACGATCAGCGAAGCGAATCACGAAAAGCGAGGAGCCGAAAAGAAACCTTCCATCGCTCAATCGAGGAGGTTCAGCGAGGGCCAAAAACGCGTCAAATTTCGTCTTCGGAGGTCTTCGCATTGCAGATGGGGCAACGAGCAAGCCGTATGTGATAATCCACATCGATCAGTTCCGGGGACAGTGGATTATCTGCATAGGCCGCAAGGCGCTCTTCACTTGGACACAAGGCACCCATTTCCTCGATGACGAAGCGCACAACTTCCACTAAACTCCAGCCGGGATGGCAGGCGTTCGATCGCCCTCGGTTCAATGTGCTTGAAGGATTCGGCCGGATTTCATCACCTGTTGGTGGGGCTGCAAATACTGGCCCGGTACCCGCTCCACCGTACAGGGTGCGAAAAACCGAACGATCGACATCCTTCCTTTGGATGCGATCGAGAATCCAATCGCGGGCACGTTTCAGGTGTTGGTCCACAGAGTTGCGATTCAGCGCGAGAGCTCCGGCGATAGCCAACGGCTTTTCTCCCCGCAGCGCTCGTTCGTAGATCGTCTTGCGCAAGTGCCCGGTCGGAAGCTGCTCGCACAGGCTCACAAACTCACGTAAGATATCGCTCAGGAGCAATCCTTGGCGCAAGCGGCGCTCGCTTTCCAACACTTTTCGATCTGGAGGGGCCGAATGCGCGGCCGGATCGATGCCTTCGAGAGGTTCCTCGGAATCCTCCCTGCCACCCAACTCCTGAAATCTGATCATTTCGTGTTGTCGCAGCAAATCTTTGGCGCGCCAATCACACCGCTGCCTTCACCAGCTAAAAGGATCCGTATGAAGCTCGAGGCCCTTTTTCAGCATTTCAACCAGCTCGGCGAAAACCATTTGGATGACATCATCTGTTTGCCTATTTCCTTCTAAGGTGGGATAAGTCTTGGCGAGGTACCGCCTCAGTCGCTCCCCGTAACGCTCGTACATACCCGAGGCAAACTCATGGGGTTGCATGAAGCGAAACTCCTGAACGAGTTTTTGCCCGCCCCGGATGGCCTACACTATTTCCAGATTTATCGTAAGGAAATCATTTGGCGCGGAGTGCATGAACATTCGACCTAACCGCTCCGCCTCGCTGAGTCGGGACTCGATCACTACGCGGCAAGGAAAGGTGATTTGCTGCCCTTCGAGAGGCAAGGGAACGCCCTCGGGTGATTCCAGCCGGCAGTAGCCTTCGACTGCTTCGTAACCGATGCCATTATCCAAACGGGAAAAGCGAAGCAAACGGCAAGGTAAATCTGGTAGAACAAAATGCGCCGGCGCGCTGGGGGAGACCCGGAGATCATCCGCCATTAAGATCACGCAGCGTTGGGTGCCGCTCGATGTTAACGCCAGTCCTAGATTCCCACTATGAGCATGAAGAAGGGCGGTACCTGAGCCCGCAATCGGTTGACAAAATCGCCACCCACGCCCGCCCGGCGCAAATTCAATCTCCGAAGGATCCGTCAGAATTACGGGGCCGCTGATCAACGAGCCGTTTACTCTCACAAAGCAAGTTTCGCCCCTGTTATTGCGTAGCGGGGCAAGCTGCCACCCCCCTTTTGTACGAATGAAGAGGGCGTGCCGGCTGTGAACACGACCATACACCGGCAGCAGAACCCGCGAATCGCACCCCACGGGGATTTCATCCGCGGTAATCACTACCGCCCATTGCCCTAAAGGCCATCGCACGCCGTGGGAAGTAGGCGGACGAGCCCCACTTTCTGAAGGGTACGCGGAAAAGGGCTTCGGGGCCCTACGGCCTAACTCTTCTTGAAGCGCTTTGACTTCCGGATCATCCGGCAGGATGCTTCGCGCTCGCCGATACGCTTCATATGCCGCCGAGTACTTTTGCTCTTCCAAATACCGCCGACAATCGGCGACATACTGCTCAAAACGCTCCAACTGTTTTTCCCATACTTCACAGCGGTGCTTAGCTTGGATGCTTCTTAGGTTTTCGGCTAATCGTAACGCCGTCCGAAGATGGCCGTGGTGTGCCAGCTGCTCCGCTTGCGCCAATTGCTGACGACTCCAATCGGCGCGGGCCTTTTCCGCCTCATATGCAGCCAAGATTTCGTCCCGCAAAGCGAGCTCGCCGCCTTGGAGGGCCGCACATTTCTCCGCCAGAAGGATGTACTCCCGAGCAGTTTTCAAATGGCCCTTTTCCCAAAACTGATGGGCTTTTTCCACAAGAAGGGTACGGACTTCTAGCAGGAGACGCCGTACGCTCCGGTGCTGCCGGTGCGGAGAATTCAGGAGAAGCTGTGCCGCTTCTTCAGCCTGCCCGCGCTTGATGCAATCGCGCGCAGCTATGCATTCGTGAGGGTCCAAAAGTCCCATGGTAGACACCTCAAAAACCCTCGGAAGATGCACTTTAGTTCGGATGAGGTATACATCAGGCAGCAACGCTTCCAGGAGGCGTGATCGCTTGACTTTTTAGACAGACTAGTGACGATTGAGGCCCTCTTTTTTCATTCTAATATCGATTCTCCAGAAGCTGCCACCAAGCAGCGACGGTGCCACCAATGGCTAATGCCAAACAGACTAGTACAATGGGGATTCTCCGATATCCGAGTGTCGCGCGATCGAGCAGCACCATCGCCCCAAAGGCCACAAGCCAGCCGACGACCGTGCCCCCTGCCACAATAAACCACCAAGAAATCCATTCCTGATGCATATCCTCCACTCGATCGAGCCATTCGGGCACAATTTGCGGGGGGATCCGCAATTCGTACCACGCTTCTACCACTATCCCGTAGTCTTTCGTCTGCACTTTAAATCGCGGGCCAGCGGTGACCCCCGGCTGAGCTTGCAACCAGTAGTATTCCCGCGATAGCGACCGCTTGGTAAGTGTGAGGTCACTCCGCTCCTTAATAAACCGGGCAAGCTCATCAAGCAAGGCCTGTTCGGCCGTTCGCTCAGCCTCCTGCCGAACGAGCGATTCCTCTTCACCCACGCAACGGCCGGAGTAACCCACCAGCCGATTTCCTCCCTCTTGTGGGCCAATGCCCAGCGGCAGCAAACACGCGAGCCCGATCGCGTAACTCAGCAGGGGATTCACCGCTAAGCTCCTTCCCGAGGAAAGCCCTAATCGAGTGCGGGCAGTTTGTCTACGGGTTCCCGGCACCGAATAGCTCGTCGAACTTTTCCACAGCTGACCGGGTATCTACGTCCACCGGAATCTCGCCCGGTTTTTCTTCCTCGAGTGTCCGCGCCAAGACCTTAATCCGCCGCTCCACGTTTTCGGCCAACTGCTGCATAGACGCCATCTTCGAGTCGTCGATCTTCACCGAACCAATCGCTTGCTGGGAGCGCAATAGCTCTAGTTGCGATTGGAGGCTTTCGGCTTTAGCAACGAGCATCTCCCGCTGATGCCGGAATTCATTAAGCTTCTGTTTGGCACTATCTAATCGCTCCTTGTGCTGCTTCAATAGTTCCTCCTTTGCTTTTTGCTCCGCGTCCCCCAATTTGAATCGTTCGAGCCGCTGACCGAGGTCCCGGTCCAATTCCTGCCGCGTATACTGACGACCACCAATTTCGTAAGTTTCACGCTCCTCAGCTAAAATGCCACGGAGCTTTTTCATTTCCGCAAGAGACTTCTCCTGAGCTTCCCGCAGGGCTGCAAGATTCTTTTCTTGATACTCCACATCGACCTCTAACTGGGCGACTTGCCGCTGCGCAGCGCGGATGGCCGGATCCAACTCCTCAATGGATGCGTAGAGGTTTTTCAGATCCACCTCAAGGGGGACAAGGTCCTGAACGGCTTCTCTTACTACCCTCCGGCCCCCCTGCAAAATGCCGACCGTTGTTTGGATGCCCAATACTCCCACAATTAGTGCGCCAACCCCACCGATAACCCACCATTTCTTTAGAAGAGCCCCTAACATGTTTAAGCCTCCTTTTAACTAAAAAAGTTACCCTGACGATCGTTACCCTTGCGATTAATTTCCAGCGGACCTCACGCCGGAACCGTTACTCTAACTGTAAAACGGAAAAGGGGAGAATCCTTTGACAAGACTTTCGAAAAAAATGGCGAATCATGCGAATACCCCGACATATCTTGTGAGCATTCGATCAGACACAACTACATTTTGTGTTCCTCGGAACTGCTCTCTTGAATCTAGAAAGCGGCTTTCTGCCCAAATGTCGTCCGGCACGCATTTAGAAGGCAGACATGTGCCCGGTCGGGGAGATCACAGCGGTAAGAAACGTAGAGCAAACGCCCCTCCGCACCCCCTGAACCGAGCCCGCGGCCGGGGGAAACCGAAAAATAACTATTGGAGGGACTAGATATCAGGAGGCAGGAGCAAGACTGCGCGTATTGGGGTTCCGCCAGTGGCCGCTCGTGGATGCCTTCTGGCCAAGTTAGCTGGCCGAAATACCAAGGGAAATATTTCAGAGAATTTCAGAGCTGAAGCGCGGCAAGTCCGATGCAGGCGGGGTCGGCGGCGCATGAAGCATCATTCCCGTTCCGGGCTCTCGCAGGGCAGAAAGCGGAGGGAGCTTAACGGACAAGCACTTGCCTCGGGTAACCCGGTGCCCTTGGCAGTGAAGCTACTATTAGATAACCTGTTTTCTAGCAGCCCGTTTTTGCATGTTGGCTTTTATCAACCTTATTGTGGCGGGTAAGCGGACGGGGGCAGCCTCAAAGTTTTTTGTTGACGGCCTTAGGCAATAAACGGCTTGCAAGCGAAAATTCTCGGTCCTTAGCCCGACCTTGCCAAAAAATTAAGCTTGCTTTCTAGGGGTGGAAACAGAAAGTTGTAAGCTCGGAGAGTAGGAGCCTGGGTTAAGAGGAGTGATGAGCAGAAGCTTGTAAGTATTTGTGGGTCAAGAAGTTGTAACTACTAGCACGAAAAGACGCAGCAAGAAAAAAAGTTTTGGAGAGTGAAAATAACACTTTTGGAAAGTTGAGACGTAGGAAGTTTCGAACATAACTCCCAAAGAGCTGAACTTCCTTTTTGGAGAGCATGGATTAAAGAAGAAGCTATGGCCGGCACCCAGGAACACGCGATTAGCCCGACTCGAACCGAAGATTACCCCGAATGGTATCAGCAAGTGGTCCGGGCGGCAGACCTTGCCGAAAATGCCCCGGTTCGCGGATGTATGGTCATCAAGCCGTGGGGCTACGCCATCTGGGAGAATATCCAGCGGATTCTGGATGCGAAATTCCGCGAAACCGGTCACCGCAATGCCTACTTCCCTCTATTCATCCCGTTGAGCTTCCTGGTGAAAGAAGCCCAACACGTCGAGGGTTTTGCAAAAGAATGTGCGGTAGTCACCCACCACCGGCTTGAATCCGATGGGCAGGGCGGCTTGCGTCCTGCGGCACCGCTGGAAGAACCCCTGGTGGTGCGCCCGACCTCCGAGACGATTATCGGCGCGATGTTCGCCAAATGGATTCAGTCGTATCGAGACTTGCCCCTTTTAATCAACCAATGGGCAAATGTGGTCCGTTGGGAAATGCGGACCCGGCTTTTCTTGCGTACCGCCGAATTCCTATGGCAGGAAGGGCATACCGCCCATGCCACCGCCGAAGAAGCCATGGCAGAGACCTGCCTTATCTTGGACCTGTACGCCGAGTTCGCCGAACGTTACCTGGCCATGCCTGTGATCAAAGGTGAGAAGACTGAAAGCGAGCGTTTTCCTGGCGCGGTCTCCACCTTCTCGATCGAGGCTATGATGCAGGACCGCAAGGCGCTCCAAGCGGGGACATCGCACTTTTTAGGGCAAAATTTCGCGAAGGCTTCCGAGATCAAGTTCTTGGGACCTGCTGGGCGGGAAGAGTATGTTTGGACGACTTCTTGGGGTGTTTCTACCCGGCTGATTGGCGGCTTAGTCATGACCCACGGCGATGACGACGGTTTAGCCGTGCCGCCGCGCGTGGCTCCGGCTCATGTAGTCATTCTGCCGATCATTCATAAGGAAGAGACTCGAGCCCAGGTCATGGAGTACTGCCATCGATTGCTGAAAGAGATCCAAGCCCAGCAATATGATGGTCAAGCAGTGCGGGCCGAGCTGGATGCGCGCGATATCCGCGGTGGTGATAAGGTCTGGGAATGGATTAAAAAAGGCGTCCCGTTTCGCCTGGAGGTCGGCCCCCGAGACGTGGCACAGGACGCTGTTTTCGCGGGCCGCCGAGACAAAGGCCCGCGGGAACGGGAATCGATCCCTCGGGCAGAATTTGTCGCCCGACTACCTCAGCTTCTTGACGAGATTCAAGACAACTTGTTAGCTCGTGCAAAAGCGTTTCGCGAAGCCCATACGGTTGAAATCGATTCAAAAGATGACTTCTACAGCTTCTTCACACCGAAGAATCCCGAAGAACCCGAGATTCATGGTGGCTTCGCGTTATGCCATTGGTGTGGGGATCCTGTAGTCGAGAACCAACTAAAAGAAGACTTGCAAGTCTCGATCCGCTGCATTCCGCTCGACGGATCCACTGAGCCGGGAACTTGCCCGTTCACCGGCCGGCCAAGCCCACGCCGTGTTCTCTTTGCCAAAGCTTATTAAATGAGGATCCGCTTTTTGTAGTCGATGAGGTATTCTCCCCGCGGTCACATATCCTCCCCGAAGTAAGGACCTTCAAGTTTGATGGGTAAAACGGGCAGGTGAACCCGCGTCGAGCCCCTCACACGTGCTGGAAGGCATTTTCAACCCGTTTGACGAATCTTGATCTGATCGTTGATCTACCGCCACGGAAAGATCAAAAACCGGTGGTACGCGTGGCTCTTGCTGCGCAGAGCGTCTGAAAACTTCCGAATCCGGCGCAGATCGGCAATCTTTTCCAAGGACAGTAACCTCTTTTTGCCTTCTTCAGCTAATTGATTTTGCCGCACCGTTGTCCGCGCTTTCTTCGCGCCATGCGATCATACCCGGAGCAACTCCCGCGGCATCACGATATTAACCGCAGATTTCTGCAATCGCCCCCTCCCGAAACGTCAGTCTCTATAGTAACCACTCTTTGAAGATTACCTTTTCTGGAGGCACGGATCCCGGGGCAGAAGCACAACGAGAAAGCATCCCACGACGAATCGCAAACGCCAACGTTAGCCCACGAACGCTTACACCAGAGCCTCCTAGGCTGATTGTTTCGAGCCTGTCGGGCGATTAGGCTTTAAATGCAAAAAGTACAGTTCGACGATAGTGCTATCTGAAGCTGGAGAGAAAGAAGCAAGGAGAGAACTTATGCTTCGGATGTTCTGCCGAAACAAATTTGCTGTGATTTGTCGGCCCGTCACTGTGCAGAACGGCACTAGCCCCATGAGAGCTTCGATTCCGCTTTTGTTTTTCGCCCTTTGTGGGGTTTTCATGGGGAAATCGGTGTTTCTACCCGAAATCTGTGCTGTGGAAACTCGCCCGCCGAATCTTGTCATCATCTTCATCGATGATCTCGGCTACGCTGATATCGGGCCTTTTGGGGGGGAAGTTTATCCTACCCCGCATTTGGACCGAATGGCGCAGGAGGGGCGCATTTTCACGGACTTCTATGTTTCTCAAGCAGTATGTTCGGCGTCGCGGGCGAGCTTGATGACCGGCTGCTACAACGTGCGGGTGGGGATCTTTGGCGCGCTGAGCCATGCTGCTAATCACGGGATACACCCCGACGAGGTGACCTTGGCGGAGCTCGTCAAGCAAAAGGGTTATGCCACGGCGTGTTTCGGGAAGTGGCATCTCGGACATCACCCAAAGTTCTTGCCCACCAACAACGGTTTCGACGAGTACTTCGGCTTACCATACTCGAACGATATGTGGCCGTTTCATCCGACAGCCGGCAAGAATTTTCCCGACCTCCCCTTGTTGGAGGGCGAACGCATCGTCGATCCGCAAGTAACTGCCGAGGATCAGGCCCTCCTAACCACTTGGTACACCGAACGAGCCGTGGCTTTCATTGAGAAAAACAAGGACCGCCCATTTTTCATCTATTTACCGCATACCATGGTGCATGTGCCGCTATTTGTGTCGGAGCACTTCCGGGGCAAAAGTGCTCGAGGACTTTTCGGTGATGTGTTAATGGAAATCGATTGGTCGGTCGGCCAGATCCTGGACACCATTCGTAAGCACGGGCTGGAAAAAGAGTCGTGGGTGATTTTCAGTTCGGATAATGGCCCGTGGCTTTCATACGGGGATCACGCGGGCTCCGCCAAACCACTTCGGGAAGGAAAAGGGACGATGTTCGACGGTGGTTGCCGTGTACCCACTGTGATGTGGTGGCCCGGGACGATCCCCGCCGGCAGCGTTTGCCGCGAGCCGGCGATGACCATCGATATCTTGCCCACGGTTGCCGAGGTAATTGGGGCGGAACTACCGGCACACAAAATCGATGGCAAAAGCATTTGGCCCTTGGTGGTCGGAAAGCCCGGAGCGAAATGTCCGCACGAGGCACTTTTCTTTTATTGGCAGCGGGAACTCCAAGCCGTGCGTATGGGTCCGTGGAAACTCCATTTCCCCCACACCTACATAACACTGGGCGGACGCCCCGGGGGGACCGGGGGCAAACCGGCCGAGTATGAGCAGGCGAAGATTGATTTGGCACTTTTCAACTTAGAGCAAGATCCCGGGGAAACGACCGACGTGGCCGCTCAATACCCGGAAATAGTGGAAAAAATCAAGCACTTGGCCGACCAAATTCGTGCGGAGTTGGGGGACTCAGCCACCGATCAGAAGCCGACCCAAGCTCGTGAGCCGGGGCGACTTCAACCGGGAGATCTCCGCTTCGACTGGCAACCCGGTGAACCTCTGAAGACCGAACCGATCGTGGTTCCTGAAAAAGAATAACCTTCGTTTTCGGCCGTTTGAGCCACTTTGGAAAGCGAGTTTTCGCCTTGGTTTTCCTAAAGCGCCGGAAATTCGCATATTCACACCAAGGTTTGGGGGATAAATCTCGCGAGAGCTTTCCCAAGCGATTTCTACGCGAGGGATTTATCCCCGATTCGTGAGCGGTCTGCATTCCCCTCCACTTACTGCGAGAACCACATCGATACACTCCGTTCGAGAACGGAGTGCACGATCCCTCCATAAAATATAGTCAACTGAAACAACATTGGGAATAAGCTAAACTAATCTTGCCAAAATTGGCGGATGGTTACGGACAAGTGGATGATCTGATAAGGACAAGCTTCGCGGCGTTTTTGAGTTGGCTTTACAGTCGACGAAAACAATTGGATTTGTGGCGGGAACAATTCGGGTGTGAGAGGCGAATTGTCTAAGCGCATGCGCGTTTGGACGAGGACAGCTTCATCCTCGGCACCCTATACATGACTGCTTGGTGCTCTTGGTGTTACTGGTTGAGGTGTTTTTCTTACGATGCAGACGCCTTCGGCCGGATAGATGGATTGGGCAACCAACATCGGAGCCGAAAACAATGCCGAAAACAATAATGTCCTAACTGTTTCGCTCTTTCTTATCTGTCTCGCTATAAAATTTTTTATCTATTTCGCCTTTTTATCTATTTCGCCCTAAAAACCCCCGATCTTTTTTCGCCCTAAACAATCTGATCTATTTCGTCCTGTAGACACTGCGGGTCGTAGAATAATCGAAAAACTCTCGAGTGTGGCTCGAAAATGGGAGCAACGGCAGAAGGCGGAGGGCATAGGGGGGATGGCGAGGGTTCTTGTGGCAATGTCCGGGGGGGTAGATAGCAGCGTGGCTGCATGGCTGCTCTTGCAGCAAGGGCACGACGTTTACGGACTTTTCATGCGGCACGGCCTAACTGAAACTCCCTTTTCTGCGGGACTGCCGGTTCTGCGTGAGCGCCGTTGTTGCAGTGCCGCGGATGCCAGCGATGCCCGCCGGGTAGCGGACCGCCTCAATATCCCCTTTTACGTGCTGAATTTCGAGGAACCTTTTGCCCGGCTTCGCGAGTATTTTGTCAACGAGTATCTCCGCGGTCGCACGCCCAACCCATGTATCCGTTGCAATTCGTGGCTCAAATTCGGCGAGCTTCTCCGCTATTCCGACGCGGTCGGCGCGGATTTCGTGGCAACTGGGCACTACGCGCGCTTGCTCTGTCGCGAGGGAGACGGGGGAACGAACGCATCCGCAGGCCGCCAAGTCACGAGCAAAGAGAATCCGATTCCGGTGCTGGTTAGGGCCATCGATTTGGAAAAAGATCAATCGTATGTGTTGTTTGAAATAGATCGTCGTCATTTGCCACGGATTTGTTTCCCGCTTGGCAAATATCTTAAAAGCCAAATCCGTCAATTCGCCCGGCAAGTGGGGCTACCCGTCGCCGAGAAGCCGGATAGCCAAGAGATTTGCTTTGTTCCGGATGGCGACCACGGAAAATGGATTCGCCGCTTACGGCCCGATGTTGACACCGCAGGGCCAATTGTCACGGTTGCCGGCGAGATCGTGGGGCGGCACTCGGGGATCGAAAATTTCACGATTGGTCAGCGGAAGGGTTTAGGGGTAGCACTGGGCGAGCGATACTTCGTGACGAAAATCGATCCCGACACAAAAACGGTCTTTATCGGTCCGCGAGAGTACTTGGCCCGCCGGCAATTGACCGCTCGGGATGCCAACTGGCTTGTGGATATCCCTGCGGAGCCTTTTCGCTGCCAGGTGAAAATTCGCTACCGTAGCCCGGCCGTGCCTGCCACGGTCATTTGCGAGGACCAAAAGCGATTCACGGTGCAGTTTGACGAACCTTGTTTCGGCGTGGCGCCGGGTCAAGCCGCGGTGTGTTACGCGGGTGAGCAACTGTTAGGCGGCGGGTGGATCGAGTAGCATCTCGCGAAAAGCTCTTGGCAAATGTTAAGCAAGGGATCGGAAGAATCGCCGCGAATTTGCGATTAGGAAGCGATTCTCATTTCTTCTTATGCGGTTCTTTGCGTCCTCGCGATCGGCGTCGAAACGAACCTAGAGCATTATTACGATTCATTTCATTCCTTCTTATCAGGTTCTTTGCGTCCTCGCCCTATCGCCCACAGCGAACTTTCGATTGCACAGTTCGCTGGCTCAAGGCGGCGACTTACTTCATATGTTGCTAGCCGTATAGTCACTCACTTTTTTCAACTTTGTATCTGGTTTGTCAGTTCCGTTTTATCACCACATAACCGATCATGTTTTGGAGCGAAAGGTTGATCATTTTTCCATGAAAGTTTGCGCTTTTTCGCTCGGGATTCTTATGTCTGTATTTCTATATAGATTTCTATATTGATTTCTCTATTGCGGTTTCTGTATTGCGGTTCTGCATTCGTGTGGCAAAGCACATGCGAAAGCGGCTTCAATGCAAGCCTCGGGGTATTCCAACGATTGCGGAATCGTCCCGCAATGTGGCGCAAATTTTCGGCGGGGATCGCAAAAACCAATCACAGAGATTGCAAAAGGACCGTACAATGCGACGGGTGTTTTTGATTGCATGGGGCAGTGGCAGTTTCCTTCACACCGAGTAACACCATGCCCGAGGCGCGAACCCCCGGAAACTCACTCAACGCAGGGTGGAGGAGATAAAAGCCCTGCAGAGAGCATGCATCCTCGGGAGGCGCAAACACTCGGAAACTCACTCATAGTAGCTTTGTGGAGATAGAAAGCTGCTCCCGTGCCCATATCCCCAGTACTGGTCGCCGGCCGCACTCAGGGCTATCATTTAACTCCAAGAGCGCAAAAAGAAAAAAAGCAAAAACGGGGAAGATCTAGAAAATAGGCTAATAGTTCGTATTAGATTTTGTGTTACTTGACAGATTCGTGGCGGGGGAAGTAACCAAAATAAACGACGTGTGTCAGGACCAAGCTCATTGAGCCGAATTCGGTTCGGTAACTCGTCGATTTGGGATTTGATTTTCGTCTAAACAAATGGGGCGACAAACGTTTTACGGTTTAATTTTCCGGGCAATTCGGAAAAATCCTATTAACTTGGAGGGCATTTGGTGACAGGGGTGACGCTTGCGGCATCCGGGGCTACAGCCGGCATAAGCACCGAGTTAATTTGCCGGCTGCGGGAGAACATAAAGTCCGTTGTCTTGGGCAAAGACGAGGTGATTCAACTTTGTGTGGTGGCCCTCCTAACGGGCGAACATATCCTTCTAGAGGATGTGCCCGGGGTCGGTAAGACTCTGATCGGCAAAGCATTGGCGAAGAGTGTCTCCGGGACGTTTCATCGGATTCAGTTTACACCTGATTTATTGCCGGCCGATATCACGGGAAGCACCATCTACGACACCAAAGAGCAACGATTTGTCGTGATGCGTGGCCCGATCTTCGCAAATATCGTCTTGGCCGACGAGATCAACCGAACTACGCCCCGGACTCAAAGCGCCCTGCTTGAGGCCATGAGCGAAGGTCAAGTCTCGATTGACGGTCAACCGCACGCTTTGCCTCGGCCTTTTCTAGTGATTGCCACGCAGAATCCGCTTGAGTTCGAAGGGACTTATCCACTGCCGGAAAGTCAATTGGACCGCTTCTTGTTGCGAATTTCCGTGGGCTATCCAGATCGCGAATATGAACGTCAGCTCTTGATAACCCATCGAAATGGCGAGCCGGTCGATCAACTTCAGCCAGTCTTAAGCTGTGATCAAATCTTGGCCCTCCAGGCAGAGGTGCGAGGGGTTAGGGTCGACTCGGCCATCAGCGAATACTTGCTGGATTTAGTTCGACTGACCCGCGAATGTGACGAACTTTACGTGGGCGTCAGTGTGCGGGGAGCTTTATCGCTTTATCGCGCAAGCCAGGCTTTAGCCATGGTCGAGGGGCGGCATTATGTCGTGCCCGATGATATCAAGCGGCTTGCCGTACCGGTTCTTGCCCATCGCGTTATCCCGAAGGGGTATCTCCGTGGCGGGCAACGGGCCGCGGTGGAAGCCTTGATTTCCCGTTTGGTGAACGATCTACGAGTTCCTGCGTAGGATCGTGCTACGAAACAATCTTATTCCTCGGTGGATACGTCTATGCTTACGTGGCTGGTTCAGACTCGTAGCGGTCGAGGATAAAAGCTGAAATTTGAAGCAGCTTTTGTTCTTTCGTCCACGCAGGCGAAGCCAGTAGCTTACAAGCGTTTCTACTTCAGGAATCCAACGTTTCTGCCCCTGGAATCCAAGTGTTCAATCAAGCTGCGCGAGTAGGGGCAGGAGTTGGGTGGAGACAACCGGCTCGGGGAACGACATCAGTCGACCTGGCCCGATATTTTCAAGGAGCCACCATGCGGAAACGTGAACGTACTGCCGGCGACCAAGCGCGAGCCGCTCGCGGATGGTGGCGATGGTTTGTGGGTGTGCGCGTCTCGTCCGAGGGGTGGTACTATTTGTTGATCGTCAGCGTGGTGTTGATCATCGGCTTCAGCCGGCAGATGAACGTGATGCTGATTTTGGCCGGCATGCTGCTTGGTCCCCTTTTTTACAATTGGCGCAGCGTCGTTCGGGGATTTGACGGGTTCACGTTTCGTAGACTCGTGCCATCCGGAATTTGTGCAGGCGATCTTCTGGTGGTTCGATGGGAGGCAACCAACACCCATAGTTCCCGGCATGGTTGCAGCTTCCGAATTCAGGATCAACTTCACCTTGTCGAGCCGGGTGCAGCGACGCTTGCGGCGCGACCAGCGGTTTTTTTTCTCCATATCCCTCCGGGGAAAAGCGAGACCGTAAGTTACGAAGGCCGATTGTTTCGGCGGGGGCGATATGAAATAGGTCCGGCCGTGATCAGCACGCGATTCCCGTTTGGGCTAATCGAACATCAGACTCCGATCTTCCTAAAGCAAAGGATTGTCGTTTACCCGCGGCTCGGGCGGCTGACGGAACACTGGTGGGCACGGCGTCGGGAAGAGTTTGAGGGGGCTCATCAGCGGGGAAACCGTGAAACCCGGATGAGCGGCGAGTTCTTCGGCGTCCGTGAATGGCAGGCGGGGGATAGCCGACGCTGGATTCACTGGCGTAGTTCAGCTCGTCACGGCACGCTGGTGGTCCGACAGTTCGAGCAGCCACGAAACCGCGACGTCGCCATTCTTTTGGATTTAGGTTTTGGGGAATCCACTCCGACCGAGGATGCGTATGATTCACCCATTGAAATTGCCGTGAGTTTTGCGGCCACGATCCTTTCGCAACTTTGCCGGGAGGGGGGAACAAGCGTGGCTCTTGGCACGACAACCCCCGAGGCGGTATGCATTCACGGACCGGCCTCAACGCCACTGCTCCGCTCGGGCATGGAGTTGCTGGCCGTCTCGCAGCCTCCGCGGCAGGATTGCTTTGGCCTTTTGTGGCGGAAACTTACGGCGGTAATTGAGCCCGGGACGGAGGTGGTTTTGATCACCGTTCGGGAGCGAGATGCTGTTTCCATGTTGCCGAATGGCCAACAGATTCCCACCCGGGTTGCCAACCGTCAGTTGACTGTCATGCGGGTTCCAAGCGAAGAATTGAAGCAGGCTTTTTGCTGGGAATAACGTCGTTGGATCGTGATGGACGGCAATTGATTGTCAAAAAGACACCGATTACCAGCGCACGGGGAAGCGGCTTTGTCGGTTCGTTTGCAAAGCTGTGCGGGGGATGGATCCAGGTGATTCTGGCTGCGAGGAATAGTGCGATCGTCGTGAGATCCTTCGCATTTTCCGAGGAAATGGCTTCGGAATGAACGTACCGTTTATCCATCGTGCATTACAACTTCACGTGGCGATGACTGCCTCTTTGGCAACCCTGTTATTGGGGATGGGCCAAAGAAATGGAGACTTGCCGCTTCTGATGATTCTGGCGGCCACCAGTGCTTTCTTCCTGACGGATGTTTGGCGATGGATTCGGTTGAATTTCTTTTGGGCCAATTTGATTGTGGGGAGCATATTCCTGGTTTTGCTGCTTTGGAACATTACGCAGCTTCGGGGCACAGCTCAGGTTTTGGCGATCGCGAACGTTCTGGCTTATCTTCAAATATTCTGCCTCTTTCAGGAAAAAGACCCGCGAACCTGTTGGATCCTGGCGTTGCTCGGACTGTTACAAGTCGTGGTTGCCGCCGCATTGGACCAGGGATTTTGGTTCGGATTGCTTCTCGTCGCGTACCTTGCGGCAGCACCTTCGACTTTGGGATTGCTTTGCGTGTTCCGCGATCAGTCGGAAACTTCCCGCCAATCACCCGCAGCAGCGCAGGGGAGCACCTGGCCTAATTCTTCCAAGTCCCGCAGCCAGAACATCATCTCCTCATTTCAATCGCACGATCCCATCGGCGACCAAAGCCAACAGCAGGTCTTCCGACTAATCCGCAAACATGTGGGCCGGGTATTGATTACCACGTTAGTGGCGACGTTGGTGATATTCTATTTGATTCCGCGACCTCGCGGGGCGGCATGGCGGGGACTGATGACCCTACCGGTGCGGATGGTCGGCTTTACCGAGCGAGTGCGGTTAGGCGAGCTGGGGCGCATCATCCAAAGTCCGCAAGAAGTGCTGAGAATTCGTTTTCGTTATCCGGGCACCGAGACAACCTATCCGGTAGAAGGCTCTGTTTATCTGAGAGGGGTCATTCTCACCTATTATCAATCGGGCCAGTGGTTTCATATCGGTTCGGAGGGGGGATTGAGGCTTCAAATGTTGCCGGCATCCTCCCGGCCGCAAATTCCGGAGCTTGTTGAACAGGTGATCACCATCGAGCCGATGGATCGGCCGGAGCTTTTCTGTGTTTGGCCGATTGTCAATGTGAATCGGGAACAGCGCCTTTTGCTGGATACGAATCGGAATGCTTTGAATAGGCCCCTAGAGCACATGGGCCAGCGATTTCAATACGAGCTTCTCACCCCGGCGTTTTATGATGGCCAGCAATGGCCGATTATGCCCGCAGCTTTTTCAGCAGCTGGCTTACCGCAGTTCACCGGCCCGCCGAAAGAAGCCTTGGCAGCCGTATATCCCAACCTGGTCGCATTAGTCGACCAGTGGGTGGAATTATTTTCTGTTTCGCCGGAGGATCCATTCACTTTAGCTCGGGTTTTAGAACGCCAACTGCGCGATGGCGGCGGATTTCAATACAGTCTCCAAGGACAACCACGAGACTTGTCCCTGGATCCGATTGAGGACTTCGTGTCGCGAAACCCGCGCGGACATTGCGAGTATTTCGCAACAGCTTTGGCCCTGATGTTGCGAAGTTGCGGTATACCCTGTCGATTGATCGTTGGCTATCGAACCGAAGAATGGAACCCGCTCGGTCGATTTTTCCAAGTGCGGCAATACCATGCTCATACCTGGGTAGAAGCCTACATACCGATATCAAAGATTCCTCAAGACATGAAAGTAAACCCCCAGTTGTGGGAAGGAGCCCCGGGGGCTTGGCTCAGGCTAGACCCGACCCCCGCTGCCGATGCGGTGCCTCGGGGAGGCGGTTGGCTGGGTCTCGGACACTGGCTGAATTGGCTCGACTTCGTGTGGCACAATTACATCGTGGAAATGGATCGCGCTCGGCAGTACGATTCAATCTATTCCCCCACAGCTCAAGTCTTGCGGGAAACCTGGGAGCGGGTGGCAGTCGCTTTTCCGCCGGTCCGGCAATTGGGTCTCCGGATCCAAAGCTGGGTCCAATATTGGCAGGAAGTTCTGAATCGCCTCAATTGGCAAGCAGCCCTTTTGATCGCCGGAATCCTCTTAGTGGCCATCGGCGGAATACAGTTACTCTTTAAGTGGGTATTCCGCTTGTTCCAATCGTGCTGGAAGCGCATTCGGTGGAGTCGCAATGCGACGGGAAGCCGAATCGAGTTCTACAATCAGCTGGAGAGAATTTTGGGCCGATGGGGGCTGGAACGACAATGGGGACAAACTCCCCGTGAGTTTGCCCTTCAAGCGAGCCGATGGTTTATCGACCGTGCGGAACACCGTTTGGCGACATGGCCTCCCCGGATCGTAGAAATCTTTTACCGCATCCGGTTTGGAGGCGATGTTTTAGCCCCTGAAGAGGAGCGGGAAGTGGGGAGAGCACTCTGGGAGCTTGACCATTGGGGGCAGAGACGCGTCCCACTAGGGGCGGGCGAATTAGCAATGGCGGAAGAATCGACATCGTCACTGAATGATGATCGAAATGCCGATATTTCGAGTATGCGGGGAAGCCCAACGGACGTCAATGCATGAAGTTGAAACCCGAGGAGTTCGTTCGGCAAATCGAGTAGTGTTTAGCCTCTTACGGTCGCTTAACTAAAAGATTAGGAGAACGGATGAAGTAGCCGGGTTACCGCTTTGGTTTTTTAGGGAATTTCTGTGTGGGGCGGGTGGCGGATGCCACGAGCTTGGAGACGCTTAGGGGGATGAACTTTGCGCGCAGAGGCGAGTGGAACGCCAATTCTGGCCCATCGGGACGCGATTGGAATAAGCTTTGCAGGGGGCGAATGGGTGGCTTTGAATTATAGGAGGCCTCGCAGGACTAAAACACCGGAGCTCGACCGGAAGAAAGGACTTTGAACTTTCCGAGTTTGTGAAGTTTCCGGGTTTACGGGCAGAGGATGTGGGGTATTCGCGCGGTATTGCGGAAGCATCTCGGAAGTTCGGCCCCGATATTCAGTTGAGGATTAGTAGTAATGCGGTCCGGCAGTTAATCGGGCAACTGAACAGCAAACATGAAGAAAGCAAAGACTAAAGACTGTAGCGTACATCAGAAAAGAGGAAAATCAGAAAAGAGGAAAAGATTATAAGACTCTGGGAAAAAGTCATTTTTAGCCATGGTGACGGCAAACCCACCTCCAATTTTCCTTTTCAATCCAATTTTCCTTTTGAAGGAGTTACAAAGATGAGGATTGAAAGGATTGGACCGGCTGTTCCGTTCCCACGCGCATGGGAAGCCTTTGCCTGAGGGTCTGAAACTTCTCCCGGAATCACCTGTCCCATCGCGGATGGGGGGAGCGTCCAACCCGGTAGGGCTCACAACGCATCAGCAAGTTCTTTTTCTAGCGGTGCTTCAGTGTAGTTAGTAAGTTGCCGGTGGCATAGGATAGGCCTGTGTGTTTTGCCAATGGCCTCACTCGGGTGCGGCTAATAAGCTACGCAGTCAGGTATTTTTTGACGATCCAAGACTTTCTGAACCCAAAGAGCTTTTGGGCCATAAATCTCCGTAGCGATCATGCCTGAAGCATTTAAGATAGCCTGCACGGTTTCAAGTAGGATGATCATGACGGCCGCACCTGAGCAAGCACGAAGCCCGGAGGGCGATCAGATCCCCCGGCTGGGGTTTGACGACGAGCGTTCCGCTCCAAGCACATCGAACACCAGGTCAAAGCAGGTAGCCAGAAGATGACGGGCGGTCAGTTCATAGACGGTGAGATTCACGGAGTTATTGTCAGAGAGCTTATCCTCCGTCGAGATGCCCGGGGTTGGCTGGTTGAGCTTTTCCGTGAGGACGAGCTGGATCAGTCCCTTCGGCCAGTCATGGCATACGTTAGTCAGACGTTGCCGGGAATTGTCCGCGGACCCCATGAGCATCGTGCTCAGGCAGATCATTTCGTCTTCCTAGGAATCGGGCACTTTCGGCTTTACCTTTGGGATAATCGCCCAGATTCCCCCACGTTCAAAAAGCGTCAAATTCTGGAATTTGCGCCGGGTCAAGTATATGCCGTAGTAATTCCCCCAGGCGTCGTCCATGCCTACAAGAATGTGGGAACAGATCCCGGATTGATCTTCAATGGCCCCAACCGGCTGTACGCGGGTTGGGGGCGTCGGGCGCCCGTGGACGAAATCCGACACGAAGACCAGCCTGATAGCCCATTCCAAATTTGCGATTGAGCTTATGCTCCGCTTCCCAACGACTGGCTCGAACTTACCGCCATTTGTGTGGCTAGTTCTATTACGGCTTCTATCACGGCAACGCTCGCGAGCCATGCCAGCCTCAAGCATGCATCGCTCTCTGGGCTAAATAATTTGCCCCATCTTCTCAAGTTTTTCGCGCCGAATTTGCGCATTCTCCGTGTGGGCCAGGCCCGGCTGCCGGTCATGAATATCGCCGAGTATGAAACCGGTTATAAGTATCGCCGTGTATGAATATCGTGCCGCAGGAATCCCTTCAGCCCCGCTTTGGAACAAATCGGGTACCGGGTTCAGCGGTTCAGCGTTTGCCTAAAGAATTGACCTAGACAAAAAACTGGTTACTGACAAGAAAACCATATTTAAGCCGCCCTTCCGAGATTGCTAGCACGATGGGAGGATCGACAGCTATCCCGACAAAAAACTAAGTGGGCAAATAAACTCCTTGAGGATTAATTCCGCCGTAACTTGAAAAAATTTACCTGATTTGGAACGGTGCAGCGCCGCTTATCACCGGGATAACGATGTTCTCCACTTCGAGCTCTGTCAGGAGAGGCTTAGCCATGTCGGCTCGTCAAATACTGATAGCGCCGCCATTTGTGAATACCGTTCGCGTAAAGCTGCTCTCCTTTCGATGGAAAGTTCGGCATAAGTTCGAGCGTGGGAAGTTTGGTTCAATCTTGGCATCGGGATTGCGCCTTCCCCATTATTCTGCAAGTTCAAGGTAGGCACTTTGGGGTGCATGGGTTGATTTTCGGCCAATTGGCGCTTTGGCGAATTGCGCAAAGCTTCTCCGTGGGCATCGCCCCGAAAACTCGTCAATAAATCCTCTGGTTTCGTCGAAGCTGTGCCAGCCTGTAACGGAAAAGTGATCTAAGTTTGAAGAGGGGTAGCGTTTGAAAAGGGGCAGCCCTGGTCAACAAGATGCGGGGAAAGATTTCACTTTTGAGCCGATTGTGCGGCCGGAGGATCCCCCGGTTACTGGGTAAGAAATCACAGCGATTTTCCGGAGCAAAACCACCAATGCCTTTTGTGGCCCGGATTATGGGAAATCGGGTTTTCAAGCGCAGTCCGGCACGGCCTCTGCGACTCGGAGGACTTTTTATCGCCCCGCGGATTGGCCGGTTCGAGGTAGCCGTTGTAACAATCGAAGGCTCCCTAACCCAATGGCCGCCCCGGTTGGAGAGCGGCTTCGTCGCCGAGTTCGACAATGAAAAGAATTTCCCGTGGCGGGATCCTTGGCCAAGCGAAACCCCTTTAGCACCCCGTCAGTTTCTCAGTGGTTTATACGCCTTGCGGCATCAAGTGGCCGAGCGCGCCTCCGAGGTGGTACTAGATGCTCTGCGGCAATCGGGCCTTTCCCCGCAGCAAGTGGAAGCCATAGGCCTTCTGGACTATGCGGGTTGGAGCACCGGGGAAGGGGGCAGATGCATTTTCCTTGAGCTGTGCGATCCGGCCACTTTAGCATTGCGGTGTGGTTTACCGGTTGTTAGCGGTTTTGCGGAAAACGACTTGGCTGCCGGCGGACGTGGGGGGCCACTAACACCCGTACCACTTTGGTGGAAACTCGCGCAAAACGGTAAGAGGCGAATTCTACTGGATTTAGGGCGCTCGGTAAGCCTCATCTTTTTGCCCCCGAAGGACTCGGCCAACGGACCTGCGGAATTATTGGCTTTTCATGCAGGTCCGGGTACGGAGCTTCTTGATCGGCTTGCCATCAAACTCACGGCAGGTCGGCAGCCGTTCGACCCTGGCGGCACTCTTGCCGTACAGGGCCAAAAAATCCCGGAGCTGCGTGAGAAATGGCTCAGCGATTCGATCATCCGTTCTCCCATTCCTCGATGGTATCCCGGCGGAGTGCCGGTCGATCGCTTCCTTTGCGAAGGTCTTCAGGCGGCTATCGAGAAAAATTGGTCCGTGCGGGATCTCCTGTGCACGGCGACCCATTTGGTAGCAGAAATTGCCGCTCGGGCAGTGGAAAAGGTCGCGGTGGCTCGCGGACCGTTAGACGAAGTGCTCATTACTGGCGGAGGTCAGAACAACGGCTTGCTTTTGGCCGAACTCACGAAATCTCTAGCTCCCTTGCCGCTGGTGCGGCTTTCCCCGAGTGAGGGCAGCGCCACACTTGGGGCACTTTCAGCAGCACTGCTCGCGGCTCTCTATTTGGAGCAACTCCCCGGCAATTGTCCCGCAATTACGGGTGCCGAAAGCCCTAAGATATTGGGACGACTTACCCTTTACGGCCGGCCGATCGAGCTGAAACACGTCAACCTGCCCCAAGGGAGCAATCACCTCCGCTGGATCACTCATTTCCGCCGCGCCGCCATTTGAGGACCCCTGTTTGGATTGCTGCTAACGAGCGGACCGGCACCTTCTCCCCGAGAATGGCCATCTTTCACTGCTCCGGCCCCGCGCCTTTTCACTGGTCCAGCGCCACGGCCCCCGGTTCAAGGCCTGACAGATGATTTTCCGTCGCGGACGGGGACGCATCTGCCGATTTTCATCGAAAAAATTCAGATTTAAAGCGTGTTGGTTCAAACCAAGAGCGTGTTGGCCTAAACATCGCCTGGGGAACGGTAGGCAACGTAACCAGGCGAAGAATCGGAAACTTTGGAAGAATGGGTTAACTCAATCGATTTGAGAATCAGTATGCGTTAAAGATTTTGGGAAGATTTGGACGAGTGTTCCGATATTTAATCAAGGGAGTGGGCGGTTAGCCAGAAAAACCGGGAAGCTACCAAATTTCTCTTAACACATGAGCACGAACCGAATCTCTCGAAATACGAGCATTAACCGATCAACGGGGATTTTTTCGGATTATCTAAAGACAAAATTTGGCAAGAGTCGGCCCCCTATCAGGGTAAAGGAACCCCTGTGGCAAACACGAAGGCGCTGGCCCGGCAAATTGGCCTTCCCATAATGAGACTTAACGCTTGGCGAAGACGAAGGCGCCTGACAAGCGAATTCTCACAATAACCCCCTACAAGTTTTCTTTGTGAAAGGCCGTAGCCCTTGCGGAGATAGCGTGCTGCCAAATCGGACCTCCCCCTTTGGAAAAGCCCCTTTGGAAATAAAGAAAGAAAGGCCTTCTATGGTCCATACGACAATTCCGCAAGCAAATAATTGGGGACGTCTTACTTTTGCCGACTTAGGAGTTTTACCGGGCAAAGATGGTGAACAAACAAGCGGAACCCACGCCTCGGACCGGCACCCGGTGGATCCGCAGCCTCGACCGCACTACTTCCTGGAAATCGCGGTAGGCGTGGGAAACACTCCTGGGGCATGGCGTCTGACGATTCGCGAATCGACCGGAGCCCTGGTTCTCATCGCCGAGGATGTGGAGCCGGATACCAGCGGGGAACGTCTGGAGCTTCTGACCCTGGTGCGCGGCTTGGAGGCCGTGGAAGGACCGGCGGACATCACGATTCTGGATCCTAGCCCATACGTAGAGGAAGGAGTCCGATACGGAGTTCGGGAGTGGCGAGAGAATTCCTGGCTTTGGGAATGTTTTGGAACAATGGTGCCGGTCAAAAACGCGGATCTCTGGCAACGCGTTGACCGCACGTCCCAATTCCACCGCTTGAAATGTCATTTTTCTTGGGCCAATTCGCGCGACCAACTATCGGATCGAATTGAGCCTGGGTCTAGCAAGCACAATGTGTCCACAAAGAATAATCCGGACAAACTGAAGTCAGCTCTGCAAAATATGGCACGGGCCGCCAACGCGGAGCCGGTTCGCTCCAACTTCCAAACTGCTCTTTTTAAGGAAAGACAAAAGTTACTTCCCGCTAACCAGCCGACTCGCGAGCAGGTAGCTCGATCCTGCGTGAAGGGGAAAAGCCGGCCGGGTCGTCAAACTTTCCCATCCTCTCAGCCAGCTTCAGTTGAGGATGCTCCTGAGCATTCTACGGCCAACTTTGAATGGTGGGGGCAGCTAACTTGGCCGGATAGGTGGCGTCTACATCGGAGAAATCACCGCGAAGCCTCAATGAGTCCCGAGGCTGCGGAATCAAACTTCGTACATGTCCCGCTGCAAGAGATTACCAGCACGGGCCCCGGTCGAAGTGGCAGCACCGCAAACGAGAACGGTAGATTGGGGATCCGGCGAGTTGCCCAGGTTTGGCAAAACGCTTGGAATTATTTTCTGCAAAAGATTACTCCCGAATTCTGGCGTTTTTGCAAGCCGGCACAGGTTACACATCCTCTCACTACGGGTTGCGAAAAAGCCACCGGTTGGTAAACGCCATGACCTATTGGGGTAAATTCTTCGCAGGAAGTCATGCTTTTGAAATTCCTGCTGGATTTGCCCAGCCGAAACCGATCTTTGCCACTTGCACGGATTTATGAAAGTATCTTTAAAACCGCCAAATCCTTGCCCCCGAACTAGTGAGGGAACCGTTCCTAGACAAATTGGACCAAAAAAGACAACACACCTATGAAGTCCTGCGAATTCCACGAACCGCGATTAACAGGCCGTCAAAAACTGTGATTGGGGCAACTCTTAACCGCTCCTTATTTTGGCTGCGAAAGGAAACAAACTTTGAAACTTTAGCAAATAGATCAAGCTGATGCATGAACTAATCCGGGTATTTCGGGGAGGAGCATGTTTTTTCCGGGGGAGAAGGTGATAAGAGCTCAATGGTGCCCAGGATGGAGGGGATCTTGGTTGCCCGGCGGGCACATCGGTGGGTTCGCTTTTATCCCCGAAGCTGCCGGGCGATTTGACGCCGGTTAAGGACTCAAAAACTTATTTCGCCAAATTCCCGGATAAATTCCCGAAAGTTTCGCCAGATTCATTCAGAGTGATAGAACTTGGATTCGAGGTGCAAATTGAGGTTCCATTTTCCGACATAATTCCTGGCCGATAGGTCCGGCCGAAGCGTGACGCCTTCCTAGTACCCAGTAACCACAACCTATTCGAAATCATTTGCCGCCGTCTTGAAGTCCAAGTTGGAAGGATAGATAAATTAGCAAATCATTATCGATCTGGAAAATCAAGGAGGATACTCGTGCGGACCAGCCTTCGTTTAACGGATGTAGCATCGTTAGTGGAGGGCCGACACGGTTCGCCGGAAATGGTTCTCGGCCCTCATTGGGCAAATGGCAACGGAAAAAAGGCGATATGTGTACGGAGCTTTTTGCCCGAGTGTACTCGGGCTTGGCTGATCTGCCCCGAAGGCCCGGCTTCCCCACGGCCGATGCGCCGGATCCACCCTTCGGGAATTTTTGAAGCTTTGTGTCCTGTTCCAAACGGTAAACCGGGGCTCGCCGAGGAAGAGAACTTGAGGTTGAATTACCGGATTCGGGTTATGGACGGGTCGGGCAAAGTCAAAACGCTGGATGATCCTTACCGATTTCCGCCGCTTTTGACAAGTTATGACCTTTATCTACTGAACGAAGGTACACATTGGCAATCGTACAACAAGTTGGGGGCTCAGATTCGCACCGTTGATGGCGTGAAAGGGGTGAATTTTGCGGTCTGGGCTCCTAATGCCACGAGTGTCAGCGTCATTGGTGATTTCAATGATTGGGATGGACGCCGCCACCCCATGCGGAAACATATCCCCGCCGGGTTTTGGGAGCTTTTTATCCCCGGCGTGCAAGAGGGTGCCATGTATAAGTATCGTGTACGCTCTGGCGATATGGAGGTGGACAAGTCCGATCCCTACGGATTTGCCGCCGAAGTACCGCCGCGGACGGGGTCTATCATCGTGGACTTATCCCGTTACACATGGCACGACGCGGAGTGGTTGGAGCGCCGCCGGCATACCAACTGGTTCGAACAACCCATCTCCCTCTACGAGGTTCATTTGGGCAGTTGGCGCCGTCCAAAGGACGATCCCTCTCGTTGGCTTAACTATCGGGAATTGGCCCATCAGTTGATCGATTATGTGAAGCACATGGGCTATACCCACATCGAGTTACTGCCGTTGGGGGAACACCCTTTGTCGGCAAGTTGGGGGTACCAAACGGTCGGTTACTATGCAGTGACGTCGCGGTATGGTTCGCCTTTTGACTTCATGTATTTCGTGGACCTCTGCCACCAAAATGGAATCGGCGTCATTCTGGATTGGGTACCAGCCCATTTCCCGCGGGATGGTCACGGGCTTAGGCGATTTGACGGCACGGCGCTTTATGAGCACGAGGATCCACGTCAAGGGGAGCATCGCGATTGGGGAACCTTGATCTTCAATTACGGTCGCCACGAAGTGCGCAACTTCTTGATCTCCAATGCTCTGTTTTGGTTCGATAAGTACCACGTCGATGGTCTCCGCATCGACGCCGTGGCTTCCATGCTTTATCTCGACTACAGTCGCCGCGACGGCGAATGGATTCCGAATGAATACGGCGGGCGAGAGAATCTCAAGGCGATCGCCTTTCTCAAGCTCCTTAACGAGCAGGTCCATGCCCAGTTCCCAGGGGTCCTCACTATAGCGGAAGAATCCACCGCTTGGCCTGCGGTATCGCGCCCCACCTACGTCGGCGGACTTGGGTTTAGCATGAAGTGGAACATGGGGTGGATGAATGACACCCGAAGCTACATGCGTCGGGATCCGATTCACCGGAAGTTCCACCACGATCAGTTGACCTTTAGTCTCATCTACGCTTTTCACGAGAATTTCGTCTTGCCGCTTTCGCATGACGAAGTTGTCCACGGTAAGGGGTCTTTGCTTGCGCAAATGCCGGGCGACCTTTGGCAGAAGTTCGCCAATCTGCGGCTACTTTATACATACATGTGGACGCATCCGGGGAAAAAACTCTTATTCATGGGCTCCGATTTTGCCCAATGGAATGAATGGGATTTTGACAGTCAATTGCAGTGGGATCTCTTACGGTGGGAGACGCACCGCGGTGTCCAGAAGTGCGTGGCCGATCTGAACCGATTGATTCGGCAAGAGCCCGCCTTGCACGAATTGGATTTTGACGGACGAGGCTTCGAGTGGATTGACTGTCACAACTGGGCGGAAAGCACTTTAAGTTACCTCCGGCGAGCAAAGAATCCGCAGGATTATTTGATCATTTGCTGCAACTTCACGCCCGTACCCCGGTTGCGACATCGAATTGGCGTCCCCGAGGAGCATTTCTTCCAAGAGATCTTCAATAGCGATTCGCAGTATTACGGGGGAAGCAACCTAGGGAACTTTCCCGGCGTTGAGGCAGAGCCGATTCCCTGTCATGGTCGCCCGGCTTCGATGCAAATTGTTTTGCCGCCATTGGGAGCTGTGATTTTCAAACCCCGAGGTAAGCTGGATCAAAACCGCCGGTCCTACCACCCGTGAGCGGTGGAGGAGAGCACCGCTAACATAAGGCGCGGATTTCTGTTTTTTCTCGCAAACGGGGTCATTGCTTCGGCGTGTTCGGCATCAACCGCGGCGAGTCGCAAGCGCGGGAAAATCAGACTTTCCCCAAACGAGAACTCAGAGGAAATGATGTTCTTCAGGGGAGAGGGTACAACTTGGGAACAATTGACATTGGGGATCCGGAGTTTCAAGGCGGTTTATTGGCTGCAGGGTCACAGGACGTCTGCGCCGGGCGTCTTCGCTCGACTTTTATTCCCGACTCATACCCCTAGTCGGTATAGCGACGCGGCCGTTCCCACATTCGCCGCTGCCACTCGGGATCCCACCGGAAGCTAAAGTCCGCCTTAATTTCCTCAAGCCATTGCTGATACATTTCGGCTTGGTCCTGCCGGGCCGCCCCCACGTAAAAGATGAACGGTTGTTTCAGCATCTGCTCCCACAACACCTCGGGTGAAGGATTACTCTCCAGCAGCCGGATGACATAAGCCGCGGTTTGCGGATGGTTCATGGCCACGGCAATTTGCCCGGGCGAAAGTGAAAAAACAGTTCGCATGAACTCATGGCCGGGTCGGTCCACACCTTTTACCTCGCTAATTCGCGGCGGGGCCTGCATCCAAAACGGCGGCAATGCCCCGGATGTAAGCCAGCTAAAGGGCTGCGATTCCACTACAGTCAATCCCGCTTGGCCGGCAAGCGCTTCGGCCAGCTTGGTTCCTTTTTGCCGCGCCATTTCCGCGAGGCGATTGGCCTCTTGAAGGGCAAGTTGCCGAGCCCGCAGTGTCTTCCAAGCTACGAGGACCTTTTCCCGAGTCTGCGGCTCCGAAAAATCCGGAATTCGGCTTTCTTTTTCCTCTGTCTTCCATATCAGGTAAAAGTTCTGCTGCGGATCTTGGGCCACAGCCGGACGAAAGACCGGTAACCGCTCGAAGACTGCCTCCAACACCGAAGCCCCGGCTAAAGTGGTGGCTGAGCCGATGTCCAATTTGGCCACCTCGAAAATGCTGGATAGACCCAATTGGCGATAATCGAGTGCGTGCTGTTTGCCCAAGGCAGCCAAGTCCGGCCGGATCGGCTCTGTTCGATTTCGTGCCTGACGGTTTTGAACCGATAGGTCGTAAAGGATTTTGTCCTCTCGATAACGGCTCAATTGACTCTCCAACTGGCCCAGCAGGTCGCGGATCTTTTCCGGCGCCTTTCGCCGCGCCAAAGTGCGCCGGATTTCGTCTTTGACTTCCTCAAGCGGTATGTAGGAAACAACCGAAGCCGCGGCTCCCCCCTCCGGTACCGGAGTGGCGGAAGTGCCCGGAGAATCCGCCGCAGTACCCGGCGACGGATTTTGCCGGGGTGCTTCCCCGGTTTGGGACGGAACTTCGCTTCCGCCAGGTGATTCCGCGCCGCCGGTTCCAGAGGGATTTATCGCATTATCTGAGCTTGGATTCCCTGAGCTTGAAGAGATGGAGTCACCCCCTAAAGTGGCGGCTTCTGAGTTCGGGTTTTGGGCAGCCGTCCCCGCGACCTTCTCTTCAGGCTGAAAGACTGCAAGGTGGATAAGGGGATTTCTATTAGGGCTGTGGCTTCGAATTCGTGAATTCATGGGGGGCCACTGTGCCGAGCCAGTCGCCCCGGGGCCCTCCGAAGAAGTGGGTTGCTGCCGCTCGCTAGGAAGTGGGGTTTCGGAAGCAGGCTCCCCGGCGGTACCCTTTTCCTGAGATTGTTCTACCGAAAGGGACTGTAGAGCTTGCTCCCCAGAAGTCTCCTCCGAACTCGACGGCGCCTTATTCCCCGAAGAACTACTATCCAGTTGAGGAGTACTAGCACTACCAGGCTGGGAAGTAGTTGAAACATCTGACTGTGGAGCGGCGGTATCCGTCTGATTTGTACTCGGCGGAATGACAGGCGTTGCCGGTAACCCGCTTGAGGGCAGTTGGTCATAGGAAGGTACTGCGGTAGAGGTTCCGACAGGATTGTCCGCGGTTTCACCCGTGGGACTTTGTCCGGCATCGGACGGTTGCTCAGTCGCCGGGGGAGATGGAGACGATGGAGAAGCCGGTGCCGCGGCCGCAGGTCCGGGGGAGACAGTCTCGGGTTTTGTCGGTGGCATCGTCGGGAGCGACTCCCGCCTGTACAGCCGATCCTTTTGCTCGTTGTAAAAACGCTCGACCTCTTCGTCGGTAACCGCGCCCAGGTCTACAAATTTATCAAACGGAGCCACCAAATACTCTAGCGCCACTTGTTTCGGCTCGGCAAAACCCAGGTCGGGTGAATCGGGATCATCCACCTGAAGTCGATGGGCATCGAAAAGTTCGCGCAATTCCTTCTCTGAGGGACTTTCTTGAACTTGTGAAATGAATCGTTCGACCGGCAGCTCAACGGATTCAATGGTTACCATCCGATTAAAACGTTGGAAGTAATCCCACCTTTGAGCCGGAGTGAAGCTGGCAAGACTCAGGCTGAATTGATCCATGGCCCGCAACGCTAAAAGCTCCTCGCGCAAGGCTCTGAACAAGGAATCCTCGGAAACACCTAGCTGAGCAAGGATGCCGCGGACGGTATCCGCGGTGACATAGCCCTGGGTCAAATCTCCTATAAAGTAGTTAATAGCCCTATTGTCGACTTCCAGCCCCAATCGCTCGGCGTACCGACTGAGGAGCCACCGTTCGACGACCGCTTCTTCTGAAGTCCCGCCGATCTGGTTCAGCACGCTCTGGACAACCCGGGGATCGCCACCCGCTTGCTGGATTGCCTCGGCCAAAAACATCAGGAAACGCACTACGGTGCCCCGCTGCCGTGTGAGGTCAACGAGGGTTGATTCGCGAATCTCCCCAAACCGAGTTTCGGCCACCAAGGGATTCGACACGGGCCCGGAGCCCAAACCTTGCATAATCACCGGCAATATCACAAAACCGAACATCGCCAGCACACCAAGGCAAGCAAGCATGAGCTTTCGGTGCCGGCGGAAAAATGTGAACGGGCTACGCACGGGATTTGCTCCAAACGGGTGAATGTTTTTGAACCGCTGATAATTCTCTCTGTTAAGAAACCGCAGCCTAAAACTCCGGAAGTTTATTTCAAGCCCGCAGATTTCCGGGTCACCCGCTTGAGCCCTGCGGGCGCGAGGTTTAATTATCCCCAGTTACCTCGCGAATCCGAAAGCTGAACAAGTACGGTTATTCTCCCAGCAACGAAAATTTCCTGCAATGCCAAGCGATTCCAAAGAACATATCCGATCTGATCTTCCGAGACACGTGCGAACACCAAGCCATACTTTTTTAGTCGAAGGACCCAACACCACCGTTGAAAGCGGCCCAATACCTCGACATCAAAAAAGCTCATGGAAGGAAAGAGGACTAAGGAAAGGCGAGCAAAGACGAAATGAGCAAAAACCCTTAAAGGTGTCCGGGGACTTGGAGCATTTTGAAGATCACGCGAACTTGCCAATTCCTTTCTGCTGAGCACGGGGATCAACTAATCGGGTGCTCAGGGCAATCTTTTTGCTCCGTCATATGAGATTGAGATTTGGCATTCTAATTTTTGGCACTCTATTCTTAAGGAAAATTAATCTCGATTAATCTCGATCAACTTTTCCATCATTCAGAGCGTTAGAGCAACAAAGTTTTATATTTGCAGCGAAGTATAAGGAAGGCTTTATGCGTTTGACACTTACGGCAATGGAATTTGCTGACACCCTCAAATAAGTGGTACCTGACTGACGATCAGAACTGCGCACCATTAAGAGAACTGCGAACTACTAATAATTCGGTTGCTGGTGACTATGCTTACCTCACGCCCTCATACCGAGCGCCAACGATCGCGGCACTAATAATAACAATCTTGGTGTACTAAGTGATCATCGACGCGCCGTTTTACCGCCCGATTACCCTCTAGACTTTTTACACGGTTGTCCTTAAAGACTAACTAAGACCGATAGGTAAAAATCGAAATTGGTCTCCGGGGGGGCCGCGTAATGAATTTTCAACCAAAGTTCTAGGCTTTAACGATTCCTTCGGCGCGACGATCGATTTCCGCAACTTGACAGCTTGGGACCAAACTCGAAAAGAAGTTTTACTTTTTAGTCCGGTTTCCTTTAGATTCTTCTAGGGATGGGTATTGACAGACAAAAATCTCATAGCCTCTTTCAGAGACTTTGTGAGGGCTTAGCACACGCAGCTAAAGTCAGTCGGCCTAGCAACGCGATGCTTCGGTACTTGGTCATCCTCTGGACATGGACTGACTATTAGGCTCACAAAGGCACTGCGATACGTTTGTAACTCGGCCGACTTATGTTACACCCGGAGCTCATTTTTACGGATAACGCTCACCGGTCATTGATTACGTGGAACTTAAGCTTTTGAAATAAACTCGTTGGCTTAATAGTCCCCCATGAGTTTACCCAGTCCTCGCAGAAGATCAGTTCGAATACAAATAAAATGATCGTTGCATCAGATGTCGAAAGCCCATCCAGTTGGTACCGGTGTTTGTTTAAAGCTCTCGTTATCACCGCGCGTCAAACGCCCAAGCCATAGTCGCCAAGCACAAATTTTCTGAAGATAGTGAGGTATAGGTTTGGGGTTGAACTTATAGGGTCCAAAGCTTAATAGCCCTTGCTTTCTGAGTTTTTGAAAGAGTGTAAATTCAAAACAGCGTAAATTAACAGAGGGTGAAAAGCGGGAAGTAGCAGGACGAATCGCCGCTCCGAAACCGCTGAAAATTCAGTCGCTCAATCTGTTGATAGCCCATATCTTTATTGGAGTCGGGTTCTCCCTCAGTCATTGACGAACGGAGTAGAAAACGAAGAAATCTGGGAATTCGGCCTTTAACCATGGCAAAACGTTCTAAATCCTCGGAAGGAAAATCGCTGGTCATCGTCGAGTCCCCGACCAAAGCGCGGACCATAAGCCGTTTTCTTGGTAATGGGTTCCAGGTGGAGGCCAGTATGGGCCATATCCGTGATCTCCCTGAGGGAGCGAAGGAGGTTCCTGAAGAGTACCGGAAGCACCCCTCGGGACGTCTCGGAGTACATGTGGAACATCAATTTCAGCCCTTGTACATAATCCCTCGGGATAAGCAGAAGCAAGTTCGGAGGCTAAAATCGGCGCTCAAAGATGCTCAGCGGCTCTACCTCGCCACAGACGAAGATCGCGAGGGAGAAGCCATCAGTTGGCACTTGTGCGAGGTTTTACATCCCAAGATTCCCGTTCATCGCCTAGTTTTTCACGAAATCACGCGTGAAAGCATTCTGGAAGCTTTAGGATCACCGCGGGACATCGATTTGCGCCTTGTTCGGGCGCAGGAAGCTCGGCGGATTTTGGACCGGCTTTTCGGGTACGAAGTTTCGCCGCTTTTGTGGCGGAAGGTAGGACCTCGGCTTTCCGCCGGTCGTGTGCAAAGCGTGGCCGTCCGACTTGTGGTAGGGCGAGAACGCCAACGCATGGCTTTTCGATCTGCCACCTTTTGGGATCTAGTCGGTCAGTTCCGCAAGGAAGGAAGCGAACCGTTTCAGGCCGCGCTAGTCTCGGTGGGTGGGCGGCGAATTCCTCAGGGGCGCGATTTTGATCCGGCAACCGGTTCCCTTAAAGATTCCACGCTCCTTTGGTTGGACGAGGCGGCAGCGCGTAATTTGTGCGACCGCCTTAGGGGCCGTGAGGTTCGCGTCCTGGAAGTTGAGCAAAAGCCTTTTATATTGCGCCCGGCACCCCCGTTCACAACGAGCACGCTTCAACAGGAGGCAAATCGCAAATTCGGGTTTAGTGCCCGCTATACCATGCAGCTTGCTCAATCCCTCTACGAAAACGGGCACATTACGTACATGCGTACCGATTCTACTCAATTGGCGGCGGTAGCCGTCGAAGCAGCCCGCGAGATCATCCGCCAGCACTACGGGCTGGAGTATTTGCCCAGAGAAGCCCGGGTTTATCGCACGCGGGTCCGCAATGCCCAGGAAGCGCACGAGGCCATTCGTCCTGCGGGACATCCATTCACTGCGCCGGAGGATTTGCGATCCGTTCTTTCGGCAGACGAGTGGAGAGTGTATGAGCTGATATGGAAACGGACGATCGCCTCCCAAATGGTTGATGCCCGAGGGTATCGCGTCAGTGTTGCCCTCGGAATCGAGGATTCGCGCTTCGAGGTGGTGGGGCGGACCATCGAATTTGCCGGATACCTGAGGGCCTATGTGGAAGGAACCGACGAATCAGACGTAGAGGCCGCCGAGCCGCAGGCAGTATTGCCCCTACTACGGCCGGGAGAAGCCGTCGAATGTTTAACTCTGGAGCCGAAAAGTCACACGACGCAACCCCCGCCGCGGTATAGCGAAGCCACCTTGATTCGCTGCCTGGAGGAGATGGGAATCGGTCGGCCCAGCACCTACGCGACGATCATCGATACCATCCTTTCCCGAAATTACGTTTTTAAGCGTGGGAGTTCTTTAGTTCCCACCTGGTTGGGGATGGCCGTCACCCAGCTTCTCGAGGAGCACTTAGCCGAGCTGGTCGACTATCAGTTCACCGCTCAAATGGAAGAAGAGTTAGATGCAATTAGCCGTGGCGAATTGGACCACGTCGCATATTTGGCAAAATTCTATTATGGAAACGATCATCCGGGGCTGAAGAAGTTATTGGAAGAAAAGTTGGCCGAACTTCGGGCTGCGGATGTCAACCGCATGCTCATTGGTCAGCCGGAGGGGTCAGGGCCGCAAAGTGCGCCGATTTACGTGCGAATCGGTCGGTTTGGCCCGTACATTGAGCAGGGGGCGCGGCGCGCACCCTTGCCAAAGAATCTGGCACCCGATGAGTTGACGGTCGATAAAGCCTTGGAGTTATTCACACAAGCTGAGCAAGAAGAACAACCAATCGGTTACTGCCCGAAAACCGGCAAACCGATTTACCTGCGCACGGGCCGGTACGGGCCATACATTCAAAGGGGCGATGCCACCGACGGCCAAAAACCGGAACAAGTGTCGTTACTGCGGGGAATGAAGCCCGAGGAGGTCACGCTGGATTTGGCGCTAAAACTTTTGGCCCTTCCCCGAGATCTTGGAGTCCACCCGGAAACCGGTGATAGGGTACTCATCCATAATGGGCGGTTTGGCCCGTTTGTTGAATGTGGGAAGCAAACGCGATCGCTTCCCGCGGATGTCTCACCATTTGAGATCACCCTGGAGCAAGCATTAGCCCTATTAGCGGCGCCAAAGACCTTTCGACGGCGGCGAAGCAGCGAACCTATTCGCACTTTTCCTGAGGGCCCCAATGGGGAGCCTGCCATTCGGGTGATGAACGGTCGCTATGGGCCTTACGTTACCGACGGCACCATCAACGCTTCCATCCCACGGGAACTTTCACCGGAAGAAATCACTGAGTCTCAAGCCCGTAATCTTCTGCTTCAACGGGCCAGCCAGCCGCCATCAAGTCCGGGCCGGAGAAGGCGATCTCAAAGTGTGGCAGCACGCAGCAGCAAAGGTAATAATTCTGTTGAATGAGTCGAGCCATCTGTTTGCTCAATGTGCTCGGGATCCGTTCGCGAACCTCCGTAACAAGAAGCCTTTTCCGAAGCAACAGCTTTTTCAAAAAATTAGGGACGCGGATTTAGCAGTGTTGCAATTATCCGCGCCCCACCCGACCAACGGTAGATCGGAAAATCAAAGAGCCGACTCAACAGAGCCAGGGCTAAAAACCACAGACCTGCGATCCTTCGCGATTTTTTGAATCCTCCGGCTTACCTGACCTTCTCGCTTACTTGCACTAGGTCGAATTGTCGCAGTTGCCCGAGCCGCCACCAAAAAAGGTGCAACTCGGACTTGCTTCCGATTGGCCAGAGGACAAAGCAGGCGCATCAGATTCATCATAAGTCAGGGTACCTCGCGGGTTTTTCCGAGTCCCTTGCTTAACGATTCACGAAACTTTTAATCCCGCGAGATACGTTCGCGCAACTGACCCATCTGGTCCCGAAGCTCGCGAACCTGGGCACCAAGTTCCTCAATCGCCTGCTTCAAAACTTGAAGCTCCCCGAGCAAGTCTCGCGGTGGACCGGCTCCCGGCCTTGGGCCCGCAGGCGGAACCATTACTGGAGGTACTGGTTCGCCTCGAAGCCGGCGTAGGGTCATCTCTACTGCCGCCGCTTGCTCCATCAAGCCGGCAGCCCGCAGATGCTCAATAGCCGCCTCCAAATGATGGATCCGCCGCTCGCGCTCCTCGGGGGGCATCTGTGCGACGCGCGGTGGCACCGGGGGAATGCCCGGTTCAGGCCGCCCTTCGATCCGCGGACGCCGTTGTTCCGCCTCGCGTTCTAGTCTTTCAAGCTCTGCTGTTACTCGCTCAATCTGCTGTCGCAATTCTGCTATTCGACCCTCCGCTCGTTCATGTTCCGCCCGAGCTAATTGCTCTCGCAATTCTGCCATATGCCGACGCAATCGTTCCATTGCGACGATCGGGCGCTGGGGTTCCCTCTGTTGCAATTCAGCCAGCCGGGCCTGAATCTCGCGCAATTCCCTTTCAAGCTGCTCTGCCCGATCCGGTCGCTCCCTGCCGATCCGCGCTAATTCCTCCCGCAGCTCCGCCGCACGCTGCTCGAGTTTCCGCCGCAGCTCAACCACTTCGGGCGGAGGACCTGGAGCTCTTCGTGCCTCCGGTGGCGGCTCGCGACGCTCGCCCTCACGCTCATGGGGCGGTCGATCCCGGCGCTCGCCTTCGCGACCGGGCCCCGCCGGGCGGTCAGGTCGCTCTGCTCGGTCGGGACGATCCGGGTGTTCCGGCCGATCCGGACGATCACCCTCTCGAGGACCCCTTGCTTCCGGCTGGTCGGGTTGTTCCCGCTCTTGCACGGCTGCAAAAACTCCCGTCGAATCCGAAGATCCTACGCCCGGAAGGCCCGTCATCCATTCGCTCGGACCTCCAATCACTGTAAGACAACTCAAGACGGCCGCACCTAGGAGCGTACGTTCCCAAAAATGCTGTCCGATTTTCATCTCTGACTCTCCTTGCACTTTGAGCCACTTTACACGCACACCGCCGACACAACCCACACTACCCACCGCTAGAGTGCCGATCAAAGCCAAGGCGACCAGCCTCCGCACTCCGCTCAATTTTTGGGGAGTCGATCCCCTTTTTGCCAAAGCTACAAGCCGTTTTACACGCCGGGCAAAAAACGATCGATTGTGCCCTAAAGAGAGAGCCATACCGGCCGGGGCCAACCAAAGCCGCCGGCATTCCCGCCCATATCGAAGCAGTATGTCCGCTAAAAGGATCGGTCCGTTGGGCAGGGCGGTCACGGCTTCGTCCGCAGCAAGCTCACTACTTTTCCGCAAATAAACCCCCAAAAGCCAAGCAAAAGGATTCCACCATTGAAATGCGGCGGCAAACCGAGCAAGCATCTGCCACCAAGGATCCCCCGCCGCTAAATGAGCCAACTCGTGGACCAGAATGGCCTGGCACTGCTCCGTGCGAAATTGCTTTTCGAAACTTTGAGGAATAATCAGTGTCGGATATCGTAGGCCAAAAGCTGCCGGTACCTCGAGCCACGAGCTTATCAGTACCCGTACGGGTCGCTTCAAGCCAACCTCGCGAGCTATTTGGCTTACCTGGAGGCGAAGCTCCGCCGAGCATCCTTCAACCGCCTTCCGCCGTACGATGGCTAAGATAACTCGACCCAGCGTAAGCCAAGCCAAACACACTCCAACCCCAAAAAGCCAAATTCGGCCAACCCACAGGGCAACCCACATTCCAATGTCAAAAAGACCAATAGCCTTTTTCGCTCGGCTGTTGAGTGGTTCCGCAAAAGCAGACGGATCTTCCGCAATTGATAAACCGTTGGTAGAGGCAAGCTCCATCGCTTCCGGTGCTTGGGGCAGTTTCGGTTGCTCCGTACCCTGGCTTGATACGTTGCTCCCAGACTCAGAATCAAACGATATGACCTCGTTCCCGAAAAGCGTTCCCAGTCCAGGATCCTTAACCAGAGGGACTGCACCGGGCAAAGCTGGTTTAAGATCGCTTGAGGCTCGAGGCGGTATCTCTCCGCCCCCAAGCGTCGAGGAGGACCTCCTTGAAATCTTCCCTGCAAGTGTCTCCCAAACTTCGGCCTGACGACTTTCGGCTCCAACCGTACCCGCCCTTAGAAAAAAGCCGTCAAAACCAGCCTCGCTACGTGCGTAAGGTGGATTGGGTTCCCAGGAGTCGACCCACAGGTGGCCGGATTCAGATTTAAGACTCATTCGCGGCAACTCAGGCCCTCTTGAAGCCGAATTCGCGGCGGAATGAGCGTTGGGTGCAGCGCGAAAGCCGGGTGTTTCCTCGATAGTTGGGCCCCATTGAGAAGCTGAACGAAGCTGATCTTCCCCGCTTAACTTGCTAGACAATGTCCACGCCACAAGCCAACTGAGGCCACTGATCTCCAAAATGAGAAGGAGCCAAAGCCCTACCACTCCACCCCGCCAACAGCTCCGTTGCCACTGAGCGTTGGCGCAGAGACGACCCAAAAGCCCCGCCGCCAAAAAAACTAAGCCGCCTCCCCCCAAGAGCACACCCGCGGACACGATCGCTGTTTCCGTCAGTGTAGCTGTCACGGCCGAGGCCTCGCGGGCATAGAGTCCCTAGAATCTTCTCCAAACGCCGGGAATGCCACGATGGATGGCCCCACCACAAAGCGTGGAACCAGAGCCATATTTGTAGTCGAACCCGTTTGTGAGTAAGTCGGAGGATTGACTTCGCCGAAGAAATCTTCCTTAAATGACGCTGAAGAAATCTTCCTTAAATGAACCCTAGTAAACCCCTCGCTCGATTATTTCCCAGAATCCGCGTTTACGGGTTTGGCCCCCTTGCATCTATGGAGTCTTTCCTGGTTCTCAGGCGAGTCGCAGAGCAGATCACAATTCTCCAAAACCTGCCCAAAAGCTTCTAACCATCAATTCTTTGCTAACCACTACGATTCAACCGGAAACCCTCTCGCACTTTGCAGAAACGATACCGGCCGTGGATCGGTTCGATAACTTAGGCACTTTTCCGTGAGCTGTTCTCCCCATGATCGCGGGGGCAAAGCCTATCTCAGGGAAGATGATCGCGCGCTGGGTAGGTTCTCCCCATGATCGCGGGGGCAAAGCACACTCAAATCATGGTTCTCGCGGCCCCCGCTTGCCCGCCGATTCTTTATGGGCACGAATTAGTCTCTCGAGCTCATCCAATTCCTGGGCACTGACCTGGGGGCTTTCCAGCAAGAAACTTACCGCCGTGGCCAAACTGCCGTGAAACAACCGATGGAACAAATCTTGAATCATTCCGCGGGAGACCTCGTTTTCGCTGACCAACGGCTGATACACTAATCGCCGCTGTACCCTACAATGCCGTACGAGGTTTCGGGCCTCCATCTTACGGAGCATCGTCGCGACGGTCGTATATGCCCATCGCTGCCCCAGTTGCCGATGAACCTCCCCCACAGTGGCTGGACCGTGCGACCACAAGATTTGGAGGATTTTGAGTTGAAGGTCCCCCAACCGGAATTTCCGTCCTGATTCCATGCTCTTTTGCTCCAAATCTACTACCACAGTAATACTACCAAGGTAGCAAAAAGTTGTCAACTGGCACGTGGGGTTTTCTTTAGTAACTGTACCGATCCCAACCGTTCAGTTGGCCGACAAAAAGCGGAATAGTCTTGGGCGAAACGTTCGTTTGATTTACCGAAAGTATCTCTGGATAAGCCAGCTCTTCTCAAATCCAACGATTTAAAACAATTGCGATGATTCGCATACTCTTTTTTATCCCATTCGATAAAGTCGAGCCCCTTAACCGAGAATCAAAAGATCAGACTGCGGATTTCATAAAAACATTATCCCGTCAAATTAGACGCTGGTATTACAGATGGCAACTTTCTTTCCGTGGGACACATGTCGGCAAAACGCCCGAAAGCCGTAATCTCTATGGCCATCGGCCTTTTTTTGAGTCCACAATCGTTCAGTATGCTCAAGATCGTAAATTGCGAAACTGTCACGAGTTACGGTTTTCTAAAACTAATATGCTCCGCCGGCAGGCAGACTTCCAGGCTTCAAACGGCCCAAGTATCGACAGACCTTGGCCCGGCAGATCGACAGACCTTGGCCCGGCAGAGATCTACGTTAAACATTAGTTATTTTGTGACTTATTGCAGTTAAAACGCAGGGCGAGAATTCAAGTGGTCCGGAAAGACCGGGCCCCGGCACTTCGGGTCTTCTAATCCTCCTCCGGTTTGTTCCAATTTTCCTCTTTTCCTCCGATTCAATGTTCAGGGGAAAAGCTGCCTTCCGGTTGGTTTCAACGCAATCGGGGTAATCTGTCGTCTTCCGAAAATCGCCAAACAGCTTTTTTCAAGCATCCCATTATCAGATGAACGCCGTTATCAGATGAACCGCGCAGAGATCCATTAATCTTTGAACGTCAGTGCGTTCTCCCGCCGGCCAGCCCGGGTGAGGTCTGGAATTGCCCGCCGGATTTGTCTTTTGGGAAAAAGATCAATAAGAACGAAAAATAGGATCGCTCTTTACGTGTCTGAAAACGCTCTACGTCGAAAGCTGGGCAAGCCAACTTACGTAAGTCTCCTGCCGGCTTGCTACCCTCCCTTTGACTCGGTGCATTACTCGGGCTCACGACGTCGCATCCTGGCTTGCGTTTGCCCGTACATGGCAAAGCTCCCTTGGTGCACTAAAGCACGGGGCTGAGCAATTTCGCAATCCCGTCCAAAGTCTTAGCCCATTCAGGTCGATTTTCCCATTCTTCTAGCGTAAGGCGTGTAGAGCGTGCTAAGTACTGCCGTTGCACAACCCGTAATGTTTCGGTCACCTCCGTCCCATAGAGCAACAGGTTCAATTCGAAAGTTAGACTGAACGAGCGGATATCGAAGTTGCCCGTCCCCACGAATGCAAAGCTGTCGTCGATGGTCATGGTCTTTGAGTGAAGGAGACCAGGATGATACAGGTACACTTCGGCCCCCAATTGGAGAAGGTCCCCAAAATACGACCGAGCAGCAGCTCCTACTAGCACCTTATCGCAGACGGCGGGGGCAATGAGCACCACATTCACTCCGCGAAGCACCGCCACTTGCACGGCTTGAAGGAAAGACTCGTCGGGCACAAAGTACGGAGTTGTGATGATGACCTGACGCCGGGCGGTATGAAGAGCCGCAAGAACCATTCGGTGATAGTTTTCAACCGGGTAGATGGGGCCACTCGGTAGGACCTGAATCGGCGTGTTGCCTGCCGGTGGGGTCCGCGGAAAAATCTCTGCATCAGTCAGGGTTTGCTCTGTCTCGAAATACCAGTCGCATAAAAACACGGATTGCAACGCCAGTACCGTTGGTCCGAGGACCCGCGCCGTCAGATCGTGCCAGGCTAACCCCCTCCGCCCGTAATCGGCATTGATGATGTTCTGTGAGCCCGTGTATGCAATTCGTCCATCAATCACGACGATTTTTCGATGATTTCGCACATCAATCCGCGCCATTTTGCCGCGAAACACCCCCACGGGAAGGGCCGGAACCACTTCGATCCCCATCTTCGGTAATTCTGATCCCAAGCCCCGAAGGAAACTGCGGGATCCAACCGCATCCACCAAGAGTCGACATTTCGCGCCGCGTTCCGAGGCCCGACGCAGTGCTTCAATGACTCGTCGTCCCGTCTCATCGGCAGCAAAAATGTAGTACAGCATGTGCACGTGCGATTGTGCGGTGTCGATATCGGCGATCAAGCGGTTGACCATTTCGTCGGTGTCGGTGATCAATTCCACACGATTACCACCCAGAATAGGAAATTGGCCTAAACGCTCCGCTAAACGCACGGCCGACATCGCCTCGGGATCAAGTTGGGGCTCGACGATATTGGCCTGAGAACAAAATTCTTGAGTTATCTGATTGAACTCGGAAATCATCAATCGATATCGCTCTACCCGGCGGCGGGGCAGGCCTCGGGTACCAGCGATCAAAAATAGAAACAACCCTATCCAAGGGACAAAAAAGATAATCAGCAACCAGGCGATAGCGGTCGTCGGATTTCGTTTTCGCGGTACCACATACAGCATTACCAGTCGAATGATCCACTCGCTAAGGTATGTCAAGAAAGACCACGAAATCATGGTGCCTCGCCTACACGTGGGTTGAACCCCGTGGCAAAGGGAAGGTACTAAGGGGACTATCAGCGGACTGTACGGGAACCGTTTTAACAATCTTCAAGTTAAAGCGGTAGCCTCCAAAAAGGCGACACTTCCATTCGGAATCAAAAACTGCGAGCACTTATCTTCGCAGCTTGCCGAGGTGAGGAAGGGCACACCACCGCGGGAGTGCCCCTCTCATGGAGCTCCAAACCCACTCCCGCACTGTCTAGGCATAAGCACATACAGCGTAAACGGCTGCCGGGAGGCTTCCTCTTGTTTGCACTCGAGAGGATCTCGACCGCAACCTACTGCGGCCTAAAAAAGCCATCAGCCCATTAGTCTTTATTCTCGTCTTGGTAAGCTTGGTGGAGAAGAAGGCTCCTATGGACTCACCCCCAAAGGCGATAATCAGTCGACTGATTATTCGCGGGTTTCCACCTCCCCGCCTCTTGCGCCCCTTGACTCTAAGTTTTTGATCTTCTACACCGCCGACGGGTGTCCAACCGGCGATACTTGCGGTTGACGATCGACTTCTAACAGATTTCGATTCTGATATTGTCAACCATGCTCACCTGGCGATGCACGGAAATGCAGATCTGGAATGAGTTAGAAAGTTGAGGGATTTAACGCTTTCAAACAGGCGGCAATTCGTCCGTAGCGCTTTGCAAGTTGGCCGGTCATCATCCTCCTCGAACTGAGGACCACCCATGGGGTAACGTCCGCGCATCATTGCCGAGCAAGTCACCGTTACATCTAATTCAAAGTGCGGGATGGACCAATAGCTTGGTGTAGATCGGAACATCGAATCAATGGGCAACTTGGGAAGGAAATTTTGAGGTAAATAAGCATTCCCCCAGGTGCGCGACGGTAACTTCGGCTAGCCAAAACTGTGATGATAGGCGATCGGGCTTCTGTCGAACGATAAGCGAACCCGTTCAACACCGGAGGACGCCGCTTTCATCACCACGTTAATGGTACAACTAACATATTGCGGTTGCCGAATGATCCAGAAAACAGGGAAGCTTGTGACGTTTTCAGCTAGAAAGCCGTCTAGCAAGCACCACCAGAGAAAAGCATACAAGAATTGCTTATAAATTTTTGAGGAAAACTTTAACCGCATTTATGAAGCTGGTTGGAATTGCTTACCAAAAGAAAAAGAATTTTGGAAAAATTCACGTGTAAGACCTTCCGCCAACGCGATACGTTAGTTCGTAAAAGAAGTGATATTTAGAATTCTCAAGAATCTTTCCACATCTTCCTTCAAAATAGTGGCCATCTTAAGGGAATTCGACGGCTCCAGCCGTCTGAAACGCAGACCTTTTTTGCTTCCCGAGAGATAACCCATAACTTTCACGAGCAGGTGATCTAACACCCGTGAGCGCTCTTTTACGGACGTTTGCTTTTTCGCAACGGATTTTAGGATCTGTTGTTTTGGATTTGGGGATGTGAATTGACAAATCTTCGGCCAAAACCGATTTGTAGTGGCCCGCGATGCTCGGTCTGAATTTTTAATAAGCGAGATCGATCTAAATCCCGATTGCGACTCCACCAGTATTTGCTATGATTCAGATACGGAAAGCTCAACCAATCGAGTGAGCAAGTTTACTGACGATTGTTTGGGTAACTGATAAGGATTTCGGAGTTTGACAACCTGGCACGTGCGCCGGGAAAGGCCGGTGCGGACTGAACTATTGGATCGCGAAAGGTACCGGTGACGGAATTAGCGTATCTGCTGCTGACATTTTCCGCCTTTGCCCTTCTGGCGGCCTGTGGGGTCTGCCTTCGGCGGTCTGTAAAAAGGTGTGCCTATTGGTTTAGCAGAATCTCCGCGGGCACACTTAGTTTGGCGTTAGCGTGGGTTCGCGGGTTAGTGGGGAGAAGCCCACAGTACCGCTCCGCGCGACGGGTCGGACAAGCCGCGCAGCCTCTGGGCAAAGTTATTGGATGTCAGGAACCGAAAGCCTCGTGGTGCCGCGCCATTCGGGCCGACATGATGTTGGCTCCCCGGATTTTGGGGGCGACATTGAGCCCACGGCTAGCCCACAGTGCGCCCACAAGGCTGGCAATGAGTGGTCTCGCTGGCTCAGACTTTCCAATCCGCCTGGCTTGCGAGGCTTCAAGGGGCATTTCGCCATCGTACCGTCTTTGTCTGTTTGGACCGCGGAACCCCGCGTCGAGCGTGGGTTTCCCGACCTCTCAAGGTCAGTGCGCACCCAATTCGTCCGGAATTTGGGCGGATTGAAGCCTGCTATTGGCGGACGCCCTTTGTAGTTCCGGCTGGATTCAGGTCAATCCGGTCGAAGGGTAACAGCCAAGCACAAAAAGCACCGATCGATCAAGTGCTCAGGGGAGGAGATTGAGAAACCCTTAAAGTGTTCGCATTCATCGGGGCTCCTCCTTGAACCCGACGGTGTCTTCTGCCAATTGACGGGTCACTTCCGGCCCGGCTTGGTGCACGTGCCGTGTAGCACAAAGCTTTTTTGGGATTGAGGGCGACGGCCGTGCACGAAGTTCTATTCTATCTCGTCCTTTGTGCGGCGCCGGCCATTCTTACGCTTCTTTTGAAAGGCCTTTGGGATCGCCTTCGGCGCAAGGATGCCGAAACCGAGGCGAAGCTCATTATCGATCGGGCCATTCAGGAAGCAGAAACCCGGCGTCGCGAGGTCGAATTGGAGCTAAAAGAGCTAGCCCTGCGCTATAAGGCGGAGGCAGAGGAGGAACTTCGCAAACGTCGAGAGGAGCTCGACAATCGTGAAAGGCTCTTGAACAAACGTCAAGATGCTTTGGAGCAGCAGAGTGAACAGCTCCGCAAGCAGGAACGTGCCATCGAGAGCACCCAGCGGAAGTTGACGGAGAAGATTCAGGAATGTAACCGCCGGTCGGAGGAGCTGAGCAAGCTCGTCGACCTTCAGCGGCAAACCCTTCACGAAATCAGCGGTTTATCGCGGGAAGAGGCTACGCGACGGCTTCTGGAAAGTCTCGAAAATGAGCTGCGACAAGAGGCGGGGGCCATCATACTCCGTCATCAGAAGAAAATCGCGGAGATGTGCGAAAGCAAGACCCGCGAAATCCTATTGACGGCCCTCCAAAGGTATTCGGCATTTCATACCGCCGAAACGACTACTTCCGTCATCGATATCCCCAGTGACGAGATGAAAGGAAGGATCATCGGCCGTGAAGGGAGGAATATCCGGGCATTCGAAAAGGCGACCGGGGTGGATATAATCATCGACGATACCCCTGGGGTGGTTGTGGTGAGCGCGTTTGACACTATCCGCCGCGAGGTCGCCCGGCTCGCTCTGACCAAATTAATTGGCGATGGCCGAATCCACCCGGCCCGAATTGAAGAGGTGGTGGCGCAGACTCAGCGGGAATTGGAGCGGCATATCCGCAACCTTGGCGAGCAGGCCTGCCAGGAAGTAGGCATTCAAGGACTCCACGAACGGCTTATCGATCTATTGGGCCGCCTCCACTTTCGCACCAGTTATAGCCAGAACGTCTTGCGACATTCAATCGAAGTTGCCTTTATCGCTGGCATGCTGGCGGATGAAATGGGCTTCGACGGCAGCCTCGCGCGACGCTGCGGCCTCCTACACGATATTGGCAAGGCGGCGGATCATGAGGCTGAAGGGGGGCATCCTCAAATTGGGGCGGAACTTTTGAAGCGATGTGGGGAACGTCCGGAGGTTGTCCATGCGGCGGCTGCGCATCATGAAACGCTGACGGTTGATCAGCCGTACACGGTCATTGTGGCGGCGGCGGATGCATGCAGCGCAAGTCGGCCCGGAGCTCGTCGAGAAACCCTCGAACGCTACCTCAAGCGGATGGAGGAATTGGAGCGGATTGCCATGAGTTTTCCCGGTGTAGAGCAGGCGTATGCCATCCAGGCCGGCCGGGAAATGCGAGTTATCGTTAGCGCTAAGGAAACCACCGACGAGGTTGCGGCAAAAATCTGTCACGAAATCGCGCGGGCTTATGAGCAACAACTCACATATCCGGGAGAGATTAAGGTCACGGTGCTTCGCGAGAGTCGTTACACGGATATTGCGCGGTAAGTTCGCATCCTAATTGGCAAATTGTGGGAAACCCGTGCTTTGCCGGCACAATAAAAACCCTTATCCCTTGCGAACGTTGGTTGTCCTGAAGCAATTCTCAAGAGGGCGTAAAGGTTTGCTGGCCAGGTTGCGAGTCCCTTGCTCCAGCCTTGAACGCACCTAAAACAAAATAAACAAATAATCAAGCAGCACTTCAGTCTGAGTCCGAAATGTCACGTTGCGGAAGCAAGGCTCTAGTGTGCAATCTCTCAAGTGTGCAATCTCGCTCAGAAATTTTGATTTGACCGCGACTGACTCACGGCACAGAAGGCAAAGAAATGAATTTCCCTCAAAGCCGCACACCTGGAGTCTGTAATAGCCGCTTCGGACGTCACCCGCCAGAACGCAAAGAAATAAACTTCCCTCAAAGCCGAGTAGCAGGAGTGTGAGGGAAAAGCTGCGACGGCTTCTAAAGAAAAGTTTTGCAACCTTTGTAACAAGAGCCGCAGCCACAGTTATCAGACCAAATTCCGCGCTAGAGCCCAGTTGATGAGTGAAAAAGCCTTAAAGCAATCCTGCCGATTGCGGCTGCTTATGATTGGGGATGTGGTGGGGCGGCCCGGAAGACAGATCACGGCCCGTGCTGTCCCCCTGTTGCGGATTGCAGAAAACGTAGGCTTTGTCGTGGCTAATGCTGAGAATTCAGCAGGCGGATCCGGACTAACTTACGCATGTTATCGCCAGTTTCTTAACGCCGGTGTTGATTGCCTAACGATGGGGGACCACGTCTTCCGGCAGGGAGAGATCTTTCGCTTCATCGATCAGACTGACCGCGTGGTTCGACCGGCAAATTACCCGCGAATTGCTCCGGGCAAACCGTTTACCGTGCTTCGGACTGCGGACCAAATCTCCGTAGCCGTCCTATGTTTGCTCGGTCGTACGTTTATGCCGCCGGTGGATTGCCCGTTTGAGGCGGCAGAGCGCATCCTCGAAGCATTGCCGCCCGATGTTCGATGCATTGTGGTCGACATCCACGCCGAAGCCACCAGCGACAAACAGCTCATCGCTCGCTATTTAGACGGCCGGGTAAGCGCCGTTTTAGGGACTCACACACATGTGCCCACCGCGGACGAACAAATCCTTCCCAAAGGGACCGCGTTTCAATGCGATGTCGGAATGACCGGCCCGCACGATAGCATTCTCGGCCGGCGGATCGACCGGGTCATGGAAACGGTTCGCACCTTTCGCCCTCGGAGTTTCGACGTGGCCACAGGCGATGTCCGCCTCAACGGAGCTTTGGTGGAAATCGACGCCTCAACCGGAAAGGCAGTTACCATCCGACGCCTTTGCCTAACGTCGCAAGAGGTGGAAGAATTGGCGGTGAGGCTTGGAGTCGAAACTCCCGCAAGCTCCGATCCTGCGGATTCAGCGGAAGATTAGCGCGCCCGAATACGTTACGCAGCCGCGACTCCGCGGAAACCGAATTGCAGGCCCCCAAATGCTCGGCCATCAAATGGACGAGTGTTAAAGCAGATTGCTTCCTGGTAGTCCGTGTTTTATCGTCTCCAGGAATGTCACCAGACGAGATCTTCCGCCCGGAAGACGGGGCCATCCACGCATGCCCGACGGTAGTCCCATCCGCCATCCGGTGTGCGAACTTTTACCGCGCAGCTAAAGCAAATTCCTAATCCGCACGCCATCGGAGTTTCCAAAGACACATAGCACGGTACCCCGCATTCGCAAGCAATACGGGCACACTCAGCCATCATCATCTCCGGACCACACGCGACCACGTGGACCCGGCCTGTGGTTCCTTCGATTACACGACTGAATAACTCCGTGACTAGTCCTCGGTATCCTGCGGAACCGTCGTCAGTCGCCAGCAAAACCTCGACCCCCAAGGACTGAAAATCCTCTACACAAGCCAGACGTGCCTTCGTTCGGACCCCATAGCAGAGGGTAACGCCGGTCGCAGTTGGGAATCTTCGCGGCGGATTTCCATACCGGCGTTTCCCCAACACTTCGGCCGAAAAAGCCAGGAAGGGTGTTTGACCAATTCCTCCCGCTACTAAGACCCAACGGTCGGCTTGCTCAGGCGGAAAACCGTTGCCGAGCGGACCCCAGACCTCCAAGCAGCTTCCGGGGGACACCTTTGCCAACCGCCGCGTCATTTTCCCCAAAGTAATGTATACAATGTCTACCCACCGAGGCTCGCCCTTAGCATCAAGCACCACATCATACAAGGCCAAAGGGCGACCCAATAGCGGGTCATCCGTTCCCAGCAGGCGCAACATCAGGAATTGGCCGGGAATAATTCGACGTGCAACCTCCGGTGCAAGAATCCTCAAGCGATAGGTTTCTTGGGCAATCGGCTCGTTGGCAACGACATCGACGATACCATGCCACGCCTGGTCCGGATAAGCGGTTAAAGCCGATGACGATCCGGTCAATTTAGCATCCATCACTGGTGAAATTATTTGTTTGGAGGGTATTCTCGCTCAAATCGCATTTTTGAGCGCGGGTGGAAACACCGGCCGGGCTTGCCCCGTTATTCCACTAACCGAAACCGCGAATTCCCTAGCTCAAGAAACCTTTTCGACCGAAAGGCCGGCAGCCTCTTTCAAAGCGGTCACCTCCGCAGGGGTAAGGACGCGGTACTCGCCCGGACGCAGCTTTCCTAAACTCAGAGGACCAATCCCCAATCGCTTAAGCTTGTATACCTTGTGGCCAAACCGGGCGAGCATTCGGCGGATTTCCCGATTATGTCCCTCACACAATGTTAAATCTAAAACGGCACTTTGCCTATATTTCTTGAGGATGCGTACCGACTTTGCCCGGGCAATTCCCTCCGCTAAATGCACCCCTTTCAAAAGTTTGCGGATCACCTCCTGCGTGGGTACCCCAGCCACAACGACTCGATAACGCTTGGGAACCCCGAAACGCGGATGAGTAAGGCGATAAGCTAGCTCACCATCATTGGTCAAGAGCATCAGCCCTTCGCTATGCAAATCCAATCGGCCAACCGCAAACACGCGGGCCTCTGTTTCCGGCACAAGATCGATGACTCGTGTTCGCCCCGAAGGGTCGCGAGTTGTGCTCACCGCCCCCGGCGGCTTGTACACAGCGTAGTAAACAAGTTCGGGGAACTGGATGAGGAGCCCGTCGACACGGATTTCACTCCGCGTGGCATCTGCTTTCGCCCCGAGCTCCGTGACTACCCGGCCGTCCACCTCCACCCGGCCTGCCAGAATTAGCTCTTCACATTGGCGCCGAGAGCCGAAGCCCGCGGCTGCGAGCAATCGCTGTAGCCGCTGAGTTCCCTTGGGTACCGCCTTCCCCGGTAGCGATATTTGCCGGTCGGGGCTAGGTACCGACTTTCGACCACGTTTTTTTGAAACCATTGAGCACCTTACAAAAATGCCGAAGCCCACCGTTCGGACCACTCGCGTCTACTCTTTTTTTGAATTGGGCAAGAATTGCGCAGCCTCACCCGGCGGCTCATTCGTAAATCCAACATTCAGGGCTCGGCACGCTGGGAACCTTCCCGCTTAAACCGCTCGACAAACCGCCGCGTCAGCTCCAAATACTTTTCGCCGTGCTCGACCGAAGGTTCGATTTCGCTCCCTTCGTGCCATTCGTTCCATGAGGTGATCAGGATCCAATCCGGATTGGCTCGGATAGCCTCTTCCCATTGTATCTGATAAAGCAACCCATCCATGCGACCGACGCTAATGCCCGGCTTACGAATCTTCGTGTCGTCATAGCCCGGGATGATCGTGACGGTACTGATCTTCCGATGACGATCTGCGGTTTGGACCCAACGGCGATAGCGATCTTGGGCCCATAGGCGGACTTTCTCAGCCTCGAGCTTTTGGAGCTGGCCACACGGATTATACGTGTGAATCCCGTCGAAAAAGGCGGCAGCCCGATCATCGAGGGAGTCGACAATAAACACCGCCCCCGAAGGAAAGGTGCGTTTGACCTCCAAAGCCGCTTGGTGACAGCGATCCAATCCTAATTCCTCGACAACCCGTGCATAAATAAAGATCACGGGCTTATTGAGCACGCGGAGCCAAGCAGGATGATCCGCGTACTTTCGCAGCACCTCGGTTAGCTCAGCCACAGCCCGCTCCACGGTCCTCGGCCGCACCGTCTCATAATAGACAGTGGCCACCAAGCCCGACTTGGCACACGCATCAAGAATTCGGGGCATGGCAAGATCCGAAAAATCCCCGTGGCCCCACCAGCTTACGATGAATCCATCAACACCCGATTCCTTGGCCCAACGGCAATGTTGGGCAATCGTCTCCGGGTGATGCGAGTCGTATGGCCCGAGAACGGGATAGTGGGTACTGGAAGCAATCGTGCGATTGGCCTCGTCAATCCCTTCCCAATGAGCTCGCCGCCCACTACCGCCGGCTACCGCCGGATTTCCATACCAAGGGTAATAAAACGCCAAGACCAAGCGGGGAACCGGCTCGGTGGCCGCCAAAGCCGCAGCACCCTCTTGTGCCATGGCCATGCCCATAACCCCGGGCAAGCCGAATACAATCAAGATAACCGACGAGTAAACCACGCCCTCTCTGAGCGAAGCTCGACGGCTGAGGGTGGGTCGGCTTACCGCCAGTTTGCTTGCGCTTCCACCCGGCAAGTGAGCGAAGTATGAATTTCGATTTCTCAACGTTCTCGAAAGCAGGAGGATCAAGTTATTCATGGCCGAGGCTCCTTCGATCATCTTGTAAAGTTTGGGATGTTCCCAGCCGCGGTCAAAAGTTTCCCGGCCCGTTCCAGATACCTCGACTGGGGGGCTGCAATTTCCGCCAATTTGGCATCCCTTTAAGCTTACCCAGGTCTTCCGAAGGGGCATCGAATTCAGCCCGAAGAAGATAGTTTATATCAGCAACGTGCGTTCCTCAACTTCTGATGCTTCGGCAACTTCTGCGGCCTATTGCCCCGGTTGGATCTTTGCTGAGGATCCTCAGTAGCCGGAAGGCACTAAAGTCCTTTGGCTGAACCCATTGGAAGAACGCCTTGCCTACAGCCTAGGCTATTCAGCCTATTTGAAATATGAACCTCAAGCCTCAAAAAGACCGCAAGGCTCGGCTACCTTGCGGGCCAAAAATTCCGATTCTAAAATCCCGCTTAAATCGGTTTCCTCATTGAGTCTACATTACAACGCCTTACACCCGGAAATCTAGAAACGAAACCCGCCGATGAACCTCCCCCCAAGCATCGCCCAAGCCTCGGCAAGTGTTTGGATGCTGCCATCCGCGAGTTTTCGAAAATTGCAACCTCACTAAGTGACCATCCCTGCCTTCGTTTGCCGGCTACCCACAAAGAGAAAAGCTGGGACTTCGGCAGATTTCAAGTTGAGGAATACTTTGGTGTAAAAAAATTTCGTGTTATCGCCCTTTTGCAGGAATCAAGTGCGGATTGTCAGAGTTGGCTGCTCAAGACAATCACATGGTGTTCGCTCGCACCTCAAGGAGACAGGAAAAACATGAAAAAGAATGGTTTTTCGGGCATAGAGACCACTTCTCCTTCTGGCAGAAAGACCACTTCGAATGAAGTTTCACGATGCGGGTGGTGGAGGCTAATCGCATGGGGGCAGGACTTGCCCACCGCAGAGCAAAGGATGACGCAGCATCCCGCGAATGATGCTGGTTCTTGGTATGGATCAACCCGCTATGGATTAACCGGCTATGGATTAACCCGCTATGGGTCAAGCCGTAATGGGTCTAGCGTTGTTCAAACGCATTTTCACTGGCACAACCAAACCCGCATAAAAAGCCGCTCGCGGTTTCGGATGAGACCATATTCCATATCAGCCTTTATAAAGATCGCACTGATCTTGGCCCTTATTATGCCGATAAGTGTGCGGGCAACAGGGCAAGATCGCTCCACTGACGGAGCGTCCACGCCCTTGCCTCCGCACCCACGGCTGCTTTTCAATGCTGAAGGTATTAAACAGCTCAAGGAGCGAATTGCTAGGGAGGCTTGGGCCCGCAATCGCTGGAAGCACTTGCTCGAGCAGGCGGAAAAAAGCTTAACTCGGCCGGTCGAACTCCCGCCGCGCGGGGGTAACTGGTATCACTGGTACTCGTGCCCCACGCATGGGGCGGCACTACGTACGGGTCGTAGAATCGGCCCGTGGCAGTGGGAACACCAATGCACCGTCGGCGGAGAAATCCTGGCCAGCGATCCTAATAATCCGGAGCGCGACTATGACGGCGTGGTCATCGGCTCGGAGCATCACGGTTGGTCACAAACCGTGAAGAATTTAGGAATTGTCTATCAGGTGACGGGAGATCGTCGCTTCGCCGAAAAAGGTTGGGAAATTCTGCGGGCTTACGCGGAGCATTACCCAGGGTATCCTTTACACACGATCCGCGGGGAAGCCCGCATCGGTGGGGGAAAAGTCGGCTGCCAGACCCTCGATGAGGCCACGTGGTTGATTCCTTTGGTTCACGGAGCCGACTTGATTTGGCCCACATTGTCCGAAGAACAGCGAGGGTTATTGGCTACAGGAATCTTTCTTCCCGCAGTAAGAGAAGTGATTCTCCCACACCGGATGGGGGTACACAACATTCAGTGCTGGAAAAACAGTGCGGTTGGGCTTGTTGGGTTTTTGCTCGGCGATGAGGAGCTAATAGCGGCCGCCATTGATGATCCGAAACAAGGTTACTGGGAACAGAGCTCGAAAGGTGTTTCGCCCGATGGAGTATGGTGGGAAGGAGCTTGGGGTTATCACTTTTACACTTTGTCGGCATTATGGCCTCTTTGTGAAGCAGCGCACAACTGTGGCCGAAACCTGTATGGTCCGGAACTGAAACGCCTTTTCCAGGGCCCCTTGGTTTTCGCCACGCCCCATTGGCGGCTTCCGGCCTTTAACGACAGTGGCGAGGTGGCCCTGCGGCATCTTCGGAAACCCGGACAATGGGCCGTGGCCGTGCCGCTCTACGAACTGGCCTTTGCCCGCTTCAAGGATCCCCTTTTCGCAGAACTGCTGACTGGGGATGATCGCGAAAACGATTTTGCCCTCTTTTTCGGAGTGCCTCAGCTTCCGGAAGTGTCCCCCCGTCAGTGGGGTCCAGCAAACTATGAAAATTCGGGCTATGCCATTTTGGCGGCTGGTGAAGGTCTATCATCAACTTGGCTTTGCTTTAAATATGGACCGCACGGTGGCGGCCATGGTCATCCTGACAAATTAAACTTCGTCCTCTACCATCGCGGAAGAATGCTGGCCTCCGACCCGGGCACAGCGCGGTACGGTGTTCCGATACAAAACGGTTGGTATCGCACCACGCTAGCCCATAATACGCTCACTGTCGATGAACGATCTCAGCAGCCGGCAACCGGCCGATCTTGCGCGTTTGGGTCGACTGGGGAACTGTTGTTCGCAATGGGCGACGCCGGAAAGATTTATCCCGGAATCCAATTCTTCCGAACGATGCTTTTAGCCGGTCAAAGCTATCTCATCGTGGTCGATCAAGTAATCGGCGAAAAGGAGCACCTTCACGACATTGCTTATCACGCACAGGGTACCTGGCAGAAACGACCTGGGGGCCAAGCTTGGCAACCCCCGGATAAGCCGGGATACCGATATCTCCGCGATTGTCAAATTGCTTCTGCAACCGCCGGTCCGGTGGCCAGTGTCGAGCTAGAAATCTTGGGGAAACCAACGTTATCAACTATTGGAGTGGTCGGCGAGGGATCGGTGCAAGTGATCACCGGCACAGGGGTGGGACACCACGCCGAGGATCGAATTCCCGTGATAATCTTCCGCCGCAAAGGAAACCGGATGGCCCTCGTGTGGTGGATCGGATTGGATGCGGAAAATCCCTCGGTTCGGCAACTCGAGGTTCGCGACGCCGAAGGGCAGGCCCTCCACCCGGCAGTTGCGTTGGCCCTGGAATTGCCGGGGGCAGAGCGAACCTATACCGTCCTGGTCAATCCTCAACTTCGGCCAATCTCCGTGTCACTCCCGGGAGGCGAATTGTGGGAGTCGGTCGAGCCGGTGGCCGTCCGCACCCGGACGCCGTGATTTCCTGAGTGTTTCGGCGCAAATCTGGCTGGAAATTCGACCGGTATTGCCAGAAATCTTTGAAACAGGTTTAGCGGCCACCCTTGCCGCGAAGATCTGCCTCCACCGTTGCCGCCGAAGTTTTTAGAGCAGCAAGATATAGACCCAGCAGTTTGCGCCTTGTTGCGGTCTATTGAAACCTTTACTCCCCTATTAATATTTCCCCTTTTTTGCGAGGATTGTTTCCCAACATTTTCCGCGTTCTTGCGAAATAGCTTAGGGAGAGAGATAGCAACAACATTCTTAAGAGGTTAAAGAATCCGGCGTAGAAACTTTAGAGATATCTAGCGCAGAAACTAAGGGATATTCGGCAAGGAAACCGCACCCATGGGTTGCTAAACCCGGCGGAGAATGCTGCACGGTGTTCAGCTTTTATTTTTGGACGATTCTCAATGGTGTCTCAAAATGCTTTCAAACACAGTAATGCCTTTGCCTGCACGTCATTGCTTATGTTTCCTGATAAGTTTCCTGCTAAAGGACGGGACCTTGTGAGGGAAAAGAGGGAAAGAAACTGTTACCAGGAGAACCCAGTCTCTAAAAAAGAGCATTTGAACGAACGAGCTGATGCGGAGGAAATCTCCCCCAACATCAATGACCCGGAAAGACGGGATTAACAACGGTTTTCGGCTTGCGCCTGTCTTTTCTAGTCTATGCGAAAATGAGATATTAGATTGTTTAGTGGCATATCCAAAGTTCTCGGACGCTTGAGATTCACGAATTTCGTCTGATCCGACACTTTTAACTTTCAACCCCTATTTCACGGTTCTTGGAGCTTATCCTAATGCCAGAGCCAAAGGAGCATGCTGCCCGGCGGAACTGGGTGGAGACGATCTTGCGGTACATTCCCGGTTTCCGCGGTTATTTGGAAAAAGAATACCGCCGCGAAAGCGACCAATTGGTTCGTCAATGGTTGGCGGGCCGGCTCGCTCAGGCCAAGCGTGCTTTGGACGAATTGTCCCGCGGATTAGCCGAGGCGGGACACCTGCATTTGTTGACACAATTGGACCGCCTGCGACATCGCATCGACAAACTCTCGGGACGAATCTCGGGGGCCATGGCAGGTTACAGCGGCTTTTTCGACTACGTTCGCATCACGGAGCGTATCCTCGACCGCATTTATGAACACGACCTGGGACTCATGGCCGCCGTCGATAACGTGGGTTCCTCCATTGCTTCGTGGACTCCCGATCGTTTATCGCAGGAGACAATCACTAGTTTGCTTTCGCGGCTGGAGGAGCTTGAATTGGCTTGGGATAAACGCTCGCATATCCTCGAAGGAATCGACTAGTAGGTTGGGGAGATTATCGGTGTCCCAACCAAGGCAAAGTTTCGAGGGTGCGGGTTATCCGGCAGGCGTTCGGTATGGGCTAAACGGTGGCTACGGGGCAACGATGTTTACCCGACCGGGAAAATCTTCATATTGAACCTATTTCAATACGGCATGTTCACATTGAACCTATTTTAGCAGGGTAGTTTTTCTGGCAGGGAGGTTAATGCGGCTCGAGCGGTCTTGGATTTAGCCGTTTGCTCGGCCGAACTTGCCTCTTATAAGGAACGGGACTTAATAGAAGGGGTGAACTGATGGGAATTCGGTTGGAAGTAATCCAGTTTTTTGATGAGAGTAATCGCTCGCTGGTGCAACGAATTCCGCCGGAAGGCTCGGCAGATATAAAACTTGGTGCCCAACTCATCGTTCAGCAGAACCAAGAGGCCATTTTCTTCCGGGACGGAAAAGCGATGGACCGTTTCGGCCCGGGACGCTACACCTTGACGACGGCCAACTTACCGATCATCACGCGGCTGCTGACCATCCCGTGGGAGAGATCGCCATTTCAGTGTGTCGTCCTCTTTGTGGGGAAGCAGACATTTATCGATCAGAAATGGGGCACGCGGCAACCCATCGTCTTCCGCGATCCTGAATTTGGTGTTGTGCGTTTGCGGAGCTTCGGGAAATACTCATTTCGCGTAATTGACGCCCCGCTTCTGGTAAATACGTTGGTCGGAACGCAAGGAAAATATACCACCGACGAAGTCACGGCTTTCCTGAAAGATTTGGTTGTGGCCCGGCTTGCGGATCTGCTGGGTACGGTGCGCATCGGTCTACTGGATTTGGCCGGGCGATACGACGAAATTGCGTCGGGCACACGGGCCAAAGTCAGCGAGGAGTTCGCCAAGTACGGTTTGGAACTCGTCGACTTTTTCGTCAATGCTATCACTCCGCCGGAGGAGGTGCAGCGGGCCATCGACGCACGCACGGCAATGGGGGCGGTAGGCGACCTGGGGGCATACATGCGGTACCAAATGGCGCAAAGCGTGCCGCAAATGGCCCAGTCGGCCGGTCCCGCCGGCGGAGCTATGGCCATGGGAATGGGAGCCGGATTCGGCATGATGATGCCCGGCATGATTCAGCAAGCGATGGCCCAACAGGGGCAAGCCGCAGGAGGGGCGGGACCAGGAGCGGCTCCTCCGGGCTCCCAACCCCCGGGGGGCCCAACCGTTGGGGGACCATCGATTCCGGTGCCGCCCACTGGCGGTAGCCCTCAACCTCATGCAGGCAGTCCGGCAGCTTCTGGAGTTACCCCCACGGTGGTCCCCACGGCAGCAGCGGCGGTTAGCTTCGACGAACTGGGCACGACACCACCGGACCCCGTGTCGTTTGTGCGTTCCGTGGCAGAAAAAGCCGGTTATTCGGTGGATGCGGTGAACGATCAACTCCGCGTGACCGTCCCCACCGGTGCATTAAGGAAGCAAGTCGTTTACATGCAAGTCTCTGGGGCCGACGATGGTAAATCGCAGCTCGTGAGCTTTTGGTCAGTCTGCGGGCCGGCTCAAAGCAAGCATGCTATGGCGCTGTTGCGCTATAATGCAAAGCTGGTTCATGGGGCCTTCGCCGTTCGCGAATTCGGCGGTCCTCCCTTGGTGGTCCTCCAAGCAAACCTTCTGCCGGAGGAGTTGGAGCCGGTCCAAGTGAGCCGATTGCTCGCAGCGATTGCTTGGCAGGCCGATCAAGCAGAAGAAAAGCTTACCGGACGTGATGAACACTGAACCCGCAAGCGCGGCAGACTTCCTCCAGTACTTTTTCGGCGATTTGGCAAAAAGGCTTTGCTTTGAAAAAACAGGCCTTACTTTGAAAAAACAGCCTTACTTTGAAAGTAGTCACACGCCAGCCGGGAAGCGGCCAGTCAATTGCTGAATACGAGAATAAGCAACATCTCTAGTCAGATTGCCGTCGCACCGCAGCCGGGAACCGGCACGAAATCGCCCGGTCCAAAGAACCGCCGGATTTGCCGCCAAGACACCTTGCCCGCGGAGCAACAATTCCCGATTGGCAAATTGGCCATATTTCCCCCCTCTCCACGAAAAAACCGTTTTGGCGAGCCTAAGACCCACCGACGTAATACGCGGAGGCGTGCTGGAAAAAAGGCTGAATAACCACCGGGGGTCATAGAGTTTAAACGTCCCTTTGTTTCCGGCAGGTTAATCCGCTCGTGTTCCGCCGCAGAAGCGGATTCAGGGGGTGGATTCCTCCGGGCGACTTAAGTCCTCGGAGCTGAGAGCCACGATGATCAGGCGGTGACGATCGGCAAACTCGAGACACTCCTTCGCATCGAGAAAAATTGTTTTCCCAGCTTCCACCGCCAGAACTTCCGCCTTTGCTGCGACCATTGTTTCCAGCGTGCGTAGGCCGACTGTGGGCACGTCGAATCGCATGTCCTGTTGCGGTTTCGCGACTTTGACGACGGTAAATCCTCCGACCTCGCATAAGGTGCCGGCACGGCGAATACACTCATCGGTCCCTTCAATGGCTTCGACGGCAAGGACAGTTCCGTCTTTGACGGCAACGGCTTGACCGATATCCATTCGCCCGATTTGCTTCGCGATTTCCCATCCGAAAGAGATATCTTGCCTTTGACGGGCATTGGGACGACGAGCCGAGAGCTGTCCTGGCGGAACCAGCAATTCGGGCAAATAGTCGGTGGCCGGCTGAAAACTGAGGCCCTCCTTCTCGAAGACCTCTACCACACGACCAAGGAGCGAATCATCACGGCAATCGGCACGACGCCACAAGAAGTGTCGGGCGAAAGCTCGGATGGTAAACCAATCGGGCCGCTGGCGGAACCAAAACCACGGTTGGAAAAGTTGGGTTTTGAACACCTTCCCCGCCATGGTCAGCTCGCGAACGCCCCGCCGCCGAAAGTGCTTCACTGCGGCCCCCATTTGACCGAGACCCAACCAGCGAAATTCTCGACAGATTTCCCGCAATTTTGGATCGGCGTGCCCTAAAATTCCAAGACACACCACGTCTCGGCCAGAGCGACAAACGGCTTCCGCGACGACCACGGGCAAGCGGCCCCAACCTGCGATCAGCCCTATCCGACGTGAATCGGCCCGACTATCCTGCGAGTCAAGGGTCCTCTGGACTGCCGGTTTGCTCGGCTCTGAACTGGAGCGTTCACCGCATCTGCCCGATTGCACCGAACCGCTAATACTTGCACCGAAAAGCCGGGCCAAATCATATTCTCCCGCAGGAATACCCCCTCACAACAGTGGAAGCTCCTCCCCGCCTTGGTCTGCCATGTCTTCCTGCAGTTGATTCAGCTCCTCTTCAATCGATCGCGATAATCGCCCATTACTCTCTGCTGCCAACTTCTCCACGAGAACGCGGAGCCGTTTCAACTCCCGTCGCATTTCCGGCAACTTGGTCAATGCCGCTTGTTTGAGCATTTGCTCCCGTTCCGGAGTGGCGGGAATTCCCACTACGCGGGTCCGCGCCGGCACATCTTTCATAACTCCGGCCATGGCTCCCAAGACGGCCCCCTCGCCGATGTGAATATGATCCCGCACACCCGCTTGGCCCGCCATAGTGACGTAATCGCCCGTGGAACAACTTCCTGCGATGCCAACCTGCCCACAAATGAGGTTGTGCCTTCCAATGGAACAATTATGGGCAATGAGGACTAAATTATCGATCTTCGTTCCCTCACCGATCGTGGTGGGTCCGTAGGTACCACGGTCAATCGTCGCACACGCCCCCACCTCGACTTCTGCCTCAAGAATTACGTTACCGAGCTGCGCCGCCAGTTGGTGCCGGCCATCACGGCAACAGTAGCCAAAGCCGTGAGCCCCCAGCACTGCACCTGCGTGAATCACGCATCTGGGTCCCACCATGGTGTCTTCGTAAAGAACGGCATTGGGAAAGATGGTGACGTCTGCCCCGATCTTACAGCCGGCCATGATGTGGACACCACTGTGAATGGTGCAGCCGCGACCAATCTCGACATCATCGCCGATCGTCGCAAAGGGATAGATATCCACATCTTCGCCAATTTTGGCCGTGGGACTGATAACCGCTAGCGGGCTGATTCCCACCCGGCGCTGTGGCCGCGGCGGTCGGAAAAAGCTCACAATCTCGGCGAAAGCCTGATGGGGGTCCGCCACCTGGATGACGGCGATCTGACTGGGAGATAACCCTTCCGGCACCACTGCCGCGGACGCACCGAGCCTGATTGCTTGACCGACACGCTCCGGCTGGTCTACCAGCGTGATCTTGCCCGGTGCAGCCGCCGGAAGTGGCACCGCCCCGTCGACCGTAATGGATTTTTCCCCGACTACTCGGCCATTAACTAGGGCCGCAAGCTCAGCCAGTGTAGCCGGCATCCCAGTGAATTCCTTGCCGAAGTCCCACTCATTTCCCAAGCCACCGACTCCTCCGAATCAGCGGCGTGATCCTACTGGAATCCGGCCAAACGGGCAAGGCCATTCACATTGCACACTCAGGGTACACCCGCCGTATAGGTGGCACGACGGTTACAGAACCACGCAGCGATGTACCCCTCTTCGCTTGCTGAATTCAAGACCGTGCGGCGATATCCACAAACAAATGGCAGTAAAACTGCTGGAAGCAATAGAAATTAGGAGTCAGCCTTATTCGCTGCCAGAATTCCCCGCAATCACGCCGGAGCGCCTTCTTTAAATTCACCCGAATTAAATACCTCGTCAGTGCTACCGTGCACCTTGGGAAAATGCCGGGTTCTTGAGTCGTTGCCTCATCGAGAAGCACGACCTACTCCGCGGGGATACCCTCAAATGAGGACGAAAAAATCGTTATTTCCGTTCAAAGCGCCCCTAAATCCCTACAAAAAAACTTCGATCATCTAAATCAAGCACCGGGGGTCATGGCTGCCGGGCCCGGTAAAACCAGGGGAGCGGGGGCGGCTACTCCAGGGGAGCAAGGGTCGCAAGGATCAACGATTGCAGGCGCGCATGGGTCGCACGCAGGTGCTACCACCTCCGGTTGCCTCCACAGGGCTCCTCGACGGAACAAATCGAGGCGACAACCGGGCCCCGCCGTAAAAACCAGTCCAACCACTATCACCGCCAAAATCCGCAATTTCGTCATTTTCTACTCCCTCCAAATGCGGGCCTATTAACTCGCCGCTGAAACTCAGGGTGCTCCGCGGCCTTTGAAGAACTCTACCCCATGGTTTGAGATGTGCAAATTCAACGTGCGCATTTTTTCTGAAACAGCCATTTATTGCATTTTCACAACACTGCGCTGGTTATGTGCTATATTTTTCTTACGTAGATTTCCTGTTTCTTTTAAGGTGCTCAGCTTGCCCATTTGTGTTTTGGAAGCCCTCCTAACGATCGATGCTGGAATACGGCGATTGATTTAGCGATTCCCAGCTCCCCCACTTTTGGCACGAACTTGGAGGTCGAAATCTGCGGGTCGAAGAAAGGACGCCCCATGCGTCGAGAATTCTTACGAACGAAACTGATTCAATCCCCCCCATCGGTACGTAGCCGACATTTGCGCGCAACATGGCTTCGGAACTTCGTTTTTTGCTCGGTAGTCACGTGCTTAAGTTTGGCAGGGATGAGTTCCCCGGTAAGCCACGCAGCCGATCTGCCCATCGCTGACCCGGGGCGGGCTCGCCTTTCTGACACAGAATCCGCTCCAAGCTTTTGGATCTTGTCGACGCGCGAACTTCCCTGGACTTGGCCAAGCTCCAACAGCGTCTTCCAACCCATGTGCTATCACGTTCAACGCCACGGACTCCTCCAACCCGGGGAATGCGGGGATTTGCTGGCCGACGTCCGACGCGTCGGCCGCGTTTGGGTCTTCGTACATGGCAATCGCACAACCGCTTGGGATGCCCAAGTGGCGGGGAATGAACTATTCGGCTTATTGAACCAAGGGGCTGGGTCGAAAGAATGCGTTTATTTGGTTTGGTCCTGGCCCTCGGACCGAATCTGTGGATCAAATCGGCAAGATGTACTGCTCAAGGCCTACCGCAGCGAGATCGAGGGGATTTACCTGGCACAATGGCTGGCCAACCTAGGCCGCGATTGCTCGATCGGGATGGTAGGGTTTAGTTATGGTTGCCGTACCATCCTTATCGCCCTTCACTTGTTAGCGGGGGGAAAGTTCGGACCGAGCGAGTTGACGCCTTCGCCCTCAGATTTGCCCCAAGAAATCCGCATTGTTTTGATCGCCGCTGCTTCCGATCAAGAGGCACTTAGCCCCATGGGGGCGACGGATCAGGCTTTAAGCACAGTAGCCGCGGCGGTCATCACCGCCAATTTTCGCGATCGAGCCTTACGCCTCTACCCCCTCATGTACGGTTTGCGCGGTCCGAGGGCGTTGGGGCTGCTCGGTCCCGCCTATTTGTCCACAGAAGATGCCGAAAAAACAGCGGTATTGCCTCTTGAATGTTGGGTGGGTACCCGACACACTTGGGATGCCTACTTCTCCGCCCTGCCGCTTCAAGAGCATCTTATTCGACAGGCCCAACGACTCGGCGAACTCCAAGCTACGCAAAACCCCGTAAATTTGTCCAAAAGACAGTCTGCCGACAACAGGCACCCCTCACCAGGACCTATGTTGCTCGATTCGGCTACCATCGACGCAACCAGCTTACGATAAGATCGGAAACGCCGAGCTGCTGAGTCCCCCGGCTGCGGAGCCGGCTAGGGAACTCCAAGATGGGCAGAGCACCGAGCGGGAAAGAAAGACAATCGACCGGGCACCGAACTGGGGCGGAGGGCTGCCTGGCTTACCATCGGATCAAGGCAGTGCCCCAGGCTAAACCGGCTCCAAAGCCGCTGACCAAGATCAAATCCCCAGACGAAATTCTTCCCTGTTGGAACGCCTCGTCTAATGCCAAGGGGATACTCGCCGAAGAGGTATTGCCATAGCGCTCCAGGTTATTGAAGACCTTTGCCGGATCCACCCCTAGTGTTTCCACGGCCGATTGGATGATCCGCATGTTCGCCTGATGGAAAAGGAAAAGGTCCACCTCCTCAAGCGACACCTCGGCGGCGGAAAGCACTTCCTTAACCGTCTGCTCAAGTACTCGAATCGCCCATTTGAAGACAGGCTTGCCTTCCATTCGCAGATAGTGTGCTCCGTTTCGGCTTGGGTCGTAGCTAAAGGGCATCCGCGATCCGCCCATGGAGCGATACAAAAGATCCGCCCCGGAACCGTCGGCCCCTAAGGCGTACGATAGGAGCCCTTGCTCCCGAGAACCTGGTCCGAGCAGTACGGCCCCTGCGGCATCGCCAAAGAGGGGATAAGTCCGCTCGTCCGTAGGGTCGACTACCCTCGAATTGCAATCCGCCCCAATCACGAGCACACTTCGATGGGTACCGCAGGCCACGAAGTGGGCCCCCACCACCAGGGCATAAACGAAGCCGGCACAAGCTGCTTGAATATCCATGGCCGGGGCAACCAGCCCCAATTGATCCTGCACCAAGCAAGCTGTGGAGGGGAGCAAATAATCCGGCGTGTACGTGCCGACAAGAATCAAATCGACCTCTTCCCGGGGGATTTCCGCTTGTTGAAGGCACCGCTCCGCTGCCTCAACCGCTAGATCACTCGTCGCCAAATCCGGGGGAGCATGACGCCGTTCGAGTATCCCGGTTCGCTGGATGATCCACTGTGCGTCATACCCTAGAGAGGCCAAATCCTCATTACGCACCCGTTTCTCGGGGACACTGCTACCAATCCCCAAGATCTTCACACCCAACAACCTCCCCAAGCGAGAAGGTTTGAGGCTTATGATCCGATCCTTTCGGTCGGTCGGATCGGAGGGTTTTCCAGGAGTCTGAAAGGGAAGCATTGCTAGGGAGATAAAAACAATTTTGCTGTTAGTTATCGACCTGAAGCTTCGTTATCACCTGATGTAAAACTGAATCCTCCGAAGAAATTAGCCCGGTTGGAAAACTGAGACTTCCGCGTGTGAAATCGATGCGCTATTCTTTACGAAATCCGTTAGGGCATGATCTTGCGAGGGATCATTCCTCAATCTTCATGCTTGTACGAAAGCCTCGTTGAGCGGTCTCGGAGAGCCCCCAAAATACGTCATTTACCGATTTACGTTTTTTTCCCGATTTGTTCGGCGATCTTGATCAAAACACTTCTGCCCGCTCGAAACCCTTGAATGAGAGCCACACTATTACGCTCTCGGCGCAGCAAAAACCGCAGCAATCCCATTTCATCATGCAACGGGATCGGTCAGGTCCCTTATCCCGGATAAACAACGGTTTTTCGCCAAAAAGGTAAACTGGACAAAATAGGAAAAAGATGTGCGTTAGAGTTTGTTGAGGGTACACTACAGCAAAAACCCGATCAAGGGGTCTTTTCGCACCCATATGACCTATTCTCAGAAGGCTCAAAGCTTCGCCTAATGCACCTGAACAACTGCCCAGCGAAAAACTGGGTACATCTAGGTCTATTAGCTAACCTAATCCAATCGTGCAGCTTTATTAATTGAGAATTGGTCGCCTTTTCTGAATTAAACTGTGGTCACCAAAAAGAAAGTCGCTAATGATAACCGGGGAGAATTAACCCAAGAATGCATCGGGATCATTCCGGCGGGAAGTTTGAAGCATTCTCGATATGTACTCGGGACAAAACTAGGGGTAATTCACGCCGCCTCCCGAAATTTTTCGTCCCCCCGATTGCTCGCGGACCAACGGGTTTCGTTCCTTTTTTGGAACCGTCGATACGCTCTGATTGAGGAGTCATTCGAACCGGGCCATCCGGCCCCGGCTACGGAGCTTTTCTTGCAAGAAGGCGATGAGATTGGCTTGATCGTCCGTTCCCAAGCGAATGATTCGTCCCCGCACTCGCAGCCGCACACAATCGAAGCCCCAAATGTTGTAAGTAGTACCCCTGCCCGGCGTCCAATGCACCCCCCAACCATCTAGAAAACTTGATTTGTCTGCGGCCACCTCTTCAATCTGATCGTATGGTATCCGAGTACCCAGTATCGGTACCGGTCCAAACCGCACGAGCAGCGAGTCCCCGTCATCGCGAATGTTGAGCCAATGGAACGAGCTCGTCACAACGCAGACCAACAAGCCCCCAATAAGGAGGGATATCCGGGCTACCGGTTCCTCCTCAAGCGTGTAAGCCAGAAAAAGCATGATCAGCCCCACTGGGTACAAAAAAAGGTGGAACCTGCCGTACTGAATGTGGTCATAAAACATGATGTGCAGTTCCGCGGAAGCTAAGGGTGATCCAACCCACGTAAGACACAGGCCCTCTTTTTAACGAATTTCCGCCACATTTCAAGCTTACCCAGGGTTCGTAGCCCACTCATCGCGACCAGTGGTGTCGCGCCGCGAATATGAATGGCAGAGCAATAAGGGTTGCTCCAGTCCACAATGACCTTTTCATCGCACCGATGCGTTCTTCACCCAATAGGCCTCACGACACATGATTTGCCGGCACCTTGAGGTGATTCTTATATAACCCAAAACAGAGCAGAAACCCAGTTGCTCCCTAGGGCCGCTCGCAAGCGGCGCGCATAGACCGGCTCCGCCGTAGCTTCCTCACCAGCGGCCTTGAGCCGAAAATCAACCAACAAGTAATTTCTGCGCCTTACAAGAATCGGAGGAAATTAAAGGAAATTAATCGGAATAAAAATTGTGCCGCAGCCCAGTCCCTAGGGGACCGGTAACAAGCCGCTCCTGTTCATAAGCCTCGAAGCGCACGATAACCTCCAAGTGCACGGCCGATCGGGCACACCCCGAGGGGCAGCACTTGCTTCATTTATCCGCTGGGATTTCCCTTTTCGGCGGCTGGTTTCGGCCGAATGGCATCTCCCCAATCGGTGAAGACCGGGCCGGTCCATTCATCCACGAAGCTACTGGCTGCCCAATCGTCCCATAGTTTTTTCAGAAGGTCCGCCAGCTCGGGATGTTTTTCAATCAGGTTATTCTGCTCCGTGCGATCAGCCTCGAGGTGGTAAAGTTCCCAGTCCTGCGTATGTCGCATCACCAATTTCCAGGGACCAATTCGCACACCCCGGTTGCCCTCATGTTCCCAAAAGATGGGTTTTACTCGGTGGAGTGGCCTCCCGAGGAAAGCGGGCACCAAACTCACCCCCTCCAACGGCAAGATTCGATGGCCGCGGTACTCGGCCGGGTAAATCGCCCCGCTGACTTCCACCAGCGTGGGCATCACATCAATCAAATGAGCCGGCTGATGTTCCAGTTTTCCCCGCCTTTCAGGGGGAATTCCCGCAAGCCAATGGACGATAAAAGGCGTGGATATCCCGCCCTCGTGAATGAAGTGCTTGTAGCGGCGGAAAGGAGTATTGCTCAGCGTTGCCCAAGACATGCCGAGGAATACCCGACTGAAAGGCCCCCCAATAGCTTCCCCCTGAGTAATGCCTTGGGGACCACTCTCGGCATTACCCCCATTATCGCTCAGGAAAATGATCAGGGTATTCTCAAGGATGCCGCGTTCACGGAGGCCCTCCACCATCCGCCCTACACTTTGGTCAATGCAGTCGATCATCGCCGCATAAACGGCCATGATGTGATCGAATCGATCCTGCTGGGCGGCGTCCAAGCTATCCCATGCGGGAACCTCGGGAGGCCGCGCGGCCAAAGGCCACTTGGGGTCGACTAACCCCATTTCAACCTGGCGTCGATGCCGCTGGAGGCGCAGTTGATCCCAGCCGGCTCGGTATTTACCCCGATATTTAGCAATCACATCAGTCGGTGCCCGAAGGGGAAAATGCGCCGCCCCATGACAAAAGTACACGAAAAAGGGTTTCCCTTGAGCCCGGGCATCATCGATGAAGCGGAGGGCCCAATCCGTGAACATGAATGTGGAATACCATTCCCCTTCGCCTACCTCCGGTGAGTCGGCAGGGACTTTTCGCCCATCTAAATACACGTATTTCGTTGCCGGTGCGCCTTGTTCTTTGGGGAAATACAGCTCACCGTACTGTGTAACAGCGGTGCGATGAAAGCCGCGTTCCCAAGGGGGTGTTCCGTGTTGAAGCCCCATGTGCCATTTCCCTACGGTGGAAGTGTGGTATCCGGCTGCCCCCAGAACCTCCGCGATGGTGACGCAACGTTCATGCAGCCGCCCGTGGGTCCCGCGTGAGTCGGGATACCGAAAATTGTCCAGATGTCCCATCCCCGCTTGATGGGGATATAGACCGGTGATCAACGAGGCCCGAGTCGGGCTACATCGTGCGGTGTTGTAGAACTGGGTGAACCGCACACCTTGGGCCGCCAAATTATCCAGATTGGGAGTTGGGATCTCGCTCCCGTAACAACCTATGTCCGAAAAGCCGACATCGTCCACCAAAATTAAAAGCACATTAGGCCGCAGGGGAGATACGCTTTCCTGTGCCCAAGCTTCTTCGAAAAACCCGGCAGCAAGTACCAGCATCCCACTAAATAGTGCCCCTAACGAATAGCAATTCGAATGCTGAGATCGGATCCGGCTGCCCATAGCCCTCTTCCTCGTTCATGGTTTCTGACGATTTACCCTTCATGGTTTCTGACGATAGCTTTACATTTACAAGGGAATGCCTTGATCTGAAAGCTCCCCACTCGCCACGGGTATTCGAGCATCCATTAAATTTCTTCCAAGTGGACAAACCTCTTGATGAATCGAAGTCAACAGACCTCGTTGCAAGCGGATTTCCGCACCGGTCGCACACGACAACATCTTACCCTTCTTCCCGGCCAGACGCCATTTGATGAGGATCCTTAGCATCTTAATACCGCTAGACTAAGCTACCTTGACGGCTAGTTAAGCGACTGGTGTACGGAAGCTCCCAATAATAGGTTCGATTTAACTTTCGCGACTTTCGTTACTCAAGTTCAATAAGATATAAAACCGTGTCTGGGGCCTTTAATCGGTCGCGAAACTCGGAGGCACTTTCGGCCACGACTCGACCGCTAAAAAGCTCTCGAACTCGTGAGGCCCGAGTGGGAAGGCGAAATATTCTCTCACCGCCATCGGCCGTATGCGCGGCCAAGAGCTGCCGACTGGCATAAATTGGCTCCCCAGAGTCAGAGTAAATATGCACCCCCGCTCGCGCAGCCAGTTGTCGGAGCGTGGTTGCCGAAAGATTCGGCGTCGGCGAAAAAACCGAAATCCACCCGTCCATGCGACGTTCTGTTAACTCGCGGACATCGAGCGGAATACCAATAAGTCTTTCCACATTCGCCGGGTCGAAACGATCATCCGCGATGATCCCAGGTGCATAGATCCAAACGAGTGTTTTATTACCGGAAAATAGCCTACTCCGCAGATACGAACGTTTTCTTTCATCAACGACGAAGAGATTGGGCAGAATAACCAGCTTATGACGCGACAGATCGAGCTCAGGCAGATCGGCAAACGAATAGATCTCGTAGGGAGCTCCCATGCGACCCAGCCCGATTCGCTGCCTGCTTAACAAGTCGTTGATAAGCGGCGACTGACCATCCACATAGAAGATGCTTTCTGGATCAACCAGAACCGCTACCTCCGCCACCGGCTGATCGGCACCTGCGGGCAAGTTTTTCCAAATCTCGTGCATTTGACCGATCGCCTCAACCACCTCCTCGTCGTCATAGAGATGTCCGAAAATATTAAACCACCAAAGCGAGATCCCATGGATGAGTGCAGAGGCGAATTCTCGCCGCAATCCCGCAATGGTAGCCTCGCGATTCGGAAATCCGGAGCTATAACCCGGCGCAGGTTTTCCTAGCAAGGTGACCCCCGGGCAAGTATGGGTACGGTGGTCAAGCTCCCGGATGAAGCCTTTTTTGTGGTGCTTAAGCGAATGGAGGGGAACCATCGTGGTGCCTGCACCACCCACCGAACGATCTACATAGCTTGCCGGAGCAATGAAAAAATCGATGAGGGGTGAGGAAAAAACTCGGTCAAAATCCAAATGTCCTTCGGTGAGTAGTTGCCCCTGCCCATGCTCCAGAATGTACCCGTAGAAAGTCCCCAAGGGCACCCGATGCTTCAACACCTCCTGAGCGGCTGCAGCGAAGAAGAGGATGGTGTCCCCGATCAACCAATGGCTAAATCGCCAGTAATCGATGGCTACGGAATCTTGGACAGGATCGCGGAAAAAGCCCCGAGAACACCGTTCGCGCACCGAGGCTGGCGGAATATCAACCGGATCCGCTTTTTTTAAAACGCTTTGAACCCACTGCCGCCAGGCCGCCCTCTTGCTCGCGCTTTCTTGGCCGAGACTGTGATCCTGCCATTCTAAAGTCATCCCACAAAACAACGTATAACCGATTATGATTTCCGGGTAATTTGTTTCGGTGTGGCGAAGGAACTCCTGCAAATATCCCCGCGTCTCCTCTCGCCATTCTTGGCTGGCGGCAATCCGTCCCAATTCGCAAAAACTATCGATGCGACGACGCGACCACAGCGCGCGGGGCCACCATGCCGGGGTATTCAGATCAATCCCGCAGATCACTTTTGCCCGGGGATGATTTGCCCTCACTTCCGCCATGTAGCGGTCCACCGATGAAAAATCGTATTGCCCCGGACCTACCCAGCTTGGCGGGAATGGACTGTACGGCACCCCAAGCGACGTGAGCGTGTTAAGGGGCGAAATATGCACCACCTCGACGCCAACCTTGGCAAATCGCCGCAGTGTCTCCGCTTCAAAAATGGAATACGGGCATCGGTAAGCAAACCACCGCGGTGGTGTTCCTTTCGTGGGCACCGATTCCCCCGCGATTTGGGCAGCGGGAAGCGCAGGTCCCGCTAGCGAAGCCAAAGCACCCATTAAAGTTTGCGCGAATTGCCGGCGTGAAAAGGCCTCGGATTTCTCGCCAGAGTGCCTGAAGTATTGGCTTTTTCCTTTCCAGTTCATCTACTTCCCCCTCGCACGCAGAGAGCCCTACATCATCGTCACTAGCACGCCCAACACGTTCCTACTTCCCCCTCGCAGGCGGAAGGACCTGCCTACAGGTACACCTCGCACTGCGATGCCGTCTATTTCACTCTCGCACGAAGAAGAACCCGAGTTGTAGCGCACCGAGAATCGCCGTCTAACCTTTTTCACATCCGTGTGTTCGAGGACCCTTTGGTGCAATACGCAGCCGAAAAGCTAGGTTACGTCGATTCCCGCATCGCTTGGATGGGTACCAGTGCTGCTTGGCTGCGATCGAAAATTCCTTGATTCGCACATACTCGAGGACTCAGGCACTTTTCAACTCTCGAATGTAAAATTTACAAAATTTACGCCCGTTCTTTTCCGCACCGGTGGGATGTGTGCGAGGACACCAGCAGAAACACGCTGTGTCAAGTCGCCTGAGAACCCTCTTGCCCCCGCAACCGGCTTCCCATGTCCTTAAGCGAAAAATCGCGAAAGGGATTTCACGGAGAGGGGCTTTCGGACAAAACCTCGATCCTTACCGTGTAGGACCGGTTCTCTTGATCAAAGGGGATGCGAATTTCGATCCGCCCTTCCTCCGGTTCGGCATGCCCATCTTTCCGATAAGGGTTGTGCGGCAACGTTGGCCAGTGGAGCGATGCTACGGCCGGCAAATGTAATCGAAAGCCCGCATAGGTCACCTGCCCTTGAAGCCTCTCGGGGGGCAAATTGATGGGATTGGGCCCGACCTTTTCACGATGGCCGCTCCCGGTGACTAATTCCCGTCCGAGTCGCGGCACGATCGTAAGGTGAGCCGCCACAGGCAATTCACACGGGCTTGCTTCGAGGCGATAATCCAGATTTCGCGAGTCTTCTATCTTGATTCGCAGGCGGCAAACCGCCGGACCGTATACCAGATCTAAGCCAAAGTCCGATTCCCACACAAGCGTTGCTTCCGACGGCACGTGGTACAAAAGTCCTTTGGGGGTAAACACCGGGTTTTCGTCTCCCGGCTGATGGGCCAACAGCGCCGTATCCCCTACGGTAAAGGTACTCCATCCCGGCTGGAGCTTCGTATTTCCACCACCGATGATAACACCGGTCGAATCGTGATACATACTCACGAAATTTTGTCGATCTTGAATCCAGCGCGAGTTAACAATCGGGGAGGTGTACGAAGAAAGGCAAATAAACCAGGGCTCCTGACGGAGCGTGACTGCCCGGGCGGCTCCTTTCTCCTTGAGAACCGATATTTGTCGGGTGGAAGGCGGGGGCTCCGGCTCCACGATACCTTCCTGCCCATAGAGCAAAAAAGACGCGAGGAGGTCCGGTCCGAGCCGTTTGTGACCTCCCAAAAGATCCCATTGCCGTTTCAAATAGGCCCGCCCTACCGCGCAGAACGTAAATCCCACATTTCCCAAGTTGCTCCCCTCGGTTAAGGGGCGGTTCGAATCGGCACTGGGAAATCGCATCGACAAGGGGTTTCTGCCGTCGATGGTCTCCACAGGATGACCGCTGGGATAAGTGAACTGCTGATGGAACCGAGCGGCTCGTTCCAAGGCAGGGAGTACTGCCGCATCGCGTGAAAGTGCATAGTAAACGCCGAGGGCGCCGACATATATGAAATTGTAAAAAACGACGGGACCCCCTCCCTCCTGCCAGTAACCACCGTCGCTTTGAGCAGCGGCGACACGGTGCAGGAATTCGCTGGCTTGCTGGCACCATTCAGGCCGATCGAGAATCTTGCCTGCGATGTATAATCCCATCGCATGATGGGTCGGAATATTATGAATCGATTTCAATTCATGTTGACTGATGCCCGCATAGCCGACTGCCAAAGCTGTGCTCCAGCGCTGGCGGGCCTCCGGCGGCATGTCTTCGGCAATCAATCCAAACGTGCGGATCCACCGCGAATACGTCCAGGGCATCCAGATCATTCCCCAGGTACTTCCATCCTTTTTGATGAAAAGCCACCGGCCCTGAGGATCTGCTTCTTTAATCAGTAGATCGCCCCCCTTGATGATCACCGATAGGATTTCGGAAGATTTGTAGTAGGGGTTCCCTTCACCGGCGGTCGCATAGGCCACAGCTAACGGGTAGATCATGTGCTGGTCTTCACAAGTCCAAATACCGCTACCAAAGCGGCCCGTGCTCGGGTCAAAGCTCTTAAGGATCGTCGGTACCTGATCGACAAGTTGTTTTAAGAACTCCTCCTTAAAACGTAGCTCCTCACCTTCGAGTGAACCGACGAAACTCAGAACCAAAATTGACGCCGTTATCCAAATCCTTCGCATGGCCAATCCCCTTTGCAGCTTAATTTCGTGCCAGTCGGGCTAACTGAACCGAAATTTGACCGACATCGACCATAAGGCAACCTCGATTTCCCAGTCGCGTTCTCGCAAATACCCAGTTGCGTTCTCGCAAATAGATTACTCTCGCGGCACTCTCCGTGCACCCACTGCCTGATAGGAACGGGGAAAATTAGACAACGAGTCGTTTAGAAGCTGGCTTAACAGCACGACGAAATTGCAACGAGTCACGCGGCAGAAAGGCGATATTAGTGCAAAAGAAGCGACAAAAATCTAGCAGTTCAGGCAGCCGATGAGGGCAGCGATAAAGCAATGAGTTGGGAGGACGGCAATGAAAGCTGCCAAGAACCGTAAACCAGGCTGTCAGCGGCAGACGTTGTGCAAGAGAAGGTCGGGGCAAGCCGCAAGTTCTGGAAAGCGATTGGCTAGTAGCGAAACAGGAGCGAAAGACCATCAGCCCGTCAGCGTTGCCTGGGCAATTTGGTACCGTTCCACTTCGGCAAGCTGTGGAGCCGCTCCGATTCCCGGCTCTTCCCACAGGATGATCTGAGCCACACCATCAGGTTGGGTGCGCACCATTTGGGGTGGCTCTATCAGGCTGATCGCAGGACGCTGTTCAGGCAGCAAAATCCCAGCCGGATAGGTGCAATTTTCCATCCCCGCAAAAGCCAGCGCAAAACGCGTTCCTATGCCACTATCCGTCACAGTCCCCACCCGGCACGGCGTACAAGCGTCGTGACAGGCATCATGGACCGACAATGCCGGCGTAATCCCTCCTAGTTGTCCCAATTTGATCTGCACGAACTTCCCACTTTTCAGTTCGAGGGCTAGCTCCACCTGGCGGACGGAAAAAACGGATTCATCAAGGCCGACCGGCGTCCGAATCGTATCCTGCACCATCGCCAGTCCCACCAAGTCCTCAGGGGGCAACGGCTGCTCGATCATCGCCAAAAAGAAGTCATCAAGTCGGCAAAGCAGCTCCATGTGCTGCAACCCCAAAGCTCCCTCCAAATCGGCGTGGATTCGCTGCGTGGGGAATTCGTGGCGGACGACGTTGAGCATCGAAGCGTCCCAACCGGGCCGAAGCTTTAACTCCACGCAGCTCATTCCTTCGGCAAAGGCCCGGCCAATCGCTTCCAAAAGCGGATCGATCGATGCCATTCGGTCAAAACTCACCCCCACTTCAATGGCCCGCGTTTCCACATTCCAAAGCTGGTATATCGGTCGGTTTTGCTGACGGGCCAGAAGGTCCCACCACGCCGTATCGATCCCCGCCTTCGCATGCTGATTGCCAACAATTGGATTCAACAGTTCCTGCAACTGTTGAGGAGACTCGATCCATTTGCCCACCACCCGCGGGCCGAGATAATCGCGGATGCATTGGAAGACACTGGCGGCAGATTCGGCATAATATACAGGGGCATTACCCGGACTGGCCTCCCCCCATCCTTCCAGGTCACCGCTCCTCAGACAAACCAGCACCGTTTCGATGTGAACCCATGATCCTAAAGGCGTCTGCCGCGCACAAGGCAAAGGAAGCCGAAGCAAGTAGACTTTAAGCTGGTCAATTTTCATTCGAGTATCTCGAAGGTCTCAGTAAATTGGAGGTTGCCAGAAATTTGAGCGACCCGAAGACAATGCGTCACACTGGCCTTGTCGCATTTGCCGGATCGACAATTCTTGCGTTATCACGGGGGATGCAATGGGCGATTCTTAAGGCCTTTGAGCTTCTGCCAGCTCAATTGCCTTCAGCATTCCTTGAGCTTTATTGAGGGTCTCTTGCCACTCGTTCTGGGACACGCTGTCGGCTACAATCCCCGCTCCCGCCTGTACGTAAGCTTTATTACCCTGGATGACAATCGTCCGAAGTGCGATACAAGTATCCATATTCCCATTGAAATCAAAATAACCCACCGCCCCCGCATATGGTCCACGGCGATGCGGTTCGATTTCGTCGATTATCTGCATGGCCCGCACCTTCGGAGCCCCGGACACCGTACCGGCCGGCAAACACGCTTCGAGGGCATCGAAGGCGGTTTTGCCGGGCGCAAGCTCTCCGGAAACATTGGACGTGATGTGCATGACGTGACTATATCGCTCAATCGTCATCACGTCGCTTAGTTGAATCGAGCCATATCGGGCAACTCGCCCGATATCGTTCCGGCCCAGATCAACCAACATTACGTGTTCTGCCCGCTCTTTGGGATCCGCCAGAAGCTCTTCAGCCAGTCGTTGGTCCTCCTGCTCGGTGGCCCCACGAGGTCGCGTCCCCGCCAAAGGCCGGGTCACCACTTGCCCATTGACAACGCGCACTAAAATCTCCGGCGAGCTACCCACAAGAATGACGCTCGGGGTCCGCACATAAAACATAAAAGGACTGGGGTTGATCACCCGCAACGTGCGATAGATCTGGAAAGGATGAGCATGAATCGTCAGTTCCAATCGCTGGCTGATAACCACCTGGAAAATGTCTCCGGCCCGAATGTATTCAACGCATTTTCGAACCGCTTCCGCGAATTGCTCTTGGGTGAAGTTAGATTGGTAGGGAATTTGCGGCGGTCCTTCCGGACTGATGTCGATCGGTTGCAGATCGCAATCGCGGTTAGCCAGTTGATCCACCAATTGATCGACCTTCTGGCACGCCCGATCGTAGGCTTTTTTGAGTTGATGCGTGTGGTGTCCGGACCGATCTACCCGCGCCATTGCTAAGACGATGATCGTCTTGGCCACGTGGTCGAAAACCACCATTTGATCGTAGAAAGCAAACGCCATATCCGGCACATTGCGATCGTCCGGTGGCGCATGAGGGAGATCTTCCAGGTAGCGCACCACATCATAACCGGCATATCCGACCGCCCCGCTGCAAAAAGGAGGCAGTCCCGGAATCCTTGCCGCCCGGATGGCTTCTACCCGGCGCCGAAGTTCCCGAAGCGGATTTGCACAGTCAAATTGCCGCGTCTCCAGCAGGGCCCCACCCGAGGCGGATACCCCTGAAGGTGAATTAATGGTGACCCGGTTCTTATAAGCCTCAATCTCGAAGAAAGGATCTACCGCTAAAAAGCTGTAGCGACCGACCTTTTCGCCCCCGATTACACTTTCGCCCAACCAGGCGCACCGCCCGGAGTCGATCTTGTGGAACGCCGAGACGGGTGTCAATGAATCGCTTAACAACCGGCGGTAAACGGGAACCAAATCCACCCCCCGATCTGCCCAGCGACAAAACTCGTTGAAGCTCGGGTAATGGACCGCCCCAGCACTGGCCGTTGCCAAACTCATCATTTTTCAACCTGTTGAAACGAAGAGGAACATCGAAGCTCGCGGCCTTACTCAGAAAACGGCCCGGCAACGCGATCGTAAAAATGACTCGGTTAAATTATGTTGGCTCCCACACTAACCGATTTCGCTGCCCACAAACCGTGTGGCAATACAGAACCGCAAACTAACGTCGCTAAACCGTGACTTGAAGCGTTGCGGGACCAAAAAGCATAGCCGGCTTCTATTCAACACTTTTTTCATAGCCAAAGTAAATTTCGCTCTCCGGATCCTTCCAAACGACCCCATCGAGCGAGAGCTTTCAAGTCAGATTCTCTAAAAATCAATTTAAGACATGTGATAGCCGTTTTTCACCCTTGACGGCCTAATTCATTGAAAAAGCTTTGAAAAGCCTGAACAAGCTTTCAAAAAAAGGTGCGTTCAGGCGAGCAACCGTGCGATGGTATCTGCAGCACTCCGAAATTTCATAAGGTTGCATAAGGTGGACATTACACTTCTCAAAAAGCTAGCCTAATGGTACTCCATTAGTGGCTTAATGGGCAGGCATTCCCGCTAAGTTACTGAGCCAGGCCTCCTAATCATAAGGAATCTCATAAATTTAAGCCGAGGCTAACGATTAGACAATATTATATTGACGGCAATCTCACGACCAAATTTAGATATTTAGATGCCAATCTGACAGCCAAAATGAGATGCCAATCGCATAAGCAAATTCAACTGAATGTCTCAAGCCGCCGATTTCAGCGGAAAACCTGGCCACCAAAATACCGACTGCTGCCCGGATAATTAAACGATTGTGACAACTGATACAGGGCTTCCACCCGCTGAACCGCCCATTGCTTATTTTGATGCATTAGGTACTTCTTCCTAAGAAACCAGCGAGCGCATGGTTGTAAGGACTGCCGAGCGGACAATTTTTGGGGCGCCGGATTTCCAGGGATCCAATCCTCGTTAGGGAGACCCTGCAAGGCTGATATGCCCCGCTGTCTCTGAGATACCTTTTTTGCTGTCGGTTTACCCAGGTGGATCGGCCGAATGAGTTTGTCGGAAAAAACGTTCCCCAAAATTGCAATCTCACCGGCCCCCCCGAATTCGCGGCCAATACGAATCGCATTCTGCATCACGGAGCTTGAGCCGGGAGGTGCTGAAAAAAACTTGGTGGAACTCGTAACGCGCCTCGATAAAGCCGAGTTTGACCCTCTTGTAGTTTCCCTAGGTTCGGAGCCTCCTCCCCCTCGCAGCAAACTGGTGGAAAAGTTAAGGGGCCGCGACATCCGCGTCGAGTTCCTTGGGGCAAACCACAATTGGCAATTCCCTTGGTTACTTCTTCGATTGCGTCGCCTTTTGACGCAATTCCGTCCTGCGATTATCCAGAGCATGCTCTTCCACGCTAATGTAGCCAGTCGACTGGCGGCCTTAGGCCTCGAAGTCCGCGGAAGATTTGCAGGGGTGCGGGTCGCAGAGCGCCGCAATCGCTGGCACCTGTGGCTCGAGCGGTTAACGAGCCCTTTGGTGGACAGCTTTGTGTGTGTAAGCGATGACGTCGCGCGATTCTTAAAAGCAGCTGGTTTTCCCCCCGGCAAATTGACGGTAATTGCAAACGGTGTCGATCCGGAGCTTGTGGGTGCATACTCCCCGGTCGACTGGCGTCAATTCGCCCTGCCCTCCGACGCTCGCGTGGTATTGTTTGTTGGGCGATTGGACCCGCAAAAAGCTGTGCCCGAATTGCTAGCCAATGCACCCAGATGGCTCGCTCATTCGCCGCAAGTGCATCTGGTGTTGGTCGGGGATGGTCCACTCCGCAAGCATCTCGAGCAACAGGCGTCGAAACTAGACCGCAGTGGCCAAGTGCGTTTCCTCGGCTGGCAATCCGAGGTTATACCCTTTCTCCTTGCGTCGCAAATGTTAGTTCTTCCCTCTCGGTGGGAAGGGATGCCCAATGTCGTGCTCGAAGCCATGGCTGCCGCTCGGCCGGTGGTTGCCACCAGGGTTGAAGGCGTTTGCGAGCTTCTTGGGCCTCTTGCCGACCAGCAAACAGTCACGCCGGAGAATTGGCAGGATTTCGGCGACAAAATCCTCGCATTTCTCTCGCATCCCAGTTTGGCCCAACAAGTCGCGCAAGCTAATCGCGAGCGGGTAATCCAACACTTCCATGTTGAACAGATGGTCGCTAAGTACCGCGAACTTTGGCTGAGCAAGTTTCCCGACAAGCAGCAGGCCTAAAATTCTCAAGCCCCCGCTTGGCGTCCGGCGGGGAAAGGTCCGATTCCACAACCCGATCATCAAACTCTCGAGCGAAGCGTTCCGGACGACCTCACGGGTCATTTTTCCCTCTCTGTTTCCCCAATTTTCGGCCGCCGAATGCGCAAGGGCCTCCCGACTTTTTAAACGTAGAAAGGACCGCCCGAATTTTTTCCATGTCCCGACTTTTCGCCGGAATCCGATGACTGGTTCCCCGGTTCGGCGCTCTCGGCGGTGGAAGTCGCTCGCGAAACCTCAAAGGGACGATCCAACGATTCTCGAACGGGCGGTTGCAGCACCTGGAGTAGTGCCAAGGTAGCCTCGACTTCTTCTGCCACCACTAGGGCCGCGCCGGCACGACGAATTGCCTCGATATTCGCCTGGTATCGGCATCGGACCACGATCGTTGCCTTCGGATTCATTCGGCGCGCTGTGCTCACGACAGATCGGGCCGTGGCGTCATCGGGAACCGTCACCACCACTAACCCCGCGCGATAGATCCCCGCATGCTGGAAAACTTCGGGCTCCTGTGCATTCCCGGCAATCGTTCGGAATCCTTGCTGGGCAAAAGCATAGAGATTCAACGGACTTAAATCGAGCAAGCACACGTCGTATCCTAGTGTTTCCAGATGGGCAGCAATTCGGCGTCCAATCGGTCCTGCCCCAACTACAATCGCCTCGGAGACTGTGGAATCTTTGCTCGTCCGAACAGGCAAGAAACTCGGTAGTTCCCCGCTACTGCCCGTATCCACGCTGACCCGCTGCATACCCCATTTCACCAGTTGAGGGGTGAGCATCAGGGTAATTACGGCAATGAATATGAGGAACTCGTAGGTGTCTCGCGATATTACGCCCGCTTGAGCCGCCGTAAAAAGAAGAAGGAAGGAAAACTCGCTGAGTTGACCCAGGGTCAACCCTAGTCCTAAGCTCGAGCGCCAATTGAGTCCTGTCAATCGAATGGGCACCGCCGCTAAAAGCGTCTTGCCCCCAATGATGCCGAACACACTACCGACCACAGCCAGGGGGTTTTGCCACAGCCACTCGGGCCGGATCAGGGTACCGAACCCCACAAAAAACACGGCGGCGAAGGTCTCGCGAAAAGGGAGAACCAACGCGTCGATCTGTCGGGTCCAGCGACTCCCCCCCAAAAGAAGCCCTGCGGTCAGGGCCCCTATGGCGGGCGGTAACCCTAACCAATAGGCAAGCAAGGTGGTCCCGGAAACCACCACCGTCACGAAAAGTATAAAAAGCTCCGTACTTTTTAGTTCCGCTAAATGCGGGAAGATTTGATGAGCAATCAAAAATCGCGCAATCGGCAAGATAGAAATAAAGAGCGCAGATTTTCCAGCCAAGAGGATAAGTTCCCAAGAACTTACGGCCTGAGGATCTCCCGACAAAGCCGGCACCAATAATAGAAACGGGATCAAAGCCAGATCGCCGAAAAGAAGAACCGCCAGGGTTCTCTGCCCTGCGGGACTGGCTACATGGCCCCATTCCTCCAGTGCCTTGAAAACCAGCACGGTGGAGCTATTAGCGACAGCGACACCCACTACAACTGCCGGACCCCAAGGTATCCCCAACCACCGGGCGAGAAGCGTAGCCGGCAAAGCCGTCAGGATCATTTGCCCGGTGCCGGCTACAAAAAAGTGTCGACGCAGCCGCGTCAATTCCGCAAGCGAAAGCTCCAAACCGAGCGAAAAAAGAAGTAGTAAGGCCCCTGCTTGAGCGATATTCTCAAGTTGGCTTCCTAAAGGTCTGGGTGCTACCGGCGCGCGATCGGCGGGGCCAATCTCTGTCTGCTTAAAGGTTTGCTCTGAGGAAGTGCTGGCCTCCTTCAATTCAGTGGAAGACGGCGGCTCACCGCGAATCGCCGATTCACCACCAACCGCCGGTTCAGCTTGAACGGCTGCCTCTTTTGGAACCGAGGCGATCGGCGGGCTGCTGGGCCGCACAATCCCTAGGAAAGCAGGTCCGATTACCGCCCCCGCCACAAAGTATCCCAGCAAAGTGGCGACCCCAAACCGGCGGCAAATCACCCCCGCAATAAGGCCTGCTGCCAAAACAGCGACCAAATTGATTACGGTTTGGACCGTTTCATCACTTGAAAGCATAGGCAGCGGGCCAGTTGCGTTGAGTTCTTCGCTGATAATCGCGCGTATTCCACCCGGCAGACGGAACTTCCCCAAAGCAAATGAACGCGACTTGATCTACTTTCAAATTGTAAGATATAAACGCTGCCGAGACCCCTGCTTAGGTTGAGAAATAAAATTCGGTGACGGGAATCGGTCGGTGACGACCTCGCATTCCATGACTTGTGTGGCCTATAAAAACCGCCGTAGATTCGTATGGATGGATTAGCCAATTCGCCCTTCGCTTTCCAAGTAGCAGATATATGTCCGACTTGTCGCTGCCGGCTCGTTTATTTTTCGAGTTTCAAGTTCCCTGCTCTTATCTTAAACCTCTCGAGGGGTTAGCGCCCGCGCGTTTGCCGGCGGCTTATCAGTTGCCGGACTTGCAACAGCTCGAAGGCAGCCCGGCTTGGGCTGAGGTCCGAGCTGCCTGGAACGAGCTGGGAATCGCCTTCACGGTGCGCGTGGTGGGTAAAAAGCGTTCGCTTTGGTGTCGCGCAGCCCGAGCTCAAGATAGTGACGGATTCCATGTGTGGCTGAACACCCGACCGGCCGCGAAATTGCGACGAGCTAACCGTTATTGTCACCACTTCGTTTTCCTGCCCACTGACGGTATCGGTCCGGTCGTTAACCCGGTGGCTCGATTTCTGCCGATACCGGCGGCTCGAGAGACCCCGAATTATGTCCGGCCCGACAAACTGGCTGTGCGCTCTGAAATTTCGCCGGAAGGTTACACTCTCGATATCTTCATTGCGGCGGAAGCACTTACCGGATTTGACCCTCAAGAGGTACCCCAACTGGGTTTCAACTACGCGGTGATTGATCGTGAATTGGGATTGCAGACCTTTGGCGTGGGTCCTCCTCTGCCGTACAACGAAGATCCGAGCTTGTGGCCCATCTTGGAACTTGTCCGCTCCGTACCAACCTAAGCCCGGCCTGGCTAAGAGCCCCTCTGAGGATCTAAGCCAAGGAAAAGGTGCGGAGCCAGCGAAAAAAGGATGAATAGCTAGCGCCAAATCATCGGGGAACCGCGAACACAAAAAAGTCGGATAAAAGGAGGCCTCACAACATCCCTTTGCAGCCAGGCAAAATATCCGGTTATGAAAGGGAGGACTTCCCGTTCCTTTACGGTGGGCAATAAGGGATTTTGCGGCTACAACGATACGTGATCGGTGCGGACTTCGGGAAAAGAGTTCTTCTCAGAGCTCTTAACGAGCTCATGGTCCTATCGAGAAAGTTTGGACCTAAAACAGGGACGTAATGCCCCCATAACAGCTAGGTGATGCCCCTGGGTCGACCCCGGAACCGCGGAATTTGTGTGCCTTTCTCCAGGGCGAGCAAACTAGGGTATTTTCTCTGTGAAAGGATGCCCGAAGACGGAGTCGGCCTCTTGGGTCACCAAGACGGGATCTTGTGGGAAGGCTTTTGGTTTTCCTGATAAATTCCTAATAATTATTTCGTGAAATTATCCGGTAAATCCTTCTGCGCAATTATCCGGCCGTAAGCCGATGCCGTATCCGGCAGGGAGCTTAAACAAGAATGCGGGAACCTGACACAGGGGCCGCAAAAGGTCGATGCTCAGCGCGAATTCAGTATCCTCAATCGTTTCGCGCTCGGCTTCCGAGGGCCATGTAGGTGCGGAAGTCAATCGAGTCGTTTAGCAGCCGAACGGACCCGTCGCAGAAAGCGAAGTTCACCCCGCCTGGATGGGCACTCCGAAACCCAAAACATCCGTTGTTAATCCAGTTAAGCGGGTCTTCGAGCGGTACCCATCTCCGTGCCATAGGCCCGGAACCGATGTTCGGGTTACACCCGCCGGGAGAAGCCCGAGTGCCTAAACGCACATTTGTCGAGACATGAGACCGCGGATAATGTGCCGCTCCCCATTGGGTGATCCCGTTATTGCCATCCGGCATCTGTTCCAACACATGAGCGGTTTCGCCGGCCAGCAAAGTGTTCGAGGTACCGTCAAAAATGAGGGATAAATTCGTGTAGCCATCGCGCGAATTGATGATCGCCCCGTCGTGGTAGCCACCTTCCCAGTTTTTGGTCGGGACGTAATGGTTCCGGCCGGTATTCCCTTCAATGGGATACCCGTAATAAACGCACGTTGGATCGGCGTAAGAATCCGAACCGTTATTCCCACCACTAAAGGAGTAGCTTCCCCAGCCACTGACCCGCGTGCGTCTATTCCCATCCGAAGGGCAGGAAAAGACCGGCAAAGGGCGACTGATAATTTCCGCATTGGACAGCCCCCCAGCATTTGGGGTGGTATCACTGTAGCTTTTGCTAGGGTCATACTGCCGGGCAATGGGATCCTGCTCGATGTACGGCAAAATCTCAAGAAAACTTCCATAAAAGTTATGAAACTGGGCCGAGCTGCTCGTGTCTACTTGTCCGTGACGGGTACCAAACGGAAGCCGACCCATAACAAGCTCGAAAAGATGCGTCGCCAAAGCGATCTGATGCAAATTATTACTACAGGAGGCGCGTCGTGCGGCTTCCCGGGCCGATTGCACGGCGGGTAAAAGGAGCCCCACCAAAAGGCCGATAATTGCCATCACAACCAGCAACTCCACCAGCGTAAAGCCTAACCGCGATTGTCGACACCAAGAAAACATCGCTTCATGCTCCGAGAGAATTCGTAAGTAAGACTCCGCTGAAATCGAGTCCTGGTTTTGGTCTTTGCCCCTAGGGCGAATCCTTGCCCGTGTACGCTCCGCCAGGCGCATTCCATTCCGTGTTCGCTTCAAAGAGATACTCAAATGGCGGCACCAGGGGGTAAGGTTCCTTTCCCGGTGCATTCCATGCTGTTTCCCGTTCATAGAGCTAGTCAAATGGGTTGCAAAGTGCATGCCGATACCGAGTCGCAGACTTCTCCGCAAAATTGCGTCAGACAGGAGGCGGCATGGGGTTTTAAGTGTCGCGCAAATTGACAAATCTGTCTAAGTAATTACCATGAGAGTTCGTAGAATCTTTGGCTAAACAGTCCGGATTTTCTGTTTCGAGCAGATTATGGGCGTTTTGGAGGCTGAAAAACCTCGCAAAAACCCCGGTCGGAAAAATGAAGTTAGGAGAGCAGCAAGAGGCATATCCCGAATCGGCCTCAAGGCCACACCGTTTCTCAACAATTGATTCACAATGTTCCTCAACAATTGAGTATTTCCTTTTCGTGCTGGATGGCCTCGGTGCCCGACTCGGGTAGCATGCCGGCATGCGTTACTGGAACTTGAGCTGATGCACGAAGCTGCACAGGAAAATCGCGCGCAGCAGCCCGCCGAGCCAAGCGATGTGGAGTCGCGCCCCAGGGCGCGGCAGCCCCTTTCCCAACAATTGCGTTGGCCGCTTTTACTGCTCGCCTTGCTTAGCTCGCTCAGCTCCGCGGTCGGAGTTGGAGTTTGGTTGATCCATCTTAGCCGAGGCGCAGAGCAGGAGCGGTTGCGGCAATTGGCTGAGGCCGTAGCACGGTTCAACTTTCCGCTTCACGGGGGGATTCTCCGCCAGTTGCGCGAGCTTTCCGGGGCTGAGTTAGCCTTAGTAGATCAAAGTGGTGAAGTCCTAGCGAGCACCCTGGAGCTGGACGCACCGGCAAGGTCGCATCTGCGATCCCTGTGTTCTGAAGCCCTCAAAACACCTAAGCCTTCAGACGCAGCTCGAAGTGGGTTTGCCCTGCAAGCGTGCCGGCTCTCTTCCCGAGGGATTCGGTATGAAGCGATCGTGGGGATTCGCACCGGAGAGGCTCGCTCAGCAGCCGGAGGCGGTTTAGCCGTGTTCCGGCCCGAGTCGGACCTGGCAGATGAGCTGCGGAGAATCGTCGGCCCGACTTTGGCCGCGGCTATTTTTGCCGGAGTCCTATCGGTGGGAATTGCCCTGTGGTTAGCCCGGCGTTTGACGGGTCCCATTACCGAGCTGATGGGGCACATCCAGCGAGGAGGGAAGGAGCAATTGCTTCCGTTTCGAATTCTTCAGCGAAACGACGAACTTCGTGATTTGGCCTTAGCGATCGGAAAGATGATTCAGGATCGTAAGGAGCAAGAACATTCGCAGCAAAAGGCCAGACAACAAGAGTGGCTGGGTCAGGTTGGCTTAGGTTTAGCCCATCAATTGCGGAATACCGTTGCCGGAGCTCGGCTGGCCATCGAACTCCACCGGCAGGATTGTCCTCAAGGTACTCGAAGTGAGGAGCTCGAAGTTGGACTTCGCCAATTGGAACGCATTGAGGGGATCCTTCGGCAGTTTCTTATTGCCGGTATGTCAGCGCCGGTTTTGAAGGAGGTCATAGATCTAGAAGCGGCTATCCGTCGGGTTGTGGAACTATTCGACCCGATGTTTCGCCACATGCAAGTGCACTGTCAATTGAATCCCTTCCGCGAACACGTTTGGCTTTGTGCAGATCCGGTGGCATTAGAGCAATTGGTGACTACGCTGGTAACCAACGCGGTAGAAGCCGCTGCAGAAGCCCCGCAGCCGCGGCAAGTGCAGATTAGCTGGCAGCTTCTTGAGGATGGAAAAGGGCAGCTAACAGTGGCGGATACAGGCTTGGGTCCGAAGCCGGAAGTTCAGACGAAGCTTTTCCGGGAGCCTGTCACCAGTAAAGCCGGCGGGGTGGGGCTGGGACTCCTGGTGGCTTACCAAATTGCCCGCCAACTCGGCGGCGAACTTAGTTGGCAACGTTCGGGAGAAAGAACGGAATTCCACTTCTGTTTTCCACTCGTGAACCCGTCCAATACCTCGCCTTCCAAATCCTCGGAGGTGACAAGCAGGCCCGGAGTGAAGTGATCAAAGAAATTTGGAAGGAAAACCGTCAATGGGACATATCCTGATTGTGGATGACGAACCGGAGATCTGCTGGGGCCTAGAGCGTCTGGCTACCAAGTTGGGACACACCGCTCAGTCTGCGGCTTCGGCCGAGCAGGGGCTGGAGCTCGCTTCCACCCGAGAGCCGGATCTCTTGATTCTGGATGTGCGGCTGCCGGGAATGGACGGCCTCAGCGCCCTTGCGGAATTCCGCAACCGGTGGCCCAGCTTACCAGTCATTCTCATTACGGCGTATGGCGACCTGGAGGTTGCCGTGGAGGCCATTCGGCGGGGAGCGTTTGAGTATTTGGTCAAGCCGTTCGAATTAGCCGTGGCAGCTCGCGCCATTCAGGGTGCTTTGGCGGCTGAAGTGGCGGCATCCGCTTCCGAAACTCGTAAGGAAGCAGCTCACGAAACGCGGGCGGAATCACCCCCAGTGCTGATCGGCGTCTCGTCACCGATGCAGGAGGTTTTTCGGCAAATTGCGCTGGTCGCCCCAAGCGATGCCTGTGTTCATTTGTATGGCGAAAGCGGTACAGGAAAGGAGTTGGTGGCCCGGGCGATCCATCGTTATAGCCGACGAAGCCAGGGGCCGTTTATCCCCGTGCATATTGCCTCGCTGAATCCCTCGCTTGCTGAAAGCGAATTATTCGGCCACGTGCGCGGGGCATTCACGGGGGCAGAAACCAATCACAAGGGGCTCTTGGAACGGGCAAACGGGGGCACCGTCTTTCTCGATGAGGTGGCCGATATTCCCTTGTCGTTACAAGTTAAGCTGTTGCGGGTGCTAGAGTATGGCGAGATCCTTCCCGTGGGCGGCAACCGCCCCGTGCATTGCCAATTCCGCGTGATCTCGGCCACTCATCGCGATTTGCGGAAGCTGGTAGCAGAGGGTAAGTTTCGCCACGATTTGTACTACCGGCTGGTCACTTTCGAGATTCGTTTACCCCCCTTGCGGGAGCGGTCGGAGGATATTGAACCGCTGGCACGGCAATTCCTTACCCAACTGGCCGCGAAGCTTGGCACCATCCCACCGACTTGGGCCGCCGATTTTTTACCGGCCCTGCGTTCCCGACCATGGTGGGGAAACGTCCGCGAGTTGCGGAGTGCTTTAGAGCATGCCCTGATTTTGGCTCGCGGTGGCATCTTGCGACCGGAACTCCTGCCGCCGCCTTTAGCCCCCCAACCGGAGACTTCGACCACCGAGCCTGCGCAACTGCTAGCTCAAGCTGTGTGCCGATGGACCGACAAGGCGCTGGAGAATCCGCAAATGCAGGGGGCTATTTACTCGCGACTGATTCAGACAGTGGAACAATCCCTGTTTGAGACCGTGCTGCAACGCACGGGTGGCCAATACCTACCTGCGGCACGGATGCTGGGGATCCACCGAGTGACACTGCGTCAAAAGATGGAGAGCTATTCCCAAATAAAGAAGGATACACCACAACCTCGCGCTTTCACCGAAGCCAGATAGATAGGGAATTATCGACGTGTGGTGTAGGCTCTTACCCGGAAAACTTGGGGACGGCTGCCGACATGCTTCCGAAAATTTTGTAACAAATCATGCAGGTCAAGGCCCATGGCGGTAAAAGCAAACCGGGGAAAGGCCGGAAAGACCCAGTTTGGGACATCGGCACCGCAGGTCTGCCGGCAGCTTGGATTGGAAGATTTGGGGCGGGCACTTGCCGGAGAATTTTAGCCACTTTCACGCTGGCGAGCGTTTCCAATTTCAGCAAACCCCCGAAGGATGTAAGATCGCACGGAAGGGCGTTCAAGGGAGTGGAACACGGGGTACATTCTGCGGGATAAAAACCCCCGGAATAAGTATTTAAAACTGTAAATATCGTTAAGGCATGAGCCAAGCTTTTGCCCGGTCGAAGTCTCTGTAGAGTCGCATAAGGCAAGCCCGCGCAAGCTAGGGAGGCAGCGGAGCCGCCAGATGGGTTTTCAGAAACTTCTGCAACAATACCTGGAACGCAGGCAGCACCTCCGTCGACGGGGGGATCGGAGGATAGCTTCAGAGACTGCTTTCTCAAGTTTTTGCGCGACGCTCTTCCCCGGGTTGGTTCGGCTCAAACCAACGAGTTGGAAAAGCATGTTCTGGCGGTGCGAACACAAGGTGGCTTTGCCGACGCACTATATGAAGAGATGATCTTCGATTTCAAACATCGCCTTGATGAGTCGAGCCGGGCCCGGGGACTGGACGAGCTCCGTCGCTACCTCAGCAACCAGACTCATCCGGAGCGGTTTTTCGGTATTTTGACCGATGGCGAAACGCTAGAAGTCTACGCCTTGCGCGAGGGAAACCTATGTGAAGTACAACGACTAATCCTTGCCCCGGAAACAGCCGCCCCTGCCCGGCTTTGGCTTGACTGTTACCTATTTCATGAACGGCAGCTGGAGCCGCCGGCGACCGACATCGTACTGCGTTTTGGGGAGCGCAGCCCCACTTTTTGGCAAAGCCTTCGGTCTCTGCGGAAGCAGTGGGAAAAGCTCCGCACCGAGGCGTCCGTGGCGACCAAGTTCGTCGAATGGCAGAGTCTGCTGTCGGTCGTTTACGGCTCTCCGGTGGGTGACGAGGATCTTTTCTTGAGGCACACCTATCTCGCCCTTTTTGTGCGGGTGTTGACTTTCGTTACGTTGCAGGAGCAATGCCCCCGAACGTCCGAGCTTCGCGGCATTGTAACGGGTGAAACCTTTGAGAGTATGGGTTTCGAGAACTTTATCGGGAATGATTTCTTCTCTTGGGTGGTGCAACCGCCATACAGCAGCGACGATTCCATTTGCCGATTTCCTTTTTGCCACGTTTCTTTCGGATGACTTGCTTCCATTTCGATGGCAAGACTTATCGTTGGTGGCGATTCCCTCAACGGAAGAAGGAGCACTTTTGGACCCAACCGCGGCGATCCGCAAGGGGTTTATTGGGCTAGAAACCTGGCTAAAAAATGCGGACGAGATCTGGCAAAAGCACCGTAAGTCATCCGAGAATCTGTCTGATTGAATATTTGAATTGGCACGGGAAATTAACCCGGCAAAGGCCTACAGGAGTTTTTAAATTACTTTATAATGCGGCAGGTACCCACCTTTGTGCGTGCGTCCCGGATACAAGTCGGGTTAAGGAAAAAAACATTTGGCGGTTGCCCGTTCGGGGGTTTGTGGCCGATAGCAAAACCTTCTGGTTTGAAACAGCGGATGCTGACGAAGCACACTATCTTTGTGCCATCTTGAATGCCCCCATGGTGGACGCATCAATCGAGCCCTTTCAAACTAAGGGTGCGTTTGGATCATACCGCGGAAAAGGTGAGCGCGATATTTGCCGGCGTCCGTTTGAAGTATTACCTATTACGGCTTTTGATCGAAAAAGTGCCCAGCATCAGCGGCTAGCAGAATTGAGCAAGGATGGTCATGCCCGCGTACGCGGCTTAATTCAAAACATGGAGGAAAAAACTCGCAAGAAAAGCATTGGAATCCTTCGGCAGGTCGTGCGGAGGGAGCTTGAAAGTCAGTTGCAGGAAATCGACCCCCTTGTCAGAGAGTTATTGGGTGAGGTTAGTCCCGCGCCTGGCGCTGAGAAGTCGAACGGCGTACGGAAAATGGGTGGGCCATCCTACTGATGACGGAAGATCTAGGTCCCAATCGCAGACGGTCTCCCTCTGAAGCCAAGCGGTGGATTGTCGCAGCGGCTCAGCCCCCGCCGGAACGTCCGACGGTTTTGGTGGTGGATGATTCTCGCGTGGACCGGCGCGTCGTTAGTGAGCTGCTTTGCGGCAAAATGAATGTTTTGGAAGCAGCCGAAGTCGCCGAAGCGCGGCAGATCCTGAGTACTCGGTGGGTTGACCTTGTAGTGACCGATCTGGTCATGCCGGGGGCTAATGGCTTGGAGTTGATCCAACACCTTCGGCGGCATCATGCCGGCGTGCCGGGAGTGCTCATTACATCTCAGGGAAGCGAGGAAATAGCCTTCGAAGCATTGCATCGAGGGGCGGCCAGCTATGTACCGAAGGTATTGATTGCCACCGAGCTTGTGCCCACCGTGGAACGGGTACTGACGGCTTCCATGGGCCGCCGGGCTCGTCGCGAATTGCTCAAACGAATGACGAGCACGCACTGTACTTTTCGGATGCAGAACGACCCTGAGTTGATTGGCCCTCTGGTAAGCTATTTGCAGGAGCTCGTCAGCTATGTGGGGCTGTGCGACGAAATGGAGTGCACTCGGGTAGGCGTCGCCCTCCAGGAGGCCCTGACGAACGCTCTATTCCACGGAAATCTGGAAATAAGTTCTCGCCTGCGCGAAGTCGATGATAGGGTGTTTTTCGAACTGGCTGCAAAACGCCGAACCGAATTCCCCTACTCCCACCGATATATCGAGGTCGATTGCTGGGCATCCCGGGAAGAGGGAACATTTGTCGTGCGGGACGAGGGACCCGGTTTTGACACCCGTCAACTTCCCGATCCCACCAACCCAGCAAATTTGGTTAAGCCTTCTGGACGGGGCGTAATGCTTATGCGTAGCTTTATGGATGAAGTAATTTATAATAGCAAGGGTAACGAGGTTCTCATGCGAAAGCGGCGACCTGAGTCGGCACTCGCGGAGGAGGGCAAACCCTTGAGTTGATGGATGTCTGGGTAAATCTGGGCCTTTCCTCAAAAAAGTCGAGGGGTGAAACTTGCTTGCAAGAGCTTTCGGAGCTGTTCTTCCGGTGCCACACCTAAAGTGGGCAAATGATTAAGCGCGAATGATTTGAGGGCAAATGATCTCGAAGAAGGGGCAGGTCATGGCTGATGATTTTGAGGAATCGCTTATGGCTGGCGAACCGCCGCTGCTTCGTCAGTGGTTGCTGCTCACAATGCTTTCCTCCCGATGGGGTGGGGTAACCGTCGACGAAATGGCGCGCGAAATGCAGACGAGTAAGAAGACCGTTCGACGGGATTTAGCGCTGTTTCTAAAGCTGGGCTTCCCCCTTATCGAACAACGTGAGGCCCACGGGAAGAAAAAATGGCAATTAGATCCCGATCGAACGCGCCCGGCCTTGGCCTTTGCCTTCGATGAGGCGTTGGCCTTATTCGTGGCGCGACGGCTGCTCGACCCGCTTGCAGGTACGCCTTTTTTTGAAGCGGCTCAGCGTGCCTTCCGCAAAATCCGGGCGATGCTCGGTAGTGAAGCCCTCCGATACGTGGACCGCTATCGTCAGACATTTCACCACACATCGGTCGGTATCAGTGATTACACGCGGAAGTCAGAATTGATCGATCAGCTTTTGATCGGGATCGAAGACCATCGCGTGGTTCAGATCGCCTATCAGTCGCTGCGGGCTGCGGAGCCGAAAACTTATGCAACCCATCCGTACGGGCTGGTGTACCATCGTGGGTCGCTTTACTTGGTGGGTTGGAGTGAGCATCATCAGGAAATCCGCCATTGGAAAGTAGATCGGATCGAGCGAACGGAAATTACTCGCCACCATTTCGATCCGCCGACAGATTTCGACCTCCAACGGCATATGTCCGGGTCTTTCGGCGTCTTCCACGATCAAGGCGATCTGCTGATCACGGTGCGGTTTTCTCTGGAGGTGGCCCGATATGTGAAGGAGAAAACATGGCACAGCACTCAGAAATTGACCTCGCAACCGGATGGTAGCCTAATCGCCCAGTTCCACCTGACCGGTATCGAGGAGATTAAACACTGGATTTTGAGCTTCGGCCGTTATGCGGAAGCGATCGAACCGCCCCAATTACGAGACGAAATTGTCGAGGAGATAAAGATCCTTGCACGCCTTTATGGGGTGAGTATCGGCCCTGCCCACGCAGAAAAACCACCCTCCGATTCCTGGCCCGTGAAAACTCTTCCCAAGGTTGGTCGAACGATGCGAAGAAGGAAATCGCGAGAGGAGGCAGCACATTCCCATCGCGAGACGGAGCGGACTTCGTAACGACGAAACTCTCACCGCAGGGAAAGACATTCCCCTTTGAATGGGGAAACTAGCCGGCTGCGGCCGACCGTTGCGGCCGACCTCTAAAAAGTCGCTATTATCGCAAAGAACTTCAGGTTTGACTGCCCTCCAATTGTTGCGGCGGCCACCTTGGAAGAAATCGTCCCCTCAAACTGTAAATGGCATCACCTCGAGCAAGCAAAAACGCCCGGAAAACCGTATGCTGGATGACCGCCCAATGCAGGGAACAGACGCATTTCTTGAATACACTTAACTGATTGTCCCAAAAGGGGTTAAGTTACAAATCCCGCCTTTCCGTTTACGTTTTAGAATCCGCTCGATTAAGAGGCCCGGCCCCGAAGCGCTCATCTTCACCGGTTAAGGCGAGGCATTTGCCCTTGATCGGGGAAAGGGCCTCCTCAAAACGATCACTCCCCTTGAGAATAACTGGCCACGGGATTCCTCAGGACGCCTATCCCCTCGATCTCCACTTCAAGCAGATCGCCTGCCTTCAGAAACACGGGGGGTTTGCGAGCCATTCCCACACCGCCTGGGGTTCCCGTGAAGAGCAGATCGCCGGGCTCCAGCGTGCATACCTGTGAAACATGCGCGATCAATTTCTCTGGAGAAAACACCAGATGACGCGTATTGGACGACTGCATCACTTGGCCGTTGAGCCGCAATTGGATACTCAAATGCAGTGGTCGCGGCAGCTCGTCCGGGCTAACTAGCGCCGGACCTACGGGGGCAAAGGTGTCAAAAGACTTCCCCAGCAGCCATTGCCCTCCTGGCTTATGGAGCTGCCAATCGCGGGCCGAAACATCATTCCCGCAGCAATAGCCCGCGATATACTCCCCGGCTTCTTCCACCGGAATATTCCGGCCCCGACGACCAATGACCACCACTAATTCGGCCTCGTAATCCACTTGCGTCGCTACGGGTGGGAGAAGGATCGGCTGCTCTGGAGCACATAGGGCCGTCGGAAACTTGCAGAAGATCACCGGTTCGCTAGGCACCGGCATTCCGCTTTCCTGCGCATGGTCCGCATAGTTAGCACCCACACAAATAATCTTTTGCGGGTCCAAGATCGGGGGTAAGAGCCTCGCTTGCTCCGGATCCAGTGCTTGACCTCGAATCCGCGCCTCCTCCGCCCATACCCAAGCTTCCTTACCCATGACCAGGAAGCTTTTCAAGTCCGGGGGAATTCGGGGGTCGGTGCGATTTAGATCAACGTAGCCGTCGTTCCTCAAAGCAACGAGGCGGCGCCCGACCGCCGTTTCAATCGTCGCAAGTCTCATAGCAATCACTCTCAGTCAATCTTGTAATTAGCCGAAAAACTTTATCGTAGTCGAACAAGTGACGCTCGATTTTAGCCCACCGAATATTTTGGTCCAAGGGCTAGGTAATCAGCGAATACCAGGCCCCTCTGGGCTTTCCGCCTCTCCCCGGCTGTCTAAACCCGCCACCAATTTTCAGCCACACCCGTAATTATCATCTGAGAAAGTCCCTCGTTTCTTAGTTTCTTACATGAGCTTTGCCATCTTCTTACGGCACCTTTGCCGTCCTAATTCCTCCACAAAGCAACGGGCTTTAGGCATACGAGCCCGTCAAGCGTTATCACCATAAACGGCGTGGATTGCCTCCCCAAATGTTGCCGTTTGGCCACATGTTTACGGACAACGATTCGGTAGCGTAGCCCCCAAGCCATGTAACCGGCTTATCCGCTATACACCCTTTGGCACACACCAGCCTGAAACTGCGAATCGCAGGCTCAATGGACTTCTAGCCACCACGTTTATTCACGAATGGCCGGTCGCACGCGATCATGATTTGTCCTCGCCGGGCTTGCGGCCTAACGGCCTCTTTCCGTTTGACCGAGCCGTTTTTTGAACCTAGGGTTTCAGTAGGAAAGTTCATGATTAGCGGCTGATTTTGGCGACTCTCATCCCGGTCGCCTGCGGATTGCGGCGGCTTGTCGATCTCTCCGGCTACAATTGACGAGTTACCCTGTCGTCCTCGTTTCTGAAATGCGGTGCTTTTTGGCCGCCAAGTCCGCAGGCTGCTTTAGTCGTGTTAAGAAGGCAGAGTCGTCTGCCCAATTTACCAGGTTTGATGGGAGAAACTTCAGGGGTAGAACCCCTACGAACGATCCTGCGGAAGACCTCCGGAGGCGGATGAGGCAATGTCGTCCCACACCGGTTTTGGTACAGAACACCCCTCGGATCCCGAAGCCACAGCCGGGCCCGCTTCACCTCCCGACTCATGCCCAAAACCTGCAATCCTGGTGGGCGTAGGTTCCTCGGACCTTCCAGCTACTTCAATGATGAGCAATCAATCAGGTACCTTGAGGGAGGAATTTTCCCCGGCGGCTATCGAGGCTCCAACTCTGGCTTCCCCATCCGCACCGAGCCTAACCGAGGCGCTTCGGGTTTTTACCCCGTCCTTGGAATTACCGGGGATTCCCACGATTGCTGCGGATAGTCCTCGCAGTGCGATGTCCACTTCGATTGACACACGATTGGTGGAATTGCGCCTCGGTATGGCAGCCAGTTTGCATATGACTTTGCGGCTAAAGCATCCGCCGATTGCCGCGCATGCACTTCGCGTCGCGTTATGTTGCTCTGCTTGGGCCGAACAGCGGGGGATGGATCCCGAACTCCGGCAGCGCATGGAATTGGCCGCGCTTCTCCATGATATCGGCTTGATCGGGCTTCCCGACGTGATCCTCTTGAAACCGGAGCCTCTCGATTCTAAAGAAATGCGGCTTGTCGAGCACGCGAGGCGTTCCGGGTTAGATGTGCTCCGCTATACGTGTACGGATGAACAATTTCTGGAGATCATAGAATTCGTCGGAGCTTGGTACGACGGATCACGATCCCCAGACCGTCGCTGCGGGGAGGCACTTCCCCTCGCTTCAAGAATGATCACGCTGGCGGAGGCTTTCGACGCGATGACCACTGACCGGGTCTATCGGTCGGCCATGAGCCTCGAGCAAGCCATTCGCGAACTCTTCGCATGCTCGGGCACCCAATTTGACCCCCAGCTAGTGGTGGAATTTGCCGAGTCAATCGCCGGCCAGCTTCCCTATCTTCGATTGCATGCTGGGACTCGATGGTTGCAAACGATCGACCCTGAGGTCAGTAATTCATTCTGGCGGTTTAACATCCCCAACACCCTCCCTGGCGAATTGCTCCCGCTTTTTCCCGCCAGGATGCTCGAATACATGCGGGATGGGGTCATTTTTGTCGATTCCCTGCTTCGAATTGGCGGGTGGAACACCGCCATGGAACGTCTCAGTGGCATCGCCGCCTCCTCGGTCCTAGCGCGGCGATGGTCCCCGAGTTTATTGCGGCTGCAAAACGAGCGACATCAGTCTCTGGACGAAGAAGATTGTCCACTGGTTTCCGCCGTTCGCTACGGCGTACAATCACTTCGGCGTTTGGTACTCGGCGGTATCTCGGGGCGCCGCCTTGTCGTCGATGTTCACGCTATCCCCGTCGGTGATGATCAGGATCATGTGATTGGGGCGGTGATGCTCGTGCACGACGCTTCACCGGAAACTTCACTCGAAGAGCAGTGTCAACGCCTGTACCAAAAGGCATCGCAGGACCCCTTAACCCAAGTTGCCAATCGGGCCGAGTTGGACCGGGTTTTACCGGCCTTTCTTACCGAGCATCAGCAACGGGGGCTCCCTTGCAGCCTAATCATTTGCGATTTGGACCATTTTAAGCGCGTAAACGATACCTACGGACATCAGGCTGGTGATGCAGTCATCATCACTTTTGCCCGACTTTTGAAAAATACAGCCCGCCCTGGGGATTTGGTGGCCCGCTATGGGGGAGAGGAGTTTGTGGTGTTGTGCGCGAATTGCACTAACGCCGCCGCGGCTCAACGCGCGGAATACCTCCGCCAAAAACTCGCAGCTATCCCCCAAGATGCCATGCAGGGGCGTACGGTCACAGCCAGCTTCGGAGTCACCGCGCTTCAGCCCGGCGATACGCCCGAGAGCATCATGCGTCGGGCGGACCGGGCACTGCTTTTGGCCAAAGCCTATGGGCGCAACCAAGTGGTTCAACTCGGCTTGGGAAGTGAGAACAATGCCGAAGCGGGTGCCGGCATCTGGCAGCGCTGGTTTAACCGCGGACCTTGGACCCCAACCACCATCCGGCAGGAACTTGCTACCCACGTTCCGGTGAACATCGCGGTGGAAAAGCTGCGGGGCTTCATATCAGATCATAAAGCCCACGTCATCTCTCTAGAGGGAAACCAAGTCGAGCTCGAATTGGAGCACCGCCCCTTGGGCATGCGACGCCGTGCGGACAGGCCGGTACGCTTCCGGATTCGTTTGGCATTTCACGAGGCCATACCTCAAAACGCAATGAACGGCGTAGATTCACTCCGGGCCAACGGTTGCACACAAATCTCTGTTACCATAGAACCGCAAAAAGGCAGAGAACGTCGGGGACAAAATATCGTTCAGCGGGCCCATGAAGTCCTAGCCAGTCTTCGGGCGTATTTAATGGCTTTGCCTGAGGATTCCACATCCTATGTGCAGAAACGCCGACCCAAGTCCCTCGTCTTTTCCTGGTTCGGCGGCAACAAATAACCATTCACAGCGCTTGCCCGCTCAGGACTCTCGTGCGGTGCTATTCGACCGAACTTTGAAATTAACAGATGCGATCTGGCTGAGCCCCCTCAATAAGTCCCGGCCACCTGAGTTAATCAAGAAATTCGCGCGAGCAAGTACCAGCACTTTTAGGGTTAAAGGGTCAATCGGCGGATTGCTCATCGATTGATCCACGTGACCATCGCATCCCAAGCAACAATTGGCCGATCCAAACTGCGGATTGTGGAAACTTCTATCATGGCGAGCCAGCGCGGCAGTCACTCCAACTTATGAACGAAAAGCGGGTCCGATTGTGTAGTTTCGAGTCAGTTGCCCGGAAGATCCTTCGGTGAACTCGTATAGTTTAGCTCTCTTTGCACGAAGGATTCTGTTACTCTTTGTATGAAGGATTCTACTTTTCTTTCCGTGAAGAATTATGCTTCTCATTTGATAAAGGATTCTCTTGCTCAACGACGAAGAGCTTCCCACAGCGATAGTAGCGGCGAACTCGGGAATCCTCGACCTCGCAATTTCCCCGCAAAGCGAAGAAGTTGCGGGAGCGCAAAAGTATGTCGTTCGAGGAGAAGTCGCGAAGCGGATGTGTCTGGGTGACGAACTTTTAGCGAGCGTACAAGGTACTGAAGAGATCAACGCGGAATATTACCCTACAAGTGCCCTCACTGAAGCGCGCCTTTAAAATCGCCGCCGTGCCCCAGTGCGGGGATGCCTC
>Ga0116210_1000070_pt1 | contig 95674 bp, 72 predicted proteins | sample TshhotsprinmetaG_FD_94483 | JGI IMG/M metagenome (GOLD analysis project Ga0116210, IMG submission 94483) | Hot spring microbial communities from South Africa to study Microbial Dark Matter (Phase II) - Tshipise hot spring metaG | ecosystem: Environmental > Aquatic > Thermal springs > Hot... | reverse complement strand
GGTGGCCAGGGGTTGAGCGTGATCAACTACATTTCCGACGAGCGCAAGCAGGCCTCGCTGGACTTCATCAAATGGTTTGCGTCGGAGGACGTGCAGCGCCAGTGGGCCGAGGTGGGCGGTTTCACCTGCAACGTGGCCGTGCTGGAATCCGAGGAGTTCTTGAACGCCACGCCCTATAACGCAGCCTTCGCCGAGTCCATGACCTTCGTCAAGGACTTCTGGAACATCCCGGAATACGAGCAGCTCTTGCGACCTGTACAACGTCACCTGCACCCCTACGTCGTCAGCGGTTTGGGGACGGCCAGGGAGGCGCTGGACAAGATCGCGTCTGAACAGCATCAGATATTGGTGGAAGCGGGCATCGTCGCGGAATGAGAGCTGCTCTGTGAAAGTCGGTGTGGAAAGGCGGTGCATGACCCGCCGCCTTTCCGCTCATCCAAGCTGAAGGGGCACGTATGTCGCAACTAGAGATGCCAGCCGTAGCTGCTGGCCCAGCCTACCGGAGACAGAATCAGCGCCGTCAGATGAGCGACAGGACTATCACGCACCTGTTCATCTGGCCGACGCTGATCTTGCTGATCTTGATGAATATTTTCCCCTTGTTTTACAGCCTGTATCTCAGTTTCAATGACTACTCGGTGATCGCCAACGAGCCGCCGAAGTGGGTGGCGCTGGACAATTACGAGAAGATTCTGACCAACGAGCGCAGCCGCTACTGGCACAACTTCACGGTGACGGGCAAGTACGCCGTGCTATCGGTGGGGCTGCAGATTGTGGTGGGGTTTGGGCTGGCCATGCTGCTGAAGGAGAAGTTCGCTGGCAGTGGCCTGATCACCACGCTGATCCTCATCCCCATGATGTTGTCGCCAGTGGTGGTGGGCCTGTTCTGGAAACTCATCTTCGACCCGTCTAAGGGCATTTTCAACCACCTGATCTACATGAACGCAACGGGGGGCAAAGAGTGGCTTTCCGATCCCACCTTGGCGCTGTGGGCCATCGTGATCGTGGACGTGTGGATGTGGAGTCCGTTTGTGGTGTTGCTGTGCCTTTCTGGCCTGAGCGCCATCCCCTCCTACCTGTACGAAGCGGCTGCCATTGACCGGGCCAGCGGATGGTTTCAGTTCCGGCGCATCACGCTGCCGCAGGTGATGCCGTTGCTGTTGATCGCCGTGCTTTTCCGCACCATCGAAGCGTTCAAACAATTCGATCTGGTCATGGGCCTGACGGGCGGTACCCCAGGCGATGCCACTGAGACGGTCTCCGTGCGGCTCTATCGCGAAGCGTTTCTGGGCAAGTTCAAGACGGGCGAATCCAGCGCGCTGGCCTACATCGTGTTGATCATCATCATCGCCGTCAGCAACCTGTACATCCGCGCGCTCAACCGGACGAGGGAGGGCTAGACCATGTTTGGGCTGGATATCCCGTTGCCGGATTTCTGGATCGCCTATTTCTTCGTCTTTTGGGTGTTGATCGGTGGAACTACTGCGCCGGTCATGTTCCGTCACCAGGGGCACCCGGTCTGGTTGGGAGTCCTGACGGGGGGCGTCGTAGGGGTGATCAGCGGCGTCGTGTTCATGGTACTGCTGACTGTGCTCAAGCCCCTGGCCGATGTAGTGGACGATCCCTTCCTGGGCATCCTGGTCTCGATCCTGATCAGTGCTGTGCTGATCCTGATTGCGCTGGGATGGCTGCGGCGTTTCGTCCCGCTGGCGAGGGCCAATGAAGTAGTCACGCTGGCCGAAGGCGGGCCGCGCGCACCTGTCACCTACTCGACGCGGGTGGACAAGGTAGACCCATCGTGGCTGTCGGTGCAGGGCATCCGCGCGACAGTGGTGGTCATGCTGGCGGTGTTGTCGCTGATCCCGGTCGTGTGGATGGGCATGACCGCCTTCAAGTCGCGCGCCGACGCGGTGGCCTCGCCGCCCAAGGTCATCTTCGAGCCGACGATGGAAGGCTTCATCAGCCTGCTGACCAAGCGTCGGCAGCTCACCGACGCGCAGATCGCCGAATACAAGCAGCGCGAAGACCTAGCCTGGTACGACGAAGTCATGCTCAAACGCGGGCAGGCGATCATCGGCCAGAGCGACTACGTCAAGCGCCTGCGCAACTCGCTGATCATCGCCAGCGTTTCGACAGTGCTGTCGGTGACGCTGGGATTGCTGTCGGCCTATGCGTTCAGTCGCTTCCGTATTCCAGGCGAGGGGGACTTGCTCTTCTTCATCCTCAGCACGCGCATGTTGCCGCCGGTGGTGGTCACCATCCCCATCTTCTTGATGTACCGCGAGCTGGGGCTTTACGACACCCATATCGGCATGATCTTGCTCTACACCGCCTTCAACCTGTCGTTCTCGGTGTGGTTGCTGAAGGGGTTCATAGACGAGATTCCGCGCGAATATGAGGAGGCGGCCCTTGTAGACGGCTATACCCGTATGCAGGCGTTCCGCAAGATCGTGCTGCCGCAGGCGGTGACGGGCATTGCTGCGACGACTGTTTTCTCGTTCATCTTCGCCTGGAATGAGTACGCTTTTGCCCTGATGCTCACTTCCGACAAGGCGCGCACTGCCCCGCCGAGCATCCCGTCGGTGTTGGGGACGGGCGGCATCGAATGGGCGGCTATCGCGGCTGGTTCGCTGGGCTTCCTCATTCCGGTGGTCATCGTCACTTTTTCGCTGCGGCGCTATCTGTTGCGCGGCGTGACCTTCGGGGCCATTCGTCAGGGGTGAGCGACTATGGCAACCATTGAACTGCAACAGGTAGAAAAGAAATTCGGCGACCTGCACGCGGTCAAGCCGATGGACCTCACTATTCACGATGGGGAATTCGTGGTGCTGCTTGGCCCGTCGGGGTGCGGCAAAACCACCACCCTGCGTATGATCTCCGGTCTGGAGGCGGTCACCGGCGGTCGCATCATCCTCAACGGGCGCGATGTCACCTGGGCGCACCCCAGCGAGCGCGATATCGCGTTCGTCTTTCAGTTCTTCGCGCTCTATTCGCACCTGACCGTCCGGCAGAACATCGCCTTTCCGCTGCAGGCGCAGGGGGAGAGCAAAGAGACCATCCGGCAGCGGGTGGCCGAAGTGGCCCGCCTGCTGCGCATCGAGCATGTGCTGGATGTGAAGCCCGGTTCGCTGAGCGGCGGCGATCGGCAACGGGTGGCGTTAGCCCGCGCTCTGGTGCGCCGGCCCGCCGCCTTCCTGATGGACGAGCCGCTGGGCGCGCTCGATGCGGAATTCCGCGAGACCATGCGGGCGGAGATCAAGCGGTTGCACATTGAGCAGCACGCAACGACCGTCTACGTGACGCACGATCAGATCGAGGCCATGGCCATGGGCGATCGCATCGTGGTGATGTCCGATGCGGTGGTGCAGCAGGTCGGCACGCCCGCGCAGGTCTACCACGATCCGGCCAACCTGTTCGTGGCACACTTCATCGGTAGCCCTGGCATGAACCTGATCAAAGGTCGCTACGCGGCGGGAACAGTGCACCTGCGCGAGGGAGTGTCTTACCCAGTGCCGGACTTCTGGGTCTCTACGCTCAACGAAGTGCTGAAGGGCGAAGGTGACGTGATCCTCGGCTTCCGGCCCGAAGCGGTGACGGTCAACAGCGAAGGCATGCCCGCGACCGTCTATGCGACCGACCTGCACGGAGGCTACACCATGTTGCATCTCGACCTGGGCGGCGAGGAGATCGTGCACGCCCGCGCCCCGCGCAGTGTGCATTATCCTATCGGCACGGCGGTGCGCTTCGCCCTGGAGCCAGCGATGGTGCGTTTCTTCGATCCCGTCACCGAGAAAGCAATCGTCCGGGAGGTGACAGCATGAGCAATGTAGCGCTAGAGCATATCACCAAGCGCTTCAAGGATGTCACGGCGCTGGACGATGTTTCGTTTTCGATCACGCACGGCGAGTTTTTCGTCCTGCTGGGGCCAACGGGCGCGGGGAAGACGACTACCTTGCGCGTGATCGCCGGCCTGGAGAAGCAGGATCACGGCGACGTGATCTTCGACGGGGTGAACGTCAACAAATACACCCCTGCCGACCGCGATGTAGCCTTCGTCTTCCAGCAATACTCGCTCTACCCAACCCGCACGGTCTACGAGAACCTGGCCTTTCCGCTGCAATCTCCGCTGCGCAAGTGGCCCAAAGAGCGTATTGATCAGCGCGTGAAAGAGGTGGCGGAGAAGATACACATCGCGCACCTGCTGCACCGCAAGACGGCCAATCTGTCCGGCGGCGAAATGCAGCGCGTGGCCCTGGGGCGCGCCCTGGTGCGCAGCCCGCGCCTTTTCTTGATGGACGAACCGCTGAGCAACCTGGATGCCAAGCTGCGCGAGGCGCTGCGCATCGAGCTGCAGCATCTGCAAAAGACTGAGGGCAGCACCACGCTCTTCGTCACTCACGATCAGATCGAAGCGCTGACCATGGCTGACCGCATCGCGGTACTCAACCAGGGCCGCATTGTACAGATCGGCACGCCTTACGACATCTACGACCGCCCGGCGACAACCTTTGTGGCGCAGTTGGTGGGCATTCCGCGCATCAACCTGTTGCCAGCCGTGCGCGAAAATGGCCTGTTGAATGTCGAGCGCAGCACCATCCGCTTGCCCTTGCCCACCGATCGCACCATCCCGCAGCGGTTCTTGCTGGGCATCCGCCCGGAGGATGTGCGGCTGGCTCCGGACGGCGACCTGCGCGGCGAGGTGGCGCTCACCGAGCCATTGGGCGTGGAGACAGTGATTCACATCCGGTCGGGCCAGCAGACGCTGCTGAGCATCGCACCGGGGATCACCGACTTGAAGATCGGCGACGTGATCGCGTACAGCATCGTGCGCGAGCGCCTGCATTTCTTCGATCTCGACGGCGTGCGGCTGTGAATACGCCGTCTTTGACAGGGGATATCGCAAACCAGGAGGGATTTCGATGAGATTTGGCGTCAATGCGTGGGTGTGGGTGTCACCACTGACGACTGAGGGCGTCGCCGAGCTGGCCCCCAAAGTCAAAGCGCTGGGCTTCGACTGGTTCGAAGTGCCCATCGAAGGGACGGGTGACATTGACTACGTCCGTGCCGGGCAGATTCTGCGCGACAACGGGCTGGGCGTCAGCGTGTGCGCGGCCATGGGGCCGGATCGCGATCTGATTCACCCAGACCCGGCCATTCGCGACAATGGCATGGCCTATCTGAAGCACTGCATTGATGCGGTGCGCACGATGGGCGGCACTAATGTGGTTGGCCCGCTCTATTCGGCGGTGGGGCGCGTGTGGCAAATGACCGACGAAGAGCGCGCCCGCGATACCGATCTGCTGGTGCGGCAGCTCCGCGAACTGGCCGCTTACGCTGGCGACAAAGGCGCGGTGCTGGGCGTCGAACCGCTCAACCGCTTCGAGACCAGCTTCATCAACCTGGCTGCTCAGGTCGTCGAAGTGGTGGATCGCGTAGACCATCCGGCGTGCGGGATCATGCTGGACACGTTCCACATGAACATCGAAGAAAAGTCGCTGGGCGCGGCCATCCGTGCGGCGGGCAAGCGCCTGGTGCACCTGCACGCCTGCGAGAACGATCGCGGCGCGCCCGGCTCTGGCAACGTCACCTGGGGCGAGGTCGCTGCTGCGCTGCGCGAGATCGGCTACGACGGGCCGGTGGTGATCGAATCCTTCACCAACAAGGTCAAGAGCATCGCCCGCGCGGCGGCGATCTGGCGTCCGCTCGCCCCGAGTCAGGATGCGCTGGCGCAGGAAGGGTTGACGTTCCTCAAACAATTGCTCGCCTGAGCAAAGAGGTCGCGCTTTGCCGGGCGATCATGATTTGAGATAAGAAGACGTTTCAGGAGGGAGAGCTTATGGCCGAAAAGAAAGTTAACGTCGCCATCATCGGTTTGGGGTTTGGGGCGGAGTTCATCCCTATCTACCAGAATCACCCCAACGCCAACATGTACGCCATCTGCCAGCGCACAGAAAGCCGCCTGAATGAGATCGGCGATGCGTTCGGGGTGGAAAAGCGCTATACGGACTACTACAAGCTGCTGGAAGACCCCAACGTAGACGCAGTGCACATCAACACGCCCATTCACGAGCACGCCCGTATGGCCATTGCCGGGCTGAAGGCGGGCAAACACGTGGCTTGCACCGTCCCTGCTGCGACTACCATCGAGGAACTGGAGCAGATCGTGCAGGCGCAACAGGAGTCCGGCAAGAAGTACATGATGATGGAGACCGTCATCTACTCGCGCGAGTTCCTCTATGTCAAGGAACTCTACACAACGGGCAAGCTGGGGCGCATCCAGTATCTGCGTGCCACGCATCAGCAGGAAATGCTCGGCTGGCCGGGCTACTGGGAAGGGCTGCCGCCCATGCACTACGCCACGCACGTCGTCAGCCCGTGCCTGGCGCTGGTGGGCAAGGACGCCGAAGCCGTCACTTGCTTCGGCTCCGGGCGCATTCAGGAACACCTGATCCCCAAGTACAACTCGCCTTTCGCCGTCGAGGCCGCGCACATCAAGATCAGGGATTCCGACATCGTGGCCGAGGTGATGCGTTCGCTATTCAACACGGCGCGGCAATATCGCGAGAGCTTCGATGTCTACGGCAGCAAGATGTCGTTCGAGTGGCCGCTCATCGAGCATCAGCCGCCAGTGGTGCACATCGGCGAGACGCCGCACCTGGTGGACGTGCTCGACTACGCGCACCTGCTGCCGGAGCCGATCCAGCGCTTCACTACCAAGGGCGTATACGGCGAGGACGTCAAGCATCTGTCGTTCATCCAGGGATCGGGGCATGGTGGGTCGCACCCGCACCTGGCACATCAGTTCATCATGAGCATCGTCGAAGATCGCGAGCCGTTCCCCAACGCCCGACAGTCGGCCAACTGGACGGCAGTGGGCATCCTGGCGCATGAGTCGGCCATGAAGGGCGGCGTGACGATCAAGCTGCCCGACTTCACGCTGTCGTCATAGTGCCGGGCGTTTACCAGTCACCGGGCGAGGAGGCATTGCGCTCCTCGCCGGTGTACCTGGAGAGGCGAGAGAACCATGCGCAGAAGATTAATCCGCATCACCATCCGCTTCGCGATCGCCATTGCCCTGGTGCTGGCCTTTGGCGGTCTGTTCAAGCTCTACACCGACGAACAGCTCTCTGCCGAGCAGCGCAACGAAGTGCTGATCAAGGCGGTGCCCTTCGTGACGGTGTTCGTTTCCATCGTGCTGGCCTTCATCTGTCTGATCGTGCTGGTGGCCGTGACGTTCGGGGGCAGGGTGCCCGCCCGCACCTACAGGCCAGTCGAAGCTATCATTGTCCTGGGCATCCTGTTGGGCGTGGTGGGCCTGTTCCAGTGGTGGAAACTTTTCGCCTATCAGTATGGCTTTCTGTTGCTGCTCGTCTCGTTGCTGTTCTTCATGGTCTGGAGTCATTTCGAGCCACTGCCCGCCCGCGCGGCGAAACAGTTGCCGCCGATCAGCCGCCGCGCACACCTGATCGGCCTGGCGGCTGCCGTGATTGCTTTCGTCATTGTGGCGGCGGTGCTGATTCCAGCCTCGCGCCCGCGCGAACCCTATGGCCTGGGCCAGACGCTGTGGGACTTCAAGAGCGACGAAGAGAAGGCGCAAATCCGCGACCGGGCCGAAGACGAGTTCCGCACGGGGAAAGTGCCGGTGCTGGTGTTGGTGAGCCTGTTGCCTGCCGGGCTGGTCTACTTCGTGGTGCGCGAACTGGTGCCTGACGAGGAAGGGCAACCTGTCCAGGGGCGGGCGGCGCAGCCGGTCGGCTCGTCGCCGGTCTAGCGGATGGGCAGCGCGTTCGTGTAGGGTGATAGGCAGTCGTCAGCTCTGCGGCTGGTGACTGTATAGACAGGTTCGGTTGTCTGTAGCAGAAAGGATTTTCAATATGGCTCGGCCTGTTACTCTCTTTACCGGTCAGTGGGCAGATTTGCCCCTGGAAGTGTTAGCGGAAAAAGCCGCGAGCTTTGGCTACGACGGTCTGGAACTGGCGTGCTGGGGTGACCATTTCGAAGTAGACAAGGCGCTTGAACAGGATGGCTACACTCAGAGCCGCTGGGACATCCTGCACAAGCACGGCCTGAAGTGCTTCGCCATCAGCACGCACCTGGTGGGGCAGTGTGTGGCGGACGCCATCATTGACGAGCGTCACAAGTCTATCCTGCCGCCGCGCCTGTGGGGCGATGGCGACCCCGAAGGCGTGCGTCAGCGCTGCGCCGAGGAAGTGAAGAACACCGCTCGCGCGGCCAGGAAGTTCGGCGTGAAGGTGGTCAATGGCTTCACCGGCAGCCCGGTGTGGCATATGCTGTACTTCTTCCCGCCCACCACCGACGCCATGATTGACAAAGGGTTCGAGGAGTTCGCCGCCCGCTGGAAGCCCATCCTCGACGTGTTCGAGCAGGAGGGTGTGCGCTTCGCCCTGGAGTGCCATCCGGCGGAGATCGCCTACGATATCTACACGGCGGAGCGGGCGCTGAAGGCGCTGAACTATCACAAGGCCTTCGGCTTCAACTTCGATCCCAGCCACTTTGTGCATCAGCTCTTCGACCCGGTCGAGTTCATCAACGCCTTCCCGGATCGCATCTTCCACATGCACGTCAAGGACTCCAAGGTGCGCCTGTCTGGACGCAACAGCATCCTGTGCTCGCATCTGCAGTTCGGCGATCACCGGCGCGGCTGGAACTTCGTCTCGCCCGGCCATGGTGACATTGACCTGGACAACATCATCCGCGCCCTGAATCGCATTGGCTACGACGGCCCGCTCTCGGTCGAGTGGGAAGACAGCGGGATGGATCGCGAGCATGGCGCGCGCGAGGCGGTCGAAGTGGTGCGCAAGGCCGATTTCAAACCCTCTGCGGTGGCGTTCGACGCAGCGTTTGCCGAGAGTTGACCATAGGGAGAGCAGAGCATGTCTGAAGAAGTCGGGTTCATCAGCATGGCCGGGGCCAAAGCGACGGGCGAGGCCCCCGTCCTGGGCATTGGCATGTTGGGCTATGCTTTCATGGGCAAGGCTCACTCCAACGCCTTCAAGAAACTGCCCTACATCATGTATCCGCCAGTGGCGATCCCGCGCCTGGTGGCGATCTGCGGGCGCAACCAGGACGCTGTCGCTGAGGCGGCCCGTCGCTACGGCTACGAGAAGTACTACACCGACTGGCGCAAGATGATCGAAGACCCCGACATCCAGGTCTTCGACAATGGCGGGCCGAACGATATGCACGCCGAGCCGACCATCGCCGCGGCGCAGGCGGGCAAGCATGTCTTCTGCGAGAAGCCCTTGGCCCGCACCGCCGAGGAAGCCAGGCGGATGCTCGACGCGGTAGAGAAGGCGGGCGTCAAGCATCAGGTAGCCTTCAACTATCGCTTTGTGCCGGCGGTGGTACAGGCGCGCAAGCTGATCGAGAGCGGGGCGCTGGGGCGCATCTATCACTGGCGGGCCGTCTACCTGCAGGAATGGGGCATGGACCCCAAGATGCCCATTAGCTGGCGTTTCCAGAAGCACATCGCCGGTAGCGGTGCCTTGGGCGACCTGGGGGCGCACATCATTGACCTGGCGCGCTTCCTGGTGGGCGAGCCGACTAAAGTGATGGGGCTGACCCAGAACTGGATGAAGGAGCGTCCTTCGCCCGGCGATCCCAACAAGATGGTGCCCTCCGACGTGGACGATGCCTTCGTCGCTGTCTTCGAGTTCGAAGGCGGCGCGCTGGGCACCATGGAAGCGTCGCGCTTCGCGCCCGGCCACAAGAACTTCAACAGCTTCGAGATCAACGCCGAGAACGGCTCAATCCGCTTCAACCTGGAACGGCTCAATGAACTGGAAGTGTTCTGGGCCAAAGAGGAGCCGAAGGAGACACGCGGCTTCCACACGGCGCTGATCAGCGAGAGCTATCACCCCTACTGGGCCAACTGGTGGCCACATGGGCACATGATCGGTTGGGAGCACAGCTTCGTGCACGAGTTCCATCACTTCTTCGATGCCATCGTCAACAACAAGGACGTTGCGCCCTATGCCGCGACCTTCGTAGATGGCTATCGCAATGCGGTGATCTGCGACGCCATCCTGGAGTCGGCGCAGAACGGGCGGGCGGTGGACATCAAATACTAGCTTCGATCGTTGATATGGCCCGTTGGGTGAGCAAGAGGGGACGCGCGTCCCCTCTTGCTCAACCCCCTGGGGAACGGGTTCGCATCGAGAAGCGACAAGGAGTCTTCAGTGAGCACATACGATCCGAAACCAGAACACAAATTCACCTTCGGGCTGTGGACGGTGGGCAACGTTGGGCGCGATCCGTTCGGCGTGGAGGTGCGCGATCCGCTGTCGCCAGTGCAGATCGTGCACCTGCTGGCCGAAGTCGGCGCGTATGGAGTGAACTTCCACGACAACGACCTGGTGCCCATTGACGCCACCCCTGCCGAGCGCGATCGCATCGTCGCCGACTTCAAACGCGCCCTGGCCGAGACTGGCCTGGTCGTGCCCATGGCCACCACCAACCTGTTCACCGATCCGGCTTTCAAGGATGGGGCGTTCACTTCCAATGATCCCAAAGTGCGCGCCTATGCGCTGCACAAAACCCTGCGCGCCATAGACCTGGGCGTGGAACTGGGGGCGAAAGTGTATGTCTTCTGGGGTGGACGCGAAGGCACCGAGACCGACGCCAGCAAGAACCCGCTCGACGCCATCAAGCGGATGCGCGACGCGCTCAACTTCCTGTGCGACTACGTCCTCGACCAGGGCTACGATCTCAAGTTCGCCCTGGAGGCCAAGCCCAATGAGCCGCGGAGCAATATCTACTTCCCCACCACTGGGGCGATGCTCGGCTTCATCGCCACGCTCGATCATCCGGAGATGGTAGGTGTCAATCCGGAAGTGGCGCACGAGCACATGGCCGGCCTCAACTTCATGCACGCTGTCGCGCAGGCGTGGGACGCGGGTAAGCTGTTCCACATTGACCTCAACGATCAGCTTTTCGGGCGCTACGATCAGGACTTTCGCTTCGGGGCGGAGATGCTCAAGCAGGCGTTCTTCCTGGTCAAGTTCCTGGAAGATGTCGGCTACCAGGGATCGCGGCACTTCGACGCGCACGCTTACCGCACCGAAGGGCCGGAGGGCGTCAAGGACTTTGCCCGCGGCTGTATGCGCACTTATCTCATCCTCAAGGAGAAGGCCGGGCGCTTCAATGCCGATCCGGAGATTCAGGCGCTGTTGGCCGAGATCAACGCGGACGACGGAACCTATGCCTGGCTGGACGGCGGCTACAGCGCCGAGAAAGCCGCTCGGCTGAAGGGCGAGACGTTCGACCGGCGGTCGTTGGGGCGGCGCGACCTGCGCTATGAGCGGCTGGATCAGCTCACGGTTGAGCTGTTGCTGGGAGTCCGCTAGGAGGGACTATGCGCACTTTGCTGGGTCTCGATGTCAGTACGACCGGCTCCAAAGCCCTGCTCATTGACGAACGCGGCGACGTTGTCGCCAGTCACACGGTGCCTCACCCGCTCAGCCAGCCCTACCCGCTGTGGAGCGAACAGAACCCGGCGGACTGGTGGAACGGTATGGTCACGGCCATTCGGACAGTGCTGGAGCAAACCGGCGCGGCGGAGACGATCCAGGCCATCGGTCTGACGGGGCAAATGCACGGGCTGGTCTGCCTGGACGAGCAGAACAACGTCCTGCGCCCGGCCATCCTGTGGAACGATCAGCGCACCCAGGCCGAGTGCGACGAGATCACCGCCACCATCGGCGCGTCCCGCCTGATCCAACTCACCGGCAACCGCGCGCTGACGGGTTTCACCGCGCCCAAGATTCTCTGGGTGCGCAAGCACGAGCCGGAGGTTTACGCGCGTATCCGCCATATCCTGCTTCCCAAGGACTATATCCGCTTCCAGCTCACCGGCGAGTACGCCACCGACCTGGCCGATGGCGCAGGGATGTTGTTGCTCGATGTCGCCAACCGGCGCTGGTCGCAGGCGGTACTGGAGGAGTTGAACATCCCCGCCGAATGGCTGCCCACTGCCTATGAAGGGCCACAGGTGACCGGCGTGGTCAGCGAGCAAGCGGCGGCGCTCACCGGCCTGAAGGCGGGCACGCCGGTCGTGGGCGGTGGCGGCGATCAGGCGGCGCAGGCGGTAGGGGTAGGAGCGGTGCAGCCGGGCATCGTCGCGCTAACGGTTGGGACGTCGGGCGTGGTCTTTGCGCCGCTGGCCAGCTACGCCTACGAACCCGACGGGCGGCTGCACGCTTTCTGCCATGCTGTGCCGGGGCAGTGGCACTTCATGGGCGTGATGCTCAGCGCGGCGGGCAGCCTGCAATGGTATCGCGATACGCTGGCCCCGCAGGAAGACTTCGGCAAACTCACCGAAGAAGCGCACAGCGCCCCGCCCGGCTGCGAGGGGCTGATCTTCCTGCCCTACCTCACCGGCGAGCGTACCCCGCATCCTGATCCGCTGGCGCGCGGCGCGTTCGTCGGGCTGACGGCGCGTCACACGCGCGCGCACCTCACCCGCGCCGTGCTGGAGGGCGTGGCCTTCGGGCTGCGCGACAGCTTCGAGCTGATCAAAGCCAGCCCTGCCGGGCTGATCAACGAGGTGCGCGTCAGCGGCGGCGGGGCCAAAAGCCCGCTATGGCGGCAGATCATGGCCGATGTGCTGGGCGTCCCCCTGGTGGTGGCCGAGGCCATCGAAGGGGCAGCCTACGGGGCGGCCTTGCTGGCTGGCGTGGGCGGTGGCGTGTGGCCGGACGTGCAAACAGCGGCCCGCGCGGCGGTCAAGCTCGGCGAGCGCGTCGAGCCGGACGAGGCCGCCGGTGCCTATGAGGGAGCATATCAGCTTTACCGCGACCTGTATCCCATGCTCAAACCGGCGTTTCAGCGCCAGGCGACGCTTTGAGGGATGAAAGAAACAACACGCGCCATGAGTCTGGCGACCGATTCATGGCGCGTGTGTTTGTGGGCAGTGAAATGTCGTTCAAATCCCCAACAGTTCTTTGGCCTTGCGCACCGCCGATGATGCATCGGGCGAATAGCCGTCGGCTCCGATCTCATCAGCGTAGGCCTGGGTCACTGGCGCGCCGCCGATCATCACCTTGACCTGCTCGCGCACGCCAGCCTCTTTGAGCGCCTGAATGGTATTTTTCATGTTGGGCATCGTCGTGGTGAGCAGGGCGGACATGGCGACGATCTGCACGCCCTTCTTCGCTTCCTCGACGAACTTCTCCGGCGCAACGTCCACGCCCAGGTTGACGATCTCAAAGCCTGCGCCTTCGAGCATCATCGCCACCAGCGACTTGCCGATGTCGTGCAGGTCGCCCTTGACAGTGCCGATGGCCACGCGCCCCAGCGGCTCGACGCCCGTTTCGACCAGATGCGGCTTGAGCAGTTCCAGGGCGGCGGACATGGCCCGCGCCGCGATGAGCATTTCGGGGACGAAGTACTCCCCCTCCTCGAACAACCGGCCCACCTCGGCCATGGCGTCAATCAGGCCCTTTTGCAGGATTTCATCGGCGGGGATGCCGTCAGCAAGGGCCTGCTCTACTTTGGGTACGACGGCTTTAGCCTGGCCTTCGATGACAGCTTGGCGAATGTCCTCGATCAACGACATTGTGCTTGAACTCCTTTTCATATCGCTACCCTGTGCCGACAGGATGTATCCTGTGCGTACAGCGCAGGGGAAGATGGCAAGGGATGAGAGTATGTCTATCACCGACCGCGTAACACGAGAGCAATGATAATCGAATTCTCTTGAGCGGGCCAGTAGCCAAAAGCAGATCGTGGAGTGACTTTGCTCATACGGCAGGGCGGGGAATTGTTTCCCCTAAAGACGAAATGGCGCTATGCTAGGCGCACATGGGATTCTGGTCTGTGTATCGCAGGGAGGAAATGCCATGGAGTACCGGATATTTGGCCGGATGGGGTGGCAGGTGAGCGAGGTCGGCTATGGCATGTGGGGCATGGCCGGCTGGACGGGTTCCGACGACGCCGAGTCGCTGGAGGCGCTCGAACGGGCGGTTCAACTGGGCTGCAACTTCTTCGACACGGCCTGGGCCTATGGCGCAGGGCACAGCGAGAAGCTGCTTGGTCAGTTGGTGCGGGCGCATCCGGAAAAGAAGCTCTACACGGCCAGCAAGATACCGCCCAAGAACTTCAAATGGCCATCGCGGCGAGGATATACGCTCGATGAGTGCTTCCCACCCGATCACATTCGCGAATATACCGAAAAGAGCCTGGAAAACCTGGGGCTGGACAGCGTTGACCTGATGCAGTTTCACGTCTGGGAAGACTGCTGGGCACGCGACGAACGCTGGCAGCGAACCATTGACGATCTCAAGCGCCAGGGGTTGATCCACGCGGTGGGCATCAGCGTCAACCGCTGGGAACCCTGGAACAGCCTGGAGACGCTGCGCACCGGCCTGGTGGACGCTGTGCAGGTGATCTACAACATCTTCGATCAGGCCCCCGAAGATCAGCTTTTTAAAGTGTGCGTCGAGCAAAATGTGGCCGTCATCGCCCGTGTGCCCTTCGACGAGGGGACACTGACCGGCACCCTCACCAAAGACAGTCGCTGGCCAGAAGGGGACTGGCGCAACACCTACTTTGTGCCGGAGAACCTGATCGCTTCGGTCGAGCGGGCCGAGGCCCTGCGCCCGCTCATCCCGCCGGGCATGACCATGCCGGAGATGGCGTTGCGCTTCTGCCTGGCCCATCCGGCGGTGAGCACGGTCATCCCTGGGATGCGCAAGGTGCGCCATGTGGAGGCTAATATTGCTGTCAGCGATGGGCGGGCGCTGCCGCCTGAGCTGATCAAGAAGCTGCGCGAGCATCGCTGGGATCGCGTGCCGACGGCCTGGTCGCAATGAGCCTTCGAAAGGGCTGGTTACGAGACGGGGCGCTGAGTATGCGCCCCGTTGCACTTCTGTAGTCAGCGCCGCAGCAGGTGCGCCAGGATCAGCCGGTCGAGTTCCTCGTAGTCGCGCGCGGCGATGCACTGCTGCATAGCGGCGCGGTCCAGGCCCCGGACGCGCTCCACCAGCCACAGGAAGGTCTCCAGGCTGTTGCGCAGGTGCTTCTCGGCGACCTCGGCCTTTTGCGTGCGCAGCGCTTTCACATCCAGCCCGACGATGCCTTTCTCGTAGTACCTGTGCTCATCCAGCACCAGCACCTGGTCGAAGGCCCGCCGCAGGTTGACCGCGCCGAATGAGCGATCCTGGTCGAACTTCAGGCCATTCTGGTCATTGAGGTGCACGCTCCACAGCTTGCCGTAGGCCAGGCCAAAGGCCATCTCGTCGGCGGGATCGAGGCCGGCCAGGATGGCGTGCGCGGACTCCACCAGCACGCCGACGCGCGAGGGGTCTTTGGTCTTGAAGCTGAGCGCGACGGCGTGCCCGATGGTGGGGATATAGGCCAGGTCCATCGGCTCGTTGGGCTTTGGCTCGACGGCGAAGCGCATTCCCGGCGCGTAGTCGAGCATATCGTCAATCGCCTCGACCAGCAGATCAACGGCGCGGGCGGCATCTTTGGCCTCGCGCATGTACGTCCCTTCGCGGGCCAGCCAGAGCACCATCAAGTCGGTGCCCAGCGCCTGCGCAATGTCCAGCGCCTTGCGCGAGCGCTCGCGGGCATAGGCGCGCGCTGCCGGATCGTTGGCGGTATACGCGCCGTCAATGGTCATGGGGTGTTCCCACAGGCGCGGCGCGACGAATTCCGCCGCCAGGCCCATGCTGTCCAGCTTGGCCTTGAGCGCCCGTGCTTCCGCCTCGATCTGCGCCGGAGTCTTGTCGTCCAGGTTAGGCACGGCATCGTCATCGTGGAACTGCACCGCATCGAAGCCCAACCGCTGATACGCCTCCAACTTCTTTTCGAAGGGCACGCTGGGGCGCACAGGCGGCCCGAAGGGGTCGGCTCCCTCGTGAATGTTCCAGGGGCCGAAGGAAAAGCGATAACCGTATTTTTCCATAAGTCTCTCCTTGATCCTTGATAGTTCTCAGTGCTTGGTTGTCAGTGATCGGCGGGCGGCGGTAGCTCCCAGGCAGGAGCGCGAGAGGTCTGTTGCCTGTCTGTACTCTACGCCAAAGCGGGGGTAACGACAAGCATCAGGCGCGGTATTTGGCGGTTTTCTCGTCAATGGTCATCCCACCCGCTGCGCCGTCGGCGATCTTGATGATGGTCACCACATGCGGCACGCCCGCTTCAATGCAGGCCAGGTGCGCGGCTTTGGCCGCGTTGAATGCTTCTTCGAACGGGCCTTCGATGACCGTCTCCAGCGGGCCGACTTCGTAACGGAGTCCGCTGGCGGCAATGGCCGCGATGGCCTGGTCTATGATAGGCAGCGCGTCTTCGCTGAGCGGTAGCACCTGCACGCCAATGTTCACGATCCGTTTCTCGTCCATCTGGCAACTCCGTCAACTCGGTTCAGGTTTGTTCAGAAGGTGTCGGATGTGTCCATGTCGCGCCCGGTCAGCCAGGCATGCGCTCGCTCGATCTGCCCGCCGACCTCGCCCGTCCCGCCGAAGCCCCCCCGCCGCGCAACTGCCGCGTCGAAGTCGAAGACCTGTGTTACATCCAGGCCGAAGGCGTCGGAGAGCGTCCGATAATCGGCCAGTGTCAGGGCGGAGAGTGATACGCCCTTTGCCTCGGCCAGCCGGACGGCCTGCCCGGCCAGTCCGTGCGCCTGCCGAAACGGCACACCGCGGCTCACCAGGTAGTCGGCCAGGTCGGTGGCGAGCATTCCCTCGTCCAGGGCAGCGCGCATCCGTTCCGGCACAAAGGTCAGGGCGCGCACCAGACCGGTCAGCGGCGGCAACAGCGCGATCAGCGTGTCGTAGGCGTCGAAGAGCGGCTCTTTGTCTTCCTGCAAGTCTTTGTTATAGCCGCTGGGCAGCCCTTTGAGCGTCATCAGGAATCCGGCCAGATGTCCGGCCAGCCGACCGGCCTTACCCCGTGCCAGTTCGAGCGGGTCGGGATTGCGCTTCTGGGGCATCAGGCTACTGCCGGTGCTGTACCGTTCGTCGAGCCGGACAAAGCCGAAAGCAGGGTTGGCGAAGACGATCAGGTCTTCGGCCAGGCGACTGAGATGTACGCCGATCAGCGCGGCGGCGAAGAGGAACTCGGCGACGTGATCGCGGTCGGCGACGGCGTCCAGGCTGTTAGGGCTGGGGGCGCGGAAACCCAGGCGTTCCGCCAGGCGTTGCCGGTCAATGGGGTAGGGTGTGCCAGCCAACGCGCCAGACCCCAGCGGACATTTGTCGCGCCAGGTGTCGGCGAACTGCTCCAGGCGGGTCACATCGCGGGCCAGCGCCCAGAAATGGCTCAGCAGCCAGTGCGCGACGGTGACCGGCTGGGCGGGCTGGAAATGCGTCGTGCCCGGCATGATCGTGCCGGTGTGCTGCTCGGCCTGGATCAGCAGGGCGGATAGCAGCCCGGCCAGCAGCGCCGACAGGCGCGGGACAGCGTCCAGCAGCCACAGCAGCACATCGGTCGCCACCTGATCGTTGCGGCTGCGTCCGGTGTGCAGCTTGCCCGCTACCGGCCCGATCAACTCGCCCAACCGTCGCTCGACGGCGGTGTGAATGTCCTCGTCCGTCGGTGCGGGGACGAACTGCCCGGCGACGAACTCGGCACGCACGCGCTCCAGACCGTTGATCAGCATCTCGCGCTCCGTGGCGGTGATCACGCCCGCCTCGGCCAGCGCGGTAGCCCAGGCAATGCTGCCGGTGATGTCAGCGCCATAGAGCCGCCAGTCGAAGCGCAGGCTGTCGTTGAGCCGGCGCACGGTGTCGTCGGTTGGTTGGGAGAATGCTCCGCCCCATAGCGTCATGATTCGCTTAACCCCCTTGCAGAGGCGATCAGCAGCGTGAAGCATGCGGGGGAAAGCTGATTGAACCGCGGAGACGCAGAGGACACAGAGAAGAGCACAGAGTAATTACTGTTCTCTCTGCGCTCTCTGTCTCTCTGCGGTTTAGAGGCCATTTGATAACCCCTCACCCCGGCGCTGTGCGCCACCCCTCTCCCTCAATGGGGCAAGGGGAAAAAAAGCTGGCCTGTCTCCCCTTCTCCCTCAGAGGGAGAAGGGGCCGGGGGTTGAGGGGGCTTTTCAAACGGTCTGTTATTCTCCCCTCGCTAGCAGTCACTCATACTGATCGCGGCCAGATGCGTTTCAAGTATAGCAAGACGCGGCGGAATTGCCGCGAAGAAGGGTGCCTGCGGTACAATGGTGCGCCGGAATGTGGCACCATCGCCGATGTGGAGGAAAAGGCATCTCGTGCCTGGTATAACCGTGCGCAACCTGCTGTTCGTCTCTGCCTATACGGGCCTCGGCGGCGGCGAGAGCGTGCAACTCAACCTGATGCGCGCCCTGGATCGGCAGCGTTTCCGGCTGCACCTGGTCTGCCCGCGCGAGGGACAATTGCCCGCCGCAGCGCGGGAACTGGGCGTCAGGGTGCACCTGCTGCCTTACCGTCCGGCAACAGCCTGGTTCGTGCCCGCGATCTGGACGCGCTTGCCGGTCGCCGGGCGGCTGGCCAACCTGATCCGCGCGGAAGGCATTGCTGCCGTGCACAGCGACTACCATTCGCTGCCGTTCGCGGCGGCGGCAGCACAGAACGCGGGCGTCCCTGTGATCTGGAACGCGATGGGTTGGTGGTTTCCCGCCCGACCGTGGCAGCGACGCTTCTTCCGCGAGCAGGTGACGCAGATCATCGCCATCACCAGGGCGGTGCGCGATCGCTGGCTGGCGGCTTCCGGCAACTTCCTGCCGCCGGAGCGCGTTCAGGTGATCGTGCCCGGCGTAGACTCCGATCAGTTCCACCCCGCCGTGGACGACTCGCCGGTGCGCGAACGGCTGAGCATCGGCCCCGACGTGCCGCTGGTGGGGATGATCGCCCGTTTTCAGCGTGTCAAGGGGCACGACATCTTTCAGGCGATGGCGCGGCGCGTTACCGCTGAATTGCCCGCCGCGCGTTTCGTCGTGGCGGGGGAAAATGTCTTCGGCGTGGCGAAGGATGAGGCGTACAAGCGCGAGATGCTCGCCGCGGCGCAGACCGACCCGCTGCTGCGCGAGCGGCTGACTTACCTGGGCTTCTGGGAAGATGCCCGTCAGGTGATCGCCGCCTGCGATGTGGTGGTGTGCCCGTCGCGCTTCGAGTCGCTGGGGATGGTGCACCTGGAGAGCATGGCCATGGCCCGTCCGGTGGTCAGCATGAACAACGGCGGTCCCGCCGAAACCGTGGTAGATGGTGAGACGGGCTTTCTGGTGCCGCCCGAAGACCCGCAGGCGCTGGCCGATCGTGTGCTGACGCTGCTGCGCGATCCAGCGTTGCGGGCGCGCATGGGAGCAGCGGGGCGCGCGCGCGTGCTGACCCACTACACGGCGGCGGGCTACGCTCAGGCATTGGCGCATCTGATCGAAACCCTGGGGTAGGGCCTTGTGGATATTCTGCTGATTTCGCGTTGCCCACCGTTCCCGCTCTATTTCGGCGATCGGCTGATCGTCTACCATCTGGCACGGCAACTGAGCGCACGTCGGCACCTGATTGACCTGGTGGCTTACTATCAGTACCCTGAAGACCTGGCCGACATACCACGCTACGAGCATCTTTTTCGCAGCGTGCGCCTGATCCGCGAGCCGCGCCGATCGCCGGGCAGTCTGGCCGTGCGTTACCTGCGTCCGGCGGAGCGCTATCCGCGCCGGGCCGAAGAGAGTTGGTCACCGGAGATGGGGCAGGCTATCGCCGAGCAGCTCAGCACGCAGGGCTATGACGTGGTGCATCTGTTCGGCGGCATCCATGTCTACGAATTTCGCGACCTGGTGCGCTCATTGCCCAACGTCATCGTGCCCTACGAGTCCTACAGCCTGTGGCTGAGTCGCGAGGTCGCCGAGGCGCGCGGCCCTGTTGCGTCTCTGCTGGCGCGGCTGCGCCAACGCTTCGCGCAGGGCTTCGAGCGGTGGATGTTCGCCGGTTTCGACCGGGTGGTCGTGCTCACCGATCGCGACGCGACGGCGCTGCATGCGCTGGCTCCGCAGTTGCCGCTGGTGACCATCCCCAACGGTGTTGATCTAGACTTCTACACGCCGACCGGTTACGAGCCAGACGAGCCAACCCTGCTCTTCATCGGCAACTACGACTACCGTCCCAACCTGGACGCAGCGTTGCGGTTGGCGCGCGACGTCTTCCCGCGCGTGCGCGAAGCGGTGCCAGAAGCGCGGTTGTTGCTGGTGGGCGGTAATCCGCCGCCGGAGTTGCAGGCTCTGGCCAGCGCGCAGATCGAGGTGACAGGGCGTGTGCCCGACCTGCGGCCCTACTTCGAACAGGCATTGCTCTTCGTCAGCCCGTTACGGCTGGGCGCGGGCATCAAGAACAAGGTGCTGGAGGCGATGGCGATGGACGTGCCGGTGGTCGCCACGCCGCTGAGCTGCGACGGCATCCCGGTGATTCACGGCGAACACGTCTGGCTGGGCGAGACCGACACCGACCTGGCAAAGGGGATTGTGCACCTGATCCATGACGCTTCGTTGCGGCAGACCCTGCGGCAGAGTGGACGGGCGCTGGTCGAGCGAACTTTCACTTGGCAGCGCGTAGCCGATCAATACGAGGCCCTTTATGGGGAAGTCATTGCCGAGCGCCGCGGTCGTCCCCCTGCGGCGCTGCGCTGATTGTCTCAGTTGGTCCTATTTGGCCCTGTGCGCAGTCTGGTGGCCCTGTTAGGATTGAAGGTATGGAGACTCAATTCCGCGATATTGTGATCGTCAAAGATTCGGTCGAGCCGATCTATCAGCAACTGGCCCGCTACTTTCGGCAGCAGATCGAAAGCGGTCGCCTGGCCCCAGGCGACCGCCTGCCGCCGTCGCGCGATCTGGCGCAGCAACTCGGCATTGGGCGGATTAGCGTGGTCAACGCCTACGCTCAGTTGCAGGAAGAGGGCCTGATCGCGTCTCATGCGGGGCGGGGGACGTATGTCACCGGTGGACGGGTTCTGCCGCGCGCTCACGAGAGCGCTTCCCGTGTTCTGACAGGCGTGCCCAATCTGCCCATGCGCGAGATGACGCGCTTGGCGCAGCAGCCCGGCGTGATCGCCTTCAACAGCGGCGCTCCGCCGGAGGAATTCCTGCCAGTCGAGGCGTTGCGGCACGCGCTCAACCTGGTGCTCGACCGCGACGGCGCGGCAGCCGTCGCCTATGAGGAGGCCGAGGGCTATCCGCCGCTGCGCGCGGGCATCACCGAGTATGTGTCCTCGTTGGGCATTCGCTGTCACCCGGACGATGTGCTGGTCACCGGCGGCGCGCAGCAGGCGCTCGACCTGGCCGTGCAGACGTTGTTGCGCGAAGGCGACGTGCTGGTCACGGGCAACCCCACCTACCTGGGCATCCTGGACATCGCCCATATACGGCGGGTGCGCGTCGTTGGCGTGCCGCTGGACGCCGAGGGATTGCGCCTGGAGGCGCTGGAAACGGCCCTGCGCGAGCAGCGCGTGGGCCTGATCTACACTGCGCCGACACATCACAACCCCACTGGCACGGTGATGCCGCTGCACAGGCGGCGACAATTGCTGACCCTGGCGGCGCGTTATGGGGTGCCCATCCTGGAAGATGCCGTCTATCACGAACTGGGCTACCGGGGCGCTCCGCCGCCGCCGCTCAAGGCGCTGGACGAAGATGACCTGGTGATCCATGTGGGCGGCTTCTCCAAGATTCTGTTGCCCGGCACACGCATCGGCTATGTGATCGCCGGCGGGACGTTGCGCGAGCAACTGGCGCGCGTCAAACAGGCTGCCGATATCTGCACGCCAAGCTTGAATCAACGGGCCATTCACGTCTTCCTGGCCAATGGGATGCTGGTGGGTCACCTGAACCGCGTGCGGAAGGAGCTGCGCGAGCGTTGCGCGGCGGCCTGCACGGCGGCGCAGCGTCATCTGCCGCCTGGGTCGCAATGGGAAGAACCGGGCGGGGGGATGTACCTATGGGTGCGCCTGCCTGACGACGGGCCAACTGCCGCCGAGCTGTACGTCACGGCGGTGCAGCACGGCGTCGCCTATGCCATCGGGACACTCTTCCACACCGACGGCAGCGGCGGGCGGCATATCCGGCTCAACTTCGCGGCGCACCCTCCGGCGCGCATTGAGGAAGGTTTCCGGCGGTTAGGGGCAGCGTGGCACGCCTGGCAGGAGACCTACGCCCCGACAGTGCGCCGCGCACCGATTCTGTAGGAGTTCCCCGCCAGGCCGAATGGCGGCGCATTGCGTGCCGCGGGTTGAAAGGAAGGACTTGTGTCCGCAAAGACCCTGTATAGATGGCTGGCTCTACTGCTGGTGCTCTCGGTCGCGCTGCCTGTGCCAGTGTCGGCGCAGGATGGCGTTGATCCGCGGGCGATCGCTCAGGCCGTCCTCGATAACCTGCTTGCCGGAAACTATGAGGCAGCGGCGGCTGATTTCGACGCGCAGATGATTCAGGCCGTGCCGGTGACGGCATTGCAGCAGGCGTGGACGCAGGTTACCCAACTGGGGGGCTCATTCCAGAAAGTGGATCAGGTGCAGACCGTGCCCCAGGGCGAGTTTGTGAGCGTTGTATATACGCTCTTGTTCGAGCGAGCGGCCATTGAGATGATAGTCACGGTCGATCGAAATGGGCAGGTCGCGGGACTGTTTCTGCGACCTATAGCGAGCGAAGCGGGCAAGAGTTGGGAGTCGCCCCCTTACGCCGACCCGACCGCTTTCGTGGAGCGCGAGATCATCGTCAATGAAGGCAGCGCCTGGGAATTGCCAGGTGTGCTCACTCTGCCGCAGGGCGATGGCCCATTCCCGGCAGTGGTGCTGGTTCACGGCTCCGGCCCGAACGATCGCGACGAGACGGTCGGGCCGAACAAGCCTTTCGCCGACCTTGCTCATGGCCTTGCCTCGCGGGGGATCGCCGTGCTGCGCTATGACAAGCGCACGCGGGTTTATGCTCAGGCGTTTGCTGGAGACAAAGCGTTCACCGTGCAGGATGAGGCCGTTGACGATGCGCTGGCAGCAGTTGCCTTGCTGCGGCAGACCGAAAGCGTTGATCCGGCGCGCGTCTTCGTCCTGGGGCACAGCATGGGCGGCTATCTCGCGCCGCGCATTGGGGCGGCGGACGCGCGCATCGCCGGGCTGATCATTCTGGCCGGTAGCACACGCTCGTTGCTGGATAGCGTGCGCATGCAAACCGAGTACCTGGCTAGGCTCGATGGTGAACTGTCAGAGGCGGAAGAAGCCTCGCTCGCCGAAGTGGAGGAGCTGCTCCTGGCAACGGAAAACGTACAGCCTGGCGACGATCCGGCGAAACTGCTCTTCAACGCGCCAGCCTCTTACTGGCTCGACCTGAAGGAGTATGATCCGGCGGCGCTGGCGACTGAACTGACGATGCCGATGTTGATTCTGCAGGGCGGGCGTGATTGGCAGGTGACGCTCGACGACTTCGCCGGGTGGGAAGCGGCGCTCGGCCAGCGGGACGACGTGACGCTGCGCGTCTATCCCGACCTGAACCACCTTTTCATCAGCGGTGAGGGGCCAGGCACGCCGGAGGAATACGAACAGCCTGGCCATGTTGCTGAGGTCGTCATTGAAGATATCGCCCAGTGGATTCTGGATCATTGAGATGGTACGTTGTTCGCTTCTGGCTTGAAGTCAGGTAAGCTATCGCAAGGAGAGAAACACCATGGCACCGGAAACACCTGTAGCAAACAATGGGGCGCAAAAAGGCACCGACACCGTCAAGCGCGGCCTGGCGCAGATGCTCAAGGGCGGTGTGATCATGGACGTGGTCACGCCAGAACATGCGCAGATCGCTGAGGAAGCGGGCGCGGTGGCCGTCATGGCGCTGGAGCGCGTGCCAGCGGACATTCGGGCGACGGGCGGCGTGGCCCGCATGAGCGATCCCGCCCTGATCGAGCGCATCATGGCCGCGGTGACCATACCGGTCATGGCCAAGTGCCGCATCGGGCATTTCGTTGAGGCGCAGATTCTCGAAGCGATTGGCGTGGACTACATAGACGAGAGCGAGGTGCTCACGCCCGCCGACGAGCAGTATCACATCAACAAGCATGCTTTCAAGGTGCCCTTCGTCTGCGGGGCGCGCAACCTGGGCGAGGCGTTGCGGCGCATCGGCGAGGGGGCGGCGATGATCCGCACCAAAGGCGAAGCGGGCACCGGCGATGTGGTCGAGGCGGTGCGCCATGCGCGGGCGGTGCTCGGCGAGATTCGCCGCCTGACCACCATGCGCGAAGACGAGATGATGACCTACGCCAAAGAGATCGGCGCACCCTATGAGCTGGTCAAAGAGACTGCCGAACTGGGGCGGCTGCCCGTGGTGAACTTCGCGGCGGGTGGCATTGCCACGCCAGCGGATGCCGCGCTGATGATGCAGTTGGGCATGGACGGCGTATTCGTCGGGTCGGGCATCTTCAAGAGTGGCGATCCGGCCAAGCGGGCGCGGGCGATCGTGCAGGCGGTGACGCACTACAACGATCCCAAGATCATCGCCGAGGTCAGCCGCGACCTGGGCGAGCCGATGGTCGGCATCGGCGTGACCACCATGCCCGAAGTGCAGCGCATCGCCGGGCGCGGGTGGTGAGGAGGACGAGAAGGGGGCACCCCTGATAGGACGTGCCCCCTTTTACCTTACGCTTTCGAGTGGTATGAGTCGTATCAATTCAGAAAAGCGCTGCATATCTCTCACGTTTCCCGTCAGCAAAGTCCCTCGATCAAGCGCCTGGCCTGAGCATGAGAGGGAAGACTGACCACTACGGCCCTTAACAACGCGTTAGTGTCAACAAACGCTCTATCGCTGGTCATCATCATGCCAGTCTTCGCGACGGAAAGAGAAATCCGGCGACGCAGGGCCAAGATCAGCCACTAACTTCTCGAAGAGAGCTTTGCGCTCAGCTTTGGACAAGCGCCGTTTCTCAACCAGTTGCTGCAGGTGCAAGGCAAGAGCCTCTTGTTCTTCGGGGGACAGGCGTTCGATCAACTCAAGTACCTGAGAGTATGCAGTGGTGGTCATAGGGCGTTCCTTTCCTCCCGCTATTATATGCTACTCATGGGTGCATTTCAGTTGAGTTTACGAGTGCAAGCGAACTGAGGCAGATTTCCAAAGCCGGTCTCTGGGATGAGCTTTTGTGAAAAGCATCCCTCAAACTGAGTGCGAGCAAAGGTCCTCAGCAATTTGCTTGGTGCGGGGGAATTTACTTCACCCCCGCTCGGCGCTCGCGTGCCTCGCCGAGCGAAACGAGGCTGGGGGTGAGGTAAACCACAGCGCAGCAAACGGCCAGTCACAGTTTGCGCGCACCTCTCAAAGGGGTGCATTTCAGTTGAGTTCACAATACCTGACAAGCCCGAACGGATCTGATGCCTGATCGGCTGACCGTGAACTTTCGTGAAATGCACCCCTGCTCATGACACTGGTTGACGGCGGGGGGAGTTTGTTCAGCGCGACGGCCCACTTTCCCTACCGAACCGAGACGCGGGGCGGATCAAGGCAGGGCCGCCCCGCGCTGCTGACGAGGCGCGCACCTAGCGCACCGGTACCAGGTTGCCCACCTCCTGCAGGAAATAGCGGTGAAAACGCGGATCGTCGGTCAGTTCTGGATGAAAGGCGGTCGCCAGCCAGTGTCCCTGTCGCGCCGCGACGATGCTGCCGTCTTCCAGCCGCGCCAGCACTTCTACCCCATCGCCGACGCGCGTCACCAGCGGCGCGCGGATGAACACAGCGTGGAATGGCTCCAACCCCAGCGCGGGAACGTGTAGATCGGTCTCGAAGCTATCTACCTGCCGCCCGAAGGCGTTGCGGTTGACGGTGATGTCCATCAGCCCCAGCAGCGGTTGATCGCGCCCGATGTCGCGGGCCAGCAGAATCATACCGGCGCACGTGCCCCATACCGGCTTATGCCGGGCGAACTCGCGCAGCGGCTCCAGCAGGCCGAAGTCCACTGCCAGCTTGCCGATGGTGGTGCTCTCGCCGCCGGGGATGATCAGCGCGTCCAGACCGTCCAGTTGCTGCGGCAAGCGCACTTCGACGGCCTGTGCGCCCACCTGCTGCAACATCTTCTCGTGTTCGATGAAAGCGCCCTGCAATGCCAACACGCCGACTCGTATGTCGCTCATGGCTCGATGCACTCTCCCCTGCTCTGGCAATGTTCGTGTGGAAACAATGGCGAGTGATTCAGACTCTAGCAGGCGGGGCAAACGCCTACAAGCCGTGTTGGACTCATTTGGTCTGCACGGTGTGTCACAGCGAACGACCTTGCAGGTAGCGCATCAACAAATCTTTGCGCACGAAGAAAAAGACGGTGAAGGCAGCCAGAAAGCCCGCCAGATGGGCCAGATGATTGACGCCCTGGATTTCCTGGTTGCTGCGGATCGTCTCGATGGAAGGCAGGAAACTCTGTGCCACGAACCAGATCAGCAGCAGCCAGCCGGGCAGGGGAACCGTCCAGCGCCAGAACCTGTAGCCTTCTTTGGCGCTCAGCCAGCGGATCAGCGCATAGGGCAGGCGCAGGATCAGCCCCACTCCCCACAGGCAGTTGACCCAGGCTCCGGGGAACAGAAACAGAAAGGCGCCCATCACGCCGGAAATCGCGCCACTGGCTCCGATGGACGGCAGGGTATCGAGCTTGGGGTTGAGCAGCACGCTGCCGACATTGGCGATCATGCCCGCCAGCAGGTAGAAGAGAAAGAAGCGCGGCGACCCGCACGCATCCTCCACGCGACGCCCAAACGCCCACAGGAAAACCATGTTGCCGAACAGGTGCCAGAAGTCGGCGTGCATGAAGATGGACGTGAGCGTCGCGAAAGCCATAATGCCCTGGCCATCGCGCAGCACTTTTTCGTTGAAGCCATACGTGTTGATCTTGCCCACGTAGTCTTCGAACGTCGTCTCCATGACGATGCTGCCTTCCTGTTGCCCGTAGAGATCAGGAGCGATCCACAACACGAACACCGTCGTGTTGATCACGATCAGCGACAGCGTGGCCCAGGGGATGGTACGGTAGCGCACCAGGCCGGAGTCGTTGACAGGCATGGGGTACAGGAAGGTGGAGATGAACAGGATGAGCAGGAAGTAGGCCAGGATGGCGACGAGCAGGCACATGGCTCAGTATCTCCAGAGCAGGTAACGCTACCAGGGTAGATAAGGCGGGCGGTGATCGCCAACCCACTCCAGCGACTGCGAGAAGACGAGTATAAAGGCCAGGATCAGCAACACCAGCCCGGCCAGCGCCAGCATCAGGCGCGCGCTGGCGGGCAACAATGGCAATTCGGTCGGTTCCTGCAGGGCATGGCCCGGCGGGCGAAACGGCTCGGGGTCGAGCGGGCCGCGCGGCGGCTCCGGAGGAGGCGGGGGCGGCACTGTGCCCCCCAGCCAACCCGCCAGCGGTTTCTGCTGCGGCGACGAAGTGGCTGTCACCAGCAGGTAGCCGCCGAGCAGGCTGACCAACACGCCGAGCCAACGGCGTGGCCCCAACGCCAGCAGATCGAGGCGTGCATCCTGCCAGCCGAGCAACAGAAAGAGACTTGCCACCCCCATGGCTTCACGTACCGCCAGCCACACGTTGCCGCGCTCGCGGTCGGTGAGGACGGGCAAGGCGGTGCGCAGTTTCTTATCAACTTCTTTGCGCACTTTGCCGGGCGCTTTGGTCCGCGCCGCGCGCTCGTACAGGCGGGTGGCCTCGATGCTGTCTCCGGCATCGCGCGCCATGTCGCCCAGTTTGATCAACGCAGCGGGCATATGGGGATGTGCGGCCAGGGCCTGCTCCAGGAAGCGCCGCGCGGTACTGGTATCGCCGCGCCCCAGATAGTAATCGGCCACTTTGACAACCAGTGCTTCGTCAGGGTTGGAGAGCGTCGCCACTTTCTCGCGCAGATCGGTGCTCCAGGCAGTATCGCCGCGCCGTTCGGCCATGTCTATAGCTGTCAGGTAGACAGTGGGCACGCGCGTACCCGCGTCAATGGCGCGCTGAATCAGTTCCCTGGCGTCGTCCCAGTATTGCAGCTTCCACAGATGACCCGCTGCGTTGCGCAGCGCCAGTTCGTGGTCTACGCGAATAGATAGCACCTCGACCCACAGGGCAATGGCCTGCTCGATGTCGCCGCCTTGCTGATAGGCGTCGGCGCGATCCATCAACAGGGCAATGCGTTCGCGCTCGGCGGGAGTGACCGGCTCGTCTATCGTCTTGCGCTTCAGCGGTTGGATCACGGACGGCGTCACTGGGGCCGCCTCGCTTGCTGACAGGGCGGGCGCGGTCGGTTCTTCTATCACAGGCGACGCGGACTGCTCTGTTTCAACGAGCGCTGTCGAAGAGGCATCCGGCGCGGGGGCGGGTGGGGGCGACACGGGTTCGGGCGGCTGCCCGGCGGATTGCAGGCGCGCCTTCAGCTTCAGGGCGGCTTCGTTGTTCGGGTTGACGCGCAAAGCCCGCTCGACCAGTTCCAGACGCTTGACAGGATCAGAGGTGGTGTGGGTCAGCCACAGCCAGGCCATGTCATTGCGCGGGTCAAGCTTGAGCGACTGTATCAGCAGTTCGCGCCCGCGGGCCAGGTCTTTCTGGTCGCGGATGGCAATTACACCCTGGCGGAAGAGTTCTTGTGCGTTCATGTATCTCTTCGGAGAAACCCTGGCAAATCGAGTCTGTGGCACTATAGCACCAAGTGTACAGGCGGACAACTGCCCGTGTGTGCAAAATGTGACAGGCAATTTGCAGCAGTCTGCTGCCCCTCACCCCTACATCCCCTCGCCCTCACGACTGCGTCGCGGGGCGAGGGGACTTACTGTCTCTCGTGCGCGCGCTCCCCTTCTCCCGCAGCGCGGGAGAAGGGGTCGGGGGATGAGGGCCATCGGGCGGGGCAAAGTCGCTGACAACCTTTGCATGCACCCCACTGTCCCGCTGTCGGCTATACAGCGGCGGAGAATCGGGCGACCGTCGTTGCCAATTGTGGCGGGCCGCGGTACTATCCCGCCCGCTGAGGAGTATCGGTAGGGTCTGGATAGCGGCGGTAGACTGAGCGGGGAGTAGCGGAAGATGGCAGATGAGGTCCACCGGCCATCCGACGGACAGAGATGGCGTGGCCTGAGTGTGCTGATGGTGGCCGGAGCGCTGGCCTTGACGGCGCTGGCCGTGATCATTGCGTTACGCCCTGGGGAAACCCCTACCCCTGCCGTGCCGACGGCCACCGATCTGCCCGCCCTGGGCATCGCTGCCGTCGAATATGCCACACCGGTTCCCACTATCCCGCCAACGCCAACCCTGCCACCCGTAGAGTGGGTGCGTCCCACCGCCGATCCGCAGACTGTCGCGGCGGCCCTGGACGAGCCGCTGACGGTGGCCTGGGCGGGGAACACCATCGCCCGGCAGTTCGATCCCTTGACGATCATCCCCGAACGCCCGCGCAGCACGGTGATCACCTACAAGGTGAAGAAAGGCGACAACCTGCGCGAGATCGCCGCACGTTTTGGGCTGAACGAGAACACGATCATCTGGTCGAACGATCGCTTCTACGTCAACGCCATGCGCGTGGGGCTGGAACTGAATATCCTGCCGGTAGATGGGGTCTATCATCGGGTACAGGGTGTGCAGACGATCGCCGAGATCGCCGAGACGTATCAGGTTGACCCCTACGCCATCATTGACTCCGAGTTCAACACGCTCTTCGGAGCAAAGCCGGAGACGGTGTTGCCCGAAGGGTTGTGGGTGATCGTGCCGGGCGGCACTGGTTCTACCGAGCCGATTTATTGGGACCCTGGCATCGTCATGGCCAGGGTGAGCACCGATGGCAGCAATCCAGTTGGGTCGGGCATCAGCGTGGGGACGGACGTGGCGGCGTTCGCCATCGGCGATCCAGGGTCGTGCGGTAAGCAGGTCGTAGCGGGCGGGACGCCGCCGGTCAGCCCACCGCTCTATGCGCGGTATCGCATCACCCAGGACTTCTCCTGGAATCATGGCGGAATCGATCTCGCCGTGCCGCCGGGCACGCCCGTCTTTGCGGCGGGGGGCGGCACAGTCATCTTCAGCGGGATGAGCACGTGGGGCTACGGCTACACTGTAGTCATCGCGCACGGCAGCACGCTGAGCCTCTATGGGCACCTCAACGGGGCGTTCGTCAAGTGCGGAGAGACGGTCACAGCCGGGCAGAACATCGCCGTGACGGGCAATTCCGGGCGTTCGAGCGGCCCGCACCTGCACTTCGAGATTCGCGGGCCGGGCGGCGTGCCGGTCAACCCGTGGAACTACCAGAGCTTCTAGCTGTCAACCGACGGACAGCGGCGGGCGGAGGCAGGGTAGCGCTCAACAGCCGCCCGTCTCGCTGACGACAATGTAGCCCTGGATCATCTCGGCGACGATCTGCTCGCCGATAGTCGCGGTCACATTGACGTAGATGGTATGCAGACCCGGCAGCAGGCCGGTGGTGTCGGCGTAGACCTGCACCGTGTCGCCGCTGGAAACGCGCGGAGGATATACTTCGAGCGCCGGCCCATCCGGCGGGCTGACCCCCTCTACCTGCGCGCTGAATGTCCCCGGATAGCCGCTGTTGGCCACAACGAACTCGCCGACCAGCACTGAGCCAGGACAGGCTATATCCACCTCGGCAGTCATGTCGCGGGCGTAGAGGGTCAGGCGGGGCAGGTAATCGCTGATGCGGCGGGGCATGTTCGCCACGCGTTGGAAGACAGGCAGCGGCGATCCATCGCTGCGCAGCAGGCTGAACCAGCGCATATGACTGCACAGCGGGGTGACATTCGGCGGGTAGAGCGCCCAGTTCAGGTTCCACAGGAACATCGGCCCGGCCCAGGGCCAGTGCCGGTCGGCCCAGTCGAAGGCGCGGACAGTGTAGTCGGCCTGGGTCTGCCCGGAGACGCGCAGCCAGGCGAATCCCGCGAAGTGCGGGTCGCTGTCGGAGCAGGTGACGCCATCCTCAGCCGGGTCGCGCAGCCAGCCGAATTCGGTCATCCAGATTTGCTTGTCGTAGATGCCGCGCTCTTCGAACAGGGCGCGGATCAACTCGACGCGGCGGAAATTGAGCGTATTGTAGTCCGGTTCGGCTTCGGGCGGCTGATTGTAGCCGTAGGGATGATAGCCGAAGGCGTCGAACCACTGCGCCGCGCCGTTGTCGAGCATTTCGGCGGCGTAGTCAATGTCGCTGATCGCGCCCCGGTCGGCGGTGGTGATGGTTGGGGCCAGCCCGCCCGACACGACGATGATCTGCGGAGCGACGGCTTTGATCTGCGTGTAGGCCACGCGCAGCATCTGCGTGTATTCCCAGGCGTTGGGGCCGTGCGGCCATTCGACGGCCAGGTTCGGCTCGTTGTGTACTTCGATGGCGTCTACGCCCAGCGCGGCCAGCTCAGTAGCGCGCTGGCGTATGCTGACCCGGAAGGCTTCCCAGTTGGATGGCCAGGGTAGGTCCATGCGGAAGAGCACGCGCTTGTTGCTGAAAGCCGCCACCTGCCCCACTTCGTACACCTTCACCCAGTCCATGCGCAACTGATCGACCAGGGCGGGGCTGGCCGTCGTGTGCGGGCCGACATGCACGCCATAGCCCAGATGTGGCGGGGGCAGGGGGTCGTCGCCTTGGGCGGCAGCGAAAGGCGAAGGGCGCAGGGGTGTCAGCAACACCGATGCGCCCAGCACCACTAGCGAGATGAAAGCGGTCATGCGTCGCATGGCGGCCATTATAGATCACAAAGGCGAGCACAGGACAATGTCGTACGTCTGGCCTGTGTCTGGCCGGGGGGTGCATTTCAGTTGATTTCTGCAACCGTTCTCTGAGGTGAACTGTTGTGAGATGCCCCCTCAAACTGAGTGCGAGCAAAGATTCTCAGCGATTTGCTCGGTGCGGAGGCGTTTACCTCACCCTCCCTCGGCACTGGCGCGCCTCGCGCCCCCTCCCCGCGTCGGGGAGGGGGCAAGCCGAGCGAAGCGAGGCTGGAGGTGAGGTCAACCACAGCGCGGCACACGGCCTGTCACAGTTCGCGCGCACCTCTCAAATGGGGTGCATTTCAGTTGAGTTCACAAGACCCGACAAGCCTGAAGAGGTCTGATGCTTTATCAACCGACCGTGAGCTTTCGTGAAATGCACCCCTGGCCGGCTGCCCGCCGACAAATACGCCGTTTCGCGGTATGATTGGGGGCGGCGGGTAACCCTGCCCCGGAGAAAGGATCGAGCATATCTCCGGCACACCACGGTGTGGAGAAAACGGTATGAAGCTGATGGTGGTGCTGCCGACCTATAACGAGGCAGAAAACCTGGAGACGATGGTCGAACGGCTGCTGGCGCTGGAATTGCCAGTGGAACTGTCTGTGCTGGTGGTGGACGACAATTCGCCCGATGGCACGGGGCAGATCGCCGATGCGCTGGCCGCGCGCTATCCGGGGCGGGTGGAAGTGCTGCACCGCAAGGCCAAGCGCGGCCTGGGAACGGCCTACATCGAGGGCTTTCGCGTGGCCTTCGAGCGGGGCGCGGACTACATCCTGCAGATGGATTGTGACTTCTCACACGATCCCAAATATATCCCGGCCATGGTAGCCGAGATGCAGACCTGTGGTTGCGATATTGTCGTCGGCTCGCGCTACACCAAAGGTGGCAGCGTAGACGAGACATGGGGGATCGGGCGTAAGCTGCTAAGCTGGTGGGCCAACAGCGTCTATGTCAACCTGATTCTGCGCACCGGCACCAAAGACGCGACTGGCGGCTTCCGGCTCTGGCGGGCCGAAGTGCTCAAGGGCATTGATCTGGATCGCATCCGGTCGAGCGGCTACGTGTTCCAGGTGGAGACGATCTACGTGGCCGAAAAACTGGGCTACCGTACTGCCGAAGTGCCCATCTACTTCGCCGACCGCAAGCGGGGCCGCTCCAAGATGAGCTTCAGGGTGCAGAGCGAAGCGGCGTTGCGCGTATGGCAGGTGTGGTGGCGTCACCGGCACCTGACGCCCAAAGACCGGCTACCGGTCTCTGCCTCGTGATCGGCGGCGTTGTAGTTGCCTGGGATGACGATGCTGCGTAGAGTCCTCCCCGATGGGCTGATTGTGGCAGGGCTGTTGCTTCTGCCACTCTTGTTTTTCGCGCCGGTCACGCTGGGCGACCGCACACTGATCCCTGCCGACAACCTCTACCAGTACGAACCCTGGCGCAGCGCCCGCGAGACCGTCGGCGTGCCGGAGATTCCCCACAACGCGCTACTTTCCGACCTGGTGCTGCAGAACTATCAGTGGAAGACGTTCCTGCGGCGCACCCTGTCCGAAGGTGTGATTCCCCTGTGGCAGCCCAATCAGTTCGCCGGAACGCCCTTCCTGGCGGCGGGGCAACACGGCGCGCTGTACCCCTTCAGCATCCTGTACTATGTCCTGCCCCTGCCGCGCGCCTACGGCTGGTTCACGGTGAGTCAACTCTGGCTGGCGGGCGCGCTGATGTACGCCTTTGCCCGTGGACTGCGCCTCAGTCGGGCGGCGGGCGCAGTGGCGGGCGTGGCCTATCAGTTCAGCGCGTTTTTCATCGTCAGCGCTGTGTTCCCCATGATGATCTCCGGCGCGGCCTGGTTGCCGTTGTTGCTGCTGATGATCGAATTCGTCATCGAGCAGCGACCGTTGCGCGGCGACCGTCCGGCGACCGTTCCCTGGATCGCGCTCGGCGCGCTGGCGTTGATGATGAATATCTTCGCCGGGCACGTGGAGATCACCTACTATACACTGATCGTCATGGCCTTCTACGCAGCGGCGCGCCTGCTGGGGCTGTGGTGGGGCGACCGCGCCGCCTGGCGACGGCTACTGCGCCCCGCTGGGGCGCTGTTGCTGATGGTCGCGCTGGGGATCGGGCTGGGCGCGGCACAGTTCCTGCCGCTGTACGAACTGGGCACGCGCAACTTCCGCGAGGCGGCGGCCAGTTTCGAGCAGGTGCGCGGCTACGCCTTTCCCGCGCGGCACGTCCTCAAGTTCCTGATGCCGAATGCCTATGGCAACCCGGCGCAGCACAGTTACCGCGATGTCTTCACCTGGGAGATGGTCGCGCAGGACTGGCAACGCCCCTGCGCAGAGTGCGCGAACGGCTTCGCCCGCGTGACCGATACGGATTTCGGCATCAAGAACTACGTAGAGGGCGGGGCGTATGTCGGCATCCTGACGCTGGTGCTGGCGGCGGTGGGCTTGCTGGCCCATGGTCACGCGACTGCCCAGGGAAATGCGGGCGCAGGGCGGGGGCGCACCCCTCAGCGCCTGATCCTGGGCGCGCTGGCGCTGGTCTCGCTGACCTTTGCCTTTGGCCTGCCGACCTACGCGCTGCTGTACTACGCTTTTCCCAACATCAATCAGTTGCATACGCCGTTCCGCTGGGTGTGGCCGTTCACCTTCTGCACGGCGGCGCTGGCGGGGTTCGGCGTGGACGCGCTGCAGCAGGCGACGGCAGAACGCCTCCGCTGGGTGAAGTGGCTGGGCGGCGGGCTGATCGCGCTCGGCGCGGCGATTGTCGGTGGCCTGCTGCTTTCCCGCGCTGCCTATGATACCGTCGCCCCACTTGTGGAGCGCCTGTATACAGGGCTGGCGAAGGCCGATCAGGCGTTCCCCGACGCGCGGGCGTTCTACAGCTACGAATTTTGGAACGTTCTGTGGCTGGGGGTGTTCGTCGGCGCGGCGGGCGTCGTGGTATGGCTGAGCAGCAGCAAAGCGCGTCTGCCGCGACAGTTGGGCGGCGCTCCGCTGGGGGGCGCGCTGGCGGTGAGCGTCGTCGCGCTCGATCTGATGATCGCAGGTTGGGGCTTCAACCCGTCTGCTGATCCGGCCTGGCTGGACTACACGCCGGATGCGATCCGCTGGTTGCAGGAGCGGCAGGCGGAGGAAGGGCCGTTCCGCTACACCACGATCAATTTTGGCGAGAATCCGCTGCATGCCAACAGCACCTGGCGCTACGACCTGCACGACGCGCGCGGCTACGACAGCATGATCCCGCGGCAGTACGCCCAGTATATGGCGCTGATCGCGCCGCAGGGCGGGTTACTGCACAACCGTATTGATCCCATTGCCTGGGACAATGTGGAGGCGCTGGCTTCGCCGCTGCTGGATTTGCTCAACGTGCGCTACATGGTCACAGACTGGCTCGTTGCCGACGCTGAGGCGCTCGGTCTGCGCGAGGTCTACACCGATGCGGCGGTGCGCATTTACGAGAACATAGATGCCCTGCCGCGCGCCTACCTGCTGCCCTATTACGATCTCACCGAGCCGCTGTGCGGCGCTGCGCCCGACGACTTTGCCACGATCGTCCGCAGCCCGGATTTCGTCGCCGACCCGCGCCGCGTGGTGATCCAGGACTTCAGTGGCGCGGATTCGTGCGACCTGGTCTATCACTGGCCGACACCAGCGCACGAAGCCGATCCAGTGCCCGCGAAGATCGTTTCCTACGGTGCTATCGAGGTGATAGTCGAAGCCGAGGTCAGCGCGGAGTCGTGGCTGGTGCTGGCCGACAGCTACTACCCCGGCTGGAAGGCATTCATCCGTCCGCAGGGGAGCGGCGAAGTTCAGGAGCAGGAGACGCCCCTTTACCTGGTCAACGGCAACTTCCGCGGGGTGCGCCTGTCCCCTGGTGTGTGGACGGTGCGCTTCCGCTACAGCCCGCCGAGCTTTCAGGTTGGTGCGTTCCTTTCTTTCCTCAGCGGGATGCTGATCATCTTCATGCTGATGCTGTGGCTGTGGCGGCGGGTCTATCGCGCCGAGGACGAAGCGGACAGCGCCCGGCGCATCGCCAAGAACAGCCTGGCCCCTATCGTGCTCAACCTGTTCAACCGCGCCATAGACTTCGCCTTCGCTTTCGTCATGCTGCGCATCCTGGGGCCGGCGAACGCGGGTATCTACTATTACGCCATCGTCATCTTCGGCTGGTTCGACATCCTCACCAACTTCGGCCTCAACACGCTATTGACGCGCGAAGTGGCCCGCGACCGGAGCGCAGCAGCGCGTTACCTGTTCAACAGCACGGCGTTGCGGCTGGCGCTGTCGGCGTTGGGAGTTCCGTTGTTGTTGGGCTTCCTGGCTGTCCGTCAGGCGACCGTCAGCCCTGCGCTGGAGGGGCAGGCCATTGCCGCGATCGTGCTGCTGTATCTTGGCCTGCTACCGAACAGCATCAGCACCGGCCTGACGGCGCTGTTCTACGCCTTCGAGAAGGCCGAGTATCCGGCGGCGATCACGACGGTGAGCACCATTGTCAAGGTGACGCTGGGGCTGGGCACGTTGCTGCTCGGCTGGGGCGTGGTAGGGCTGGCCGGTGGCGCGGTGATCACTAATCTGGTCACGCTGACGGTGCTGGGCTGGCTGGCCCGTCCGCTGGCGGGTGGCGTCTTCGCCGAGCGGCTCGACCGTCCCCTGCTGCGGCAGATGGTCGGCGAAAGCTGGCCGCTGATGATCAATCATCTGCTGGCGACGGTCTTCTTCAAGATTGACATCGTGCTGATGGAGGCGATCAACGGCAACACCGTCGTCGGGCAGTATTCGACAGCCTACAAGTGGCTCGACGCGCTGAACATTATCCCCGCCTTCCTCACCATGGCGCTGCTGCCGGTGATGGCCCGTCAGGCACACGAGGATCGTCCGGCACTGCGCCGCAACTATGCGCTGGCCGTCAAGCTGCTGGTGATAGTGGCGCTGCCGGTGGCGGTGATCACCACCTTCATCGCCGCGCCGTTGATCCGCGTGCTGGGCGGGGCGGAATATCTGCCCGCCGGTGGCATTGCGCTGCAGATCATGATCTGGAGCATTCCCATTGGCTGGATCAACAGTGTGACCAATTACGTTATCGTCGCGCTCGACCGACAACGCACCCTGATGTTCGCCTTTGCCGCTGGCGTGATCTTCAACGTGATCACCAACCTGTTGTTGCTCCCCGCCTATAGCTACCGCGCGGCAGCGGCCATCACCATCCTTTCGGAGGGCGTGCTGTTCGTCGCCTTCTATCAGATCATCCGCCAGGAACTGGGGGCGATGGGCTGGCACCGCGCCCTGTGGCGTCCGGCGCTGGCGGCGGGGGTAGTGCTGGTCGTCACCGGCGCGCTGTGGCAGGTTGCGCCGCTGCTGGCGCTGATCATCTCCCCGCTGGTCTACGGGATGGCGTTGCTGGCGCTGCGTCCCTTTGGGACGGACGAATGGGCGCGCATTGCGCCACTGTTGCCGGGGCGAGTGCGGCGCTGGCTGAGGTGGAGCGCGGCTGCGGCCCGCACGCCCTGAGCGCGGCAAAGAAAATCCGGCGTCGAGCCGGATTTATACTGACAGGAACACTAATTCCTGGGCGTTGAAATATACGGCTGCGCGCTACGCGCCGCGCTCAATTGACTGGTTCGTGCTCGCCGGTGATCGAGACCTTATCGCGCTTGAGCAGCACGATGCGCAGTTTGCGTTCCTGCAACAAGCGCCGCACGATCGGGTTGCTCTGCACCGGCAACACCATCACCTGGTTGTCTTTGGTCAGCTCAAAGTGATACACATCCACACGACGCGCCCCGGCGTGCCAGTGTTCTTCCAGGCCCACCACCGGGCTGAGTTGCCAGCCATCCGCCAGATAGCCCAGCAATACATCAGCGGGTGCATAGGCCTGGGATGTGGGCGACCAATGACGGCGCGTATCCAGAGACCGCAGCTCCATCTCGATAAAGGATGGTGCGGCACCGGGCATAGCAGTAACCTCCTTTTGGGATTGCTCCCGACTGTAGCGCTGTGAGCGTGCTGAAAATGGTGCGGAAATTATGAATAGGCCCCCACCGAATTATCCTCGATTATTTTAACAAAATTCTCTAACTAAACAAAGGTTTCCCTACCTTATCTTTGCTGATAGTCTGAGCAATGTTAAGTGCTATTTCAGACCAAAATCGTCTTGCTCGTCTCTCGCTCGCTTGACCCGCCCTGATACGGGCGCTAGAATACGAGCGGTCGGGCAGAGCCGCGACGCTCTCCCGTATGCTGTCCCTGCTATTTGCATTATAGCATAGAAGGGGTGCCTGCGTGACCATCATTCAGATTAACGATATCGCCAACCATGTGGGGCAGGAAGTGACCCTGCGTGGCTGGCTCTATAACCGCACCGACAAGGGCAAATTGCAATTCCTGCTCGTGCGCGATGGCACGGGCATTGTGCAATGCGTTGCCTTCCAGAAAGAACTGGACGCCGAGACGTTCGCGCTGGTCACCAGCCTGACGCAGGAGTCGTCGCTGGAGGTGACCGGCACCGTGCGCGCCGATGATCGCGCGCCGGGCTATCCGGGCAAGTTCGAGCTGTCTATCAAGAGCCTGAAGCTCTATCAACTGGCCGACGAATACCCGATCCAGCCCAAAGAGCACGGCGTCGAGTTCCTGATGGATCACCGGCACCTGTGGGTGCGTTCGTTGCGGCAGTGGGCGATTCTGCGCGTGCGGGCGACGATCATCCGCACCATCCGCAACTGGCTCGACGAACACGGCTATCTGTTGGTAGATACCCCGATCCTGACGCCCGCCGCGGGCGAGAACACAACGACCCTCTTCGCCATTGACTATTTCGGCGTGCCCGCCTATCTGGCGCAGACCGGTCAGCTCTACAACGAGGCGAACATGGCCTCCTTTGGCAAGGTCTATTGCTTCGGCCCCACCTTCCGCGCCGAGAAGTCCAAAACCCGCCGCCATCTGATGGAGTTCTGGATGGTGGAGCCGGAGATGGCCTTTTTCTCGCTGGAAGACCTGATGGCCATGGAGGAGGAGTTCGTCAGCACCATCGTGCAGACGGTGCTCGCGCAGCACCGCATGGAACTGGAGATTCTGGAGCGCGACGTGAGCCGGTTGGAAAACGTCAGGCCGCCGTTCCCGCGCATCAGCTATGACGAGGCTGTGGAACGTCTGAACGCGCTGGCAGACACAGTTGACGATCCGGAGCGCCAGGCCGAGTTGCGCATCACCTGGGGCGACGACTTCGGCTCGCCGCACGAGACGGCTATCGCTGAGATGTTCGACAAACCTGTGTTCGTCTATCACTATCCGACGGCGGCCAAGGCGTTCTACATGCAGCCGGTAGAGGGCCGACCGGAAGTCTGCCGCAGCGTGGACTTGCTGGCTCCGGAAGGCTACGGCGAGATCACCGGCGGCAGCGAGCGCATCTACGACGCCGACCTGCTCAAGCAGCGCATTGACGAGATCGGCATCTCGCCGGAGAACTACGCCTGGTATCTTGACCTGCGTCGCTATGGGAGCGTGCCGCACGCGGGCTTTGGCCTGGGCGTTGAGCGCACGGTCGCCTGGATTTGCGGTCTGCCGCACATCCGCGAGACGATCCCCTACGCGCGGATGCTCAACCGGCTGTATCCCTAGCAGGGCTGGACAGGTCATGGCAACTACCCTTGAAGCGCAGCGGGCAGCAGTGCGGCGGTTGCTGGACGAGAGCAGCCCTGCCGATGCTCCCACTGCCTACTATGCGCTCTACCACGATCCTGCCCGCTCGAAGTTGTTCATCCGGAGCGATGAGGCGGGGCAGCCTGTGGGCTTCGCAGGCGTGTTCCAGACCGGCATTGACCTGTTCCGCCCGTTGCTGACGCTGGCCTGTCCTGATGCCGCCTGCGCCCGCTCGTTGCTGGACGAGGCGCTGACGCCGGGGCGTTCGTATATCCTCTTCGCCAGGGTCAATCAGTTGCCGTTGGTGCGCGATCTGCTCCGGATTGATGGGGTGCGCATCCTGCATATCTTACGGCTTGACCTGCACCGCTTCCGTCCGGTGATCAACGTCCTGGCCCGGCACGAGACGGCCTACGATGGTACGCCGCGCTGCGTCGTGGAAGCGGGCGGGGCGCAGGCCGTGGCTGGCCTCAACTGGCAGAGTCCGACGTTTGCCGAAGTGTTCGTGCGCACCGATCCGCCATTGCGGGGACGCGGGTTGGGGACGAGCGTGGTATCTGGCGTGACGCAGGCGGTGTTGGCGGGTGGGCGTACCCCACTTTACCTGGTGGAGGAGAGTAACGAACCGTCGCGGCGCATCGCCGAGGCGCTCGGCTATGTGGACACCGGCGCGCGTCAGGTTTACGCGGATGCGGTTTATCTGGGGCCAGCGGAGTAGGCTGCCGTCGGCCTCAGCAGGTGGTATCTGAAGGGTAGCGCGGATCGGCTCGACGGCTGACCTCGCAGACTCAAGACTCAGGGCTTCCGACTCGCCATGGTTGACTTCACGCTCACTTTTCCCCCTGGTTTCATGTGGGGTACGGCGACCTCCGCGCACCAGGTTGAGGGTGGCAACACCAACAACAACTGGGCCGCCTGGGAGCAGCAGCCAGGGCGCATCTATCAGAATCAGCGGGCAGGGCGGGCCTGCGACTGGTGGCGTGGGCGCTACGCGGAAGACTTCGACCGCGCCGCGGCTCTGCACCAGAATGCGCACCGTTTCTCCGTGGAATGGAGCCGTATCGAGCCGGAGCGCGGCAAGATTGACCGCGCGGCGCTGCGGTTCTACGCCAAGATGATCTCCGCGCTGCGGGCGCGGCACATGGAGCCACTGGTCACGCTGCACCATTTCACCAACCCGCTGTGGATCGAGGAAAACGGGGGCTGGCTCAATCCACAGACAGTCCAGCGCTTCGCTCACTTCGTGAGGGTGGTGGCGGAAGAACTGGGCGCAGACGTGACCCTGTGGTGTACCATCAACGAGCCGCTGGTCTACGCGACGCAGGGCTATCTGTTCGGGCGGTTTCCTCCAGGAGAGCGTCACCTGGGCCGGGCCTTGCGCGTCGCCGAACACATGCTGCGCGCTCATGTCGCCGCTTACCATGCTCTCAAAGAAGTGCAGCCCGGCGCACAGATCGGCCTGGCCAAGCATCAGATCAGCCTGATACCGCGGCGTCCGGCCTGGCTGCACCAGCCCGCGCTGGCGCTGGTGCGGCAGATGTTCAACCGCGCTTTCATCCTCGCCCTGACCACTGGCGAACTGCGTTTCCTGCGCCGCACCATGGCAGTGCCGGAGGCGCGCGATACTTTCGACTGGATCGGCCTCAACTACTACTATCGCCTGCAGGTGGGGTTCAATCTGCTCAAGCCGCGGCAGGCATTCATCCAGCAGGCGCGCCCGCGCGCAGGGCTGCTGGGGCCGGAGAGCGTGGGCGAAATCTGGCCGGAAGGCTTGCTGGAGCAAATTCGCTGGCTGGCCGAACACACGGACAGACCGATCTACATCACTGAGCACGGCGTCCCCGACGCCGACGACAGCCTGCGCCCGCTGGTGTTGGTGCGCGGCCTGCGTAGCGTGTGGCGGGCGATCAATTTCAACTATCCGGTCAGGGGCTATTTCTTCTGGACGCTGGTAGACAATTTCGAGTGGGCTGAGGGCTACGATCCCCGTTTTCGCTTTGGTCTATTTGGCTGTGACCCGCAGACTCAGCAGCGCACACCTCGCCGTAGCGCAGAACTCTATGGGGAGATATGCGCCGCCAACGCGCTGACGATGGACATGGTACGCCGCTATGTGCCAGAGCACGCCGACGCGCTGTTCCCTGGCGTGCCGGTGCAGCGCGAAGTAAAGTTGCCTCCTCGCCAGTGATGTGAGAGATTTCTTGCCCTGCTATAGATTTCAGGAGATCAGAACATGTCTTACAAGATTGTGAGAGCCGCGTGCACCTTGCTGGCGGCTCTAATGATGTCTGTACCCGTTCACGCCCAGGAGGGGGCCAGACCTATGATCATCGCGCATCGTGGCGCGTCCGGATATCTCCCAGAGCATACTCTGGAAGCCAAAGCCATGGCCTATGCCATGGGGGCCGACTATATCGAGCAAGACGTCGTGCTCACCAGAGACGATGTCCCCATTGTCGTGCACGACATCATCCTGGACACGGTGACCAATGTGACCGAGGTCTTCCCGGACAGGGCGCGCCCGGATGGTCACTTCTACGCCATTGATTTCACCCTGGCCGAGATCAAGCGCCTGAAAGTGCACGAGCGGATCGATCCCCAAACTGGTCAACCAGCTTTTCCGGAGCGTTTTCTGCTGGAAACGGTGGTGGACTTCCGGATTCCCACCCTCGAAGAGGAAATTGTCATGATCCTAGGGTTGAACCGCAGTACCGGGCGCGCCGTGGGCATCTATCCGGAGTTGAAGGAACCGGCGTTCCATCAGCGAGAAGGAAAAGACATCGGGCCGATCGTGTTGGAGTTGCTGGCCAGGTACGGCTACGCCCGACGCGAGGATAGCGTCTTCGTGCAATGCTTCGATCCGGACTATCTGCGCTATCTGCGCGAGACTCTGGGCACCGACCTCAAGCTGATACAGCTTATCAGCAGCAGTCAGGCGACGCTGGTCACGCCGCAGGGGTTGGATGTAGTTGCTGAGTATGCGGATGGAATCGGGCCGAGTCTGGGCCTGGTGTTGAGCTTCGACGGTCAGGGGCAGCCTCACTATACGGGCCTGATCGAGCAGGCGCACGCGCGCGGCCTGGTGGTGCATGCCTATACCGCGCGCGCTGATGCGCTGCCAGCGAATGCGCAGAGCTTCGAGCACCTGCTGGAGGCGGTTTTCGGGGGGGCGGGGCTGGACGCCGTCTTCACCGATCACCCCGACCGCGCAGCGGCATTCCTGAGGGCGCGGGAATAGACCGGAGCAGAATGCGCAGAGGGCGTAGAGAGATTCTCCGCGCCCTCTGCGTCTTCGCAGTCTGGTAGTTCTCACCCCGAATATGGCGTGCTTCCGGTTCAGTCGCCCGCTTCGGCGGCGGGGAACCTGGGCACCCGACCTCGCCGCCCATCCGCCTGCGGCACGCCGCCCGGCCACCATGTCCAGCGCCCGAAGAGGGCTGCCAGGGCCGGGTCTAGCACGGTGCGCACCACGAAGGTATCAACCAGCACGCCGAAGGCCACCGCAAAGCCAATTTCCAGCAGCCCGGCGACCTCGCCCGTCAGTAGCGCGGCGAACGTGCCGGAGAGGATGATCCCGGCGGAGGTGATGATCGCGCCGGTGGTGGCAACGGCCACGTGCACGCCTTCGCGCGGGCCGTGTTTGCCCACTTCTTCCTTGATGCGCCCGAACAGGAAGATGCTGTAGTCAATGCCCAGCGCCACCAGGAAGACGAAAGCGAAGAAGGGCACGTACCACGTCAGTCCGGCCACGCCCAACGTGGTCTTGAAGAGCAGGTTGGTCAGCCCCAGCGTGAAGGTGAACGACAGCACTACCGTGCCGATCAGGTAGAGCGGGGCGATCACGCTGCGCAGCATGAGCAGCAACACGATGAAGATGCCCAGCAACACGAATCCGATGGCGCGGGGCAAGTCCTGGTTCATGGTGTCGCGGATGTCGGCGTTGACTACCGAACCGCCGCTGACGTCAGCCTCCTGGCCTTCGCCGCGATAGTCCTTGAGCATCCGCCGAATAGCAGTGACGGTGTTGAGCGCGGCGTCGCTGCTGGGCGAATCGGCCAGGATCACATCCAGCTTGAAGGCGGAGTTTTCGGCGGCCAGATAGGTGCTGATCAGTTGCCCCGCCTGGGCCGGATCGAAACCGTTTCCGTTGCCGGGCAGCAAAGCGATCAGGTCGAGCAGCTCCGTTGGCAACAGGTACGGGTCGGGCACACTGTCGAAACGGGTCGCCAGCCCTTCCAGAGCGGAGCGCAGCTCGTCCTGACGGGTGAGCAACTGCACGGGGTTAGACAGCAGATCGCGCAACAGGATCAGGTTGGGGTCGTCGGCCACCTGAGGGAAGCGCTCGCCCAGCAGGACGAGGTAAGCTCTCATCCCTTCCAGGGCAGTCCCTAGCTGTGCGGGTGTCAGGGTAGTCGCTGCGGAGGGAGTGTTGAGGGCGCTTTGCATCAGGCGCAGTTGCGCGCTGACGTGCAGGATGTCGCGCAGGCTGCCGTTGCGCTGACCCAGGGGGTCGTCCAACCCGCGCACGTCGAAGACGCCATCCAGCGCGGCGATCTCGTTGCTCAGGCGCACGATATCTGTAGCAAGGCGGTCGGGGTCGCGCCCGCTCACTACGACTGTCAACGGCATGGTGTTGCCCGCGCCCAGGCTGCCCTGGAGCAGTTCGAAACCGACGACGACCGGCTTATCGTCCGGCAGATCGTCCAACAGGTCGTAGGTCACATGCTGAGTCAGGCCATAGACCGAGAGCGGCAGCATCAGCGCAACGATGACCAGGATCACCATTAACGGGCGCGTGCTGACCCACTGTGAAGTCAGCCCATACCAGCGCCCGACGGGGCGATGCGTGGCCTGGCGCGGCCAGAAAGCGCGGTGTCCTAGCGTGGCCAGCAGGGCGGGGACGAAGGTTAATCCGGCCAGCAGGGTGACGATCACCGCCAGCGCCAGGGCCGGGCCGGTGGTGTTGAAAATGCCCATCTTGGCGAAGATCATGGCCATGAAGCCGACGAAGATCGTCCCGGCGCTGCTGGTAATGGTCTCGCCAACGCGGTGCACCGTGTGCGCGGTCGCCGCTTCGATGCCGGGGTGATCGGCCATTTCCTCGCGGAAGCGGCTGATCAGGAACAGGCAATAGTCAGTGCCCGCGCCATACATGATGGTGATCAGCAGTACATTGGCGTAGGTGGTGATGGTCAGGTGATGCGCGCCCATCCAGGCGACGATCCCGCGCGTGATCAGGTAGGCGATGGTCACGGCTGAAAGCGGGATCAGCGGGCTGACTGGCGAGCGGTAGACGGTGAGCAGCATGATGATCACCAGCCCGATAGTCACCCAGATAGCGCGATCGGCGCTGGTCATCACTGACTCGCTGGTTTCGTAGACAAGGGGGCTGGCTCCGGTCTGATAGGCGCGTACCGAGGGGGGACGATGGGCTTCCAGCCATTCGTCAATCTGGCGCATGGCCTCGATGGCGGGCGGCTCGGTGGCCGTCTCCGTCATGGAGACGCGCACCAGCGCAACGCGGTTGATCAGGGTGGGATCAGGGCTGCTTTCTCCGGCTACCAGGACGGCGGCCAGCGTCGGCGACTGCACGGGCGACGTGATCGTGCTGAGGACGTCGGGTGCCTCGGCGCTGGTGGCCCATTCGGTGAAGGCGCGGATAAAGCGCCCGGCTTCGGTGTCGAATTGCGCTTCGAACGACGGCGCGTCCGGATTGACGATTCCCTCTGCCGAAGCGCGCGCATCGAAGACGATCACCGAGCTGCCCAGGGCGGTATCGTGCGGAAACAGACGCTCATAGAGCGCAGTAGCGCGCTGGTAGGGGGCGTCCTTGGGCAGGAAGTCTGTCATGTCGGAACTGACGACATCCTCCAGCCTGGGCGCGGTGAGCGTGACGATGGCCGCCGCAGCGATCCAGGCGACGATGATCAGATAGCGGTAGCGTGTGGCAAAGCGTCCCAAAAATTCGAAGATCATGGTGTGGCCTCCGGAGAATGGGGATCTATCGTTTCGGCAACGACGCCGCGTTGCAACACATCGAGCATGAAGCCAGCCAGATCGGCGGCGGTGTAGCCGGTGTCGTTTTCCAGCCACCAGCCCAGCAACTGAATCATCATGCCGGTGACCATCTGCGCCAGCACATGGGGTGGGATGGATAGCGTCTGTTTGGGGAACTCGTTGATCAACGTGCGCTCGATGACGGTAGCCAGGTATTGCCGCCCAAAGGCGTTGAGTTCCGCTGAAGCTGCCCCGCCGACCATGATCAGCATCAGTTCGCGGTTTTCCTCCGCCCAGCGGAAGGCTCGCTCGAAACTGGCCCTGGCCCAATCTGGATCGAAGGGGCGGACGCGGGGCGCGCTGATGATCTCAGCTACCAGCGCATCGAAGCCCTGCTGCATCAGTTCGCGCACACAGGTCTCTTTGTTGTCGAAGTGCTTGTAGAAAGTGGCCTTGCTGACGTCGGCGTGCTCGGTGATATCCAGGATGTCTACCTGGCCGTAGCCCCTGGCGCTGATCAGATCGCGCGCGGCGTCGATCAGGCGCTGATGGGTAGCGGCTTTGCGCCGTTCGTGACGGTCGCGCTGCTGGCGGAGCTTTTTCTTGAGCATCGCTCTCCATCCGTCTGCGTGAAGTTTGTATACGTTCCGTCTATTAGTAGACGTAACGACTACTATTTTAGGCCGGATCGCGTTTCTGTCAATGGGGCGGATGGAGGATGTGGGAGAACCTGGCAGAGAACGATTGCAGCTAAACCGGCCTTTTGCCTGCCGAGGGCAGAAGGCCGGTCACATTACCCCAGTGCTGCCCTGATCTGCGCGGCCAGGTGGCGCACGGCGTCCACACTCTCGCTGCCCGCCCGCACCAGCGCACTGCCGACGATGAAGCCTTCGGCCAGGCCGTTCATGGCCCGCGCCTGCTCCGGCCCGCTGATGCCAAAGCCAACCACGCGCGGGCAGTCGGTTTGTGCGCGGATGCGCGCCAGGAAGTCGCCCAGGCCGGGCGGCAGTGTCGCGCGCGCGCCGGTCACGCCCGTCACCGAGACGACGTAGATGAAGCCGCGCGTCCGTGCGGCCACCAGGCGGATGCGCGCGTCGGTGCTGGTGGGGGCCAGGAAGAAGATCAGCGCCAGCCCCTCGCGGGCGCAGGCCTTGGCGAACAGATCGGCTTCTTCTGGCGGCAGGTCGGGGATGATCAGGCCGTCAGCGCCGGCGGCGTGTGCGTCGCGGGCGAAGGCATCTGGTCCGTAGGCCAACAGGGGATTGAGGTAGCCCATCAGCAGCAGCGGCTGACCGACCCCGCGCGCCCGCAGTTCGCGCACTGCCTCCAGGCAGCGCCGGACGGTGACGCCGTTGCGCAGCGCAACCTGCGTTGCCGCCTGGATGGTCGGGCCGTCGGCCAGCGGGTCGCTGAAGGGGATGCCGATCTCGAAGCCGTCTACCCCCACGGCGGCCATCGCCTGGATCGCGTCCAGCGAGTCTTCGTAGGTCGGGTAGCCGACCGGATAGTAGGGCAGGAAGGCGGCTCGTCCTTCGGCACGGGTGCGGGCGAACATAGCGGCGAGGGCGTCCAGGCCGGTGTGGGTGCGGATGATCTGACTCATGCGTCGCCTCCCAGCGCGTTGATGACAGTATCCAGGTCTTTGTCGCCGCGCCCGGATAGGTTGACCAGCAAGATGGCATCGCGGGGCATGGTCGGCGCGCGCCTGACCGCTTCGGCGATGGCGTGCGCGCTCTCCAGGGCGGGGATGATCCCCTCAAGCTGGCAAAGCAACTGAAAGGCGGCGAGCGCCTCGTCGTCGGTGGCGACAGTGTAGTATGCCCGCTCGATCTGCCGCAGATAAGCGTGCTCAGGGCCTACCGACGCGTAGTCCAGACCGGCAGAGATGCTGTGCGTCTCGGTGATCTGCCCGTCGGCGTCCTGCAGGACGAACGAGCGTGTACCGTGCAGCACGCCGGGCCGTCCGCGCGCCGGATCGGCGAAGCGTGCCGCGTGTTCCCCGCTGGCGATGCCACGCCCGCCCGCTTCGACGCCGATCAGGTCTACGCCTTCGTCGTCGCGGAAGGCGTGAAACAGGCCGATGGCGTTGCTGCCGCCGCCCACACAGGCGATGCAGGCATCCGGCAACCGCCCTACCTGGGCGAGCATCTGCGCGCGGGCCTCGATCCCGATCACGCTCTGGAACTCGCGCACAATCAGAGGGTAGGGGTGCGGGCCGAGCGCCGAGCCGAGCAGGTAGTGGGTGGTGCTGACGTTGGTCACCCAGTCGCGGATGGCTTCGTTGATGGCGTCCTTGAGTGTGCGGCTACCGCTTTCGACGGGGATCACTTCTGCGCCAAGCAGCTTCATGCGGAAGACGTTGGGGCGCTGCCGGGCCATGTCTACACTGCCCATATAGACGTGACACTCCATGCCCAGCAGGGCGCAGACGGTGGCTGTCGCCACGCCGTGCTGACCTGCGCCCGTCTCGGCGACGATGCGGCGTTTACCCATGCGCTCGGCGAGCAGCGCCTGGCCCAGGGCATTGTTGATCTTGTGCGCGCCAGTGTGCGCCAGGTCTTCGCGCTTGAGGTAGATGCGCGCCCCGCCCAGGTAATCGCTGAGACGGGCGGCGTAGGTGAGCGGCGTTGGGCGACCGGTGTACGTTGCCTGCAGGCTGGCGAAGCGGCGTTGAAACTCCGGATCGCGACGGGCATTCTCGAAGGCTTCCGTCAGTTCGTCCAGCGCGGGGACGAGCGTCTCCGGCACGAAGCGCCCGCCGAATTCGCCGAAGTAACCGCGTGCGTCGGGCAGGGCAGTGGTCGTATGGGCAGAATAATCCGTCATGGTTCACTCCTGATCGGCTGATTTCACCGCCGCGATGAAAGCGCGGACGCGCTCGAAGTCTTTGACGCCGGGGGCGCGCTCCACACCGCTGGCCACGTCTACCCCCCAGGGCCGGACAGCCTGTACCCGCTGCGCTACGTTATCTGGCGTCAGCCCGCCAGCGAGCATGACGCGCGGCACGACGGCTATCACGGCGCGGGCCACGTCTTCGCCCGCCGTCTCGCCAGTGCCGCCGTAAAGCTGCGGGTGATAAGCGTCCACCAGCAGGGCAGGGATGCGCTCGTCGCGGGGCGTGTGTGCGGCGAAAGAGCGCGCTGCTTCGCCTGTTTCGGCGGCGTCGCGGGGGCGCAGGGCTTTGAAGGCGCGTCCGTTCAGGGCAGCAACGGTCTCTGGCGGCTCATCCCCGCTGAGTTGCGCCGCGTCCAGCCCTATTTCGTCCAGGATGCGCCCGATCGCGGCAGCGCTCTCGTTGACGAACACGCCCACCAGCAGTGGGCAGGCTGTTCCCAGGATGCCCCGCAGCCTTGCGACGAGCGCGCGCGCTTTCTCTGGCGCAAGGTAGCGCGGGCTGGGCGGGTAGAAGTTCAGGCCGAGCAAGTCAGCGCCCGCCTCGGCGCAGTATAAAGCGTCGTCGAGCGTCGTCACGCCGCAAATCTTGACGCGCGTCATCGGGACACCTCGCGCGGCTGACTGCTCAGTTCGCGGACGCGCGCGGCCATATCGGGTGCAGTGACCAGCGCCTCGCCAACTAGCACGGCGTGCGCGCCTGCCGCGCCCATGCGCCGCACATCCGCGCCGGTGAAGATGCCGCTTTCGGCGACGAGCGCCGCGTCTGGGGGGAGCAGACGGGCCAGGCGCTCGGTCGTGGCCAGGTCTACAGCGAAGGTGCGCAGGTCGCGGTTGTTGACGCCGATCAGCGGCGCGCCGAGCGCCAATGCGCGCTCAAGTTCGCCCTCGTCGTGCACTTCGACCAGCGCCGCCATGCCCAGCTCTGTGACCAGCGCGTGCAGGTCGGCCAGGCGGATGTCGTCGAGCGCGGCGACGATGAGCAGCACCGCGTCCGCGCCCGCTGCCCGCGCCTCGTAGACCTGGTAGGGGTCGAGCACGAAATCTTTGCGCAGGGCGGGGACGCTGACCGCCGCCCGCGCGGCGGTCAGATGCGACAGGTCACCGCCGAAGAAGCGTTCGTCGGTGAGCACGGAGATAGCTGCTGCGCCGTTGGCGGCGTAGGTCGTCGCCAGGGCGACGGGATCGAAATCGCTGATCAGCACGCCGCGCGAAGGCGACGCCCGCTTGATCTCGGCGATCAACGCGACCGTTTCGCGGCGCACGGCGGCCCGCATGTCGCGCGGCGGGGACGCTTCCCGCGCTGCCGCGATCACCGCCGCCGCGCTCGCGCGGGCCTTGCGCGCCGCAACCTCCTCGACCTTGTGCGCCAGAATCTTGTCCAGCACGGTCTGCGTGCGCACGAACTCATTCGCCATGCGCCAACTCCTGGCTGAAGGCGATCAGCGCGTCCAGTTTGGCCAGCGCTGCGCCGCTGTCAATGGAATTGGCGGCCAGGGCAATGCCTTCGGCGAAGTCCTGCGCGCGCCCCGCTGCTACCAGCGCCGCGCCCGCGTTGAGCAGCACCACATCGCGCTTGGGGCCGTTGACCTCGCCGCTGAGTATCCCCCGCAGGATGCGCGCGTTCTCCTCGGCATCTCCGCCGAGCAACTCCCAGATGTGGGCGGGCGTCAGGTTGTAGTCCAGCGGGTTCAGTTCGAAGGTGCGCACCGCGCCGTCGGCATAGTGGCTGACGACGTTGGGGCCGCTGGTGGTCAGTTCGTCAATGTTGCCATAGCCGCAGACGACAATAGCCGAGATCGCACCCAGTTGACCCAGTACGTTGGCCAGGTACTCGGTCAGGTCAGGGGTGAAGACGCCCATCAACTGACGGCGCGCCCCCGCCGGATTGGTCAAGGGGCCGAGGATGTTGAAGATGGTGCGCACGCGCAGCTCGCGGCGCGGGCCGAGCGCGTACTTCATGGCCGGATGCAGCTTGGGGGCGAAGAGAAAGCCGATGCCGATCTCGTCAATGCAACGCCCCACCTGTTCGGGCGTCAGGTCGAGGCTGACGCCCAGGGCGGCCAACACGTCGGCGCTGCCGCAACGGCTGGTGCTGGCGCGATTGCCGTGCTTGGCGATGCGCACGCCCGCGCCCGCCGCCACGAAAGCGACCGTCGTGCTGATGTTGAACGTGCCGGACTTGTCGCCACCAGTGCCGCAGGTATCGAGCAGGTCGCCGTCGGAGCGGGTGGGGACTTTGATGGCATTGGCGCGCATGGCGCGGGCGCTGCCCAGAATCTCGGCTTCGGTCTCACCTTTCATGCGCAGACCCATCAGGTACGCGCCGATCTGTGCATCGGTCGCTTCGCCGCGCATGATCTGATTCATCACCGCCTCGGCCTCTTCGGCGCGCAGTTGCCCGAAGCGGCTGATGATGTCAATAGCTCGTTGAATATCCAGGGCTGGGGTCATGGTCTGTTTCCTCGTGTGTCAGTTGACAGTGATCAGAGCTTCTGGTTGGTCAGGGGGCACAATAAGAGAAGATGCCCCCACTGAGAACTGCTCACTGATCACTTTCCCTACAAGCGGTTCTCCAGGAAATTTTGCAGGATACGCATGCCAAAACGGGTGAGGATGCTCTCCGGATGGAATTGCACCCCCACTACCGGATACTGTTTGTGGCGCAGCGCCATCACCTCGCCCGCCTCGGTGAAGGCGGTGACCATCAACTCGTCGGGCAGTGGCTCCTCGACGATCAGGCTGTGATAGCGCGTGGCCTCGAAGGGACTGGGCACCCCAGTGAACAGCGCCGCGTTCTTGTGGTAGATCAGGCTGGTCTTGCCGTGCATCAGGCGCGGAGCGCGCACGACGCGCCCCCCATAGGCCTGGCCGATGCACTGGTGACCCAGGCACACACCCAGGATGGGCGTCGTCGGCCCCAGGGCGCGGATCACCTCGAGCGAGATACCGCCGTCGTCGGGATCGCCCGGCCCTGGCGAGATGACGATGTGCGACGGGCGCAGGGCGCGCACCTCGTCCAGGGTGATCTGATCGTTGCGGGCCACGCAGAGTTCTGCGCCCAGTTCGCCCATCAGTTGCACCAGGTTGTAGGTGAAGCTGTCGTAGTTATCAATGACCAGGATCATGGTGCTCTCCTTACCCCAAACCTTCTTCTGCGCTCTGCAAGGCCATGGCGACCGCCCGCGCTTTGTTGACCGTCTCCTCGTATTCGCGGGAGGGATCGCTATCGGCGACGATGCCCGCGCCCGCCTGGAAGTAGACCTGATCGCCGCGCATGAGCATGGTACGGATGGTGATGCAGGTGTCCATCGAGCCGTCGAAGCTGAAATAGCCCACTATCCCGCCATATGGCCCGCGCCGTGTGCCTTCCAGCTCCTCGATGATCTCCATCGCCCGTACTTTGGGCGCGCCGCTGAGTGTGCCCGCGGGGAAAGTGGCCCGCAGCAGGTCGAAGGCGCTCAGTCCGGCGCGCAGCCGCCCCTGTACCTGGCTGACGATGTGCATGACGTGTGAGTAGCGCTCGACGATCATCATCTGCGGCACGCAGACCGTGCCGTAGTCGCACACGCGGCCCAGATCGTTGCGCCCCAGGTCTACCAGCATCACGTGCTCAGCGCGCTCCTTCTCATCGGCCAGCAGTTCGGCGGCCAGCGCTTCGTCTTCAGCTTCGTCGCGTCCGCGTGGGCGCGTCCCAGCGATGGGGCGCATGGTGGCGATGCCGTCTTCCAGGCGCACCATCATCTCCGGCGACGCGCCGATCAGAGCCAGATCGTCGCTGAAGCGCAGGAAGAACATGTACGGCGAGGGGTTGAGCGCGCGTAGGGCGCGGTAAATGGTGAAGGGCGGGGCGCAGGTGCGCCGGCTGAAGCGCTGCGAAAGCACGATCTGGAAGGCGTCTCCAGCGGCGATGTACTCTTTGGCCGCGCGGACGTTCGCTTCGAACTGCTCGCGCGTGACGTTGCTGTGCAATTCTCGTTCGCCCATGCCATCGTCGGCGCATTCGTCGGCGGGCGGCAGCGGCCCGGCTAGCCGGTCGAGGATGGCATCAATGCGCTGCACGGCGTCATCATAGGCAGCATCTGGATCGCCCGTGTTGTGCGCATTGGCCAGGATAATCAGTTGATGCTTGGCGTGGTCGAAGATGACCAGCGTATCGGCCAGCAGAAAGGCAGCATCTGGCACGCGCAAGTCGTCGGTGGCGGTGGTGGGCAGGCGCTCGAAGTAGCGCACTACGTCGTAGCTGAGGTAGCCCACCGCCCCGCCGACAAAGCGCGGCAGCCCCTCCACCTTGACCGGACGGAAGCGCCCCATCTCCGCCTCGATGATGTGCAAGGGGTCTTCGCCGGGGGCGAGGGGGCGGGTCGTGACCTGGTTGTCGCGGTGTAGGGTGAAAAGGTTGTCCTGCACGGTGATCAGTGCCTGCGCGTCCACGCCCAGGAAGGAGTAGCGCCCGACCTGTTCGCCCCCTTCGACGCTCTCCAGCAAGAAGGAGGGGCTATCGGGACGGGCCAGCTTGAGGTAGACCGAGACGGGCGTCTCCAGGTCGGCCAGCAGCGTTCGGTAGACAGGTACCAGATCGCCTTTTTCGAACAGGCGCAGGGCGGTTGCCCGGTCGGGGACGGCGGGCGCGCGGGTGCGAAGCAGTTCTGGTGAGAGTGCCATCGGTGCCCTCCTACTGTGTCTGAAAAAAAGAATCTCCCCTTCCCATCAAGGACGAGAAGGGGAGATTCCCGCGGTGCCACCTTGGTTAAGCGGCTGCCCCCAAACAAAAAAATCCACGGTGAATGCGCGGATTTTTGGGAGAAGCCAGCTTCACTCTGCAGGGTACGGACGCCTGGATTGTGCCAGAGCCTCGATACCCCTCACCCTGCTAACGGTGGTGCCTCCGGTGCGGGCTACTGACGCCGCCTGCGACGTGTTCGACCGCACAGCTCCCTGGCCCATTCCACACCGGCGCTTGTACCGCCTTCGCAGCGACCGGCAGCTCTCTGAACACCGCTTCGGTGTGTACTATTCCAGATCAACGCTTTTGCATGTATGTAGCTTGCTCAAAAAGGTAGCAAGATTTGGCGGCGTTGTCAAGCACTTCAAGCTGGTTGATTGCACCAAACGTGCTCACTGCGCTCACCCTCAGTCATGCCTCGCTGAGTTGCGTCAGCGCCGAGGGGGAGGTCAGCCTGGCGCATGACGTGGCACTTCACCAAACTCGCTTCTGTCGTGATTCCGCTAGCCGGTTTTTGATGCGATTACCCTGGCACTTTGGGCAAAGAGGCCGGGGATCAGGTTCATAGCAGGCTCTAGTAGACCACTTCGGCTTGAGGCTGCGGCAGCGCGTCATGAGTGGAGACGGCTGATGTGCCATGTGGCAGGGTCACGCAAAAGGTCGTGCCCTGGCCGGGCACGCTCTCGAAGGTGACGGTGCCTCCCAGCAGTTCTACTGCGCGTCGAACAATGGACAATCCCAGACCGGTGCCGGGGAGTTGGCGTGCATTGCTGGCGCGGAAGAAGGGTGTGAACAGGTACGGCTGTTCTTCGCGCGGGATGCCCATGCCTTTGTCGCGAATGGTCAACAGCGTTCCTTCTGGCCCTTGCGCTACACTTAACGACACAGCTTTGCCCGGTGCCGAGTACTTGATGGCATTGGAGAGCAGGTTGCGCACTACCAGCGTGACCAGGCCAGGATCGGTTGAAACCTCCTGGAGCTGCGGTGCCAATTGCAAGGTGATCGTCACGCCTCCGTCATAAGCCAAGGTCATTTCGCTCACAATATGCTGGCATAAGGCGTTGAGGTCTACCGGTTGAAGGCGCACTTCTACTGCACCCGTCTCGGTGCGGATATGCGTCAGCAAGTCGTCGGTGAGTTGCTGTAGGCTTTGGACGGCTTTCCTGATCTGCTCGAAACGCTTGTGACGCTCGGCTTCGTTCTGACGATCCCAGTAGCGGTCGAGCAGGTCCGTGGACGACTGGATCACAGCCAGGGGGGTGCGGAATTCGTGCGAAGCCACGGCCAGAAACTGGTTCTTCAAACGGTTGATCTCGATCTCGCGGTCGAGGGCACCGCGCAGGTGGGCTTCCATCTGCTTTTGCAACGCCAGATCGTGCAGGGTAACGATGAGCCGCGGCGAGCGATTGAGGGGGGTGCGAATAGGCGATAGCACCACCTCGAACTCGTTGGTCTCGCGGGCCGCAGACTGGCACCGGAACGACACTTCGACCAGGTTTTGCGTGGTCTGCAGCGTCACCGCCTCGTGCAGCTTCTGTTGAAGCGCCTCTTTGTGTTCGGGGTGTTCTGGGCAGACGACATCCAGCAGCGAACGCATCCCCAGCCCACAGGTGGCCTCGAAGGCCGTGTTGACTTTCTGGATGGTGCCGTCGGAAAATACGACCGCGATCGGGTCGGCACTGCCGTTGAGGATAGCGCTCAGTTCCTGTCCTTGGGCCAGCATGCGGGCCATCAATAGGACGATCACCAGGCCAGTGCTTCCTGCAAACACGAGCAACAGGGTGGTGAACAGGGCGCGATCGACCAGGCTGCGCTGGTAAAAGGCGCGTTGAATGACTGCGCGCAGAATCACTGCCGGCTTGCCATTGAGGTCGGGCAATATCAGATAGGCCGCGATCAGACGGTCATTGAGTACGCGCACATGCCGGTCGTCGGGGCCAGAAAGCCCCTGACGAGCTGCAACGAAATCGGCAGGGAGGTTGTCGGCCTGCCAGGAGAAAAGCGAGATTTCGCTGCGCCCGATGTTTTCGAAGCGGGTGAGTACCGCATTATTCAGCCAGCGCCCGAAGAGCAAGATACCTCGGGGCGGGCCGGTGCGTGTGCTGGTGAGGATCGGTTCGGCGGCTAAGATCAACCGGCCTTCGGGCAAGTCGAGCAAGCCAGTCAATGAGCGCGGCGAGTCAACCAGCGCTGTCAGAAAGTCGCCCTGCAACAAAACGGTGGGGAGTGGCGCTTCGCGTTCGGCCTGCGCATTGTAGGCTTTGCTGAAGATCACCTGACCAGACATGTCAACGAGCATGGCGACGGCGAGATCGAGAGTCTGCATGGCCTCCAGGGTGTAGTTCGTGGTGAGGTAGTCTTCGTTGCGATTGACCATGAACTGATAGGTATCGTCCCAGTTGGCCCAGTCAGCGGCGCTGGCAGCCAGGTTGGCCAGCTCGTTGTCATAAATATGTCTGATGGCAACGATATGCTGGCGGGCGTGTTCCCGTTCCATTTGGGTAATGCTGTGTGCGACAAAGGCGTTGGGGGCGACGACCAGCAACACAATTAGCCCTGCCAGCAGGGCTAAGATCAGCAGAGGAGTTTTTCGGGGGAAGCGCATATGTGGAAGCCGTAATCCATAGCTGATGTGTTCTTTCACCAAAGACACAAAAGCCGAATCGCTGTTGCATCGGTTCGTTAATTATTATGCGCAATGAGCCGTAAAGCGCCATAAAAATCGGGGCAGAAACGTGAAGAGTTTGTGAATTCAAGCTAGCAAAGCTTTATCGGTTTTGTGCTATATGCAGGTTAATCAGCCCTGGAACAGGAGAGTCTATAACCAGAGTACCCGCCGGGCTGCTCTTGTGGGTCTGTGCCAGCGTGCCCGCGCCGGTGATGGTATACAGCGTTTCCGGTCTCAGCCCCGCGACCAGAATATGGGTCACGCCGGGCACTACTTCGAAGGTTGTCTGTAACACGTCAGCGCCATCCTCTGGCGTTGCGTCGAAGATCACCTGTGCTGTGCCCAGGGCGACGCCGCGCACGCCCTCGCCCAGCACCAGCACGCCGGGAAGGGGCGGGGGATCGGCAGCGCTCTGGGCCACGAAAGCCGTCAGGAACCAGTGATCGAGATTCGGTGCACCGGGGGCGATCTCCAGCCGATAGAAGCCGTAGGGTTCGCGCTCGAACGCATTGCCGACCGGTTCGCCCCAACTGCGGTCAACCCCTTGACCGGCCACTTCGTAGCCTTCGACGACGGTCACCAGGCTGTGTGGGCGCAGATTCTGCGCATAAACGGCGCTCTCGCCAACCTGCGAGCGGAAGAACTGTCCCGTCGGCTCCGGTTCGGTCTGGAAGTGGAAGACGGTCAGGGGAGTGTACGCGGGGTAGGTGCTCAGCACGCGGTCGTAGACGAACAGCGTAGCGGGCCGCCAGTAGACGAATTCGCGCAGCACGGCGCTGACCTTGGGGCGGTTCTCCGGCGTGCTGTAGAAGGTGCTGTTGTACGCACCGGTCAGGTCGGCGCGCAGATAGGTGATGCCGTCCGCCTCAGCGAAGCGAGTCACCGAGCCGGTGTCGTAGGCGCGCCAGTTGGCCAGCAGGTAGGGCAGGTTGACCGCCGTGCGCGGGTGTGGACTCATGGTGCGCTGCCCGCAGTCGTTCAACCAGACTTCGCGCTCGGCGTTGGGGCGGATACCGTCGAAATTCTCGGCTAGGTCGCAGATCAGCACTGTGTTGGCGGCGATGGTGCGGGCGTAATAGTTGGCGTCGTGATCGGAGGTGCCGTCGCCGCTGTAGACGCCGCTGCGCACGACGAGTTCCTCGCCGCGATAGTACAGGGTGAAGTTGCCCTGGTCGTAGAACTGATGGTAGGCCAGGCGATCGCCCGCGTTGAACGAGACGTAAGTCGCGGCGCGGTCGTATTGCCCGTTTTCGTTCAGCCAGGCCGAGCGCATGAAGATATGTCCCAGATAGGGGGCGAACCAGGTCGCAGTGTTCGGGGGCAAGCCAGACGCACCAGGGTCGCGCCACAGGAATTCGTCGGCGCTCATCCAATCGGGCGAGCTATCGGGCGGCTGTCGCAGAAACCAGTCCATCCAGAGCGCGTGTTTCGTCCCGGCGAAGACCGTCCGCAGCAGCAGGTCTTGGGCGCGACCATACGCCTGGGCGGGATGATAGCGCTCTGCGTCCCCGATGATCGAGGGATAGCTGTGGATCACGTCGCCCCAGTCGGCATTGTACGTTCGCGCCGTGCCGGGGTGATAGAGGAACAGGTCGTAGGCCAGCCGATCGTACCACCAGGGCGTGTCGTCGAAGTAATTTTCGCCCGCCGCTGTCCACCAGGCCAGCGCCGTCTGCACGAATGCCCAGCCCGCCAGGAAACCATAGACAGGTCCCTCGGCCCAGGCCCCGCCCGTCTGCAAGTCCAGCGCGGGCAAGATGGTATCGGTGAGCGTCTTGCGGCAGAACGCCAGCAGGCTCGGCGCGCCCTCGTGCTCGCCCCACAGGGCCAGCCCACCCGCGGTGAGCGCCCAGAGCCAGCGAGCGGTATAGTTGTTCCAGGCCATGATCTGCCCATTCAGCCAGATCAGCCCGCTCTCATCGGCGGCGGGGTCGCGCAGACGGCTGAGGGCGCGCCACAGGGTCACGCGCAGCGCGGCGCGGTCGTCGGCGGTCAGCGCGCCGTGCAGCCAGTCGTAGCCCAGCGCCAGCGCGGCCACATGGTCCAGCAGTGCCCCGTCAAAGCCGCCTCCGCCGGATAGGGCCGGGTGCATTTCCACGCGGTTGACGATCTCCACCATGACCGCCCTGGCCCGTTGCGCGTAGCGCTCTTCGCCGGTGACCAGCCAGGCCAGCGCCAGCGCGCGCAACGCCGTGCCCGGCGACCACTCCGCGTCGCCTTCCGGCGCGTCCGAACTCACATAGGCCAGGAAATCCGTCCAGGCCCGCACCTGCCGATCTGCTCTGGGGCGCAGGGTTTCCTGCACATAGGCTGACGTGATCAGCAAGCGCGGGTGAACGCCGAACGCTGCCACCGGCAGCGGCGGCCCGGCGCTCTGCCCGTGCGCAGGGACAACGAAGGCTGGCGCGGCGAGGCTCAGCGACAGCAGCACCGCCCAGAACATCAGCAGAGGACGGCTCGCCCGGCGCATAGAGGTTTCAGAAAGGCAGATCGTCGTCGGAGACAAGCACCGTCGGCAGCGGCTCGATGCGCAACCAGGTCCGGCCAATGCGGAACAATTGCCCCGGCACGATCACGGTGCGTCCTTCGATGCGCCGTTCGCCAATATAAGTGCCGTTGGTGCTATGCAGGTCTTCCAGCCAGAAGGTCTGTCCATCGTAGATCAGCACGGCGTGTTCGCGCGAGACCTGACTGTCGTAGCTCAGGCATACGTCGCAATCTTCGCGGCGACCGATGCTGATCTCCATCGGTTTGCCGGAGTCGAGAAAAGTTTCGAAGCTGAGGGTAGAGCCATCCTGCGGGCCGCTCATCAGTACAATGAGAATATCGGTCATGGATACTCACTCCTCCCTCTCCAGGTGACGGCGTGCCTCGGTGCGTTTCTCGCGCGAGGGCTGATGCGAGGGGTCGAGCTCCAGCGCCCGGTTGAAGGCGCTCACGGCTTCTTCCCAACGTGCCAGTTGCAGTAGGGCATCGCCCAGGTTGTGCCAGAACCACACATCGTCGGGGGATAGCTCGACGGCGCGGGCAAAGCAGAGCCGCGCTTCTTCCCAGCGGCCCAGGGCGGCGCAAGCCAGGCCCTTGCCGTTCCAGGCCCAGGCGTAAGCTGGCGCAAGGCGCAGCGCCTGATCGTAGGCGGCCAACGCCTCTTCGTGTCGTTCCAGGCGACGCAGTACCTGTCCCTTGCGCGCCCAGGCTGAGTCGCTCTCTGGCCCGACTTTGAGCGCCTGCTCGACGGCGGCCAAAGCGTCTTCTGCCCGCCCCAGGGCCAGCAATGGTTCAACCTGATTGATCCAGTACCAGGCGCTGTTGGGATCATACTCAGCAGCGCGCTCGTAGGAGATCAGCGCTTCTTCGCGGCGGCCCATTGCTTCGAGCGCCAAGCCGCGCCCGTTCCAGGCCCAGGCGTAACCCGGTTCTATTTTCAGGGCGCGGTCATAGGCGGCGACGGCATCCTTATAACGCCCCATGCGGCGCAGGGCCTGGCCGCGTTTGGCCCAGCTTTCGGCATGGTTGCGGTTGAGGCGCAGCGCGCGTTCCAGCGGGCCGAGCGCGTCCTCGAAGCGCTGCATGGCGACCAATTCATCGGCCTGGTTGTACCAGAACCACACGTCGTCGGGCTGAATGGCCGCGGCCTGTTTGAAGCATTGCAGCGCCTCTTCGTGTCGGTCGAGCGCGCTGAGAGTCAGGCCGCGCCCATTCCAGGCCCAGGCGTAGTCGGGGGCCAGTTCTACGGCGCGGCTATAACTGGCCAGCGCCTCTTCCAGGCGGTCCATGCGGCGCAGGGCCTGGCCCTGCTTGGCCCAGGCGCGCGCATAGCGGGGGTCGGCCTCCAGCGCGCGTTGCAACACTTCGAGCGCTTCCTGATACCGTTTGAGCAGCACCAGCGTATCGCCCATGTTATACCAGTAGAGCGAGTTGTCCGGCTCCATGACCGCGGCGCGTCGGTAGGATTCGAGCGCCTCTTCGTGACGCCCCAGCGCTTCCAGGACGATGCCGTGCTCGTTCCACGCCCAGCCATACGAGGGATCGAGTTCGACAGCGCGATTGAGGTACGCCAGCGCTTCTTGTGGGCGGTTGAGCTGACGCAGCGCATTACCCAGCCGCGCCCAACTGCGGGCATGAGTTGGTGCGTAATGAATGGCTTGTTCGAGCAGAGGGATGGCTTCTTCGAAGCGGTTTTGCAGCGCCAGCAGATTGCCCTGGTTGTACCAGTGCCAGACATCGTCTGGGGCGATCTCGGCAGCATGTTGATACATCGCCAGCGCTTCGTCGTAACGACCAAGCCGTTCCAGGGCGATCCCCTTGCCATTGATGGCCCAGGCATAGTCCGGTTTCAGGGCCAGGGCGCGGTCGTAGGCGGCCAGGGCGTCTTCGTAGCGTTCCAGGTAGCGCAATACCTGACCCAGCTTGGCCCATGAATAGGGGTGGGTTGGCGCTACGCGCGTGGCCTGTTGCGTGGGAGCCAGCGCTTCCTGGTAGCGTCCCATTTCGACCAGCATTTCGGCCTGATTGTACCAGTGCCAGACCTCGCCGGGCTGATGCAGGGCGGCCTGCTGAAACGCTTCCAGGGCTTCGGGCACGCGCCCCAATACCTTCAGGGTCAGCCCTTTGCCGTTCCATGCCCAGGCGTAGCGCGGATTCAATTCCAATGCGCGATTATAGGCATTGAGCGCTTCCGGCAGACGCTCCAGCGTGCGCAATACCTGACCGCGCTTGGCCCAGCTTTCGGCGTGATGCGGGTCAATCTGCAGCGCGCGGTCGAGCACACGCATGGCTCCTTCGTAATCGCGACGGGTGTAGAGCACTTCCGCCTGGTTGTACCAGGCCCAGACATTGTCCGGATGCAGTTCGGTGGCCGTCTGATGGGCGGCCAGCGCGCGTTCGGTCTGCCCCAATCGCTCCAACACCTGGCCCTTGCCCGTCCAGGCCCAGGCGAAGTGCGGATTGAGCGCCAGGGCACGGTCGTAGGCCGCCAGCGCCTCGTCGTAGCGACCGAGCAGGCGTAGGGTGCGCCCTTTGCGCGCCCAGGCCCAGGCCGAATGAGGGTCGAGCGCCAGGGCGCGGTCGTAGGCGGCCAGTGCTTCTTCGGCGAAGCCCAATTCGGTCAGGCTGTAGCCCTTGTCCATCAGTTCGCTGATCTCCAGCGCCGGCCCCTCGGCGCTGGTCTCTGGCAGCGCGCCGGTGATCTCCCCGATCAACCCTCGCAGTGCCTCTACGACTTCTCCCCAGCTTTGCGGACGGTCGGCGGGATTTTTGGCCAGACAGGCCAGGGTCAGTTCTTTGACTGGCGCGAGTACATGCGCTGCCGAGTCCGGGAAAGCGGGGAGCAGGTTAAGATGAGCGTGCACCCATTCGGTGAGCAGCTTGGCTTCGAAGACAGTGTGGCCGGTGAGCATCTCGAACAGCACACAGCCAAAGGCGTAAATGTCAGCGCGCATGTCTATCAGTTCGGCGCGACATTGTTCGGGGGCCATATAGGGTGGCGTGCCAACGATAGCGCCCACGCGCGTCAAACCGCTGGCCCAGGGGCTGTCATCACCAGCAAGCGGGGCGCTCTGGTCGGCGTCCATGGAACGCACCAGGCCGAAGTCGGTCACTTTGGCGATGCCGTCGTGACGAACCAGAATGTTGGCCGGTTTGAGGTCACGGTGCACCAGACCGGGGACACGGCACGTGGCGTGCTGCATCCCCAGCGCAATTTGCAGCGCGAAGTCGAGCGCCTGCGGCAGATCAATGCGTTTGTGCCGAATCCAGCTACGCAGGTCTGGCCCCAGCCCTTCCGGGCCGCTGATGTGTTCCAGGATGATATGCGGTCGTCCGTCGAACTTCTGCACGCGCCGCGCCTGCACAATATGGCGGTGCTTTTCGAGCATGATCCAGGTGCGCGCTTCCTGGGTAAAGCGGGCAACGGCGGTCTCGTTGGTCAGCAGGCGGCTTTGAAAGGTCTTGATCGCCACCGAGCAGCGCTCTTCGTGGTCGTAGCACAGGTAGACGATGCCCATGCCACCCCGCAGCACCTGTGCCACTTCGTAGCGCCCGTCAATGCGGTCGCCGAAGTCGAAGTCAGTGCCCTCTTTGTGACGTGCAAGGGATACCAGGATATCCGGCATGGTTGCCGAGCTGCTGGTGGTCTCCAGTTCCAGCCGGAAGATTTCGGACTTGGCGGAGCGCGTTTCGCTGAGCGACGACGCCTCGTCCTCTGGCCCAGCCAGAGACAGGAGCGCGGCTTCCATTTCCAGGCTTTCCCCCGCCAGGGTGGCCTGGGCACCAGGATAAATGGCTGTGCTGTGTTGCTCCTCCAGGGGAGTAGGGGTGGGATCGGGCGGCGGCGTCAGGTCGCTGGAGGGGGGCGAGACGTACCACAACGCCAGCACATGAGCTTCGTCGCGCAGGCTGCCGACGTACCCCTGCGCTTCCAGGTCGGCCACTGCCCACAAGGCGACGGCAATGTTGCGCCGGGTAGGGACGGCGCGGGCTACCTGTAGCAGCCAGTCTGCATAGCGAGCAGAGATGGCCTGCGCCGTCTGTGCTGCGTCCGAACCGGCTTCGGCCAGTTCGGCGGCGCGGCGATAGGCATAGAGGGCCTTGCCGACGTAGTACACCAGCAGGCGCTGTTCGCTTTCGACCAGCGATCGCCGGGCGCACAGGTCGCCCAGGGCCAGGTAGTCGTGAGGGTGGGGCACGTCGCGGCGCAGCGCCAGCCGCCCCAGCCGACGAATCCCCTCGTCCGGGTCGCTGGCGAAGGGGTCGGTCTGATCTTCTTTGCGGCGACGCGCCAGCAGACGCCGTTCCTGGTCAGCGGGCAACGCCAGCGGCGAGATGCCGCTTTGCGGGACGGGAGGCAGATCGCTAGCGATCATAGGTCAGACAGCAGCCGTTGGCTCACAGAAGGCACTCTTGCAGAGGCGGAGTGTACCGCACCTACGGCGTTCGATCCATGGGGGTTTTTCCGGGCAGGTGTGTGCAAAATGGGCCGGGCAATTTGCAGTCTGCTGGCCCTCACCCTCGCGACTGCGTTGCGGGGCGAGGGGACTTACTGTCTCTCGTGCGAATGCTCCCCTTCGCCCGCAGCGCGCGGTCTGGGGGGATGAGGGCCATCGGGCGCAACAAAGTCGCTGACAACCTTTGCTCGCACCCCGCTATTTGGTGAAATCGTATAACAGTATATAATTCAACCAGTATGTCCTGATCGCTCAAACCTGGTGATGCCATGCCAACCAAAAAGTCGAACGGAAAACAGCCCACCATGCGCGATGTCGCGCGTCTGGCAGGCGTCTCGCAGCCCACAGTATCGCGCGTGCTCAACAACAACCCTTCGGCAATCCCCGTCAGCGAGGAAACTCGCCGCAAGGTGCTGGAGGCAGTGCGCGTCCTGGGCTATCGCCCCAACATGACGGCGCGCAGCCTGCGCACGCAGCGCACACAGATGATCGCCCTGATGATCGCCGATATTTCGAATTCGTTCTATCACCCCATCGCGCGTACCGTTCAGGACATCGCCCGGCAGCACAATTACGACGTGATCATTTCGAGCAGCGATCACAAATATGACAACGAGCGCCATTTCTGCGAGGCGGTGATTCGCCGACCTGTTGATGGCGTGATCATGGTGCCCACGCACCTGACCGACGAAGACCTGGATCGCTTCATCGCCCTCACTCAGACGCCGGTCGTGGTGTTGGGGCAACATATCAGTCACGCCGAAGTGGACGTGGTCTATGCCGACGACGAGAAAGCGACGTTCGACGCCGTCAACTGGCTGATTGCCGAGCGGGGGCACAGGGAGATCGGTTTTGTGGGCGTGCCCGATCAATATCCTCCGGGGCCACGGCGCTGGCATGGGTATCAACGGGCCATGGAACTGGCTGGTTTGCCCATCAACCCGCACTTCGTGTTCGAGGGCGATTTTACGCTGGAAGGCGGGCGACAGGTGGCCAGAAAGTTGCTGACGCTGCCCGACTGGCCTTCGGCCCTGTTTGTGGTGAACGACCTGATGGCGATTGGCCTGATCCTGGAGCTGCAAGACGCTGGCTATAACGTCCCCGGCGACATTGCCGTCATGGGCTTCGACGATATTCCGGAGGCTTCGATCATCCGCCCGCCCCTCACCACCATTGCTCAGGCTCCTGTGGAAATTGGCAAAAAGCTGGTCAACGCCCTGTTCGACCGTATTGAGGGGCGAGTGAGTGGGGGCAGGCGGGTTTTGGAATGCCCCTGCCTGCTGATTCCCCGACAGTCGGCCTAGCCGATCGCCCGGTACCATTTCCTCACCAGGAGTTGCAGGCTGACTTTGAGACAGCGTGTCTTGCGTGGAGCATGACCCGCTGTAGTTTTGTGCGCTGGGGGTGATTGACAAACCTCAGTAATCATTCTAGAATACGATTAACAGAATACGATTTCTGTCTCATGAAAAAGAAAAGAGAGCGGTGTCCTTTGAAGTACAGACGCCAGCCCATGGTGTGGCTTTCGCTTCCTTCTTCGTATCCTGCGCTGTTCAGTTCTCCCGTGGCTTCGAACGCTCGATCGCGGTGGCCCGGAGGGTCACCCGTGCACCTGCTGATTTGCTCCCATCTGGCACGGCAAGACTCAAGAAAGGAGGGCTGACGAAGGCTTCAACAGCTCACTGCGCCTTGTCAAAGTTTCATCGTTTTCACTCTCACTGCTCGCGGGAAGTTATATAGAAAGAGAGACTCACCATGAAAAGGATTGCGATCAGCCTGACCCTACTCCTGGCCCTGCTGGCAATGCTGGGCGTGGGAGCAACCTCTCAACGAGCGGCTGCCCAGCAAGTCGTCGAGATTGATTTCCTCACCTACCTAACCGGCCCAGATGGGGCCTACTACGAGGCGTTGGTCAACCAGTTCAACGAAGAACACCCAGGCATCAAAGTCAACTTCCTGGTCGAACCGGGGGGCGCGGAATATCAGTCTAAGCTGGTGCTGTCCATTCGCTCAGGTGAAGCCCCCGCCGCCGTGTTGCTGCACGTCGATGAGATTCCGCGCTATATCACCAACGACATGATCTACGGCTGGAGCCGGGCGGATTGGGAGAGCGCCTTTGGTGTCAGCCTGGATGACTTTGTGCCCGCCACCATGTCCTACGCCGTGGTGGACGACACCATCTATGGCCTGACCTTCACCGCTTACCATCTTGCGCTGTACTACAACGTCGATCACTTTGTGGCTGCTGGTCTCGATCCCGATAAGCCGCCGCAGACGTGGGATGAGTTCATCGAGTATGGCAAAGCCCTGACCGTAGACACTAACGGCGATGGCACTCCCGATCAGTGGGGGTACTTCTGCCATGGTGGATGGCAGTTCCGCGTGCTGTGGCAGTGGTACTCGCTGTTCTGGGAGATGGGCGGCGAATTGCTGAACGAAGATCAGACGGAAGTGGCTTTCAACAACGAGACAGGGGTAGCGGCGCTGCAGTACTTTGTTGATCTGATCCAGAAGCACGGCATTTGCCCGGCTGAGCCTTCCGACGGCGAGCAGGCATTCGCGCTGGGCACGCTGGCTATGCACACCAACGGCCCCTGGATGATCAACTACTTCGACAGCGTCGAGGGTCTCAACTGGCGTGTGGCGAACCTGCCCGCCTACAATGGCAACAAGGCGGCCTGGGGTTCGACGCATACGCTGGTCTTCCCCAAGGGCGTGCCGGAAGCGGAGCATCAGGCAGCCGTGGAATTCGGCAAATGGATGGCGGCCCATACTATCGAGTTGTCGGCGGCGGGCGCGTATCCGGCTCGTATCTCAGTAGCGGCCAGCGAGGAATTCAAGTCGCTGCCGGCGCAAAGCGTCTTCGCGGCGGGAGCGCCCGAATACTTCCACCCGGTGCCGGGGCTGGAGTTCTGGCCAGAAGCCGAGGCGATCTTCATCGAGTACTTCCAGGGGGCGCTACTGGGTGACATTTCGGCTGAGCAGGCCATTGAAGCTGCCGCCGAGGAAATCCAGGCCCTGCTCGAAGAGTAGTGCTTGCAGACAAGGTATGGAGTGCCAGGGGAACAACCGTTCCCCTGGCATTCTCTAGAAAGGGCTGCTGTCATGGCTGCACAAGAGAGCCTCTTCTGGCGCAACCTCAAGAACGATCTGAAGGCGTATGCGTTTGTCTTGCCCTACTTTTGCTTCTTCGTGGTGTTCATTCTGCTTCCTCTGGTCTACGGCTTTGCGCTGAGCTTCTATTCCTGGGACCTTTTCACTGCGCCCAAGTATGTTGGTCTGCAGAACTACGACAAACTCCTCTTCGACGACAGCCGGTTTTGGGTGGCTACCAAGAACACGCTGGTATTCGTGGCCGAAAGCGTGCCCTTGCTGATCATCGTCCCGCTGATCATCGCCCTGATTCTTAACCGGCCTTTCTGGGGGCGCACCTGGGCCTTCATCGCTTTCATCTCGGTGTCGTTCATGCCTTCGGTCGCCATCATCTGGATGTGGCGCTGGATGTTCGACTACCATTCCGGGTTGGTCAATTTTTACCTGGGGGAGCTTGGCCTGCCGTTGCAGAACTGGCTTTCGCACCCGCAACTGGCTATGGTGCTGATCGTGCTGATTACCACCTGGTGGACATCTGGTTTCAACACCATTCTTTTCCTCAGCGGTCTGCAAGATATCCCCCGTGAACTCTACGAAGCGGCACAGGTAGATGGAGGGTCGCGGCTGGCGCAGTTTCGCTTCATCACCCTGCCCATGTTGCGGGACAAGATGGTTCTCATCGTCGCGCTGACAGTGATGGCCTCTTTCAAGATGTTCGATCAGGTCTACCTGTTGACCGGTGGCGGGCCGATGGGCAAGACGCGCAGCCTGGCGCAGTATCTCTACGAGAGCGGCTTCAGAGATTTCAAGATCGGTAAGGCTTCGGCCATTAGCTGGCTCATGTTCGCCATGATCATGGTCTTCGCCATGCTCCGTGTTGCCTTGAGCTGGCGTAGCGCGAAAGAAAGTAGTTGAGCAATGATGGCGCGAACTGGTCTGGGACGACTTCGATCGGGACTAGCGGAATTCAGCACGTCCAATCAGTGGCGGAGGCTGCGCCCCGTTCTCTTCAGCCTTGTGGTGATCCTGTTTGCCTTGATCTGGTTTGCTCCGATCTTTTGGATCATCTCGATTTCGTTCAAGCCCAATTCGGTGGCGGCACTGTACCCAGTCACCTGGATTCCCCGGCCTTTCACGCTGGAGAATTACGAGACGATCCTGTTGCATCCCACACGCGGGGTCAACATCGTGCGGTCGTTCGGCATCAGCGCTTTCGTGTGCTCGGCAGTGGTGGGGGGAGTGTTGCTGCTTTCGACGCCGGCTGCCTATGCCTTTGCCCGCCTGAAGTTCCGCGGCAGAGACACGATCTTCTGGCTCATGGTGGCGACGCTGGCGTTGCCTGTACAGATGTTCATCGTGCCGGTGTATGTGATTCTCGATCGGGTGGACTGGGTTAATACGCTCAAGGCGCTGATATTTCCGCCGCTGGGGCCAGCCTTTGCCCTGTTCGTGTTGCGCCAGTTTATGCTGGCCGTGTCTACGGAGACAGAGGAAGCCGCACGTCTGGATGGGTGTAATCGCCTGCAGGTGCTGTGGTACGTGGTCGTGCCGCAGATTCGACCGGCGCTGGTATCGGTGGGGTTGATCACGTTTCTCAATACCTGGAATGACTTTCTGTGGCCGCTGATCGTCATCTACGACCGCGACATCTACCCTCTCACCCTGGCGCTCAATGATGTGCGCAGCGCTTATCACTTCACCTTCGAGGCGGGCACGGTCATGGCCTCGTATGTGGTGGCGGTTATTCCTGTGGTGGTGCTTTTCTACTTCGCCAAGAATCACCTCATCAGGGGTATTTCCCTCACCGGGACTGGTTCCACCATGTAGCGGGGTGCAATGCGCGGGTCACGATGAGAGGATGACACGATGGAACAATCTCATATTGCTTTGCACACAGCCTTTCGGGTTGGGCCAGTCGATCCACGCCTTTTCGGCGGCTTCCTGGAACATCTGGGGCGCGCTGTCTACGAGGGCGTGTACGACCCCGGCAGTGCCCATGCCGACGAGGATGGTTTTCGGCGGGATGTGTTGGATGCGCTACGGCGTTTGCGGATGACGGGCATGCGCTACCCCGGCGGCAATTTTGTCTCCGGCTATCACTGGCTCGATGGAGTTGGGCCGCGCGCGCAACGCCCCACGGTGCGCGATCTGGCCTGGCAGAGCATCGAGCCGAATCAGATCGGCACGGATGAATTCATGACGCTCTGCCACAAGATGGGCTGGTGGCCCATGATCACCGTCAACCTGGGGACGGGCACACCAGAAGAGGCTCGCAACTGGGTGGAGTACTGCAATTCGCCCGTTGGCACCCGCTATGCTGACATGCGCGCAGCGAACGGTCACCCCGATCCCTATGGGGTCAGGCTGTGGTTCCTGGGCAACGAGATGGACGGCCCCTGGCAGATTGGACACGTCCCTGCTGAACACTACGCCATCCGCGCCCAGCAGGCGGCCAAAATCATGAAGGATACCGACGACTCTATCGAACTGGTGGTCAGTGGCTCGTGCAACCCCGAGCTGCCCACCTATCTGGAGTGGGATCGGCAGGTGCTGGAATACATAGGCAGCTATGCCGATTATATTAGCCTGCACCGCTATGTGGGCAACGAGGTAGGGGATACGCTGGATTTCCTGGCCGTGACCAACTCAGTTGACCGTCAGATCGAGGCAGTTGACGCGGTCTGTCGCTTCGTCCAGGGCAAGACCCGTAACCATAAGCGCGCTTATCTATGTTTCGACGAGTGGAACGTTTGGTATCGCGCCAGAACGCCCAAAGACCTGGATGGCAAGGGGCAGTTCGCACCTCATCTGCTGGAGGAAGTCTATAACCTGGAAGACGCGCTGGTAGTAGCGGGCTTCTTGAACAGCTTCATCCGCCATGCCGATGTCTTGAAGATCGCCAATCTGGCGCAGATCGTCAACGTGATCGCGCCGGTGATGACGTGCGGCGACCAGTTGCTGATTCAGTCCATCTTCTATCCCTTCGAGATGTATTCCAAACGGCGCGAGGGAGTTTCGCTGTGGCCGGTGGTGAACGGCCCTGTTTATGAGGGTAAGACGAATGGTCGCGCCACCTTCGTAGATGCCAGCGCCATTCTCAATCGGAACCGCTTGCATGTCTTCGCCATCAATCGTCATCTGGACGAAGCCGCTGTGGTGGAAATCAGCGTGGGGGATCGCGATCTGATTGACTTCGAGGAAGCAGAACTGCTCACTGGCCCGCACGCGCAGGCGGCCAATTCGTTCGAGTCCCCCGACGTGATCCGGTCGCAGCCTTTTGCAGAGGTGCGACTCAACTGTGGCAAAGCGACCGCAGAACTCCCGCCGCTTTCGGTGACGGCCATGACGTTCGCTCTGGCTTGAGAGGGAGAGTTGAGCCATGAAGAAATTACTGATCTTGATGGTGCTTGTCGGACTGATCGTCTGCGGAAACGTGCTGACTGCCACAGCGTCGGGCGGTGCTGCGAATGGCGCTCGCTCTGGTCAGTCGGCTGCGGTGACGGAACTGACCATTCTGTGGGCCAAGTGGCCGCCAGCAGACGCACTGCAGAGCCTGGCCGAACGCTATACCCAGGAAACCGGTGTCAGGGTCAACGTGATCCAGGAGCCGTGGGACACGTTCCCTCAAACTTTCTTCGCTGAGATGGACGGGCAAGGCACTGCCTACGATATGGTAGTGGGCGAAAGCATGTGGCTGGGCAAAGGGGCGCAGGCGGGCTACTACCTGGAGCTGACGGACTGGCTGACGACCGAAGGGGTTGCCGGTTCCCTGGTGCCCTCTACGCTGGCGAGCTTTGCCGAGTATCCGGCGGGCAGTGGCCGATACTGGGCGTATCCACTCAGCGGCAATCTGTTCGGCTACGCCTATCGGCGCGATCTGCTGGAAGACCCCAAGAAAATCGCGTCCTTTGCCAGGAAGCACGACTATCCGCTGGGAGTGCCGGAGGACTTCGATCAGCTCAAAGAGATCGTCGAATTCCTCACCAAGCCGATGGATGGCATCATGGGCATCGGCCTGTACACAGCGATGGACTACCAGAGCCTGACGCCAGGCATTATTACCGCGGGGTTTCAGTCGGTCTTCTTCAGCTTTGGCGCGGACTGGCACGACGCCGAAGGCAACATCATCAGTGTTGCCAATGCGCCTGAGGCGGCAGCGGCTGTGCAGTACTATCAGGACTTGTATCGCTGTTGCACTGCCCTGGGTGCGGCAGATGCCGACTATGAGACGGTGCTGACGACTTACTCCAAAGGCCTGATCGCGCTGGCAATGCTGCACTTTGGCTTTGCCCCCCTCTTCCGCAACCCGGCCATCAACCCCTATGCCGACGTGACCGACTTCTTCGCCAACCCGCGTGGTACCGATGGCAATCGCTACGCTGTGCTGGGCGGTCAAGGGATCAGCGTGGTGTCCTTCATCAGCCCCGAACGCCAGGCCGCCGCACTGGACTTCCTGCGCTGGCTGGCCCGGACCGACGTGCAGGCCGAGTGGGCCGCGCTCACCGGTACTACCTGCAACAAAGATGTGATCGAGTCCGAGGAATTTCTGAGCAGTTCTCCGCTCCACGCCGCTTATGCTGAATCGCTCAACCATATCAAAGACTTCTGGAACGTGCCGCAGTTCGCCGAGTTGCTGGCGATCGCGCAGAAGCAACTGCACAACTTCGTCATCGAGCGCACCGATCCCGCCCAGAAGGTGGTGGACAACATCGCGGAGTTTCAGAGCCGCATTCTGCAACAGGCCGCTGCTCAATAGAAGGGGACGTGACACGCTGGCAGAGTGTTTCGGAGACGGCCACAATGAACCGACGCAGATTCTTGACGGGGGGACTGCTCACTGGGGCAAGCTTGTTGTTGAGTCCGCTGCTGCGCGACCTGGAGGCGATGGGGGTGGCTTCCTTGGCGACCCTGAGGGGAACGCCCGTCCCGTCGCCTACGCCGGCTCCATCGCCTGCTGGCTACCCGTTGTCCGGTGCCATCCGGCAGGTTCACGACCCGTGCATCATTAAAGAGGGCGAGGTCTATCATGTGTTCAGCACCGGGCCGCACCTCTGGTGGCGTACCTCGCGCGATCTGCTCAACTGGGAAATGAACGGCGAAGTCTTTAGCGCTATACCGGACTGGGCACGCGCAGCCATCCCGCGGGCAGATAGCCTGTGGGCACCGGACATCTCTTACTTCAACGGCAGGTACCATCTCTACTATTCAGTCTCGACCTTCGGCAGCAATCGTTCGTGCATCGGGTTGGCCACCGCCTTCACGCTCGACCGCGCTTCGCCGGACTTCGGCTGGGTAGATGAGGGTAAAGTGATTGAGTCGCATCCATCCGACAACTGGAACGCGATTGATCCTAACCTGGTGCTCGACGAAGACGGACAACCCTGGCTGGCTTTCGGCAGTTTCTGGTCGGGGATCAAAATGCGGCGGATTGACCCGCAAACCGGCAAGCCCGCCAGCGACGACGACCGACTCTATGCCCTGGCCAGCCGCGAACTGGTACCGGATTCTTCGGGAGCGATCGAAGCGCCTTTCATCGTCCGGCATGCGGGCTACTATTACCTGTTCGTCTCGTTCGATTTTTGCTGCCAGAGCACGCGCAGTACCTACAAGATCATGGTGGGGCGGGCGGAACAAGTGACCGGCCCCTACTACGACCGCGAGGGCCGGGACATGATGCGCGGCGGCGGGACGCTGGTGTTGCAGGGGGATCGCCGCTGGCGCGGGCCAGGGCACAATGCAGTATTGCAGGAGACCGACGGCGATAAGCTGGTCTATCACGCCTACGACGCGCAGGCTGCGGGAATGCCCACTTTGCGTATTGCGCCGCTGGTGTGGGATGCTGAAGGCTGGCCCACTGTCGGTGTGCCAGCATAACAAGGGGAGAGAATATGGGATCAACCAGGTGGAGTATTGCACAGCGATACCGCAGGCTGTACGGATGGGCAATGGTGCTCGCTGTATTGGCGTCTCTCTTGGTCGGTGCGCCGCGCGCGATCACACATGGCCAAGCAATCTCAGGGTCAACCAGAGGAGGAGAGGCAGTGCCTGTTGTTTCCATCACTGAGCGCATCGTCAACCCGCTCATTCCACAGCGGGCCGATCCCTGGATTTATCGGCATACCGATGGCTACTACTACTTCACCGCGTCCGTGCCAGAGTACGATCGGATCGAAGTGCGGCGGGCGACTACTTTGCAGGGCCTCAGCACCGCCTCGCCGGTGGTGGTGTGGGAAAAGCGCCCGCGTGGGATCATGAGCAAACATATCTGGGCACCAGAGATTCACTATATTGATGGCAAGTGGTACATCTACTTCGCTGCGGCGCGGGAAGATGCCCCCTTCGATCACCGCATCTACGTGCTGGAGAATGAGTCGGCCAACCCCTTGGAAGGAGCATGGGTCGAAAAGGGGCAGCTCAAGACCAACTGGGAATCGTTCTCGCTGGATGCCACGACTTTCGAGCACCAGGGGACGCGCTATTTGGTCTGGGCGCAGCGCGACCCCAAGATTTTCGGCAACAGCAACCTGTATATCGCTGCCATGAGCAATCCCTGGACGATCTCCGGCAAGCAGGTGATGCTCTCCAAACCCGGTTATGACTGGGAGCGCCGGGGCTTCTGGGTGAACGAAGGGCCAGCGGTGCTCATCCGCAATGGCAAGGTGTTCATCACCTATTCTGCCAGTGCGACTGATGCCAGCTACGCCATGGGCTTGTTGACCGCCTCTGCCGACAGCGACCTGCTCGACCCCGCTTCGTGGAGCAAATCGCCGGAGCCAGTCTTCCAAACCAATCCAGTGACGGGTCAGTACGGGCCGGGGCACAACTCGTTCACCGTGTCGCCGGAGGGAGACGACATCCTGGTTTATCACGCGCGGAACTACGAGGACATCAAGGGCGATCCACTCTACGATCCCAACCGGCATACGCGCGTGCAGAAGCTCTATTGGAGCGCTGAGGGCACACCCATCTTTGGCATTCCTGTCCCCGACGGCCCGTTGCCTGTGCGTTTCCGGTCGGTTAGCCTGCAGACGCAGTATATCTATCATCAGGACGGGCGGGGCGTGCTCGCCGATGACATCAACAGGGTACCTGCTTCGCAGTTCAGGGTTGTGCCAGGGCTGGCCGATGTGGAGGCTATCTCTCTGGAGGCGGCGGATCGCCCAGGTAGCTATCTGCGGCACCGCGACGGCGCGATCTGGCTGGAGGCGAACGATGGCTCGGCTAGCTTCGCGTCAGATGCCACGTGGTGGATACGCCCGGGGCTGGCAGATAACGCTCTGATCTCGCTGGAGTCCTACTCCCTCAGCGGTCAGTTCATACGAGGGCAGGATGGAGCGTTGTTCCTGGCACCGATAGTTTCCCAACAGGACGCTGCCGACGCCACTTTCGCGGAAGAGTGGTAGCGCAAGGGAGCAGGGAAGGGCTATTCCGCCTGTCCCGCTGCTGCCGACGGCTCGCTTCGCCCTGGGCCGCGTCCTTCGGCGCGCGCGAAGGACGTGGCCTCGCTCTGATCGGCGTCTATCCGTTTGAGCACGAGCGTATCTCCCTGCGCCTCGACGTAGATGGTATCGCCAGGCTGGAAATATTCTTCCAGAAGGGCGTTGCTCAGGGGGCGCGTCAGCAGGCGCTGGATGGCACGGCGTAGCGGGCGTGCGCCGTAAGCTGGATCGTACCCTTCGCGCAGCAACAGGTCTCGTGCGCTCTGGTCGAAGGTCAGGGTGAGCTTCTGTTCGGTCAGGCGCTCGGTGACCTGTTCGAGTTGCAGGTCGAGGATGGCCTCCAGCGTTTCCCGCGAGAGCGGCTTGAAGACGACGACCTCGTCTAGCCGGTTGAGGAATTCCGGGCGGAAGTGCTTCTTGAGGTGAAAATCGTAGTCGGGCAACTGATCGGGTTGCGCGGTGAAGCCCAGCCCTTTGCCTACCTCGCCCGTGCCGATGTTGCTGGTCATGATCCACACGGCGTGACGGGCGTCAATGGTCGCGCCCTGGGCGTCGGTCAGGCGGCCTTCGTCGAAGACCTGCAGGAAGATGTCGAAGACTTCCGGCGCGGCTTTTTCCACTTCGTCCAGCAACACCACGCTGTAGGGGCGGCGGCGTAGCGCCTCGGTAAGTTGACCGCCCTGTTCCATGCCCTTGTAGCCCGGCGGCGCGCCGATCAGGCGGGCGACGGTGTGCTCGTCGTGAAATTCCGACATATCCAGCCGGATTATGGCGTCTTCGTCGTTGAAGAGGAATTCCGCCAGCGCTTTAGCCAGCTCGGTCTTGCCGACGCCGCTCGGCCCCAGGAACAGGAACACCCCCACCGGACGTTTGGGATCGCCCAGGCCAGCGCGGTTGGTCTTGATCGCGTCGGAGACTGTCTGCACAGCGTGATCCTGGCCGACGACGCGCCGGCTCAGCGCTTCGGCCATCTGCGCGAAACGCTGGCGTTCGTTGGCGGTCAGTTCGCTGACGGGGATGCCCGTCCATTCGCTGAGCACCTGGGTGACCGTCTCGGCGGTGACTACCAGCCGCTCGGTGTTTTCGTCGGGGTTGTTGGTCTGAATGGCCAGGCGTGCGCAGGCTTCGTCGAGCAGATCGAGCGCCTTATCGGGCAGGCGACGGTCGCGGATATAGCGGTCGGAAAGGCGCACTGCCGCTTCGCGCGCCTCCGGCAGGATTTTGACCTTGTGATGCTCCTCGTAGCGCTGATAGACATGCTCGACTACCACCAGCGTTTCGGCCACGCTCTGCTCGCGGATGTCAATGGTGCGGAAACGGCGGTCGAGCGCCGGGTCTTTGGCGATGGCCTTGCGATATTCCTCGAAGGTCGTCGCGCCGATACAGGTGATCTCCCCGCGGGCCAGCGCTGGCTTGAGGATGTTGGCGGCGTCCAGGTTGCTATCTATGGTGTCACCCGCGCCCACGATGGTGTGAATCTCGTCTATGAACAGGATCACATCCGGCGCGTTCTTGGCCTCGTCTACGATGCCGACGATGCGTTCCTCGAATTGACCGCGCAGGCTGGTACCTGCCACCAGCATCCCGATCTCCAGGCCGATGATGCGCCGGTTGTGCAGGAATTTGGGGGCGCGCCCGTGCACAATGTCGTAGGCCAGCCCCTCGACGACTGCCGTCTTGCCCACACCGGAGTCGCCGAGCAACAAGGGGTTGTTTTTCTTGCTGCGGCGCAGGGTGCGCGCTACCATGCGGATTTCCATCTCGCGCCCGATGGCCGGGCCGATCTTGCCCTGGCGGGCCTGCTCGGTTAGATCGCGCCCGTAGCGGTCGAGCAGAGGGGTGGGTATGTGATGGCCCGGTTCGGGTCGCTCCTCGTCGTCGGCTTCCTCGAGGAAGGTATTGAGATCGCCGAAGAGCACTTCGTCAAAGTCGTCGGCGTCGCTATCTATTTCCACCAGCAGGCGCTCGATCCACGCTGACAGGTCAATGCCCTGCCGCGCCAGCACCCGCGCCGCCACGCCTTCGCCTTCCTGCAACAAGGCGATGAGCACGTGCGGCTCGGACACCAGGCGCTCGTCGGCATCATCGGCCAGGTAGACAGCCATCGCCAGTACCCGGTGCGCGCGCGGGGTGAGCGGCGGCCATTCGCTGACTGCATCGTCGCCTGCACCCACTTCGCGGCGGATCAGGTTGCGGATCAGGCGCGGTTCCAGCCCTGCCTCCACCAGCAACTGCGCTGTGACACTGTTGGGCAGGCGCGTCATGGCGTTGAACAGGTGCTCGGTGCCGATGTAATTATGGCGCAGCCGGATAGCTTCCTGGATAGCGCCTTCGAGCAGCGGACCGCAACGCTTGCGGATTTCCTGCTCACTGATGTCCAGCGGCGACTGTGGCATATCGCAGTTTCCCCACCTCAACCATTGAGCGGACGAGCGCTTCTAGTATACCGCGCGTGGTGGAGATCGCAGATTCTGGGGGGCGAGCACAGGGGGATTGCATCAAACCGCTTGCCGCTTTACCTCACCCCCAGCCTCGCTTCGCTCGGTTTGCCTCCTCTCCGCGTCGGCTATGCATTACCCACATCTTGAGCCGATGGCCCTCAACCCCCGGCCCCTTCGCCCGCAGCGCGGGCGAAGGGGAGCACTCGCGCGACAGACAGTAAGTCCCCTCGCCCCGCGACGCAGTCGCGAGGGAGAGGGGATTGAGGGGTGAGGGGCAGCAGGCTGCTGCAAATTGCCTGTCACAGTTTGCGCGCATCCGCCTACAGCATCACCTTGCCGCCATCTATGTTGATGGCCTGGCCCGTCAGATAGGCGGCGGCATCTGAGCACAGGAAGAGCACCAGACCGGTCACATCGTGCGGCTGACCAAGCCTGCCCTGGGGAATATCGGCCAGCCATTTCTGCATCTGCGTCGGATCGGCGCGTGAGGCGGCGGTCATCTCCGTTTCGATCACGCCGGGGCACACCGCGTTGACGCGGATATTGTAGGCGGCGAACTCGCGCGCGCATTCTTTGGTGAAGCCGATCAGCCCGGCCTTGCTGGCGACGTAGGCAGCGCGGTTGGGCAGGGGGATGTTGTGCCCGGCGATCGAGGCGATGTTGACGATGACACCGCCGCCCGCCGCCCGCATCAACCGTCCGGCGATGCGGCTGGTGTAGAAAGCCGCGCTGAGGTTGACTTCTAGGGTGCGCCGCCAGTCCTCAACCGATAGTTCCAGAATGGAGGCTTTCGGCTCGATGCCGGCGTTATTGACCAGGATGTGCAGCCCATCCATGTCCGCGGCAACGGTTTCGATCATCCGCTGCACGGCCTCGGGGTCGCTTACGTCGGCGGGATAGGCGCGCGCTGGAGCGCCAAGTTCGGCAGCCGTGGCCTGGGCGCTGGCCGCGTCTATGTCGTTGACGGCCACTGCCGCCCCAGAAGCTGCCAGCGCCTGAGCAATGGCCTTGCCAATGCCACGCCCCGCGCCTGTCACCAGGGCCACTTTGCCGGAGAGGTTGACGGAAAAGCTCATGGTTACCTCACAGGGGAACAGTCTTTAGCAATCAGCTTTCGCAGCACAGACTATGAGCTACAGGGCCTGGTGAAGTTACGGAGGCCCGCCCAGCTTGAAGCTGCACTCGCCCGCCGCGATGGGGCAGGTCGCCAGCGGGGCGCTCTCATTCGCACGGCGCACGGCGAAGACGGCGGCGGGATCGTCCGAGAGCCAGAAGTAGCGACCGGGAGCGCTGGTGCGGAACCACCCCAGGAAGCGCTCACAAACCGACGGATCAGGGGCCATCTGTGTCCCTTCGCCTGTCACGGCCTGGTAGCAACCGCCAGGGGGCATTTGCGCGGGCGGCTGCGCCATCTCCGGGCGATTCCACAACGCTGCCTCGAAGCTGAGCACACGTCCGTCGGCCAAGGTCTGCTCGAAGACCAGCCCGCTGATGTCCTGCACTCCGGTCGAGATATTGATCACCAGCAGAGCGTCGCTGTTGTAGAGCAGAAGGATATCCGGCACAGGGGTGGCTGTGGCCGTGGGCGTGGGGGTACGGGTGGGTGTGTACGATGGAGTCGGCGTCGGGGTAGCGGCGGGCGCGGCCAGGTAAATCCCGCACTCACCAGCGGCGACAGAGCAGATGCCCAGCGGGGTTGTTTGATCGGCCAGGCGCACCGTGAAGACGGCTTCCGCTGCGTCTGTTTCCCAGAAGTAGCGGCGCACACTATCTAGCCGCACATAGCCCAGGAACTCCGGGCATATGTTGCGGTCGGGCTGCGTCTGCGTGGCGTTCTGCGTCACCACCTGGTAACAGCCGCCGCTACGCATTTGCCCAGGCTGGTCAGTGATGCCTTCGCGTTCCCAGGCTGTCGCGCGGAACAGGCGCTCGCTTCCGTCCTCGCGCGTCTGCTCGAAGACCAGGCCGCTCACGTCTAGCGCTGCGCCAGAGACATTGATCAGCAGCAGCGAGTCCGGCGTGTAAAGCAAACGTAGCGTCGGCGGTGGGCCGGCGGTGGGACTGGGCTGCTTCGTTGGTGTGGCCGAAGGACTGGGCGAAGCCGTGACGGTCGCAGAAGGGGTCTGAGTTGGGGACGGCGTGCCCGTCGGCGTGGCCGAAGGCGCGGCGGTAGCGGTGCGCGTGTGAGTGATGCTGGCGCTGCCTATCGCACCGGCTGGCACTGTCAAGGACAGCGTGACGGTGGATGTGGGGGGCCATGTCGCCGTTGAGATGGGCGAAGGCGTGGCCGATGGCGGCTGTACACTGGCTGTAGGCGAGGAAACCTGCGCCGCAGGGACGCCCGCTGACTCCTCCTGACGGCTGAGCAGGACTCCCCCTGCGACTGCTACAGCCAACATGATCAGCGTCAGCAGCAGTAATCTGATCCATGTCCGCCGTCTGGGCCTCGCCTTCGCAGGCTCCGCCTGTGCTGCTGGATGAATGGTATCTGCGGGCTGTGCAGAAGTCACCGCGCTGCCTGCGCTCCCGGCCTGGCCATCCGACCAATAGGACTCCAGCAAATCTTCAATAGCTTCATCGTCGAGTAACAGGTCGCCATCCTGCATGGCTCGCAGGGTTTCTTCGGCCTCTTTCTCCTGGCGGTGCTGGGCGAAGCGCGCCGCGACACCAGAAGCAGGTGTTGGCAATGGTGTATGGCGTGGGCGCGCTGGAGCGGATGGCGGCGGGGCAGGAGGCTCGGCGGGCAGCGGGGAAGGCTCGCGCGGGGCAGCCTGCCAGCGCAGCAACTCGGCGATGGATGGCCCCTGGCTCAGGCGGGCGGGCGCATCGGCGAAAGCCCGTGCCAGCGCATCGGCAAAGGCAGCTCCCGTACGAAAACGACGCTCTGGTTCTTTTTCCAGCGCCCGCAAGATGACCTGTTCGACAGCAGCGGGCAGATCGGGATTGTGCAACGATGGCGGCGGGGGCGGCTCGTTCAGGTGCTTGAGCGCCACGTTCATCACCGAGGGGTCGTCGAAAGGGACAGTGCCGGTCGCCATCTCGTAGACGACTACGCCCAGCGAGTAGAGATCGCTTTGCGGCACGGCTTTGGCGGAGGAAATCGCCTGTTCGGGCGCGATGTAGTGCGCGCTGCCGAAGGTATCGCCCAGCGTCCCCTCTGGCACGCTGAGCGCCAGACCGAAGTCCATCAGGATAGCGCGTCCCGTGCGGCGTTCCAGCATGATGTTGGACGGCTTCACATCGCGGTGAATCACGCCCTGTTCGTGCGCGTAGTCGAGCGCGTCGGCCACGTCGCGCACCACGCGCACGATCTCTGTTGGCGGCATGTGCTGGTTGCGCTCGGCGTAGGCGCGCAGCAGAGTGCGCAGGTCGGCCCCTTCTAACAAGACCTGCGCCATGTAGTAAATGCCTCTGGAGCGCCCAAACTGATAGATGCCGACGATGTTGGGGTGACGCAGGCGGGCAATGGCGCGCGCTTCGGCCTGAAAACGGCGTGCGTATTCGGCCTCGTCCATGGTCGAGGCATCGCCGCCGATCACTTTGACAGCGGCGTAGCGGTCGAGATTCTCGTCGTACCCCACGTAGACGCGCGACATACCACCCCGCCCCAGCAGGCGCAGAATGGTATAGTCGCCCAGTTTTCTGCCGATGAGCGGATCGTGGGCCATGGAGTCTCTCTTTTGCGTGACGAACCACTTGCGAGCAGCGACGGGCCAGGATGTAGCGCCAAGTATACCCCAGACCGTACCCCTTGAGAAACTTACAGCAGGCCGTGGCAGGGTAATCGCATCCAAACCAGCCAGCGGAACTATGGGCAGAGGTAAGCTCAGGTGTGATCTTCTGGTTGACCTCACCCCCGCTCGGCGCTGGCGCGCCTCGCGCCCCCTCTCCGTCATTGCACCACAAATCACGCAACGATCGCCGGGCTGCCTCAAAGTTTTCTATGCCTGGTAAATGCTGTTCAGCGCGTGATCAGCACGATGCTGCTCAGGATCAGGGCCGCGCCCAGCCAACCCAGCGCGTTGGGCACTTCGGCGAAGAAGATCAGGCCCATCAGCACGCCGAAGACCGGCTCGGCCAGCGACACCATGCTCACCTGCTGCGCGCTGATGCGTTGCAGGCCCAGGAAATAGAGCAGGTAGGACAGGCCCAGCGAAAAGATGCCCAGCGGGATCAGCATCGGCAGGTTTTCCAATACAGTCTGTGCCGGGGCGCGCAGTGCCCAGGGCAGCAGCACCAGGACGATCATCCCATTCGACCACAGGTTTTGGGTGAGGCCATTCACTCGACCCCGCAATGAGCGGCTGATCATCATCACTGTGCCATAGCCCAGCCCGGAAAATGCTGCCGCGACAATGCCGCTCATTTCGTCGGAGCGCACGTCGAGTTGCGCTGGATTGGCGATGCACACCATGCCGATCCCGGCCAGGGCCAGGCTGTGCCAAGTGTAGCGCGGGCGTGGTTCGCGCAGGAATAGGGGGGCCAGCAGGGCCACATAGAGCGGCGCAGAGTTGACCAGCAAGGCGGCGTTGGCGGCAGTGGTGTGTTGTACGGCATAGGTATAGAGCATCACGGTGGCGCTGACGGCCAGCCCCAGCGCGAGCAATGTGCGCAGGACGGGGCGATAGCTCTGGAAGCGCAACGGCTCGCGGTTGACGCTTAGCAGCGAACACAAGAACAGGAACCCGAACAGCGCCCGGAAGAAGGCGATAGCTCCCGTAGCCAGGCCGTCGGTCCAGCGGGTGAAGGGAATGGCCAGGCTGAAGCAGAATGCCCCGATCACAACCAGTGCTACGCCAGCGCGGCGGGAGGTCGGTATGGTCAGTTTCATGGGCGCTCCTGGGATACGCGCATTCGTCACACGGCGGGCGATTATACGTCCGGCGGGGCAAGTCGTCTATCTGCCAGGGTAATCGCATCCAAACCAGCCAGCAGAACTATGGGCAGAGGTAAGCTCAGGTGTGATCTTCTGATTGACCTCACCCTCACTCGGCACTAACGCGCCCCGCCGAGCGTAGCGAGGCTGGGGGTGAGGTAAAGTGGCAAGCGGTTTGATGCAATCCCCCTGGTCTATCCGCCCCTTTGGTCATTTTCGCCTGTTAACTCCCCGGCATATAATAAACCCTGCACTGGCCTGCCGGTGCAGCGGTATCGGTGAGAATGAGGGGAGAGAAGGGACGAGTGGGATCGGTGCACCTGTTCTTGCAGGCAGCGCGGAAACGGTGGGCCAGGCTGAAATGGCGCTTTCGCCGCGCGCCCATGCTGAAGCCGAGACTGGCATTGCCCGAACCGCCCATCAAGACGACATCGGTGCGCGACCTGATCGAGCGCGACCTGCCGCTGGTCTTCACGCCGCGCTCGCCTGTGCGCGAGATTCGCTTTCTGCAGGGCCGTGATGATCTGATCGAGGACATACGCGGCGCGTTATATCATCTGGGGTCGGCCATTGTCATCTACGGCGAGCGGGGAGTGGGCAAGACCTCGCTGGCCAGGCTGGCTTCGGAGAAACTGTGCAAAGAGATGTCGTCGCTGCAGGGGATTGAGCCAATCTACTATTCGGTCAGCGAGGGCGACACCTTTTTGCACATTCTGGGTGCGATCCTGCCGCGGCTGGGCGTGGAGAAGATCGTCACCAAGGTGCAGACGACTTCTACCAGCGGCGAGAAATCGCGCGTCAACCTCTATCTGGCGGAGCTGGAAGACAAGACGCACACCGAAACGACCATGGCTGCCAAGCCCCTGGTCGAACCGTTGCCCAGCCCGCAGGTAGTGGTAGATCATCTGAAAGGCAAGCGTGCCCTGATCATTCTGGACGATTACGAGCGCATCACCGATGCGGAGACGCGCCGTTTTTTCCCTGAACTGATCAAGAAAATCTCGGACAATCAGTTGGCCGTCACGTTGATTGTGGTGGGCATTGGCGATAGCACGCATGACCTGATCAGGGTGCATCCCTCCGTCGAGCGCAATCTGACGGCGATTCATGTGCCGCGCCTGAGCAATGAGCAGATTCGACAGATCGCGGTGAAAGGGTTTGCGGCCTTGCGGCTGAAGTACGAGCCGGAGGCTGTCGAACAGATCGTGCGCTACTCGGCCAACTTTCCTTTCTACACGCACCGGCTGTGCGAAGGAATCGTGCGAGCCTATATGGAGCAGGCCCGCAACGGGCAGCGGCACGACTGGACGATCCGCGCCAGCGACGTGCCGGCGGCCATCCGCGAGGCAATTCGTAATTCTCCGCCGACGCTGATAGAGACCTATGACCTGATCAAAGCGACAGAACGCGCCTTACAGGTCGCCTATATCATCGCTGCGGCTCCAGAGGAACCGATCGCACGGGCGCGCATTCAGGAATACCTGACGGCGTGGAGCGGGGAAGACAAGGAGATCGATCACACGCTCAAGAAACTGGTTGACCTGGGAGTGCTGAAGCGTCCGGACACAGGCCAGTATTGCTTTTGCGATCCGCTGCAGCGTGCCTATGTGATCTTGCGTTTCCGCGCCGACACGCCCGCCGAGCAGTTAGCCCGTGTTGATGCGGCACTGGCGGGCGTGACGGGCCGTCCTCGCCCAGCCTGATCGCTCTTCTGGGCCTGTCTCACTGGTCGAGTTCCTGTTTCACCGCCTCATAAAGGGACTCGGCGTGCAACTCGGCCAGCGTGTAACAGGGACCGCCCAGGTGCTCGGCCAGTTCCTGTGCCAGCCCCTGGTCGAAGGCCGCGTGTTCCATGTTGATGGTCACGTTGCGGATCTCGGCCTCGCGGAACAGTTCGGCGATGCGATGCGCTTCTTCCTGCGGCGGCAGATCGGTCATGGATACGTTGCCCGCGCCGTCGGTGAGCAGGATCATCAGCGGCATCACGTCTGGGTGGGCCAGCTTCTGCTGCTGGAAGACCTGGTAGGCCAGGTATAGCCCGGCAGAGAGCGGGGTCTTGCCACCGACGGGGATATCGGCCAGCGCCTTCTTGGCCAGCGTGACTGAGTTGGTGGGGGGCAGCACCAGTTGGGCGCGGTCTTTCTGGAAGACAATCAGCCCTACCCGGTCGCGGCGCTGATAGGCATCCGTCAGCAGCGACATGATCGCGCCTTTGGTGGCGTTCATGCGCTCGGCGACGGCCATGCTCCAGCTCGCATCTACCACAAAGAGGATCAGGTTGGCGGACTTGCGCACGCGCACTTTGCGTTGCAAGTCCTCTTTGTGGATGGCATAGGCCAGGTGATTGGAGCGGCGCTCCTGGCTGCGGCGCACTTGAAAGGGCGCAGCCGCGCGCAATGTGGCGTCGAAGGCGATGTCGTCGGTGCGATCGCCTGCCGGGCGCGCCTGGATGTAGCGCCCGCTCTTGCGTTCGGTGCGGGTACGGCTACGACGACCAGGCACCCGGCGCGTCAGCCGATCCAGGGGCGTATCAAGACGCCGGGTGGCGAATTCCTGCCCTGGCTCGACCTTTTTGCCGCCTTCCCACCAGCGCGCTTCCAGCGATTGCCGGAAGACATCCTGCGGCCCTGGTTCAGGCGGTTTATGGGTGATGTCTTCCTCAGGCTGACCGGCAGGCTCGGTCAGCGCCTCACTTTTTTTTCCGCACTCGCCGGGGCTGGAACGTCGCTGCGCAGGTCTGCGGGTTCGTCGGAGTAGTCTTCGGCGATCTGCTCCAGACGATTCTCCAGTTCCCCTTCGTACAGCTTGGCTTCGGTGAAGGGGCCGCGCTTGAGGCGGTGCGGCAGCGCCAGTTCGGCGGCGAGCAGAATATCGCGATCGGTCACCTGCTGGCGGCGCTCGAAGGCGGCGTGCGCGCGCGCCGCTTTGAGGATGACCAGGTCGGCCCGGTGACCATCTACGCCCAGGCCCGCGGTGAGGTTGGCGATGACGAACAGGTCGCGGCGCGAATAGCGCACGTCGTCCACAATCTGCCGCGCAGCCTCGATCTGTTCGGAAAGCTCGTCTTCCTGGGCCTGCCACGCCCGCCGAAAGGCGACCGGATCAGCGTCGAAGGCGATGTGTCGTTCGAGAATAGCCATGCGGTCTTCGGGACGCGCCAGGCCCGCCACGTCTACGGAGAGGGCGAAGCGGTCGAGCAACTGCGGGCGCAATTCGCCTTCTTCGGGGTTCATGGTGCCTACCAGGATGAAACGCGCCGGATGCTGGAAGCTGATCCCCTCGCGTTCCACCACGTTGACGCCCATCGCTGCCGAGTCCAGCAACAGGTCCACCACGTGATCGTCGAGGAGGTTCACCTCGTCTACGTAGAGGATGCCCCGGTTGGCGGCGGCCAGCACGCCGGGTTCAAAACGACGCTCGCCCTTCTGGATGGCCTGTTCGATGTCAAGCGTGCCCACCACGCGGTCTTCGGTGGCGCTGACCGGCAGATCAACCAGGCGCGTGCGCCGCCGCTTGACAGGTAATTCCTCACCCCGTGCCACTCGCTCGCGGCACTCGTCGCACAGCCATTCCGGGTGATGGGGGTCGCAGCTAAAGCGGCAGTCGGCTACCACCTCGATTTCTGGTAGCAGCGCGGCCAGCGCGCGCGCAGCAGTGGACTTGGCCGTGCCGCGCTCGCCGCGGATCAGCACACCGCCGATGCTGGGATTGACCGCATTGAGGATGAGCGCGCGTTTCATGCGCTCCTGCCCGACGATCGCAGTAAACGGATAAACGGGTTGTCGAACGGACACCTTACACCCCTTGGTGATCTGTTGTGTATGCCAAGACGATTATAGCGCATTCGGGGCGGATTAGGAGGCTTGCTTTGCATTTTTGGCAGAATTTGAGGTTGACACAGCCGTGGGCCTCTGCTATAGTCTCGCATAGACGATCATCAATATGAGAGACGGGTTGATGGACACGGTAGAGTTTGCCAAAGCGCTGGCCGACGAGACGCGGCAACAGATCATGGCGCTGTGTTGCTGCCAGCCATTGAGCGTGAGCGACATCGTCAACGCACTCAACGTCTCGCAGCCGACGGTATCGCACCATCTGGCGGTGCTCAAGCGGGCCGGGCTGGTGCGCAGCGAGCGACACGGCAAGCAGGTGCTCTACACGCTCAACCGTGAGCAGGTAGTGGCCGGCTGTTGCCGCGTGGCGGAGGATTTCGCGCCCGGCTATCCGCTGCGGCTGGTGGAGGGGGGCGGTCGCTGAGCGCGCCGTCTCTTTTTTCGTCTCTCGCATTGATGCATTTACATATATCTATATCACCCAGGAGCGTACCTCATGACCCCTCCCACCAATCCTGAAGAAAGCACGGCTATCCGCGCCGCCGTGCGCGCCCACTACGGGGCGCGCGCCGCCGATGGCCCGGCTTCGCCCTGCTGTGGAAACCCGGACAGCGCACCGGCCCTCGCTACGCTCTACGAGTCGCCCGACGTTGCCAACCTGCCCGCCGACATCACCGGCTTATCGCTGGGCTGCGGCGACCCGCTCGCCCTGGCCAGCCTGGAACCCGGCCAGACGGTGCTCGATCTCGGCTCTGGCGCGGGGCTGGACTGCTTTCTGGCAGCGCAGCGCGTGGGACCAACCGGTCACGTGATCGGCGTGGATATGACGCCGGCCATGCTCGATAGGGCGCGCGCCAACGCCCGGCGGCTGGGCATGGCCAACGTCGAGTTTCGGCTGGGCGAGATCGAGCATCTGCCGGTGGCTGATGCCAGCGTGGACGTGATTCTCTCCAACTGCGTGATCAACCTCAGCCCGGACAAGCCCGCCGTCTTCCGCGAGGCCTTCCGTGTGCTCAAGCCCGGCGGACGGCTGAGCATTAGCGACATCCTGGCCGAGCGCCCTCTACCGGAGTCGGTGCGCGCAGACCTGCGAAGTTGGGCCAGTTGCGTGGGCGGGGCAATACCGGCGGCAGAGTACGTCGCGGCGCTGGAGGCGGCGGGCTTTGTAGAGGTGCGCGTCGAACGGCAATTCGGGGCGGAAGAAGCCGGTCTCGAGGCATGTTGCGGGAACGACGCCTTGCCAGTATTCAGCGCGCGCATCACTGCCCGCAAGCCTGTCAGCGCGCCTCTCGTTGAATAGCCGAGGGATGGCCTTCGGAAAGGGGGGCCTGAACCGCAAGCCATAGAGAGCGCAGAGGAATTCCTCTGCGTTCTTCTCTGCGACCTCTGCGCTCTCCGCGGTGAACCCTGCTCCCGAAACCCGAATGCATCCGGCTGAAGCGCATCGCCCTTGTCAACACAGTCCGCTTCGCGTATACTGTGTCCGGTATCGTCGTCTGAGTCTATACAGAAAGGAGGCCGCCCGGTGAACAGCGTCATACTTCTCACGCGCTATCTGGCTTCCGCGTGCGTCGCGAGCCTCGGTGCCGGGCGTGCCTTCTAAGGGCCTGGCGAGGCGCGCGCCCGGATGACGATTTGGATTTTCCGATCGCCGTGGAAGTCGTGAGCGACAGACCACGGCGTTTTTTGTTGAATGGATTGGGATGTACCCATGAATCAAAAATCGGCACAGACGCTTGAACTGCCGAAAATTCTGGAGCAACTGGCGCGCCACACTGCGTTTTCGGCCAGCCGCGAGCTGGCGCTGGCGCTGACCCCGACGCCCGACCTGGACGAGGCCCGCCAACGTCAGCAGGAGACCAGCGAGGCGCGGCTGTTACTGAACACGCACGATCATATTGGCGTGGGGGGCGCACGCGACGTGCGCGCTGACGCTCTAGCCGCGGCGCGCGGTGTGATCCTCGAACCACAGACGCTGCTGGATATCCGCGCCACGCTGCGCCAGGCTACCACGTTGCGCCGTTTTTTGGGGCGGCTGGGCAATCAGTATCCGCGCCTGGCCGACATCGCCGACCGGCTGGAGGAGTGCACGGCCCTGCAACATGAGATCAGCCGGGTGCTCGACGAGACGGGCGAGATTCTCGACACGGCCAGTCCCAAACTGGCGACGATCCGCCGCGAGATGCGCATCGCCTTCGACCGGTTGCAGGACAAGCTGCAGCACATCATCCAGAACCCCAACAACGCGCCCTACCTGCAGGAAAAGCTGATCACGCAGCGGCACGGGCGCTACGTGATTCCCCTGCGGGCCGAGTTCAAGGGACGCATCCCTGGCATCGTCCACGACCAAAGCGGCAGCGGGGCGACGTTGTTCATCGAGCCGCTCTCCACGGTGGAGCTGAACAACGCCTGGCGCGAACTGCAACTGGCCGAAGAAGACGAGATACGCCGCATTCTGCGCGACCTGTGCACGCTCATCGGGCACGAGGCGGACTACATCGTGCACACGGTGGAGACGCTCGCGGCGCTCGATCTGGTGTTCGCCAGGGCCAAATACGCCGAGGCGCTGGACGCCGTCGCGCCGGAACTGGTGGGCTTCCGCGATGCGCCGCCGCCGCACCCTGGCAGCACCATTCACCTGCTGAGCGCCCGCCATCCGCTGCTCGATCCCAAGACGGTGGTGCCCATTGACGTGACCATGGACGAGGAGACCTACGTGCTGGTCATCACCGGGCCGAACACCGGCGGCAAGACCGTCGCGCTGAAGACGGTGGGATTGCTGGCGCTGATGGCCCAGTGTGGGTTGCACCTGCCTGTCGCGCAAGGGTCGCGCCTGACTGTCTTCCGCGACATCTTCGCCGACATCGGCGACGAGCAGAGCATCGAACAGTCGCTCTCGACGTTTTCGTCGCACATGACGCACATCATCACCATCCTGGAGGAGGCCGACCAGCACTCGCTGGTGATCCTGGACGAACTGGGCGCGGGCACTGATCCGGCGGAAGGTTCGGCGTTGGCGCGCGCCCTGCTCGACAACCTGGTGAGCCAGGGGATCACCACATTGGTCACCACGCATCACCCGGAGCTGAAAATCTACAGCCATCAGACGCCGGGTGTGCAGAACGCCAGTGTAGAGTTCGACCTGCGCACGCTCGCGCCGACTTACCGGCTGGTGATCGGGCTGCCGGGGCGTTCCAACGCGCTGGCCATTGCCGAGCGTTTGGGGTTGCCGCAGCGCATCATCGAGCGGGCGCGCGGCCTGATGACCGCAGAAGACCTACTCGCCGACGACCTGCTGGATGAGATTCACCGCAAACGTGAGGAGACGCGCCGCGCTGCCGAAGCGAGCCTGCGCTCCTTCGCCGCGCTGGAAGAACTGCGGGCCGAGTTGCGCGGACGGCTGGACGGCATCGAGGAAGAGCGCCGCGCCATCCTGGCCCAGGCCCGCGAGGAAGCCCAGCAGGAACTCGAAGCGCTGCGGGCCGAAATCCGGCAACTGCGTCGCCGCCTCAACGCGGCGGGGCAGCCGCTCGATGTCATCCGGCAGATCGAGGGCGAGGCCAAAGCGCTGGAAGCCGAGCCGCGCTTCGTGCCGGGGACGATCGAGACGCTGCGCGACGAAGAAACGCCGCAATTCCGCCTGGGCGATCTGGTGTGGGTCAATTCGCTCAACGCCGAAGGGCAGATCGCCGAAATCGGCCCGGAGGAGGCGGAAGTACTGGTAGGGCGGCTGCGGCTGCGCGCCCGGCTGGACGATCTATCGGTGCGGTCGAAGGGTGAGAGCAAACGCGAGAAGCGCAGGCGCGCAGTGGGCGGCGTGCGCAGCGCCGCGGCCAGCCCCGCCGAGGTGGCCACCAAACCGGCTTCGCCAGGGCTGGAGCTCGATCTGCGCGGGCAGCGCGTGGAAGATGCCATCCCCGCCCTGGAGGACTATCTGGACGCGGCCTATCTGGCCGGGCTGCCCTTTGTGCGCGTCATTCATGGCAAGGGGACGGGCGCGCTGCGCACGGCCATCCGCGAGCGGTTGCGGGGGCATCCGCTGGTGCAGCGCTACGAAACGGGGCAGCCCAACGAAGGCGGAGATGGCGTCACCGTCGTCACGCTGGTCTCCGCGGACTGAGGGTTGGAAAGGCAGAGTGAACCCAGGGCGTACCGTTACGGCGCGCCCTGGGTTTGTGTTACGGTCGTTCGCGCCTGCTCTTCGGCGATGACCGCGGGGTCGAGGCCCTCGAACTCGCCCACCCACTGGTAGAAGAAGGCATCCAGGTCTTCGCCGGTAGCGTCTTCGAAGGCGCGCAGCACATCCGCCGACGAGACCACCTCGTAGCGATGACGCTGATAGTAGAGCTGCAGCGCGTCCATGAAGCGCTCGCGCCCTAGCAGCTTTTCCAGTTCCAGGTAGAAAATCGGCCCCTTGACATAGACGATCACGCTGTAGTTGGAATCGTCATAGGCCGAGACGGGCAGGTTGAGCGGCAGATCGGGCGCGCCAGTGCTCTTGTAATAGTTGTACCAGTCGCGGTCGGACTGTGTGGTGTCCTTGAACCGTTTTTCGCCATACAGTGCGCGCAGGTAGACGTATTCGGTGAACGAGGTCAACGACTCGTCCAGCCAGGGATGATCGACCTGATTGTTGCCGATCACCGAGTAGAACCACTGATGCCCGACCTCGTGCGCAGTAGCGATTTCCATGAATTCGTCGCCCGGCTCCCAGATGCGGTCGGCGATGATGATCACGCCGGGATACTCGATGCCCGTGAAGTTGAAAGTCTCGGCCACGTCCAGTTCGGCGAAGGGGTAGGGGCCGAATTGCTCGTTGAAGATGCGCACCGCATCTGAGGCGATGCGCAAGACCTGTTCGGCAGCTACCTCGTCACCTGGCCAGTAGTAGACATTGATGGCGATGTCGTCCACGTAGCTGGTGGTCTTGCCGAAGATAGGGCTGGCGACGACCAGCAGGTCGCGCATGGGGCCGCTGACGATGTGATGGGTGGTCATGCCGTCGCCAGCGGGGAAAGTCTCTACTTCGGTGCCGCTCATGATCAGCACGAAGTCATCCGGCACGGTGAAGTACACTTCATACAGACCGGTCTCGCTGTAGACGGCGTCTCCGGAGGGGGTGGCGCGCTCCATCCACCAGCCGCGCCCCTCTTCATAGACAGACAGCACCGGATACCACTCCGGGCCGGAGAAGACCTGCCGCTGGTAGCCGAACGCGCCATATGAAGCATACATGCCGCGTTCTGCTGCCACGCTGAATTGCATGGTGATCTCGACCGATGCGCCAGGAGTGAGCGGCGTGTCCAGGGGCACGATCAGCGCTGTGTCCCGTTCGGCCAGCACCGCCTCGACGGGAGCGCCGTTGACCTCGGTCTGGTAGACGACCATACGCCCGGCCAGCGCGGGCAGGTTGGGGTAGAGCCGGAAAACGATCTCGTTGAGCGTGTCCGCCGAGCGGTTGGTATAGCGCACACGCTGTGCCCCGCGCAGGATGGCCACCTCATCTTCGAAGACCAGCCGCGCCTCGATGTAGTAGCGGTTGCGGTGGGCGAAGGCGTCAATATCCCCGGCGAAGGCGGGGCGCATGGCTGCGCGGAAGCGGTCGAGATCGTCCCAGTTTACCGGCGGCAGGGCGATAGGGTCAGCAAGGGGCACGTCGGTAGGGACGATCGGCGGCAGGGCCGTCATGGTGGGAACCAGCGTAGGCAGCCCGCCCGCTTCAGATGCCGTTCCGGCACAGGCGGTCAGCCCGCCGATCAAGATAGTACCCCATACCACTATCCAGGCCAGATTCTTGCGTGTCACGGATTGCTCCTTAAGTAGCCAGACATGGCAACGTGCCAGCGAACAGCGATGAGCCTTCAGCTATGGTTGGGAACCATCGTTTGGGTGTGCTGGCAGGCCCACTAGATTATACGGGCAGGTGTGCCATTCTGGTGAGAATCTACCATCGTAAGTTGTCGTGCGGGAGGTCAAGACTGTTGGTTGTGCTCGTTGCATCGCGCCTGCCAATCGTTTAAGATCGGGCCAGGGTAAAGCTCATCAATGGGAGAACTGTCATGTCGGAGACGTTTGAAAACGGGGTGAACACGGATGCGCCGGTGGAAGAGCGATTGCAGAGTCTGATTGAAAACCTCTCTTCCTACATCGAGTACTATCATGGCGGCTGGTGCCGACTGGTGTCGTTCGATGGCAAAGTGGCGCGCGTCGAACTGGGCGGGGCGTGCGAGGGGTGCCCGCTCTCGCTCAACACGCTGCATGGCTGGATCGCGGGCACGGTGCGGCAGTTTTTCCCAGACATCATCGTCGAAGAAGCTTCGCCCCTGGGCTGATGCAGCACTGCCTCAGAAGATAGGATAGTCCCGACGCTCTGCTGGTCAGGCAGAGCGTTGTTTTCGCCAGGTTTTCCAACCTTGAAGGGAGACTCTGCCGTGCGTAACTGGGCTTTCTTCGCCGGACTGGGCCTGATCTGGGGATCGTCCTTTTTGCTGATCAAGGTCGCCGTAGAGTCTTTCGGGACGCTGCCCCTGGTTTCGGTGCGGTTGGGGCTGGCGGCCCTGTTCATGGCGGTCTTCCTGCGCGCGACGGGGCGGCGCTGGCCTGTCGCGCGGCGCGAACGGCTTGGCCTGCTGTTCGTGGGGGTGTTCAATACGGCGGTGCCTTTCACCCTGATCACCTGGGGCGAGCAGGATATTGACAGCGGCCTGGCGACAGTGCTCAACGCGACAGTGCCGCTGTTCACGCTGGTCTTTGCGCACGTGGGGCTGGCTGATGAGCGCATCACGCCCCAGAAGGTGCTGGGGCTGGGGTTGGGCTTTGTCGGCGTGGCCTTGCTGGCCAGCCGCGACGCCGATTCGGTCAGTCCGAATCCGCTGGCTGGGCAGGTGGCGGTCCTGGTAGCCTCGGCGTGCTATGGGCTATCTGCCGTGATGATCCGGCGCTATCTGCGAGGCGTAGACCCCTATACTGTGGCGGGCGGCTCGTTGATGATCGGCGGTGCGCTGACGATCCTGATCACGACGCTGACCGTGCCGCTGCCTTCCCTGGCCGATCTCGATCTACAGGCTGTGTTAGCGGTGATCACCCTTGCCCTGGTCAATACGGTGCTCGCGTATTTCCTGTTCTATACGCTAATCTCCACCTGGGGGGCGACACGCACGACGCTGGTCACGTACCTGATGCCGCCGGTCGGCGTCACGCTGGGAGCGCTGTTCCTCGACGAGCCGGTGGACTGGAAAATCGTCGTCGGCGCGGCGATGATCCTGGGCGGGGTAGTGGTCGTCAACTGGCGGCGCTGGCAGCGTCCGGCGCAGCCGTTGCCGTCTACGGTGCGGCGGTAGGGCGCTGCCCTCATCCTCAGAATAGGAGCTAAGCCACAGAGGCCCCAGGGGACACGGAGGTGAACCCAGAGTCTGGTTATCTCTGCTTCTGCGTTCTCAGCGTCCTGGCGGTGAATCCTGGCCGCCTGTTCATGCTTCGCGGTTTGCGTGGCTTGTGCAAAGCAGCGTTCGATGCGAGAATGCCTGCAGGCGGTGAGTGTGGATCGGGGACGAAAAAGGGGGGAGTGGCGACAGCGACTGACGTCGGCCCGATTAGATTAGAAGGACGCGCAGGCAAACGTTCGGTCCAGAATCTGGCAGAAACAACCGTGGACTATTACCGACGCGAGACACTTCATCACCTCATCGTGCGAGCATTGCAGCGCAACACCTTCACAGCCAATCAGGATATCGGCGTCCTGGTGCTGGGCGACGATGTGTTGCTCTTTGGAACAGTGACACACCCCGATTTGATTCCCGAAGCGGTGGCTATTGTAGAGGCGGTTGTCCCACTCTTGCGCGTCCATTGCCATTTGCGCGTACACCGTGCCCGGGCGCGGGCTTCCAGATGATCCCCCTAAAGACCCTTTACCCTGTGTGCTTATTCCCTCTCTCCGTGTGTAGAGAAGGTGCCGGGCGATGAGGTTTTCAAACGGTTTTCTAATCCAGGGCCGGGCCGCTGCAACCCGGTTCGCTGCCGATGTCGCGCCGAAAGTGCATTCCCGGAAAGGACACCTGAGCCACGCCCTGATACGCCCGCGCTGCCGCCGTGGGCACGTCGTCTGCCAGGCCAGTGATGGTCAGCACACGCCCGCCCGCGGTCACCAGCGTTGTCTCGTCGGTGTAGCGTGTCCCGCTGTGAAAGACAAGCACGTCGTCTGGCATGGCTCCTAACTGAATCGGCAGCCCCGGATCGTGGCGGTACGGGTAGCCCGCTGTGGCCAACACCACTGTAGCGGCTGCGCTTGCGTCCCAGCGCACCTGAAGGTCGCTCAGGCGCTCGTCTACACATGCCTGCAGCACTTCGAACAGGTCTGTTTGCAACAACGGCAGGAGCGTCTGCGCGGCGGGATCGCCCAGGCGGGCATTCAAAGCCAGCGCCAGCGGCTGCCCGTCCACGATCATCACGTCCACATAGAGCACCCCCTTGAAGCGCAGGCCGTCGGCGAGCAACTCGGCCAGCACAGGGCGCACGATGCGCTCGTGTACCTGTTGCAGCAAAGGCGGCGTCAGCGCAGCCGTAGGCGCAACTGCGCCCATGCCTCCCGTGTTCGGCCCCTGATCGCCGTCGAGCAGGCGCTTGTAGTCGCATAGCGGGGGCATGAGGGCGACAGCTTCGCCGTCGGTGAAGGCGTGCACTGACACTTCGGTCCCGCTCAGCCGCCGCTCGATGATCACCCGCCGACCGGCAGCACCCAGTGCGTCGCGTTCCAGCAACGCCCGCAGAATGCCCTCTGCGTCGGCTTCACCGCGCGGCAGAAAGACGCCTTTACCCTGCGCCAGTCCGTCGGCTTTGATGACCAGGTCGTAGATGGGCTGACTCGTGACGTAGTCGAGCGCAGCGTCCAGGTCGGTGAAGACTTCATAGGGCGGGGTAGGCACACCGCAGCGGGCCATCAGCGTCTTGGCGTGACTCTTGGACGCCTCGATCATGGCCGCGGCGCGGCGTGGCCCAAAAATGCGCAGTCCCACTGCCTCGAACTGATCCACCAATCCGTTTGCCAGCGACTCCTCCGGCCCGACGACTGTCAGATCAATGGCTTCGGTCTGGGCAAAGTCGAGCAGGCTGACGACATCGGTGGCGTCTATGGGGATATTGCACGTCCCCGGCAGGGAGGCCGTGCCGCCGTTGCCCGGCGCGACGCTCAGGCGCGACACGTGCGGCGACTGGGCCAGTTTCCAGGCCAGGGCATGGGCGCGCGCTCCACTCCCCACTACCAGGACATGGCTCATGGACTCATCCTGTGGCGCAACTCTGGACACCGCCAGCGCCTGCACCCTCTGCGCGCTCTCAGCCGAGGACGCGCGCGTAGTGCAGGGCTATGGTGATCCGTTTGTGGGCCGGATAACTGGCTGGCTGAAACTCCGTGCCCGTCAGCAATTCGTAGACGCGCTGATAGCGCTGGCTGATATTGATGATCATATCATCGGGGAGGGGGGTCAGCACATCGCTGACCCCATAGCCTTGCGATTGATACCACAGTCGGACGAACTCGCGGTCGAAGTTCTCCGGTTCTTCACCGGCCTCGAAGCATTCGTCGTAGGTGTCCGAGCGCCAGAAACGGCTGCTATCGGGAGTGTGCAACTCGTCAATCAGCACCAGGTCGCCGTTGAGGTCGAGACCAAATTCATATTTGCTATCTACCAGGATCAGATCGGACAGGATACACAATTGCCGCCCGCGCTGGAACAATCGCAGCGCCACCGCCTGAATGCGCTCCCACAGGGAAGGGGAGATGCCCGCAGCGAAGATTTCTTCCTGCGTCATGGGGTGCTCGTGAGCGCGCCCGAACGTCTTGGCCGTAGCAGTGACGATGGGGGTGGGCAATTCCTGATTTTTGCGCAGGCCGTCGGGGAAGGTGATGCCATAGATGGTACGTTGGCCCTGCTCGTACTGCCGCCACAGGCTGGTGGGCGTCACTCCGCTGATGAAGCCGCGCACCACGACCGCGATCGGCAGGGGGTTGGCCTTCAGCGCGATGGTCACGTTGGGATCGGGCACGTCAATCACGTGATTGGGCACGATGTCCGCCGTCTGCTCGAACCACCAGTTGGTGAGCTGATTGAGCACCTGACCTTTGTAGGGCACCAGGCCAACATATTGATTGAATACGTTCACGCGGTCGGTGGTCACCAGCACGCGTCGTCCGTCGGCAAGCTCGTAGTTATCGCGCACCTGTCCCCGCTCGACCTTCAATTCGGGTAGGCTCAGCGACTCCAGAGCTTCGGGAATGACCTGGCGAATCTGTTCGGCGTCTAGCATGGCCTGTCAGTCTGTCTCCCTATCTATATGGGCAGCCTGCGCTGGCTGTTGCCAGCCTTAACCGTTGCATCTGGCTGTTATCATAATGGCAAAGCCAGTTTGGGGGAAATCGGCCTGCCCACAGTCCTGCTTTGTGCTGTGCAAGGGCTGTCTTGCCCGTCCGGTGTGCAACCTTGTCCGCTGTCGCGCGTACTGATCTGTGAGAACGCACACCGACAGTACGTCGCAAGGAGACTGCACGATGAACGACATGCTCAACAACCTGCCTTCGCTTGGTCAGATGTTCAAGCTGATCGTATTTCTCATCCTGTTGCTGATTGTCATCGGCCTGCTGGCCGCCATCGTCAAGGCATTGGTGCCGCTACTGGTGGTGATCGTGCTGGTGCTGGGCGGCCTCTACCTGTTCCGGCGGCTGCAGGCGCAATCAGCTTAGCGAGTGACTCCACGCGAGGCGTGGAACGCATGGGGGCAGTGAACGTGCTGCCCCTGTTGCCTTCCAGCGGCGGTCTGATTTCTGGAGGGAGACGATGTACGAGCGCTTTCGCAGCATGTCTCTGCTGGGGCAACTGGTCGCGCTAATGGTCGTGTTGCTGGTTGCGTCCGTGATTTTGCAAATCGTGGTGGGTATCCTCAAAGCCCTGGTGCCGCTGGCCTTCATCGCGCTGATCGTGTTGGGGCTGCTGTGGCTGTTCGACCAGCTAGGTTCCAGGTGAGAGCGTGCGCACCCCCATCCACAAACGAGGTCGGCTGCCCTGGTAGATGGCTTTGTTCTCCCTCTCCTGGGGCAACCTCGCTCAGGTTGGAGATAGCTCTTTGCTGCGCCCATTGGTGCTGCGCACCGACTGCAACGGGGTGAAAACCGGCGCTTGAGTGTGTGGGTCTATGGTGACCACACCCTCCACCTGAAACACGTCGCGCAGCACCTGGTCGGTCATCACTTCAACAGGCGTGCCGCTGGCGACTACCTCACCATTGCGCAGCGCCACCAGGCGATGGCTGAAGCGCGCCGCCTGGTTCAGATCGTGCAACACCATGACGATGCTGAGATGCGTTTCGGCGTTGAGTTGCTGGAGCAGAGCCATCACGTCGAGTTGGTGGCTGATGTCCAGGAAGGTCGTGGGTTCGTCAAGCAGCAGGATGCGTGGTTCCTGGGCCAGGGCT